>QFCE01001341.1_pt1:90000-580039 | contig 580039 bp, 571 predicted proteins | sample 5346091 | NCBI WGS metagenome assembly QFCE01 (sample SAMN09062252, study PRJNA434731) | Human gut metagenome, whole genome shotgun sequencing project. | isolation source: stool timepoint A chromium assembly | host: Homo sapiens | collected 2015 | reverse complement strand
AAATCGATTTGATTTCTGTTTTTTTTTAATATTTCAATATAAAAGCACAAGCCTTTTGCTTATTAAAAAAAGGAGGTTTGTGCTTTTTATAATACATTATTTCTGTAATTGAATCCTATCATTGTCAACCCGATATTCATATTCTGCGCAGGAATATCCTTTCTTAAAACACCATGAATTTGCAAACAGAACAATCTGATAAGTCGTATCAGCGGAAAGCTTGTTAATACGTCGGTGCTTCTGAATAATTTCTTTGCAATACTGATCCGGATGGATGACGAAGAAACGATTCGTTACTATATATAGCTCGATTTCTAGCGTATTATCATTAGTATAGACAGTAGAATGCCTGACAGAATAAGGTCTGGTTTGAATAAAGGAGAAAAAGAATGCAATGATCAATAATATAGCTAGGATTCGGATATTTCTTTTTTCCAAGGCAAACCTCCTAAATGGTAATTTCTTACAGTGTATATAAATACATCTATATAAATACAGTGTAAGTTATCACATCTATTTTTTCAACCGAAATCTTAGTATACTTCAGTTATAGGATGGTACGAAAGATGAGTAGAATTAAGATTGAACTGGAAAAGGTATTAAAAGAGAGGAAGATCAGCAAGAATCAGTTATGCTATGCATGTAAGCTGCAGCATACCCAGCTGAATAATTATTGTAAGAACAAAGTCGTGAGAGTTGATCTGGCCACGATCGCGAAGATCTGCGATTATGTGGGATGCAGTATTGCGGATATACTTGTGTTGGAGAAGGATGAAGAACCGGAGCAAGAGATAGCGGAAAAGTAAAAAAAGACTACAGATTTTAAACGTTCGATGATTAAAAAAGGAGATTATTATAACTTATTAATAAACGAGTGTAATAATCTCCTTTTTATTGACGAAAAATAGTATACATGATAGTATAAACTCACAGATGATGGTCTATCAGAGAGACTGTCATATATCTTCAAATTTTAAATGTTAATTTTCAATAATTTTTCAGAAATCAGAATCGACAATTCATGACAAATCAACCCTGAATCGGGGAACGTTTCTCATAGAAAAGAACTACAAAAAATAAAAAAATAAAAACGGAAAACCATTGTCTGTAGTATAAGTATTTGTTATTATAAAGTAAATAGAGGATATTTTACAAAGTAAAGATTAATCTAGAGAATCTGTCAGCGGCAGGCCGCTGTAGATACCAAGGTATACAAAAGGAGAATAAAGAAATGAAAAAAGAAGACATGTCCTGTATCGACTGCGCAGTAAAAAACTGCAACAAAATGGATAAAACCTATCCGGATTTCTGTCTGACAACACACATGGATGAAGAAGTCTTAAATGAAGCAATGGAGTGCTACAACGAGGATGACAACCGTAAAGTAACGATCGCTGCAGCTGAAGTAGAGTATGAGAATTACTGCAAACATACCCGTGTCGAAGAAATCATGGATTTCGCAAAGAAGATTAATGCGAAAAAGATCGGGATCGCAACCTGTGTCGGATTGTTGAAAGAAAGCCGTATCCTGGCAGATATCCTGCGCAGACACGGCTTTGAGGTGTATGGTGTCGGCTGCAAGGCAGGGACACAGAAGAAAACATCGGTCGGCATCCCGGAATGCTGCGAAGGTGTCGGTGTGAATATGTGTAATCCGATCCTGCAGGCAAAGCTTCTGAACCAGGCGAAGACGGACCTGAATGTTGTGGTCGGACTTTGTGTGGGGCATGACAGTCTGTTTTACAAATATTCCGAGGCACTGACTACGACAGCAGTGACGAAAGACCGTGTACTGGGGCATAATCCGGTGGCGGCGCTTTATACTGCGGATAGTTATTATTCGAAGTTGAAGAAGAGTGAAGAAGAGTAATATTTCTAATTTGGGTGTTTAAAGATACATGAAGATATAACAAAGCGGAAAATGAAACTAGAGCTTGTGTAAATGTTCTGTTATAATAAATTATTAAAATGAGAGGGGGTGTAAACATGGCAAGTATAAAAGATGTAGCACAAAAGGCAGGAGTCGGTGTTGGAACAGTATCAAGAGTACTGAATAACAGTGGATATGTATCGGATGAGACACGTGAAAAAATAGAAGAGGCTATGAAAAATCTTCAGTATACACCGAATGAACTTGCCAGAAATCTGTATCATAAAAAGAGTGGGATCATTGCTGTTCTGGTGCCAACAGTAGAAATTCCTTTTTTTGCAGAACTTGTACATAATATTGAAGCAGAACTCTATAATGAAGGATTCAAGATCATGTTATGTAATACAGATAAGGCACATAATGCAGAACTCGAATATCTGGATATGTTAAACAGGCATATCGTGGATGGTGTGATTACAGGTGTACATTCCTTAGATGTAGAAGAGTACAAAAAGATAAAAAAACCAATCGTTGCATTTGACCGTTATTTGGGAGAAGATATTCCTGTGGTTACAGTCGATCATAAGGAGGGCGGACGACTGGCGGCGGGAATTCTGCTTAAGAATGGGTGTAAAAAAGTAGTACATTTCAGAGGTGCAACTGCAGTAGAGTCGCCATATCATGAAAGACATTTTGAATTCGCAAGAATTATGAAGGAACAGGGAGTAGAGTGCTTTGATTATGAACTGGCATGGAATAAATTTGATCTGGAGTATTATAAGTATGCGGTAAAAGATTTGTTTGACAGACTGGATGAATGGGAATTTGATGGGATATTCGGAACAGATCTGGTTGCAATCGAGTGTATGAATGAGGTTATCCGAAGACATAAAAAGGTTCCGAAGGATGTAAAATGTGTGGCTTATGATGGAACATATATTACACAGATAGTAGAGCCAAGTGTGACTGCAATCGTTCAACCGATAAAAGAACTGGCAAAAGAGGCGGCCAGGTTAATTTGTGAATTGGTTAATGGGAAGACATATAAAAATGAAAAAGTAACATTGGGCGTATCTGTAAGAAAGGGGAGAACAACAATGAAATAGTAAAAATGCACAAAAATGGTGCGCGAAAATTGATAAAATAAACGAAATGATGAAAAAATGTTGACATCTGAGCAGCTAAGAGTTATATATAGATTATACAAATCAGTCACGTGCACAGCTGAATTTATTTTTTTAACAAACATGGAACGGGTTCCATAAAAAAGAAAAGATGCGGAATTATTTTTTTTAGGAACATGGAACGGGTTCCATAAACAACCATCTACTCATTTAGGGAGGAAAAACTATGAAGAAAAAAAGCTTAAAAAGGTTACATCTGCAGTATTAGTTGCAGCGATGTCGATGGGACTGCTTGCCGGATGCGGAGGAAGTAAGTCATCAGAAGAAGCAAAAACGGATGTGGACGGGGCAACCGTCATTAAATTTGGTATTCATGTGGCAAACCCAAAAAAACAGGAAACGGTTACTTACAATATTGTTCAGGGATTTAACAAAGAAAATAAAGGAAAATATAAAGTAGAATTCGTAGCAGCTGATACAGAAGCACATTCAAAAAATATGAAACTGGCAGCACAGGATGGAAGTCTTCCGGAAATTGTACATTTAGATTCAGCGGAGGCACCGGAATACAATGAGGCCGGATACTTATTAGATATGTCTGATTTCCTGAAAGAAAATAAAGACATTGATGATGCACTGGATGGTATGGAAGATGCATTCAATGATGGAAAAGTACAGTATGGACTTCCATATCAAAGTAATGTTCAGGGATTTTTCTATAATAAAGATTTGTTTGATAAAGCTGGGATTGCTTATCCAACAGATGATACAACTTATGACGAATTCCTTGATATGATCGCAAAACTGAAAGATTCAGGAGTTACACCAATCGCAATCGGAAGTAAGAACAGTGGATACTCAATGTGGGAGTTCAATGAATTCTTTTCAAGATATGGATGGGAAGATAATGAAAAATCCTATACTGGTGATAAGGCAAAATATTCAAACGATGATATGAATGCATGTTTTGAAAAAATAAAAGGACTTGCAGATGCCGGAGCATTTCCGGAAAATATGGCAACGATCGAATATTTTGACGCAAAACAGCTCTTTGATGAAGGAAAAGCAGCTATGTTCGGAACAGGCCAGTGGGACTGTGGAGAATTTGATAAAAATATCGGTGAACACATCGGATTCTGGTGGGGACCAAAATTTGAGGATTCTTCTTATGAACAGAATATTGCAATGAAAGTTCCGGCAGCTCCGCTGGTAGTAAGTTCAGCGGTAAAAGATAATGATAAAGCAAAAGAAGCTGTGTATGCATTTTTGAAATATTATTATGGAGAAGAAGCAGCAAAGATTTCTTATGAAGGATCCATTTTCCCGGCAACCAATTATGATGGTATTGCAGCAACAGATTCACAGTATGCAATGAATGCAATGATCACAGCACTTGGAAATGGATGGAAAACACCAAAAGCAGCTCCGGACCAGACAGTTACTCCGGCAGTTCAGGAAGCAATGTATGATGCAATATTTGGTGTTATGCAAGGAACATACAGTCCGAAAGATGCTTTAAAAAATATGGATTCGGCAGCAGCAAACTAGACAGACGTTAATATTGGCTGACACTGCATGGGACCGCCATGAAGATTTATCATGGTGGTCCCGGATATAAAGAGGATGAGCGTATGCATTGGTTAAGTAAAAAGAGATACAAGATAGGATTGGTAATTCCGACACTGGTTGTGTATATGGTATTTATTATTATTCCTATTGGAATGTCAATTGGATATAGTTTTACAAAATATTCTGGAATTGGAAAGGCTACATTCAACGGATTGACAAATTATATGAGATTATTTAAAGACCGTTTGTTTTGGATATCCTTAAAGAACACAATGATTATGTTTATATTGGCATTTGTATTGTTATTGTCTTTATCTTTTCTCATTGCTTTGTTACTGAATAATAAATTAAAAGGAGTGGATTTTTCAAAGTCATTAATCTTTTCTCCTGCGATTATCGCACCGATCATTGTTGGAATTATCTGGGTTTATATATTAGATCCAAACATTGGTATTATCAATAATGTTTTGGATGCGATAGGGGCATCTGGTTTGAAACAAAAATGGATAGGCGGCAATACACTGTCTCCGTATAGTATCGCGATTATCTATTTCTGGCAGCAATTAGGATATCTAGTAACGGTATTTATTGCAGGTCTTAAAATGATACCGGGAGAGGTGTTGGAAGCAGTTGAAATAGATGGTGCAAGCTTTATACAGAAGACAATGTATGTCACAATTCCAATGATGAAATCAACGATTTCAACAGTAGCAGTTCTGATCATTACAGGAGTGTTTAAGATCTTTGAAATTGTGCAGCAGACAACAGGAGGAGGTCCAAACCACCTGTCTGAGACGTTGGTTACATATAGTTACTCAATGACATTTAACAGTGGAGATTATGGTTATGGAATGTCTTTGGCTACATTTACATTCCTTCTTTCACTGGTGATCACAGGTATTTATTCAATACTTACAAGAGAAAGAGGTGAATAGGAATGGTACCGAAAAGAAAGAAAATTGCAATGTATGCTGCGATGATCATTATAACAGCGATTGTTGTATTTCCATTTTTATGGATGGTATTGCTTTCGTTCAAATCAAGTTCAGAGATCATGTCTAATCCATTGGCAATGCCGAAGGCATTTAATCTCGACAACTTCAAACATGCATTGGAAACATTAAACTTTCCACAATTATATGCGAACACTTTTGTTGTATGTATAGTATCTGTTGTGTTGGAACTTATTATTACATTCTGCAGCTCTTTCGTAATTGCAAGAATGGAATTTAAGCATCCGAAGGCAAAGAGTTTATTGTATGGATTTTTGATTTTGGGATTATCTGTTTCACCATTTATTTTATTGTTCCCGGTATATAAGATTAATATCTTTTTCGGGTTGAGAGGAAAATGGGCATTGATTTTTCCATATGCAGCAAGTTCGATTTCATTCAATACGCTTCTTCTGACAGCATATTTGAAACAGCTTCCTACGGAAATTGACGAAGCGGCTGTAATAGATGGCTGTAACATCTGGCAGCTGATGGTGAAAGTTATTTTGCCAATGGCAAAGCCGGTTATTGCAACAATTGTCATTTTTAATGTGTTATACATATGGAATGAATATCCGTATGCATCTGTAATGCTGAAAGATGTATCTGATTATACACTTTCTATGGGAGCTTCATTCTTCAAAGGAAATTATACGGTAGATTATGGTGGAATTGTAGCATCCAGTCTTATGATTATTGTTCCGGAACTGATCTTCTATGGATTATTCCAGAAGAATATTGTAGAGGGTATGACAGCGGGAGCTGTGAAAGGATAATTATTAACAAAAATAAAAGGAGACTTATATTATGAGCAATGTATCAGGATTATTTAAAGATTTGACAACTGTAAAAAAAGCCAGAAACGGAAGACTTGCCAGCTGGGATCAGAGAGGTAAGAATCAGGATTATTGGGAAATCCCGGCAGGTGAGACAATCTCTCTTGGAGAAGTGGAAGGACCTGGATGTATCACACATATCTGGATGACTTCTTCCTGCAGAAAAGTAGTAGCACCAAGTATTCTTGATCCGGTATTAAATGCTTCAGCAGCTCCGGTTATGGAGATTCATCCGGCACTTGGAGTTATCTGGGATGATTATGATCCATTCTATTATAGAAAAGTTCTGATCAAGATTACATGGGATGATCAGGATACACCAAGTGTACTTGCACCATTGGGAGATTTCTTCTGTATTGGTAACAGTTATCCGGGCAATTTTTCTTCGTTGCCATTTAATGTTTCGCTGAAACCAGAAGAAGCAGGAAGATATGGAGCTCCTTGTTCTGTGTCATGCTATTTCCCAATGCCTTTTAATAAAAAAGCAAAAATTGAGATTGTGAATGAAAACGAACTTCCATTTATTTTATATTTCAATATTGACTATGAAATGTATAAAGAGCCACTGGATGAGAATACAGCATACTTCCATGCAAGCTGGCACAGAGAAAATCCTTGTCAGGGCTGGGGACCAGACCTTCAGACAAACTGTCCGGAAGTTAATAATGTAACCAATTTTAAAGGTGAGAATAACTATACGGTGCTTGACGTAGAAGGAACGGGACATTATGTAGGATGTAACCTTACTGTAAAACACTACCAGGGAAGCTGGTGGGGAGAAGGAAATGATATGTTCTTCATTGATGGAGAGGAATACCCGTCATTAAATGGTACAGGAACAGAGGATTATTTCAATCATGCATGGGGAATGCAGAAAAATGCATATCCATTCTTTGGAACTATTGTACATGAAAGTGATACGGATGGATTCCAGGTATCTTATCGTTTCCACATTACAGATCCAGTAAGATTTGAGAAGAGTCTGAAAGTTACGATTGAACATGGACATGCGAACCATCTGTCAGATGACTGGAGTTCAACAGCATACTGGTATCAGACACTGCCAACAGCAAAACCAATTACGATTCTTCCTGTAGAAGAGAGAATTCCAAATGTACCGGTACTTCCAGAACGCAATCTTCAGATGCCGGAATTAACAGAAGAAATGAAAGCAGCGAGAGAATCATGGGCAAAACGCTGGGAAGAGTATAAGCCTGCAAGAGAAGAACAGTTCAGAATTAAAGAAAATAAGGCCCGCCGGGAATCAAAGCTTAATACTGAATTTGCAAAGAAGCTTCGTGAAGAATATAAGTAATAATATCGGAGGCACAATATGTCAAAAGAACTGATGATTGAAAGAATAGAAAAAGCCCAGAAAGAAATTGAAGCAAAAAGAGAAACCGTACAGCAGGGAAAATTTCGTCAGGACTATCATTTTATGGCAGAAACCGGATGGATCAATGACCCAAATGGGTTGATATATTTTAAAGGAAAGTATCACTTTTTCTATCAATATAATCCATATTCCGGATTTTGGGACTGTATGCACTGGGGACATGCTGTCAGTGAAGATATGATTCATTGGGAGTATCTGCCATTAGCGCTTGCACCAAGTGAAGTATATGATGATCATTTGAAGGGGGGCTGCTTCTCCGGCAGTGCGATTGAACATGATGGAAAGTTATTCCTGATCTATACAGGAACCTGTAATAATGGAAATGGGTTTGAACAGGCACAGTGTATCGCATATAGTGAAGACGGAATCCACTTTGAAAAATATGAAGGGAACCCGGTGATCACAGCACCGGAAGGTGTTCCAACAGATCTGTTCAGGGATCCGAAAATATGGAAACACGATGATACCTATTATGTAGTCTGTGGAGCAAGCAAAAATGGATTTGCACAGGCAAGACTGTATAAATCGACAGATATGTTCCACTGGGAATTTGTCAATGTCCTTGCAGAGAGCAGAGGCGAATGGGGCTATATGTGGGAGTGCCCGGATTTTTATCCGATAGGAGATAAATATGTGTTGATGTTCTCTCCGATGGGAGGAAAAGAGCGCACCAGTGTTTATCTGGTGGGAGATTTTGACTATGATACCGGAAAATTTTTCTATACAATTTCAGGGGAAATTGACTGGGGATTTGATTATTATGCACCACAGTCATTCCTGGCACCGGATGGCAGAAGGATTCTGGTAGGATGGGCGAATGCATGGGATTGGATGCCATTTTGGAAAGACTGGGGTCCGACATATCAAGAAGGCTGGTGCGGATTCTTTAACATTCCGAGAGAGGCGGTATTAGCAGAAGATAATACATTAAAGTTTATTCCTGTAAAAGAATTACAGGATCTTCGGAAGAATAAGCAGGAAGAAGCGGACATTCTGATAAAAGAAGACGAGAAAAAAGAACTTCGGAGTGGCTGTGTTTATGAGACGGAAATGCGGATAAATCTGAAAAAATCAACTGCAGACAAGATTAGGCTGAACTTAAGAATGTCTCAGGGAAAGAAGACAGAGATCCTATTTGATCTGAAGAGAGCGGAAGCATATTTTGACCGTAATAATTCCGATGGCTGGAGTAAAGGAGTCGCAAGATGTCCATTGAATTTAATGGGCAAAGAGCATCTGGATATTCATATTTATTCTGACAAAATTTCATTAGAAATATTCAGCAATGATTATCAGAATAATTTTTCTTGTAATATATATAATGTGGATGATGATCAGAAAAATGAAGTGAAAGCAATTGGCGGAGATCTGGTTATTGAAAGCATTCGGTCATGGGAACTTGAAAAGACAATGAAATAATTATTCTCTCTCTGAAAAGGAATAACAAACCAGATTAGCAAAGGTTTGTTATTCCTTTTTGCATATTATTTATCTAACTTAAGTCCCGCCAGTGCCTGTGCAAATGCGTTATTTACCGGTTCGTCATTTTGCTGCTGCTGTTTCTTCAGATATTTCTGGACATCGCGCTTAGATACGCCGGCACCTTCTTTGGCACGACGGTTCTTGAATGCTTCCAGCTTCTCTTTGTAGCCGCAGGAGCATACAAATGTCTCACTGTCCCCCTTTTTGATCAGTTCCATCTTCTTGTGACAGTTCGGACATCTTGCATTGCTGGTGCGTGCGATCGTCTCGCGGTAGCCGCATTCACGGTCCTGGCAGACCAGCATGCGGGAGTTCTTGCCTTTGACAGAGAGCATACGCTTGCCGCAGCGCGGGCATTTTGTATTGGTCAGGTTATCATGGCGGAAGGTTCCGTCGGAAGTCTTGATATCCTGGATCAGTTCTTTGGTATAGTTTTCAATGTCTTTGATAAATATCTGTTCTTTGTGTGCACCTTTGGCGATCTTGGCAAGTTCCATTTCCCAGGAAGCGGTAAGCTCCGGCTTTTTCAAATCTTCCGGAACCAATTCCAGAAGCTGTTTTCCTTTGGATGTCAGAAGAATCTCATTTCCCTTCTTTTCCAGCAGGAAAGAGTGGAACAATTTTTCAATGATATCGGCTCTTGTCGCTACGGTTCCGAGTCCGCCGGTTTCACCGAGAGTTTTTTTCATCTTATTATCATCAGAAGACATATAACGTACCGGATTCTCCATGGCGGACAGAAGTGTCGCTTCTGTAAAACGGGCGGGAGCTTTGGTCTTACCGCTTGTGATATTCGTGCGTGTGACAGTCAGGGTGTCGCCTTTGTGGAGAACAGGAAGTGCCTGCTCTGAAGCCTTTAAGTACATATCATTATTTTGGAAATCTTCTCCAAAATCTTCAGAATCTTCATAATCTCCGTAAGCATCATACTGTGAAGCAGAGGAACCGGAAGATGCAGCATCGGCATATACGGCCTTCCATCCGGCGGCTTTGATGACCTTTCCTTTTGCAGTAAATGTTTCATCTGCGGCTTCAGCTTTCAGTGTAGTCTGCTCATATTCAAATGCCGGATAGAGGACGCTGATAAAACGGCGTACGACCAGATCATAGATCTTGCGTTCATTGTTCGACATATGTTCCATCTGGACATATTCTTCCGTCGGAATGATCGCATGATGGTCGCTGACTTTTTTATCATCTACGAAGGCTTTGCTTGTCTTAAGCGGTTTCTTTAAGAGCTCCGGAATATATTTCTTATAAGGTCCGATATTGCAGGCTTTCAGGCGTTCTTTGATCGTTGGCACAATGTCCGTACCGATATAGCGGGAGTCTGTTCTTGGATAGGTGAGGACTTTGTGGTGTTCGTACAGACTCTGCATGATATTCAATGTCTCCTTTGCGGAGAAGCCAAAGCGCTTATTGGCATCGCGCTGTAATTCCGTCAGATCATAGAGACCCGGGGAAGGTGTCCGCTTGGATGAGGTATGCACATCCGTCACGGTAAGTGTCTGGTTCTTTAATTTTTTATCAAGGCCGGTTATCAGGTCTTTGTTAAAGGAGCGCAGGGAACCGCTTTTCTTTTGCTGCCATGTCCATGTGACGATAGAAGCCATAGTGCCGACAGAACCACCGGTAACAGAAGTTGTACAACGCAGTCCATAATAATCTTCCGGTTTAAATGAACGGATCTGCTGTTCGCGGTGTGCGATCATGGCAAGTGTCGGTGTCTGTACACGTCCGCAGGAGAGCTGGGCGTTATACTTGCAGGTCAATGCACGGGTGGCATTGATCCCGACCAGCCAGTCTGCCTCTGCGCGGCTTCTTGCGGCATGATATAAGTCGTTGTAGGCACGACCATCCTTCAAGTGGGCAAACCCTTCTTTGATCGCTTTATCGGTAACAGAGGAGATCCACAGACGGCGGATCGGCTTATGACAGCCGGATTTGTCCAGGATCCAGCGGGCAACCAGTTCTCCCTCACGTCCGGCATCGGTGGCAATGATGATCTCAGAGACATCTTTCCGGAAAAGCTGTGTCTTTACATTATGGTATTGTTTGGATGTCTGTTTGATCACGACGAGCTCCCATTTCTTTGGAACCATCGGGAGATAAGACATATCCCAGGCTTTGAACTTTTTATCATATTCTTCCGGGTCTGCTAAAGTGACCAGATGGCCGAGTGCCCAGGTGACGATATAATTGCTGCCTTCGATCGCACCGGAAATGTTCTTGTGACAGCCGAGAACACGGGCGATATCGCGGGCAACAGATGGCTTTTCTGCCAGTACGAGTGATTTCATATATATACTCCTTTCAGATATAGAAAAACCCCGAAAACATGATGTTTCCGAGGTTATATAAGAGGCGCCAACCAGATTTGAACTGGTGATAGAGGTGTTGCAGACCTTTGCCTTACCACTTGGCTATGGCGCCATGCCTTACGTACTGTTAAGTATAACAAATACGTAAGATGAAGTCAAGAAAATCTGTATGTTAAAATCCAAGATCTTCATTTACCAGAATGACTTTGATGCGCTGCGGTGTCTTGGAATATCTGGTGATCAGGATCTGACAGCAGATCGTATCCGGTGTTTTGCAGTCGAAACAGGCACCTGTTTTGCAACAAGGAGTGCTCAGGTTGAAACGCTGTGCGTTGATCGGCGCGGCTTCATTTCTTGCACGGGACATGGCAGAATCTACATCGCGTGTAACTTTATTCATTCCGATGATCATCAACACATTCCGTGGTCCGGCAGCGATAGAGGATACACGGTTGGAATGTCCGTCAATATTGATCATAATTCCATCTTCCGTGATCGCATTTGCACTGGTCAGAAAGTAATCACAATCATATGCCGCAAGCTCGATCTTGCGCTTATCTTCCGGTGTCAGTGCGGTATCGCGGTTGTATACATGATAATTTCCCTGACAGACAGCTTCTTTTAAGCCGATCTCATTGACAGACATGGAACCGCCCCAGGAGATGCTGCTTCCTTCCGGGATTAATTCCAATGCTTTCTTCAGAGCATCTTCTTTGGAGTCTGTATAATAAGCTTCCATGTTGCGGGCTGTAAGTTCTTTTACAATCTTTGCGCCTAACATCTGGTTTCGTTTGATTCGATTCTGATCCATAATGAATCCCTCCCACGTTTATGTTGTTTAGCTATTTCTACTTGAAATTATAACACAGATTCAGGTCTGCAGTCTTTGAAATAACGCAGAAGATGAGAAAATGAACATTTATATACTGCGCTTTTCAAGTCTTAAAATATAAAAAGAAAGCATGATGTTTGTCCGGTTCTCATTGGTCAGGATATCATAATCCAGAAGTTCTTTTATCTTATTCAGTTTATACGACAGCGTATTCTTATGACAATAAAGTGCATCTGCGGTATGGATGATACTACAGTCATGATCAAAGTAGACTTCCAGGATATGCAGATAATCGGTATGATGCACAGCGTCATAGTCAAGAATCGGGCCAAGTGTGGAGTTCAGGAAATCCGCTGTCAGCGATTGATTGTGGATATCGGCCAGAAGTTTGTATACACCAAGCTTATCGTACTCAAGGAAGTTCTTCGGGAGAGCAGTTTTGGTGAGCTGATAGGCGGTAAATGCGGTCTCGTAAGAGCGGTGAATGTCTGTAAGCTGCGAGACCGTAGTTCCGATCCCGACATAGACATCGGAGTTATTCTGACAGACATCGTAGAGCTTCTGAGATATATCGTTTACAGATTCACCGGCAAACAATACGATCAGATGGTTCCCTTCTTCATATACGATCCCTTTAGACATGAAATAACGGATCTTCTTTTCCAGCTGTTCCAGGTAAGAATTACCGGAATCACTGTCATAAGTGTGGCAGCTGATCATGAGGACAGTATAGTTCATGTCGCGGAAGAATCCATTGCTTTCCAGAGGATTCAGATAGGAGTCTTCATTCTCGGGGTAATAGATCGCATTTTTCAAAGCAGCGGCAAGACTGGTCTCGCGGTGTTCGTTTTTTAACAGAATCTCAGAAAAGATCCGCATGATATCAATGAACGGAGTGTCCCAGGAAGTGGAGAACAGCGGAAGCTGTATTTCATTGCAATAGTCGATAATCTCCTGGGAAAATGCAGGACGTGATTTTACAGAGATGATCAGTCCGCTGGCGTGTGCGTCTTTCAATGACTTTAAGAACTCTTTCAGCCAGTCTTGAGAGGTAAAATTCAGACCGGAGTTAAAGATCAGTTCATCACCGTGGAGCAGATGGGAGAATTCACCCTGTTCGACGGTATGGATCCAGGTTACTTCTTTATCATAAAAACTATTGGTATGAAGGATGACATCAAATTGGTTGTTAATTGCTTCATACAGGGACTGTAATTTAATTGCCATAAGTGTAGTCCTCCTGATATATGTTGATCAGAGTATAGATATATTTTATCATAATTGTGTGCGACACACAATTTATAGAATAAAATCTGTCGATTAAAACTATATTCATAGTGAATTTCATATGATATATTGTATGAGAAGTACAAAAGAATGAATATTCAACCCCGAAAAATGTGCTTCTAAAAAATCCATTCTCTAGATTTTTAAAAGACTAGGCTCTCTGGCAAATGCCAGAGAGCCTTTTCCTGTAATGCGTTTGATGGTGTAGGTTCTAATGGATTAAGGTCCGAATCTGCCAGGTAGTGAAAAATCTGTACACATCAACTATTGATTGCTCATTTCACTAGAACGGTCTGGTGTTCACGTTTGTGACGGCTCTTTCGATATTCAGTAGGAGATATTCCATGATATTCTTTAAATATTTTTGAAAAGTAAGAAGGAGAATTGAATCCACAGATCTGACTGATATAGTCTACAGACCAGTCAGAGGTGAAAAGAAATTCTTCACTCTGGGTGATGCGAAAATCCAGTATATATTTTTTTAATGGAACACCCATCTGCTTTGAAAAAATCTCTGAGAGATAGGAGCGATTCAGGCCCAGTTTGTCTGCAATATATTGAACAGTCAGATCCCGTCCGTAGAAATCTTCTACAATGGAAATTGCCCGTTGGACATGACTTTCCGAATTTTGACGACTTTTTCTTTCTGGAAGTTCTTTGGAATCTTCGATAAATGTACCGACTTTTGAAAGAAGGAGAAGAAGGATTCCATTCGTATACAGATCATTTTTTGTATTGTTATTTTTTATGGAAATCAGAATATCGAGGAGATCTTTAATCTCTTCAAAGACTTCTGTAGAAAGTTCCTTGGTAAGTGAGGGGTAACCGAATCCAAGACGATGCATGAAATATGGTGCAAGTTTACCATTGAAACCGACCCACGAATATGTCCAGGGGTCTTCCTTATCGGCCTGATAGAAGACCATCTGATCTGGTTCGACCAAAAAGAGTTGATTTTCTGTAATCTGATATTCTGTTTTATTTACTACAAGGCGCCCTTTACCGGAAAGAACGAAATGCATAAGATAATAAGGTCTTGTTCCAGGGCCATAGGAATGAAGTGGAAGACATTCTGAGTGACCACAGAAACGAAGTTTTATATCATTCCAGTTGGTGTCTCTGTATAGATTTAATTTTTCTATTTCCATATAAACTCCTTTCAGCGATGTGAATATCCGACAAAATTTATAAATTACCCAACAAAAGTGACTAACATGATAATAAGATTATAGTATATGATATCAATGTAGACAAGAGAAAGAAAAGACAAAAATAATCTAAAAAATCAGACACGAAACGAATCGATTCAAAATCACAGAAAAAGAAAAAGCTATAGTTATGAGAAAAAAAGTCAGTTTGCAAAAAGTGACCTGTATTTTGTGCACCCTAAAATAATATAGAAAGGTAAGGGAAAAGATATGTTAGAATTTGCAAAAACACCACCGAAAGGATGGAATAGTTGGGACGTGTATGGAGCGTCTGTCACAGAAGAGGAAGTAAAAAGAAATGCGGATATCATGGCAGAAAAGCTTAAAGTATATGGATGGGACTATGTTGTCGTAGATATTCAATGGTATGAGCCGGGGGCTGAGTCTGCAGCATATCGTAAATTCGCAGATTTGAAAATGGATGAATACAGTCGTGTACTTCCGGCCGAAAATCGCTTTCCGAGTTCGGCAGATGGGGCAGGATTTGCGCCACTTGCGGAGTATGTACATAAACTTGGCTTGAAATTCGGCATTCATATTTTGAGAGGAATACCAAGACAGGCTGTTCACGGAAGAATGCATATCAAAGGTACGGACAAAACAGCAGATCAGATTGCTGTTAACAGCATTTGTCCATGGAATTCAGATATGTATGGAGTGGATATGTCAATTCCGGAAGGACAGTTATATTATGATTCTCTTATGGAACTGTATGCTTCATGGGGAGTTGATTTCATTAAGGTAGATGACATTGCATATTCAACGATTTACAGAGATTCTCATAGAAAAGAGATTGAAGGTATTCGAAAGGCCATTGATAAAACGGGACGGGAGATTGTACTTTCCCTTTCACCGGGACCGGCAAGACTTCAGGATGGAAGCTTTCTCCAAAAGAATGCCAATATGTGGAGACTTACAGACGATTTCTGGGATGAGTGGGAATTGCTCTATGATATGTTCGATCGTTGTAATTATTGGTCGCCATTTATCCGTAAAGGAAACTGGCCTGATTGCGATATGCTTCCGCTTGGACATATTGGAATCCGTTCCGGTGAGCGTGGAAAGGCAGACCGTATGACTTGCTTTACGAAACCGGAACAAAAGACAATGATTACATTATGGTCTATCTTCCAGTCGCCACTAATGTATGGCGGGGAACTGGCTGATCTGGATGCCTGGACTCTTTCACTGCTGACGAATACAGAGGTAAATGAAATGCATCGCACATTGGAAGGACAAAGACAGGAGTACAGAGATGATGAATGGATCGTCTGGTCAGGTGAAAATAAGGAAAGTACATATATTGCAATCTTTAACGTATCAGATGAAAAGAAAGAAATTCCAGGTAAATTGACAGAGCGATATCTTCGAAAAGATGCAAAAGAAATCTGGTCAGGAAAAAAGGTAACAGAAGGAACAGAAGAAGTAGAAAGCCATGGCTGTGTACTGTATCAGATGAAAAGAATATGATGAACGTTAGATAGGAGGAATGAAGTGATGGACACAATAGGGAAGAAACTTGGTCTGAAAGAGAAGATGGCCTATGGCTGTGGTGATGCGGCAAGTAATATTATCTGGGCATCTACGGGAACGTTCCTGATGTTCTATTATACAGACGTGGTAAATATCAATGCGGCAACGATTGGAGTCATTTTTCTCATTGCCAGGGTGATCAACGCAGTTGTTGCGTTACTTACAGGATGGTTGATTGACAATACACATTCTAAATATGGAAAGGCAAGGCCTTGGCTTTTATGGTTTGCAGTTCCATTTGGAATCGTAACATTTGCAATTTTTGCAGTTCCGGATGTAGCAAAGCTGTATCAGATTATCTATGTATTTATTGCATATAATGCGATGATGAGTGTTTATTCTCTGATTAATATTCCATATGGATCTATGGCTACAATGATGACCAAAGACCAGTATCAGAGAACATTGTTAAATATCTTTCGTCAGTTGTTTGCACAGATTGCAAGTCTCCTTGTTACAGCAGGAACACTCCCATTGATAAACTTTATGACAGAGTATGTGGGGGAAAAGAAAGCGTGGAGTATCGTATATGGAATATTTGGAGTTATTGCAGCAATTCTGTTCTTTTTATGTTTTGCAGGATGTAAAGAGAGAATTCATGAAAATGAAGAGACGAAGACAGAAAAGATTCGTGTTGTTGACGGAGTAAAAGCAGTGTTGAAAAACAAATACTGGCACATGCTGATGGTGATATCCATTTGTATCAATATCTTCTTTCAGGCCATCAGTACGGTAAACACATATTATAGTAAAGCGGTTCTTCATAATAGCAGTATGATCAGCATATTGAATACGGCTTATATCGTTCCTGCAATTGCAACCTTTTTCTTTGTACATCTGGTTGTGAAGAAGTATGGAAAAGGAAAGACTACGATGTTTGGATGGATGATTATCTGTGTCAGCTATGTGATACTTTTACCATTTACAGAAAATACAACAGTACTGATAATCACAGCTGCTATGCGTGGCGTGGGATATTGCTTCCTGCTTGCAGTGTCTTCTGCAATGGTAAGTGATGCAGTTGAATATGGAGAATGGAAAACGAAAATTCGTGTCGAAGGTCTGACATTCAGTATGCAGGGATTTGTAGGAACAATTGCGGCAGGTATTGTTACGGCAGTCATCGGATGGGTACTCAACTTCAGTAAATATGATGGAACACTTTCATTTGCTGATACACAGGCAGGATCTGCAGTACTTGCAATTAAACTGTTGTTTATCGCAGTTCCGTTTGTTGTTGGAGTATTGAATATTATATTGTTAAAATTTTACAAACTTGATAAAATGTATCCGCAAATCATTGAGGATTTAAATAAGCGGAACGGAAAATAAGTGGGGAATGTATATGAAGACAAGCATATCAGAAAAAATAGCTTATGGTATGGGAGATGTTGCGTGTAATGTAGTATATGCACTCACATCTGGTCTTATCGTATATTTTTATACAAATGTAATCGGAGTATCAGCAGGAGTAGTAGGTACGATCCTGCTGGTATCTAGAGTGTTTGACGGTGTCTCAGATCTTTTGATTGCCCAATTGATGGATAAGATTAATTCCAGACATGGAAAAGCAAGAGCGTGGATTCTGTGGATGGCCGCGCCGTATGCGGTTTCAGCTACGGCACTATTTGCAGTCCCATCGCATGCGGGCAAAATGGTACAGGCAATCTATATCTTTGTTACTTATAATTTGTGTACGACAGTTGTCTACACGGCATTAAATCTTCCATATTCGGCAATGGCGCCGTTGATGACAAATGATGAAGAGGATCTGGCTAAATTAAATATTTTCAGAATGTCTATGTCGCCTGTCAGCAACATGATTGTAACCGCCTTATCACTGCCACTGATTAACTTTCTTGGTGGAGATCAGAGGGCTTGGATTATAGTAACGGCGGTATATGGAATTATTGCGTTTGGAATGCTAATGTGGACCTTTTTAGGAACAAAGGAACGTTTTCACACGAAAGCGGCAGCAGAAGCGGAAAATCTTCCGTTCCTGGTTCGCCTGAAAGCAGCTTTACAGAATAAATATTTTATTATTATGTTCTTGATGGTAATGGCACTTGCTTTATATCAGAATGTCAATGGAACAGTATCTACTTATTATGCGCAGTATGTGCTTGGAAATGCGGAAATTATGGGAGTCATGCAGACGTGTGAGAAAATTCCGTGGATTCTTGGGATTATCTGTATGGCACCATTGATTAAGAAATTCGGAAAGCGTAATCTGGTCCTGGGAGGAGCTATCATATGTATTGCTGCTCAAGTTATTTTGATGATTAATCCGGAAAATATAAAATTAGTTTTAGTGGCTTCCATTCTGCGGGGACTCGGAGAAGCTCCGATTAACGGACTTACGTTCACCATGTTGGCGGATGTGATTAATTATGGCCATTGGAAAACAGGAATCCGTGTGCATGCGTTGATATTTTCAACCTTTACAGTCGGGCAAAAATTTGGTGGCGGTGTGGCCGGATGGGCAATCGGTCAACTGATGCAGCTATCCGGATTTACCGGAAGTGTTACAGAGACAGTGGAAGCTGTCGCAATGATTAAAAATTTGTATATTTACGGAGTGATATTGGCATGGGGATTAATTGCAATTTGTATGTTGGCATATCATCTGGACAAGGAATATGATCAGGTGCTGGCAGAATTGAAATGAAAAACCAGTTGGAATGGGGATTCGTCGAGAAAGCTGATCAGATGTAAAAAATCGTTAATATTTTAATTACTTTTGGACGTGTTGCATTTTATATCGTCCTATGTTACATTGACAACAGAGTACAAAAAGAATCAGAAAGAGCCAAAAAACAGTGCCCCTCTAACAACAGAGACCGGAACAGGATAACCGGCAGACAAGTATGTCTTATAGGAGGTAATTGTAACATGGCAATTTCAATCGGCATTAACGGATTTGGACGCATTGGACGCGTAGCACTCCGTATCGCCATTAATCAACCAGACACTTTTAAAGTATGCGGAATCAATGTACGGAATGCAGACCTGGGTTATATGAAGTATATGATCCGGTATGATTCTACATTTGGACGTTTTCAGGGAGAACTGGATACATATGAGAATGGACTGATCATTGAAGGACAGAAGATTCCTGTATTTTCAGAATCAGATGCGGCATTGATTCCATGGGGAGCATGTGGTGCAGAGTATATTATTGATGCAACAGGTGCATACTGTACAACGGAAAAGGCAAAAGCCCATTTAGAAGGCGGTGCGAAGGAAGTTATTATCTCAGCACCGGCAAAAGACGGGGATACACCGACATTTATCATGGGAATTAATCATGACAAATATACATCGGATATGCCGGTTGTATCGAATGCATCATGTACTACGAATTGTCTTGCACCAATCTGTAAAGTTCTGGAAGATAATTATGGAATCGAATATGGGTTGATGTCAACGATTCATGCTGCAACTGCAAAACAAAAGGTTGTGGACAGCCGTTCCCAGAAAGACTGGAGAACCGGACGTTCGGCATTTGGTAACCTGATTCCATCTACAACGGGAGCCGCAAAAGCAATCTCGCTTGTCATTCCGGCTTTAAAGGATAAGATGAGTGGTATCTTCAGATTTTATCGGAGATTCACATGCATCGATCTTTGATGCAAGGCAGGGAATTCAAGTGAATTCCCACTTTTTCAAGGTCATCTGTTTCTATGACAATGAGTGGGGATATACAAGTCAGATATTCCGGCTGATAGAGCATATGGACAGGATAGATCACAATCGCTAATAATTAAGATGACGACAGGGGCATGTAAGATCTGATTCTGATGTAACACGTTTGATTTTATATCATACACTTCTGTAAGGGACATATGGATTCGTTATTACGATTATGAACCGGACAAGATGCGGACAGAAAAAAGCAGGCAAAGCTTTTGCTGTCCGCAGAAAATAAGAAAAAATCTGAAAAATAAAAATTTTTCGGAAAATTCAAAAAAACACTTGCCAAACAACCGAGTTTATGATATATTAAATCTCGGTCGTGTGAAAAACACAATGACAAATAAATATACGGCTCCATGGTCAAGCGGTTAAGACATCGCCCTTTCACGGCGGTAACACGGGTTCGATTCCCGTAGGAGTCACTAAAAATACTTGCATATTTGTTAAATATGTGAGTATAATATATTATATGGCGCCATAGCCAAGTGGTAAGGCAAAGGTCTGCAACACCTCTATCACCAGTTCAAATCTGGTTGGCGCCTCTTTTTCATATTCCTCCTTAGCTCAGTCGGTAGAGCATGCGGCTGTTAACCGCAGTGTCGTTGGTTCGAGTCCAACAGGGGGAGCTTTTTTATTTTCAGATTTAAAAGAAAGAGCACAATGGTTATTGAAAGTGAAAACCATTGTGCTTTTTCTTTATTCTTCTTTATAAAAATTCAGCTATTAGCATATATTAGTTATAGGGGTATTTTATCGTGCCGAATTTTAGCGAATTATAAAAGATTTCAAAAAAGGACATGAGTCCTTTTTTGAGGATATAAGATACTATATAATAAAAATATATGAGCGTAGTGAATAGAATAATAAAGAAAGGGACGAAAATAATGAGCAAGCAGAGAGTATATTTGATTGTATTGGACAGTTTTGGAATTGGACATGCACCGGATGCGGCTGATTTTGGAGATGAAGGTGCAAATACACTTTATACAATTTCCAATTCAAAGGAATATGATACACCGAATATGAGAAAATTGGGACTTTCTTGTATAGATGGCGTTGACTATTTGGAAACAGCAGATAAAGTAATTGGCAGTTATGGAAGAATGCAGGAAGCATCGAGAGGAAAAGATACCACAATCGGACATTGGGAGATTGCAGGTATTGTGTCTGAGAAGGCTCTTCCGACTTATCCTAATGGTTTTCCAAAAGAAGTGCTGGATGAATTTTCAAAGAGGACAGGCAGGGAAGTGCTTTGCAACAAGCCGTATTCAGGAACGGATGTTATCAGAGACTATGGAGAAGAACATATTCGTACAGGAAAGCTGATTGTTTATACATCAGCAGACAGTGTTTTTCAGATTGCCGCACATGAAGATATTGTTCCGGTAGAAGAATTGTACAGATATTGCGAAATTGCCAGAGAGATTTTAGTAGGGGAACATGGGGTAGGACGTGTAATTGCCAGACCGTTTGTCGGGGAAGCGCCGAATTTCCGGAGAACTACAAATCGCCATGATTTTTCTCTCTTGCCTCCAAAGGACACTATGCTGGATGTATTGCAAAAAGAAGGATACGATACTTATGGTGTGGGCAAAATTTATGATATTTTTGCAGGAAAAGGTATTTCCCATACGCAGCGTATTCAGGGAAATGTGGATGGAATGGAAAAAACCATACAGCTTCAGGATGAGGATTTCCATGGTTTATGTTTTGTAAATCTGGTGGATTTTGACATGCTTTATGGTCACAGAAATGATATTGAAGGATATGCGAAGGCTGCAACTGTTTTTGACAAGCAGTTGGGAACTTTTATGGAGAGAATGCAGCCGCAGGATATTTTGATGATAACAGCAGATCACGGATGTGATCCGGGATTTAAGGGAACAGACCATTCCAGAGAATGCGTACCGTTTTTAGTTTATGGTGAACAGGTGAAAGAAGGGGTAAATCTGGGAACTCGTAAAACATTTTCCGATATTGCTGCAACCATATTAGACATCTTTGGAATTGACAGCAGATTGGATGGAACCAGCTTTAAGGATGAAATCTTAAAATAGGAGATGGAAAATATGGATAATCTTGAATTGCTGGAGGAAGCAAAAAAAGCCCGCTTAAAAGCCTATACTCCTTATTCAAATTTTAAAGTAGGTGCAGCGCTTCTGACAAAGAGCGGAAAAGTTTATCTGGGCTGCAATATTGAGAATGCCACTTATACACCTACAATTTGTGCGGAAAGAACTGCTTTTTTCAAGGCTGTTTCAGAGGGAGAAAGAGAGTTTGAAAAAATAGCCATTGTAGGGGCAAAAGACGGAGATGATGCAAATAAGCTGTGTGCGCCTTGCGGGGTTTGCAGGCAGGTAATGATGGAATTTTGTAACCCAAAGGAATTTCAGATTATTCTTGCCGATGGGGAAAATACTTGCAGAGTCATGACTTTAGAGGAGCTTTTGCCTTGTGGCTTTAGTTCAGCTAATTTGAAATAAAAGAAAAAGGAGGAAAAAACGTGGAATATGTAATTGAAATGAACCATATTACGAAGCAGTTCGGTGATTTTAAAGCCAATGATGATATTACACTGCGCGTAAAAAAAGGTGAAATCCACGCACTGCTGGGTGAAAACGGAGCAGGCAAATCTACGCTGATGAGTGTCCTGTTTGGTTTGTATCAGCCGGAAGCAGGTCAAATTAAAATTAATGGAAAAGAAGTAAAGATTAACAATCCTAATGATGCCAATGCTTTAGGAATTGGAATGGTACATCAGCATTTTAAGCTGGTTCACAATTTTACCGTACTGGAAAGTATTGTTTTAGGACGGGAAACGACAAAAGGCGGAGTCCTGAAAATGGATGATGCCCGCAAGAAAATTATGGAATTGAGTGAACGATATAAATTCAAAATTGATCCGGATGCGTATATTTCTGATATTACGGTAGGTATGCAGCAACGTGTAGAAATTTTGAAAATGCTGTATTGTGATAATGATATTTTGATTTTTGACGAACCTACGGCTGTTTTAACTCCTCAGGAAATTCATGAGCTTATGAAGGTTATGAAGCAGTTGGTAGAGGAAGGAAAATCTATTATCTTTATTACACATAAATTAAATGAAATTAAAGAGGTTGCAAATCGATGCAGCGTACTTAGAAAAGGAAAGTATATCGGAACCATTGATGTTGCAGAAACTTCCAAAGAAGCTATGTCAGAGATGATGGTAGGAAGAAAGGTCAATTTCATTCTGGATAAAAAAGAAATTACTCCCGGTGATGCTATCTTGGAAGTAAAGAATATGACGATTAAGTCAAAGCATCATGGTAAAGAAGCAGTTAAGAATGTATCGTTTACTGTGCGAAAGGGTGAAATTGTTACCATTGCAGGTATTGACGGAAACGGACAGTCTGAGCTGGTATATGGCATTACGGGAATGATGCCTATTGATGAGGGACAGGTCTTCCTAAAAGGAAAAGATATTACCCATGAAAGTATTCGTAAGAAATGCTTGGATGGTATGGCACATATTCCGGAGGACAGACATAAGGACGGTCTGGTTTTGGACTATGACCTTCAGCAAAATCTGGTGCTCCAGAGCTACTTTACAAAACGCTTCCAAAATCATGGATTTTTAAAATTTGATGCAATTCGCAGCTATGCGGAGGAACTGATTAAGAAGTTTGATATTCGCTCCGGACAGGGTGTAAACAGTATTGTAAGAGGAATGTCCGGAGGTAATCAGCAGAAAGCGATTATTGCCAGAGAGCTGGACAGAAATCCTGATATTGTTATTGCAGTGCAGCCGGTTCGAGGACTGGATGTAGGCGCTATTGAATATATCCATAAACAGCTGATTGCACAAAGAGATGCAGGAAAGGCAGTGCTTTTGGTATCCTTAGAGCTGGATGAGGTTATGAATGTAAGTGACAGAATTCTTGTAATGTACGAAGGCGAAATCGTTGCAGATGTAAATCCGAAGAAGGTTACAACGGAAGAACTGGGATTATACATGGCAGGAGCGAAAAGGAGTGTGAACAATGAAAAATAAGAAGAAAAATATTTTTCAGGGAGAAGGCGTAGCAAGTTTCGGTTCATCCATTCTTGCGATTATCTGCGGTCTGCTCTTCGGACTTATTATTTTGCTCGCAAGTAATCCGAGTCAGGCATACGGCGGATTTATGATGATTTTGCAGGGGGGATTTACAGACGGCATTCAGGGAATTGGACAGATGCTGTATTACGCAACCCCCATTATTATGACCGGTCTGTCCGTTGGATTTGCATTTCAGACAGGATTGTTTAATATCGGCGCACCGGGACAGTTTACCGTTGGCGCTTATGTGGCAATTTTAATCGGTGTAAAATGTACCTTCCTTCCGGCAGGACTGCATTGTTTCGTAGCGATTGCAGGCGCTGCTTTGGCAGGAGCATTATGGGGTATGGTTCCCGGTTTATTAAAAGCATTTCGAAATGTAAACGAAGTAATTGCTTCTATTATGATGAATTACATTGGAATGTATATGGTAAATATGTTAATTCAGAGAACCATTTATGACCAGGTAAAGAACCAGTCCATGGCAGTTGCATCGACTGCAAACCTGCCGAAAGCGGGATTGGACAAGATTTTTCCTAATTCCGATATTAATGTAGGAATTCTTATTGTTATTGCTTTTGTAATTTTAATTTATGTGATTTTAAACCGTACTACTTTCGGATACGAATTGAAAGCGTGTGGTAAAAATCCGAATGCAAGTAAATATGCAGGTATCAATGCAAAGAGAAACATTGTATTATCTATGGTAATTGCAGGCGCATTATCCGGTATCGGCGGCGCACTTTTATATCTTGCAGACTCGGGAAAATATCTTCAGGTATTGGATATTATTGCACCGGAAGGATTTTCAGGAATTTCCGTAGCACTTTTGGGAATGTCTAATCCAATCGGTATTCTTTTTGCCGGATTGTTTATCGGACATCTTACCGTAGGCGGTTACAATATGCAGTTGTTTGATTTTGCTCCGGAAGTTATTGATATGATTATTGCGGCAATTATTTACTGTGGAGCGTTGTCCCTGTTATTCAGAGGTATCATTCATAAAATTCAAGCCGGAAAAAGTAAAAAACAGACAGATAAAGCAAACAGCAATCTGAAGAAGGAGGAGTAGGAGTATGGATATTGTATATTTTATTATGCAGCAGACAATGTTTTTTGCCATCCCGCTTCTGATTGTAGCTATTGGCGGTATGTATTCTGAGCGAAGCGGCGTCATTAACATTGCGCTAGAAGGTATTATGGTAATCGGAGCTTTTGCAGGTGTTCTTTTTATCAATATGACACAGGCAAATTTAAGCGGACAGGGGCTCTTGCTCATTGCCATTGTGATTGCAGGCGTTACGGGAGGAATTTTCTCACTGCTTCACGCATTTGCATCTATTAATATGAAAGCGGACCAGACAATCAGCGGTACTGCACTGAACATGTTTGCTCCTGCATTTGCAATTTTTGCAGCAAGAACCATTCAGGAAGTGCAGCAAATTCAGTTTACAGATACTTTCCAGATTGATAAAGTTCCTGTATTGGGAGATATTCCTGTAATTGGACCATTATTTTTCCAGAATTGTTATATTACAACTTATATTGGGATTTTAATTTTCCTTGTAGCAGCTTTTGTAATTAAGAAAACAAGATTTGGATTAAGACTTCGTGCCTGTGGAGAACATCCGGGAGCAGCAGACTCTGTGGGTGTTAATGTTTATAAAATCAGATATTCCGGTGTTATTATTTCCGGTGTTCTTGCGGGAATTGGCGGTTTGGTTTTCGTTGTACCGACCTCCACAAACTTTAATGCAAGTGTTGCGGGATACGGATTTTTGGCATTGGCAGTATTGATTTTTGGACAGTGGAGAAGCAACAAGATTTTTCTGGCAGCATTTTTCTTTGGAATTATGAAGACTTTGGCAAGTGCATATTCTGCTATTCCTGTTTTAAAGGATCTTCCAATTCCAAATGAAATTTATAAAATGATTCCTTACATTGCAACTTTGGTAGTTCTGGCATTCTTCTCCAAGAATTCACAGGCTCCGAAGGCAGAAGGTATTCCTTACGATAAAGGAAGCAGATAAAGGAGGTAATCGCTATGAGAATGTATGATTTAATCATGAAGAAAAGAAATGGGGAAGCTCTGACAAAAGAAGAAATCCAGTACATGATTACAGAATATGTAGATGGGAAAATTCCGGATTATCAGATGTCCGCATTTTTGATGGCAGTTTATTTTAAAGGAATGAACGAGGAAGAAACTTTGGCAATGACACAGGCGGTGGCACATTCCGGAGATATGGTGGACTTATCCGGCATTGAAGGAATGAAAGTAGACAAGCATTCTACCGGAGGCGTAGGAGATAAAACAACACTGGTTATTGCGCCTATTGTAGCTTCCTGCGGAGTAAAGGTAGCCAAGATGTCAGGAAGAGGATTAGGTCATACCGGCGGAACTGTGGACAAGATGGAAGCAATTCCGGGAATGCGAACTTCTTTAGACAGAGAAGAATTTTTTGATGTGGTAAATAAAACAGGTCTTTCCGTTATCGGACAGTCAGGAAATCTTGCGCCTGCGGATAAAAAGTTGTATGCCCTTCGAGACGTAACAGCAACGGTAGACAGTATTCCGCTTATTGCAGTGTCAATTATGAGTAAGAAGCTGGCAGCAGGAAATGACGGTATTCTCTTAGACGTAAAAACAGGAAGCGGAGCTTTTATGAAAACCGTGGAGGACTCCATTGCATTGGCGAAGGAAATGGTATCTATCGGAGAAAACGCAGGAAAGAAAATGGCTGCGTTGATTACGAATATGGACATTCCTTTAGGTCACAATATTGGAAACAGCCTTGAGGTAATCGAGGCTGTGGAAACTTTAAAAGGAAAAGGTCCGGCGGATTTAACAGAGGTGTGCTTGCAGCTGGCTTCCAATATGCTTTATCTTGCAGGAAAGGGTACAGAGGAAGAATGCAGAGCTTTGGCTGAGAATGCAATAAGAAGCGGTGCGGCTCTGGAACGTCTGGTAGCTATGGTAGAAGCGCAGGGCGGTGACTCAGAAGTTATCTTAAACCCTGAGAAGTTTGAAAAAGCGCCTTATGTCTATGAAGTAAAGGCAGAAAAAGACGGTTATATTACGCATATTGACGCAGAGGGCTGTGGAATTGCATCTGCCATGTTAGGCGCCGGCAGAGAGACAAAGGAAAGTGAAATTGACTATACTGCGGGTATTATTTTACATAAGAAGACCGGAGAAAAAGTTGAAAAGGGCGATGTTCTTGCAGCGCTCTATACATCAAAGGAAGAATTATTTGAAGCAGCGGCAGAAAAGTATAAAAAATCTATTTTCATAGAAGAGGAAGCACCAAAGAAGGAACCTCTGGTTTATGCCAGAGTTACTCCGAAAGGAATAGAAAAATATTAAGATAAGGAGGAATTATATGAACACAAGTGAAATTTTAAGTCATGTAGACCACACACTTTTGAAGGCTTTTGCAACATGGGAAGATATTCAGAAGCTGTGTGAAGAAGCCATGGAGTATCATACCGCTTCTGTGTGTGTACCCCCAAGTTATATTAAAAGAATTCATGACACTTACGGAGACAAAATCAATATTTGTACAGTAGTGGGATTTCCTTTGGGATACAGCACTACAAAAGCAAAGGTTGCGGAAACTGTGCAGGCGATTGAAGACGGAGCATCTGAAGTAGATATGGTAATCAACATTGCAGATGTGAAAAACGGTGACTTTGATAAGGTTACCGAAGAAATCAGAAGCCTGAAACAGGCAGCCGGCGATAAAATTTTAAAAGTTATTATTGAAGCCTGCTATTTAACAGAGGAAGAAAAGATTGCTATGTGCAAGGCTGTTACAGAAGCAGGTGCAGACTACATTAAGACATCCACCGGATTTGGAACAGGTGGAGCTACAATGGAAGATATTCTTCTGTTCAAGAAGTTTATTGGACCACACGTAAAAATGAAAGCCGCAGGCGGAGTTAAGAGTGTGGAAGATATGGAGGCCTTTCTGGAAGCAGGATGCGACAGAATTGGCACAAGTTCAGCAATTTCCCTGATTAAAGGGCAAAGTGTAAAAGGTTATTAAAATTTAGGAGGAAAAATCATGAAGAAAAAACTGATTAGCTTAGTGCTGGCAGGAGCAATGTTATTAGGAATGGCAGGATGTGCAGAAAAACCGGGTGCATCTGAAGAAGGAAAAAAAGAGGACAAAGGAAGCAAGTACGAACTGGCGTTAATCACAGACGTTGGAACGATTGATGACAAATCCTTTAATCAGGGTTCATGGGAAGGTTTAAAGAAATATGCAGATGAAAATGATATCACATGTAAATATTACAAACCTTCAGAAAAATCAGATAAGGCTTGTTTAACAGCTATTGACCTTGCTGTAAAAGGCGGAGCAAAGGTTATTGTAACACCGGGCTTCTTATTTGAAAGACCGATTTTTGAAGCACAGACAAAATATCCGGATACAAAATTTGTTATTATCGATGCAGCTCCGGTAGAGGGTGAAGGTAAAGAACCGGAAATTAAAGAAAACGTACTTTCTATCTTCTACGCAGAAGAACAGGCTGGATATTTAGCAGGATATGCAGCAGTAGAAGAAGGATACAGACAGTTAGGATTTATGGGTGGTATTGCAGTACCAGCAGTTATTCGTTTTGGTTACGGATTTGTTCAGGGTGCAGACGCAGCAGCAAAAGATTTAGGTCTTGCACAGGGTGACATCAATATTAAGTATACTTATGTAGGTAACTTCGACGCTTCTCCTGAAAATCAGGCAAAAGCAGCGGCTTGGTACAGCGAAGGAACAGAATGTATTTTCGCATGCGGCGGCGGAGTTGGTAACTCTGTTATGAAAGCAGCAGAAGGTGCAGGTAAGAAAGTTATTGGTGTAGACGTTGACCAGTCCGTAGAGTCTGAAACAGTTATCACTTCTGCAATGAAAACATTAAGTGACTCTGTTTACAATGCAGTGGCATCTGTTTATGACGGAACATTTGAAGGTGGAAAATCTATCACATTAGGCGCAGCAGATGACGGTGTTCAGTTACCAATGGAAACATCTAAGTTTGAAAAATTCACACAGGAAAAATATGATGAAATTTATGCAGCATTAAAAGATGGTTCTATTCAGGTTGCAAATGATACCGCAGCAGATGATGCAAGCAAGCTTCCGGTTAACGTTGTAACAGTTGAGTCTATTAAATAATTAAGAAATGATAATTCGTATAAGCATCTTCACCTTAGGCTGAAAGATGCTTATGCTATTTTAGCAGAGAAATATCTGCCGGAAGGGAGCAGGAATGGAAAGTGAAAAAATCATAAAACTTCCAAAGGTGGAGCTTCATTGTCATTTGGACGGCTCATTGCCAATGGGAATTATTCGTGAGCTTTTAGGCAGGGATGTAAAGAAGGAGGAGCTTCAGGTTCGGGATGATTGCAGAAATCTTGCGGAATATCTGGAAAAATTTGACCTGCCTTTGTCCTGTATGCAGACAGAAACAGGCTTAAAGCGTACTTCAAAAGCTTTTTTAGAAAGCTTAAAGCAGGATAACATTCAATATGTAGAAGTTCGCTTTGCACCTCTGTTATCTGTGAATGAGAGCTTAGATTGTACGAGGGTAATACAGTCTGTTTTAGAAGGACTGGAGGAAGCCAAAAAAGCATGTGGAATTTATTATAATGTAATTGCCTGTGCTATGCGTCACCATACAGAGGAAGATAATTTACAGATGATGAAAGCAGCCAGAAGCTTTTTAGGGGAAGGAATTTGTGCTGTGGATTTGGCAGGAAATGAAGCTGCATTCCCTATGGAAAATTTCACAGAATTATTTCAGAAAGCAAAAAAACTGGGGCTGCCTTTTACCATTCATGCAGGGGAATGCGGAAGGGTAGAAAACGTCGTAGAGGCAGTCAAATGCGGAGCATCCAGAATAGGCCACGGAATTGCATTAAGAGGACATGCTGATGTAATGGCAATGTGCAAAGAAAAGCAGATTGGAATTGAAATGTGTCCAATCAGTAATCTTCAGACAAAGGCAGTGGCAAGTAAATCAGAATATCCAATGAGAGAGTTTCTGGATGCAGGATTATGTGTTACCATAAATACAGATAACAGAACAGTAAGTAATTCCAGTATACAAAAGGAAATGGAATTTGTGCAGAAGAATTACGGAATTACAGATGAAGAGCTGGTACGTATGACAGAAAATGCAGTTCATGCGGCGTTTGCAAATGATGAAGTGAAAGCAGAGCTTGTAAGAAAACTGAAAGAGGTATAAAAATGCGAAACAAATATTTGTATAGTGTACTGCCATTTTTGAAAAAATGTAAAAGAGAGACACAACAGCAGTTTGAGGATTATTTTCAGACAGCGCCGGCTTGGCTTATGGAATGTTTTCAGGTAGAGGAAATGGAAAAAGGGCAAATATTTGTGCGGGAAAACACACCGATTGATACCATTTATTTTGTAGGAAGAGGTACGATTAAGGCAACAGATTACAGAATTTATGGCATTACCTATGATTTTATGAGCTTTGACTGTGTACATGCTCTGGGCGGAATGGAAATCATTATGGATTTGGATACTTATATGACGACCTTGGAAACTGCCACACCATGTACCATTGTGAAGATTGCAAAGGCAAAGTATGAAAAATGGCTGTTGTCGGATCTGCGTGTTTTAAAGCTGGAAGCAAAGCTTACAGGCAAATCATTACTGGAGGACGGAAGAAAGAGCAGGGCATATTTATTTCTCCAAGGCTCAGACCGTCTGGCAATGCTTTTGACAGAGAGATATGAATTGTATGCAAAGAACGGCATATTGCGGGTACGGGGCGGCAGACAGGGGCTTTCTGACACTACGGGACTGTGTGTAAAAACCATTAACCGTTCTGTAAAGAAATTTTTGGAGGAAGGTCTTATCAGTAAGGAAGGAAATCAGCTTCTTGTTTCTTTTGAACAGTATAAGAAATTAAAAGAATTGATAGCGGCAATTATAGATATTGAGTGAAAGAAGGGAGAATTATTATGAGCGCAGTGTATGAAAAATTAAGGACATGTTTGGAGAGTATTCAGAAAAAAGTAGATTTTAAACCGGAGGTGGCTCTGATTTTAGGCTCCGGTCTGGGTGATTATGCAGATGAAATCGATGTGGTGCAGACGCTTGATTATACAGAAATCGAAGGCTTTCCAACTTCGACTGTGGCAGGGCATAAGGGACGTTTTGTCTTTGGATATGTAGGGAAAACTCCTGTTGTAATTATGCAGGGACGTGTGCATTATTATGAAGGCTATGCCATGTCAGACGTGGTGCTTCCAACCAGACTTATGGCTCTTTTAGGAGCGAAAAAGCTGATTTTAACCAATGCGGCAGGCGGTGTAAACTTTGAGTTTAAGCCGGGAGATTTTATGATGCTTACAGACCATATTACAACCGGTGTGCCAAGTCCTTTGATTGGGGAAAATTTAAATGAGCTGGGTGTGAGATTTCCGGATATGAGCGAAGTATACAGCAAGAGAATACAGGAAATTATAAAAACAGCGGCGAAAGACTTGGATATTGACATCAAAGAAGGTGTTTATGCACAGTTTACAGGGCCCAATTATGAAACTCCGGCAGAAATCCGCATGGCAAGAACATGGGGAGCAGACGCAGTGGGCATGAGTACGGCATGTGAGGCAATGGCAGCACGCCATATGGGAGTGGAAATCGGCGGAATTTCCTGTATTACAAATATGGCAGCAGGAATGTCAAAAGAAGAATTAAACCACAAAGAGGTACAGGAAACGGCAGACAGAGTGGCTGTGCAGTTTAAGAAGCTGATTACGGAAATTATTACGAGATTGAATTAATGCGAAAAATACAGCTCATACATTTTAAGCGGATGTATGGGCTGTATTTTTAACCTAATATTCCATAAGCAGATATTTTTTCACAATAGGAAAGGGAGCAGAGCCTATTTCCAGAAGGTTTTTGTGAAATTTTTTTAAGTCAAAGGCATCTCCTTCTAAATCCCGAATTGTATTTTCCAGAGCAGAAAAATTCAGAAATCCCAAATAATATTTTAAATAGTTTGCGGGATTTTCTACAATGTATTGAAAGATTTCATGGCAAACCTCTTGTTCTGTGATGCCAAAAGAAGAAAGGATTTCGGAAACAGCGTTGAAATCCCAGCCTTTATCGTGGATGCCGATATCGAGGAGAGAATACAGACAGAGGCTGATACAGCGGTTCAGGCGGAGAAATTCCATGGAGGCAGGACTAATTTTTAAAAATTCTGCCCCATATTGATAGGAACGGTCTTCCACAAAGGTTGCCCAACCTTCGATATAGCCGCTGCAGCTCAGACAGCTTCGGATGGGCGAAGTTTCCTGCTTTCCAAAATACAGCGTCTGATACAGGTGACCGGGAAAACCTTCATGAGCCAAGGTTGTAAAGAGTTCAGGGCAGGAAACGGAAGAACCCTTGTTAATGTAAATGGTATTGGGGTTAAGGGTATCAATGGGAGGAGTCAGGTAAAACGCAGGACTTGAGAATTCTTCCATTGCTTCAGGTACATATTTTACTTCATAATCTTTAACCGTAAGAGGGGGGAAATCTTTTGTAATGGTATCTTGCAGAAATGCAAGGATTTTTTCAGGTTCAACTGTTTCTATGGCAGTTTCTGTGTTTAAGTTTTGGAGTAGAGCAGGGTTCTCTTGAGATAGTTTTTGTATATCCTTGTAATATTGTGAAAGCTGTCGGTATAATTCATTTTCGATTTCATCTATACTGCGATAATCCCCTACATCATTTTTAATTAAATAAGCGTAGTAGGCTTTACCTCTGGGAAGATGGGAAAGACCATTTTCATTTTTTCCTGTACCTTTTAAATAGTCAAGCTCTTGTGCCAGAAGGCTGTAAGAAGGAAAAACAGACTCTTTTAAGAGCTTTTGGTGCATGGTTATGTAGGAGGAAGCCTGTTTTTTACTGATTTGTTTTTCTTCCTGTAATTTCTGTACACGTTCTTGAAACATGGTGTGGAGATAGTTTTCCTCTGAGCTGTCTGTAAAGGTATGACACTGTTGGATAATCCTGTCTGCTGTGGTATCACTCATGAAAAGACCGTTTTGAGATTTTTCTTTTTCAAATTTGACAATACTTTTGAAATATTTCGGTATAGAGGCAAGTAAGGAAAAATAGTCTTTTATATCATCAGGAGAGCGGAAGGTATATTCTGCCAGAAGAACAGGAAGCTGTGCCTGAACACCAAGATTTGCTCCGAGAGGTTCTTCCAAAAGATAATCGTCAGCCACGGAAAGCTGTGTGGCAAAAGAAAGTCTTAAAATATCGTAGATGATTTGATTTTCTTTGGAAAGGTCTTTAGACTCAAAAGAGTTGAGTTTTTTTTGCAGCTTCAGAAGTTCTTCTTTACCTTTTTCAAAGCTTTCCGGCGACATATCTCCCAGACTGATTTCGGTTTCTTTTATGCCATATTTTTCAGGGTGCGCCAAGGTGTAATGAAGATTTAGAGTATTGGCAGATAATTCGTTTTCAAAAAGTTTATCTGTAAATTGTCGGAAGCGTGTGTCGGGAGACAGAAAGCGGTTTTTGAAAGAGAAAAAGCAGACGCAAAAGAGAAAGAACAGCACAGAGCCGAAAAGTAAGAGGCGGCGTTTCTTTTTAAAGAATTTTTTCAAGGCAAGCTCCTTGTAGGGATATTCATTATAGTTTATGAGAAAAACAAATATGTATGTACATTTTGCATGGAAAAGAGGAAAGCCTTGTGTTAAGATGCTGTATAGTAGGTAATACTTTATGAGGATAAAAGAAAAGAGAGAGGAGAAGTCGGTTTGAGAAAAAAAGGAATATTGCTATGCTTTATGTCTTTATTACTTTTAGGGGGATGCGAGAAAAATGAGAATACTCCAAACCCGCAGGAAACTCCGCAACAGGAAGAAAATCAAAAACCGGAGGTTTCTCTGTCAGAAAACCTTTGGGATTTTGAATTTTCCATAGGAGAAGATGAGTGGAAATTGCCCCAGGAGCTTTCAAAATGGGAAGAAAAGGGCTGGAGCATGGAAGAAAAGCAGAAAGAAACCATGCTGGACGGGGAAACTTATATAGAAGGAGAGATTTTAAGAAAGCAGGGACAGGAGATTTCTGTGGATTTTGTAAATCCTGAGGGAGAGAAAAAGCCTTTAAAAGAGTGCTATGTAGGAGGAATTCTTTTGGAATATCAAGAGGGAGGTCCTTATTACCAGCTTCCCGCAGGAATTACGCTGGGGGAGAGTACCATTGTTCAGGTAACGGAGCAATTTGGAACACCCACAGACGAATATGAGGAAAAAGAAGATATTTATATCACGTATGAATATGGAAAGTATAAGGAAGCAGAGCTGGTATTCCATATAGATGACGAAGTGCTGTATCAGGTGCGGATGAAAAATTATCGAGAACCGGAAAATAAAGAAGAACAGATTTCAGATGAAATACCGGAAGAAGTAAAGGCATATCAAGTTCCGGAGGAATACAATGGAGATTTTCAGGAGTATGTGGTAAAGTATGACAACTCATTTTATCAAGTTCCGACGCCTGTTTCCAAGTTTGTGGAGAACGGCTGGAAAATTTCAAAAGAAGGTTCGGATAATTATGTAAAAGCCGGAAGACATGGGTATGTGACGCTGGAAAAGAACGGGCAGTCCTTATACGCAGTGGTAAAGAATTATGGAGAGGAAACTACGGATATTCAGAATACATTTGTGACAAATCTGTCGGGAGATTTTGATGTGACGAAGGTCTCTATTGGAGTGGGAGACGGAATTGTGCTGGGGATGCCGGCAGAGGAAATGAAACAGAGGTTGGAAGGAAGCGTTTATGAAAAGGAAGAAGATGAAAAAGGCGAGAATTATTTTCTGTATTCCGATGAGAGTAAAAAGAATTTTATCCGTATTTTCGTAGATGGGGATTTGCAGTTAGTAAGGGAGATTGAGGTCTCTAACAGTCCCGAAACGTTGGATAAAGGAGAAGAAAATGAGGGAGAGAAGACAAATTCTGCGGATGCGCTTCTAAATGAAGAAAAGATTACAGAAGAATAGGAAAAGTCGGAAGAAATGTAGTGGTAAAAAGCATACGAGTGTGATATGCTCTTTATGAGGGTTGTTAAATTATCAGAACCAAGGAGGATAAACCAGAGATGAAGAACTCCGGAATTTTAAAAGAAGAATTATTACAGGGAAAGTATAGTCAGTTATTGAAAGAAATTTATCTGGATGAAAGCATGCTGGAATATCAGAACAAAAGATATGCAGATGCAATTACAGAGTTTGAAAAGCTTTACGGCGAAAAGGAAGTAGAAGTTTACAGCGCACCGGGGCGTAGTGAAGTGTGCGGAAATCACACAGACCACCAGCTTGGAATGGTGCTTGCTACATCAATCAACTTAGATGCCATTGCAGTCGTAAGTAAGACAGAAGGAGACCTTATCCGTATTGTATCAGAAGGATACGACATGGTAGAGGTAGACGTAAATGATTTAGAAGAAAAATATGAAGAAGAAGGAACAACAGCAGCTTTAATCCGTGGCGTTGTAGCTAAGGTAAAAGAAGAAGGCTACCGTGTTGGCGGCTTTGAAGCTTATGTTACCAGTGATGTGCTGATTGGAGCAGGACTTTCCTCTTCCGCAGCATTTGAAATTATTGTAGGTACGATTTTGTCCGGCTTATTTAATGAAATGAGCATCAGTCCTGTATTTCTGGCACAGGCAGGACAGTTTGCGGAGAATGTATATTTCGGAAAGCCATGCGGCTTGATGGACCAGATGGCATGTTCCGTAGGCGGATTAATCCATATTGATTTTAAAAATCCGGAAGAACCTGTGGTAGAGAAGGTTCCGGCTGACTTTGAAGCTTATAAATACAGTCTGTGTATTGTGGATACAAAAGCTTCTCATGCAGACCTTACAGAGGATTACGCACAAATTCCCGCAGAGATGAAGAAGGTAGCTGCTTTCTTTAAACAGGATGTGTTAAGAGAGGTAGATGAGAAAGAGTTTTACAGCCAGATACCGGGGCTGAGAAGTATTTTAGGAGACAGACCGGTACTGCGTGCCCTTCATTTCTTTGAAGAAGAAAAACGTGTACAGGCACAGGTAGAAGCTCTGAAACAGGGAGATTTCAAAGAATTCCTTTCTCTTGTGGAGAAATCAGGAAGTTCTTCTTTTAAATATCTTCAGAATATCTATACAACAAGAAACGTACAGAGTCAGGCAATGTCCATAGCTCTTGGTGTCAGCGAAAGTATTTTAGGCAATCACGGTGTGTGCCGTGTACACGGAGGCGGTTTCGCAGGAACAATCCAGATTTTTGTGGAAAACAGCTTTGGGGAAGAATACAGAAAAAGCATGGATAAGGTATTTGGAAGCGGTTCCTGCCACGTATTAAAAGTACGTCAGCACGGCGGCATGCAGGTATTGTAAGAATATCAATATAGAAAAAATTTGGGAAGCTCAGAAAGTGAGCTTCCTTTTTTGTTTACATAATGAATTTTACAAAACGGAAGCATTGTAAAATGTAAAATACAGATGAAATAGTCTTTATTATCTTTTAAATAGTCAGAATATTCTTAAATGTAAAAGTGTACAAAAAATGTTGGAGCATCAGAAGTTGCCCACATTTTATCCTCAAAGTTATACACATTGAAAAATCCAATAAATATGGGAAATTTATAGTTATACACTAAGTTATCCACATTGTCCACAAAAAAATGTGTGGAAGAATATGATTTACATAATGAAATAAAGAACAAAGGTTTTGTGTACTTCTGATAAAAAGGCGTTTTTTGTAGAAAAAAGAAGAAAAGATATTGACTTTTTTGAAGTCAAATTTTTAACGAACTATGTTATAATTCACCGAAATAACGTGAAAACTAAATCTATTATCTGAAAATTTAGGTTTACGATAATTTTACAGAAATTTAACGATTTCATGATTGGTGATTTTACAAAACTCCTTTATAGTAAATGCTGTCGACGAGGAGAAGAATTGAATTTTACAAATAAAGATAATAAAGGAGAGTATTATTATGAAGAAAAAAATGTTAGTAGCAATTTTAATGGGAACTATGGTATTTGGTTTAGCAGCATGTGGAAATGAAAGCGGAAATGATGAAAATGCAAATAAAGAAACTACAAATAAGGAAGCAACAAATCAAGAAGCTTCATCAGGAGAAGCTGAAAAAAGTACAGAAGCACCAAAAGGAGAAATTTCTGTAATTTCCAGAGAAGAAGGTTCAGGAACAAGAGGTGCGTTCATTGAGTTATTTGGAATTGAAGAAAAGGATGCTTCAGGGGAAAAAATTGACAATACAACAGAAGACGCACAGGTAACTAATAATACATCTGTTATGATGACAAGTGTAGCAGGTAATCCTCAGGCAATTGGATATATTTCTTTAGGTTCTTTGGATGACTCTGTAAAAGCTTTAAAAGTAGATGGAGCAGAAGCTACAGCAGAAAATGTAAAAAGTGATACTTATAAAATTGCACGTCCATTCAATATTGCTACAAAAGAAGGCGTAAGTGAGACAGCACAGGATTTCATTTCTTATATTTTAAGTCAGGAAGGTCAGAAAATCGTAGAAGATAATGGTTATATTTCTGTTGGAGATGATGCAGCGGCTTATGCAGGAACAAAACCATCTGGAAAAATCGTAATTGCAGGTTCTTCTTCTATTACACCGGTAATGGAAAAGTTAAAAGAGGGATATAAAGAAGTAAATCCAAATGCAGAAATTGAAATTCAGCAGAGTGACTCTACAACAGGTATGGAATCCACAGTAAATGGTATCTGTGATATTGGAATGGCTTCCAGAGAATTAAAAGACTCAGAAATCGAAGCTGGATTAAAAGGACAGGAAATTGCATTAGACGGTATTGCAGTTATTGTAAATAATAAAAACTCTATGAGTGATATTACAACAGATCAGGTAAAAGATATTTACACAGGTGAAATTACAGAATGGAGCGACCTTCAGTAAAGACAGAAAGGGATTAAAGGAATGAAAAATATAAAAGAAACCGTTATGAAATATGTGTTTCTTGTGTGTGCCTGTGCCTCTATTCTGGCAGTAGCATTAATTTGCATCTTCTTATTTGCCAATGGTATTCCTGCCATTGGCAAAATAGGAGTTTTTGACTTTTTGCTGGGAGAAAGATGGAAGCCGGGAAACAATATTTACGGTATTTTACCATTTATTTTAGGCAGTATTTATGTAACCGCAGGAGCCGTTTTAATTGGTGTTCCCATTGGTATTTGTACAGCTGTTTTCATGGCAAAGTTCTGCCCACCAAAATTATATAAATTTATGAAACCTGCTGTTGAATTACTGGCAGGAATTCCTTCTGTTGTATATGGTTTCTTTGGTATGGTAGTGGTTGTTCCTTTTGTTCGTGACTTCTTTGGTATTCAGCTGGGATTTGGGGGAGACGGTTCCAGTATGTTCACGGCTTCGGTAATGCTGGGTATTATGATTTTGCCTACAATTATCAGTGTGGGTGAGTCTGCAATTCGTGCAGTGCCGGAGAGTTATTATGAAGGTGCTCTTGCTCTTGGGGCAACACATGAAAGAAGTGTGTTTCGTACAGTGCTGCCAGCTGCAAAATCAGGTGTAATGGCAGGTGTGATTTTAGGTATCGGAAGAGCAATTGGAGAGACTATGGCGGTTATTATGATTGCAGGAAATCAACCGCGTATGCCAAAAGGTCTGTTTAAAGGTGTTCGTACTTTAACATCAAATATTGTTATGGAAATGGGATATGCAGCTGATCTTCACAAGGAAGCATTGATTGCAACAGCAGTTGTACTTTTTGTCTTTATTTTATTAATTAACCTGTTGTTCTCATTAGTTAAGAGGAGGGGAATAAATGGATAAGATACGTCAGAAACTAAAAATGTATGCCCATCATCCAGCCTCTTTTCTTTTGGCTTTGTTGGTTTGGATTAGTGCAATCTTTACAGCAGTGACACTGATTTTTATTGTAGGATATATTTTGATAAAGGGTGTGCCGCATTTGACACCACAGTTATTTGAACTGGAGTATAATTCGGAGAATGTTTCTATGTTTCCGGCAATTATCAATACGATCTTCATGATTATGTTGTCTCTTTTGGTTGCAGGTCCTTTGGGAATTTTTGCAGCAGTATATTTGGTAGAATATGCGAAAAAGGGAAATAAACTGGTGTCTGTTGTGCGCGTAACAGCAGAAACACTTACAGGCATTCCTTCCATTGTATATGGTCTGTTCGGAATGTTATTTTTTGTAACAACACTGCGCTGGGGATATTCTATGCTGGCAGGTGCGTTTACACTGGCAATTATGGTACTTCCTGTTATTATGAGAACAACAGAAGAAGCACTTTTGGCAGTGCCAGATACTTACCGTGAGGCAAGTTTTGGTCTTGGCGCAGGAAAGCTTAGAACGATATTTGTGGTTATTTTACCTTCTGCAGTACCTGGAATTTTTTCCGGTGTAATTTTGTCTATTGGACGTATTGTGGGAGAAACTGCAGCTTTAATGTATACAGCAGGAACAGTGGCAGAGCTACCGGATAGTGTGATGTCTTCTACGAGAACTCTATCTGTACATATGTATTCTCTTGCAAGCGAAGGGTTGTATGTAAATCAAGCTTATGCAACAGCAGTTGTATTACTTGTAATTGTATTGGTAATTAACTGGTTGTCCGGAAGAATTGCCCGCAAGATTAAGAAAGGATAAATAAAAAGAATGAGTAAGTTTTCGATTTCCGATTTGGATTTATATTATGATAAAGGAGCTTTTCACGCATTAAAAAACATAAATCTGGAAATTCAGGCAAATGAGATTACTGCATTTATCGGACCATCCGGTTGTGGAAAATCTACCTTGCTGAAATCTTTAAATAGAATGAATGATTTGGTAGAGGGTTGTCAGATTACAGGAAATATATTATTAGATGGAGAAGATGTTTATGGAGACATGAATGTTAACATTCTAAGAAAGCGTGTAGGAATGGTATTCCAGAAACCGAATCCTTTTCCTATGAGCATTTACGATAACATTGCTTATGGTCCAAGGACACACGGTATCCGTTCAAAAGTAAAGTTGGATGAAATTGTAGAGCAATCATTGAGAAGCGCAGCAATTTGGGATGAAGTAAAAGATCGTTTGAAATTAAGTGCACTTGGTATGTCAGGCGGACAGCAGCAGAGACTTTGTATTGCAAGAGCATTGGCAGTAGAACCGGAAGTATTGTTGATGGATGAGCCTACTTCTGCGCTTGATCCGATTTCCACTTCCAAAATAGAAGAATTAGCAGTAGAATTAAAGAAAAAATATACAATTGTTATGGTTACTCACAATATGCAGCAGGCAGCACGTATTTCTGATAAAACAGCTTTTTTCCTTTTAGGAGAAATGGTAGAATACGGAAATACAGAGGAAATGTTTTCTATGCCTAAGAATAAGAAGACAGAAGATTATATTACAGGAAGATTTGGTTAATTGCGTTATATTAAAAAATAAAATATGATTTGGAAAATGCGCATGAACTATCAGGTATAAGTTTTAATGATTTCTTCGGCAATGAATCGTTTGGCAATACAGCGATTCATTGCCTGTTTTTCTATGTAATGATGGGCTTCAGGTTCACTCATGGAGAGCTCGCTGATTAAAATCCACTTTGCTTTATTGACCAAGCGGATTTCAGCCATTTTGTCTTCAATAGATAAAGACTTCTTCTCAAATTGTCTTAAACGTTCACGGGCACTTTCCATCCAGTTAAGGGAATGGAGGATAACTGGTTTTGAAATTGGTTTTGGCAGTGTGAATACACCATATTCAGCCACTTTGTCATGGATAGCAGAATGAATATCACTTTTAACGAGAAGAAGTACAACAGATTGCTTGGAAGTAGATACGTCAATTGCAAAACGGGTACCGATATCATCAGGAAGAGGAGCATTGATGATAACGAAGTCAAAAGTTTTTTCCGTTAATATACGTCTGGCAGCACTGACACTTGAGGCTGTCTGGACAGGATAATAGCGTATTTCAGGCAACAGACCGGTGAAGGCAGAGGTGAAGCTATCTGTTGCTGATACGATGAGTATACTGTAAACACGTTCTCTTAAACTCATTTAATCTCCTCCTTCTTTTGTTCATTTGATTTATCGGTTACAATAGATGTTTAATATAGCATCCGGTATATATTTTCTGATGAAATCACTGTTTGCGGCTGTGGTACAGGCAGATTTGAAATTTTCCGGAAGTTGTTTAAAGCTTGTAAGGATATCTTTATCTGCTTTGTACAGATTAATATCAGAGGGTGCAGGAAGTTCTGTTTTATTTTGAATTCCGTCCAGAATAGCATAAATAATCAGGGCAAATGCCAGATAGGTATTCGCAGAGGGATCAGGAGAACGAAGTTCTACACGTCGATATTTGCCAATTGCTGAAGGAACTCTGATAAGCTGTGAACGGTTTTCATTGGACCATGAAATATATTTCGGAGCCTTGTTTTTTCCAAAACGTTTATAAGAATTTTCTGTTGGATTTAAAAATATTGTCATATCCGAAATTTTATCTAAAATACCCGCTATCAGATAATTCATATTATCTGTACTGTCAGAAGATTTGACAGATATATTAATATGAAATCCATTTCCAGGCGCATGTTCTAATGGCTTTGGCTTAAAATCAGCAAAAATCCCATTTTGCTGCGCAATTGTTTTGACAACGGTTTGAAATGTCATTGCATTGTCAGCTGCTGTTAAAGGATTAGAGTAGCGGAAGTCAATTTCATTTTGTCCTGGTCCTTCTTCATGATGGGAACTTTCTGGCTGAATACCCATTTGCTCCAATGTCAGACATATTTCACGACGTATATTTTCACCTCTGTCTTCCGGAGCAATATCCATATAAGAGGCATTGTCATAAGGAAGTTTTGTGGATTTGCCATTGTCATCTAATTGGAATAGATAAAACTCCTGTTCTGCACCAAAGAAAAATTGATAACCGGCATATTCAGCGGCCTGAATTGCTTTTTTTAAAATAGAACGTGTGTCACACTCAAATATTTTTCCGTCCGGATAGGTAATGCTACAGAACATTCTTACCACACATCCATGTTCTGGTCTCCAGGGTAAGGGCATCAGAGTGTCTGGTTCTGGATGAAGGAACAAATCAGAATGCGTTTCGTCTCCAAAACCTGCGATTGCAGATGCATCAATGGCAATACCATATTCAAAAGCCCGAGGAAGTTCCTGAGGCATAATGGATATATTCTTCTGTTTGCCAAATACATCGCAAAAGGCAAGACGAATGAATTTAACATCTTCTTCCTGCACATATTGGATGATCTCTTCTTTTGAATACTTCATAATAATCTCCATTCCGCCGCCTTTCAGGTGACGGCACAAATAGTAATGAAAGTGTTTCACACCTTCAAATTTTAGTGTTACAATAGATTTAATTATTAAGGCATCCCGGCATCGATATCAGATGCACCCACCCGTTTGTTTATTGATGTGCAGGTGCGCCTCTTTGCTTAGGTGGGAATACTCTTTAATCGGTTCACTGTGTGAGCCTGTTTTTTGTGTCTATTCCACGATTTTGGCTTAATTTACTTTTTTCACAGTACTACCTGCTTTCTTTAATTTGGCACATACATTTGTTTGTATGGATTTTTACTGTCTGGTGTAATAACTGTAAAAGGAACAGATAAAAGTTTATCCACAGAATATTTGAAGTCTCTACAGTACTCAGACAGATATTCCATAATTTCATCCAAATCCTTTGAAGTTGCATATCTTGCAGTTACTTGTTCTGGAAAGCGGATATCTTTACAATCTCCACGCAGAAACATTTTGCCGCCGTGCATTCCGGTACATGGGAAATTTCCTACAATACGTTTTCCGGCAGTGTGTATTCCGAGGACAATAATGATGCCACCGGCCTGATATTCACCCAGAAAGCTTCCGGCATATCCACCAATAATCATAACAGGAACTTTTTCTTTATAAGCTTTCATATGGATTCCCGCGCGATATCCTGCGTTGCCTTTTACATAGATTTTGCCGCCTCGCATAGCATAACCGGCAGCATCTCCAATATTACCGTGTATAAGGATTTTTCCTTCATTCATAGTATCGCCCACAGCATCTTGAGCATTGGCGTTTACGATAATATTGGCGTTGTTTAAATAGGAACCCAATGCATTTCCGGGAATACCATTGATTGTAAGATTTTTGTCAGACATACCTGCAGCGATAAATCTCTGACCACAGCAACCTTCAATTATACAGTCTTTGTCTGCGTCGCACAGTGCTTCATTCACAGCTCTGTAATCTAAATTTGCAGCATTAATGATTTTCATATTATACCATACCTCCCAAAAAAAAGTTTACTTTTTTTGCTGCTATTCTCCGGCATGAAAAATACCGAGTATTTCAAGTTCTTTTTCTGTCAATCCGATGCCACGCAGCATGAGGCGATTTCCTCGTAAAGCTTCAATGGAATTGATACCCATGCCACCCATCAACTCTTTGATTTCATGTTTCCATGCAGTCATCAGATTAACCAAGCGCTGGTTTCCGATTTCAGGATCAAGTCTCTTCACAAGTTCTGGTCTTTGGGTTGCAATTCCCCAGTTGCATTTGCCGCTCTGACAGGTACGGCAGAGGTGACAGCCGAGAGCCAGCAGAGCAGCAGTAGCTACGTAACAGGCATCGGCACCGAGTGCAATGGCTTTTACCACATCGGCGGCGCTGCGAATACTTCCACCTACTATCAGTGATACGTTGTTGCGAATACCTTCATCACGAAGCCTCTGGTCAACAGAAGCGAGTGCAAGTTCAATGGGAATACCAACATTATCTCTGATTCGGGTAGGGGCGGCTCCTGTACCGCCACGGAAGCCATCAATGGCAATAATATCAGCGCCACTGCGGGCAATACCACTTGCGATAGCTGCAATATTATGGACAGCCGCAACTTTGACAATGACAGGTTTTTTGTATTTAGTAGCTTCTTTCAGTGAGAAAACAAGCTGACGTAAATCTTCAATGGAATAAATATCATGATGCGGAGCAGGAGAAATAGCATCAGAACCTTCAGGAATCATACGGGTACGTGATACATCACCGATAATTTTTGTGCCGGGAAGATGTCCCCCAATGCCTGGTTTTGCACCTTGTCCCATTTTTATTTCTATTGCAGCACCTGCTTTTAAATAATCTTCGTAAACGCCGAAACGTCCGGAAGCTACCTGTACAATAGTATTTTTTCCATAGCAGTAAAAGTCTTCATGCAATCCTCCTTCACCGGTATTATATAATATTCCGAGCTCTGTTGCTGCCAGAGCAAGAGATTTATGAGCGTTATAGCTGATAGATCCGTAGCTCATAGCAGAAAACATAACAGGCATGGAGAGTTCCAACTGGGGAGGCAGTTTGCAGTCTAATTTCCCATCTGCTGTACGATTTACTTTGGAAGGCTTCTTTCCAAGATAAACACGGGTTTCCATGGGCTCGCGCAAAGGATCAATGGAAGGGTTTGTTACCTGTGAAGCGTTAATAAGGATTTTGTCCCAGTATACAGGTAGTGATTTAGGGTTTCCCATGGAAGATAAAAGGACACCGCCGCTGTTTGCCTGTTTATAAATCTCATTTATTGTGTCTCCGGACCAGTTGGAATTTTCCCGCAGGTTACAGTCACTTTTTATGATTTTTAATGCTCTGGTAGGGCAGAAGGAAACACATCTCTGACAGTTGACGCATTTTGACTCATCATGCTTCATAACCTTATGTTCTTTGTCGTAGCTGTGAACTCCATTGGCACATTGGCGTTCGCATATCCGACAGGCAATACATCTGTTTTCATTTCTGACTACTTCAAATTCCGGATAGATAAATTCTATACTCATTAAAATGCACCTTCCTTTACTTTTATAATGACCGGTTCACCACCTGCAGGAGACCATATTTTTTCAGCGTTTGGTTCCATGGTTCGGATAGCAGATTCTTCGCTGGCAATGAATACTTTGTCATTTTTTTCACCGACAACCATAGAACGCAGTTTGAGGCGGTCGTTGAGTGCCATCAGCCCCCCGTTAAATCCGAAAACAATCGAAAAAGGACCGGTTACCAGCAGACTTGGGAACATAGTTCTGAGATAAGTGTGTTTTTGCTGATCTTCCAAATCTGTTTTTGTTGCAATGGTGCTCCAGAAGGGCGCAGCAATGACGCTTGCGGCTTCACCGAGGGTGAGACCCTGTATACGGAGCAGATAATCCATGATGTAGGTAATGACTTCCGTATCGGTTTGGAGTGTGCATTTGTAGCCGAACATTTCCATAAAACGGCGATTTGCATCATAAGATGAAATTTCACCATTATGCACAATAGAATAATCAAGCAGTGTAAAGGGGTGTGCCCCGCCCCACCAACCGGGAGTATTTGTTGGATAACGTCCGTGAGCGGTCCAGGAATACCCCTCATATTCCTCCAGTTTATAAAACATTCCTACATCTTCAGGAAATCCCACTGCTTTAAAAGTTCCCATGTTTTTTCCACTGGAGAAAACATAGGCGCCGGATATTTCCGCATTTATTTTCATGACCGTTCGGGCAACAAATTCCTTTTCGTCCAATTGCAGAGAAGTTAAAACAGATTGCAGAGGAGCAACAAAATACCGCCATATAATAGGCTCATCTGTAATCGCTGGTATCTTGCGGGTTGGAATGATTTCGGACTGGACAATTTCAAATTGCTCCTTTAAGAAAGCTTCGCATTTCTTTCTTGTATCTCGGGTATCAAAAAATATATGTAATGCATAAAAATCTTTATAATCGGGGTAAATGCCATAACCGGCAAAACCTCCTCCTAATCCATTAGAGCGGTCGTGCATGGGTTTCATGGAATTTGTAATCATTTCACCGGACATTTTCTTTCCGTCTTTGGAAATTACTGCTGAGATTGCACATCCGGAAGGAATTCTCACCTGACCTTCAATTTTCATATTATCTGCACCTTCCTTTCAGTATAAATGAAAAACAAAGGCATCCATTTTAAGGGCAGAAAAATTCTGCACAAAAAATGAACGCCTTTGCTCATATTCCATATATACAGCCTATGATAAGTTTTGTCAAGAGAGATCTTTCATGAAATGAGAAAAATGAAAAAGATTGTGCAACAGAAAAAAGGGGTTGACAAATAATTTTATCGGGTGTATTATCCAACACGTAAAGGCAAGGGCGTCTTTGAGATATAGTTCTCAGAGGCGTTTTTTATTTTAATATAAAAGGCAAGGATGTCTTTCAGATACAGAGAAAAGTATCGGGAAAGATATTCTTGCCTTTTTAAATTGAGAGGAGTGGCATTATGAAAAATATTTCAGACTTTTTTGGATGTATGGTTTTTGATGACAGAGTGATGAAAGCAAATTTATCAGCTGAGGTTTACAACTCCTTAAGAAAGACCATTGATAAGGGAGCAAAACTTGATATTAGCGTGGCAAATGCGGTTGCAGCAGCAATGAAGGACTGGGCAGTTGCAAATGGCGCCACGCATTATACACATTGGTTTCAGCCGCTTACCGGTGTAACGGCAGAAAAACATGATAGCTTTATTTCTCCATCTCCGGATGGAGGCGTGATTATGGAATTTTCCGGAAAAGAACTGATTAAAGGTGAACCGGATGCATCTTCTTTTCCATCAGGTGGATTGCGTGCAACCTTTGAGGCAAGAGGGTACACAGCATGGGATCCTACCTCTTACGCATTTATCAAAGGAAAAACATTATGTATCCCCACAGCGTTCTGTTCTTATGGCGGAGAGGCATTGGATAAGAAAACACCATTACTTCGCTCTATGGAGGCATTGAACAGGCAGGCACTTCGTATTCTCCATCTGTTTGGAAACGATGATGTGAAATGTGTACGTACTTCTGTAGGACCGGAGCAGGAGTATTTCCTCATTACAAAGGAAATGTATGAACAGAGAAAAGACCTTCGATTTACAGGACGAACTCTTTTTGGAGCAAAACCACCGAAGGGACAGGAGATGGATGATCATTACTTTGGTGTGATTAAGCCTAGGGTTGCTGCATATATGGAAGAATTAAATGAAGAACTATGGAAATTGGGTATTCTGGCTAAAACAGAACATAATGAAGTGGCTCCGGCACAGCATGAATTAGCTCCTATTTATACCACAACTAATATTGCAACAGACCATAATCAGCTGACAATGGAAGTTATGCAGAAGGTCGCAGAAAAAAATGGACTTGTATGTTTACTTCATGAGAAACCATTCGCAGGTGTAAACGGTAGTGGAAAACATAATAACTGGTCGATTGCGACAGACAAAGGTGTAAATTTATTGTCACCAGGAGAGACTCCTTATGAAAATGCACAGTTTTTATTGTTCTTATGTGCAGTTATTAAAGCAGTGGATGATTATCAGGATTTGCTGCGGCTTTCAGTTGCAACTGCAGGAAATGATCACAGATTGGGGGCGAATGAGGCACCTCCGGCAGTTGTTTCTGTTTTTCTTGGAGATGAATTGAATGCAGTACTGGAAGCTATTGAGACAGGTGTCACGTATGAAGGAACGAAGAAGACTCAGATGAAGTTGGGAGTAGATGTGCTTCCAAAATTTAATCGAGACACTACAGACCGCAATCGTACTTCTCCATTTGCATTTACCGGAAATAAATTTGAGTTTCGCATGTTGGGATCATCTAACAGTATCGCATGTGCAAATATTATGCTCAATAGTGCAGTGGCAGAAAGCTTGAAAATTTATGCGGACAGGCTGGAAAAAGCAGAGAATTTTGAGGATACACTACATGAAATGATCAGAAAAACGATTAAAGATCATAAACATATTATTTTCAACGGCAATGGCTATGATGATACATGGATTAAAGAAGCAACAGAAAAACGAGGATTGCTTAATTATCGTACAACACCAGACTGTATGCCTCATCTTTTAGATGAAAAAAATGTACGGATGTTGACATCTCATAAAATATTTTCAGAGGCAGAATTAAAGTCCAGATGTGAAATTATGCTGGACAACTATTGCAAAACGGTATTAATTGAAGCAAATACTATGATTGACATGGCAAAAACAGAAATTGCTCCGGCAGTAAGTTCCTATGTCCTTGAACTGGCGAATACAGCAGTGGCGAAGCAAACAGTAGATGCATTGATTTCCTGCAGATATGAAAATGATTTATTAAAGAAGCTATCCAGACTGGAAGAGCAGATTGCAGTCAGAGCAGAAGAGCTGGAAGATGCTGTATTGAAATTACAGAGCGCCGGAGATATTGAAGAAGAAGCTTATATGATAAGAGATATAATTTTAAGTAAAATGTGTGAACTCCGAGTTGCCTGTGACGAGGCGGAAACAATGACAGCAAAGAAATACTGGCCGTTTCCAACTTACAGTGACTTGTTGTTTGGCGTAAAATAAATCAGTATTTAGTAAATTACGGAGGTATATTCATATGTGTTCTATTATGGGTTATTGCAGCCGCAGCATTTCTTTTTATGATTTTATGAAAGGGTTTGAAAAGACAAAATCAAGAGGTCCGGATGACAGCCGTGTAGTGAAGACAGAAAAAGGTATTCTCGGATTTCACAGACTTTCAATCATGGGGCTGACCCCGTCTGGTATGCAGCCGTTTCAGTATGGAAAAAATTATGTAGTCTGTAATGGAGAGATTTATGGATTTGAGAAATTAAAGAAAGAACTGTCAGATAAATATACATTTGAAAGTGACTCAGATTGTGAAATACTTTTACCGCTGTATCAGGAATATGGTACAGATATGTTTTCTATGCTGGATGCAGAGTTTGCCTGTATCATTTATGATGGTAAAACAGAAAAATTCATTGCTGCAAGAGATCCTATTGGAATTAGACCATTATATTATGGTTATGACAAAGAAGGAGCTGTTGTTTTTGCCAGTGAATCCAAAAATCTGATAGGAATTGCAAAGAAGATTATGCCTTTTCCACCAGGACACTATTATAAAGATGGCCAATTCATCTGTTATCATGATATTACAAAGGTAGACGAAGTCTGCAACGACAGTATGGAAAAAATTTGTGGAAAAATTCACGATAAGCTTATAACTGCTGTGGAAAAACGTCTTGTATCAGACGCTAAAGTAGGATTTCTGCTTTCGGGTGGACTGGACTCTTCTCTAGTATGTGCAATTGCGGCGAAAAAAACCAAAGAACCAATTAAAACTTTTGCCATTGGTATGAGTGAAGATGCCATTGATTTAAAATATGCAAGGCAAGTGTCAGATTACATCGGTAGTGATCATACAGAAGTGTATATGACACCGCAGGAAGTACTTGCCTCACTGGAAACAGTTATTTATTTATTGGGAACATACGACATCACAACAATTCGTGCCTCTATGGGAATGTATTTGGTGTGTAAAGCAATCCATGAACACACGGATATCCGAGTCCTTTTAACAGGGGAGATTTCTGATGAATTATTTGGATATAAGTACACAGATTTTGCACCAAATGCAGAAGCTTTTCAACGAGAATCTCAGAAACGAATACGTGAAATTCATATGTATGATGTTCTTCGTGCGGACCGCTGTATATCTGTAAATTCATTGGAAGCAAGAGTTCCTTTTGGAGATCTCGATTTTGTAAAATATGTAATGGCAATAAATCCAGAGATGAAGATTAACATCTATGGAAAAGGAAAATATCTGTTGCGTCATGCATTTGAAAAAGATAATTATTTGCCGGAGGAAATTCTTTGGAGAGAAAAAGCTGCATTTTCAGATGCAGTAGGACATTCTTTAGTTGATTATTTGAAGCAATATGCAGAAGATAAGTATACAGATGAAGAGTTTGAAAGCAGATGTGAAAATTATGTACATGCCATACCATTTACCAAAGAATCTTTATTGTACAGAGAAATTTTTGAAAAGTATTATAAGGGACAATCTGAGATGGTCGTAGATTTCTGGATGCCGAATGCGGAATGGGAAGGATGTAATGTAAAAGATCCTTCCGCAAGAGTCCTTGCCAATTATGGTGACAGTGGGAAATAAAAGAAAATCTCGAAATACCTATTGACATAGTAGGTGAAAGGAAATATAATGCAAAAAACAAACCTATTAAATTAGTAGGTAAAAGGAGGATGCTATGTCAACATACAGATTTGAAACACTTCAGCTTCATGTGGGGCAGGAAACTCCTGACCCTGTTACAGATGCACGTGCAGTGCCTATTTATGCAACTACTTCTTATGTTTTTCATGATTGTGCCCATGCAGCAGCTCGCTTTGGACTTGAAGATGCCGGAAATATTTATGGTCGTTTAACGAACTCCACACAGGATGTATTGGAAAAACGTGTTGCTGCTTTGGAAGGAGGTATTGCTGCTCTGGCACTTTCTTCAGGAGCAGCTGCAATTGCTTATACCTTGCAGGCCCTGGGACAAAATGGCGGACATATTGTTGCACAGAAAACAATTTACGGAGGCAGTTATAATCTGATGGCACATACGCTTCCGGGATTTGGAATTACGGCTTCCTTTGTTAATATACATGATCTTAATGAAGTAGAAGCAGCTATTAAAGAAAATACAAGGGCAATTTATATAGAAACTCTTGGTAATCCTAACAGTGATATTCCGGATATTGATGCCTTGGCTGGGATTGCTCATAAACATGGCTTACCTCTTGTAGTGGATAATACATTTGGTACACCATATTTTATTCGACCGATTGAACATGGAGCTGATATTGTAGTGCATTCTGCTACAAAATTTCTTGGTGGTCATGGTACTACTCTTGGAGGAATTATTGTAGACGCAGGAAAATTTGATTGGGCTGTTTCCGGAAAGTATCCGGCAATTGCTGCCCCGAATCCAAGTTATCATGGTGTTTCTTTTGTAAATGCTGCGGGACCGGCAGCGTTTGTTACATATATTAGGGCAATTCTCCTTCGTGATACAGGAGCAAGCATTTCTCCTTTTGCAGCATTTTTACTATTACAGGGAATTGAAACATTGTCACTGCGCTTGGAACGCCATGCAGAAAATACTAAGAAAGTGGTAGAATTTTTAAAAAATCATTCGCAAGTTGAAAAAGTAAATCATCCGTCCCTTCCTTCGCATCCGGATTATTTTCTTTATCAGAAATATTTTCCAAATGGAGGCGCATCTATTTTTACATTCGATATCAAAGGAGGGAAGGAAGAAGCATATAGGTTTATTGATCACTTGCAAATTTTCTCATTGCTTGCAAATGTAGCGGATGTGAAAAGTCTTGTAATTCATCCGGCAACTACAACACATAGCCAGCTTTCACCGGAAGAATTGGAAGAGCAGGAAATTAAACCTAATACAATCCGACTTTCTATCGGAACAGAAAATATAATAGATATAATAGATGATTTACAGCATGGGTTTGATGCGGTAGAATAAAGGAAGGAGAGTTTTGATATGTCAAGAATATATACTTCGGCAGAACAGCTGATTGGGAATACTCCACTTTTGAAACTCACTCAGATCGAAAGAGAGTATGATTTGCAGACAGAAATCCTGGCTAAGCTGGAATATTTTAATCCGGCCGGATCAGTAAAAGATCGTGTAGCAAAAGCCATTTTGGATGATGCGGAAAATACCGGAAAATTAAAACGTGATACAGTTATTATTGAACCAACTTCTGGAAATACAGGTATCGGTCTTGCTTCTGTTGCTGCGGCCAGAGGATATCGTGTCATCCTTGTAATGCCGGACACCATGTCTGTGGAACGGCGACAACTTATGAAAGCATACGGAGCAGAACTTGTACTTAGTGATGGAAAAAAGGGAATGAAAGGCGCTATTGCAAAAGCGGAAGAGCTGGCAAAGGAAATAGCGAATAGCTTTATTCCCGGACAATTTATAAATCCTGCAAATCCCAAAGCCCATAGAGAGAGCACCGGACCTGAAATATACAGAGATACAGATGGGAACGTCGATATCTTTGTAGCAGGAGTAGGTACAGGAGGGACAGTGACAGGTGTTGGAGAATATCTGAAAAAACAAAATGCAGATATTCAGATTGTAGCTGTCGAGCCAGAATCTTCCGCTGTACTTTCTACAGGTATAGGAGGCTCCCATAAAATACAGGGTATCGGAGCTGGATTTGTTCCTGAGATACTAAATACTTCTGTTTATGACGAGATTATTACGGTAAAGGATGAAGATGCTTTTGCAACTGGAAAACTTATAGGTTATAAAGAAGGGATACTGGTAGGTATTTCCTCCGGAGCTGCTTTGTGGGCAGCTATCCAGCTTGCCAAAAGAGACGAAAACAAAGGAAAAAGTATTGTCGTGTTGCTGCCGGATACAGGAGACAGATATTTATCGACACCTCTCTTTGCAGAATAAAAAACAAGGAAAGAAGGAAGACAGATATGATGATCTCAACAAGAGGAAGGTATGCATTGCGTGTATTGCTCGATCTTGCAGAAAATCAAAATAAGGGTTATGTTGCAATGAAGAAAGTTGCAGAACGACAGGAATTATCATTAAAATATATTGAAAGAATTATGCCTGTACTTTCTAAAAATCATTATGTGGAAGGTGTACAGGGAAAAGGCGGGGGATATCGTCTTGCAAAAGAGCCAAAGGATTATCGGATTGGAGATATTTTAAGATTGACTGAAGGACAGTTGGTTCCTGTAGCATGTTTGGAATGTAATGCGGAAACTTGTAAGCGCGCAAATATATGTAAAACATTGCCAATGTGGAAAGAGTTTCATCATATGGTAAACAATTATTTTGACAATATTACCCTTTCAGATTTAATGAAATATGGTGACAAAAGTAAAGATTTTCAATAAAATAGATTGACAAGAGAAATCATAAGAGGTAAAATAGCGTGCGTAAAGGCAAAGGCGTCTTTAAGTTAAAAGAAACTTAAAGGCACTTTTGCCTTTTTGTTTGATGGGAAATTGTATTTTATGAAACAGAAAATAAAGGAAGGAAGTGAGCGACAGTGACGAAATATATTTTTGTAACAGGAGGGGTAGTATCAGGACTGGGAAAGGGAATTACAGCAGCTTCACTTGGAAGACTTTTAAAGGCAAGAGGTTTGAAAGTAGCTGCACAGAAGCTGGATCCCTATATTAATGTAGATCCTGGAACAATGAGTCCATATCAACATGGTGAAGTATATGTGACCGAAGATGGAGCAGAAACAGATTTGGATCTGGGACATTATGAGAGATTTATTGACGAAAATCTAAATCAATATTCTAACCTTACAACAGGAAAAGTTTACTGGAATGTATTAAATAAGGAACGAAAAGGGGAATATCTTGGTTCTACAGTTCAGGTTATTCCTCATGTTACGAATGAAATTAAAGAATTTGTGTATCGCGTAGGGGAAAAAACGGATGCAGATGTAGTAATTACGGAGATTGGTGGAACAATCGGAGATATTGAATCTCAGCCATTTCTGGAAGCAGTGCGACAGATTTCCTTAGAAATAGGAAAGGAAAACAGTCTTTTTATTCATGTGACGTTAGTTCCTTATTTGAGCGGTTCTGAAGAACACAAGTCTAAACCAACACAACATTCAGTCAAGGAATTAAGAGGTATGGGAATCAATCCAGATATTATTGTGTTGCGTTCCGATAAACCGCTGGAGGCATCTATTTTCGAAAAAATTTCACTTTTCTGCAATGTAAAGTCAGATTGTGTTGTTGAAAACAGAACCTTGTCTAACCTTTATGAAGCGCCATTGATGTTGGAAAAATCCAGATTTTCAGACGTAGTATGCAGGGAACTTAATATTGATGCACCGAAACCGGTACTGGCAGAGTGGGAACAGATGGTAAGACGTATTCGAAACCGTACAGGGGAAGTCCATATTGGACTTGTTGGAAAATATGTAAAACTTCATGATGCATATTTATCTGTGGCAGAGGCAATGAATCATGCCGGGTATGAAATGAATACGTTTGTGAAAGTCCATTGGATCGACTCGGAGGATATTACTAAAGACAGTGTAAATAATATATTGAAAGATTTGTCTGGGGTTATTATTCCGGGAGGATTTGGAAATCGTGGGATAGAGGGTATGATTTTGGCGGCAAAATATGCCCGCGAAAAACAAATTCCGTATTTGGGCATTTGCCTTGGAATGCAGATTGCAGTTATTGAATTTGCAAGAAATATGTTGGGGCTTAAAGATGCTAATTCGGGAGAATTTGACGAACAATGCAAACATAAAGTAATTGACTTTATGCCAGGACAAAGTGAAGAAGTAGAAAAAGGAGGGACTCTTCGTTTGGGGAGTTATCCATGTAGTATTAAGTTCGGCACAAAATTGGAATCATACTATGGAAAACAAACCATATATGAACGTCATCGCCATCGTTATGAATTTAATAATAAATATCGCGAAAAGCTGACAGATGCAGGACTTGTAATCAGTGGGACTTCTCCAGATAACAGTCTGGTGGAAGCTATAGAACTGCAGGAGCATCCGTTTTTTACTGGCGTACAGTTTCATCCAGAATTCAAGAGCCGCCCAAATCAGGCTCATCCACTATTTAGAGGCTTTATTTCGGCTGCATTAAAGGAGCAAAATTATGGGAATTCATGAGGAATGTGGCGTATTCGGAATAATAAATACAAGAAAAAAGAATGTGGCAGAAATCGTTTATTATGGATTGTATGCGCTGCAACATAGAGGACAGGAAAGCTGTGGAATTGTTGTAAATGATGAGGGGGTATTTACTTCTCATAAGGATCTTGGACTTGTAAGTGAAGTATTTACTAAAGATTCGTTGTCTCATTTACCAGAAGGAACCATGGCTGTGGGTCATGTACGATATGGAACCACAGGAGGAACAACGCGAAATAACTGTCAGCCCATTGAAGTGAACCATCAGAAAGGCAAAATGGCAGTGGCGCATAATGGAAATCTAAGTAATGCATTGGAATTGCGTGATAAGTTAGAATTGTCAGGCGCAATTTTTCATACGACAAGTGACACGGAAACGATAGCTTATGTTATTACCAGAGAAAGGCTGATGACGCCAAGTATTGAAGATGCAGTGAGCAATACTATGAATTTACTGGAAGGGGCGTATTCTTTGGTCTTGGTATCGTCTGCAAAGATGATTGCTGCAAGAGACCCTTACGGGTTCAGACCGCTTTGTTATGGACAGATGTCAGATGGCTCTTATGTTGTTGCATCAGAAAGTTGTGCATTATCAGCCGTAGGTGCAGAATTTATCAGAGATTTACTGCCGGGAGAAATACTAGTCTTTGATCAGAAAGGGATGGTGTCAAGAAAAGAACACTGTGGAGAACAGAAGAAAAAAACATGTATCTTTGAGTATATTTATTTTGCCAGACCGGATTCGGTTATCGATAATGTATCTGTTCACGCTTCACGAATTCGCGCAGGTCAGTTGCTGGCAGAGAACTATCCGGCAAAAGCAGATGTTGTAATTGGAGTTCCGGACAGCGGTCTGGATGCTGCTCTTGGCTATGCAAATAAATCAGGTATTCCTTATGGGATTGGATTGATCAAAAACAAATACATTGGCAGAACATTCATTTCACCGAGCCAAAATGAGCGATTGGATAAAGTTCGAATAAAACTATCTCCTGTAAAGAATGTAATAGATGGAAAAAGGGTGGTTCTTATTGATGACTCTATTGTAAGAGGAACCACAAGCAGACAGATTGTAAAATTACTACGTGATGCAGGGGCAAGAGAAATACATATGAGAATTTCCGCACCTCCATTTTTGCATCCTTGTTATTATGGGACAGATATTGATTCTGAGGAAAACCTGATTGCCTGTCATCACAGTACAGAAGAAATTGCTGAAATGCTTGGAGTAAATTCTTTAGGATATCTGGAAATCTCTCAATTGGGAAAATTGATTGAAAGTGAGGATTATTGTGCAGCATGTTTTAATGGAAGATATCCCACACGAATTCCAATAGATCTTCGCAAAGACCGATTTGAAAGAAAATTATCGGAGAGAAAAAAATAATGGAGGAATAGAGTATGGTAAAACCTAATATGTATTACAATGAATTGAAAGACTCATACCTTTTTTATAATATAGCCCAGAAAACCAGAACGTATGTAGAGAACCATCCGGGAGTAAAACTTTTAAGAATGGGAATTGGAGATGTTTCATTACCATTGTGTGATGCAGTGATTAAAGCATTGCATGAGGCTGTGGATGATCAAGCTTCAAAAAGTAGTTTTCATGGATATATGCCAGAATGTGGTGCTCCATTTTTAAGAGAAGCGATTGTAAAATATTATGCAAAAAGAGGTATTTCTTTATCAGCGGAGGAAATTTTTGTGTCAAGCGGAGCAAGTGATGAATTGGGAGATGTTTTGGATTTATTTGATCGCTCTAATCAGGTATTGGTAATTGAGCCAGCTTATCCGGCGTATGTAGACGCAAATGTGATGGCAGGAAGAAAGATTATGTATTTGGTTTCAGGAGAGGAAAATGAATTTTTGCCTGAACCAAATGAGAAAACAGAAGCAGATATTATTTATATTTGTTCACCAAATAATCCTACTGGAGCTGTTTTTTCACGTAGTCAACTTCAGGCATGGGTCAATTATGCAAATAAGAGAGGTTCCATTATTCTTTTCGATGCGGCATATGAGGCCTTTATTGAGGATGAAATACTTCCACATAGTATTTTTGAACTGGATGGAGCAGAAACATGTGCCATAGAAATTTGCTCTTTTTCAAAAACTGCCGGCTTCACGGGAACCAGACTTGGTTATACCATTATACCAAAAGCATTGAAGCGTAATGGGATGAATATGAATGAGATGTGGGTGCGAAATCGTACAACAAAAACAAATGGTGTATCTTATATTATTCAGAAAGGTGGAGCAGCAGTTTTTTCAGAAGAAGGTCAGAAACAAATTCATGAAAATATACAGATTTATAAGAAAAATGCAAAAGTATTGATGCAGGCCTTGGATCAGCTTGGAATTTGGTACTGTGGAGGGAAAAATGCCCCTTATATTTGGATGAAATGTCCGAGAGGAATGAAAAGCTGGGAGTTTTTTGACTATCTGTTACAGGAAATTCAAGTAGTAGGAACACCAGGAGAGGGGTTTGGAGCTTGTGGAGAAGGATATTTTAGATTCTCAACGTTCAGTTCTCCGGAAGATACAAAAGAAGCAGCAAAAAGAATTGTTAAATTACTTTCATAATGTTTGATATAGGATTTTTATGGTAACAGTTAAGATTTCAAGATAAATCACAAAGTAATTTTTGATTATCTTTTCAAAAGTTCTTATATGCCGGTATAGCCTATTGTTACAGGCTTTTCCGGCATTTTTCATTGTGGAAGATACTCTCAAATCTTCTTATATCCCCGTATGTTTTGGTGTTCAAAAGTAGTATGTGGAGTAGTAAATTCTCCGTTTACTACTTATGCAATCAGCCGCTTCATTTCGGTTATCGACGTTTCGGAAGTCGTATGTGCGTAATAGTTCAGCGTCATGTTGATGTTGGAATGTCCCATGATGTACTGCAATGCTTTGGGGTTCATTCCTGCATTTGCTAACGTGGTGCAGAATGTGTGGCGTAAGGGTGTGCGGTGTCATTACCTTTGGCAATGCGACCTTTTGCGTTTTGTTGTATTTCCTTACAAGCCCCCGGAACATACTTTCATAATTGACTGCTACTTTAGGCAAGCCGTTCCGGTTAAGGAACAGAAATTTTGTGTAGCCCTCCAAAATAATAGGCTGTGCATATTTCCGTTTGTTCAGCACCCGCTGAAATGCTTCCAACACTTTTTCACTCATAGGAATAACCCTGTTACCGCTTTTCGTCTTAGGCGTTTCCACATAGTAGCCCACGTCTGCAATCTTCAAAAGTTGGTGGTCTACATTGATAAGCTGTTTGTCTAAGTCAATGTCAGCTTCCGTCAATCCGCAGAGTTCCGAAATGCGAAGCCCTGTCCCTAACAGTATGATAATCTCGTCGTAGTATTTCTGATAGACTTTATCATGCTGCACAAAGGACAGAAAAGCCGCTTCCTGCGTAGGGGATAGAGGTTCCTTTGGTTCCGTATCATCTTCAAGGACTGTGTTCAACTGGAAGTCAAATGGATTTTTACGAATACAATCGTCCTGTATGGCTGTGTAAAAGGCAGCCTTTAAGGAACGCTTGTGGTTGTTGATAGTCTTGAAGCCGTAACCTTTTTCTTTCATGCGTAACGCCCATTCCTTTGCGTCGGAGAGCTTCACATTTTCAATCCGGCAGGCTCCAAGTTTATCCTCCTGCAAAATCCGCATGAGCTGTTTTCGCCCCTGCTTCGTACCATGCCGCACATTTGCCCGGTGGCGTATCTGCTTTGCGTAGAGTTGGCAGACAGTCATTTTCTTTCCGATATGGTCGATACCGTCGTCAAGGTCTTTTTGGATTTCTTTCTCTTTTTCCCTCAACGCTATATCGTCGCGCTTTCCTGCCGGGGTTTTGTCCGTAGGCACTAACTTTCAAGAATAAACAAACTGCGGTTTCCCAAAGGTATCTATATATTTGTAGGCATATCTCCCGTCTTTTCTCTGGCTCTCTCCGGTGCGGAGAATACGATTTTTATTATCCCGTCTTTTTTCCGACATCGTTATGCTCCTTTCCATAATGGAAAGAGCCTTGATATGCTTGACTATATTGTACCACATTCAAGGCTCGATTTCACTATCAGATTGCGTCCACCGTATCAATCATTTTTTCAAACTGCTTACGCTTAATCTGAATACGGTTTCCGTTCATCATTACCCAGTCCGGGACGGGATTTTCTTCTGCCAGTTTCCGCAGCTTGCTTTCTCCGATACGGAAATATTTTGCTGCTTCTTCTATGGTAAGAGTGTACTTTTCCCAAATCGGCACGTCGTTATTGTTCAATTTGTCGTCCCCCTTTCTTAATGGGTCAAAAGTCAATCTGTAACATAGGCTTTAATCGGACGGCTATTAGCATAACCTCATGGGACTTGCACCCCTCCGGCGGTCTGCCGAAGCCCTACCCATTGCCTGCGACGCTTCTAACGCTCGGACTATGGCTGTAAGGAAGTATCATTATGTATTTTGTGCGTTATCGCCCGCAGGGTGCTATCCCTGCTTTACGGTGTGGTATTTCTCGCTCGCTTTTCGGTTAAGAAAAAGGTCATGGCGTATCCACCGCATGGCTCGGCACAAAAGGAACGTATCCGATTTGCCTTATACTGCGTCGCCGTTCTATTGCGCCGCTTTCTTTGTCAAAGAGCAGAGGGCTGTCCTGCGATATGGAACGGAAAAGGGGGAAGCGTTCCAATACCGCGTTGGTTTATTCAGCCCTAAATGTGAGGATTGCCCTCATCAGTCTTGCTTGCAGCCTTTCACGTATTTCTTCGTCTACTCCAAAATAAACATTTCCTCGCTCATCATAGAGCTTCCGCATGGAAAGACTTGCTATGTAGCCGCTGAAATGCTGCAATACAATCTTCATTGCGTCCGGGTCGCCTTTGCTCGCCGCCAAAATAACGGGATAGGGAACAAGGGCATTTTCCGGGTAGTCGTTTTGATTACCATTCAATCCATTCATCAGCGTTTTCCTCCAAATATTTTTTTAACTGCTCAAAGGAGCTTGTCCGGCGATACTGTACCGTACTTCTTGAGATATTGAGCTGCTTTGCGATTTCTATATCAGTCAATCCCCCAAAGTAATACAGCAGTACAATTTTGCGCCGTTCTTCGGGTAAAGCCCGGATAGCTTCAAGCAGCAGTTTTGGGGTTATTTCTTTTCCTGCCATTTGATAAGACGGCTCTGCTTCTTCGTCTTGAAAATACTTATCGACGGTATAAAGCTGCCGTTCCTCATGCAAGGCAAGGTTGGAAAAAGTAACCTCCCGAACTCTGCGCCGACGAATTTCTTCATGGGCGTTGCACGCTTCATTGTGCAGCACTGATTTACAGAACTTTTGAAACGCACATTGCTTTTCAAATTCCCTGCGATTAGGTGTCATGGTGTTCACCTCCTTTCTGCCGAAAGGCGGTAGTACCTCCCCTTTTCGCGGGATAATACAGGCGACTTTTTGCTTTGCCAAAAAGAGGGCAAAGTTTTTGAAAAATCTTCTGTAAAATGCAAAATGCGCCTGCCTGCAAAGTGCAGACAGACGCATAGGAATAATAAAAAGTATTTAGATGATTTGATAGTTCATATCTAAGGGTAGAAATATCCCCGGTGGCGGTCGGGCTTTTTTTGATAAGCCAAAGAATGTAAGAATTTGTCGATGTGGTTTATAACTCATGGCGGCTACCTCCTAAAGCCGCCATGTCTGCATGGTTAAGGGTCGTCGTACAGACAAAAAGAAACGGCGGCTCTGAAAATCAAAGCCGCCGAAATAGAATAGGCGCGTGAAAACCTGTCTGCGTTGCGACGGCTTTTTTTCTTTACCGTCGTCCGGCAGATTGACTTTTTATTTAAGTTAATGTAACTTGATGATTTTTTACTGAACAATGCTAATGAATAAAGCAAGAGCAATGATACCGCCCATTAGTAATACCCAGAAACTACTAATGATAGTTGAAATAATGTTTATTGCACTCCGGCTATCACTATTTTTAATGCAGGTAATTGAAAGTATCAATCCTGTGAAAACAGAAACAATATTTATACCCGCCCATACAGAACGCACCCCGTCTGTCAATGTAATATGGAACAAAACTGGGATAAAGGTCATAAGTGGAAAAATGCTTATAATTAACGCTGCTATACTCAATTTTTGAAATTTCTTTTTTTCCATAATGCTACCTCATTTCTTTTTTTCCAAAACGTGTTACCGCTACACCAAATATAAATGCAAAAATCACAATGGCACATGGTAAAAACGGGAACAATTCAAACCCGGTACTTCCTCCTGTTGTTGAGAAGTCATGTAAGGAGCAAGAAACCAAATAACCGCTATAACAATAGGGATATACTATCCAAAGCGGGGTATTTGCCACTAATACACCCGGAATAACAAGGAATAGGTTTAAGCCGACAGATAGCAGCGGCTTGTCAAAAAGTATAGTGATTGCCCACATCGCCGCTACACTGGGAAGCATGGTAAGAAATAATCCCGCGCACCATTTCAGCAGATACACGATAGGTAAGGTTTCTGTAATTCCGGTACTGCTCGTTGCAATCAATCCGGCTATAATGAATACAGCAAGAAATACAATCATTTCCAAGAGTAGATAAAACAACAGTATACAAAACTTTGCGGCTGAAAGTGCATATCGGCTAACAGGTAAGGCTAACATCTTTAATATCCCGTTATTTCCCGTTTCCCGTCCGGCAATCATTACACAGACTACAATCATGCTGAACGGAAGCAGATAGTAGGAATAGACTAATGCACTTTGAATGAACATAGCAGCCCATGCGTTCGTATATTCCGGGGTGAAGTAACTGTGTAGATTTGCCACGCCGGAAACAACCACGAGCAGCGGGGCAATAAAAATCAATGGTACGATTTTTCCTCGTTTGACTTTCATAAACTCAATTTTGAGTAATTCCCAAAAACTCATTTCTATACACCTCCTTATTCATAACGCAGTTTCTTTGCAGACCACAATCCGGCACATAAAAATAGGATTGTTTCAATCATAGACACAATTACAACGGCAATATCCGGCTGGGCACTCATGGCAATAGCAGGCTTTAGCATAACCACAAAAGGGTGTACCATGAATAGCGCAATTTCAGAAGTCGCCAATGCCATACCGCTTAAAAATCCTGCCACACCGATACCAAGCGGAACCCACATATTTTCAAAGCGGGACGCTATGAAAAGCATAAAGGATAATACGGGCATTGATGTAAGAAAGGAATATCCGGCAAAGGATATTAAAGTGTGCGCTTCAAATGTGCCTTTTGGCAAATCTGTTACACCGATTTTTGCAAGCGCCATATTTTGCAAGCATACTACAATTAACAGCATGATAGTCAAAATCAAAAATTTACATAGATACATGGTGGGAACACTTATGGGTAACATATACATTTTTTTGACTGCACTTCCCTTAAATTCCATGTTATAAATCATACAGGCGGCGACTATGATACCAAACATATTTAAGACCATAATCATACCATAAAGCTGCGTAAGTAAAACGTCCATAGGGGCTAATGGCAATTTTAGTAACGTGTCCTTTCGGACAATAAAATTGACAAAGGCGTATGCTGCGCCCAAAAAGCCAATGGCAATCATCAAAGGAATAACGCCTGTCCGTTTTTCTTTCCGAAGTTCGATTATAAACGCCCTCATAGTTTTGCCCTCTGCTTCCTGCTGGCATTGTCTTTCTCAACCATAGACAGGAACATATCTTCCAAATTATCAGTAGCAAACCCGGATTGCAGGGCGTGTTGTCGCAAGTCGTCTAAACTGCCTTCAAATAGCAACCGCCCATGATTAAGTATGCCTATGTCGTCTGCTATCAGTTCTATTTCAGACAGCATATGAGAAGAAATAAGGACGGTGCAATCGTAGAGGTCAGGCAAAGACTTAATCAGATTTCGGATTTCATGTATACCGGACGGGTCAAGCCCGTTTGTAGGTTCGTCTAAAATCAGAATAGGCGGTCTGCCAAGCAATGCCCCGGCAAGCCCTAATCTTTGTTTCATACCAAGAGAATATTTTTTTGCAAGACGGTTACCAAACTCTGAAAGACCGACAAGCTCTAATGCGTCATCAACTGTGCTTTGGGGCAAACCTAAAATACGACGGATAATGTCAAGATTTTCTTTTCCTGTTAGATTTGCATAAAAAGACGGGGACTCAATAAATGAGCCAACCTCTTTTAAAATAGCAATACGGTCAGTAGGAAATTGTTTTCCGTCTATTGTAAAACTACCGTTTGTAGGGGCAGTCAAGCCCAAGAGCATTTTCATAGTTGTAGATTTTCCTGCGCCATTCGGACCAAGAAAGCCATAAATGCTCCCTTTCCGAATGTGAAGTGTAACATCATTGACAGCAACAAAAGATTTGTATTTTTTTGTCAACTGTTCTGTTTTGATAATATAGTTCATAGAAACATCTCCTTTCGTTGCTTCTATAATATAACATGAACCTTGCGATAACATTCTCCCTACCTTACATCTACCTTACATTTTGTAGCAGACTAAAAAATTTCATAGTTCTGTGGTACAATGTAAAAATGAAGGGAGGTTTTTACCATGAGCAATGATTACCTGTTAGATAAACGTATACTGCTTGTTGATGATGAACAAGAGTTATTAGATATGGTTTATTCCATTCTTGATGAATACGGATTTCATCATATAAATACAGCAAAAAGCATAGAGGAAGCCATAGTGCAAGCAAAAAAATCCCCCCCGGAATTAGCAATACTTGATGTGATGTTACCGGACGGTAGCGGATTTGACTTAATGGAACAGCTAAAGATGAATGGCGATTATCCCATTTTGTTCCTTACTGCACGCGGTGAAGATGATGACAAGTTTCGTGGTTTCGGGTTAGGCGCAGATGATTACATAGTAAAGCCGTTTTTACCAAAAGAACTTGTTTTTCGTGTAATGGCGATTTTAAGAAGAAGTTATAAGGACGATAATCCGCTTGTGCAGTTAAAATATAGTCAGATTGATTTTTCTCGCGCAGAAGTGATAAAGAATAATGAACATATCCCGTTGACAGCAAAGGAGCATGATTTACTTTCTGCCTTATACCGTAACGCAGGACGCATTGTAACGATTGACGCATTATGTGAAGCGGCGTGGGGCAATAATCCTTTTGGATATGAAAATTCCTTAATGGCGCATATACGCCGTATCAGAGAAAAGATAGAGAAAAACCCTTCGCAGCCGGTTTCCTTAGTAACGATTAAGGGTTTAGGTTACAAGCTGAATGTGGAGGGCAAATAGTATGAAAAGTGTGCCAAAACTTATACGACGTTTTGTGGGCATTTTGTTGTTAAGCTCTATCCTCATAGTGATGATAAATGTGATTGCATTTGTAGCACTTATGGCAAGCAAAATCCCTGATGAAAATACATCTCCTTACAGTATAGCCAGGGAAACAGGAACAGCATTAAAAGCAACAGCCAGTGGAAACTATGTCCTGTCAGAAGATATATCTGCAAAATTGGCGAAAAATGATATATGGGCGATTTTGATTGAAGATGATAGCCGTAAGGTTGTATGGAAAACAGAAAATGTCCCTGCTACTATTCCAAACGATTATACTTTGTCTGATATAGCCAATTTGAGTATCGGTTATCTTGACAGTTACCCAACCTATACAGGGGAACATGAAAAAGGTATTGTTGTTCTCGGATTTCCGCAAAAAAGTTTTTGGAAACATATACAACCCAGTTGGGATTACAGCTTGATTGCTGATTTGCCGAAAACGGTTTTAACAGTGTTATTTATCAATGTTGCGCTTATTCTTGCAATCTATGTAATAGCTAATATCAAGCTTCTAAAATCAATAAAGCCAATTACAAAAGGAATACAAGATTTATCTGCCGGAACTTGTGTCCACGTTTCAGAAAAAGGAGTGCTTTCTGAAATTTCAGCTAATATCAACTGTACTTCTGACATTTTGCAAAAACAGCAGGAACAGTTAAAGAAAAAAGAAACAGCAAGAGCAAACTGGATAGCAGGAGTTTCTCACGATATTAGAACACCGTTATCAATGGTTATGGGATATGCCGAACAGTTAGAAAATTCTCCTAATCTCTCGGAAACTGAACGCCAAAAGGCTTTTGTTATTGTGGAGCAAAGTAAGAGAATGAAAAATTTGATTAGCAATCTCAATCTTGCTTCAAAACTTGAATACGATATGCAACCACTGGTAAAAAAACAAGAAAATGCAGTTGCTATTGTCCGACAAGTAGTTGTGGATTTTATGAATATGGATATTGATGATAGATTTCCGATTAAATGGAACACCGACGAAAAATTAACAGTTTGCAATATAAGCGTAGATAAAAATTTATTAAGACGCGCAATTTCAAACCTTATTCAGAACAGTATAAGCCATAATGAAAACGGTTGCACAATTTATGTATCAGTTGTCGCAGACAATAATAAGTGTATTATCTGTGTTGAGGATAATGGCATAGGTGCTTCTGATGAACAAATAAAAAAACTCAATCATGCACCGCATTATATGGTCTGTGATACGAACACCACCGAACAGCGACATGGTTTAGGATTATTGATTGTAAAGCAGATTATGAATGGTCATGGAGGAACTGTTACAATAGACCATAGTAAATATGGCGGCTTCAAAGTCGCGCTAATGCTACCTCAATAAGTACAGAGGAAGCAGGGGGAACCCTGCTTTTTCCATTTTACCCGTTTTTCAAGCTCCCATACAGCGGTGCGGATAGCGTCGATACTTTCCCGGTTGATAAGGGACAGTCCTGCAAGGGTGTAGTCCCAATCTTCGGGAAGTGAGAGCATTTGCGACAACAAGCCCTTTGCCTTTAGGGAAAGTTCCTTGTTGCGTAAATGGTGGTTGCTCATAACCGTATAACCTTTGTTCTTTTCCACGCGGAAAACTGCCATAGCTTCATCACTCCTTTGGTTGGATTTGTTACGCAGTAGAAACGCGATTTTGAGGGAAAAGGTATCAACCCTTGCCTTTCTCATTTCCGCGCTCTAAGAGCCGCATAAATCAAGGCTTTGTTTGCCCTTACTGCGTAACATGAGGGCATAAAAAAAGCAGCGTTCCTGTTCTCCTGTGTAGGAGTGAGAAACGCCGCCTTATAGGTGGTGCTTATTTTATTTTTTCTTTTCGACGTGCCGCGTAAGGTGGTGTAGCGGTCTATCCGGCAGTCCGCAGGTGCTTTTGCATATCAAGGCTCAATTCGTTAAAAGTAGTAAATGAGTAGTAAAATCAATCTGCAAACCTGCGAATATGCCTGTAAATCAAGCATTTTTCAAGACAATCAACTAATTTATTTAAAAAATGTAAAGAATGTAAAGTTAACAGACGCAGGAGAGGCGTCTGTTATTTTTATATAAATTTTACTTTGATTTAACAATCTGACGGTAGTCGATTTTACATGATTTTCGTATAATGATATCACAGCAATAAAAAATAATGTTGTAAAAAATTAGAAAAAGATAAATAATTTATATCACAGGGAGGTTTGGCTGATGCGTACAAAATTCGACCGGCAGCTTGAGGAGCTGAATGTAGAGTTGATTAAAATGGGAGCTTTATGTGAAAGAGCAATCAGAAGAGCAGTGGATCAGCTTGAGGATACTCAGGATGCAGAAAAGGAACTTGTAGATGGAATTGAGGAGGAAATCAATCAGAAAGAAAGAGAGATTGAAACTCTTTGTATGAAACTTCTCCTTCAACAGCAGCCCGTAGCCGGTGACTTGAGACAAATATCTTCTGCATTAAAAATGATTTCTGATATGGAAAGAATTGGGGATCAGGCGCAGGATATTGCGGATATGTCCCGCTTTGTTCAGGTGAAGGAACTGGCTCATAAAATTCATATTGGAGAAATGGCTGAAGCAGCAATTAAAATGGTGACAGAAAGCATTGATTCTTTTGTGAAAAAAGATTTAGAAGCTGCGGCAAAGGTTGTAGAATATGATGATGTAGTAGACAATCTGTTCTTAAAAGTAAAACAGGAGCTTCCAAATATGATGAAAAAGGATGCTCAGCAGGCAGAATATTATATTGATTTAATTATGATTGCCAAGTATTTGGAAAGAATTGGAGATCACGCAGAAAACATTGCCCAGTGGGTAGAGTACTCAATAACAGGAAAGCATGAAGCAGACAGAGGATAATAGGATGATTTATTTAGTAGAAGATGATGAAAGTATCAGAGAGTTATTGGTGTATACCTTAAATGGTCAAGGGCTTGTGGCAGAGGGATTTGCGTATCCCTCTGATTTTTGGCATGCGATGGAAAAGAAAATTCCGGATTTAGTGCTTTTGGACATTATGCTGCCGGAGGAAGATGGACTGGAAATTTTACAGAAACTTCGTAAAAAGAAAGAAACGAAAAATATTCCCATTGCCATGCTGACGGCAAAGGGCAGTGAATATGATGTTGTAAAAGGTCTTGATGGCGGAGCAGATGATTATATTCCCAAACCATTCCGTATGATGGAGTTGGTTTCCAGAGTGAAAGCACTGCTTCGCAGGGGTGGTCAGGAACAGCCTCAGGATGATGAAGAATACGTTTTGGGAGAATTATATGTTTCAAAGAAGCGTCATCTGGTAAAGGTAAAAGGAGAAGAAGTTACTCTTACCATGAAGGAGTTTGAGCTTTTATTGCTGTTCTTATCAAATCCAGGGATTGTGTTTTCCAGGGCACAGCTTTTGGATAAAATATGGGGATATCAGTTTGATGGAGAAAGCAGAACAGTAGATGTTCATATTAGAACACTTCGTCAGAAACTGAAAGAGGCCGGACGATATATTGAGACTGTTCGAGGTATAGGATATAAGGTAGGAGGGGAAGAATGACAAAAAGAATTTTCAAGTCTATGCTTTTAGTTTCCATGATTGTCCTTTTTGCAGGCTCCGGATTGATTATGGGGATTTTATATCATTATTTTGGAAAGCAGCTGGCAAAAGAACTAAAAACAGAAGCAGCCTATTTGGCTATTGCAGTGGAAAAAGAGGGAATGGAAGCTTTTGATAGACTGCCTCCCCAGACAGAACGTGTCACATATATTGATGAAGATGGAACCGTTCTTTTTGACAGTGTAGCAGATGAAGATGATATGGATAATCATGAAAATCGCTCAGAAATTCAAAAAGCATTAAAAACGGGATCTGGTACGGCAGTAAGAAAATCAGATACGTTATCAGAAAAAACGCTATATTATGCAATGAAAATGGCAGATGGAAAAGTATTGAGAGTATCCAGTGTTCAGTATAATATTCCAGGGCTTTTAGGAGGAATGGTACAGCCTATTTTGATTATCTTGATTTTTATGGTAGGTTTGTCAGCGTTATTAGCTTTTCGTCTTTCAAAGAAAATTACAGAGCCTATCAATGCCCTTGATTTGGAACATCCGGAGGATAATCAGGTATATGATGAGTTGACACCGCTTTTAAGTAAAATCAGCAGACAGCAGAAATCTCTTCATCGTGAGATTGAGGATGCCAGAAAGCAACAGGAAGAATTTTCTTTGATTACAGAAAATATGGAAGAAGGATTTCTGGTTATTGATAAGCATACAGAAGTGTTATCCTATAATTCCAGTGCGCTGAAGCTTTTAGGAGACACGAATTGGCAGGGAAGACAGAGTATTTTAACCTTAAATAGAAGCGGAGAATTTCAGAGTATTGTGGAACAGGTACTGGAAGGCCATCATACAGTGAGAATGCTGGAATTTCCGGAGAGAAGCTGTCAGATTGCGGCTAATCCTGTATGGCAGGATAATGAGGTAACAGGAGCAGTTATTATTATTCTTGATGTGACAGAGCGTATGAGAGGAGAACAGCTGCGCAGGGAATTTACTGCAAATGTTTCCCATGAATTGAAGACACCTCTTACCTCTATTTCAGGTTTTGCGGAAATTATTAAGGACGGATTTGTAAAACCGGAGGATACCAAAGTATTTGCCAGCCGTATTTTTAAGGAAGCGCAGAGGCTGATTACGCTAGTAAATGACGTAATTAAAATTTCCCAGTTGGATGAAGGGGAGCTTGTTTATCAGAAAGAGCAGGTGGATTTGTATCAGCTGTCTAAAGAGGTTCTTCATCGCATTGAGCACAGCGCCAAGGAAAAAGATGTTAAGCTTTATCTGGAAGGACCTCATGTTCAGGTGTCTACGGTGAGAATGATTTTAGATGAAGTTCTTTTTAATCTCTGTGAAAATGGCTTAAAATATAATAAACAGAGCGGAAGCTTAACCGTTACGCTGAAAGAAGAAAACAATAAGGTGGAAATTTCTGTGGAGGATACGGGAATTGGAATACCTGAGGGAGAACAGTCACGAGTATTTGAAAGATTTTACCGTGTGGATAAGAGCCATTCAAAGGCAATCGGCGGTACAGGACTGGGGCTTTCCATTGTAAAACACGGCTGCATGTATTTGGGCGCTAAGGTTGATGTGGAAAGTACGCCGGGAGTGGGAAGCAAATTTACGATTACGATGTAAGAAGCTGTTGTAGAAAGCATCTGGAGAATGTTTATACATCTGTTAATTGAAGTGTATAGATATACCAGATGCTTGATATGACAGCTTTATTTTATTAGGAAAATTTATAGGGCAAGCTGCGATTTGAAAAGTAAATACTTCAAGATGATTGGATGTTGAAATAGAGTTATGGTTATGATAGACTTTTAAATAGGAAAGTGCCCATGACAGGGTGGTAGCCTCCCGAGCCAATAGACCGGATTACCGGAATACATAGGAAGGGAGGTGGCGCATATGACAGCATATGAAATCATTATGATTTTTCTTGGAATATTAGCTTTGCTGATTTCCTTTGGCGGTTTGATTATTGCGTTGCTTACCTTTCTCGATAAGAGAGATAAGCGAAAATAAAAATGCCTACCCCGTCGGCCAACGGGATAGGCGGTGTCCGTAAGGACAAATAAACCTAGTTTCGAGAGGCATCCACTTTGGAGTGGGTACTTTCTTTATATGTTAATTATACCGTAAATATTTATAGTTTTCAAGAACTTTTGGCTCTTTATTGAGAGGAGGGTTTTGTATGAGGAGAAGGTTATCTTTATTTTTCTTAACAGGAACCGTCGAATTGCTTTTATGTAGCTGCAACAAGGCAAAAAATGAGCATTTTGAACTGGAAAATACACCTTGGGGAATGACTATGGAAGAAACTATGGAAGCATATCAGGTAGAGCGAGATGATTTAGACGACATATAGGAGGGTACTTACGGCTCTGCATTTATGCTTCGAGACGGACGGGAAATATTTGGAGCAAAGACGGACCACATCAGTTTTAACTTTATGGATATGACAGTCAGCGGTAAAACACAGAAATTGCACCGAATTGATGTGATGTATCCAGATGATACAGATATGAGTGAAGTTCAAAAAAATATGGAACAGTCTTTTGGGAAAACAACAGATAAAGTGACTGATTTTGATATGATTGGTACGTTATTAGACAGTGATATGCAAAGATACGATTATGAAGCAGATGAGCATTTAACCTTGTGGGCAGATAAAAAGGTCAGTGATGTCATTCCGAAGGGTCAGGAAGAAGAATATGAGAAATTATGGGAAATTCCTATGACACGTCTTTCAGAGGATACGTGGGAGGAATTTTCCGAAAACGCTTCTCTGGTATATGGGTATTGCTCTGATAATGCTGATGATGCACCGATAGGTGACAAAAGAATTCGCATAGATGCCACAAATTGGGTGATTTATAATACCATTAAAGAAGAATTGGAATAAGAAATAAAAAGAAAGAGACCATTTTCACGGAAATAAATTCGTCAAAATGGTCTCTGTTTTAATTCCCCTGCATTCTTTTAATAACCTTTAAGCGGGTAAATTCTTCTCGTTCTTTTTCTTCCAATGCGTTTGAGATGCTCTTTGTAAGTGCTTCGTATTTGGGGATTGTGATGTTTTTCAGTGCATTGGCACGTTTCTGCGTCTTCTTAATATTAACAGCCAGTCGGTAAGCAGAATTCTCCACCATAGACAGGCGAATGGTTAAATCCTTTACCTTTTCAAAAGCAGCGTGAGCTTCATCAAGAGATGCTTTTGTTCCATAGTAGGAATAGGTAGGCTCATCGGAAGACGGCTCAGAACGCACCAGAGGAATTTCCGTACCCATAACGCTTCGTGTTTTTATGGAAATGGAGTTTTCCACAGGTACGGTTCTGGAGATTTCCTGCACATAACTGATGCCGATTTCCATATTTGCCTTTTGCAGAGCAACATAAGCAGTACGGAAGGTAACGTCAATCTGTGACTGAATATCCTTTGCCTGCTCAATCAAATCCATCAGTTCACGGATTAAGATATTTCGTTTCTTATCCATCAAATCAAAACCCTGCTTGGAAAGAGCAAGAGAGTTTTTCGCAAGTATCAGGTTTCCCTTGGTGGGAAATGTATTCGGATCCACAAAATCCCCCCTTTTACTTTTCTACGTTTTCAGGATAGTATTTATCCAGAATTTTGGTGTCGATACGGTCAAGTTCTTCTCTCGGTATCATGGAAAGAAGCTCCCAACCTTTATCTAAAGTTTCCTGAATAGTTCTGTTTTCATCTGCTCGCTGTCCCACGAAGTTTTCTTCAAAGGCAGTACCAAACTCCAGATATTTTTTATCCAGAGGTGAAAGCTCGTCTTCGCCGATAACCGATGCAAGAGCTCTGGCATCCCCTACCTTTGCGTAGCAGGAGAAAAGCTGGTTTGCAACGTCTTGATGGTCTTCCCTTGTAAAGCCTTCACCGATACCGTCCTTCATAAGACGTGACAGAGAAGGCAGTACATTGATTGGCGGATAAATTGCCTGTCCGTGAAGCTGACGGTCAAGTACAATCTGACCTTCGGTAATGTATCCTGTTAAGTCAGGAATTGGATGAGTAATATCATCATTTGGCATGGTAAGAATTGGTATCTGTGTTACAGAACCTGTGCCGCCTCTTACAATACCGGCTCTTTCATAAAGGGTTGCCAGTTCACTGTATAAATATCCCGGATATCCTTTTCTGGAAGGAATTTCACCCTTAGAGGAAGATACCTCACGCATGGCCTCACAGAAGGAAGTAATATCTGTAAGGATAACAAGGATGTGCATACCTTTTTCAAAAGCCAGATATTCCGCAGCAGTAAGAGCAACCTTCGGTGTAATCAGACGTTCTACAACAGGGTCATTTGCCAAATTCAGGTACATAACAACATGGTCGGATACACCGCTTTCCTCAAAGGTACGGCGGAAAAATTCCGCTACGTCATATTTTACACCCATTGCAGCAAAGACAATGGCAAATTTTTCATCGCTGTTGCTACCAAGAGATGCCTGCTGAACAATCTGCGCTGCAAGCTGGTCATGGGGAAGTCCGTTTCCTGAGAAAATCGGGAGCTTCTGTCCACGAATTAAAGTAGTCAGTCCGTCAATGGCAGAGATACCTGTTTGAATAAAGTTTCTGGGATATTCTCTTGTGACGGGATTTAACGGAAGTCCGTTAATATTCAGCTTCATTTCGGGAATGACAGGACCTAATCCGTCAATGGGTTTTCCGATACCGTTAAAGGTACGCCCCAGAATATCGGGAGAAAGCTCCACTTCCATGGGATGTCCGCTGAGGCGTGTGTGGGTATTGGAAAGCGACATATTTTCGGTACCTTCAAATACCTGAATAACTGCTTTTTCTTCGTATATTTCTACAATACGTCCCAGCTTTTTGCTTCCGTCATCCACACGAAATTCTACGATTTCATCAAAGGAGGCGTTTTTTACTCCTTCTAAAACTACCAGAGGGCCGTTGATTTCGCTTAAGCCCAAATATTCGATTGCCATAAATCAGTCCCTCCTTATCCATTTTTTTCCATTACTGTGTTATAGAAATCTTTTACCGCTTTTTTATAATCATCCATCATTTCCAGATGGTCGTTTGGCACATCATATTTAATTGCAATGACTTTTTCAAAGATATTTTCTTGCTTTAACACGGACATTGGCATGCCCATTGCAATGAGAGCACGGCACTTCTTATATAAATACAGAATAACTTCCATCATTTTAAACTGTTTTTCCAGAGAAACACAGGTATCGTCAGGATGGAAAGCATTCTGCTGTAAAAAGCCCAGACGGATAACTCTTGCAATTTCCAAGGTCAGCTTCTGGTCATCGGGAAGCACGTCGCTTCCGATAAGCTTTACGATTTCCATCAGACTGCTTTCTGAGTTTAAAATTGCCATGATGCGGTTTCTGTACTCCACAAACTTCGGGGAAACATTTTCACTATACCAGTAAGATAAATCTCCCAGATATTCACTGTAACTGGTAAGCCAGTGAATGGCAGGGAAATGTCTTGCATAAGCCAGAGACTTATCCAGTCCCCAGAAGCAGCGGACAAAACGTTTGGTATTTTGTGTTACAGGCTCGGAAAAGTCACCGCCCTGTGGGGAAACTGCACCGATAATGGATACAGAACCTTCCGTACCGTTTAAATTCTGCATCATGCCGGCTCTTTCATAAAAGGCAGAAAGACGGGATGCAAGATAAGCAGGGAAGCCTTCTTCCGCAGGCATTTCCTCCAGACGTCCGGATAATTCACGCAAAGCCTCTGCCCATCGGGAAGTGGAGTCCGCCATAATTGCCACGTCATAACCCATATCACGATAGTATTCCGCAAGGGTAATACCGGTATAAATAGATGCCTCACGAGCAGCAACCGGCATATTTGAAGTATTGGCAATTAAGGAAGTACGTGCCATTAAGGCGTTTCCTGTTTTCGGGTCATGAAGCTTGGAGAAATCCTCCAATACCTGTGTCATTTCATTTCCACGTTCACCGCAGCCGATGTAAATAATAATATCGGCATCAGACCATTTGGCAATCTGGTGCTGCGTCATGGTTTTACCTGTACCAAATCCGCCGGGAACAGCAGCAGTACCGCCTTTTGCAATCGGGAACAGAGTGTCCAAAATACGCTGTCCTGTTACAAGTGGTTTAGAAGCAGGGTAACGTTTACTTGTAGGTCTTGGAATTCGTATCGGCCATTTCTGCGCCAGTTTTAATTCATATTCAGAGCCGTCTTCCAAAGTAAGTACGGCAATAGTCTGAGTAATATTGTATTTTCCGTCAGGAACAACAGATTTTATCACTCCGTGAAGATTTGGCGGAACCATAGACTTATGCACAATGGACTCTGTTTCCGGAACTTCTGCAATAATCGTTCCTCCATAGACCTCCATACCTTGGGAGACGGTTAGATGCACGTCCCAAAGCTTTTCCGTATCCAGAGAGTCTACCTGCATACCTCTGGAAATATATTTTCCGGATTGTTCGGCAATCACAGAAAGAGGTCTTTGAATACCGTCAAAAATATTATTTAAAATACCGGGGCCAAGTGTAACAGAAATGGCGTCACCACTGGCAGTTACGGTTTCTCCGGGGCGAAGTCCGCTGGTTTCCTCAAATACCTGAACTGTTGTGGCTTCTTTTTTCAGAGAGATAACCTCACCGACCAGATTTTCCTTTCCGACATAAACCATTTCCGACATTTTAAAGCATGTATTGCCTTTTAAGTAAATAACAGGACCGTTGATGCCGTAAATTTCAGCAGTTTTACTCATGGGTAAATCCTCCATCAAAATTGAAGCGTTCCTTTTCATTTTCAAAAGCAGTGAGGAACGTATTGTCAATTAAAATATTTTTTTCAGGAATAACAGCTCTTATACCACCTAAAAAATCTGTTTCAGAGATGAGAGGAGTAATTCCGGTGCGTTTTGTCAATTCCTCTGCCTTGGCAGAGTCCTTTGCAGTGAGATAAATCTGTACAGAGTCGTTTTCGGCAATCTCCAAGGACTGTTTGATTTTATTTTCCAGCCAGTCTGTATACTCCGGCTTTTTCGAGAAGTCATCCAGTAATTCCTCTACTTCAGCAAAGATACTTTCTTTTAATTTCTGCTGTTTTTTGGAAAGCTTTCTTTTAATATGGAGATGCTCTGCGGAAAGCGCTTTGTTGATTTCTCGGGCTGCGTTGTCTGAGTCTATTTTGAACTGACTTTCAGAAGCAGCCTGCTTTTCCTGTTTATGGCGTTCCATTTCTGTTTCCAGAGCAGCCTTGTATTCATCCAATACTTTTGTTGCTTCTTCTCTGGCAGTATCCATGGAAACTTCATAGAAATGCTGCAATTTTTCTTCTGTTGTCATACACATCACCTTCTTGTCATAATTTTAGTCCGATGGCTTCATTTACATAAGAAGTAATGAAGTCAGGCGCCCGTCCCGTTCCGTGACGGTCAGGAATTTCAATAAGCAGAGGAAGCTTGTGATTTAAGCGCACATCATCGATAATGTCGGGAAATTCTTTTCCGAATTTTTCTGTAAGGAGAATAATGCCGTTTTCTTTGTTGCTAATGGCTTCCTCCAAGGCACGATGAAGTTCCTCTCTTTCGTGGACAACCACACCTTCTACGCCTGCAAGGCGCATACCGGTGTAGGTGTCGATGTTGTCACTGATTAAAAACATTTTCATTGGAAATCATCCTTCCGTATTGAAATCAGCCTAATTTACCAAGGATCATGAAAGAAATAATTAGACCATATAATGCAATACCTTCTGCCATGGCTACGAAAATCATGGATTTACCAAATAAAGAACCATCTTCGCTGATAGCGCCTAAAGCAGCACTTGCAGAGCTTGCAACGGCAATACCTGAACCAATACCGGAAAGGCCGGTAACTAAAGCGGCACCGATGTAGCCAAGACCTGTTGCGAGGTCAGAAGTTCCGGCAGCAGTTGCAGCATGAACGTTGGCTGTTCCGCTGAACATTACAACAGTAGCCACAAGAAGGCTTCCGAAGAAGAAAAAGCAGTTGCATGCGAGAGACTTTTTATAACGTTTTTTTGTTTTTTCTCCCAGAAAGAATGCTCCGAAAGGAACGATAATACTTAAAACTAAAGCTGCTGCGGTAAGAATTTGAATGATAGTTGTCATAATAATATCCTCCTAAATAATAAACAGTCTGCGCCACTAAGCATGGTCAGAGAATTTTGTTTTATTTACATGTTTTAAAAATGGCTTAAATTCTTTTCCTGTACCCTTATAGAAACGGCTGAACATTTCATAATATTCAAGACGAAGTACCTGAATACCTACAATCAGACCTTCCATAGCACATACAAAGAGATTGCCTCCGATAACAATCAGCCAGTTAATGCTTCCGCCGCTTTCCGCACCTGCAAGCATCATAACAACGCCCATCATAGCGGCGTGGCTGACAGCAAAAGCGCCGATACGCACAAAAGAAAGTGTGTTTGAAAGAAAGCTTAACATAATTTCAAATAGCTCAAAGAAGCTCTGTACAAAAAACATAGGCTTGCTGCCTTCGATTACAGGCGTTTTCTTTTCCACTAAACGGGTAATCGGCTCTTTCAGCATGATAATCACAAGAGGCACTGCAAACATTACAATTAAAATAACGGCAGCAGGCAGCGCCTGTCCTGTAAGGAATAAAAGAGCGGAAACGGTTAAGGTTCCATAAAAAACAAGTCCGCAGACAGAGTTCTGATCAAACCAGATACCTTCTGTGTCGTGGGTACGTACCGCATTGATAATATGAAAGACCATAGTTACAAGAATGAGGAACATACCGAAAACAATGGCAACAACGAAAATCGTATTCATCTGTCCGAGTCCGGGAACCAGCATCATGGTTTCTACGGGCCTTAGCCATAGAGCATCAATGGTGTGTTCAAAGCCAAAAATACTGCCGAACATAAAACCAAAGAAGGTAGAGAAGATACCTGCAGTTCCAATAATAGCTCCTAGTGTAACCTGTTTCCATTTATACAGTGCAAAGCCTCCGATTGCCAGTAAAAGTCCCTGTCCTACATCTCCAAACATAACACCGAAAATAAAAGAATAAGTCAGTGCTACAAAAATAGTAGGATCTAATTCGTGATAGTCAGGAAGTCCATACATTTTTATATACATTTCAAAAGGCTTGAAAATCTTCGGATTTTTCAGCTTTGTAGGTGGCTTACAATTGATTTTATTATTGTCATCCTCTACCACACAGAACAGCTTGGAGTCGTTTTCGATTTCTTTCATGAAAGAAGAGCTGTCCTTTTCACTCATCCATCCGCATAAAATGTAGAAGGTTTCCTGATGCTCCTGTACGCAGGCAGCGACTTTTCGCACATCAAAGTTGGTGGAAAGGGCATTTAAGGCAGCCTGTGCAGAAAGAATAGCAGAGGCATCGCCGTTTAGAAGCTCCTGAATTTCCTGATGACAAGTGTTTAATTCTTTATCAATCTCATTTAACTGTGTGTTTAAATCGTTGTGAAGCTTTTGAGGAGTACCATAGTAGTAATCTTTTTTCAGATAAATGCGCTCAAAGTGCATAGAAGAGAATACGGCATCTACCTGTTCCATTTTTGTCCAGAGGACAAAATAAAGTCCCCATACATAATCATCCTGATGACAGGGGAAAAAGATGGTGTCCAGATTATCGTAAACATATTCTTTGAATTTTTCATAATATTCTACGGGAATACGTCCGAAACGTACCTGAACAAAACGATAGTGTATCAGCTTATCTAAATCCTGAGGCAGGGTAAGAAAAGGCGTAATACATTTTAAATCTTCTGTGATAGAAGCACGTTTTTCACTGAGTTCATCACATTTTTTGTTAATTTTTGAAATTTTCTCATTCAAAACATCCACAAGGGGCTGGATTTCTTCCAGAGAAATATCACGTATGGGAACGTGCTCTGTATCCTTGAGTTGACCGGCAAATTCATTGATGCGGGTTAATAAATCCTTATATGGATTTATCTGAATATACGGCGACAGGTGCTGTACCTGACTTAACTGTGCCATAGCATTTTCAAGATGAATTTCATACTTGGAGAGATATTCATTTACCACACGGTCAATATCCGATTTCGGACCGGTAATACTCAAGAATTTCATTTTCTCAATCATGTGTAATCACCTCCGGTTATTAAGTTTTTGCAATATACTTTAAAATCTCAGCAGATGACAGTCCGTAGCGGACACATTCAATAGCCGTAGTTAATCGGTCTACCTCATGCTCCTTGTGATAGAGGTAGGAATACAGCATAATAACTGAGTGAGGATATTTTCTGGACTCTGTCTCCAGAATGTTTTTTAAATTTAGATTATAAAACGCTTCCAGTTTTTCCGGAACAAGCTCAGGAAAACGCTTTTTGTAATAGGTGGTGTCCAGAATGTGCTTAAATTCTTCTTCATCTCCGGCCTCCACCAATGCGGAAATCTCTCTTCTGCTGAGACGGTAATGCACAGGAATTAACAGTGCGTAAATATCAGCAGGAGTCATGTGGTAATATTTTTTTGAACGGTAAATCCATTGAAGATTTAACATGTCAAATTTATTTCCGTATGCTTTTGTGATTTCTTCTAAATCTCGTTTTTTGAAGAGTTTTTCTTTTACGGACCAGATATTGGCAAAATAATACTGGTCCAGCGCCATACCATAATCAAAAATTCTGGGGGTGTAATCATTCCCTAATTTTTTCAGGGGTTTATAATACTCGGAACCTTCCAGATTAGAAATAAATTCTTCCACCGTAGAAGAATTTGCAAGCTTTTCAATATTCAGCTTTGAATGGCGGTCGAAAAAGTCCTTAAAAAGAGAAAGGTCCAACTCAGCGTGTCCTTTATCAAAGACCTTTCTAAGACATTCCTTCATAATTGCCAATTCATAGCGTTTAAAATACAATGCCATAAAGGTTCGCTGTTCCGGATTAGCGAAGCGGTATAACTTGGCAAAATTTTGATAAATGGTATGAGTAAGAAGCCTTTCAATATCTCCTCTGTGGAGACTGTTTTCATCTAAATCTGCCCAAAGGTCCTGAAATCCCGGCTGCTTCTTTAAATAAGAAACAATAGCCGTAACAGAAGGCATTTGAGCAATTTCCTGATATTGGGCTTCTTTTATAAGCTTGCTTTGCATGGCCCGTACCTTTGTGGACAGACCGCTGTAAGAAAGCAGACTTCCCATATTCTCACATCCTTAATATTCTGTCATAAATTTCTTTTGCCATGTCCGTATGACATTTGGTGTAGTAGGCTTCCAGTCTGGTTAAAACCTGTTCAGCCTCATTGCGCTGCTTTTCCAGCTCCTGTTTCATCTGGACTTCCAATTCCCGCCGGATTGTATCGGAGCGGTTCTGGATTTCCGTGTCTATGGTGAAATCAAACTGCTGGACAGCTTCTTCATATTGCTGTGCCAGTTGCTTTTTCTGCTCTGAAACATCTTCCATAATATGTGAGGCGGCAGCTTCTATCTCTGCAAGCTTGTTGATAATGTCTTCCATAGGCTTTCCTCCTTTTTTTCTTGCTCATCTTATTATACACCATTTCCGGAAAAAAACCACCGGATTTATTGTGTCTTTGACAGGAGATAGGGTATGGGTTATACTTTTATAGAAGAATTGGAAAGGCAGGAATTTTGAATGCGATTAAGAAATATACCGGGGGCAAAGGATGCCATTGAAGATAGCAAATATGTCGCGCATGATGTGCAGGAAAAAAAGGGAAAATGGGCAGAGGTTTTTGGAAATCATAATCCGGTTCATATCGAAGTTGGAATGGGAAAAGGACGCTTTATTATGACTTTAGCAGAGCTTTATCCTGACGTAAATTTTATCGGAATTGAAATGTATGACAGCGTTTTATTACGTGCACTTCAGAAACGAGAGGAGCAGGAAAAAGAAGGGAAGATTTTAAATAATCTGTTCTTTATTCGTATGGATGCAAGAGAACTTCCGTTAGTATTTGAAAAAGGAGAGATAAAAAAGATTTACTTGAATTTTTCAGACCCATGGCCAAAGGAAAGACATGCAAAGCGTAGATTAACCTCTCGTCAGTTTCTGGAGAGATATCAGCAGGTGCTGGATGCTGAAGGGGTAGTAGAATTTAAGACAGATAACAGAGAGCTCTTTGAATTTTCTTTGGAGGAAGTAAAAGAAGCAGGATGGAAGCTCTTGGCTCATACCTTTGACCTTCACCACGATGAAGAAATGAATAAAGGCAATGTTATGACAGAATATGAAGAAAAATTCTCTTCTCAGGGAAATCCTATTCACAAATTGATTGCAGGACAATAGACTATATAATAGAAGAAATTGCTTGGAGAGTCTGCAATGAAAGGAAAGAGCGGAATAAAGGATGCAGTTTTTCAATGGGCGTATCAAAACAGAAGGCAAAAAACAAAGGCCTCGGAGTTTTTGAGGTCCATCGAAGAGGTGGAAAAGACGCTTCATTCTGTAAAAGTGAAAAGGAAATAGAAGAAGTGGAGCTGTTGTTTGAAACATTATTCAGAGATATTTATACATTTTTAGCGAATTTGTCGAGCACGCTTTGAGATTACAAGCGCAAAGTGAGCACAGACTGAGCGTAAAATGTGTAAATATTTCTAAAGTGTTTCTTAAAAAAAACAAAAAAAGTATAAAAATGTGCTTGCTTTTTTAAAATGTATCAGTTATAATACTCTTTGCATTAAGGAAAACAAAATAAATAAGCGCCTTTAGCTCAGTTGGTAGAGCAGTAGACTCTTAATCTATTTGTCCAGGGTTCGAGTCCCTGAAGGCGCATGAAAAAGCACTGTTTTTGCAGACAAGAGAGCTGCGGGGACGGTGTTTTTTGTTGTGATAAAAAATTTTAGCAGCGGTTTAAAAACAGAAAAGGGAATATCTATGTATGTAAAAGCACAATAGATATTCCCTTCTAAAAATTCAGATAAAGATAATTTACTCCATCATAGCTGCCAAAACCTGATTTACCAGCTTGCCGTCAGCAATTCCTTTCACCTTAGGCATCAACACTTTCATGATTTTGCCCTTGTCTTTTCCGGTCGGTGTTTCGATAGAAAGCTCGCTTAATACGCCCTGAATAACTTCTTTAATTTCATCTTCGTTCAGCATTTTCGGAGCAAATTCTTCGTAAACAGCAATACGTTTTGTACATTCTTCAATCATCTCTGTTCTGTCCTTCGGAGTCAGCTCAAGAGTTTCTTTTGTCTGTTTGATTTCTTTTAAAACAACCTCGTTTTCTTCTGCTTCTGTTAAATCCTCACGTTTGTCGATTGCCTTATTTTTTAATGCAGACAGCAGCATGGATAAGGAGTCTTTACGTTCTTTGTCACCTGCTTTCATGGCAGTAACCATAGCTTTTCTTACTTCATCAATTTTACTCATTATGAAATCTCTCCTTTATTTTTTATATCTATCATACCATGATTTTCAACTTCGTCAATGAATACGCAGAAGGTTCCAGTGAAAATGTGCTGCAAGTGCACGAATAACCACTGTGACAATAAGACCTAGAACAAGTCCTGCTGCCTCTCCGATTGTACTTCGACATACAATGCAGACAATGCCTCCGGCAATGGAAGCGCTGGCGTAGACCTCACGTACCAGAATATAAGGCGTTTCACTTGCCATAATATCACGGATAACACCGCCGCCTACACCGGTAAGAACACCGATAAACAAGAAAAAGAAGGCGTTGTCATCGGTTACATGGCGGGATGCAGTCTGAATACCTACTACGGTAAAAATCCCCAATCCCACAGTATCACACCAGAGCATAACCTTATCGTAAAATTTATTTTTGATTTTAGAATGAATAATATCAGGATTGGTATATACAATGGCAAATAATAAAGTGGATGTAATGATTGCGAATAAAATGTACACAGGCTGAGCAAATGCAGTAGGAGGCGTTACGCCTAAAATAACATCTCTCATAATACCGCCGCCAACTGCTGTTGTAGCGCCTAAAATGTTTACACCAAATATATCCATTTTCTTTTCAATCGCAAGCATGGCGCCGGAGGAGGCAAATGCCACCGTACCAATAATTTCCAGAATGAAAGTGAAAATATCCATTAGAAAAGTCCCCCTTGCAAGTATAATTCAACATCTATGTGCCGATAAACTGATTTTTTAACTTAGTATACCATGTTTCTGCAAAAAAAACGTCATAAAAAGAGGGATATCCGGTTGACTTTTCTTGTATTCTTTGCTACATTGATGAAGTATAGTTTTAAAATTTAACGCATCAATCGGTGATATTGCCAATAAGGGCAGATTATCGGGAGATAGGAGGAAAAATATGCACAATCATAAAAATGGAAGCTTTACAAATTCGCTGGGATTTGTACTGGCTTGCGTAGGTTCAGCAGTAGGATTGGGAAATATCTGGATGTTCCCTTACCGACTGGGAGAGTATGGGGGAGCAGCCTTTTTAATTCCCTATATTTTCTTTATTTGTCTGTTTGGCTTTGTAGGACTTTCAGCAGAATTTGCAATCGGCAGAAAAGCAGGAACAGGAACACTGGGTTCTTACGAGCTTTGCTGGAAAGAAAAGAAGAAAGAAAAAGTAGGAAAAGTGTTGGGGTGGATACCGCTTTTAGGTTCTCTTGGAATTGCCATCGGATATTCTGTAATTATCGGATGGGTTTTGAGATTTTTATGCGGTTCTATTACAAATACGGTTTTAGAGCAGGACTCAGCAGAATATTTTGCTGATGTGACTGCATTTATGGGAAATGTGCCATGGCACGTACTTGTAATTGCAATTACTGTAATTGTGCTTCTCATTGGTGCGGCTACGCAGATTGAGAAAGCAAATAAGATATTGATGCCTTTGTTTTTTGTATTGTTTTCCATATTGGCAGTAAGAGTATTCTTCCTTCCGGGAGCAAAAGAGGGTTATGAATTTTTGTTTGTACCGAAATGGGAAGCGTTGGCAAATATTGATACATGGGTAATGGCTATGGGACAGGCATTCTTCTCTCTGTCTATTACAGGTTCGGGGATGATTGTTTACGGCTCTTATTTAAGCAAGAAAGAAGACATTCCAAGGGCATCCATGCAGACAGCGTTTTTTGATACGATAGCAGCCATGCTTTCTGCTTTGGCAATTATGCCGGCAGTATTTGCTTTTGGTATTGAACCTTCCGCAGGACCGTCTTTAATGTTTGTGACTATTCCGAACATTTTCAAACAGATGCCGATGGGAAGACTGTTTGCAGTTATCTTTTTCCTGTCTGTATGTTTTGCAGGAATTACTTCTTTAATCAATATGTTTGAAGCTGTGATTGAGAGCTGGCAGCATAAATTTAAATTAAAAAGAAATCATGCAGTTTTACTTTGCGGTGCACTGACACTTATTGTCGGACTTTTCATGGAAGAAGAAGCAAGAGTAGGAACATGGATGGACTTTATTACTATTATTGTAGTTCCGTTTGGTGCAGTTCTGGGAGCAATTTCTATCTACTATATTTTAGGATTTGATAAAATTAAGGAAGAATTGGAAGAAGGACGTAAAAAGGGGCTTTCAAAAATCTTCAAACCTACCGCAAAATACATCTATGTGCCTTTGACAATTATTGTATTTATTTTAGGACTGGTTTATAAAGGAATTGGTTGATTTATTGGGAAGATGTTGTTTGATACAGCATCTTCTTTTTTTGCGCGTAAATAAGTTGACATAAACTTAAAACTCATATTATAATTGTGAAATAATTAGTTCACAAAATTTATGCGAAAATTCGCATGTTGAGATAAAGTGATGATTAAGGAAGGAGATTATCATGAGCGAGCATCGTAGAAGACGTAGAGCGGAAGAAGAAGCCAGAAGGCGGGAAATAGAAAGACGCAGAAGAATTATCAGAGAAAGAAAAAGACGTCAGAGAATTATGCGCCAGAGAATGATTTTAGCAGGAATTGGCGCACTTGTTTTGGTCGTTGGCGGCATTGCTGTGGGAACGTCTGTACATAAGAAAAATGAAGAAAAACAGGCGAAGAAGATAGAAGAACAGAAGAAACAGGAGGCAGCAGCAGAAGAGGAGAATGTGCTTCAGATGGTAGCGGTAGGGGATAATCTTATTCACGACGCTGTTATTAACTCCGGTAAAGAGCAGGAGTGGAATTTTGATTTTCTGTATGAGAACATTAAGGAAGACATAGAAAAGGCTGATTTGGCATCAGTAAATCAGGAAACGCCTTTTATTAAGGAGCATGATAAGGCAGCAGGTTATCCTGATTTTGCAACGCCCACAGAAGTAGGTGACGCATTGGTAAAAGCAGGCTTTGACATTGTTACACAGGCAACAGAGCACGCATTTGACAGAGAAAGTGACGGAATTACAGACTCCGTAGAGTTTTGGAAGAAAAGCTATCCGAAGATTGTCGACCTTGGAATACATGGAGAAGCTGACGAAGCCAGATATCAGGTAATTAAGAAGAAAAATTTTAAAGTTGCCGTGATGAATTACAGTTCTATGGTAAGTGAAAATCACTCTATTCCGGAAGAAGAAAGTTATATGGTGGATACCTATTCAGAAAAGAATATCAAAGAGGATTTGGCAAAGGCAGAAAAAGAAGCAGATGTAAGTATTGTATATCTTCACGGAGGGAAAAGTGACGCAGAGGATACAGACGAAAAGCTTCAGGAAAAAATTGATTTTCTGGCAGAACAGGGAGCGGATGTCGTAATCTGTTCACATCCTCATATTTTGAAAAAATACGGAAAGCTGACAAGACCGGATGGAAAAGAAATGCTGGTGTATTATTCTCTTGGAAATTTTGTAAGTCATCAGTCATCTTTGGAAAATCTTCTGGGAGGAATGGCAGAATTTACATTGAAAAAGGATGCGAAGTCAGGAGAAGTAACCATTGAGGAATATGGTTTAGTTCCTTTGGTAATACATTATAATGACGATTTTACAGAAATGGGAGTCTATAAGCTTTCTGATTACACAGACGCATTGGCTGAGGAACACAAAATTCATACAGAAGATGAAGAAGCAGAGTTTACAGTGGCTGCTTTAAAAGAAGCGGCTGAAAAAGTGGCAGCTCCGGTAACCGGAAGCACGGAGAAGACTTCCGGTGAAGAAGTAGATGCGAAACAGGGAGATGCAGAAAAAGATACAAAGGAAGACAGCAATACGTCAGAAAAGACAAAAGGGGAGACTGTAAATTCAGACAGTAAGTCGGACGATAAAAAAGACAGCAAGGACAGTCAGACAGACAAGGAAACCTCAAAGAAGACTAAAAAAGAAGAATAATTTGGCAGGAGAGCAAGAAGAAGCTGAAAATCAGCCTCTTACTGCTCTCTTTTTTCTTTTGTTTTTTCTACATAACAATCAGGAGAGTAGGGAAGTATTTCTTTATAGGAGTCAATTTCCGAGAGGGATTTCGGCATGGCGGGGATGAGTCCGGTAGCCTCTGTTGTAGCGCAGCCGTCTAAATCATTGATGGAAGTGGCTTCTACGTTGAATTTGTCAAAATGGGAATTTTTTATTGTATTTTTATTCATAATGCGCCTCCTGTTTTTCTTTTAGTATTTCCGAAAAGCAGTGCGGTATGTATGAAATGATTGACAAAAAACAAGGAAATTGTTATGCTGTATGAGGTAGAAAAGGAGGGAAAACAAAAATGGATAAAAATACAAATGCAATGGGGACAAAAAAAGTAATGCCCCTTTTGATTTCCATGTCTGTGCCGCCTATGATTTCTATGTTGATACAAGCGTTATATAATATTGTAGACAGCATGTATGTAGCCAGAGTAAGTGAAGACGCTCTGACAGCAGTTTCCCTGGCGTATCCGCTGCAAAATATGATTTTAGCAGTATCCTGTGGATTTGGTATTGGTTTAAGTGCCTGTGCTGCCAGAGCGCTGGGTGCAAAGGATGACAAAGAAGTTACGGCAACAGCGAACCACGGACTGATATTTTGTGCAGTACATTGGCTTTTGTTTGTACTTGCGGGAATTTTCTTGACAAGACCATTTCTCAGTGCGTTTACAGACAGTCCTGAGATTTTGGATATGAGCTGCCAATATACACAGGTTGTTTTATTTTTCAGTGTCGGAAGCATGTATCATTTATATTCCGAAAAACTGTTTCAGGCAACGGGAAATATGATTATGCCTATGTTTTTTCAGGGAATAGGAGCTATTTTTAATATTATCTTAGACCCTGTGTTAATCTTCGGATGGTTTGGTCTGCCTGCGATGGGCGTGCAGGGTGCAGCCATTGCAACGGTTGCGGCACAGATTTTAGCAGCAGTGCTTTCTATGGGATTTTTCCTGAAAAAATGTCCGTCTATTAAAATCAATTTCAAAGGGTTCCGTCTGGACGGAGCAATTTTGAAAAAAATTTATACGGTGGGAATTCCTTCTGCCATTATGATGGCAATGCCGTCTATTCTGGTAGCAGCCTTAAATTCTGTTTTGGCAGCTTTTTCAGCAACTGCCATTGCAGTATTCGGACTTTACATTAAAATTCAGTCTTTTGTATATATGCCGGCAAATGGTGTTGTGCAGGGTATGCGTCCAATTATGAGCTACAATTATGGTGCGGGAAATAAAAAACGTATGAAGGAAACGCTAAAGGCAAGCATGGAAGCAACCGGTGTAATTATGCTGGCAGGTATGCTGTTGTTTTTGCTGTTTCCGGGATTTATTATGAAGCTGTTTGACGCAAATGAGGAAATGCTGAAAATCGGCGTACCAATGCTTCGGGTAATTGCAGTGGGATTTTTAATTTCCACGGTAGGCTGCGTACTTTCCGGTGCATTTGAAGCGTTGGGAAAAGGAATTCAGTCACTGGTGATTTCTGTGCTGCGTCAGTTGGTAATTATTATTCCTTTAGCTGCATTATTATCTAAGAGCATGGGGCTGTTCGGAGTATGGATTACCTTTCCAATCGCAGAGCTTTTGGCGGCTCTTGTAGGCTGCGTACTTTACAGACATTTTATGAAGCATTTGAAATTATAGGAGTGAAGCAATGGGAAAGCATAAAGAAAAAGAAATTAAGACAAATGCAATGAGAATTTTAGAGAAAAATAAAATTCCTTATGAGGTTCTTCAATATGAGTGCGATGAGTTTATTGACGGACTCCATACCGCACAAAAAACAGGAGCTCCTGTGGAGCAATCTTTTAAAACTTTGATTGTGCAGGGGAAAAGTAAAGAGTATTATGTTGTTGTTATTCCCATTGCTCTTGAAATTGACTTGAAAAAAGCTGCAAAAGCAGTGGGTGAAAAATCCGTAGAGCTTATTCATGTAAAGGATATTACAAAAGTGAGCGGTTACGTGAGAGGCGGCTGCAGTCCGTTGGGAATGAAAAAACAGTACGCTACCATTATTCATGAAAGCGCTCTTGCGTATGAGGAAATTTATGTAAGCGGAGGAAGAATTGGCACGACATTGAAATTAAATCCAAGAGATTTAGCTGAAGTTGTATCGGGAAAATTTGTTGAAATAGCAACGGGATATACACATTGAGGTATATCCCGCCTTTTGTTTTTGAAAGATTAAATTTTGAAAAAATTTATAAATGGAAAGAGTCCTTTACAATATCTGCAAGGAGCTGCTGTCCTTGAGTGGTAAGATGAATACCGTCGGTAGTAATGTTTTCATATCCCTGTTCCTGAATTTTATTATTCAAAGGTGCTTGCAGCGGAATGAAATAAGCGCCATAATTGCGGGCAAGCTTCTGAATGTTTTTAGACATTTTTTTCTGCCATGGTACCCAGTCTTCATATTTTTCATGCTGAGGCAGAATAAAAGGTTCTAAAATAATGACTTTTGCCTGTGTTTCTCTGGATAAATCAAAAAGCATTTCGTGATAGGCACGGATACTGTCTTCCAGCATATAGAGCTTATCCTGTTCGGAAGCAGAGGAATTTGCAATCAGTCCGATATCATTCACTCCCACCAGAATACTGATATAATCAGGCTTTAAGGAAATACACTCACGATGGAGAGTTTCTGCAACATTTTGTACGACATAACCCTCTACACCACGGTTGAGAATGTTCCAGTTCTGGCTTTGCGCTTTTAAACGTTCTGAAAATATATTTACATAACCAAATCCCAGCTCGTTAGGAGAAGTTTTCCTGCCGGCATCGGTAATACTGTCACCTAAAAATATAATAAGTCCCATAGTCTATACTCCTTATTACTGTTTCTATTCAATATTTTAACTGAAAATCACAGAGATTGCAAATGCTAATTTTGTGTAGTCTATCCAAATCGAAAAATTAGTAATAATTTCTCTTTACAAATCCTTTTTCTGAGACTATAATCAGATACAACTTCAAGATATTCTTACAGTCGTTCGACTGGGATTTTCCAAAGATTTTATAAAATAAAAGAGGTGATTTGTTGTCAGTACAATCGTTATTTGTATTGTGTTTTTCGGGTATTGCCATGTGCATGGATTTTCTGATGGAAAGGGTGGTGAACGGATTTATTGTGGTGCTTTTTCTGACAGGCTTTTTCTGGCAGATGGGAGAAAATGGAATTGTGGGGACCTTATCAGGAGGCTTGGGATTATTATTGCCCTGTGTTTTGCTGTTCCCGTTGTTTTATTTTCGAATGTTAGGTGCAGGAGACATAAAATTATTTTCCGGTCTGGGAATTTTTTTAGGTGTAACTGCTGTTTTTAAGCTTATTCTTTGTTCTCTTTTTCTGGGAGGACTTTTATCTTTCGCATTTCTGATTTCCTGTGGGAATTTCAAAGAGCGATTTTCTTATTTTTTCAATTATGTTTATGAATATAGTCAAAGCAGGGTGCTGTGTGCTTACAGGAAAAAGGGCAGTCGGCCTGAAAATTTCCATTTTACAGTACCGATATTTCTAAGCGTTATGCTTTATGTAGGAGGATTTTATTGAAGAAAAATATGATTGCAGTCTGTGACTCAGATACAGACTATGCCTGTAATTTTACAGAGTATTTGAACAATAAGAAAAAGCTTCCGTTTCGTGCAGAAGCTTTTACAGATGTGGAAAAATTTTACAGTTCGATGGGAAGTCAGCCTCCGCCTATGCTGTTGATTGCACAGAAAGATGTAGATGAACGAATACAGCAGATAAAAGAAGAGAATGTAGTGGTGCTTTCTGATGAAAAAGAGGAGCAAAAATCGCCGTATAAGTGTATCTATAAGTATCAGTCGGCGGAAAGTGTAATTAAGGAGGTGATGGAATATTATACGGAAAAAACGCAGGTTCCTTTCTGCTCGGATGTAAGACAGAGCATGAAAATTGTGGGAATTTATTCACCTTCTGAAATCTGTGCAAGCTGTTTGTTTGCATTGACGGCAGCACAGATTTTGGGAGAAGAGAAAAGAGTACTGTATATCAGCATGGAGGATTTTGCGGGATTGGAGCAGTTATTTTTGAGAGAATACGAGAAAAACCTTACGGATTTCTTTTTTGCACTGCGCTGCGGAAAGGAAAATTTATGGGAGGAAGTGGAAGGGATGATACAGCAGCAGGGGGATATGGATTATCTGCCTCCTGTGGAGTCGCCGGAGGATATTAAATCAATTCCCTTTGTACATTGGAGCAGGCTTTTTGAAGCTGTGAAAAAGAGCGGCAGATATCATGTTTTGATATTGAATATCAGCAGTGCAGTGGATGAGCTGTTTTCTGTATTGAATTTATGCAGTGAAATTTATGTGCCTGTGAAGGGAGGATTTATAGCAGACTGTAAACTTTCTCAGTTCCATACCTTGATGGAAAACTGGGGTGTTATAGAGAAAGAAAGGATAAGGATAGTTTCTCTTACCGGTGAGAGTATGGAAGGAATAAATACAGTACAGGAACTGAAAATGGGACCTTGGGGAAGCTTTGTGAGAAAGGTGCTGGAAAATTATGAAAGAAGAAAGCAGTGATGAATTTCAAGATTTGCGAAAAATATTGGTGGAAAGGTTGGAAAATACATGGAAAGATTTAGATGAAGATGTTTTGGAGATAATCGATGAAATTTTACATCAGCACGGCAAGAAAAAATATCTGCCTATTGCACAGAGAGAAAGCCTGCGAAATGCACTTTTTATGTCTGTACGGCGTATGGATATTCTGGAGGAGCTGCTGGAAAATGATGATGTCACAGAGATTATGATTAATGGATGGAATAAAATTTTTATAGAAAAGGACGGTAAAATCGAAGCCTTTGAAAAGAGCTTTTCTTCTCCGGAAAAGCTGGAGGATGTTATTCAGCAAATGGCATCAAAATGCAATCGTGTAATCAATACGCTGCAGCCCATTGTAGATGCACGACTGGCAGGAGGAGAACGAATAAATGCGGTTATTGCTCCCGTTGCACTGGACGGCCCGGTGCTTACCATAAGAAAATTTCCGGAAAAGCCTATTACTATGGAACGTTTGTTGGAATTGGAGAGCATCACAGAAGATGCAGCAGTTTTTTTAGAAAAGCTTATGAAAGCAGGCTATACGATTTTAATAGGAGGTGGGACAGGTTCTGGAAAAACTACATTTTTAAATGCGTTATCAGAATATATTCCCAAGGATGAGAGAGTCATTACTATCGAAGATAATGCAGAACTGCAAATTCAGGGGATAGAAAATCTGGTTCGTCTGGAATGTAGACCGGCGAATATTGAGAAATCTCAGGAAATTACCATCGGAGATTTATTGAGAACCTGCCTTCGTATGAGACCAAGCAGAATTATTGTAGGGGAGGTGAGAGGAAAGGAAGCGGCAGAGCTTTTGCAGGTTGTAAATATAGGAAATGACGGAAGCCTGAGCACCATTCATGCCAATAGCTGTCAGGATATGATAAGCAGGCTGGAAACAATGGTTTTGATGGGAATAGATTTGCCTATACCGGTTATTCGCCGCCAGATTGTGTCAGGTTTTGATATCTTTATACATTTAGGAAGAATGTCAGATAAAAGCAGAAAAGTATTGGAAATCTGTGAGATTAAAGAAATTTCAAAGGAAGGTGAGGTTGTATTAAATCCGTTATTTGTCAGAAACAGAAATTTAGAAAAAAGAGGACAGCTTTATCACACCGAAAAGCTTACAAAGGCAGGGATTATCCTGTGAATAAAATTGATTATGATGTTTATCATCTTTCCATACAGCAGTGGGGACTTTACCTTATGGAAGCAGTGTGTGCCTGCATGGGAATAAATTATTTGTTTTATAAGAGCACGGCAGTTTTTTTCTTTATGCTTCCGTTACCTTTCTGGTACATACATCAGAGGAAAAAACAACAAATCCGTCTGAGAAAGAAAAGGTTAAATTATCAGTTTAAAGATGCCTTAAATGCTATGCAGGTGGGGATATCGGCAGGTTATTCTTTAGATAACACCATAAGGGAAGCAAGAAAAGATTTGGAAAGACTGTATGGAGAAAAAGCAGAGATGGCAAGGGAATTTGCCTATATAGAAAGACAACTGGGACACAGTATACCCTTAGAAGAATTGCTGTATGATTTGGGAATTCGAAGCAGAGTAGAAGATATTTTGAATTTTACAGATGTATTGATACAGGCAAAGAAAATGGGAGGAAATATGAGAGGAATTTTAAACCGTTGTATTTCGTCTATTGAAGAGCGTATTCAGGTGAAGAAGGAAATTGATGCTGTTTTGGCATCTCGAAAAATGGAACAGAAGATTATGAGCTTTATTCCTCTGGGGATTATTCTTTATATGCAGATTACTTCTCCGGAATTTTTAAGCGTGTTATATGGAAATCCTGTGGGGATTTGTGTTATGACAGCTTGCCTTCTTTTGTATACTGCGGCATTTCAATGGGGAGTGAGGTTGACTCAGATTGATGTTTAAAGAGTGGGGAAAGGACAAAAAGAGTTTTTGTATGGCAGTGTCGGTAATTTTGCTTGGAAATCTTTTAGGTATAGGAATTTTTATAAAAGAAGACAAAGAAAGAAGTATGGAGTATCTGGAAAGAAATCCTTATGGAGAAGGCGGGTACGAGGAGACACTTCTTGCCGAAACACAGGGAAAGACACAGGAAATTACAGTTTATGTAGAGGAAGAAAGATATACAGAAAAGGAGATGGAAAACTACGTAAAGGAAGCCAAAAAAGAGTTGGACAAGTGGTTGAAAAAGGCAAAGAAAGAAGGAGGTGACTTTCGGTTTCCGCAGGCTTTGGAAGAAAATCCGGTACAAATATCATGGAGCACAGGAAATCCGGATATATTGAGCTGGGAGGGAATACCGCAAGAAGGTATTTCTGAAAAAGGAGAAAGTGTGGAAGTGGCTGCGTTTCTTTCTCTTGGAGAAGTAACAGATATATGGAATGCTGAGATTACGGTTTATCCACCGAAATTGAATGAAAGAGAAAAAATGCAGAAGGAAATTCAAAAAGAAGCAGAGCTTTTAAGCGAAAATCCTTCAGGACCTTTATATCTTCCCCAAACAGTACAGGGAGAAGAAATTCGTTATAGGAAAACGAGAACACAGACCGGAGGAATTATCTGTATGCTGTCTTTGATATTGGGCTTGGGTGTTTATCCCTTGCAGAAGGAAAAAAAGAAAAAGCAGCAGGAGCTTGTGAGAAAGGAAATGCAAAGAGATTATCCTGATATTATTCAGAAATTGGTGTTGTTTTTGAGAGCCGGATTTACCATACGAAAGGCTATGGAAAAAATTGCAGACGGATATCTGCGCAGCAGGGAAAAATATCATGAAAAAGAAAGGAGCGCTTATGAAGAAATTGTCCGTACCTGCAAGGAAATGCAGAGCGGTATATATGAGGCGGAGGCCTATGAGCGTTTCGGAACAAGGTGCGGGATTTCTCAGTATAAAATTTTGTCTGTTTTATTAGTGCAGAATTTGAAAAAGGGAAATCAAAACCTTTTGGAGCTTTTGGAAAGGGAGGAGGCAGTGGCAGAGGACGAGAGAAAGCGCAGTGCAAAGGTAAGAGGGGAAGAGGCGTCTACGAAGCTTTTGCTCCCTATGGTACTGCAACTGATTGTTGTGTTAATGATTTTAATGATACCGGCATTTTTTAGTTTTTTATAACAGGAGGTAAGAATTATGGGAGTATTAAAGGAATTTTGGCAGGAAGAAGACGCTGTCGGCGTGGTAGAAATTATACTTATACTTGTGGTGCTTATCGGTTTGGTTTTGATTTTCAAGGAGCAGCTTACCAGTCTGGTGAAAAGCATTTTATCTAAAATTACAAAGCAGAGTAACAGCATATAGAGGTGAGAGAGTGAAGCAAAAGGGAAGTATGACCGCAGCTATGAGTATTTTGCTTTTGGTTTTGTTATCGCTTATTACAGCCAGCATTCAGTCATCTCGAACAGCCTGTGCCAGAGTGCAGGCTGTTAATAGTATGGATGCAGGCTTATATTCACTTTTTTCGGAATATGACAGAGAGCTTTTAGAAAGGTATAATCTGTTTTTTCTGGACGCATCTTATAATACCGGCAGAATACAGATAGCTCAGGTATTAAATCATTTAGAGGACTACATGAAACCTGTTTTAGACTCAGGACTGACAAAATGTGCGGTACAGATATGTGCCGCAGACGGGTTTCGGGCGGCATCAGATAAGAACGGAGCAGCGGTAAAGCAGCAAATAATCCGCTATATGAAAGAAAATCTAGGCAATGCAGGCATAGAGGCTTTGCTGAAGAAAACAGAGGAAGAAAAACAAGTGTTGGAGGAACAGGAAAACATAAAAAACAATGGAATGGAGGAAATAAATCCGGAAGAAACAACGCCTATGCCGGAAATTTCAGAGACCAATAATCCATTAGAAATTATAAAAAGCTTTAAAGAAAATGGATTTTTATCTTTTGTTTTACCTTCCGGTGTAAATGTATCGGAAAAAACCATCGATTTATCGGCTGCTTTATCAAAGCGGGAAAGGCAGCAGGGAATGGGGGATTTTCCGGAGCTGGAAACAGAAGTGGGACTTGCCGATAAGATTTTTATTCAGGAATATGCTTTTGAGAAGTTTCAAAGCTTTACAGACGGAGCAGAAACGCCCTTAGCTTATGAAATAGAATATCTTTTAGGCGGAAAAGAGGGGGATAGAGAGAACCTGTCCTCTGTTGTGAAAAAGCTGCTTCTTCTTCGTGAAATCAGTAATCTGGCATTTCTTTATACAAACCCACAGAAAAGGGGAGAACTAGCAGCATGCGCCTCTGCGTTGTCGTTTCTTTTGCTTATACCTGAAGGGATGACTTTTGTGCAAGGGGTACTGGCAGCAGGATGGGCGTACATAGAAGGAATTGCAGATGTAAAGGCCTTGCTGTCCGGTGGTCGTGTGCCTTTGGTCAAGGATAGTAGCAGCTGGAAGACACAGCTTTCTGATTTGAGGGCAGATACGGGGATAAGCACAGAAAAAGGAGCGGATTATGAGGAATATCTGCGGATTTTACTGATGAGTGTGCCGGAACAAGAACTGGTAATGCGAATTATGGATGTGATAGAAGTTAATCTTCGGCAGGAAGAGGGAAAGGAAAAGTTTGCTTTTGATGCGTGTATCGATGCCGTTGCTGTCAGCTTTCAGATTGCAGGGCCTGAGAATAAGATATGGCAGGCAGAAAGAATGTATTCTTATGATATGTAAAATGGCAGAAGGGGAGGTAGAAAACCATGAAGCAGAAAAAACAAAAGAAGGAGGTGCGAGTTCTTCGGCAAAAGGCGAGCTTGACTGTGGAGTGTGCGGTTGTTCTGCCTCTTTTCTTTTTTGCCATGGTAATATTGGCAGGACTTTTAGATTTATACAGAATAACAACAGTGATACAGAGCACCTTGTGCGAAAGCGCAAAAGAACTGGGAATGTATGCGTATTGTCAGGAGGACGATACACAATCACCGGTGGGAACAGTAAGTAATGCTGTTTGCCAATTCTATGCGAAGAGGAAAGTGCAGGAAAAGCTTACAGGTGAAGCCTTGCTTGGGGTTGTAGGCGGTGTTCACGGGATAAATCTGGCACAGTCCGTATACGAGAATGGAAGGATTTCTTTGAAAGCTTCCTTTTTCTATCAAGCTCCTTTTACACCTTTTCAAACATTTCCTGTGAGACTTCAGGTGAAGGGGCAGGCAAGAGCATGGATTGGATATACGCCTAAGGAGGAAATGCTTCAGGAAGAAGAAATGGTCTATGTTACGGACTGGGAAAGTGTTTATCATACCAACGCTTCTTGCAGTCATTTAAGGCTTTCGGTACAGGGAATGTCTTATTCTCATGCAGAACAGAAGAAAAATATATATGGAGAAAAGTATCATAGCTGTGAGAGATGTATGGAAACAGGTGAGAAGCCGACAACCGTTTACGTTACGTCCACGGGAAACCGCTATCATAAGGACAAGGAGTGTGGCGGACTGACACGTCATGTAAAGCTGGTGAAGAAATCGCAGGTAAAACACTTGAATATTTGTGACAGGTGTGGAGGATAAATGTGTGAAAGAAAAATGGCTGGTGCATTTGTGCATTCTTCTGCTGTGTAGTGTGGAAGACGGAAAACAAAAGACAGTTGCTTTGTGGAAAATTGGTTTTTACGGAATATTTGTAATGGGAACGTTTATAGGGGAGGTGCTTTTGCAAGGCGGAAATATATATGAAAAATTAGTATTTGCCGTTATGGGAAGTATTCCGGGTATTCTCTTCTTTATAATCAGTAAAGCATCCCAAGAGGCAGTAGGTTACGGAGACTGCTGGATTATTTTGCTTATGGGGCTATCCGTAGGAATTTGGAATACATTGGGCATTTTATCAATGGCACTTTTCGGCGCTTTTTTATGGGCAGTTTTTATTTTTGTGAGAAACAGAGGGAGAAAAGACAGAGAAATTCCGTTTCTCCCTTTTTTAACAATGGGGATGGCAGGTGCGTATATGTGGATGATATAAAAAAATCAAGATTAAAAGGAAGTTATACGGTAGAAATGGCATTGATAAGCGGTGTATGGCTTCTGGTAATTTTTGCTTCTCTGTTTTTGATATTGGGCACGCAGACAAAGGTTTGGGAGACAGCACAAATTTGCGAGCTTTCTGTGTATGGAAGCGGTCGAGCGGTGATAAGCGAAGAAACCGCAGTAAAAGAAACAAAACAAAAAGCAGCGGATATGCAGGAGTCCTATACGGTAAGCGGAGGAAAAAAAGAAATATCGGTAGGGTTTCAAAAGGAGTTTTACATTCCGTTCCCAAATTTGAACTGGAGCATGAAGGAAAAGTGGAAAAGTAAGGTAATAAAACCGGTGAATTTTATTGAAAAGGTGCAAAAATACCGCAGATTTTCACAAAATATAGAATGAAAAAATAAAAGAAGGGAGGGAGCACTTTGGAGATTACCTTTAAGAGGAATATGAGCTGTAATTTTGCCGTTTTACCATTGGAAAACCCTTTAAAGGATAATTATCAAACTCGTATTTTGCTGGAAAATCAGGTGCATGGATTACTTCCTTGTAAAGTGCAGCGGATAAATGGAAAAGAATATCTTTATTATGAAATTACAGGGAGTCAGAGTCTTGAAAATCTGTATGAGAAAGGAAAATTTGATAAGGATACATTAAAAGAGCTTTTTTTACAAATAGTTTCGGTTTTAGAAAAATTAGACGAATATTTGCTGAATAGAGATTTTCTGCTTCTAAATCCTGCGTATTTATACAAAAACTTAGACAAAGATACCTACTCCTTTTTCTGGTTTCCGGAGCAAGAAAATACCATAGAACAGGAGTTTTGTGTTCTTACAGAATATTTACTGCCTAAAATCGAGCATAAGGATAAAGGCGCAGTAACCATCGGATATGGTATGCACAAACTTGCAGTAGAAAATCGCCTTCAACTGGATGATATATGTAAGCTTATTTATGGAGAAACGGAAAATAGAAACACTGATTTTGAGATAGAAAATAAGGAGGAGCAAAAAGAAAGACAGAAAATTTTGGATGATTTTTATAAGGAAGAGGAGGAAGAAGAACCTCCCATAAAGAAAATATTTGTAGTAGGAATTCTTTTGGTAATAGGAGTTGTCATCTTTTTGGCAAGATATTTATCTAACATAGGAATACGTTATCTAGGGATTGCAGCAGTTTTTCTTATAGTATTTGTGATTGCCGTAGGCGGATTGATTTATTTTTTGAAATATAGAAAGCAAGATTTAGAAAATCATATTCCGGAGACTTTTGAAAGGGAAGAAGTAACAGGAATAATGGGGGAAGAGGAAAGGCAGGAAGAGATGTCGGAGGATTTTGGGAAAACTGTACTTTTACAGTCAGAAGTCCAAGGGAAATCTTATCTTTTAGAAATAGAAACGGGAAAGAAATTTTTTCTGGAAAAAGAACATACAATTATAGGAAGTCAAAGAGGAAGGGTTGATATCTGTCTGAGTGTGCCTACCATCAGTCGTGTTCATGCAAAAATTATCTGTCGAAATAATCAGACATTTTTAATTGACCTAAATTCCAGAAACGGAACGGAATTAGACGGAGAAATCATACAACCGGAGACAGAATATTTATTAAAAGAAGAAAATACGATTGTTTTTGCAGAAAAAAGGTACTTATATATTGATAAATGTAATGCTGATTTTGGAAAAATATGGTAAAATAGGGATGATAAAAAGATAGATAGCTATGGAAGTAAAGGAAGAGTGATGAATACAGAAAATAATTATTCAGGAATGGAAAGAAAAAAAACGGAAAATGAAATCAAATATTTTCTGAGAAAAAGAAAAGAAGTTCCGGTTAATACTCTTTTGATTGGCATTAATTTGCTGGTATTTTTACTGGTAGAAGTAACTGGCTCATCTTTGGATACCTACCACATTTTACGCTGGGGTGGCTGCTATACACCAGCAGTTTTGCAGTCTCATGAGTATTATCGCCTGATTTCATCCATGTTTTTGCATTTTGGAATTCAGCATCTGGGGAATAACATGCTGGTGTTATTGTTTTTGGGAGATTGTCTGGAAAGAAATATAGGCAAAATAAAATATTTGCTTATCTATTTCCTCGGAGGTATAGGGGCAAATGTATTGTCCATATATCTGGAAATAAAAAACGGCAAATATTTTATTTCGGCAGGAGCATCCGGTGCAGTTTTTGCAGTCATCGGTGCGCTCATCTATATTGTTATTGCAAACAGAGGACGAATTGAAAATTTTACCACTCGACAGTTAATTGTCATGGCCGGATTAAGTCTATATTTTGGAATGACAAGTACAGGTGTGGATAATGCAGCACACTTTGGTGGATTGATAAGTGGATTTATTTTAGCTGTCCTTTGTTATCGCAGGGTGTATCAAAGAAGATTATAAAGGCTGTCGTATAGGTAGTAGAACGGTAAATTCAGTACCTTTTTCAGGAACGGATTGAAAAGAAATACTTCCATTATGGGCTTCTGCAATTCTTTTGCAGATAGGCAGTCCGAGACCTGTGCCCTCCTGTTTATGAGTAATGAATGGTTCAAAGAGGTCTTCTTGATACAGAACAGGAATTCCGCTTCCGTTGTCCTTAACAGAAAGAACAAGATAATTCTCTTGAGAGGTTAAAGAGCAATGGATAATACCCTCTGTTTTAATTGCCTCTGAAGAATTTTTTAAAAGGTTTAAAATCAGCTGGGACATTTTCGTTTTATCTGCTTGAATGACAGGCAGATTTGGCTCAATATTTAAAACAAGAGAAACGTTGTAGCTTTCTAAAGTAGGTAAACTGGAAGCAGCCAGATTTTCCAGAAGCTCTGAGAGGTCTAATTCCTGGATATTTAGCTTGCCGGAATTATTAAAGCTGGAAAATTCATTAAGAAGCGTTTTCAGAAAATCCATATTTTCCATAATCTTTCCCCAGTATTTATCTTCTTTTAATTCGGGATGATGAGACTCCAGCAGTTGTAAAAAGCTGTTGATTAATGTTACCGGATTACGGATTTCGTGAGAAACATGAGATAATGTAAATTGTTGTTGTACTTGAAGCTCCTCATACAATTGACGATAATCAGGTTCTTCCTTTGCAGTAATATGTTGATTGGATTGATTTATTTGAGTGTTCATGGTTACCCCCTCTTTATTTTTTCAAAAACAAGTGTAACATCCCTGTTTTTAAATAGCAAATAGTTTTATATGCCAAAATTCGACAAAACAGAAGTAATATTTACAGGTTTTTATTCGGATATATAAGTGAAAGGAGATTATGAAAATGAAAGACTGTATTTTTTGCAAAATTGCAAACGGAGAAATACCAGCCGCAACACTTTATGAGGATCAGGATTTTAGAGTAATCTTAGACCTGGGACCTGCCAGTAAAGGGCATGCTCTAATTCTGCCAAAGGCTCACTTTGAGAATTTGTATGAATTACCTGATGATTTGGCAGGAAAAGCTTTGATATTAGCAAAAGAAGTGACAAAGAAAATGAAAAAAGTGTTGAACTGCGATGGTTACAATGTTGTTCAGAACAATGGAACGGCAGCGGGGCAGACTGTATTTCACTTCCACGTGCATTTAATTCCGAGAAATGAAAATGATGGTGTGGGAATTACATGGAAACCGGGCACTCTTAAACCAGAAGATAGAGATGAGATTTTGAAAAAATTTTCTCAGGTCTAAAATTTAGAAGTTGGATAAAGAAATGACAGAAGAGAAATTTCGAAAAATCTATCGTCAGCATTATCAAATAGTGAAAATGGTAGTGTATAGTGTTTTGCGTGATATCGACTTTGCGGAAGACGTAAGCCAAGAAGTTTTTATTTTATTCTTTAAAAAGGCAGATACTATACAGGAAGAATACTACAAGCAATGGTTGATAGTAAATGCAAAGAGAAAAGCCATTGACTTTTGCAGAAAATCATATCAGGTACATGAAGTGACTGCCGGAGCTTCAAATGAAGGAGAGCTTTTCGCAGAAGAAGGAATTATGTGGACTTCAAATCGCTTAGAAAAACAATCATCTGTGGAAGAGGAAACAACGAAAAAGCTTGTTATGCAAGAGTTTACGGGAAAATTATTGGAAGATTTGGAAAAGAAGAATAGTCAGTGGTACGAAATTGTTATGAAAATGAATGTAGAAGGCAAAGGTGCATTAGAAACTGCCCGTGCCCTTGGCATTTCAGTAGAAAGTCTGAGAGCCAAAAGGCACAGGATAAAAGTTTGGATTAATAAGTATTACAGACACAAGTTTGAAGATTTATAAGGTCTTGTTTACTGCGTCTTCAAAGAGCTGGACAATCTGTTGAATAGAGTCCTTATGCTTACTGGAAGACATAGCTGTAATATAAGCTTCCCGGTTTTCATACAAATCACGGACAGCGCTTAATAATACGTCATTAGTAAGTTCTTCTTCTTCCAGAACTTTACTATAACCAAGCTGTTCAAAAGAGCGGGCATTTAAAATCTGGTCTCCACGGCTTGCACGTGCGGAAAGTGGAATTAAGAGGTTAGGCTTGTTTAAAGCACTGAGCTCACAAATTGCATTTGCACCTGCACGGGAGATAACAAGGTCGGCTAAAGCAAATAAATCAGCAAGTTCTTGTTTGATATATTCATATTGTACATATCCCTTAACGTTAGATAAAGTTTCATCAACTTTATCTTTTCCGCAGAGGTGGATTACCTGAAAGTCTTTTAATAATTCAGGGAGGATTTTTCTGACTGCATCATTGACAGCAGCAGCACCAAGACTTCCACCTATGATAAGGATAACAGGTTTATCTTTAGAAAGACCTGTAAACTCCAGAGCTTTTTCTGGGTTTCCTTCCAGTAATTCTTGACGGATAGGTGTTCCTGTGAGAACAGCCTTGTCCTCAGGAAGATGAGAAACCGTTTCGGGAAAGTTGCAGCAAACTTTTGTTGCAAAAGGAATGGATATTTTGTTTGCAAGTCCCGGTGTCATGTCAGACTCATGGATAAAGGTAGGTATATGTTTTTTGCTTGCTGCAATTACAACAGGCACTGTGACAAATCCACCTTTAGAGAATACAACATCAGGTTTTAACTGCTTCATTAATTTTTTAGCTTCAAAGAAACCTTTTATAACTCTGAACGGATCAGTAAAATTTTTGACATCAAAGTAACGGCGTAATTTACCGGAAGAAATTCCATAGTAAGGAATGTTAAGTTCTTCAATGAGCTTTCTTTCCATACCTTCGTAAGAGCCGATATAAGAAATTTTGTATCCCAGTTCTTTTAAACGTGGAATCATAGCTATATTTGGGGTAACGTGTCCGGCAGTTCCACCGCCGGTAAGTACGATATGTTTCATGGTGTTCCTCCTGATTAGTTCAAAATAGTAACTATAAGATAATATGATACAGTTATGAAAAAAAGTCAAGGAAAGATAGGAGTTTCATGGGGAAATCAGAAGAAAATGAGAAAAAATGTGAAACCTTTTTTACTAAAAATTTGAATGATGAAGAATTAAATCAGAAAATTTTGGAGGAATTTTTGAAAGAGGCGGAAGAAATCGAAAAAGAGGCGGAAGAAATTTCAAAATCTTTGGAATGTGAACCTACAGAAGAGGGCTTTCAAAAATTAATGGCCGAAATTAGAAGACGTGAGTCAATTGAAAACACAAACAATTATGTAACAAATGTAGATGATAGAGAAAAACACACCAATAAAGTAAAAGAATTAAAAAATGCAAAGTGGTATAAGAACAAAAGCAATACCAAACAGGGAAATACAGGGAGAAAGAGAGTGGTGCGTTGGGCTTCTGTTGCGGCAGCAGTCCTAATCGGTGTATTCGGTATTTCTATGAGCAGTGAGGCAAACAGAGCATACATTATGAGGGAGATGAATGAGCTGTTTGGAAATGATGTGAACACACAGGTAGATAATAATGATGTAATAAAAAGTGACAGGACAGAGCGATATGCGTATGAGGAGATTGAGAACATTTTAGATATTAAAATGCCAGAATTTTTTTATATACCTGATGAAATGAAATATGAGAATTATAATATTGATGAAGATGCACAAACTGCATTTATAAGGTATTCTTATGAAAATAATTATGTATATTTTATGGTAATGGCAAACTTGAAAAATGCAACAAGTCTATCTCAAAACGATAAAGGAAAAGAAATTAAAAAGATTTCAAGTGAATTAACTCCTAATTTTGAAGTGATGCTATGGGAAATTTATGAAAAGGAAGATAAAAATCCTACATATACACTAAATTGGAATTATAAAAATACTTATTTTGAATTGTTTGGTAAACTTTCTAAAGAAGAAATGGAGTTAATAGCAGAGAATATTGTATATTAAGGAGAAGTATAATGAAAAAGAGAAAAAGTATAATTAGTACAATATTAGTACTTATGTTAACAATATGCGTAAATATTACAGTATTTGCAGAAAACGCAGAAAAATATGTGGACGGTTCGTTATTATTGAATGAGCCAATTTCTGAAGTCAGTACAGATATTCAGCCTAAAGGGAATATATTAGACCAAGCGACGATAAGATTGTCAGATAACGGAAATGGAAGTGTTAATGTCTATGGAGCTGTTTTTGGAAGCGTTACTTGTGACAAAATAATTTTAAAGATGACAGTACAGAGATATTCTAATGGTAATTGGTATAACGTAAGAACTTACTCTGATACAGCATATAATACCTCTTATTTTACGAAAAGTTATAATTTACAAGTTACCAGAGGTTATCATTATCGAATGAAAGCAGCTTGTGTAGGTTACAAAAACGGAGTAACAGAAAGCAAAACACCTATTACCAACGGTATTCTTGTAGACTAACTACACAATTTATTAAATTTCCTAAAAAATAAATAAAGTCCTGTCAAAACCCTCTTTACTGGGGTATAATGAATATAGCAACATTCATTTTACCACAAAAGGGGGTTTTTCTATGAAACTGACTTTTATAGGGGCTGCTCATGAGGTTACCGGAAGTTGTTACTTCTTAGAGGCAGCAGGCAAGAAATTTATTGTGGATTGTGGTATGGAACAGGGGCCCGACCAGTATGAAAATCAGGATATTCCGGTGGCGGCGTCAGAATTGGATTTTGCACTGCTGACACATGCACATATTGACCATTCCGGTAATTTTCCTTTGATACATGCCAGAGGATTTCGAGGTCCGATTTATGCAACTGCGGCGACTTGTGATTTGTGCGATATTATGCTTCGTGACAGTGCACATATTCAGATGTTTGAGGCAGAATGGAGAAATCGTAAAGCAAAGAGAAACGGACAGACGGAATTTGTGCCTGCCTATACCATGGAGGATGCGTTAGGGGTTATTCAGCAGTTTGTAGAGTGCAATTATAATCAGGTAATACAGATTGCGGAAGGTATTAAAGTACGCTTTGTAGATGCAGGGCATTTATTGGGGTCAGCCAGCATTGAACTATGGATTACAGAAGATGGTGAAGAGCGGAAAATCGTATTTTCAGGAGATATTGGAAATACAGAACAGCCATTGATTAAAGATCCGGAATATCTGGACAGTGCAGATTATGTGGTTATGGAGTCCACCTATGGAGATAGAAGTCACGGAGAGAAACCGGATTACGTGACAGAACTGGTGGAAATTTTAAGGAAAACCTTTAAGCGAGGCGGAAATGTGGTAATTCCTTCTTTTGCAGTGGGAAGAACACAGGAAATGCTCTACTTCCTTAGAAAGATTAAAGAAGATAATATGCTGCCGGAGTTTGCGGGATTTGAGGTATATGTGGATAGCCCTCTTGCAGTGCAGGCAACCAGTATTTTTAAAGAGCATTACAGTGAGTGTTATGACGAAGAGGCAATGGAATTAATCAATAAAGGAATAAATCCTATTGCATTTCCGGGATTGAAGCTATCCATTACAAGCGATGAGTCAAGGGCAATCAACTTTAATGAAACGCCGAAGGTAATTTTATCAGCCAGCGGTATGTGTGATGCAGGACGTATTAAGCATCACTTAAAGCATAATTTGTGGAGAAGTGACTCTACGATTTTATTTGTGGGATATCAGGCAGTAGGAACGTTGGGACGCTCTTTAGTGGAAGGGGCAAAGGACGTTCATATTTTCGGTGAAGAAATTCATGTAAATGCAGATATTGTAAGACTTCCCGGTATCAGCGGACATGCAGATAATGCGGGACTTATGAGGTGGGCATCTTCCTTTAAAGAAAAACCAAAACGTGTCTTTGTAGCTCATGGAGATGATCAGGTTTGCGATTTATTTGCCAAGAGACTGGAGGATGAGCTAGGTTATCAGGCGTTTGCACCGTATAGTGGCACAGAGGTTGATTTGGCGACAAATGAAATAACAAGAGAGACAGTAGGTATTGTTATTAAACATGCAGAACAGAAAGCGAAGAGCAGAAAGGCAGCCGGAGTATTTGCAAGATTACTTGCAGCAGGACAGCGGTTAATGGCAGTAATCCGCCATAACGAAGGAGGTACAAATAAAGACTTAGCAAGATTTGCAGACCAGATTAATTCTTTGTGTGATAAATGGGATAGATAATAACAAAATAAGTAGCTTAACCTTTTATAAGGTCAGCCGTCACTATTCGCAGTAGTGGCGGCTATTTTCTTTTACCCTTGAAAATCTCATAGCAAAGACCAACAAGAGCAACAATGAATATGCAAAACTGATAGAAAAGACATAGACGTAATGCACATATTTCGACAAGAAAAACTATAATATTATGCGATATGACTAATAAAAACTTAAAAATTTCAATGAAAAACGAAAAAAATTCTATGTTTTCTTTTCCAAATATTGTGTATAGTGTCAATATCAATAAAACGCACGGACGAAAATGGTGCAGCGAAGGGAGAATATTTCAATGAAAAGAAAATTAGCAGTATTAGCAATGACAGCAGTATTAGGACTTTCTGCTGTTGCATGTGGTTCTGAACCAGCAAAAGAAGAAGGAAGCAAAACAGAGGAAACAGGAAAAACAGAAGAAGGCGGAAAAACAGAAGCTTCTGATGTAGCAAATAAAGACAAACCTTTAGTATGGTTCAACCGTCAGCCATCTAACAGTTCAACAGGCGAATTAGACAAGAATGCTCTTAACTTTAACAAAGATACATATTATGTAGGTTTTGATGCAAATCAGGGTGCTGAACTTCAGGGACAGATGGTTAAAGAATACATTGAGAAAAATGCAGATACGATTGACCGTAACGGCGACGGCGTAATCGGATACGTTTTAGCAATCGGTGATATCGGACATAACGACTCTATCGCACGTACAAGAGGTGTTCGTAAAGCTCTTGGAACAGGCGTAGAAAAAGACGGTGCTATCAACAGTGAACCGGTTGGAACAAACGTAGACGGAAAGCAGACAGCAGTTCAGGATGGTTCCTTAGAAGCAGGCGGAAAGAAATTCGTAGTTCGTGAGTTAGGTTCTCAGGAAATGAAGAACTCCGCAGGTGCTACATGGGATGCAGCAACAGCAGGTAACGCAATCGGAACATGGTCCTCTTCTTTCGGCGATCAGATTGATGTTGTTGTTTCTAACAACGATGGTATGGGAATGTCTATGTTCAATGCTTGGTCAAAAGAAAACAAAGTTCCTACTTTCGGATACGATGCTAACAGCGATGCAGTAGCAGCTATCGCAGAAGGATACGGCGGAACAATCAGCCAGCATGCGGACGTACAGGCTTACTTAACACTTCGTGTTCTTCGTAACTCTTTAGACGGTGTTGACATTGATACAGGTATCGGAACACCAGACGAAGCTGGAAACGTTCTTAGTGATAAAGAATATGTATACAAAGAAGATGAACGTTCTTACTACGCATTAAACGTAGCTGTAACAGCTGATAACTATCAGGAATTCACAGACTCCACAAAGACATTTGAGCCTGTATCGAAACAGTTAGACGAAAGCAAAGCTCCTAAAAAGAAAGTATGGCTGAATATTTACAACGCTTCTGATAACTTCTTAAGCTCTACATACCAGCCACTTCTTGAGAAATATGACGATCTTTTGAACCTTGATGTTGAATACATCGGTGGTGACGGACAGACAGAGTCCAATATCACAAACCGTCTTGGAAACCCAAGTCAGTACGATGCGTTCGCAATTAACATGGTTAAAACAGACAATGCAGCTTCTTATACAGCATTATTGCAGTAAGTAAAGCAGTAATACCTGTGGCAAGATGAAAGATAGAGGGTGTCGTGTTGAGGCAGTATATTAGATACGCCCTTAATGCGACAGCCTCTTTTAAATCTGACAGTGGCACATACTGTCAGATACCAATATAGAGATACAGGAGTAGAAAAGAATGGCAGATAAGAAAGATGAAGTTGTCTTATCGATACGCAATATGAGTAAGTCCTTTGGCCGAAATCGAGTTTTGGATCATATCAATCTGGACTTGAAAAAAGGAACGGTTATGGGGCTTATGGGTGAGAACGGCGCCGGTAAGTCAACAATGATGAAATGTCTTTTTGGAACTTATCAGAAAGATGAAGGAAAAATTACTCTGGACGGTAGAGAAGTTAGTTTTTCAGGACCGAAAGATGCACTGGAAAACGGAATTGCCATGGTTCATCAGGAATTGAACCAGTGTCTGGAACGAAATGTTATGGATAATCTTTTCCTTGGACGTTATCCGGTAAATTCCGCCGGTATCGTTGATGAGGGAAGAATGAAAAAAGAAGCTTCCGAGCTTTTCAGAAAGCTGGGCATGACAGTAAACCTGACACAGCCTATGCGTAATATGTCAGTATCCCAAAGACAGATGTGTGAGATTGCAAAAGCAATTTCCTATAATGCAAAAGTAATTGTTCTCGATGAGCCTACTTCTTCTCTGACAGTACAGGAAGTAGATAAATTATTTGAGATGATGAGAATGTTAAAAGAGCAGGGAATTTCTCTGATTTACATTTCTCATAAAATGGATGAGATTTTTGAAATTTGTGATGAGATTTCAGTTCTTAGAGACGGTAATCTGGTTATGACAAAAAGTTCAAAAGATACAGATATGAATGAACTGATTGCAGCCATGGTTGGTCGTTCTCTGGAAAATCGTTTCCCACCGGTAGACAACAAGCCAAAGGATGTTATTTTATCCATTCAGCATTTGTCTACAAAATTTGAGCCTCACTTACAGGATATTACCTTTGATGTAAGAGAGGGAGAAATTTTCGGACTTTACGGTCTGGTAGGTGCGGGACGTACAGAACTTTTAGAGACTATTTTTGGTATCCGAACCAGAGCGGCAGGACGTGTTTACTTCAATAATAAGCTGATGAACTTCAACAGCGCAAAAGAAGCAATGGAGCACGGCTTTGCACTGATTACAGAGGAAAGAAAGGCAAACGGTCTGTTCCTGAAATGTGACTTGACATTCAATACAACCATTGCAAACCTGCTTCAGTATAAATCAGGTATTGCTCTTTCAGACTCCAAAATGATAAAAGCAACTGCCAACGAAATCAAAATTATGCACACAAAATGTATGGGACCGGATGATATGATTTCCAGTCTTTCAGGCGGTAATCAGCAGAAGGTTATTTTTGGAAAATGGCTGGAACGCAGTCCTCAGGTATTCATGATGGACGAGCCGACCAGAGGAATTGATGTTGGTGCAAAATATGAAATTTACGACCTGATTATTCAGATGGCAAAACAGGGAAAAACAATTATCGTTGTTTCCTCAGAAATGCCTGAAATTCTGGGTATTACAAATCGTATTGGTGTCATGTCTAACGGACATCTTTCAGGAATTGTAAATACAAAAGAAACAAATCAGGAAGAACTTTTAAGACTCAGCGCAAAATACCTATAATGAGGGAGAAGAATAGATATGGCAAACGAAAATAGTAATATCCTTACTGCTGAGCAGGAAATGAAACTGCGTCAGCCCATCGAGGATTATGTTGGTAAAATTCAGAAAAAAATTGATGAATTAAGAGTAGACGGTACAGATAAAATCGTAGAAATCCAGAATGTTATGGACAGCATTAAGAGAGACCGTACTCTTACAAAAGGTGAAAAAGAAGACAGACTTGCAAAATGCAAAACAGAACTGGAAAAAGCAAAAGCAGTAGAAGCAAAAAATAAAGACGAAGTTTCCAAGCTGATTGCAGATGCAGAAAACTATTTAAAAGAGCATTTTGATAAAGATTATTATCAGGCTGTAAAAGCAAGCTGTGCAGCAGAAAAAGCAGCTGCAAAAGCACGTCATCAGCAAAAAGTAGCAGAGCTGGAAAAAGAACACAAGGCTGCTGTGGCAAAGCTTTCCGACCATCAGGAAATCAAAGATGAGAATTATGTTTATAAAAACAGACTCTTTGACGCAAAGATGACAATGGAAAAAGAATTTCAGGCAGCAAAAGACAGAAGACATGCAGCGTATTCTTATAAGTTCCACTTAATTGACTTACTGCGTATGTCAAAGTTTACTTTCATGGAAACAAGAGCACAGAAATGGGAAAACTACAAATATACGTTTAACCGCAGAAACTTCCTTCTGCAAAACGGTTTGTATATTGCAATCCTGTTAATTTTCATTGCACTGTGTATTATTACACCGATTGTAAAAGGCTCACCGCTTTTAACTTACAATAACGTATTGAATATCCTTCAGCAGGCATCTCCTCGTATGTTCCTTGCGTTAGGTGTAGCAGCGTTAATCCTTTTAGCAGGTACAGACCTTTCCATCGGCCGTATGGTTGGTATGGGTATGACAGCAGCAACAATTATTATGCACCAAGGTATCAATACAGGTGGTGTATTTGGTCATATTTTTGATTTTACAGGCATGCCTGTTATTGCAAGAGTTATTTTAGCATTGGTAGTTTGTATTGTTTTATGTACTTTCTTTACAACAATCGCAGGTTTCTTTACAGCAAAGTTTAAAATGCACCCATTTATTTCAACAATGGCAAACATGCTGGTAATCTTCGGTATTGTTACTTATGCAACAAAAGGTGTATCTTTTGGTGCTATTGAAGCTGCAATTCCAAACATGGTTATTCCAAAAGTAAACGGCTTCCCAACAATTATTCTGTGGGCTATTGCAGCAATTGCTATTGTGTGGTTTATCTGGAATAAAACAACTTTCGGTAAAAACCTGTATGCAGTAGGTGGAAACCCTGAAGCAGCATCTGTATCCGGTATTTCTGTATTCGGTGTAACCGTAGGCGCTTTCGTTATGGCAGGTGTTCTTTACGGATTTGGTTCATGGCTTGAATGTATCAGAATGGTTGGTTCCGGTTCCGCAGCTTATGGACAGGGATGGGAAATGGATGCCATCGCAGCCTGTGTAGTAGGTGGTGTTTCCTTTACAGGTGGTATTGGTAAAATCTCCGGCGTAGTTGTTGGTGTATTTATCTTTACAGCGCTTACATATTCTCTGACAATCCTTGGTATTGATACAAACTTACAGTTCGTATTCTCAGGTATCATTATCCTTGTAGCCGTTACACTTGACTGTCTGAAATATGTTCAGAAGAAATAGTTACTATAATTCAATAAGAATTTTTTTAAAAGAGTCAGATGCAGGTCTGGCTCTTTTGTGTTATAATTATGCGAAATAAGAGTAAAAATACGGAGAAGGAAAATGGATACATATACAGTACTTTTAGTAGATGATGAAGAAGACGTGATACAGGTAATTATGAAGAAAATCAACTGGGAGGGCCTTGGATTTTCTGTTGTCGGATACGCCAATAACGGTGTGAAAGCGCTGGAAATGGTAGAAGAATTTCAGCCGGATGTGGTGATGACCGATATCAATATGCCCTATATGGACGGAATGGAACTGGCAGGCCATATTAAAGCAGATTATCCGGGGACAAAGCTTTTGCTTTTTACGGGCTTTGACGAATTTGAATATGCCAAGGAAGCCGTGCATTTGGAAGTGGAGGAATATATTTTAAAACCGGTAAATTCCATAGAGCTTACCAATGTATTTACCCAGTTAAAGATAAAATTGGACCAGGAAATCAGTGAAAAGCGAAACGCAGAAATTTTAAAGAAATATTATATGGAGTCGCTGCCTCTTTTGCAGGCGAATTTCTATACCACGCTGATTGAGGGGCACATTCATGAAGAGGAGCTTGAGAAATATCTTTCAGATTATCAGATTTCTCTTTCAGGTCCTTTTTTCTGTTGTCTGGTTATTCACACATCATCTTCTCAAGTACCAAAGGATATCAATCCGCTGCTTTTATCCGCTTCTGTGGAAAAGCAGGCAAAGGAATATCTGGGTGAAAAGTGGCAGGCAAAGTGCTTTTCCTATCTGGGAAAGACCGTTTTAATTGCGCAGCTGAAAAAAGAAAATGAAATTTCAGAGCTTACAGATGAATGTGACCGTTTTTGCCGTTATGTACATCGAATAATCGGAGCAAATGTGACGGTTGGTATCGGACAGGTCTGTGAGCATATTTTGGATTTATCTCAGTCTTACAGCAGCGCCAGAGATGCGATTTCCTATCGTGTCCTTTACGGCGCTTCCAGAGCGATTAATATTCAAGAGGTTGCGCCTTGTGAGAAAAATAGGCCCGGTTCCAGCCATGAAACAGAGCTGTCCTATTTATTCAAGATGATACGATTAAAGGAAGAACCGGAAATTATGGAGGCTGTGCATACCTATCTTCACAGTATTTCGTTTAAGGAGAAGTCTTTACAGCAGCATCATTTGGATATTATGGAGCTTCTCAGCGAGTTCTGTCGTTTTGCCGCCAATAATGATATTGTGCTGGATGAGCTTTCCAAAGATATGGGAGAACTGTATGGGAAAATATCAGATATGGAGCCGGATAGGTTGGAGCAATGGATTATAAACATCAGTGTTTCTCTCCACGAAAAGCTGCTCAGTGAGCGAAATACTTCCAGAAAATCTTTTGTGGAAAGGGCAAAGGATTATGTTCATAATAATTATGTAAATGAAGAACTTTCTCTGGACAGCATTTGTGAGGCGCTGGGGGTATCCAATTCCTATTTTTCTACTGTATTTAAAAAAGAAACGGGAAAATCATTTATTGGTTATCTTACAGATTACCGCATGGACAAAGCTTCCAGACTTTTACTGGAAACCAATGAAAAAAGTTATATTATCGGGAAGAAGGTAGGATATACAGATCCAAACTATTTCAGCTACGTGTTTAAACGGAGGTTTGGAGTATCTCCTTCTAAGTACAGAACGGAGTACAAGGAAAGTGAAAAATAAGTATTTCAGACAACTGAAAAAACTGAAGCCAAGAGAAATCCAGACCACAATTATGCTGGCATTTTCGATTGTTTCGATTTCCATTATGCTGGTTTTGGGAATTGTTCTGTATTTGCGGTTTTCCAATTCTGCAAGGGAGGAAACCATAAACAGTACCCAGAAGCTTATGGAACAGACAGGGGAAAATATGGAAGCATATTTAATGAGTATGCGCCAGATTTCCGATACGGTTTATTATAATGTAATTAAAGAAAACGACTTTGAAAGTCATAAACAGGAAATCCAAAGCGGAATGAACCTTTTATATGAGGCAAATAAGGAAAACCTGAGAAGCATTGCGCTGTATAACGATTATGGAAGTCTGATTACAGCAGAACCGGTAGCTGCACAGAAGGAAGATCCTGACGTAACCGGTCAGGAATGGTATTTAAAAGCCACAGAAGAAATGGAAAATATGCACTTTTCCACGCCGCACATTCAAAATCTGTTTAACGATACAGCCCAGAGCTATTATTGGGTAACTTCTTTAAGCCGAGTGGTAGAACTGACAAATCAGGGTATTCCACAATCCGGCGTATTGCTGGTAGATATGGATTTTTCCAGTATTTCCAGAATGATGAAGCAGATTAATGAGGTAAACAACGGGCAGTATTATTATCTATGTGACAGCAACGGAGAGATTATCTATCACCCCAGACAGATACAAATCAGCGACGGCATTTATGAGGAGAATAACAGACAGGCAGCGTCCTATAAAGACGGGGTCTACAATGAGTCCTTTAATGGGGAGAACAGGAAAGTAGTGGTAAATACCATCAGTTATACAGGGTGGAAGCTGGTAGGCGTTATTCCCTATTCTACGTTTAATCACGGTATGGTAAATATCCGCTATTTTGTGGCAATGTTAATTTTACTGATGGCGATGATGCTGGTAGTCATTAACCGTGTGGTTTCTCTTAGAATTTCCAGCCCGATTTTAAAGCTGAACCATTCTGTACGAGAGTACGAAGCAGGGGAAAAACCGGAAATCTATATCGGAGGCTCGCAGGAAATCCGCCATTTAGGATATTCTATCCAGAAATCTTATGAGCAGATTGACGATTTGATGAAGAAAATTGTGTTAGAGCAAAATGAGAGAAGAAAGAGCGAATTAGATGCCCTGCAAAGTCAAATTCATCCTCATTTTCTGTATAATACGCTGGAGTCTATCACATGGATGATTGAAGGCGAGAAAAATGACGAGGCTGTTTTTATGATTTCACAGCTTGCAAGGCTATTTCGCATCAGTCTTTCTAAGGGGCGAACAGTCATAAGCATCAAAGATGAATTGCAGCACGCTCAAAGCTATATGAATATCCAGAAAGTACGATATAAGAATTCCTTCTCTGTTACTTTTGATGTAGCTGAGGAGCTGTATTCTTATTGCACGGTAAAATTGATTTTGCAGCCGTTGCTGGAAAATGCCATAAATTATGGTGTCAGCGGTATGGAAGACTGCGGAGAAATTGTAGTTACCGGAAGGCTGCAGGAGGACAAGATTGTTCTGGCTGTTTGTGACAATGGACTTGGTATGCCAGAGGAAGAAGCGGCTCTTGTATTAACGGACAGCAATCGTGTTCACAAACATGGCTCCGGTGTGGGATTAGTCAATGTCAACAGTCGTATTCAGATTGTTTTCGGGAAGGAATACGGACTTTTGGTGGAAAGTGAGCCGGATGAGGGAACAAGAGTTTCTATCCGTATTCCGGCAGTGCCTTATACGGAGGAAAATTGTAAAATACTGGAAAAAGGTCATATTATCAAGAGTACAGGGGAAAAGCAATGAAGAAGGATAAGAAAATGTTTATCTTCATAGAGGCTGTGCTGGGTGTTATGGTGCTTCTTCTGGCGTTTCTTATGCTGCGGGAGAAAAACGTAGACAGGAGTTATCAGATATCGGTAATTGTAGAAAATGCAGATGATAAACAGTGGTCTGCTTTTAAATACGGATTGAAGATGGCAGCAGAAGACAAGGGCGCAGAAATGGTAATGGTAAGTACCGGTGCAGCTCTTAGTCAGGAAGAAGAAAAAAAGCTAATAGAAGAAGAAATTAAAAACGGTGCAGACGGAGTGATTATACAGCCTGTGTCGGGAGAAGACACGCAGCAAATATTAAAAAAATTCAGCAATAAGGCAGAAATTATGCTGATAGACGATACTTTGTCGGATACAGAGGAATTTCCTGTAATACAGCCGGATGCCTATGCAATGGGCAAGGCGCTGGCAGAGGAGCTTTTAAAGGATTATGGCGGAAATCTGGAAGGAAAAACACTGGGAATTTTAACGAGAGAAGAAGGGCTTAAAAGCAGTGCAGAAAAGGAAAAGGGATTTACGGAGACTTTACAGAATACAGGAGTAGAAATTCTTTGGTCAGATACCCAAATAACAGAGAAAATGCCTGAGGCAGACTTTGTGGTTGCGCTGGATGACAACAGTTTTCGGGTAGCGGGAGAAAGAGCTGCGGCGAATAATCTTCACGGAGCTATTGTGTACGGAATAGGAAATTCTGCCCAGTCTGTTTATTATCTGGATATGGGAATAGCAGAATGTCTGGTAATTCCGGATACATTCAACGTAGGTTATCAAAGCTTGACAGAGCTGGTGAACAAGCTTGAGAAAGCATTTTATGAATATGAAAACCAAGAGATTTCTTATACGATTATGAGAAAGGAAAATATGTTTTCAAAAGAAAATCAAGAAGTCATTTTTACTATGAGTCAATAAAGTGAGGTAGAGCATGAGAAAAAGAAAATTGGCGGGGATAGGAGTTCTGCTTGGTGTGACAGCTCTGCTTTTTGGCGGTTGTAATGAGAAAGAAGCACCCCAAAAGCTTCGTGTAGGCGTGACCTATTATGACCAAAATGATACTTATTTGAATGAATTGATTGGGCTTTTTAAAGAAAGCTTAAAGGAGATAGAAAGCGATAAGCTGGAAGTGTCTGTAGCCATACGGGATGCGGCAGGAGTACAGAAAAACCAGAACAATCAGGTCGAGGAGCTGATTGACGAGGGCTGTAATATTTTATGTGTAAATCTGGTAGACCGGGCAGATCCTTCTGAGATTATTGATTTGGCAAGAGAAAGTGAAGTGCCGATTATCTTTTTTAATCGAGAACCGGTGGCAGAGGATTTGCGTCAATGGGAGAAGCTTTATTATGTAGGGGCAGATGCAAAGCAGTCAGGTAAATTGCAGGGAGAGCTGGCTGTGGAGATGATAGAGGAAAATCCCCAAATTGATAAAAATAAAGACGGGAAAATTCAGTATGTGGTTCTGGAAGGAGAAATGGGGCATCAGGATGCCATTATTCGGACAGAAAATGCCGTGAATACCTTAAAGGAAAACGGGATTGAAGTAGAAAAGCTCAGTTGTAAAATCGCAAACTGGAACAGAGCGCAGGCGCAGAACAGAATGGAGCAGATTATCGGGGAATATCAGAATAAGATTGAGCTGGTGCTGGGAAATAACGATGATATGGCGCTGGGAGCTGTGGACGCTTACAAAAAGTTAAATTATACCTTCGCAGCCCTGCCGGCTTTTCTGGGAATTGACGGGACAGAGGCAGGCTTACAGGGCGTAGAAAATCAGGAATTATGGGGAACGGTATATAATGATAAAGAAGGACAGGCAAAGGCTATGGCAGATCTGGCGGCAGCGTTATTCACAGGGGAAGGTATGGAAGATATTCACTTTCAAAATGAAAAATATGTGTACTTGCCTTATTACAAAGTAACGGCAGAAAATGTAAGCAAATTTACACAGGGAAATCTCGTGTCAGAATAAGGAAGAAACTGGATAAAAAAAGGAAAATTTGTCAGAAATCCCCTATACAAGAAGATGTAGGTTGTGTATAATAAAGACATATTACAAAAGAGAGGAGTATATTATGGATTACGATGAAAGATTTCGGTCTGGGGATGAGTTTGATGACGAAGAATATGAGCGACGCCGTCAAGCACGTATGATGCGCCGCAGACAAGAACGTCTGAGGCAGATAAGACGCAGAAAACTTATGCGGATTGTTGCCATGGCTGGGGTATTAGTGCTTGCGATTTTTCTGGTTGCAAAAGGGGTTACGGCATTAACTTCAGGCTTTGGCAAGAGAAAACCAACGGAAATCAGCAAAGAGGTAAAGGCTGAAACGAAAAAGGGAGAAATTCCGGCAGCAAAACAGCCGGTCATGAGCGCTTCGGATATTCAGAAGCTCTCCGGAGATATGACTATCTTTGGCTGGCAGACAGATGAAACGGGAAAATGGTATCGAAATGCAGACGGCACCTTCTTTGAAGCGGGTTGGAAGGAAATTGACGGAGCAAAATACTATTTTGATGAAAACGGCTATGTAAAAACCGGTTGGATGGAGCTGGACGGAAAAGACTACTATTTTGACGAAGAAGGGCGTTATGATAGCAGTAAGGTTCGGCCTATGGTGGCATTGACTTATGATGACGGACCGGGAAAATACACAGATAAGCTTTTAGATTGTCTGGAAGAAAACAATGCGAAGGCAACCTTTTTCATGCTGGGTGAAAATGCAGAGAAATATCCTGATGTTATAAAAAGGCTGTATGACAGCGGCATGGAGCTGGGAAACCATACATACGACCATCAGATGCTTCCAAGCTTGGCATCTGAGGAGGTAACAGAGGAAATCAGTAAGACAAATAGTATTATTGAAAATGCAGCAGGTGTTCCGGCAGACAGCCTAAGACCACCGGGAGGAAGCTTAAATGAAACAGTACAGGAATTGGCAGGCATGCCGATTATAAAATGGAGTCTGGACACTAAGGACTGGAAAACGAAAAGTGCAGATGCCACATATCAGAAGGTTATGGACAATGTGCAGGACGGCTCAGTTGTTTTGATGCACGATATTCACGAATGGTCTGTGGAAGCGTCCCTGCGATTAATTCCCGAATTGGTAGAGAAGGGCTACAAATTGGTGACAGTGCAGGAGCTGGCAGAGGCAAAAGGAATTGATTTAGAGGACGGCGAAGTATATTATTACTTCGGAGAAGGAACACAGGAAGTAGAATAAAATAAATGCTCTTTTTGTATAGAGAAGCCGGGGGCTTACTATACAGAAAGGGCATTTTTTATCTTACGGGAATTTACCTTGCTAAAGCACTACAAAACTGATACAATAAAATCAATAAAGTTTCGATGGAAAACCAATGGGGAGGTAGCGTATATGAAGAAAAAATTGGCGCTTATTATGGCAGGATTATTGTGTGTAGCTTCTTTGGTATCTTGTAAATCTTCCAATCCTTCAGGGGAAAATAAGAAGGAGGAAGCGCCGGAGGTGGTAGAGGACACCAGAGACCATTCCAAGATGATTATTGCGATTTCGGAAAGCCAGAAAGAATTTTATACCATGGCAATCACAAAGTATGTGCAGCTTCATCCGGAGACAGAAATTGACGTTGAAGTTATTCCGCACATGAACAACGCACCCACGGAGGAAAACGAAAAAATAAAGAAAGACATGAAGGATATGCAGGTGCAGATTATGGCAGGCAAAGGTCCTGATGTTTTTCTTTTGATGAAGCGGCGGAATTACCCAATGTGATGATTATGGGACATTCCGTAGAGAGTTCTTTAACGGAAATTATGAAACGGTCTTTTGCTTCCGGTACAGATGTTAAATTCCTTCCGTTTCCAAACGGAGAAAAGGGAGTAAACGCACAGGTCAATGTATTTGCGGCAGTTCGGGCAAATAGTGATTACGCTTCACAGGCAGGAGATTTCTTAGGATTTTTATTATCCGATGAAGTGCAGGGAAGTACAGGCTGGGAGAAATTCGGAGACGGAAAGAAATTTACAGCTATTCCTGTGAATAACAATGCTGTTGTACCGGCATACAAGTATCGGCTGAGTTCAGGAACGGAAGAATATCAAGAAGAAGCGGCTAAAAAGGCAGAGGAACTGTTTCAGATTACACAACAGGTCACAACAGCTCGCTTCTGCCAGTATGAAAATTCTCTGATTTTTGATGCGGTCTTTATGACAAGTGAAGAAAGTTCTGTGGAGAAAAAGCTGGATAATTTAAAAGATGAATTGCGCTTCTATTTCGATGAATAAGAGGAGGCGTGCTATGAAAAACAGATATCATTTGTTGGAAAGGCGAAAAAAGTTTATAGGAATGTTGCTGGCAACGCCGGTTTTACTGGGAACTTTTGTTTTCTTCTTGTTGCCATTTGCTATATGTGTGAAATATTCCTTTACTTTTGGCGTGGGAGGGGCTTACTTTGTAGGCTTTGAGAATTACAAAGAGGTTTTTTCTTCCTATGCGTTCCAACTGGCAGCCGTCAATACACTGCGTTTTCTGGTTATTGGCGTTACCTTAAATCTTGTGTTGAGTTTTTTTATTGCACTGCTGATAAAGAAAGGGTTAGCGGGAAGTCGTTTTTTCCGCTACATCCTTTTATTACCGTTGGTGCTTCCCATAGCCAGTGTGGTTATGGTTATTCAAGTGTTTTTTGCGGAGACAGGGATTGTCAACAACTGGCTGATATCCATGGGAGTACCTCTTGTACAATGGCTGGAAGGACCAAATGCGTTTTATGTATTGCTGGGCTTGTATATATGGAAAAGCTTTGGGTATAGTGTGATTTTGCTGTTGTCCGGTCTGAATACTATTCCGGAGGAGTTTTATCAAACAGCAGAAGTGGAAGGCGCAGGAAGCATGCAGAAGCTGGTTTCTATTACATTGCCAATGATGTCCCCACATTTTTTTCTGGCAACAGTTATGGGTATTGTAAATGCCTTTAAATCTTATCGAGAGGCGTTTCTTTTGGGCGGAAAACACCCGCATGACAGCATTTATATGATACAGCATTTCCTGAACAACAATTTTGAAAATTTGAACTATCAGAAATTAAGTGTAGCGGCAATCATGCTGTTTCTGGTGTTGCTTTTTCTATTATGTGGATTGTATCTGCTCCAAAACAGATACAGGGAGGAATGAGAATGAAAAGAAAATCACAGATTTTAAGTATGATTTTTTTCCTTTTTTTAGGTGTTTTGGTGTTGTTCCCTGCAATCTATACCGTATGCAACAGCTTTATGTCTCCGGCTGAAATTGAGAAATATTATGGAGCTGTTATAAATCAGAAGGAAAATGCGGAGGCTGTTTTTCATATTATACCGAATGTTTTTTCTCTGGAAGGTTATTATATGGTGTTTTTGAGAAGCACGGATTATCTCATGAAATTCTGGTACAGCCTTTTTCTGTGCATGGTCATTTCAGCAGGACAGATTTTGGTAAGTGCGTTGGGCGGATTTGCATTTGCCAAATATCCCATTCCTTTTAAAAAGGGAATTCTTTTTCTGCTGATGGTTTTGATGATGATGCCGATACAGGTCACGCTTGTTCCCAATTATATTATTTTGGACGAATTAAAGCTTTTGGACTCATGGCTTGCTTTGATTTTACCTATGACGTTTCTGCCTTTCGGAACGGTATTCATGACACAGATTTTTAAAAGAATACCTGACGAGATTTTGGATGCGGCAAAGCTGGACGGCGCAGGAACTTTTCAAATTTTATTTCGGATTGTTATGCCCATAGGAAAAGGCGGAATTATCAGTGTATTTCTGTTGTCCTTTGTAGACTCATGGAATATGGTAGAGCAGCCTATGACTTTTTTAAGAGATACGCTGCGATATCCCCTTTCTGTATTTCTTGCCAGTGTCAATGAAGTTAATTTTGCATTGTCCTTTGTGTGCGGTGTTTTGGCAGCATTGCCTATGCTTTTACTGTTTTTCTTTTTTCATGAAGAATTGACGCAGGGCATTGAGCTTTCAGGAGTAAAATAAAGGGGAAAGGACAGAACCTATGAAGAATTCAAGACAATTTGCAGTACGAATGGCAGCAGCGCTTTTTATGATTTTGGTTTTGTGTACGGTTGCGGCATACAGAATTGAAGCATTGCTGTTGACAGAAGTCCGTACCATAGAAGTTCCTCCTGCTGAAAAAACGGAAGATGGGACTACGGTTGTGAAGATTTCTCCTGCCGGCGTGTTTACGGACTCAAATGGTAAACCTTGTGTGATGCTCATTCAAAGGAGAGAAGGAACATGGGGTGCAGAAGAATATGTAAAGGCAGTCCCAATAGAAGTATATAGTGAAGATTATGATTTTGTTCAGTTGAAAAATGCGGACTTAGAAGGGCGGAGGCTGGCAATTTATCCAAGTCGGAGCTTGTCTAACTATGAGACTGTGAGGTGCGTAGGAGAATGAGAAAACGGAAACTTAGATTTTTTATATGTGGCATTATTCAACTTTCTGTTTCTGTATTTTTCTTTTTCGCAGCAGCATTTGTCAGCGGGAATTTGAAAAATCACACACCCTCTGCAATAGAGCTATATGATACAAAAGGGCTGAATATTTCCGTAGCACAGGCTTCTTCTTTTGTCGGACAGGGAAACTTTGCAGCAGCGGGAACAGGAGAAAACATATCAGTTACAGATACAGGAGAAAATAAAATGGTTTCTGTCTATTATCAGGAAACAACGTCCAATTATGGAGAATATGCAAAGCTGCATTTTTGTGAGGGCGAATATTTTTCCGCAGTTGTGTCTGAAGAGAATGTGGTAGTTATACCGGAAAGCTTTTCAAAAGAGTTGTTTCAGGAGAAAAATGAAGGAAAGAAACGATTGTATATCAATGGAGAAGAATTTACAGTTTGCGGAGTTTATGAGGACGGAGACGTTCTGACGCAGCTAGGCTCTGCGGATATTCCTGTTATTTACGGCAAGATACCGGAGAACTCGGAAATATTGGCAGAACATTTGTTGATAAAGGCAGAGGAAGGAAAAACAGCAGGACAGCAACAACAGGAAACAGCAGCTATGATGAAAATACCTTTAGAGGGAGAGGTAAATGATTTGGAATGGCTACATCAGTTGGGCGACAGTATATTGTTTCTGGGAGTCTTTTTTGCAGGACTGTGGTTTGTTTTCTACTTGTGCGTCTTTTTATAAAAAGCTGATGTCTGTATATGAGAATAAGGAAAATGCAGTACAGCGCAGATTGAATATCATTTTCGCAGTGGGAATTTTCCTTTTTGCGGTAATTGGATTTGCATTGCTTTTACAGCTTGTGCAAATACCGGCTATCTACTTACCGGAAAATAATATTTTCGATGTATCGTATTATGGGAAAGAGATTTTAAATGGAATACAGCAGATAAACACGGACGGGCGTGTAAAAGACTTTTCCAGAATTTGCGCCGTTTATCTGGGAGCAGAGACAATGCTTGTTGTGGTGGCTGTGCCTCTTTTCTGGGGTGGATGCCAGAAATTAAGGAAGGGACTGAAAGTATTGTGAATTATAAGAAAAGTTAAAAATAAGCAGTTGTATAGATTGTTATTGCTTCTTCTTTTAAAGAGCTTTATAATTTGTTTTACGCAAATACGCTATATTTGTATATGTCAAAGCAATATTCCGTTTTGTAAAAGAAACTTTGCTAAGATGTAAAAGGATTTTGATAGACTTCCAGCGAAAGAAATATGATAATGCTGTTTGAAAGGAGGACAGATTTGAAATGAATATAGGAGAACAAATAAATAATCTGCGAAAAAAACATGGTTTAAGCCAAGATGATTTTGCAAATTTATTTAATGTTTCCAGACAGACTGTTTCTAATTGGGAAAATGGTAAAAGCTATCCAGACTTAGAAATGATTATAAAAATAAGTGATTATTTCAAAATTTCTGTTGATGAATTATTAAGAAATGATGTTCAGAGCGAAGAAAAAATTGATAATGAAAAAAAGGTAAAAAAGAGATACCTTATTTTATTGCTGGTTTTATGCTTTTTAGGAGTAATGATTATTTGGGGATTGCATGGTAAATATCAAGATAGTGTAGCTGTTGATTTTACAATGGAAAAGCATGAAACTTATAAAAGTAATGAAACCAAAGAACAATCTATAAACATTGCAAACGGATATTTTTCAGTTCCCAAAGATGAAAAACTCAATGTACAAGTAAAGGGCGATACTGACGATGGTAAACTTCATGTTACCATTACAAATCAAGACAATAAGGTTTATTATCAATTAGACGGTCAAGAGCTGAACGATTTACAAACTTTATATTTTGAAAAAGGTTCCTATATTATTCAAATCGTTGCTGATGATTATACAGAGGACATTATAAGTCTTGAATATAACATTGAAATAAAAAATTAAAAGCAAATCATCAGTTATAACAAAATGAAGTAAGGGATTTCGGGAAGCACATTAAAAATATTGGCAATGATTTTTATGGTAATCGACCATTTTGGACAAGTGGTGTTAAAAAATGGAATTATTCTAAATGCTCCATATTCTATGTTTACAGATGAGCAATTCGATATGTTAATGTCCGCAGTCAATATTTGTCATATTTTAGGTAGAATTTCATTCCCTATTTTCTGCTTTCTATTAGCAGAGGGATTTTTTCATACGCATAGTCTTAAGAAATATATTTTAAGCTTAGGAATTTTTGCACTTATTTCTGAGCCTATCTATGATTTAGCCAATACGGGAAATTTATTCAGTTTGGAACAGCAAAATGTTTTATTCACGTTGTCATTAGGTCTGATTGTATTAACAACCATAAATAAATTTAATAAAAATGTGATAATCTCTTGTGCAACAATAGTGATAGGGGCGTATATTTCATATATTTGTAATTTAGATGGCTGGTATTATGGAATAGCTTTAATCAGTGTATTTTATCTTTTTCACGATATGCCGATACTAAAATATACTGCTTCTATTCTAGTTATGTATATTTGTGGATTGAATTTCACAATAAGTGGATTGGTTGACATATATTTTTTGACCGCTGTATTATCGTTACTGTTTATTTCAATGTATAATGGCAAGCGTGGAATAAAAATGAAATATTTTTTCTATATTTTTTACCCTGGACATTTGTGTATATTTTACCTTGTGAGTATAATATTTCAACAAATATTATAAGTATTAAAAAGAGGTATACATTTAGCGCAGACTGAGCGCTAAATGTATACCTCTTCGTTATGCGTGATTTACAAAAATCCCTTTACCCTTTATCCCTCATAAAATGCCTTTAAGTACATTTCTTTCATCTCACTCATAAGCGGATAACGTGGATTAGCTCCGGTACACTGGTCATTAAATGCGTTTTCTACCATTTCATCTAATGTTGCCAGGAAATCTTTTTCTTCAATTCCGTATTCTTTAATGGTGCGTTTAATTCCCACTTTTGCTTTTAAATCAGCAATAGCTTTGATAAAGCTTTCAAATACTTCATCGTCATCTTTACCTGTAATGCCTACGAAGCGAGCCATTTCACAGTATCTTTCTTTTGCATGAGGATAAGGATACTGGGAGAATGTTCCCATCTTTGTAGGAGCAGGATCTGCATTGTATCGCATTACAAGCTCAATGAGCAGGGCATTTGCAATACCGTGAGGCAGGTGATGATAAGCTCCCAGCTTGTGCGCCATGGAATGGCATACGCCTAAGAAAGCATTGGAGAACGCCATACCTGCAAGGGTAGAAGCATTTGCCATTTTTTCACGGGCAATAGGATCGGCAGCGCCTTTTTCGTATGCAGCAGGAAGATAATCAAAAATCAATTTGGCAGCTTTTAAGGCAAGACCGTCTGTAAAATCTGTCGCCATAATAGAAGCATAAGCTTCCAGAGCATGTGTCAAAGCGTCAATTCCCGAAGCGCTGGTTAAGCCTTTTGGCTGTCCCATCATGTAATCTGCATCGATAATTGCCATATTCGGCATAAGTTCATAGTCTGCAATCGGCCATTTTGTTCCGGTGGAAGCATCTGTGATAATAGCAAAAGGCGTTACCTCAGAACCGGTTCCGGAAGAAGTAGGAATGGCAACCATCATAGCTTTAATACCCATTTTCGGGAATACATAAACACGTTTTCTGATATCCATGAAATCCATAGCCAAATCTTCGAATTTACATTCCGGATGTTCATACATCAGCCACATAATCTTGGCAGCATCCATAGCAGAGCCGCCGCCCAGAGCAATGATGGTATCAGGACCAAAGGCTTTTAGCTGTTCCAGACCTTTCTGGGCACACTGTAAAGTGGGATCCGGTGTAACATCAAAGAAGCAGTCGTAAACAATGCCCATTTCATCTAATTTATCAGTAATCGGTTTTGTATAACCGTTGCTATAAAGGAATGTATCGGTAACGATAAACGCTTTCTTTTTGTTATATACATTCTTTAATTCATCTAAGGCAACAGGCAGACAGCCTTTTTTGAAGTAAACCTTTTCAGGAGAACGGAACCAGAGCATATTTTCTCTCCTTTCTGCGACTGTTTTCGTATTCAAAAGATGTTTTACACCTACGTTTTCAGAAACGGAGTTTCCGCCGTAAGAGCCGCAGCCCAGTGTTAGAGACGGCGCAAGCTTAAAGTTATATAAGTCGCCAATTCCGCCGTGGGAAGACGGAGTATTTACAAGAATACGGCAGGTCTTCATACGGTCTGCGAAAATGTTCAGTTTTTCTGTTTCGGAAGGATGCAGATAAATGGAAGCAGTATGGCCGTAGCCGCCGTCTTTTACCAGTTGGTCTGCCATATCCACAGCAGTTGCAAAATCTTTTGCTTTATAAAGAGCAAGCACAGGAGAGAGCTTTTCATGAGCAAACGGCTCTGAAACGTCTACGGAAGTAACTTCACCGATTAAGATTTTAGCTGTTTTCGGAACGGTAATTCCTGCCAGCTCTGCAATAACAGGAGCAGGCTGACCAACGATTTTTGCATTTACAGTACCGGCTTCGGTAAGAAGGATTTTTCGTACTGCATCAAGTTCGGTATCGTTTAATACATAGCAGCCACGTTTTACAAATTCTGTTTTTACTGCATCATAAATATCGGCAATGGCAGTTACAGACTGCTCGGACGCACAAATCATACCGTTATCAAAAGTTTTGGAGTGGATAACGGAGTAAACGGCAGTCTGGATATCACAGGAGCTGTCCATGATTACAGGAACGTTACCGGGACCTACGCCGATTGCCGGTTTTCCGGAAGAATAAGCGGCTTTTACCATGCCCGGACCGCCTGTGGCAAGAATAACGTCTACGGATTTCATCAATTCATTGGAAAGCTCTAAAGTAGGTTCTTCAATCCAGCCGATAATGCCTTCCGGAGCGCCTGCTTTTACAGCAGCTTCAAGGATAATTCTGGCAGCTTCTGTGGTACATTTTTTCGCTCTTGGATGAGGGCTGATTAAAATGGCGTTTCTGGTCTTTAAGCAAATCAAACACTTATAAATTGCCGTAGAGGTGGGGTTGGTAGTAGGAATAACAGCGCCTACAAGACCTACGGGTTCTGCGATTTTTTTAATCCCATAAGAAGTATCTTCCTCCACTACACCACAGGTTTTCACTCTTTTGTAAGCGTTGTATGTATACTCTGCTGCGTAGTGATTTTTAATTACCTTATCCTCCAATACACCCATTCCTGTTTCTTCGCAGGCAAGTCGTGCAAGAGGAATACGCATTTTGTTGGCTGCCATAGCAGCTTCGAAGAAAATTTTGTCAACCTGCTCCTGTGTGTAGGCGGCAAATTTTTTCTGCGCTTCCTTCATGGCAGTGATTTTGGCATGAAGGGCATCTGTGCTGTCAATTACAGCCGGTACGATAGTTTCTGCTTTTTTCGTCATATCAAATCCTCCTTTAACTTGTAAATCTGATTTTGAATTGCTAAAAAGATTAAAAAAATATCTGTAAGCAGATTTTATCATAAAGAAGTGATAATATAAAGAAAAAAATATTATTAAATTTTTGATTATCAGAAAATTCAATGCGTTACATTATTAGGATAAAGAAAAAACTGCTATGGAGAAAAATCTCACGATAGCAGTTTCATTCATCTAAAATATTTATTTGTTAAAGCCCTGTCTTTTTCTTAAACGGGAGTCTAAAATTTTCTTACGGATACGCAGGGAGTCCGGTGTAATTTCCAGAAGCTCGTCTGTATCAATAAATTCCAACGCCTGTTCCAGACTTAAAACCTTAGGCGGAGTCAGCTTTAAGGCTTCGTCAGCAGAAGAAGAACGGGTATTGGTAAGGTGTTTTGTCTTACATACGTTTAATTCGATATCTTCTGCTTTACCGCTCTGTCCGATAACCATACCGCTGTATACTTTTTCGCCCGGTCCGATAAAGAGTGTACCACGGTCCTGTGCAGAGAAAAGACCGTAAGCTACGGATTCGCCTGTTTCAAAGGCAATAAGAGAACCCTGTTTGCGGTACTGTAAATCACCTTTGTATGGAGCATAGCCGTCAAATGCAGTATTTAAAATACCGGAGCCTTTTGTGGAGGTCATAAATTCACCTCGGAAACCAATCAGTCCTCTGGATGGAATATTGAATTCCAGACGTGTTGTTCCGTCACTGGCAGGGCTCATACCCTGAAGTTCACCTTTTCTTTCACTTAAACGCTGAATAATCGTACCGGAAAATTCTTCCGGAACATCCACATAAGCGATTTCCATAGGTTCTAATTTTTTTCCTCGTTCATCTTCGTGATAGATAACTTCCGCTTTACTTACGGCAAATTCGTAACCTTCACGTCTCATATTTTCAATTAAAACAGATAAATGAAGCTCTCCACGTCCGGAAACCTTGAAGCAGTCTGTGCTTTCTGTGTCTTCTACACGAAGGCTGACATCTGTGTTTAATTCACGCATCAGACGTTCTCTTAAATGACGGGAAGTGATAAATTTACCTTCCTGTCCTGCAAACGGACTGTCATTTACAATAAAGTTCATGGAAATGGTAGGCTCTGAAATTTTCTGGAACGGAATTGGCTCCGGATTTTCAGGGGAGCAAAGGGTATCTCCGATATGAATGTCCGCAATACCGGAAATGGCAACAATCGAGCCGATACCTGCTTCCTTTACCTCAACCTTATTTAAACCTTCAAATTCATAGAGCTTGCTGATTTTTACTTTTTTCATTTTATCAGGGTCATGGTGGTTTACCAGCATAACCTCCTGATTAACGGAGAGCTTTCCGTTTTCTACTTTACCTACGCCGATACGTCCCACATATTCGTTGTAATCAATGGTGCTGATTAAGGTCTGTGTCGGGGCATCCGGGTCACCGGTAGGTGCAGGAATGTATTTTAAGATTGTTTCAAATAAAGGCTCCATGCTTTCCGGTGTATCGCTTAAATCCAGAACAGCGTGTCCTGCTTTTGCAGACGCATATAAGAACGGGCAGTCTAACTGTTCGTCAGATGCGTCTAAATCCATAAGAAGCTCTAAAACCTCGTCAATTACTTCATCAGGACGAGCCTCCGGACGGTCAATCTTGTTAATACATACAATAACATGAAGGTCTAATTCCAGAGCTTTTTTCAGAACAAATTTTGTCTGAGGCATAGCACCTTCAAAAGCATCTACTAAAAGGATAACGCCGTCTACCATTTTTAATACACGTTCTACCTCGCCGCCGAAATCTGCATGTCCCGGTGTATCAATAATGTTGATTTTTGTGTCCTTGTAATATACGGCAGTGTTTTTGGATAAAATGGTAATACCACGTTCTCTTTCAATATCGTTGGAGTCCATGACACGTTCCTGTACTGCCTGATTTTCACGGAAAACACCGCTCTGGCGAAGAAGCTGGTCAACCAGAGTTGTTTTACCGTGGTCAACATGGGCAATAATCGCCACGTTTCTGATATCTTCTCTTGCTGTTTTCATAATTAACCTCTTTTCTCTTTATGTTGTCAAGGTGTTGTTGTATTAAAACATATCCGGAAATATTGATACATTTTACGCTCAGTCTGCGCTCACTTTGAGCTTTTAATCTCAAAGCATGCTCGAAAAATTCGCTAAAAGGCATCAACATTACCGAATTATGTTAGCATAAAAACACCTGTATTTTTAGTAAAATCCGGATTTTATTCTATCATACTTAACTGTAAATACAAAGGGGGAAAAAGATTTTTTTAAAAATTTTAAAAAAAGTGGTTCTAAAACAGCAGGCAGATGAATAGATATGATATAGACAAGATACCAGAAAGAGGAAGGGGAAACAAATCATGGCAGATAAAATTATTGAAAACAATCAGGTGTCCATTATGGGAAAGGTAGCGTCAGGCTTTACATTCAGTCATCAGGTATACGGAGAGGGATTTTACCTGGTAGACGTATTGGTGAAGCGACTCAGCGACTCCGAGGACAGAATACCTTTGATGGTTTCAGAACGTTTGGTAGACGTTACACAGGATTATGAAGGGGAATACATTATGGTACAGGGACAGTTCCGTTCCTACAACCGCCACGAAGAGAAGAAAAACAGACTGGTACTTTCTGTTTTTGTAAGAGAGCTGACTTTTGTGGAGGAAGCAGATGACTCCATTAAAACAAACCAGATTTTCCTGGACGGATATATCTGCAAACCGCCGGTATACAGGAAAACACCGCTGGGAAGAGAAATCGCAGATCTTTTACTGGCAGTGAACAGACCTTATGGAAAATCAGACTACATACCTTGTATATGCTGGGGAAGAAATGCCCGCTATGCATCTGCATTTGAAGTGGGTGGTCATGTGTTAATCTGGGGCAGAATTCAGAGCAGAGAATATATTAAAAAATTAGGAGAAAATGAAACGGAAAAGAGAGTCGCTTATGAGGTTTCTGTAAGCAAATTAGAATATGCGGATTAAATTTGTCAAGATTTATTGTTAGGTTGCAATATTTGCTTAGGTGTAGTAATATATACACAGCTCTTAATAAAGTAAAACAAGGAAAAGGCAGTCTGTAAGAGGTGTATAACTATGGATGAAGAAAAGGGATTGACCCAGATTTACTGCGGTCCGGGAAAAGGGAAAACCAGCGTGGCAATCGGTCAGGCAATTCGTGCAGTGGGTCATGGGAAACGGGCCATTGTAATTCAGTTTTTAAAAGGAAGGGCAACTTCCAGATTAGATTATTTAAATGCAATGGAGCCTGAGGTTCGTCTGTTTCGTTTTGAGAAAAAAGATAAATACTATGAAGATTTAACAGAAGAAGAAAAGAAAGAGGAGAACCTGAATATTCGAAATGGTTTGAATTTTGCAAGAAAAGTATTGTTGACAGAAGAATGTGATATGCTAATTCTTGATGAAATTCTGGGGGCTTTAGAATTCGGCATTGTTTCAGAGGAAGAAATTGAAAGTTTGATTAAGGCGAAAGATGATGAAACAGAGCTGATTATGACAGGAAATGTTGTGACAGAAGCTTTGAAAAATGCAGCGGACAGAGTAGTTTCGCTGGAAGTCATTAAATAAGCTGAAAGTCAGAGTATACATACAAAAGAAATAGGAACAGGACAATAAGGAGGAAGAATATGTCTATTTTTACAGGTGCGGGTGTGGCGATTGTAACGCCTATGAAGGAAAACGGAGAAGTAAACTTTGAGAAATTGGGAGAAATTCTTGAAGAGCAGATTGCAGGACAGACTGATGCAATTATTATCTGCGGAACAACAGGAGAGTCTTCTACTCTGACGCATGAGGAACATTTAGACGCAATTAAATATACCATTGATAAAGTAAATAAGAGAATTCCTGTTATTGCTGGAACAGGTTCAAACTGTACACAGACAGCTATTTACCTTTCACAGGAAGCTGAAAAGTACGGAGCAGACGGATTGCTTTTAGTAACACCATATTATAATAAAGCAACACAGCAGGGATTGATTGCCCATTATACAGCAATTGCAAATTCTGTAAAGCTGCCTATTATTTTATACAATGTAGCCAGCCGTACAGGATGTAATATTGAGCCTAAGACAGCGGCTTATCTGGCAGAGCATGTGGAAAATATTGTAGGTATTAAAGAAGCTTCCGGAAATATTTCTCAGGTAGCTGAAATTGCAGCTTTGACACAGGGCAAGATGGATATTTATTCCGGAAATGACGATCAGATTGTACCAATTTTGTCTCTGGGCGGAAAAGGCGTTATCTCTGTACTTTCTAACGTAGCGCCGAAATATACCCATGACATTGTGGCGAAATTCATGGAAGGAAAAGTAGAGGAAAGCAGAGATATGCAGTTAAAAGCGCTGCCTCTTATCCATGCACTTTTCTGTGAAGTAAATCCAATCCCTGTAAAAACAGCCTTAAACCTTATGGGAAAAGAAGTAGGTTCTCTGCGTATGCCAATGACAGAAATGGAAGACGCTCATCAGGAAGTTTTGAAAAAAGCAATGAAAGATTTTGGAATTGAATTAGTATAGTAAAAATTTATTTTTCACTGTACTGGCATAAGAGTTTTGTAATATGCAAAAGAAAAGAGGAAAAAAGATGGTCAGAATAATAATGAACGGCTGTAACGGTCACATGGGACGTGTGATTTCAGAGCTTGTAGAGAAAGACGAAAATGCAGAAATTGCAGCAGGAATTGATGTTGCAGATATGAAACTTCATAATTATCCAGTTTATACAAATGTTTTTGACTGTGATAAAGAAGTAGATGTTATGATTGATTTTTCTTCTCCGAAGGCAACGGATAACGTGTTGAAATATTGTGTGGAGAAAAAGCTTCCGCTGGTTCTGTGCACAACAGGTCTGTCTGAAGAACAGTTAGAGCGTGTGAATGAAGCGGCAAAGGAAACAGCAGTGCTTCGCTCCGCAAATATGTCTTTGGGAATTAACACACTTTTAAAGCTTTTACAGGATGCGGCAAAGGTGCTGGCAACAGCAGGCTTTGATATGGAGATTGTAGAACGTCATCATAATTTAAAGGTGGATGCACCAAGCGGAACAGCGCTTGCTTTGGCTGACAGCTTAAATGAGGCAATGGATAATGAATATCATTATGTTTATGACAGAAGTCAGAAAAGAGAAAAGAGGGATGAAAAGGAAATCGGAATTTCAGCAGTTCGTGGCGGAACGATTGTAGGTGACCACGAAGTAATCTTTGCAGGTCCTGATGAAGTAATTGAATTTCGACACACTGCTTATTCTAAGACTGTCTTTGCAAAAGGTGCAGTGGAAGCTGCAAAATTTTTAAGCGGAAAACTGGCAGGCTTATATAATATGAGTCATGTCATTAACAAATAAATTGTTTTGTAATGGTGTATAAAACAGTTTTATTTGCAGATATTAACAGCAGAACTTAATAGAAAGGAGTTTCATGAAATGAAAAAACTGATATTAGGACTGCTGTTATCAACCATGCTTTGCGTAACTGCCTGTGGCAACGATACAACAACGGATAAGAATACAACGGACAAGGGCGTTGTAGGTGATACCGGCGAGGCTTTAGAGGACGGTGCGGAAGAATTGGGAGATGATGTCCGAGACGGAGTAGAGGGCGTGGGAGATACGCTTGAACGAAATATGGACAATGCCACAGGAAGCGAAAATTCATCAGAGAACAGTAATGCAATGGGAACCGGAAACGGAAACGCAACAAGATAGAAAGAAAGAGTCTGTTTTTTAGCAGGCTCTTTTTCTGTATGTATAGAGTATACAAAATATAATCATTTTGTAAATTTTCTAAAAACTATTGAATAAACGAAGAAATATTGGTATAATAAGAGCACATTACAAGAACAGGTAAAGCTCTTGTAAAATATACGTAAAAGGGGTTGGACATAATGAAGTTTATTATAAGTGGAAAGAATATTGAGGTTACACAGGGGCTTAGAAGTGCAGTAGAGGATAAGCTGGGAAAACTGGAAAAGTACTTCACGTCTGACACAGAGATTATTGTTACTTTAAGTGTTGAAAAAGAAAGACAGAAAATCGAGGTTACTATTCCTGTAAAAGGAAATATCATCCGTTCCGAGCAAGTAAGCAGTGATATGTATGTTTCCATCGATTTGGTAGAGGAAATTATCGAAAGACAGTTAAGAAAGTACAAAAATAAAATTATTGATAAAAAACAAAGCGTAGGATTTCAGCCTGAATTTGTTGAAAAGGATTACGAGGAAGATACAAACGAAATTAAAATTATCCGTACAAAGAAATTTGGTTTCAAACCAATGTATCCGGAAGATGCATGTGTACAGATGGAATTGCTGGGACATAATTTCTTCGTGTTCTTAAATGCAGAGACAGAGGAAGTAAATGTAGTTTATAAGAGAAAAGGAAATACTTACGGATTGATTGAACCGGAATTTAGCTGAGAAACAGAATAAGGTGAGGAAGAGGCCCCAATGGCAGTAAATGCCATTGGGGTTTTTGTGTTTTGATGCGTTCTATCTTGATAACAATAAAAATAATGTTAAGTAATAAAAATACAATGTTAGCTAGAAAAAAAGAGAAACATTTGAAGGCGAAAAAATCATGAAAAATTATAATGAACATAAGATAAAAAATAAACAAAAAAATATTGTGAAAAATATATAAAAATAGAGTGTAAATTTCTGTATTTATAATGAAAATAATAAGCGGTAAAAGAAAAATATTGCCAAAAGGTATTAAAAGTGTATAATTATAGGAAAGGCAACAAAATAAATGTTAAGTAAAGGTTGCCAATATTAAAAGCATAAAGAAAGGGGACAACAATGAAGAAAAAAATCTTGAAAAAGACCATGGCTACAATGTTAAGTGGTGTTTGCGTGGTGTCAGGGGTTGTAATACCCACAGATACAACTTACGCCGGTGCAGGACTTGGATATTGGCCGGAGGATTTACCTGTTCCGAACCAATATTATTATCAAAATGAGTCTTTGCAGCCTTATGGCACATGTCTTCAGGTAGGAGAATTGAAGAACTGGAGCCCGGACAATGACCCGGATGCACGTTATAATCGAAGCGCAATTCCGCTTCAGGAGCGTTACATGGGACCGAATGTCAATCCATTAGCTTCCAGAGATGCGAAAATTATGCCGCTTGCCATGTCAAATGCAAGAGCCAGTGAAGCTCCTTCACAGGGAGGCGACGGAGATTTCGTATATGCTTTCAATAACTTCCAGTATGTGGATACTTATAACTTCTGGGGAGGTTCTTCCGCGGAAGGTCCAATTGCAATTCCTTCACCGGAGCACATTGACTCTGCTCACAGAAACGGTGTTATGGCAACCGGAACAATTTTTATTCCATGGGGAGATGAAGCCTATGGAAGTCAGTTTGTTCGTGAACTGACAGAAAAGGATGCACAGGGAAATTTTCCATGTGCGGACAAGCTGATTGAGATTGCTCAGTACTACGGATTTGACGGATATATTTTTAATGCAGAGTCCGGTACAGGGGTTGCGGGATTTAAAGAATTTTTGATTTATATGCAGGAGAAAGCGCCTGAAAATTTCCGTATCAGTTGGTATAACGGCAGAGGTACTTTAAATCAAGGAGATATTCAGTCATGGATGCAGGACGGTGAAGACAGAATTACCGATGAATGGTGGCTGGATATGTCCGGTGCAGGAAATGTGGACAGCACCATTGATGTAGCTTATGGCGCTGACAGAGATAAATGGGATATTCATTCTACATGGGAATATATTCCGATGGAAGACGGGGCAAAAGGTGGAGATTATCAGGCAAGACTGGATGAAGACGGAAAACTGAAAATTTCTTTAGGTATTTTAGCTCCTACTTCTACACTGACACAGTCTAAAAATTCCGATGACTTTATGAATGTACAGGATCAGGAACTTTGGGTAGGACCGGATTTGGATCCATCTTCCACCAACAGACCGGAAGATGAATTCTGTGGTTTTGCTAATCTGGTAGCAGACCAGACACCGATTATCGGAACAGATTTTGTCACACACTTTAACCCTGGAAATGGATATAAATTCTATGAAAACGGAAAAGTGACAGGAAAAGAAGACGGTTGGCACAACCGTTCCTTAACAGAAGTTCTTCCTACATGGCGTTGGATTGTAGACGCAGAAGAAGGCGCTTCTAAGGTAACACCGAAAATTGATTACGAAGATGCTTACTGGGGCGGAGCTTCCATGAAAATCAGCGGAGATTTAACAGCAGGAAAACCAAACCACATTAAGCTTTACAGTACACAGCTTGACATTCAGGATAATTCTGCTTTTGAACTTGTGTACAAGACAAAGAAAAATGCAGATGTGAAATTATCCGTAGGCTTATGCTTTGGCGATACTTATGACGAAGAAAACTTTGAATTTTATCCGGTAGAGGTAAAAGGAAACGGAGAATGGCAGGAAGCATCTATTCCGCTGGCAAATAAAGAGGGAGAAAAAGCTATTGCAATTTCTCTGAAGCTGGAGTCTGCAAAAGGCGTCAAGGACTATGATATCAGCATTGGTAAATTAGGTGTTGTTACAGATAAATCAAAACCGGAAGCACCGGGTGAAATTGCTTTAGACGATGTGATTTATCCGACAGATACAACAGCAGAAGCCAGAATTTACTGGGAAAAAGGAGAAAACTCTTTTATTGATATTATCCATAGAGTCGGACCTGACGGAAAAAAAGAGTTTGTAGGGGCTACACCTTCTGACGCATTTTATATTCCAAAATACAGAAAGCTGGAAGGAGAAAAAGAAGCTACCTTTGAAATTACTTCTATCAGTGAAAACGGTGTAGAAGGTAAATCCAAACAGATTAAAATTCAGTGGCCTGAGGAAGTTCCAAATGGCTATGGACCGGAAGCAGATTTGGGAACAAACCTTGCACTTCGTGCACCGGCTGTTACAGATGTTTCCTGTGCGGCAGACGGACCGGTAGATAAGATTAATGATGGCGTTATTCCTTCCAGTAAATGGTGTGGATTAAGCACAAACGGAAGCGCTTACATTGATTTAGGAAAAGAAGAGGACATCAGCCGTTGGGTTGTATACCATGCAAACTGCCGAGGCGCAGGAGAGGGTGTCAGCTACAATACCGTTGATTTTGAACTCCTTTATGCAGGGGATGACGGAGCAGAGGTTTTAGATCCTTCAGATGAAAAAGCAGCAGAAAGAGTGAAAAACTTAAAATACAAAGAAGCTGATACAGTAAAAGGAAACAAGCAGAATATTACAGACAGAAAATTAAAAGATCCTATTAAAGCACGTTATATTAAGCTTCATGTAACAAAATCCGATAATACACCTTGGTCTGCAATTCGTATTTACGAATTCCAGTTATATGAAAACGCAGGGGAAGGAAGCGTTGCAGTTTCTCCATCACCGCTGGAGAGAAACGTAACTGTTTACAACAACAAAGGTGAACAGGATAAAGTAATTATTGATAATGTAGGTATGCTGTATTCCGAAGGAAGCTATCCAAACGGAAGCGTAGATGAGAAAACAGGTGTTGTTTCTTTATATGACAGCATGGATGCAAAAGAACCGATTGCGCAGGTTCGTGCAGAACAGCCGGATAATGTGTATAAGCAGTATGCTATGGGTGTTGCTGCTTTCGATAATGTGAAGTTAAATCCAAATGGCGGCCGTCTGTGGTATTCAGTACAGGACGCATCAACAGGTGAAATTGTAAACAGTCAGAGAACAAGTGTTGCATATCCACCGGAAGACGGTGAGAAAATTCCACAGGGCGAGGCAAAAGTTTTTGCAAGAACAGGTGGTGTAAATCTGACAAATCCTTATGGCGCATTAGAAATCACAGGACTTCCTAAAGATGCGGTTGTAAAGGTATATGCAGATGAAAATGCAGAAAAACCAATTTTGACATCTGCACCGGCAGGAGAAGACCAGACAGTTGTTTTAGAAGAAGTTCCTCTTACAGAAGCAGGCGGAAAAGTATTCTATACTATTCATGCACCAAAGAAACCGGATACAGAGCGTTTGGCGCTGGATTACGGAAAAGTATCAGAATTGCCGGCTTACCAGTCAGACCTTGTAGAAATGGTAAATATGTATGAACGCAATTTTGGTGAAAATGATTTTATTGCTTCTACATGGGGTGCATTTGAAACAGCACGCAGCAATGCAGCGGCTTTAATCGGAAAAGATGTTACAAAAGCCCAGGCAGATGCGGCAAGAGAAGCATTAAAAGATGCAGAATGCGGACTTTTAAGAGATGCAGATAAATCACGTATCTTAGAGGTTTGTGCAGAATATGAAGCAAATAAAGACCATTACTCAAAAGAAAGCTGGGAAACATTTAAACCGGTACTTGAAAGTGTAAGCGCTTTTGCAAAAGACGATGCACAGACAGATAAAATGACAATCCAGACAGAGAGAGTAAAACTGGATAAAGCAGCCAGAGAGTTGGTTGAAATTGAACCGTTAGACAGCACAGTTATTCCTGATGAAGCTCTTTTAAATGCAGTTAAAGAACAGACAGGAGCTGCTTCTTTAGAAGAAGCTGTAAAATATGACGGTGAGCTTGATTTAACAAATCTTGAGGTAAAAGACCTTACAGGTCTGGAAAAACTGGAAAACTTAAAAGGACTTGTTTTAACAGGAACAAAAGTAAAAGAAGTAAATGGTAAAAATTTACCGAAAACTTTGGAAAAATTAAATATGTCAGGCTGCGCAGACCTTGAAACTATTGATTTAAGTGCAGGCGGATTTGCGAACCTGAAAGAAGCTGATATCAGCGGATGTGAGAAATTAGTTCTTGTGTATATGAATTCCGTAGGTCTGGAGAAATTGGATGTTTCTAAAGACGGTAAATACGAAAAGGTATATGCAGTTGATTTAAGCGGAAACAAATTAGATTTCAGCAAAGAAACACCGGAAGGTAAATTTGTAAATAAAGTAGAGGAAAACTTAAAGAAAAATCCTCCAAAGGCTTTATACAAATATAACAATGTTTCAACAGGAAAAGATATTACTGCAGATGAGATGGCAGGACGCCATGAAGATCCGAAGGTTATGGTAGACGGTAACAAGGCACAGTTGTCCGGTGGATATTATTTGGATAACAAAGGAACTGCAACGATTAATCTCGGAAAAGTTGAAGATATCTCCAAAGTAGCTGTTACTTATAAAGAAAAAGAATTTGCTTCCGAATATAAATGGGAGTATTCCGAAAACGGAAAAGATTTCAAAGAACTGATAACTGTATCTGACAATGAGAAGCCAAATGCAGAAAACGTTCTGGATAAAGCGGTGAAAGCACAGTATTTGAGATATACAACTGTGAATAAGGGCAAAGGTGAAGCTGTTATTCTGGAATTAGAAGCTTTCACAAAGGAAGAAGTAGAAAGTGGAGTAAAATATACAGGACAGTCTCCTTTACTTACTGCTGATTATAAAGATATTCCAACAGAAATCCAGCTTGCTCAGGGCAGCGATGCAGTGAGAATTCAGGATTACATGGACAAATGTTATAAAGAAGCAAAAACAGTAAGAGGCACAGCAGCTTCTGCATTAAAAGACCAGAAATGGCTTGCTGAGGATTATGACATTGACGCTATGACAAAAGTACCGGAAGGTATGCAGGTTGTAATCACAGATGCAGACGGAAACGTTTATGAAGATCCGTTTAATCCGGAAAAAGCAGGAATTTATACTGCAAAATTCATGTCACAGGATGAAACAGTTCTGGCAACCATGACAATTAACGTAGGTGAAGATACAGAAGAAAAAGAAGGCTGGGTTGAGACTGAAAATGGTTGGTTCTACTATGAAAACGGTCAGAAAGCAACCGGTTGGAAAGCCGTTTCCGAAAAATGGTACTACTTTAATGAAGAAGGAATTATGCAGACCGGTTGGGTATCCGTAGACGGTCACTGGTATTACATGGATCAGTGGGGAGCGATGTGCACCGGCTGGGTATCCGTAGACAACCACTGGTATTATATGGATCAGTGGGGAGCAATGTGCACCGGCTGGGTATCTGTAAACGGCCAGTGGTATTATATGGACCAGTGGGGAGCAATGCAGACCGGTTGGGTATTTGTAAACGGTCAGTGGTATTACATGAACGAGAGCGGAGCGATGGCAACCGGCTGGGTATCCGTAAACGGTCAGTGGTATTACATGAATGAAAGCGGAGCAATGGCAACGGGCTGGGTATCTGTAAACGGCCAGTGGTATTACATGAACGAAAGCGGAGCAATGGCAACGGGCTGGGTATTTGTAAATAATCAGTGGTATTACATGGACCAGTGGGGAGCAATGTGCACCGGTTGGGTACTTGTAGGTAATGACTGGTATTATATGAATACAGACGGAAGCATGGCAACCAGTCAGTGGATTGATGGTTATTATGTAGACGCATCCGGAAAGATGGAATAAAGTACAGAAAAAGAAATGTTCAGGCGATTGTGAAATAGTTATATAGCTTATGGCGTTTCGCAATTGCCTAAATTTAATATTTTTAACGAGGAGGAACATGAGGAAGATGAAAGCATTTAAGAAAAAACGAAAAAAAGTTTTGCCATGTATGTTGGCAACTACCATGCTTTTGGGCTCAGTGAATTTGTTAGAGGTTCTTGCTACGGACTCTATTCCAATGACAGGAGATCAGGTTAGAAAAACAAATCAGCCAAGGTTTAACGGTTATCGTATCTGGGATATACGTGACTGGACACCGGAGGCAGATGAAGGTTCAGAATTTCTGGTAGCAAAAGTGCCGTTACAGAAACGAAATGAGGACTACAAACCTACGCAGGTAAATCCAAATCTGGACTCCAAAGGTCAGATTATGTTGATGCAGGGGGACTATGGAAACTCTTTTGTGGACAGTATGATGTATAACAATACCTTTGGATATCATACCCTTAATTACTGGCAGTATGTGGACTATTTTTCACCATGGCATGGAGCAGCATCTCAGGACAGTCCGGTAAGCCTCTATGATTGGGAGTATGAGAATAAGGAAGCAGACCGAGGATGGGAAAAACGTTACTTTGAGTTTGGTGTGTTGAATATTCCAAATCCTGCATATACCAATGCAGCACATAAGAATGGTGTTATGTCCATTGCCTGCTTGTATTTTGATCAATATTATCGCCCCGGACAGACGATAAATGAATTGTTTGTTATGGACGAGGATGGAACATTTCCGGTAGCAGAAAAACTCATTGAAATGGCAGAATATTTTGGCTATGACGGATATTTCTTTAATGCAGAGGAGGCTGTTTATCCGGAATACAGTGAACGGAAAAAGAAGTTTTTGGCTCGTTTGGAGGAAGCAGGGCTCTATACGCAGTATTATGATCAAAATAGCTACATGAATGCGGATAAGGCAGAGTGGCTGGAGTCAGAAATTGATGGTGCTCCTACAAAAATTCAGGACTCAGTATTTGTAAATTACGGATGGCCTGGTGATTTTGATAATCAGTTGGCATGGATGACAAAGAATAATATTGACCCTTATGTGCAGGCGTTTTATGGTATTGAGTGCTTACAGGGAAAATTTAACGGAGGACATGGTTCAGCCGCAAATGTTGAGGAACTCTATACTCATGAGGATGGAACAAAGAATTTGAAGAGCAGTGTGGCCCTTTTCACACCTTCTGATTTTTATCAGAGAGATTTGGATGACGGTAAGCTTCAGAACACTAATTATCAGTGGATGATTGCAGAACGTGAGAGAATGTTTTTCTCCGGTGTGAAATCAGATCCTACAAATACAGGAGACCAGAGCGAATATGCCCGTCCGGATGTGGAAATTTCTGATGCCGGAAACTGGCCCGGTGTAGCAGATTTTGCAGCAGAGCGTTCTGTAATTGACGGTACTACCTTCTATTCTAATTTTAATGTAGGAAAAGGTGTACAGTATTTTACAAATGGTGAAGTCAGCAGTGATGAAGAATGGTCAAACATCAATATTCAGGATATTTTGCCTACCTGGCAGTGGTGGATTGAGTCTGAGGGAAGTTCTAAGCTTAGCGCAGATTTCGACTACGGTCCTAAGGAAGTAAGAAAAGATGTGAATGGGAAGGATATGACACTGCCTTATACGCAGATAGGTGCGTACGAAGGCGGAAGCTCTCTGGCAGTATATGGAGATGTAGATGCCAAAAACACACTTCATCTGTTTAAAACAGATTTGGAAGTAAAGGACAGCTCCAAAGCATCTATTACTTTCAGAAAAACTTCTGATGATGATGTGGCTATGAAACTGGGTGTTGTTCTGAAAGACGGAAGCAGCACAAGCATGGAAGAACTGGAAATTGCAGACAGTACAGAAAAAGGCGGCTGGATTACCAGTGAAGTAGATTTATCTCAATATGCAGGACAGAATATAGCGGCTTTAGGTCTGGTATTTGACGGACAAGCTGAAGGCTATCAGATGAATATCGGCGGCATGAAGGTGACAGACGGCGGCAATTATACACCGGCAGCTCCTACCAATTTTGGCGTTGACAGAAATTTCGTAGATGACGAAATGATTGTTAAGTGGGATTTGGGTAGCTATGATAATGTTGAAAAATATGAAATTTATGCAAATCTTTCTAATGGTGAGAAAGTATTTGTAGGCGGAATTTTTGATAATATTTATTATATTAAAAATCTGAAAGAAACCAATGCAGTTACCTTGGAACTTGTTGCAGTAGGAAAAGACGGTTCTAAGAGCAAGCCTGCTACATGTAAAGTTAATTATAAACAAGGTGTGAAGGACCTTGCAGTGGCTTCAGAGGAAAAAGAGATTTCCGTTCATGATAAAGCAGTTGTGAAAGGAAAACTGGTGCAGTCAAAGGAAGAAGGCGCATTGAATTTAAGCTGGACTAATCCGTCAGTGGACTATGACCATTTGGAAATCGAAGTGAGCATGGATGACTCCGCAGATACTGAAACTTGGACTATGACAGTGCCGAAAGGAGAAAACAAAGCACGTATCGAAGTACCAAGGTATAACGGAGAACAGTATAATGCTGCTGTCACAGTGGTATTTGCAGATGGCTCTAAAGGTGAGACTGTAAATGTGACAGGTAAGGTGAAAGATACATATAGTATGCCGTTTACCTACGATGGAGAGAACATTCGTATTGAAGGAACAGCACTTACTGTTTGGTGTCCGCAGTCACCTGACTGGTTCAAGCTGCATATTAGCTTAGACGGTCAGGCTCTTGAGTTTAAAAACGGATTTAACGCATTTGCAGCGCCGCATGCAATTCGTGCTGCCACAACTATGAAATCCAGCTCAGGCCTGCCGGAAACAGAAGGAATGTTAGAAGTTGTTATTGAAGACTATGCAGGTAATATGTCAGAGCCTTGTCGTATGTACTTAAAAGACGGTGTTTTGACAAATAGACAAAATTTGGATAAGGTAATTGCAGAAGCGGAAGCTTTAGACCTTAGCCTTTATACACCAAGCACAGCGGAACTTGTGAAAGCAGCTTTAGAAGAAGCGAAAGCTGTGCAGGAAAAGGATACAGCGGAGCAGGCTGAGATTGATGCGGCAGCAGAAAAACTGTCTAAAGCAATAGAAAACTTAGAATGGAAAAATGGCTGGGTTGAGACTGAAAATGGTTGGTTCTACTATGATAACGGTCAGAAAGCAACCGGTTGGAAAGTCGTTTCCGAAAAATGGTATTACTTCAATGAAGAAGGAATTATGCAGACCGGCTGGGTATCCGTAGACGGTCACTGGTATTACATGGACCAGTGGGGAGCAATGTGCACCGGCTGGGTATCCGTAAACAATCACTGGTATTACATGGACCAGTGGGGAGCAATGTGCACTGGTTGGGTATCTGTAAATGGCCAGTGGTATTATATGGACCAGTGGGGAGTAATGTGCACCGGCTGGGTATCTGTAAATGGCCAGTGGTATTACATGAACGAAAGCGGAGCCATGGAAACAGGCTGGGTACAGGTAGGAGAAACATGGTACTATATGGACCAGTGGGGAGCAATGCAGACAGGCTGGGTATCCGTAAACGGCCAGTGGTATTACATGAACGAAAGCGGAGCAATGGCAACGGGCTGGGTATTTGTAAATAATCAGTGGTATTACATGGACCAGTGGGGAGCAATGTGCACCGGTTGGGTACTTGTAGGTAATGACTGGTATTATATGAATACAGACGGAAGCATGGCAACCAGTCAGTGGATTGGCGGCTATTATGTAGACGCATCCGGAAAGATGGAATAAAGTACAAAAATTTAAAAGAGATTAAATCTTAATTGAGAGGAGCTGTTACTTCGATGATGAAAATCGTGAAGTAGCAGTTCTTCTGTTTTAAAGGATTTTTTCGCTTCTGAAACGCTTTGTTCTTGTGTTAAAAGAAGGAAAGTGTTACAATAAGGATTAGTAATGTTAAAAGTAGAGAGTTTTAGGAGTATATCATAATGAAGCTGATTGAAAAGGTTTTTGGAACACATAGTGAAAGAGAATTAAAACGTATTACTTCCCTTGTAGACAAAATCGAAGCGCTGCGTCCTACTATGCAGGCGTTAAGTGATGAAGAACTGCGGGGAAAGACGAAAGAGTATAAAGACAGACTTCAGGAGGGAGCAACTTTAGACGACCTTCTTCCGGAAGCGTTTGCCACAGTACGAGAAGCTGCAAAGCGTGTACTTGGTATGGAGCATTACCGTGTACAGTTAATCGGTGGTATCATTCTGCATCAGGGACGTATTGCGGAAATGAGAACCGGTGAAGGTAAAACCTTGGTATCCACACTTCCTGCATATTTAAACGCATTGGAAGGAAAAGGCGTACATGTTGTAACCGTCAATGACTATCTGGCTCACCGTGATGCTGAGTGGATGGGAAAGGTACATGAGTTCTTAGGTCTTACTGTGGGTGTCGTATTAAACGACATGAAGAATGACGAAAGACGTGAACAGTATGCTTGCGATATTACTTATGTAACAAACAACGAGCTGGGATTTGATTATCTTCGTGACAACATGGTTATTTATAAAGAACAGCTTGTTCAGAGAGATTTGCACTATGCAATTATCGATGAGGTCGACTCTGTATTGATTGATGAGGCACGTACACCTCTGATTATTTCAGGACAGAGCGGAAAATCTACAAAGCTTTATGAAGTGTGTGACATTTTGGCAAAACAGTTAGAGCGTGGTGAAGCCAGCGGCGAAGTTACCAGAATGACTGCAATCATGGGCGAAGAAATTACAGAAACAGGCGATTTCATTGTCAATGAAAAAGATAAAATCGTAAACCTTACAGAGCAGGGTGTAAAAAAAGTAGAAAAATTCTTCAATATCGAAAACTTAGCGGATCCGGAAAATCTGGAAATCCAGCATAATATTATTCTCGCCTTGCGTGCTCATAACCTGATGTTTAGAGATCAGGATTATGTAGTAAAAGATGATGAGGTTTTAATTGTAGATGAATTTACCGGACGTATTATGCCGGGACGTCGTTATTCCGATGGTCTTCATCAGGCAATCGAAGCGAAGGAGCATGTAAAAGTAAGACGTGAAAGTAAAACTCTTGCAACCATTACTTTCCAGAACTTTTTTAATAAATATAAGAAGAAATCCGGTATGACAGGTACTGCCCTTACAGAAGAACAGGAATTCAGAGATATTTACGGTATGGACGTTATCGAAATTCCTACCAACAGACCGGTAGCGCGTATTGACAAAGAAGACGTAGTATATATGACAAAGAAAGAAAAATTCCGTGCAGTTGTGGAAGCGGTAAAAGAAGCTCATGCAAAACAGCAGCCTGTACTGGTAGGTACAATTACCATTGAGACATCCGAACTTTTAAGCCGTATGCTTACAAGAGAAGGCATTAAACATCAGGTATTGAATGCGAAGTTTCATGAAAAAGAAGCGGAAATTGTAGCACATGCCGGTGAAGCAGGAAATGTAACCATTGCTACAAATATGGCAGGTCGTGGTACCGATATTAAATTAGATGATATTTCAAAAGAAGCAGGCGGTCTGAAAATTATCGGTACAGAACGTCATGAGTCTCGTCGTATTGATAACCAGTTAAGAGGTCGTTCCGGACGTCAGGGTGACCCGGGTGAGTCATGCTTCTATATTTCTTTGGAAGATGATTTAATGCGTTTGTTCGGTTCTGAAAAGCTGATGACTATGTTTAAATCTTTAGGTGTTGCAGAAAATGAGCAGATTGAGCATAAAATGCTTACTAGCGCCATTGAAAAAGCACAGAGAAAGATTGAAGGAAACAACTATGGTATTCGTAAAAACCTTCTGGAATACGATCAGGTAAATAATGAGCAGAGGGAAATTATCTATAAAGAAAGACGTATGGTACTGGACGGCGCTAATATGCGTGACTCTATTTATAAGATGATTACTGATACTGTGGAACATGCAGTAGATATGTGCTTTTCCGATGATGTGGATCAGGAAGAATGGGATTTAAACGAATTTAATTCTGTACTTCTGCCGACTATTCCTCTGAACCCTTTAACTTTAGAGAAAGTAAAAGGCGTAAAGAAAAATCAGTTAAAACAGGAATTAAAAGAAGAAGCTGTGAAGCTTTACGAAGAAAAAGAAGCAGAATTTCCGGAAGCAGAGCAGCTGCGTGAATTAGAGCGTGTTATCCTTCTGAAGGTCATTGACCAGAAATGGATGGATCATATTGATGATATGGATCAGCTTCGTCAGGGAATTGGACTTCAGGCTTACGGACAGAGAGATCCAAAAGTAGAATATAAGATGCAGGCTTATGAAATGTTTGATGCAATGATTGCGGCAATTCAGGAAACAACGGTAAGACTGTTGTATCATGTACGACTTGAGCAAAAAGTAGAGCGTGAGCAGGTTGCTCAGGTAACGGGAACAAATAAGGACGACTCCGGTCCGAAAAAACCGGTGCAGAGAGTAGAAAAGAAGGTCTACCCAAATGATCCTTGTCCATGCGGCAGCGGTAAGAAATATAAACAGTGCTGCGGCAGAAAATCAATCTGATAAGTCAGCGATACAGACTGCTGTGGGAAAATAGTTCCACGGCAGTCTTTGTGTTTTTGCATAGAAAAATGCGGTCTATGCAATTAAAGGAGGTAAAATGCTATGGGACAGATGGTAGATTTCACCATGGAAAGAGAAGGGCTTGTAAAAGAAGGAGATAGAGTAGAATTAAAAGAAGATCAGGCGCTTACCATGTCCGGGATGATGTATTATTATACAATTAAACCTGCGGTGGCTATGTCCAGTAATCTGAAAAAGCCTTTAAAAGCATTGACGGGAACTGTGGCAAAGGTAGAACCACAGGTGAGTATCTATATGGTTACGGTAGAAATTGATGAGGAATAGGAGGAAAAAGCTTTGGTAGAATTAGATCAGTTTAAATATACATTAAATGGTTATACAGAGCCTTTAAAAGAGGTCAGAGACTCTCTTGATTTAGAGAATAAGGAAAAAAGAGTAGAAGAGCTGGAAAGAGAAATGGAAGCTCCGGGATTTTGGGATAATGCAGAGCGCTCTCAGAAGATGATGAAGGAGCTTAGCGCCTTAAAGGGAGATATGGAAATTTATCATAAGCTGCAAAACCAGAAGGAAGAAATTGAGCTGATGATTGAAATGGGATATGAGGAAAACGATCCTTCTATTGTCCCTGACATTCAAGAAATGTTAGATGAATTTATACAGGATTTTGAGCATATTCGTATTAAGACATTATTGTCAGGAGAATATGACAAGGACAATGCCATTGTGACTCTTCACGCAGGAGCCGGCGGAACAGAGTCCTGCGACTGGGCAAGTATGTTGTACCGCATGTATCTGCGCTGGGCAGACAGACAGGGCTTTAGCACAGAGGTGTTGGATTATCTGGACGGAGATGAAGCGGGCATTAAATCTGTCACTTTTCAGGTAAATGGAGAGAATGCCTATGGTTACTTGAAGTCCGAAAAGGGTGTACACCGTCTTGTTCGAATTTCACCTTTTAATGCAGCAGGAAAGCGACAAACTTCTTTTGTTTCCTGTGATGTTATGCCGGATATTGAAGAAGACGTGGATGTGGAAATCAATCCCGATGATTTGCGAATTGATACCTATCGTTCCAGTGGCGCAGGCGGACAGCATATCAATAAAACTTCTTCTGCCATCCGTATCACACATCTTCCAACAGGAATTGTGGTACAGTGTCAGAATGAACGTTCTCAGTTCCAGAATAAAGATAAAGCAATGCAGATGTTGAAAGCAAAGCTGTATCTTTTAAAACAGCAGGAAAATGAGAAAAAGCTTTCCGGTATTCAGGGTGAGCTGACAGAAATCGGATGGGGAAATCAAATCCGTTCTTACGTTATGCAGCCGTATACCATGGTAAAAGACCATCGCACAAACGAAGAAACAGGAAATGTAGATGCGGTGATGAATGGAAATATTGATAACTTTATCAATGCTTACTTAAAATGGGTTGCCTTGGGGAAAACAGAAAAATAGTTGCTTGCTGCCTGAAAGTGTGATAATATCTTTTGAAGACGTACAAATGTATTTTTGGAAAGAACAAGGGAAAAAGATGAAAGATAACAGAAGATATTTTGTGGTAACAGAAAAAGCCGTACCGGATGTACTATTAAAGGTGGTAGAGGCAAAAAGGCTTTTAGACATTCAGCAATATGATACCGTTCAGGAAGCAGTAGAGGCAGTGGGAATTAGCAGAAGCTCCTTTTATAAATATAAGGATGATATTTTCCCATTTAAGGAAAAGACAAAAGGACATAATATTACGTTTATTATTCAGATGGATGATGAACCGGGACTTTTATCAGCGGTGCTTCGGACAATCGCACAATTTCACGGAAACATTCTGACCATACATCAGAGTATTCCCATGAACGGAATTGCCAGTCTTACGCTGAGTGTGGCAATTTCCGCAGTAGAGGGAGACGCTGCTGCGATGATGGATAATATTGAGCATATTAATGGAGTGCATTATCTGAAGATTTTAGGCAGAGAATAAGAAGGAGTGAGGGTATGAAATATGTTGTGGTGTTAGGTGACGGAATGGCAGACGAGCCTTTAGAAGTGTTGGGGGGAAAGACACCTTTGGCTTATGCCAAAACACCTGCAATGGATTTACTGGCAAAAACAGGTGAGATAGGAATGGCAAGAACTGTACCAAAGGGAATGAGTCCGGGAAGCGATACTGCCAACCTGTCAATTATAGGATATAATCCTGAGATTTATTATTCCGGACGTTCTCCTTTGGAAGCCTTGAATATCGGAGTCAGTATGGAAGAAGGGGATGTGGCAATTCGTGCTAACCTTGTGACTCTTTCAGAGGAAGAAGAAAATTATGAGGAAAAACATCTTTTAGACCATAGTGCAGATGAAATCAGTACAGAGGAAGCGGAAGCTTTACTGGAAGCAGTAAAAGAAGGACTGGAAAATCATGAATTTCAGTTTTATGCAGGAACCAGCTACCGTCATTGTCTGATTTGGAAACACGGAAATGTTGTGCCTTTGACACCTCCTCATGATATCAGAGAAAGAGAAATTAAGAACTATCTGCCTGATGAAGCGCTTTTGCTTGCCATGCAGAAGGAGAGCTATAAGATATTGGAAAACCATCCCATTAATCAAAAGCGCAGAGAAAAGGGATTAAATCCGGCAAACAGTCTTTGGTTCTGGGGAGCAGGAACAAAACCGACTTTAACATCTTTTGAAGGAAAGTTCCATAAAAAAGGTGTGATGATATCTGCAGTAGATTTATTAAAGGGAATTGCTGTGGGCACGGGAATGAAAAATATTTCTGTTAAAGGGGCTAACGGAGGGCTTCATACCAATTATGAGGGAAAAGCGCAGGCTGCCCTTGATGCACTTTTAAAAGAGGATTATGATTTTGCCTATATTCATGTGGAAGCGCCGGATGAAATGGGACATCAGGGAAGTGTGGAGAAAAAAATACAGGCGATTGAATATCTGGATGAAAGAGTAATTAAGCTTGTAAAAGAAGGCTTGGAGAAGTCAGGAGAGGATTATCGCCTTTTGATTTTGCCGGATCATCCAACTCCTATAAAGGTGAAGACACATACGGCAAATCCTGTTCCTTATCTGTTGTATGACAGCAGAAAAACAGAGGAAACAGGTAATTGTTACAGTGAGGAGGCAGGGGCTCATTTAGAACCGGTAAAGGGGCATGAGCTTTTGAAGATTTTATTTGAAGAATAAGAAATAAAAAGGCTGATACAGACAAACGCTTTTATTTGCGTTTTCTATATCAGCCCTTTCTTTTATTGGACATTCTTAAAAATTAGAATTATTTTCATTCGGATTTTCATCTATTGTTATTGTTGGAAACTCATTTGTCGGTGTACTATCCGGTGTATTTAATTCTCCGATAATATCACGATAAAAGTTTGCTATAGTCATATCCATATATGGAATAAGCCATATAAATCCAATATAGCAAGTAAGTACAGAAAGGAATGCCAAAGGAAGAAAGCTGAGAGTAATATAAAGGGAACGACCTTTATTTCCTTTCATCAGGCGAATACTTTCTTTCATGGAGTCCATAGCCCCCATCTCGGGATGGTCTAATAAAAGGTACGTGCTGAGACCTAAAAACAAGTCAATAATTACACTGATAATAAGGTCAAACACAGAGAAAAACAAAATAAAGGAAACAGGAATGTCACTGTTCATGGACATAAACATAACAGGTAAACCTGTGACAAAGCCAATTCCTGCAATGACTAATCCTACAATTAAGAAACGGTCTGCATTATGATGAAAAACATACAACATATCTTTCATGGAATAAGCTTGTTTTCTGCTGATATTTAAAGTCATTTTTGTAATTCCTGCACCAAACAGGGAGATAAATAAGGAAACCGCATAGGTGAGAAATTCGCTGGTTATTGTACCTGTAACTGTGGTAGTGTTTGTGAAAAAGGTGATGAAAAATATTACTATAAAGCTAATAACACCTAAAATTATGTTGGCTCCCATAGGAAGTCCCCAGTTGCCGTCCAGCGCTTTTCTGGAAATGGCTTTTAATTGTGATGATGTATGTTTCATGAAAATAACCTCCTGTCTTAGATAAAATATGTGGTAAAATATATTCTATCAAATATATTTTCATTATAACATAGTAGGTGGAGAATACAATAAAATTATGAAGAAAAACAGAGATGTTAAACTAGAAAAAAATATATATGCAGCAGGGTGGATTTTACTTTTGGTGGGGATTATTTTGCTGGCAATAAAACGGATTTTTCCTGCTGATTTTGCGCTGCCTCCCTGTGTTTTTCACAAATGGACAGGATATTATTGCCCCGGATGCGGCGGAACAAGAGCAGTAAAAGCTCTGCTAAGAGGTGATGTCATAGGCTCTTTCTTCTATCATCCTGTGGTGCTTTACGGAGCTGTTTTATATGGATGGTACATGCTTTCGCACACCGTTGAGTATTTGTCAAAAGGCAGGCTTCGTATCAGTATGCCCTATACAGAAAAGTATTTATATGGGGCTGTTTTTATTATTCTTATACAATGGATTTTGAAGAATGGTGTGAAAATAATATGGGGAATTGACCTGATATAAACAGGCAATTCCCCGTGAAAATACATCTTACATATGCTTATATAAAGTTACCGCCATTGTCTGTTTCAGGCTGCTGGAAGAACTCCGGAGGAAGCTGAAATTCGTCAAAATCCTCATAATAATCAGGAGAATTTTCATAGTCCCAGCTGTCTGTGCCTGCATCTCCTTCAAAACCGTTTAAGTATTCATCTAAGAAATTGTATAATTCCTCATCACTTACATTATCGTCTGTGAGAATATGAATATAATCGCTTAAAAAAGAGCTTCCTTCCGGTGAGAACAGAAATACAGAGCAGAAAAAAATCAAAAAGGCACCGGCAATCGCCAATGTGCTGGCAGAGAGCGCAAGACCTGCTTTCGCAGCGCCGGAGCGGGCACGCTCACCCTTTGACAGGCAGGAAAAAAGAATTCCCAAGCTTGACAGGATAAAAAGTAAAAACGGAGCACAGCAAAGAAATACAAGGGAAAGAATTCCCATTACCAAAGATGCTGTGGCAAAGCCGTTGTTTCCCTGATAGAGGGAAGGGGTGGGCGGAATTGGTTCTTGTGGCGGAACAGGCTGATAAGGTTGTTCGTTATTGTAAGGATTTTCCATGGGCTAGACCTCGTTTCTTTTGAATAATCATAGGGTTATTTTATCATGTATTATTTTGTCAGGCAATAAAAAGACATAAAAAAGAGTTTGGTAAGGGACAAAGCATGAATTTCTTGACAAATTCCTTACAGATTGATAAGGTTGTAAGGTGATAATAGTGAAAAGAGAAAGGACAGTTATATGGATATTATACAGATTATAACTCAGGAATTAAATGTAGAAAAATGGCAGGTAGAAGCTGCTGTTTCCTTAATAGATGAGGGGAATACCATCCCGTTTATTTCCCGTTACCGTAAAGAAGCAACAGGAGCTTTAAATGATGAACAGCTTCGTACTTTATTTGAACGCCTTACTTATCTTCGCAATCTGGAGGATAAGAAAAAACAGGTTCTTTCCAGTATTGAAGAACAGGGCAAATTAACAGAAGAATTAAAGAAACAGATTTTAGAAGCGCAGACATTGGTTGTGGTAGAAGATTTATACCGTCCGTACAGACCAAAGAGAAGAACAAGAGCGACGATTGCCAAGGAAAAAGGTCTGGAAGGTCTGGCAAATATTGTGCTTCTTCAGATGACAGAGAACAGCATTGAGAAAGAAGCGGAAGCTTTTGTTTCTGAAGAAAAAGAAGTAAAAAATGTAAAAGAAGCCATTGCAGGAGCTATGGATATTGTGGCAGAAAGTATTTCTGATGAAGCAGATTACCGTATTCGCATCCGTGAAATGACAATGAAAAAGGGAATGCTTGTTTCCGTTGCCAAGAAACCGGAGGAAACAACAGTTTACGAGATGTATTATGACCATGAAGAGCCGGTATCCAAGGTGGCAGGTCACAGAGTTTTAGCCATTAACCGAGGAGAAAAGGAAAAAATCCTTACAGTGAAAATTTCTGCACCGGAAGAGGATATTCTTCGTTATCTGGAAAAACAGGTGATTACAAAAGAAAATGAAAATACTACACCTGTTTTAAAAGCAGCAGTGGAAGACAGTTACAGACGTTTGATTGCTCCGGCGATTGAAAGAGAAATCAGAAATGATTTAACAGAAAAGGCAGAAGACGGAGCAATTAAAGTCTTTAAGAAAAATCTGGAACAGCTTTTAATGCAGCCTCCAATCGTAGGACTGGTCGTATTGGGCTGGGACCCTGCTTTCCGTACAGGATGTAAGCTGGCAGTAGTAGATGCCACAGGTAAAGTGCTGGATACCACAGTTATTTACCCGACTGCCCCTACCACACCGGCGAAAATTGCAGCGGCAAAAGAAACCTTAAAAGAAATGATTGAAAAGTATAACATTACTCTGTTTTCAGTAGGAAACGGAACTGCCAGCAGAGAGTCTGAGCAGGTAATTGTTGAGCTTTTAAAAGAAATTCCGCAGAAGGTTCAGTATGTAATTACAAATGAAGCAGGAGCTTCTGTTTACTCTGCAAGTAAGCTGGCAACAGAAGAATTTCCGAATTTTGATGTGGGACAGAGAAGTGCTGCATCCATTGCAAGAAGACTTCAGGACCCATTGGCAGAGCTGGTTAAAATCGACCCGAAATCCATTGGAGTTGGGCAGTATCAGCACGATATGAACCAGAAAAAACTGGGCGAAGCCCTTTCCGGAGTAGTGGAAGACTGTGTAAATAAAGTCGGTGTAGACTTAAATACAGCCTCTGTTTCCCTTCTGGAATATGTGTCCGGTATCAGTAAAGCCATTGCAAAAAATATTGTTGTATACAGAGAAGAAAACGGTGAATTTAAAGACAGAAAAGAGCTTTTAAAGGTGGCAAAATTAGGACCGAAAGCTTTTGAACAGTGTGCCGGTTTCCTGCGTATTCGTGGAGGCAAAAATCCTCTTGATGCTACCAGCGTGCATCCGGAAAGCTACCCTGCGGCAGAGAAATTTCTGGAAAGCATGGGAATGAAACCGGAGGATATCTTTAACGGTCAGCAGGTATATTTTGTAAAAGATTATGCACAGCAGGCAGAAAAGCTGGGCGTTGGAGAAATGACATTAAGAGATATTGTCAAAGAGCTGACAAAACCGGGACGTGATCCTCGTGAGGAAATGCCAAAGCCAATTCTTCGTACCGACGTTTTAGATATGAAGGATTTAAAAGAGGGAATGGTATTAAAAGGAACCGTTCGAAATGTTATTGATTTCGGAGCTTTTGTAGATATCGGCGTGCATCAGGACGGACTTGTACATATTTCCCAGATGACAGAACGCTACATTAAACATCCTTTGGAAGCAGTAAGCGTAGGAGATGTGGTGGACGTTATGGTTCTGGGGGTTGATATGAAGAAAAAGAGAATTTCCCTGACTATGAAAGGGATTAAATAAAGAAAGGAAGCGCTTAACATGAACGTTAATCAGGAACGAATTGCAAAATTGCAGGAAAAAATGCAGGCGGCAGACATGGATATGTATTTAGTGCCTACCGCAGATTTTCACCAGTCAGAGTATGTAGGAACTTATTTTAAGGTAAGAGCGTGGCTGTCCGGATTTTCCGGTTCCGCAGGAACACTTCTTGTAACAAGAGACAATGCTTATCTGTGGACAGACGGCAGATATTTTATTCAGGCGGCAAAGCAACTGGAAGGTACAGGAGTAACTCTCATGAAAATGGGAGAGGAAGGAGTTCCTACGGTAGAAGAATTTATTAAAGAGAATTTACCAATGAACGGCTGTCTGGGATGTGACGGAAGAACCGTTCATGTAGCAGAAGGAAAAGATTTTGAAGCTCTGGTACAGGAAAAAGAAGGCAGATTTGAGTATCAGAATGATTTGGCAGGAGCAATCTGGACAGACAGACCGGAAATGTCAAAAGAACCTGTCTATACGTTAGATGTGAAATATGCAGGGAAATCAAGAGAAGATAAAATTCAGGATGTAAGAGCTGCCATGAAGGACGCCGGAGCAAACGTACATATCATCAGCAGTATGGACGATATTGTATGGCTTTTAAATATCCGTGGAAACGATATTATTTACAATCCGGTAGTTATGTCTTATGTAATGGTAACTATGGAGCAGGTTCACTTCTATGTGCAGGAAGAAGCTGTATCTGTACAGGTAAGAGCGGAATTGGAAAAAGCAGGTGTGGTGCTTCATGATTATTTTGCAATTTATGAAGACGTAAAAGCACTGGCAGAGGACAGCAAAATTATGCTGGAAGATGCCTGCACCAATTATACTTTATACAAAAATCTTCCGGAAAATGTGGAAGTTATTTTCCAGAGCAATCCTGCGGCAATTATGAAAGGCTGCAAAAATGAAGTAGAGATGGAAAATATCAGAATTGCCCACATTAAAGATGCAAAAGCAATGTGCAGATTTATCTACTGGTTTAAAAATAATGTAAACAGCGGAGAAATTACAGAGTACAGTGCGGCAGAGAAAAGTCTGGAGTTTCGAAAAGAAGATGAAGATTGTCTGGATTTAAGCTTTGAAACCATCTGTGCTTATGAAGCAAATGCGGCAATGTGCCATTATGCACCAACAGAAACAGAGTATGCCAAGGTAGAGCCAAAAGGATTTTTCCTCATTGACTCCGGCGCACAGTATTGGCAGGGAACAACTGACATTACAAGAACCATTGCAGCAGGAGAACTGACACAGGAGCAAAAAGAAAACTTTACGCTGGTGCTTCAGGGACATATCCGCCTTGCTATGGCAAAATTCCAGTACGGATGCAGCGGCGCTAATTTAGATGTATTGGCAAGAGGTCCTCTCTGGGAAAGAGCTATGGACTTTAACCACGGAACAGGACATGGAGTGGGATATTTGCTGAACGTTCATGAAGGCCCTCAGAATATCAACTGGAGAATGCGTGCCAACGGCAGACGTGGAAACACAACACCTCTGGAAGAAGGTATGCTCACATCAGATGAACCGGGATTGTATTTAGAAGGAAAATACGGTATTCGTACAGAAAACCTTCTTCTTTGCAGAAAAGCAGAAAAGAATGGATACGGACAGTTTATGGAATTTGAAAACATGACATGGGTTCCTTATGAAAGAGAAGCGATTTTACCGGAAATGCTTACAAAAGCAGAGCTGGCATGGCTGAACGCATATCATCAGAAGGTATACGAAATTGTAGGACCAATGCTCTGTGAAGAAGAACGTCAATGGCTGAAAGAGGCAACTGCTGAAATCAAGTAAAGGGAATGAATATGAAAAGCCATCAGGAAGATGCGGGGAGACTGATTAACATTGTTTCTCATCAGCTAAAGAGGAAAATTGCCCTTCCCTCAGAAAAGAGATGCGGGCTTACCAACATGCAAAGCAGGGTGCTTCACTTTATTTTGCTTCGGACTTTAGAAATTCCGGTGTATCAAAAGGATATTGAGAAGGAATTTGATATTCGAAAGTCCACGGCAACGGAAATTTTGAAGCTCATGGAGAAAAACGGTTTTATTTTCCGAGAGTGTTCCAAGGAAGACGGCAGAATGAAGGAAATCATTCCCACAGAAAAGTCATTGGCAATGCAAAAGGAAATCGTGGAAAATATACGCAGTATCGAGACAAAATTAAGGGAGGGAATACCTCCCGAGGATTATCAGACTTGTATTGACGTTTTGAAAAAAATGATAGAAAATCTGGTGTGACAGTTCAGGTATAGGCGGCAAAACCGCCAACCGGAGCCGATATGGCTGAATGGTTACGATTTGACGGACAAATATGAAGTTTCTGATGATTTTTAGCAAGTTAAGAGGTATAATAGAGGTACGTTTAGATTTCAAATGAAAAAGGAGAGAGTACCATGAAACAGGATATGATTGTAATTCTGGACTTGGGCAGCACAGAAAATACAGTGGTTGCCAGAGAAATCAGAGAACTGGGTGTTTATAGCGAAATTCATCCTCATGACATTACGGTGGAAGAGCTTCAGGCGCTGGATAATGTAAAAGGTATCATTTTAAACGGCGGAGAAAACAGAGTCGTAGACGGAAAAGAAGTAGAAATCAGACCGGAGCTTTATACTTTGGGATATCCGATGATTTCTGTTGATTATCCGGCTTCTAAATGTGAGAAACAGTTGAAAGAGCTTCCAAATAAGGAAGAATTAAAACAGTTTGTATTTGAAGAATGTAAGGCAGAAGCAAACTGGAACATGAAGAACTTTATTGAGGATCAGGTAGAGCTTATCCGCAAACAGGTAGGAGACAAGAAGGTTTTGCTTGCTTTATCCGGCGGTGTAGACTCCTCTGTTGTAGCAGCTATGTTAATCAAAGCAATCGGACAGCAACTTGTATGCGTGCATGTAAATCATGGTTTAATGCGTAAAAATGAGTCCGAAAGTGTTGTGAAAATCTTTAGAGACGAGCTTCATGCAAATTTAATTTATGTAGATGCCACAGAGAGATTTTTAGGAAAACTGGAAAATGTAGCTGATCCGGAAGAAAAACGTAAAATCATCGGCGGTGAATTCATCCGTGTATTTGAAGAAGAAGCCAGAAAACTGGAAGGCATTGATTTCTTAGGACAGGGAACGATTTATCCTGATATTATCGAAAGCGGCACAAAGACAGCAAAATGCGTGAAGTCTCATCACAATGTAGGAGGACTGCCGGAAGACTTACAGTTTGAATTGGTAGAACCATTGAAACAGTTGTTTAAAGACGAAGTTCGTGCCTGCGGTATCGAGTTGGGACTGCCTCATGACATGGTTTATCGTCAGCCATTCCCGGGACCGGGACTTGGTGTAAGATGCCTTGGCGCAATTACGAGAGACAGACTGGAAGCCGTAAGAGAGTCCGATGCAATTTTAAGAGAAGAATTTGCAAAAGCAGGTCTGGATAAAAAAGTTTGGCAGTACTTTACAGTTGTGCCGGACTTTAAGGCTGTTGGAGTAAGAGATAATGCAAGAAGCATGGGGTATATGGTGGTAATTCGTGCTGTTAATACCATTGATGCCATGACGGCAAGCATTGAAAGAGTTGATTATGAGGTTCTGGAAAAAATTTGTGCCAGAATTACAGCGGAAGTTCCAAGTGTAAGCAGAGTGTGCTATGAGCTTACACCGAAGCCGGTGGCAACCATAGAGTTTGAATAACATTAAAGAGCCAAGAAACCCATTTTTATGGGAGTTCTTGGCTCTTTCTATGTCTGTTAACAATGAAATAATTAGTATCTTTCTGTCAGATTTTCTTTTATCCATTCGTTATACTTTATGAAAGATAAAAACAGGGGGTGAGAAATCTTGGAAAAGCATGAGTTTAAAATTCTGCTGGAGACTATGTATGAATTGTATGAGCAGGGAATGTATCGGGTTGCCTATGGAGTTCTTCATAACAGGGAACAGGCAGAGGGTGCAGTACAGGACAGTTTTGAGAAACTTTTGAAGTATTTACCGAAAATTGATACTCCTGATAGTCCCAAAACACAACAACTTGTTTTGAAAACAGTTCGAAATACAGCAATCGATCAGTACCGCAGAAACAATAAACAGAATGAATGGCTGTCTCAGCAGGAACAAGGAGAAGAAACAAATTCATTTGTAAAATCTGTGGAGGACAGAGAATTTATTCAGCAATTATTGAATGCAGTTCCAACAGAATATAGGGAGATTATTAAATTACGCTGTTATTATGGATTTTCGGCAAAAGAGACAGGTGATATTTTAGGGCTTAGTGAAGGAAATGTAAATAAAAGATTGGAGAGAGCACGAAAATTGATTGCTGACCGATTGGAATGGGAGGAGGAATTTGACAATGAAACAGGAAAAATTAGATCAGATAATGAAAAAACTGGGACAAGAAATAGAAGACGAGCAATTTGGACAAGAAGAACAAACGCATGATTTCTCCGAAGATTATCAGAACAGAAAACAAAGCTTATTGTCTTTAATAGAAACAAAAAAAGAGAACAAAGTTATATTTCATAATGGTGGAATGAAAAAATTTCTTCAAGCGGCAGCGGCAGTGATACTTGTAGTAGGAATTTCTTTTACAGCTTATGCAATGACAAAAAACAGAAAGGCAATTCGGGTAGAAATTAAGGAAGGGATACAAACAATTTTGATAAAGGTGGAAAGGAAGAAGGAATGTACAGATGTAATTGCTGTTCCTGGATATTTACCGGAAGGTTATGAAATCTGGGATGAGGAAAAAGAAAAATATTCTCTTGGGAAATATTCCTTTGGAGGCGTTTGGGGGGCAAATGGCATTACAATTCAAGTAAACGATTGGATGGAAAAAGAGAAAATTACAAAGGAAAAAATTACTCTGGGAGAAAAAATAGAGTATCCGGATTATGCAAAAGGATGCAGTCTTCAGGTGACGGATATTACATTTTCCGAGGTGGAAGATGAGGTACATAAGATAGATGGCCCGGTAAAGAAGCTGGAGGTTGCAGTGAAATTACAAAACACCACAGATAAGTTGTGGGAAGAACTGCCGGTATATCCGGTGTTTTATAGCCCGCTTATGGAAAATGAACCGCCATACGACCTTAAAGGAGGAGTTCCTGACAGTAAGTATAATGGAAAGTATTATGTAAGATTAGAACCATATGCAGAAAAAGAAGTATATTTCACATTTATTGTTTCGGAAGAAGGGTATCTTGAATTTTTGGGAAAAGATGATTTAAAGCTTTTTAAATAGCATATTTATTCGAAAGTCAGACAAGTGATAACCGCCCGCAAATCTCTATTTATGAGACTTGCGGGCTTAAATTTATTTCATATCTTTACAGAGTTCCTTCCCATAAGTATCCAACAAATAAATTGTCTTTTCCATATCTTCTTTTTCTGCTTCTGGATGAAGGGCGCATATACGAAGAACTGTCTTTTCATGAAGAACCGTAGTAAATACAGCAGCGTATCCGCTCTCCAAAATTTTTTCAGAAATTTTTTCGTTTAAGAGGTCGGTCTGCTCTTTGGATAAACCTTCTGGGGTATAGCGGAAATTTACCATAGCAAGCTGTGCAGGAGAGACGATTTCCCAATCGGGAAGCTCTTTTAGTGTGTCTTCTGCCCAGTGTGCAAGCTGAAAGCCGTGTTCAATAGCGCTGCCGATTAAGTCGCTTCCTAAAATTTGAAGAGTGAGCCAAAGCTTTAAGCCTCTGGCAGGTCTGGTAAGCTCCATACCGATATCCCATGTGTTAATGTGTTCTCTGTCTCCCTGCACATCTTTTAGATATTCCGGATTTACGTGAAAGCTGTGGAATAAGTGCTGAATATCCTTTACCAGAACCATAGCGCAACCGTAGGTTTGAAACAGCCATTTATGGGCATCCCAGCTTAAGCTGTCAGCCAGTTGTATTCCGTCTAAAAGGTGGCGGTATTTCGGACTTAACAGGACAGAAGCACCGTAAGCGCCGTCAACATGGAACCAGAGATTATGTTTTTCACAGATAGCTGCAATTTCTTTTAATGGGTCAATACTGCCTGTATTGGTAGTTCCGGCAGTTCCGATAACTACAAATGGAATAAGTCCGGCTTCTTTGTCAGCCAAAATTGTTTGCTCCAGAATTTCTGTATTGATTTTGAAGTCCGGCGTAGTAGGAATTTTACGAATTCTTTTGTTGGGAATGCCGATAATGCGAAGACCTTTTGCAACGGAGCTGTGTGTCTGGTCGGAAATATAAGCTACACCCAGATGAAGGGTTTCATCTGTCAGTTTGTTGTCTCTGGCAGCAGTAAGAGCTGTGATATTTGCCATAGAGCCTCCGCTTACAAAGACACCGCCTGCTTGTTCTCCAAATCCTGCCTGTGTGCAGAGCCATTTCAACACTTCCTGCTCAATGCAGTTTACCATGGGCGCTAATTTGTTCCCGCCTGCGTGGATATTGTAGGCAGATGTCATAATATCTCCGAGCCATGAAATGGAAGAAGCAGGTCCCGGTACAAAACCAAAGAAACGAGGATGATTGGAGTCTCCTCGATACTGGTATACTTCGTTCATCATTTCCTGAACTACCTCATTGGCAGGACGTCCGTCTTTGGGAATTCCCAATTGTTTTATTTTCTCAGCCTGTCCGCTTGGCGCATTCCAGATGACTTGTTGTGTATGGATGTTGTGCTTTTCCAGACAAAAATCATGTACGAAATTTTTGATTTCTTTTTCTAATTGAGCGCTGTTTAAAATATTTTCACTGTTTATCATAATGTTATTAACTCCTAAAATTCATTGTTATCTTGACGTCTTTAATATAGTAGTTTACACTAAAACTATCTATTTGTTAAATTGATAAATTTTATAATATATATGAAAAAAAATAATAAGAGGAAGATATGGAGATTAGAAATATTGTTACTTTTTTAAAGGTAGCAGGGACGCAGAATTTTTCAAAAGCAGCAGAACAGTTAGGATATTCCCAATCAGCAGTCACTGTACAGATACAACAGTTAGAAAAAGAATTAGATACACAGCTTTTTGAAAGAATAGGGAAAAGAGTTTATTTAACAGAGAAAGGGCAGGAATTTGTTTTTTATGCAAACGAAATTATGAGGGTGACGAATCGTGCCCTTGATTTTTCGAAGAAAAACAGTGTACCGAAGGGGACATTGAGAATAGGGGGTGTAGAGTCGATTTGTACGGCATTGCTGCCTGATTTAATATTAAAGCTTCATAAGCTTTGTCCTGAGATTGAAATTGTAATTAAATCCGGAAAAACCGCAGATTTACTTGAGATGGCCAAGGGAAATGATTTGGATTTGATTTTTACTTTAGACCAGAAAATTTGTAATCCGGAGTGGACTTGTGCAATGCAAAGAACAGAGGAAATTATTTTTGTTACATTGGGAAAGGAAATACAGGAAAAACAAGAAGTGCAGATACAAAAACTGGTGCAAGAACCTTTCCTCCTTACGGAGAAAGGAGCTGCGTATCATTATGAATTAGAGAGGCTTTTATCAGAACGTGATTTGCGGATTTCTCCTGTGCTGGAGATTGGGAATACAGAGACAATTATCAATTTATTGAAAAGGGGAATGGGTGTTTCTTTTTTGCCGGAATTTACAGTGAGAAAGGAATTAAAAAGAGGAAAACTCAGGCAGCTTGATACAGATTTACCCGGTGTAAAAATGTACAGCCAATTATTGCACTATAAAAATAAGTGGATTACACCTCAGATGCAAGTGTTTATAGATATGGTAAAAGGAGAGCAGACTCATTAAATATGGAGCGCTCTCCTTTTGGGATTATGTGCGGGCAAGCCCGTCTACACTCAGTACCACACCTGTGATATAGGAAGCTTCGTCAGAAGCAAGAAAAACAAAAGCATTAGCAATGTCCTCCGGTTGTCCCAGACGGCGTAAAGGAATTTGTGCAATCATCGGTTCGATGACTTCTTTTGGAACTGCTTTCATCATGTCTGTTTCTGTAATTCCGGGAGCTACTGCATTGACACGAATGCCTTTTGGTCCCAGTTCTCGTGCAAGAGATACCGTAAGACCATTTACCGCAAATTTGGAAGTAGGATAGGCAATACCGCTTGGCTGTCCGTAAATACTTACCATAGAAGAGGTGCTTAAAATAACACCTTTTTTTCGGGCTACCATACATTCAGATGCTGCCTTTGTGGCATTGAACACGCCTTTTACATTTAAGTCCATAACTTTATCAAACATTTCTTCTGTGTAATCTGTAAAAAGTGTACTTTCTGAAACACCGGCATTGTTGACAAGAATATCCACACATCCATATTTTGAAGTGACATTTTTAAATTCTTCTCTTACATCTTTTAAGTTGCTTAAATCGGGACTAATTCCAACCACCGTGGAGTCAGGATATTTTTCCTTTAATTGTGCAACAGCCTTTTGGGCGGACTCCATAGAACTGGCAGTTAAAATTACTTTTGCACCTTCTCTTAAAAAGACATCGGCAGTGGCGTACCCAATTCCTCGGCTTCCGCCTGTTATAATTGCTACTTTATCTTTTAATCTCATAATTATTTTCCACCTTTCTGCGAAAGGCACCGATGGGGTCATGAAACCCGTCGGCTAACTTCCGCTTTTTAATTTATCTTCCTTCTGATATTATCTTTTTGATAAGACTGACACACTACAGAACACGTGGAGGTGAGTGGCGGGGCTGTATAGCGGCGACCTCGCATAATTATATGTTGTCGGTCATCCGTTAAGGCATCAATGAATGGCGCATAACAGTAGCCCGTAAACTTATCTCTTCCAAAGTCGACTCGATTTTGCCGGATGACCAGTCACTGTCAGTTTTATTACTACAAAATCAGGAGGTTATTTTATTGTCTTTTAAAATCTTTCGTAAAAATTGCTGTGGACTTGATGTCCACAAAACCTGGATTTATGCCTGCATCGGTATTACCGATACAAACGGCAGAACTACTTATAAGCAAACTCGTTTCTCATCCTTTTCTAAAGGATTAAAGGAACTGTCTACATGGCTTGCGAAATATCAATGTACTGAAGTTTGTATGGAATCTACCGGCAAGTATTGGATCCCTGTTTTTAATGTTCTTGAGAAAGAAGATGTCTCTGTCATTCTTTCTCACCCTAAATATACTAAACCACAAAAAGGAAATAAGACTGACCGTAAGGATGCTAAATGGATCTGCGATTTATTCATGTGTGATATGGTGAAACCTTCCTTTATTCCACCTGCTGACATCCGTCACTTAAGAGATTTGGTAAGATACCGTTTCAAACTCATCTGTATGATTACTGGTGAAAAGAATCGTGCACAAAACTGTCTTACTGTATCTAACCTTAAGCTTGACGATGTATTCAGTGATGTGTTTGGAAAGTCTTCCCGTTCAATTACTGAATATATTCTGAAACATCCAGGGGATTTATTTGATGTGACTCCTTTTGTGGACAGACGTTGTAAGACGCCAATCGAAGAAATTCAGGCTGCTGTTGATGGAGCTATTTCTCCTGAACAGGCCGTAAAACTTCGTCAGTGTCTCAATCACATCGATGAATTAGAAAAGCATCTTGAAGAAATAGAACAGGAAATCCTTCGTCTCTCTGATAAATATCAGGCTGCTCTTGATCTGATCCGCACAGTTCCTGGATTTGACAAAAATCCTATGACTGCCATCCAAGTCCTTTCTGAAATCGGTGGTGATATGTCTGTTTTCCCCTCAGCAAAGCACCTCGTTTCATGGGCAGGATGTTGTCCGCGCAATGACCAAAGCAACAAAAAAATCAAATCAACTCGAATTTCCCGTGCTGGTTCTTATTTTAAACCAGTTCTGGTACAAGTTGCAAATGGTTTATTACGTTCTAAGAAACATCTGGAAATAACGGACCGCTATAAACGTATAAAAGCACGTCGTGGTCACAAGAAAGCCATTATTGCCATCTGCCGTATGCTCCTGACCGCTATCTGGCACATACTCTCAGATTTAAAACCTTATACAGCGGAAGGCTTTCGTGAATCACGTCCTGTGAACGAATCAAAAGTACTGACTACCTCACAGGCTCTTAATTTATTAAAACAACGTGGGTATATTATCAAAGATGATCTCGCACCTGCCATGAATTAAGTGTCGTGTCTATATTTACTTTTTTTGAAACCACCCTAAGGATGGTTTGTTTGCCATACAATTTTATTTTTCTCTAACCACTATCTCTTTGTTTCAAACTTTCACCTCATATACTTGATGAAATTAGTATACATATTTATGCGAAAATTATCTGTGACCAAATCACAAAAGGAAAAAACAACTACTTGCACAGGATATTTGAGAATGGTATGATAGGAAGAAACAAGCAGGAGGTAGAAAATGGGCTGTTTAGGAAACTTATTGTGGTTTATTTTCGGAGGCTGCATTTCCGGTCTTAGCTGGTGTCTGGCAGGATGTCTGTGGTGTATTACGATTATCGGAATTCCTGTGGGACTGCAATGCTTTAAGTTTGCGTCTTTAAGTTTTTTTCCGTTTGGAAAAGAGGTTTCTTACGGTGGAGGAGTAGGCTCTTTGATTTTAAATATTATCTGGCTGGTGGTATCAGGACTGCCGCTTGCGCTGGAGCATTTGGTTTTTGGGGTGGTTTTATGTATTACTGTGATAGGCATTCCTTTTGGTTTGCAGCAGTTTAAGCTTGCAAAGCTGGCGCTTATGCCCTTTGGAGCAGAAATTGTATAAGAAAAGAAAGGACTATGAGAAATGAGTGAACAAATGCAGAAAACAATGGACAAATTTTTAGAGGAATTAAAAGAAAAATCAAAAGATTATCCGGAATTAATGGACTTATTTGTAACTTGTTATACAAATACATTGGATACCACAGTAAAGAGAATGGAAAACAACACCACACATGTAATTACAGGTGATATTCCGGCTATGTGGCTGAGAGACTCCGCTGCACAGCTTCGTCCATATATCTTCCTTGCAAAGGAAGATGAGGAAATTTGTGAGTTAATTGCAGGACTTGTGAGAAGACAGTTTATGTATATCAATATTGATGAGTATGCAAATGCTTTCAACCATTCTGCAAGCGGTGACTGCTGGGAAAAGGATGATCCAAATCAGAGCCCATGGGTATGGGAAAGAAAATTTGAGATTGACTCTTTATGCTACCCAATTCAGTTGGCTTACTTATTATGGAAAAACGCAGATTGTGTAACACAGTTTAACGAAGATTTCCAGAAAGGTGTAGAAAAAATTCTGGAAGTATTCCGTACAGAGCAGTACCATGAAGACAAATCTTCTTATCGTTTTAACAGAAACAACGGATATTACCGTGATACACTTTCCAGAGACGGAAAAGGCGCTCTGGTAAAATCAGGAACAGGTCTTATTTGGTCAGGTTTCCGTCCAAGCGATGATGCTTGTACTTATGGATATTTAATTCCTTCTAATATGTTCGCAGTAGTTGTTTTGGGATATCTGGAAGAAATTGAAACAGAGATTTATCATAACGAGGAGCTTGCCAAGGCAGCAAAAGAATTAAAAGACGAAGTTTATCAGGCGATTGAGGCAATCGGTAAGACTTTTACAGAAGAATTCGGTATGGTATATGCCTATGAAACAGATGGTTTTGGTATGTACAACTTAATGGACGATGCCAATGTACCAAGTCTTCTTTCCATGGATTATTTGGGATATCCTTCTGATAGGGAAATTGCAGGAAATACAAGAAGACTGCTCCTTAGCGAAGCTAATCCATTCTATTTCAAGGGAGAAAAGGCAGCAGGAATTGGAAGCCCTCATACACCTTCCAACTATGTTTGGCATATTGCTATGGCAATTCAGGGACTTACAGAAACTGAACAGGAAAAGAAAATGGAAATTTTAAAAACAATGGCTGCTACAACCGGCGGCAAAGGTGTTATGCACGAAGGATTTTGTTGTGAAGACGATACTCGCTTTACAAGAGAATGGTTTTCATGGGCAAATGCCATGTATGCAGAATTGTTCTTAGACTGCATGGGATATCGTTTAGAAAAATAAAGAAAAATTTTTAGAATAGAGATTTTTATGCTGTTTTAATACCATTTTAATACCTCACTTCTGTATTATAACACGAATTTAAAATTACCTATGCTACACTAGGTTCTGCTATAAAGGAAGAAAGAGAGATGAAGAATATGGATTTATTGATGATTTTAATTTTGGCAATATGTTTTGGCAGTATGAAGCTTTTGGCTGACTGGTGTGAAAAACAGGTAGGAATTACCGTTTCTAAGGAGGAGCGCAAATGATTTTATTAGGTATGATTATTTTATTGCTTGCCGGATATTTGTTTTATGCTTTGATTTATCCGGAGAAACTGTAAGACATAAAGGAAGCTTGGAGGAGAAAAGGAATGTTACAGATTGTACTTACACTTGCAATATTCATGATACTGGTAATTCCAATGGGAACTTATATGTATCATATTGCTACAAAACAAAAGACCTTCGCCGATAAGATTTTTAATCCGCTAGACAATACCATTTACAAAATTTGTCATATCGGCAGAGAGGGAATGAACTGGAAACAGTATGCGCTGCATTTATTAACAACAAATGCGGTTATGGTATTTATCGGATATCTGGTATTAAGACTGCAAGGAATTTTATTTGCAAACCCTAATGGGATTGAAGCAATGGAGCCAACGCTTTCCTTTAATACCATTATCAGTTTTATGACAAATACAAACCTGCAGCATTATTCCGGTGAGTCAGGACTTTCCTATTTAAGCCAGATGCTGGTTATTATCTTTATGATGTTTGTATCAGCAGCAAGCGGATATGCAGCATGTATGGCGTTTTGCAGAGGACTGGCAGGAAAACAAAAAGATGTGGGTAACTTCTATGAAGACATGGTAAGAATTACCACACGTATTTTAATCCCTGTATCTTTTATCGCAGGCTTGTTACTTATATGGCAGGGCGTTCCGCAGACACTGGAAGCAAATCAGACAGTACAGACCATTGAAGGACAGTTTCAGGATTTGGCAATGGGACCGGTAGCTTCCTTGGAAAGTATTAAGCATCTGGGAACAAACGGCGGTGGATTTTTCGGTGCAAACTCTACAACACCATTTGAAAACCCAACGATTATTTCCAACCTGATTGAGTTGTTCTCCATGATGGTTCTGCCGGGAGCATGCGTGATTACTTTTGGAAAAATGACAATGAAACGGAAAAAACAGGAGAATAAAAAAGTTCTCTTTGGAAATCAAGGAAGAACGATTTTTGCTGCAATGTCTATTCTGTTTATCGTAGGTCTTATCGTTTGTTTTACATCTGAAATGGCAGGAAATCCTGCACTGGAACAGGCAGGATTAAATCAGGATATGGGAAGTATGGAAGGAAAAGAAGTCCGTTTTGGAATTGCACAATCGGCTCTTTTCACTACCACAACAACTTCCTTTACCACAGGTACTGTCAATAATATGCACGATACATTAACCCCTCTTGGTGGTATGGTGCCTATGCTGCACATGATGTTAAACTGCGTGTTTGGCGGTAAAGGCGTTGGTTTGATGAATATGATTATGTACGTTATACTTGCCGTATTCCTGTGCGGCTTGATGATAGGACGTACGCCTGAATATCTGGGCAAAAAGATCGAAGGAAAAGAAATGAAGCTGGTAGCGCTGGTATTGATTGTTCATCCTCTTTTAATCTTAGGATTTTCTGCTCTGGCAGTTATGACAGGGGCAGGGCAGGCAGGTATTACCAATGAAGGATTTCATGGATTATCACAGGTTCTTTATGAATACACTTCTTCTGCTGCAAATAATGGTTCCGGATTTGAAGGACTTGCAGATAACAGCTACTTCTGGAATATTACAACAGGACTTGCAATGTTCTTTGGACGTTACATAGCAATCGTTGCACAGCTTGCCATTGCAGGAAGTATGCTTGCAAAACGCAAAGTTAATGAAACAGTTGGTACATTAAGAACGGACAATGTGATTTTTATAGCGATTTTAGTAGCAGTAGTTTATATCTTTGCCGCATTGACATTCTTCCCTGCATTGGCGCTTGGCCCTATTGCAGAGCATTTGACTTTATGGATGCCGTAAAACAGAAAGGATTGTAATTAAAATGGGAAAACAAGATAAGAAGACAAAATTTATTACAAAGGATATATTGAAAAGCTCTGTTATAGGAGCTTTCAAGAAACTGAATCCCAGATATATGATAAAAAATCCCGTTATGTTTGTAGTAGAAGTTGGATTTTTCATTACGCTTGTAATGACCTTCTTCCCAACCATTTTCGGAGATGACAGTGGTCTGAGAGTTTACAATGGTATTGTATCAGTAATTCTTTTTGTGACAATTTTATTTGCAAACTTTGCAGAGTCTGTGGCAGAAGGAAGAGGAAAAGCTCAGGCAGACTCCTTAAAGAAAACAAAAAAAGATACTGTTGCAAATTTGGTACTGAAAGATGGAACAGAAAAGGTTGTAAATGCTTCTGAACTGAAAAAGGGAGACATCGTTATGGTAAGAATGAACGAAGTTATTCCTAATGACGGTGAAGTAATCGAAGGTGTTGCATCCGTAGATGAGTCTGCCATTACAGGAGAAAGTGCTCCTGTTACAAGAGAGGCAGGCGGCGACTTCTCCTCTGTTACAGGTGGTACAACAGTAGTGAGCGACTGGTTGAAAATCAGAATTACTTCAGAACCGGGAAAATCATTTCTGGATAAAATGATTTCTTTGGTAGAGGGTGCTTCCAGACAGAAAACACCAAATGAAATAGCGCTGAATACTTTGTTGGTAAGTTTGACAATCATTTTCCTTATTGTAGTTGTTACATTATATTGCTTTTCTGATTATGCAGGGGCAAAAATTCCAATGGCAACCATGATTGCTTTGCTGGTGTGTCTCATTCCAACGACAATCGGTGGTTTGTTATCTGCAATCGGTATTGCCGGTATGGACAGAGTAACAAGATTTAACGTAATTGCAATGTCAGGAAAAGCAGTAGAAGCATGCGGCGATGTAGATACTATGATTTTAGACAAAACAGGTACAATCACTTTCGGTAATCGTCTGGCAGCAGATTTTCGTCCTGTAAAAGGTAAAAAGAAAGAGGATTTAATTGATTACAGTGTTATGACTTCTCTGTGTGATGCCACACCGGAAGGAAAATCTGTTGTGGAGCTGGCAAGAACTTTGGGTACAAATATTAAAGAAGATGCCAAAGACCAGATGGAATTTGTAGAATTTACTGCACAGACAAAAATGAGCGGAGTAAATCTAAAAGACGGTACACAGATAAGAAAAGGCGCCAGTGAGGCCATTAAAGCTTATGTGCAGGAAAACAACGGTGTTATTCCGGAAGATTTAGACAGTATTGTAACAGAAATATCAAGCTTAGGAGGAACACCCTTGGTTGTATGCGCCGGATATGTGATTTATGGTGTTATTTATCTGAAGGATACGGTAAAACCGGGATTGGTAGAACGATTTGAACGTCTGCGTGAAATCGGGATTAAAACAATTATGTGTACCGGTGATAACCCGCTTACAGCAGCAACGATTGCTAAGGAAGCAGGTGTAGACGGATTTATTGCAGAATGTAAACCGGAAGATAAAATCGAAGCCATTAAAAAAGAGCAGGCAGAGGGAAAAATCGTAGCAATGACAGGTGATGGTACAAATGACGCACCGGCACTTGCTCAGGCAGATGTTGGACTGGCAATGAACAGTGGTACAACAGCAGCCAAAGAAGCTGCAAATATGGTAGATTTGGACTCTGACCCTACAAAGGTTCTGGAGGTTGTAGAAATCGGAAAACAGCTTTTGATTACACGAGGCTCTTTAACAACCTTCAGTATTGCAAACGATGTAGCCAAATATTTTGCAATTATTCCTGCTATGTTTACTCTGGTTATTCCGCAGATGAACATTTTAAATATTATGAGCTTGTCTACACCATTTAGTGCTATTTTATCAGCATTGATTTTTAATGCAATTATTATTCCATGCTTAATTCCCATTGCTATGCGTGGTGTAAAATATAAACCAATGCGTTCTGAAAAAATGCTGTTAAAAAATATGAGCATTTATGGACTTGGTGGTGTCATTGTTCCATTTATCGGAATTAAATTAATTGATATTCTGGTAACGCCTTTACTGGCTTTGCTTGGATTATAATTTTGAGGTGAAGATATGAAGAATTTCGGAAAATACTTAAAAAAAGCATTAGCAGTTACTCTCGTGCTGCTGGTTTTGTGCGGAGTTGTCTATCCCCTTCTTTTAACTGCTGCGGGACAGGTGATTTTCCCTAAACAGGCGAATGGAAGTATTGTAAAAGTAAATGATAAAGCAGCAGGTTCAGAGGTTGTAGGTCAGGAATTTGAAGGGAATCAATATTTTCATGGAAGAATTTCCTCTGTAAATTATAATACCTATACAAAAGAAGAAAAAGAAAGTGGAGAATATGCAGGAGTTTCATCAGGAAGCTTTAACTATGCCCCAAGCAGCAAAGACCTTGAGAAACGTGTAGAGGAAGATGTAAAAGCTTTCAAAGAACGTTATAAAGAAGTGACAGGCGAAGAATTTAAAGGAGAGATACCGGCAGATATGTTAACGGCTTCAGGTTCTGGCTTGGATCCACATATTAGTCCGGAGGCTGCTAAAGTACAGCTTCCCATTGTAGCGGCAGCAAGTGGACTCTCTGAAGAAGAAGTTCAGAATATCGTAGATAATAATACAGAAAAAAAAGTATTCGGCATCTTCGGTGAAGAAAAAGTAAATGTATTAGAATGTAATATTGATATTGCAGAAGCAATGAATGAGATTTAAAAAAGTGAAATATGAAAAGGGTTGCTGTGTAACAGCAACCCTATATATAATTATAGGAGAATAAAGAATGAGCGGCGATAGAAGCACTCCGGAGGAAATTTTAAAACGTATTCAGGCAGAAGAAAAACAAAAAGAAAATAAGAAAAGAGGAAAATTATATATTTTTCTAGGCTATGCAGCAGGAGTAGGGAAAACCTGTGCCATGTTAGATGCGGCTCATGAATTGCAAAGTAAAGGTATTGATGTCGTTGCAGGCTATATAGAGCCGCATGCACGTTGGGAAACCCAAAAAAGAGAAGAAGGCTTGGAAATAATTCCTCCCTTTATGGTTCCTTATAAAGGGATTGAGCTTAGGGAATTTAATCTGGATGCAGCATTAAAAAGAAAACCACAGATACTCCTTGTAGATGAGCTGGCGCATACGAATGCCAATGGTCTGCGACATAAAAAACGTTATGAGGATATTGAGGAGTTATTAGATGCAGGAATTGATGTTTATACAACAGTGAATATTCAGCACTTGGAAAGCCTAAATGACATTGTGGAAAATATTACAAAAATTCATGTAAAAGAAAGAATACCGGATAGGGTTTTCGATGAGGCAGAGCAGGTAAAACTTATTGATATTGAACCGGATTTGTTAATTACACGTTTAAAAGAAGGAAAAATTTATAAAACAGTTCAGGCAGAACGGGCGCTGCAAAACTTTTTTGCAAAAGAAAAGCTGATTGCGTTAAGAGAAATTGCCCTTCGCAAAATGGCAGATAAGGTCAATCAGATAGCGCAACAGGAGCGGCTTTTGAGCGAGAAGCAGGAGGAAGGGGAAGGGTATCAGGGAGAACATATACTTACCTGTATTTCCACAGCTCCATCCTGTGAAAGAGTCATACGAAGCGCTTCCAGAATGGCTTATGCCTTTCACGCAAAGTTTACGGCTTTGTATGTGGAGACTACAAGGCTTCAAAATGCAGATGCGTCTGTGAAGAAAATCAGAGATGACAACCTGCATCTGGCAGAAATGCTGGGTGCGAAGATTGTAACCGTATTTGGGGATGATGTGGCTTTTCAGATTGCGGAATATGCCAGAGTCAGCGGTGTGACAAAGCTGGTACTGGGAAGAACCAATCACAAAATTTTATTTGGACAGAAGAAGGGAAATATTACAGATGAAATCAGTGAGTACAGCCCCAATCTGGATATTTTTATTATTCCCGATATGGGACATACAGGTAAGAAAAAGTATTTTTTATTTTCTCCAACAAATTCCGAAAAAAGGAAAAAGACAGAAAAATTGGGAGCAGATATTCTAAAAGAAGCTTTTATGCTTGGGCTTGCCACTGCCATTGGGCTTTTGTTTCAAAAACTGGGATTTTTAAATGTAGATATTATTATGGTGTACTTATTGGGAATTTTATTGTTGTCGTTGTATACGGCAAGACGGTATATTGCAGTATCTTCGGCAGTTTTCAGTGTCCTTTTGTTTGACTGGTTTTTTGTAGAGCCTTTTTATAGTTTTAATTTTTACAGTGGAAAATACAGTGCGACTTTTGGCATTATGCTTTTATTTTCTATTATTATTTCTGCGATTATTTCCACAGAAAAGCATCAGGCAAAGGAAAGCGCAAAAATGATGTACCGCACAGAGCTTTTGTTGGATAACAGTCGGAGAATGAGGCGTGTAGAGTCAGTGAAGGAGCTTTTGACAGAATTGAGCGATAAAGTATTAAAGCTGATGAATTTATCTGTTGTTTTTTACGTGCAAAAGGAAGAGAAGCTTACAGGACCATGGCTGTTTCCAAAACCGGGAATTTCTAAGGCAGAATTGGGAAAAACAGTTGACACCAAAGAAAAAGCAGTTGTAGACTGGGTAATGACAAATAGAAAACGTGCCGGCTGCTGTACGCATACTCTTCCTGAGGCAAACGCTATGTATCTTCCTATTAAAACCAGTGACGAAATCTATGGAGTGATGGGAATTGTATTGGAAGAAAAAAGAGAAATTCCGCCTTTTGAGTATGGACTTTTAACGGCAATGTTAAATGAAGCAGCTTTGGTTTTCGCAAGATTGATTTACGGAAGGAAGGAAAAACCATGAAAAAGAGGGATATATTATGGTGCATCGTCAGTCTTGCTCTGTCTACGGCAGTGGCATTTGTGTTTTCGGCGCTTGGCTTTAGCGATGCCAATCTGATTATGATTTATATACTGGGTGTGCTGATGGTAGCCCTTTTAACAGGGGGATATGTGTGGGGAATAATCTCCAGTATTTTAGGTGTATTGATCTTCAATTTCTTTTTTGCAGAGCCTATTTTTACTTTTTCAGTATATAATCCGGATTATTTAATTACCTTTGTGGTTATGTTTGCAACCTCGATTACCTGCTCTGTCTTAACGAAACGAGTGAAGAATTATGCGGCGGAAAATGCGAGAAAATCTTATCGTTCGGAGCTTCTGCTTCAGGCAAGCCGCAGTTTACAGGAGGCGTCCACTTCCCAGGAAATCTTACAAAAAACAGTAAAACAGCTGGGAAAGCTTCTGGAAAAAAAGATATACTGTCTTATGGGAAAACCGGAAAACTGGAAAATGCCGAAAGAACTGTTAAAAGAGGATAGGGCAACGGCTCTTTGGTGTTATCAGCATGGAGAAGATGCCGGATTTTCTACGGATGTTTTAAGAGAGTCTCCGTACATGTTTCTGGCAGTGAAGGGAAAACAGAAGACCTTTGCCGTGATTGTAGTAGATACGAAAAAAGAAGCTATCGGAACGTTTGAAAGAGGAATTGTAGGAACGATTATTCATGAATGTGTCTTTGCCTTAGAAAAAGAAGAATTGCTGAATAAACAGAGAGAAGCGGAAATGCGTCTGGAAAAGGAACAGCTTCGAGCCAACCTTTTAAGGTCCATTTCCCATGATTTAAGAAGTCCTCTTACCAGCATTTCAGGCAATGCAGAAAACCTTTTGGCGAATGAGGAAAAGCTTCCGGCAGGAAGACGCAGAGAAATCTATCGGGATATTTACGATGACTCGAAATGGTTGATTAATCTGGTGGAAAATCTTCTTTCCATAACCAGAATTGAAAACGGAAATATGAAGCTGGATATGCAGGGCGAAATAGTGGAGGAGGTCATTGAAGAAGCGTTAAAGCATGTGAATTTTAGGGGGAAAGACCAGAGCGTGCGAATAGAATGTGATGAAATTCTTATGGCAAAAATGGATTTGAAGCTGATGCTTCAGGTAATTATCAATCTGGTGGATAATGCAGTAAAATATACACCAAAGAATGCGGAAATTGTGATAAAAGCAGAGGCTTTAGGGGACAAAGTTATCCTGTCAGTTCGTGATAACGGAACAGGGCTTACCTCGGAACAAAAAGAAAAAGTATTTGATATGTACTATACGGTGAACAGAGGAATTGGAGATGCAAGAAGGGGAATGGGACTTGGACTTCCCCTGTGTCAGGCTATTGTAAAAGCCCATGGAAGCAGATTAGAAGTTTGTGATAATACACCGAAGGGCACTGTTTTTAAATTTGCCCTTCCAAAGGAGGAGATTTTACTATGATGAAAGGAAATAAACCATCTGTTTTAGTGGTGGAGGACGATGTGCCAATTCGAAATCTGATTACTACGACTTTGGAGATGGAAAAGTATAAATTTGATACTGCGGAAAACGGAAATCAGGCGATTATGCTGGCAGCAGCAAACAATCCCGATATTATTCTTATGGATTTGGGGCTGCCGGATATTGACGGAATAGAAGTAATCAGGAAAATCAGAACATGGTCGGTAGCGCCTATTATTGTAATCAGCGCCAGAAGTGATGAAAAAGACAAGGTAGCTGCTTTAGATGTAGGGGCAGATGATTATCTTACCAAACCTTTTAGCGTTACAGAGCTTTCTGCCAGATTAAGAGCGACTACTCGCCGTATACAGTATATTATGCACGCAGATAATACCAATGAAAGCGTGTTTAAAAACGGCAATCTGGAAATTGATTACAGCGCAGGAGTTGTAAAGGTTTCAGGAGAGGAAGTACATTTAATGCCTTTGGAATACAGTCTGCTTTGTCTGTTGGCACAGAATATCGGAAAGGTGCTGACTTACCGTTTTATTCTGGAAAAAGTATGGCAAAACGGCATTACCAGCGATATTTCTTCTCTGCGTGTGTATATGGCTTCTTTGCGCAAAAAACTGGAAAAAGACAAAGAACATTCCGCATATATCCAAACACATATCGGCGTAGGGTATCGTATGGTCAGTGCAGAAGATATTTCTTAATTTTAATGTGATGTTAATTTCTATAAGCAGTAGTTTAAACCCTATTTAATAAAATTATTGCTAGAATAAGACCTGTAAATAAGAAGAATATAGTTACAAAACAGGATGTTTTATTAAAGAAGGGATAGAAAATGAGAGAAGAAATTAATAGAATAGAGGAAGACGAGACAGAAAAAAATTTAAGGGAACTGTGTATAAAAGTGAAAAGGTGCTGCAAAAAACATGACTATATAACAGGTGAAAAAATAGTTATGAACGCTATGGGACAATATCCCGATGCAGCCCAGCCACACAATTTATATGGTGTTTTGTTGGAAAAAACAGGGCAGCACACAGCAGCGATGCGGCACTTTCGGGCAGCATTGGCTTTAAATCCTTCCTATCGGCCTGCCAATTATAATCTGGAACAGTATGGACAGTTTCGGGCAGCAGGAAGAAGATGCCAATACGGAGATGAATGGGCAGTGTATTGAAAGATACTCCGGACATGAGTACATTATTGGAAAGTGTTCGGAGTTTTTATTGTCCTTTTGTTGTTCTTTGCGATATATTATAGTTATGAGGTGATGAACAATGGGATATAAAATACTTCTTGTAGATGACGATACAGAGCTTATAAAGATGCTTTCAAAATATTTTGAAAGAAAAAAATATAGAGTAATTACAGCACAAAACGGGAAGGAAGCCATAGAAAAATTACAGACAGCTCCAGATATTATTTTACTGGATATTAATATGCCCCGGATGGATGGTCTGGAGGTTTGCAGAAAAATTCGGGATAAAATTTCCTGTCCGATTTTATTTTTGACTGCCAGAGTAGAGGAAGAAGACAGGGTAAACGGATTGCTGTCAGGAGGAGACGATTATATTTTAAAGCCTTTTAGCCTGAAAGAATTGGATGCCAGAATTACAGCACATTTAAAAAGAGAACAACGGCATTCACAAAACACAGAGTTCCGTTTTCATGGGGAATTATGTATTGATTACGGTCAGAAAAATGTACAGATAAATGAAGAAATAATAGAATTTACGAAGTTGGAATATGAGATTATAGAACTGTTGTCTACACATCCGGGACAGGTTTTTGATAAAGAGCGTATTTACGAAATAACCTGTGGATATGATGCGGAAGGGGACAGCAGAGTGATTACGGAGCTGATACGGAGAATACGAAAAAAGATAGGAAATTACAGTGATACAGAGTATATAGAAACAGTGTGGGGAATGGGATATAAATGGAAAAAATAAGAAATCTTTCTCTGAAAAAAGCGATTGTTTTTTATGTGACAGTGAGCTTTATCGTGACATTTTTTTTATCTGTATTTACAGTGAATATAACGGCAGAGATACAAAATAACATCTGGTGGAAATATACAGACCAAGAAGAATATTTTAAAGGTTTGCGAAATGAAAGTTATGAAACCTTGATAGCAAGACCAAGCAGAGAAGAAATGAGTGAAATGGACTGGCACATATCAGAAACTTGCGATTTTTTACAAACATACGGTATTTTGCTTTGGAGTATTGCAGGAAGCATTGTGGCAGTAGGAATATTTTATAAAAACAAGTTGAAAAAGCCTATCGAAGAATTAAAGGAAGCCTCCAAGCTGATTGCAAAAGATGAATTGGAATTTCATATTACATACGAAAATCAGGACGAAATGGGGATGCTGTGTCAGGAGTTCGAGAAAATGCGAAGTCAGTTGGAGGAGAACAATAAAGTTCTTTGGCGGATGATTGAAGACGAAAAGGCGTTAAGAGCTGCCATTGCTCATGACATACGTTCTCCTTTGGCTGTCTTAAAGGGGTATCAGGAAATGCTGCTGGAATTTTTGCCCACGGGAGAAATGGAAAAAGAAGAAACAGAGGAAATCCTTCTCGAAGGAATGAAGCAGATAGAGCGATTGAACCGATTTATTGAGACTATGCGAAAAATGACAAGATTGGAGGAACGAGAGCCGATATATCAGAAAGTAGAGCTTGAAAGCTTAGGGAAAAATCTGGAAAAGGAAATAAAAATTCTTGAAAAAGAAACAGAAAAGCAGTGCAAAATTATGATAAAAGGAGAAATAAAAACAGCTTTTGTAGATGAGGAAATGGTAAGAGAAGTTATTCAAAACTTATTATCCAATGCCTTTCGGTATGCGAAAACAAAAGTAGAAGTGATTATTTCAGCAGAGCCTTCAAAGCTTGTGATTACGGTGGAAGACGACGGAATCGGATTTCAGGAAGATGCTGATAAAGTGACACAGGCATTCTATCACTCTAATCCGAAAGACGATTTGAAGCATTTTGGCATGGGAATGTATATCAGCAGAGTTTTTTGTGAGCGCCATGGAGGGGGACTATATATAGAACAGAATAGAGGAGAAGGGGCAAAGGTGAAGGCGGTTTTTAAAGAAGAATAGTCATTGTTATTTTGTTGTGTTTTCTGGTTTATGATTTCTTTAAAGAAAAAGAAATGAGGTGAAACCATGAAAGCAATTATCAAAAGACAAATAAAAAGTTATTTGAAAAATCCATTGTTTTGGGTGGGAATTCTTGTGGTTTTTATAGGAGTTTATCAGTTGTTAGCTCCCTATTTAACCATTCATTATGTGGAAAAAAATGAGAAACTTCCCACAGAAGAAGGAAAGCCGTGGGATGGAGATATCATGGATGGGTACGTCCCGTCAACACCCGAAAAACAGCGGGAACTCTGGGAAAAGTCTATTTTTAATTCTCTTATGACAGATTTTGAAATGTCAGAAGATGAGGCGGCTTTGGTTATACAGGAAATGAAAAGCATGGAAATTGATGAGGCATGCCAATACTTGGAGGATAACTACAAGTATTACGGAGCGGAATACGTTTATGAGGATTTTCAATACCATGCAGGCAGCAGAAAAGAAATCAATAAATACATTGGAGAAAGCTTGAAAGAACATGATTTTTCTTACTATTTTTCCAGAAAATTTGCAGATTACACAGGACTTTATATGGGATTTTTTGCAACGATTTTTCTGGCATTTTTATTCATGCAGGATATGAGAAAAAACACTTATGAGCTTCTGCATACCAAGCCGATAAAGGGCTGGAAATACATTTTAGAAAAGACAGCCGGTGGTTTTTTATTGATGCTTTTTGTGTTGATTTTGCTGAACGTAGGATTTTTTGTTTTGTGTAAAATTGCTGTTTATAAAGCAGGATTTTCCGTTAATCTTTTAGACTTTTTAAAAGCCACAGTGTTTTATATTTTACCCAATATGGTTATGATTTGCAGTGTTTACGGGCTTGTGTCCTTGCTGTTTCGAAATCCAATGCCGGCAGTTCCTATGCTGATACTTTACATGCTTTATTCTAATATGTTAAGAATAGGGGAAAACGGCAGTTATATGGGCAGACCATTGGCAATTATGGTACGTTTTCCGGGAAACTTTTTTGATACTGCTTCGCCTCCGCTGGTATTGCTAAATCAGACATTTTTACTGATAGCGTCCGTACTCTTATTTTGCATTACTGTATATTTATGGAAGAGGAGGCGAATATGATGAAACAAGATTTAAAAATCAGTCTTCCCGTGTATAAAATAGGATATTCTTTGGCATTTATTGTGATTTTAAGCTGTGTTCATTCTGCTGTTTACGTCAATGAAATTGGGCCGGCAATAGATGGGAAGATGGCAGTTTTAGCACTTGTATTTTGTGCAGATACCTATCTCATAGAGAGGCAGAGCAGGCGCAGAGAGGTGTTTCGTCTTTATCCTATAAAGAACCAGTATTGTGCGGTTCTCAGGAGAATTACAGTGCAGATAGGGTATCTGACAGGGATTTCAATTTTGGCTTATGGCATGTTTTATTGGCAAAAACCGGCGGTTTTGGATGAAAAAAGGTCAGGAATTTTTCTGTTTTTGCTATACTGCGGAGTTGTTTTTATTACCATATTTTTTTGGAGTGTGTTATCTGTAACCGTGTGTAATCTTTTGCAAAGTGTGTGGAGCGGAATGGGAATTTTGTTTCTTGGATGGCTGTTTTTGGTGTCAAAAGCAGGAGAAAAATTGCTGGGAGTATGGAACCCGTTTTCTTATGAATTTTGTGAATTTTCAGAGCTGACAGAGTGGAAATGGGCAGCAGGAAAAATAATAACAGCTGTATGTGCAATGCTTTTATTACTTTTGCAAAAGAAAATTTTAGAGAAAAGGGGATAGGAATATGAGTATTAAAATTGCTGATTTGACCGTTACTTTTAAAAACCAAGTAACGGCAGTAAACCATATAAATTTGGAAATATCCAATGGGATTTACGGACTTTTAGGGGAGAACGGAGCAGGAAAAACTACGTTGATGCGCGTGCTTACCACAGTATTAAAACCCACCGGTGGAACGGTATCCTTAGATGGTATTTTATACAGTGAAGGGAATTATGAAAAAATACAGCAGAAAATCGGTTATCTGCCGCAGGAAATCGATTTGTATCCCAATTTAAGCGTACAGGAATGTCTGGAATATATGGGGGAATTATCCGGTATACCACAGCAGGAATGTAGGAAAAGAATAAAATATTATCTGGAGAAAACAAGCCTTACAGAACATAGAAAAAAGAAAATGAGACAGTTATCCGGAGGTATGAAAAGGAGAGTAGGACTGGTACAGGCGCTTTTAAATGAACCTGATTTTCTGATTGTAGATGAGCCTACCACAGGGCTTGATCCGGAAGAACGTATTCGTATTCGAAACTTATTGGTGGATTTTTCAGAGGACCGCACAATTTTATTTTCCACGCATGTAGTAGAGGATTTGGCAGCAACTTGCAGTAGGCTTGCAGTTATGAAAAAGGGAAATATTCTTTACAGTGGAGATATGAAAGAGATGCTTTCTATGGCAGACGGATACGTGTGGAATTGTTTTGCAAAAAGCGATATACAGGCACGGGAAATCGAAAAAAATTATCGTGTATCTACCAAACAATATGTAAACGGCGGATATATGATAAGGGTTATTAGTGAAGAAAAACCGGAAGTGCAATGTACACAGGGGGAAGTTACATTGGAAGATGCGTATATATATTTGATGAATAAATAGAAGACTTTTAAATACCCGCAAGTTTTAATAAATGAAACCTGCGGGTATTTTGCACAACCTTTTTAAATATAATGATAAACTTTTCTCTTTTTGTAAAAGAAATAAACAGAAAGAAACAGAGTCATAAATTCTGCTGCCGGTACTGCAAGCCATACTCCGTTTACCCCAATCAGATAAGGAAGAAGCAGAATATCGAGTACAATTAAAACAAAAGTTCGAACAAAAGAAATTAGCGCAGATACTTTTCCGTCTGAAAATGCAGTAAACATAGAGGATGAGTAAATATTTATTCCTGCAAATATGTAGTTGATAGAGAACAAGAAAAATCCTGTTTTGGCAATATCATAAGTGGCACTACCAATCGGTGTAAAAATTTCTACAATTACAGGTGAGGACACAAGCGCCATAACTGTAATAAGAATAGAAGAGATACTGATAAAACCAATACAGATTTTAAATATCCTTTTTAAAAGAGTCAGATTTTGGCTTCCATGATTATAGCTGATTACAGGTGCAACTCCCATGGAAAATCCCATGTAGAGAGCGTTAAACAGGAACTGTCCGTACAGCACAATGGTAATTGCCGCAACCCCCGGCTCGCCCAGAAATTTCAGCATAGTGATATTAAAAAGGTAAGTGACCACAGCCGTAGACAGGTTCGTAACCATCTCGGAAGAACCGTTAAAGCAGCTTTCTTTTAACACCTGAAAGCGAAATACCGGTTTGGTAAGATACAATGAGTGTCGGGTGAAAAGAAAATAAAAAAGTCCGATTACAGCAGGTATCAGTTCACCAATTCCCGTAGCAAGAGCAGCTCCGGAAATTCCCATATTGAAAGGTCCCATAAAGAGATAATCCAAAATCATATTTGCCACACCGCCGCTTATGGTAAGTACCAGCCCGATAAGTGGCTTTCCGGCAGTGACAAAAAAGGTCTGAAACATTATCTGGAGCATGGCAGCCGGTGCAAGAAGCAGGGAAACGCTTAAATAATCCACACAATAAGGAAGCAAAGCATCTGTTGAGCCTAAAGCTCGAACAATGGGCTCGATAAAAATGTTACCAATAAGCAGGATGGCAATACCAAAAAGAAAGCTTACAAGAGTTAAGAAAGAAAAGTCTTCCCGTGCTTCCCTTTCTTTTCCTTCCCCTAATTTTTTTGCAATTAAGGCGCTGCCTCCCGTAGAGAGCATGATGCCTACTGCGAAGACAATACTGATAACGGGATATACAATATTGGCGGCAGACAGGGCGTTAGTTCCTAACAATCTTGAAATAAAAATGCCGTCTACAATGGAATATAAAGACATAAAAATCATCATCACCATAGTAGGTAAGGCAAAGCGCAGCAGAGAAAAGAATTTAAAATCTTTTGCAATTGAATTTGACATACAAATAACTCCTTGTAAAATTTTATCTAAAAGATATAATAAAGTATAGAGTAGCCCGATAGTCAAGAGGTGTTTTGTTATGAATAAGAAAATGTATTTCAGTACAGGAGAATTTGCCAAGCTGGCAGGAGTATCTAAGCACACACTGTTTTATTACGATGAAATTGGATTGTTTTCTCCTGAAATTAAGAATAGAGAAAATGGTTATCGTTATTATTCAGCAGCGCAGTTAGAGGTTTTGGATGTGATTTATGTATTACGTGAGCTGGATATGACACTGGAAGAAATTCAGGAATATATGCAGAACCGCACACCGGAACAATTTTTACAGCTTTTCCGGCATGAAGAGCAGATAATCAGTGACCGCATCAAACATTTAAAATCAGTAAAAAACTGGATTACAGAAAAGAGTAAACTGATACACCAAAATTTACAGGAAGATTTAGATAAAATTACCATCCGCCAAGAACCTCAGCGCTATTTAGTAGAGAGAAGTGTCAAAGAAAATGACGACAGAGCATGGGCAAAAGCCATTGGTAAGCTATGGGATTACTGCATGGAGCATGGGATAAAAAGTGCTTATCCCATAGGTTATCGTCAGGAAAAAGAAGATATTGAGCAGGGCGTTTTTGATAATTACCATGTTTTTTATCAAATGCTGGATACAAAACCGAAGAAGATAGAGTGTAGCATTCGAGAAGCAGGGAATTATTTGTGTGCTTATCATAAAGGAAGTTGGAAAAATGTTGGGGAGACATACTCCAGAATGTTGCAATATGCGAAAGAACATGAATTGATATTAGGTGGATATTTTTACGAGGACGGTGTATTGGACAGCTTGACTGTGCAGGAAGAAAAAGATTATGTGTGCAGGATAAGCTGTCGGGTAGAGAAAATGAAATAGAGGCTGGCAACTTTTTTCTGTATCTGCTATACTATATTTCATAGAATTCCTCTGTAAAGTGGAGGAAAAAATATGAATACACTATTAAAAAATCTTACAATCAAAAATAACTTTATGTTTGCAGCAGTGATGTCAGATGAAGAAAACTGCAAAGGCTTTTTGGAACGTGCTCTTTCCATGAAAGTGGACCATGTAGAAATCAGTACAGAGAAAAATATTGTCTATCATCCGGAATATAAAGGGGTGCGATTAGACGTCTATGCGAAAGATGAAAATAATACCCGTTATAACATAGAAATGCAGGTGTTAAAACAGCCTGCATTGGGACGCAGAAGTCGTTATTATCAAAGTCAGATGGATATGGAGCTTTTGTTAAAGGGTTGCGAATATGCAGAACTGCCCGACAGTTATGTGATTTTTCTATGTGACTTCGACCCTTTCGGGAAAGGAAAGTATCGTTATACTTTTTGGACAGCTTGTGAGGAAACAGAAAAAGCTTCTTTAAAAGATGGGCGCTGTATTATGTTTTTGAATACTCGTGGAGAAAATGTAGAAGAAGTGCCGAAAGAATTGGTTTCTTTTCTGAAATTCGTGCATGCAGACTTAAAAGAAAGTCAGGAGGACTTTCAGGATGATTATGTAAGACAAGTGCAGAAATCGGTCACCCATATCAGGAAAAGTAGGGAAATGGAGGAGAGATTTATGCTTTTGGAATTATTGTTAAAAGATGAACGTAGAGAAGGTAGAGAAGAAGGCAGGAAAACCGGACAATTAGAGGAAGCGCAAGGAATGCTCCAGATGGCATTAAACAGATTTGGAGAATTGCCGGAAAATCTTCTGAAAACTTTGCATCAACAGCAGGATATAGAAGTGATTAGAGACTGGATGAAGATAGCTTTAAAATCTCAATCACTGGATGATTTCATTTCTAAAATGTAATATTTAAAAATACTAATTCAAAATCAAATCAAATAAACCTGCAAGTCTTATAAATTAAGATTTGCAGGCAGATAAAAACATTTCAACGCCGTTTCGGCAAAATTTCAAAAAAGCAGAGGAATTCTATTTTTAATTTTGTAACACGGAAAAATCGGTTGACAATTTTAAAGAAAAGTTTTATAGTTACATCAATAAGAAAACAGGGGAGCTTGTATACAGGCTGAGAGGAAGTTGCGAACTTCGACCCATAAACCTGATGTGGATAATGCCAACGTAGGGATACAGAAGTGGTAAATTTAGGAAATCGGGTTCTTCGATTTCCTTTTCTATTTTTTATTACATAGGAAAATTTATTTACCGAAGAAGTTGAGAGTGAATGAGAGTTCATGAAGGGGTGCACCACCGCGGGTGTATTTTTTCATGAACTCTTTTTTATTACATAGGAAATTGTGTCCTATGTAATAAAAAATGCTCCGCAAGGATGCGCAGCTCGCGCAATCTTTCTTATAAAAAGGAGGAAAAGGATGATTTATTTAAATGGAAAACCGGAAGATATTCCGGAGGGGATTTCTCTTGCAGAACTTGTAAGGGAACGCCAATATTGTCTGGATTATATTGCGGCGGAACTAAACGGAGCAATTGTTCCAAAGCAGCAATATAATAATACCATTCTGCATAGTGGAGATAAGCTTGAAATTGTGAGCTTTGTAGGGGGAGGCTGATAAAGTGGAAGAAAGGGAAATATGGGAAGTTCTTTGCAGCCGGCATTCAACTGCGGTGCAGGAAAAGTTATGGAAAGCACAGGTGGCAGTGGCAGGGCTTGGAGGATTAGGTTCTAATATAGCCGTGTCTCTTGCCAGAATTGGTGTCGGACATCTGCATTTGCTAGATTTTGATGAAGTGGATTTAACGAATTTAAATCGTCAGTATTATTTTCTCAGGCATGTTGGCATGAAAAAGACAGAGGCTTTAAAGGAAATTCTGTTGGATATCAATCCATATTTGGATATTCAAACGGATTGCAGAAAAGTGAAAAGAGAAGATATTCCACGGTTATTTGCGAAAGATGAATATATTTGTGAAGCCTTTGACCGTGCAGAAGAGAAAGCGATGCTGGTAAACGAAATTCGGGAATGTTTTCCAGATAAAGTGCTGGTAGCAGGAAATGGCATGGCGGGATACGGTCAGAGCAATGAAATACAGACTCGCAAAGTGGGGAAAAATTTCTATATTTGCGGAGACGGCGTGTCCCAGTCTGTGCCGGGCAGGGGGCTTATGGCGCCTCGTGTTGCTCTTTGTGCAGCGCATCAGGCAAATTTGATTACAAAGTTAATTATTGAAAGTGAGGATGTATAAGATGGAAACAAGAAAAGATACATGGAAATTAGGAAATCACGAATTTCAATCTCGATTTATTTTAGGTTCAGGGAAGTATTCTCTGGAATTAATTCAGGCAGCGGTAGAGCAGGCAAAGGCAGAAATTGTGACTATGGCTCTTCGCCGTGCAAATGAGGGAGGACTTGCTAATATTTTAGATTATATTCCAAAGAATGTGACGCTTTTGCCAAATACATCAGGGGCACGAAATGCAGAGGAAGCTGTTCGTATTGCCCGTCTTTCCAGAGAAATCTGTCAAAGCGAATTTGTGAAAATCGAGATTATGAGAGATAGCAAATATCTGCTTCCAGACAATTATGAGACAGCAAAAGCAACAGAAATTTTGGCTAAGGAAGGGTTCATTGTAATGCCTTATATGTACCCTGATTTAAATGCAGCCAGAGATATGGTAAATGCAGGAGCTGCCTGTATTATGCCTCTTGGAGCCCCTATCGGTTCCAATAAAGGGCTGTGTACCAAAGAATTTATTCAGATTTTAATTGATGAAATTGAATTGCCGATTATTGTGGATGCAGGCATTGGAAGACCTTCTCAGGCATGCGAAGCAATGGAAATGGGAGCAACAGCGATTATGGCAAATACAGCCATTGCCACTGCCGGAGATATTCCTCTTATGGCGGAAGCATTTAAAAATGCAGTAGAAGCAGGAAGAAGCGCATACTTATCAGGGCTTGGCAGAGTAAAAGAAAAGGGAGGCAGTGCATCTTCCCCTCTTACAGGATATTTAGAAGATTAGGAGAGAGAAAATGAGTACGGAAAATCATATAAACGAGAGTATTTTAAGTGATGAGATTAAGGAACATCAGAAGAAAAACCGGATTGACCATATGAAATACATGCCTGATATGGAGGTGCTGGACTCTGATATTTTAGATAAGGTTTTAAATTATGTAGAGAATTACAATTATGAAGCTTATACCGAGGCAGATGTAAAGAGAGCATTGTCTCATGAAAGAAAAACGCCGGAGGATTTTGCCGCGCTATTGTCACCTGCGGCGCTGCCTTTGTTGGAAGAAATTGCTCAGTGTGCAAAGGCAGAAAAGGAAAGATATTTCGGTAATTCTGTGGCTATGTTTACCCCTCTTTATATCGCAAATTACTGTGAAAATTATTGTATATACTGTGGATTTAACTGCCACAACAAGATTAAAAGAGCACAGTTAAATACAAAGGAAATTGAACAGGAAATGGCGGCGATTGCCAAAAGCGGATTACAGGAAATCTTAATTCTTACAGGAGAAAGCAGGAGTAAATCTACCGTAGAATATATAGGAGAAGCGTGTAAAATTGCCAGAAAATATTTCCGTGTTATTGGTCTGGAAATCTATCCTGTAAATTCAGATGAGTATGCTTATCTGCATAAATGCGGAGCAGATTATGTAACGGTTTTCCAGGAAACGTATAACTCTGATAAGTATGAAACACTTCATCTTGCAGGACATAAAAGGATTTTTCCTTATCGCTTTTATGCACAGGAAAGAGCTTTAAAGGGAGGTATGAGAGGCGTGGGATTTGGTGCGCTTTTGGGATTGGATGATTTCCGAAAAGATGCCTTTGCCACAGGAATACACGGATGGCTTTTGCAGAAAAAATATCCTCATGGTGAGATTGCCTTTTCCTGTCCGAGGCTGCGTCCGATTATCAATAATGAGAAAATTAATCCTATGGACGTTCACGAAAAACAGCTTTTGCAGGTGGTATGTGCTTATCGTTTGTTTATGCCTTTTGCAAGTATCACGGTGTCCACAAGAGAGTGTGAGCGTGTAAGAGATAATCTGATGAAAATTGCTGCAAATAAAATTTCAGCCGGCGTCAGTACAGGGATTGGAGAGCATGTGGAAGAAATGGAAGATAAGGGCGATGAGCAGTTTGAAATTTCAGATACTCGTTCTGTGGAGCAGGTATATGAGGATTTGGAAAAATTGAATTTGCAGCCGGTTATGGCGGATTATGTGTATGTGTAGAGAAGAAATATTTCAGAATGTAATTGCAGTGTCAAATCGAAAGCTGTGTACCCGCCCTTTTCCGGAGCAGATAGAAATTGTATGCAGACATAGACCGCAATCATTGATTTTACGAGAAAAAGATTTAAGCGAAAGTGAATATGGAAAATTAGGACAAGAGGTAAAAGAAATCTGCGAAAAATATCAGGTAACTTGTATTTATCATACCTTTTATGAGGAAGCGAAAAAGGCAGGAGTCAGAAATATTCATTTGCCCTTGTGGAAATTAGAAGAGCTGAATAAAGAGGATGGACAAAGAGACTTTGACCTTATCGGAGCATCCATACATTCGGTGGAAGAGGCAAAAAAAGCAGAAAAGCTGGGCGCAACCTATCTTACGGCAGGGCATATTTATGAGACAGGCTGTAAGCCGGATTTACCGCCCAGAGGCCTGAACTTTTTAAAAGAGGTGTGTCAGGCTGTGGACATACCTGTTTATGCCATTGGAGGAATACGGCTGGAGAAACGGCAGATTGCTGAAATTCAGAAGGCAGGAGCAAGAGGGGCCTGTATTATGTCGGAGCTTATGAAGATTTCTTAAATTCTTCTTTACATACAGGACTATTTTCGTATACAATGAGGAAAAACAAAATAAAGGAGTAGAAAATATGGGATTTTCATTGGACGTAAGTGTTCCGGTGTTGACTGTGTTTTTACAGGGATTATTGAGTTTTTTCTCACCTTGTGTACTGCCGCTGATACCTTTGTATATCAGCTATTTGTCAGGAGGAACGCAGACAGTAGGCAAAGATGGAAAAATATATTTTAAAAGACGTAAAGTAATGTTGAATACGCTTTGCTTTGTAATCGGAATTAGTTTTGCTTTTTTCCTGCTAGGATTGGGCGTATCGGCGATTGGAACCTTCTTTAAAAGCAATCAGCTTTTATTTGCCAGAATTGGCGGTATACTGGTAGTCCTTTTTGGGCTGTATCAGTTGGGAGTTTTGGGAACCAGCCGTATTTTGGGACAGGAAAGACGTTTGCCTTTTAAATTAGATGTTCTTGCCATGTCACCGATTACAGCGTTAATTATGGGATTTACCTTTAGCTTTGCATGGACGCCTTGTGTAGGACCTGCTCTTACCAGTGTACTGCTTATGGCAGCGTCAGCCAGCACAAAGCTATGGGGATTTTTGCTTATCGGTGTATATACGATTGGATTTGTGCTGCCTTTTTTAGCTGTGGGACTCTTTACCACAAAGCTGCTTGAATTCTTTAAAGCTCATGTAAAGGTTGTAAGATATACGGCGAAAATCGGCGGAGCTTTAATGATTTTTATGGGGATTTTGATGTTTACAGGAAAGATGAATGCAGTGACCGGATATTTATCCAGCGGTGCACCGACGATAGCAGAAGAACAAAAGGAAGAAAAGACAGAAGAAGCAGAAAAAACAGATGCAGATGAGCCTCAAAAAGAAAATGAGACCGAAAGCGGTTTGACACCGGCGATTGATTTTACTTTAACAGACCAATATGGAAATACACATAAGCTGTCTGATTATAAAGGGAAAACAGTATTTTTGAATTTCTGGGCTACATGGTGTTCTCCTTGCAGAGCAGAAATGCCGGATATCCAAAAGTTGTATGAGTCTGCGGAAGCAGAAGGAGAGAATGCTTTAGTTGTTTTAGGAGTGGCAGCCCCCAATCTGGAAAATGAAAAATCTGAAGAAGAAATTAAAGCGTTTCTTGAAGAAAACGGATATACTTATCCCGTACTTATGGATACCACAGGCGAAGTATTTATATCTTATGGCGTAAACGCATTTCCTACTACGTTTATGATTACAAGAGAAGGCGAAGTATTCGGATATGCCAGCGGACAGTTAAATGAAGAGACAATGAAAAGTATTGTAGAGCAGACCATGTCAGGAAAGAGAGAATAGGAATAATAAGAAGAATATTTATATATTTGCATTGCTTTGGAAAAGCAGGAAGATATGTAAATATTCTTTTTGTGTATAAGCATAAAAAAAAGAAGCTTGAAATTCAAGCTTCAAAAAAATAAAAGCGCGAGACGGGACTCGAACCCGCGGCCTCGACCTTGGCAAGGTCGCGCTCCACCAACTGAGCCACTCGCGCATAAGCGGGTGATGGGAATCGAACCCACATATCCAGCTTGGAAGGCTGGTGTTCTACCACTGAACTACACCCGCAAGTGTTGTTTATCTGTGTCCCTCAAGGACAATACCTATAATACAATAGATAATTAGATATGTCAACACTTTTTTGAAAAAAATTAAAAAAATAAATTTTTGCTACAATAAATACATTTCATACGGGAAATCAATCACGATTTAGACTGCGCCACAGGGTTGTTCTGCTGATGCCTAACTTGCGGGCTGCCACAGACTGGTTTCCGTTGCAATTTTTTAATACCTGTTGGATAACACAGTGATTTATTTCATCTAACGACAGATTACAATCCAGTTGTATACTGGATGAAGATGCAGTATCAACACGGGTAGGAAAAAGCTGTCTTTCCTGTACCAGAATCTCTTGTATTACAGAATTTGACAAATAAAGAGAATTTGTCTTTAGCACTGCTTGTTTTAAAATTCGTTTAAGCTGGGCATGATTTCCGGGATAATCATATTCTGTTAATGTACATATCGCATCATCATCCAGGGCAATTAGCTGTTTTCCGAAAGCTTCGTTTAGTGTATTTATGTATAAGGCACACATAGAAGGAAGGTCTGTTTTTTGTTCACGCAAAGGTGCGACAGGAATGACAATACAATCTAAGGCGTTGGCATACTCTAGGGCAACAGCAGGAGCAGGCTTTTTGTATTCATTACAACAGGAAAAAATGAAACGGTTTCGTACATGAGCATTTGTATCTAAAATGACAGACAGTAACCACTTTTGCTTCTCTGCCGATAATTTTTGCAAATTGGAAATATAAATAGTATTGTCATTATCTGTGAAAGGTGAATGAAAGCTGTTGATGGGAAAATTCCAGTTTTTTTCATTGAGCAAATCACAGTTGATTTTATAAAGAGGATGATTGTGGAGCTTGCTTTCTATATAATAGAGATAAGCAAGGCAATCCTCTTCTGTACCGTATTCTCCGGTCAGCACAAGATTGGGAGAAATTTTTTTCATGGATTTTGCGTCTTTTCGCAGTTTCTTGGCATGATTTCCGGTAGTACAGATACTTGTTGTAAGCGTGTTCTGTGTATCTTCTCTATTCAGAATGCTAATGCCGTACTTAGAATGGTTTACAGGAAGATTGGAAGGAGTCAGGCAAAAAATCAGGTAAGGTTTCGGGGCTGCGTCAACGAAACGGGAAGACACAGCATACAGCTTATTTGCTGCGGTAATAAAGAAAGAACGTTTTTCTTTTGAAAGGCAGGAAGGAACTTCTTTTTGCAGCTGTGTTTGTATTGCTTGGAGAAAATTTCCCTGTAAGGTAGAATATAAAAGTGTGCCGTTTTCATTCAGAAGAAGATAATCGCCAAAGCCGGTTTTTAAAGCTTCCTTCAGCATAGATAAAGTAACGACAGACTTTTGGCTGATTTCCCAAAGGTAAAGAGCGTGATTAACAGCTGTTTCCAGACTTTCTGCACTGGATGTCAGGAGTATAGGAGTCAAGCCTGCTTTTCGTGCAGCCTCATAAGCAACCGTATCGCAAATGACGGTTTGATAATTCTGAGTAGAAAGCGTATGCAGAGTATGAAGCGCCGTTGCAGTGTCGGATATTGAAAAAACAGGAAATTCTGCTTTTAAAAGAGAACGCAGAGTTTGAGAGGCTTTTGTAAGAGATGGATGTCCCAGCAAAGCAAATTTTGTGTGGGTAGCCTCTGCTGCTTTTAAGCAGCGCAGAATATCATAGTAGCCAATACCAAGGTCGATGACCGGGATGGGAACGCTTTTTTGATTAAGTCGGCAGTATTTGCCCGAGATATAATAATATCAAAATCGGAATAATATTCTTTGGCAAGTGCAGCACCTTCTTCCATGCTTCCAAGCAAAGAGACAAAATCCAAATCTTTTCGCTGATAAGCGTATTCTTCCATTAATTTTTTTAAGCCTTCATAAGGTGCAATACCTAAAATCCGAATTTTTCTTCTCATAATTCTTCTCCTGTTGTTTCAAATATAAACATATTATAAAAGAGAATAGTTGAAAATAAAGTGGGAAATCCGATAAAATAAGAGAAAAGATGTTTCAAAAAGGAACATTAGGTGAAAATGGAGGAGGAAAAATCATGAAGTTTGTATTAATTCCGGATTCTTTTAAAGGAACATTAAGTTCTGTTCAGATTTGTAAAATTACCGCTGAAAAAATAAGAGAGCATTTTCCTGATAGTGAAATTACGGAAATTCCCGTGGCAGACGGGGGAGAAGGCTCAGTAGACGCATTTCTTTCCGCTTTAGGAGGAGAGAAGGTAAATGTAAAGGTGAAAAATCCATATTTTGAAGATATGGACAGCTATTTTGGGTTGCTTGACGAAGGGAAAACGGCAGTCGTGGAAATGGCGTCCTGCGCAGGGCTCCCATTGGTAGAAAAACGAAAAAATCCTAAGCTGACTACAACCTACGGGGTAGGACAGCTAATGGTGGAAGCGGCAAAAAGAGGAGTGAAGAAAATTATTGTAGGCTTGGGGGGCTCTGCTACGAATGACGGAGGATGCGGAGCAGCCGCAGCAGCAGGCGTAAAGTTTTATAACAAAGAAGGAAAGGAATTTATTCCCACAGGCGGAACGGTTATTGACATAGAGCGTATTGATTTATCGGGAATGAATGAGGATTTTAAAAATATCGAGATGATAGCCATGTGTGACATTGACAATCCTATGTATGGACCTTTTGGCGCTTCTTATGTTTTTGCTCCGCAAAAAGGGGCAGATGCAGAATGTGTAGAGGAGCTGGATGAAGGAATGAAAAATTTAAGCAGAGTCATCACAAGAACTATCGGAAAAGATATTGGCGAAATGCCGGGAACCGGTGCAGCGGGTGCAATGGGGGCAGGTATGGTAGCCTTTTTCAATGCAAAGCTTCAGATGGGGATACAGACAGTGCTGGATACCGTTAAATTTGATGAAAAAATTGCCGATGCGGACTATATTTTTACAGGAGAGGGAAAGCTGGACTCTCAGAGCCTGAGAGGCAAGGTTGTTATGGGAATTGCCAAAAGAGCGCAGGAGCAGGAGAAAAAAGTGATTGCCGTTGTAGGCGGAGCAGAGGATAAGAATATAAAAGAAGCGTATTGCATGGGCGTCACAGCAGTATTTCCTATTAACAGGCTTCCGCAGGATTTTTCAGTCAGCAGACAGTACAGCGCTGAAAATTTAAGTTATACTGTGGATAATATTTTGCGATTGCTGAAATAGAACAGTAAGAAATTAAGCTGAGAATATTTATACATTTCAGTTTAGTTTTAGTTTATGAAAATGTATAAATATTCTCTCGTTGCTGTTTAAGCTTGTTTTACAAAACGGTTGTAGATATATTGATTTGCTTTCACTTCTAAATCATCATCTAAGGGAGTTAAATCTCCTTTTCCATATTTTCTTTCCAAAGCATTGGAGAGAAGATAGTCGCATATATGAGGATTTTTCGGAAGAAGTGGCCCGTGCAGATAAGTACCGATTACATTTTTATAAAGAACGCCTTCTGTATGGTCTTCTCCGTTGTTTCCGTGTCCGTATAAAACCTTTCCGAATGGTTTGTTATCTCCGATATAGGTTCTGCCGCCATGGTTTTCAAAGCCTACAATCGGGAGCGGAAAAGCTTCATTTTCCAGTATAATGTTGTCAATGAGGCGGGGTTCACCCTGTTCTGTATGCAAATCCACCAAAGAAAGTCCCTCCATAGTTCCCTCAGAGGTTTTATAGTAATGTCCTAAAAGCTGGTAGCCGCCGCATACGGCAATAACGCTGCCGCCGTCCTCAATATAATTCTTAAAATCCTTTTGAATGCTGCGAAGCTTGTTGCATACCAGCATTTGTTCCCGGTCAGAGCCGCCGCCCAGAAGAACAATGTCCAGATTGGAAAAATCAATATGGTCTTCTAAGGAAAATTCAATGGTTTCTGCTTCAATACCTCTCCATAAGCTGCGTTTTGTCATACACTGAATATTGCCTCTGTCTCCGTACAGATTTAAGAGGTCCGGATATAAATGTCCAATTGTTAATTTCATCATTTCCTGCCCTCCATTTTCTTTAAAAGATTGTGTGTGGTGTAGAGTCCTGTGTAATTTACGAGGACATACAGGTTTTTCGTTCCGTTTTGAATTTTGCTTTCAATGGCTTTTTCAATATCCTGTTCAATATCAGAAGGAATATCTACATATTTCAGGCGAAGCGCCATATCCAGACAACGAATACCGCAGACAGTAATGGAAGCTGCATTGGCATCTTTTAAACGGTCGAAATCAACGTCCCAGAGCCATGAGATATCTGTACCGTCCTGACTGTTGTCGTTAATTAAAATAATAATATCTTTTAAGCTTGTATCTGTCATAACAGCAGAAATATTCTGATTAAAGCCCGCCGGATTTTTAGCAAGGTTAAGCATGACCTTTGTGCCCTGAATTTCAAATAACTCATTTCGCCCAAACTGAGGAGTAAAATTTCCTAAAACATCATTAAAATGCGCAAGAGAAACATTTGCCATAGAGGCAGCGCCGTAAACGGCTAAAATGTTATAAACGTTATAAAATCCTCTGTAATTTGCTTTTACATGGAAGTCGTTTACGTCAAAAGTAATACCGTCGTCAAGCCTTACATTTGTTCCGTCAAAATCTAAATGAGGACGTTTAAATCCGCAGTGCGGACAATAATAATCTCCTAACTGGCTGTAATGGTAGAAATGATACTGCATTTTCTCACCGCACCGTTTACAAAATCTGCCCTCTCGTATTTCCCTGCTGTTTTCATCGGATAAAACCTTTTGACTAATTCCGTAAGCCGCATACGCATTTTTGTTATCAAGAGCCAAAAAAGTGGACAAGGAGTCGTCTCCATTTACCAGAAGCTTCATCTTAGGCGCCATTTTCATGGCTTTTGATAAAAGGTTCATGGTAGTGTCGATTTCTCCGTAGCGGTCCAACTGGTCACGAAACAGATTGGTGAGAACCATAAAATCCGGTTGGAAATGAGGAAAAACACGAACCGTAGAGGCTTCATCAATTTCAATGCAGGCATAGTCTGCTTTTAAATGTCCGGAAAGACCGGTATTGAGTACAAAAGCAGAGACGACACCGTTTAACATATTAGAACCGGTGCGGTTGCAGATAACCTTCTGTCCGTTTGCTTCTAAAACAGAAGCCAGCAGATTGTTGGTGGTTGTTTTTCCGTTTGTACCGCACACCACAAAAATATCCTTTTTGACTTCCTTTGCCAGTTCAGAAAGGATAGGCGGGTATATGGAAAGAGCGGCTTTTCCTGCCAGCGTGGCACCTTGTTTTCCGGTGAGGCGGCAGGCTGTTTTGATGAAGTGTGCACTCCATACAGCGAAAAGTCTTCGTATATTCATGGTAAATTCATTCCTTTATTTTTTAGTGTGTGTATTGTTTTCTTCAAGTATTCATTATACATAAAGAAAAGAAAGAGCACAATAAGAAATCTTTAAGGAACCAAGTGAAGAAAAGAGAGATTTAAATATACTGTTATTATCAAATTACCCATTGATAATACATAAAAAAATAAATATACAACTATATTTTGAAAATAATAAATTAAAATACAATAAAAAGATTGAATTTTCAAAAAATAAGAGGTATAATTTGAGGGACAAGTACGTTGCAGAATGAGCGTGATTGAGAGAACATATTATATTTTGGACAGGAGGCGAGATTGGAATAAGACGGTGATGTGAAAAATAGTGTTCCGGACAGTAAGAATAAGAGGACTGCAATGTAGTATAGGCAATGGAAAGGAGAAAATATATGAAAGATGTTTCTAAAAAACTATTGACGGCTTTTGCAACATCAGCGGTGATGATTGCAGCGGGAGCAACCGGCGTCTTGGCCTGTACAACAATTTATGTAGGAGGAAACCGCGTAGAAGAAGGAACTCCATTTGTTGCACGTACAGAAGATTATGGCTCAAACATGAATAAAATGTGGTTCATCAGTGAGGCAGGTGCATGGAAAGAGGGAGAACAGTTCTTGGGATGTCCTGCGTATGGTGAATTTGAATGGTATTTTACACATGATACATACAGATTTACACATTTTACAAATGATACTCTGTATAATGGCGTTTGTCCGGAGTGCGGTGAGGGAAGTCCGGAGTCACCGGTAACGCATCCTTCTTATACGGAGTTTGGAACGAATGAAAAAGGTGTGTCTGTATCTGCTACCGAGACGATTTATGGAAATAAAGAAGTCACAGCTGTTGACCCATTACGTCAGGAAAAAACAGATGGAAAGGTTGGTATTGAAGAAACAGATATTCCTACTATTATTCTTGCAGAAGCAGGCTCTGCACGTGAAGGTGTGGAACTTTTACTGGATATTTATGATGATTATGGTTGTTATTTCTGCTCCGGCGTGTTTGTTTGTGACCAGAATGAAGTATGGTATATCGAAAACTGTTCCGGTACACAGTATGTTGCTTTAAAACTGAATGATGACATGATTTTTTTAGAGCCGAATATGGCAGTTATCGGGCGGGTTGATTTAGATGATACAGAAAATGTCATTGCATCAGACAGATTAATTGAAGTGGCAAAGGAAGCGGGAACTTTTGTAGGTGATGAAGCAGAAAATATTATTGATTTCCGTGCCTCTTATGCACGTATCGGCAATGTGGATAAGCGATTGGTGCAGGGCTTGAATTTCTTGAATAAAGATTATAATTATGATACAGAAACTTTGACGGAAGATAATACAAAGTTTACAATCAGCAATTTGAATGAAAAGAATGAAATTGTTCCGTTATATACAAATATAAAAGAAGACCGTCAGCTTACAAAGGAAGATGTATTTAATTATTATGAACTTAGTACAATCGATAAGTCAAGCAATCAGGAAATCGAAATCTTTCAGCTTTATTCAGACCGTCCGCAGGAATACGGTACTGTTGGCTGGGTTGGTGTAGGCAATATGTCTAATAACGTGTTTGTTCCTTGTTATCCAATGCTTTTAGATGATATTTATGAAGGGTATCAGACGAGTACACCGGTAGTAACGTTTTCAAAAGAAAAACCGGAAGGATTTGCTTCATGGGATGAAAGAAAAGGACAATATGTAGTATATCCGGAAAACTGGAGAGAGTCTTATTATTTTACATTTGAAGGACTTGGCGGTTATATCCAGTATGCAGAGCAGATTGACGGAGCTCCGGTCAGTGATGCTGATAAACAGTATGTAAGGGGAAGCTTAGATGAATTGCAGAGAGAATTTTATGAGGACTTTGCGACCGTAGATGAGCTTCAAAATTCAGGAAATCCGAGAGCACTGGCAACCGAGAATTGTACGGAGCTGGCTTCACGTGCTCATGAGAAAGGTCTTGAGCTGGTTGATTATGTGACCGGTTTAACAGAAGAGGAAGGCTGGAAAGAGACAGAACAAGGCTGGGAATATTATGAAAATGGTAAGAAAGTAGTTGGCTGGAAGGAAGTTTCCGGAAAGTGGTACTATCTTAATGAAAACGGAATTATGGAAACCGGCTGGGTATCTGTAAACGGCCATTGGTATTATATGGACCAGTGGGGAGCAATGGAAACCGGCTGGGTATCCGTAGACGGTCACTGGTATTATATGGACCAGTGGGGAGCGATGATGACCGGCTGGGTATCTGAAAATGGTCATTGGTATTATATGGACCAGTGGGGAGCAATGATAACCGGTTGGGTATCTGTAAACGATTATTGGTACTACTTGAATAGTAGTGGAGTAATGATGACCGGTTGGGTATCTGTAAACGGTCATTGGTATTACTTGAATAGCAGCGGAGCAATGGAAACCGGCTGGGCATTTGTAGATGGATACTGGTATTATCTGAGCAGCAGCGGAGCAATGGAAACCGGGTGGGTATCCGTAAATGGTCGTTGGTATTATATGGACCAGTGGGGAGCAATGAAGACCGGCTGGGCATTTGTAGATGGATACTGGTATTACTTGAATAGTGACGGAAGCATGGCATCCTCTCAGTGGATTGGAGATTATTATGTAGACGCATCCGGAAAGATGGTATAGATAAGATTGAAGAATTAAATGGTTTTTAAAAGAAGAATTAAAGACTTCGGAAAATATTAAATTTAAAAGGAGAGTCGCCTATGAGAAAAAATTTTACAAAAAAGATGGTAACATTTAGTCTTGCAGCCACAGTTATAGCTACAAGTGTAACACCTGTTTCTGCATCTGCACAAAAGCTTGCACCATCAACAGATTACAGTAATCCTAAAAATTGGAATGTTCGTCATACTGTGAATGATATTTACGATATGCTTACCGCATTAGAGAAGGCGTATCCTGAGTATGCTGAACTTAGTTCTATCGGAAAAACGACAAAAGAAAATGATATTAAACTTCTTACAATCACCAACGAGAATTCAAAAAATAACAACAAAAAAGGTGTTGCGTACCTGGCAAATATCCACGGTGATGAAAGGGAATCAGCAGAAAGTGCTGCTTATACAGCAGCATGGCTGTTAGAAAACCTTGATAATCCAACGGTAAAGGAAATGCTGGAAAGAAATATCATTTATATTATTCCTATATTAAATCCGGATAGTCATAATATTTTTGAGTATTTCGTTCGTGGAACCAGCCAGTTATTAGATAAAAACGGCGATGGTATTCCAAGTAATGATTTGTATGAAGACATTACAGGTGATGAGTGGATTGGTTATCTTTATACAACTGATGAAAATAAAGAAAGAACCGGAAATATCGGATATGAATCAAAAGATTTAGATGGTAATGGCTGGCTCGGTGACGATGCGTGGGCCAGCGGTTACGATATTAACCGTAATTTTGATTTCCAGTGGGCTCCTGAACATGCCGGAACAAGCGGAGGTCCTGAAGCTGCATCTGAAATTGAAACACAGCATATTCAAAAATTCCTTAAAGAAACACCTTTGGAAGCTTTGGTAACTGTTCATACAGGTATTCAGGCTGTTTTATATCCGTGGGGATACCGTGATACAGATACTTCCAATCCTGAAGAAGTCGCTGACATTGAGTTTATGGCAAATACTGCTGAGAGCATGAGAAAAGCGATTGAACAGACTACGGAGAGAAACTACTATGTAAGTAATTCTTATCATGATTATCAGACATACTCTGAATTGTTAGATTATGCTTATGGTGTACATGGAATTCATACCTATACGATGGAAGTTATTTGTGAAGGTTATGATGAAACGGTAAGCTATAAGCCTGACCGTAATCCGGATGCTTATGAAAATCCGGAAAACTTCGATATCTGCTTGTGGAATGATCCAAAATGGGAAGGAAGCCGCAAAGAATATATTCCTTATGAAGATTTTGTTGAAATGCTGGAGAAAAATGATTTAAGTCCTGAAAAAGTAAAAGTAGAAGACAGAGCTACAAAAGAACAGAAAACATTGGCAGAGATGCAACCTGCTTATGTCTATGTTAGCTCAAGCGAGCGTAATCAGCGTGGTACATACGTACCGGAAGACCAGGACAAACTGGTAGAAGGTGCAAAAAATGCTTTCCTTGAAATGGTTTATGCTGAAAACGAAGAGAAAGTAGTTGGCTGGAAGGAAGTTGACGGAAAATGGTATTACTTTAATGAAGATGGAGTTATGGAAACCGGCTGGGTATTCGTAAATGACCATTGGTATTACCTGAATGAAGATGGAATTATGGAAACCGGCTGGGTGTCCGTAGACGGCCACTGGTATTATATGGACCAGTGGGGAGCGATGATGACCGGTTGGGTATTCGTAAATGACCATTGGTATTATATGGACCAGTGGGGAGCAATGATGACCGGTTGGGTATCTGTAAACGGATATTGGTACTACATGGACCAGTGGGGAGCGATGATGACTGGCTGGGTATCTGTGAACGGACATTGGTACTACTTGAATGGTAGCGGAGCAATGGAAACCGGCTGGGCATATGTCGGAGGAAAATGGTACTACTTGAATGGCAGCGGAGCAATGGAAACCGGCTGGGCATATGTAGATGGAAAATGGTATTACTTGAATGGTGACGGAAGCATGGCAGCCTCTCAATGGATTGGAGATTATTATGTGCAAACAGATGGCTCTATGGCAACGAATACATGGATTGGCGGATATTACGTAGATGCGTCTGGTAAATGGGTGAGAAATGCTTAAAGAAATATATACATTGGTATAGTAATAAAGAGCCTGTGAAAGCAGGCTCTTTATTACTGGCGGTGAAATTCAGATAATTATATTTAATTATGGTGTTAAACGGATTTCTACGGAGAATATGAAATATGTATATATTTTTTGCAAGGAAAAAAAATAAAAAACTATTGATATTTATGGAGGTATATGTTAAAATGTCACTGTTGTTGCAAGACAAGGTCTTACATACAATGCCCAGATAGCTCAGTTGGTAGAGCAGAGGACTGAAAATCCTCGTGTCGCTGGTTCGATTCCGGCTCTGGGCACTTTAATAAAACATATCTTTGACATAGAAATGGGGCTTAAAATACCGTTGTTGAGGCAGAAGTGCTTTTGCAACGGTATTTTTTTGTTTGTTAGGGCAAAGCCCTGTTTACCATTGTGTAGTTTTTCGCTGATCCGAAAAACGGAACTTTGGGAAACAAATAAACCACCTGCTATGCAGGTGAGTTAGGATTGCTTAAGCTTACAGTAAAAAACCTCCCGTGTTATAATTTAATGTAAGGTTCGCCAACCGCATTAAGAAACAAGGGAGGTATCCAGATGGATAGTAATAGTTTATCACATACAAAATGGAATTGTAAGTATCATATTGTTTTTGCACCAAAATATAGAAGAAAAGTAGCATATGGAAAAATAAAGCAGGATATAGCGAATATTTTGAGTATGTTATGTAAGAGAAAAGGTGTAAAAATTGTAGAAGCGGAGATATGTCCAGATCATGTACACATGCTAGTGTGCTGTATCGTTGATATTTAACATTACTACTGCATCTTATTCAGATGCAGTAGTAAATGTCGGATACAAGGAATTCAATTTAATTCTTGCATCCTCCGTTCGAAATTGCCAGTTTACCTTTGCGGCTACGGTATTTCGTTCAACTTCCCATGCTGATAATTCCTTACGAAGATTTGAAATATTATCAATCCTTCTGTTCAAACATTGTCTGGTCATGACGTTAAGTTCGATTTCTGCAATATCAAGCCAGCTGCCATGTTTTGGTGTGTAGTGAATCTCCAACCGTTTCATGATTCTTCTGGCTTCATCAGCAGGGTAACGTTTGTACAATGATGCTGGTTTATGTGTATTAAGATTATCCATTACAAGAATTATTTTTTCTACATCTGGATACATGACATCGGCAAGATATTTGATTTCTTCTGCCCAGTCAATTGCAGTCCGATGTTCCCGAACACTTACATGATGAGCTCCACCAAGCGGTTCTACGAATGCAAAAATGCTGCATGTACCATTTCTGACATACTCAGAATCTACTTTCTGGTCATTGCCGGGACGCATAGGAAGTGGGGATCTTGCCTCGCCAAGTAACTGATATGGTTTTTCGTCCATACAAACAACGGGGCGTTGTGGGTTATATGGAAGTTCGTATACATCGAGAACATCCTCCATACAAGCTATAAATTCTGCGTCCTCTCTTGAGGGAATGCACCAGTATTCATTTTTGTGAGGTCGAAGTTTGTTTTTTTTAAGGCTCTACGGATAGCATCTTTGCTAACCGGTGTATCAAGCACTACTTTGGCTTCTTTTTCCAGCAGACGCAAAGTCCATCTGGAATGACCTTCTGGAACAGGACCGCAGGCAAGTTCAATAATACGTGCTTCTGCACGTCCATCAAGGATACGCCTTGCATTGTCGGAATTGATATTTCTTTTGAACTCGGTAACCGCTTCAATGCCACCGGAAAAATATTTGGTCACTGTATTCGTTACAGTTGTCAGGCAAACACCATTTGATCTTGCGGATTGCTCATGGGTTAATACTTTCCCATGAGCCTCATCCAAATCAATAATAATCTGGCATCTGCTTCGAATAGTTTTAGATGTATTACTTTTGCGAATTATAGATTTTAATGTCTTCAATTCATCATCTGTAAGTTTAATGACATATTTTCTTGGTCTTGCCATATAAATCACCGCCGTTTTCTTTTATTTTAACATGAAGCGGCTATAATAGCTATAAATATTTAGTTAAATATCAACAATACAGTGCACTAGTATAGAATAAATTAAATCTCTACTATATATTTTGAGGATAATGTATGGTAAAATAGTGTTATCTAAGAAAGGATGAACACTATGAGAAAAACATATCTTCCTCTGTCAGATGAAGACAGAGATTACCTTAAAGCATTATCCAAAAAGAGAACCATTCAGGCACAAGTTGTGGACCGTGCCAGAATCCTTTTATATAAAGCCGATGGAATGACATTCCAGGAAATTGCTGATAAACTTGCCATTAGTACTGCAACGGTACGCCTTTGTATTTCGAAGTTTCAGAAAGGCGGTTTAGATGCTGCACTGTTTGATGTTCAGCGTCCTGGACGTCCATCGGAAATCACTGATGATGCAAAAGCATGGATGATTCATATTGCGTGTCAGAGACCGACAGAACTCGGTTATGCACAGGAATTGTGGACGTTGACCTCTCTCCACAAATACATTCAGAAACATGCAGAAGAAGCGGGATATCCAAGGCTTTCAACCGTTACCAAACCGTATATCCAGAAATTTCTTAAGGAACAGGATATGAAACCCTTTAAAATCAAATATTACTGTGAAAAACGGGATCCTGATTTTGAATCAAAAATGCATGAGGTTCTGTTGGTTTATAAGCAGATTGAAATGCAGTTTGATGAAAATGGTGATCTCATTGTTCCAGACGATTATAAACTGACGATTACGGTATCGTATGATGAGAAGCCGGGCATTCAGGCAATCTCCAATACGGCACCGGATTTACGCCCGACATCAGAACATGGGGAAGTATATCGTGATGCAGAATACAAACGTCTGGGAACGCTCTCTTTACTGGCTGGCATTGATTTACTCACTGGAGAAGCAATTCCGTTAGTAAGTGAGACCCATAAGAGTTCTGATTTTATTGAGTTTTTAAAGATACTGGACAAAAAATATCCATCACAGGATACCATTCGGATCATCCTGGATAATCATTCTGCACATACTTCCAAAGAAACACGGCGCTTTCTGGATACTATGCCAAAGGGACGTTTTAAATTTGTGTTTACACCAAAACATGGCTCATGGTTAAACATGATTGAAAGCTTCTTCAGCAAGATGACCAGACAGATGCTTCGAGGAATTCGTGTCAATACCAAACAGGAGTTGGAAGAACGAATTTACAAGTACTTTGACGAAGTGAACCGTGAACCCGTGGTTTATCACTGGAAGTATAAAATGGATGAAATCAGTGAAGAGGAAGCAGTATCAATTTAATATAGCAATTATTTAATATTCGTTATACTAGTAGAAATTCCACCGAGCATAAGTGTATCGTATTTTGTAGGGTACTTAAAAGGAAAAAGTACACTCATGATATTTGAAAGACATGCAAATTTAAAATATAAATATGGAAATAGACATTTCTGGTGTCGAGGATATTATGTAGATACGGTAGGGAAAAATGCAAAGAAAATACAGGAATATATAGCAAATCAGTTACAAGAAGATTTGGAATACGATCAGATGACACTGAAAGAGTATATTGACCCGTTCACGGGTGAGCCAGAAAAACCGAACAAATAAAATAATAAGCCCTTTAGGGCTTAGTGGGTAAATGATGTTGCGCTTGGCGAACCTATTTCAGTGAGTCTTTAGACTCCAGTGCCGGTAATAGACCCTTATAGGGTCAAAGCAAGCCACCGGCTAAGCCGGTGGTCTTGACTCATAGGAATTGCGTCTATGAAACAAAAATGCTCCGCAATCCTTTTATATTTCAGAACAGGGGTTGTGTAAAATGACTAAAATAAAAAGAAAATATTTATATATAGGAAGGATAGTAAAAAATTCTATATAAAAACAAAAATTTTATATGTATTTTTTTGGTTGAAGTGCTATAATAATGCTTACTGTTAAAACACGAAAGGAGATATTTATGAGGAAGCAGAGATTGGCACGCATAGGGGCGGCAACACTTGCAGCTGTACTTACTGTACAGGGAATGGGATTTTCTTCCACAGTATATGCAAAGGAAGAACCTGTCAGAGTGAAAGCGGACTCACAGACACAGATGAGTTCAGAACCGGAGCAGGTAGCGGTGAAGGATTACGGCAGCAATTCTGACAGAACACAAAACTTCGACAGTGATTGGAAATTCAATTTAGGAGATGTATCAAATGCACAGACTCCGACGTTTGATGATTCAAAATGGAGAACACTGTCCTTACCCCATGATTACAGTATTGAGCAGGAATACTCCCAGTCATTGGAAGCGGAAAGCGGTTATTTGCCGGGAGGAGTAGGCTGGTATAGGAAGAATTTTACTTTAGGTGAAGAAGCCAAAGGAAAACGTATTCGCATTGATTTTGACGGTGTGTATATGAATGCCACTGTTTATGTGAATGGAAAAGAAGTAGGTACACATCCTTATGGATATACACCGTTTTCTTTTGATATTACAGATTATATCAGTTATGACAAAGAAAATACAATTGCGGTAAAAGTAGACCATCAGACACCTTCCAGCCGCTGGTATTCCGGAAGCGGTATTTACAGAAGCGTGAGCCTGACAACTACGAATGATGTTCATGTGGATTTAAACGGAATTAAAGTAGAAAGCAATAATCTGGCAAAAGAGGCAGGGAAAACTGTAAATACAGATATAAAAACGACAGTTATCAATGACTCAAAAGAGGCACAAAATGTTACAGTAACACATACAGTCTTCAAAAAGGGTGAAAAACCGGATAAAGCAATTGGGACTTTTACAACAGAGGCACAGGAGATTGGAGCAGGTAAAAAAGCTGAAATTTCAGCTACCGTACCGGTGAAAAATCCTGAACTTTGGTCAGTAGAAAATCCGGCGCTTTACACTATTCGTACAGAAGTAAAAGCAGGAGACAAGCTTTTAGACAGTTATGATACAGAATATGGTTTCCGTTATTTGAATTTTGATACAGAAACAGGATTTCAGTTAAACGGAAAAAATGTAAAATTAAAAGGTGTTTGTATGCATCATGATCAGGGCGCGTTAGGAGCAGTTGCCAATCGTCGTGCTATTGAGCGTCAGGTAGAAATCCTTCAGGAAATGGGTTGTAATTCTATTCGTGTAACACATAACCCTGCATCAAAGGATTTAATTGAAATCTGCAATGAAAAAGGTATTTTAGTAATTGAAGAAGTATTTGACGGCTGGCATCGTGCAAAGAACGGAAACAGCAATGATTATTCTGTATGGTTTGACAAAGCCATTGAAGAAAATAATGCCATTCTGGGAAAAGAAGCAGATATGACATGGGCAGAATATGATTTGAAAGCCATTATGAAACGTGATCAGAATGCACCTTCCGTTATTGAATGGTCTCTTGGAAATGAAATTCAGGAAGGCGCCGGCGGAACCGGATATGCAGAAAGAGCAGATAAACTGATTGCGTGGGCAAAGGAAGTTGACGAAAATAAGACTCTGACTATTGGAAGCAATGCAGTGAAGCGAGGAGATGCAGAGCAGGTTTCTATCGGAGATAAGCTTACGAAAGCAGGCGGTACATCAGGAACAAACTATTCTGACGGAGCAAGCTATGATAAAATTCATAAAGAACATCCGGATTGGAAATTATACGGTTCAGAAACGGCTTCATCTATAAACAGCCGTGGAATTTACTCGGTTACAGGTAATCAGGAGGCTACTTCAGACCAGCAGCTTACTGCCTATGACAATTCAAAGGTAAACTGGGGTGCGCTGGCAAGTGCTGCATGGTATGACGTTATACAGAGAGACTTTGTAGCAGGCGAATATGTTTGGACAGGCTTTGACTATATTGGTGAGCCGACTCCTTGGAATGGTACAGATGCGGGAGCAAAAGGTACATGGCCTTCACCAAAGAACTCCTATTTTGGAATTATTGATACAGCCGGTTTTCCGAAAGACAGCTATTACTTCTATCAGAGTCAGTGGAATGAAGATGTAAATACCCTTCATGTATTGCCAGCATGGAATGAAGACGTTGTAAAGAAAAATGCAGATGGAACAGTACCTGTTGTGGTTTATTCTGATGCAAAAGAGGTTGAATTGTTCTTTACACCGGCAGACGGCGGAGAAAAGAAGTCTCTTGGAAAGCAGACCTTCAAAACAGAAAAAACAGATGCAGGATATACATATCAGGTATTGGAAAACGGAAAGAAAAATCATAAAGACTTGTATATGGAATGGAAGGTTCCTTATGAAGCAGGTACATTGGAAGCAGTTGCCAAAGATGCAAAAGGAAATGTAATTAAGGATACAGAAGGTCGTTCCGTAGTAAAAACAACAGGTGAAGAAGCGAAGCTGTCAGCAAAGGCAGATAGAGACTCCATTCAGGCAGATGGAAAAGCCCTTTCTTATATTACCGTAGATGTTACGGATAAAGATGGAAATATTGTGCCGGATGCAGCAAATCGTGTTACCTTTGACGTAGAGGGAGCAGGAAAACTGGTTGGTGTAGATAACGGAAGCTCACCGGATCATGACTCTTATAAAGCGGATAACAGACAAGCCTTCAGCGGTAAGGTTCTAGCTATCGTACAGTCAACAGAAAAAGCAGGAGAAATTACAGTTACTGCAAAAGCAGACGGTTTAGAGTCTTCCACAGCAAAGATTAAAACGACGCCGGTAAAAGAAGAACCGTCTGAACGTTATGTCGAAAGCTATAAGTATTCAAAATCTTACTATGTAAAAACAGGTACAAAACCACAGTTACCTGAGAAAATTGAAGCACAGTATTCAGATGGTACAAAAGAAGAGGTAGCTGTTAAATGGGATGAAATCAGTGATGAACAGATTTCTAAAACAGGAAGTTTTACAGTAGAAGGAACCGTTGGTAAGAGAGATATTTCTGTGAATATCAATATGATTGACGATGTGGCAGCACTGTTGAATTATTCCGGCGTAACACAAAAGGGTGTAAAACCACAGCTTCCGGATGTAAGACCGGCTGTCCTTCCTGATGGAACTGTTTTATCTGCTTCCTTCCCTGTTAAATGGGAGGAAAAAGATGCGGATGCTTTCCAGAAGCCGGATGAGATTGTGACAGTTAACGGTTCTGCTGATATTTTTGGAAAAACAATTCCGGTAACAGCATCTATTCGTGTACAGAAAGAAGAAATTAAAATTGGAAATAGTGTAACCAATGTTGCAAAGCTTTCACAGAATATTCAAGGCTCTGATACTTTAGAAGCTATTAAAGACGGAAAAACGGAAATGTCTTTAAATAACGATGGCGGACCAAATGAGACAGCATGGAGCAACTGGGATGCTTCTCAGAAGGGAACAAAAGAGGCAGAGCTTACCTTTACCTTTGATACACAGCAAAGAATTGGTGAAATTGTTATCCACTTTGCAAAGGACAACAACAGCATTCGTTTCCCGGATGCAGGAACAACAGAAATCTTTGTATCTGAAACAGGAAAAGACGGAACATGGGAAAAAGTAGAGGTTAAAGAACACATTGGTGAAGAAAAAAACAGAGTAAAAGCATATCGTTATGAAATGGCGCCTGTTACAGCTACTTATGTCAAAGTAAAAGTAGTAAATGCTAATGCAACTGATACAGGAAGCAGAAAACCATGTACAGCAATTACAGAGGTGGAACTGAAAAAGGCAGAAGGCTCTTTTAAAGTGAATGAAACAGCAGAACTTGAAGAAGTCAAAGTAGGAGAACGTGTTCTTCCAAAGGCAGCTTATGCACTGGACAGCTATTCTGTACCGGAAACAGACGCAGCAGTAACTGCAAAAACAAAAGATAACGCATCTTTGACAATCCTGCCAAAACATGAAAATGTAGTACGCATGATTTTAGAGTCCGAAGACCATAAAGCAACAAAGAATTTTGCAGTGAGAATGGGAGAAGAAGAAACCGTTCTTCCGGATGATGACAGCAGAGACTATCCGGTGGAAAAAATTACTGCAACAGCAGGAAGCGAATACAAACCGGGAACTGCTAATGAAGGTCCTGTTAAATATGTTCTTGACGGAAAAGCAGAAACACATTGGCATACAAATTGGAGTGTATCAGGAGAAGGTTCAAAACCGGAACATAGAACAGTGACATTACAGTTGGGAAATGACGAGGAAGAAGCGCCGATGATTGATGCTCTGCGCTATATGCCAAGAAGTAATGGAGCAAACGGACGTGTGACAGAATATGAAATTCAGTATAGTCTGGATGGAGATAAGTGGCAGACAGCTGCAACAGGAGAAATAGATAAAAAACAGACCGGCTGGATGATTTTAGGATTTGAAGAACCGGTACAGGCAAAATATGTGCGTTTTATAGGTACACATACAACTTCAGACCAAGGAAATGATAAACACATGGCAGTATCAGAGCTTCGTGCAAGAGTAGCCACAGAAGCTCCGGCGCCATCAGAAAAGTATACCATCACAGCAAATGTAAATGATGAAACCATGGGTGCGGTGACACTTGACAGTGAAACAGGTGAGTATGAAAAAGGTACAAAAGCAACATTGACTGCTGTACCTAAAGAAGGCTTTGCTTTTGTGAATTGGACGATTGACGGACAGGAAGTAAGCAAAGAAAATCCTTATATTCATACAGTAGAAACAGATGCTGTAATTACAGCTAACTTTAAACCGATAGAAGTTGAAAATGAAGGCTGGGTTCAGACAGAAAATGGTTGGGAATATTATGAAAACGGTCAGAAAGCAGTTGGCTGGAAAGAAGTTTCCGGAAAATGGTATTACTTTGAAGAGAATGGACTTATGCAGACCGGCTGGGTATTTGTAAATAACCATTGGTATTATATGGACCAGTGGGGAGCAATGTGCACAGGCTGGGTAGCAGTAGACGGACATTGGTACTATATGGACCAGTGGGGAGCAATGTGCACAGGCTGGGTATCTGTAAACGGACATTGGTACTACATGGATCAGTGGGGAGCAATGCAGACAGGTTGGGTACTTGTAGATAGTAATTGGTATTATATGAATACAGACGGAAGCATGGCAATCGGCTGGGTATCTGTAAACGGACATTGGTACTATATGGATCAGTGGGGAGCAATGCAGACCGGTTGGGCACTTGTAGATAGTAATTGGTATTACTTGAATACAGACGGAAGCATGGCAATCGGTTGGGTATTTGTAAACGACCATTGGTACTACATGGATCAGTGGGGAGCAATGCAGACCGGCTGGGTACTTGTAGGCGGTGATTGGTATTATTTGAATACAGATGGAAGCATGGCAACCAGCCAATGGATTGATGGCTATTATGTAGATGCATCCGGAAAGATGGAATAATACCGGAAAGATTTAAAAGATACTAAGCTATAACAGAAAAGGAGCATACTGAATGAAAAAAATCATTTGGTATGCTCCTTATTTGTTTAAAGAGGTTTATAAATTTTTTATTTTATGAAAAGCATCCTGTGCGGCAATCGCACCGTCATTTACTGCGGTTACAACCTGTCGTAAATGCTTTTGTCTTACATCGCCTGCACCATACAAAAGAGGGACCTTTGTTTCCATGGTGTCATTTACAAGGATGTATCCATGTTCATCTAATACGTTGAGAGGTTTTAAAAAATCTGTTACAGGTTCTGCGCCGATATAAGGGAAAATACCGGAGATGTTGAGGATGCGTTCTTCTTTTGTAAGCACATCCGATATTTTCAGACCGGTTACCTGTGTTGTATCATCGAGAACTTCTATGGGAACAGCCTGCTGTATAATTTCAATTTTAGAATTGGATGTTGCCGCATCTACGGCGATTTTATCTGCCCGAAATACATTCCGGCGCATAATAATATAAACCTTGCTGGCAAATTGTGTAAGGTATACCGCTTCTTCTAAAGCAGAGTTGCCTGCGCCGATAACAGCAATTTCTTTATCCCGATAAAAGGCTCCGTCACATACAGCGCAGTAGGAAATGCCTCTGCCGATATTTCTTTCTTCACCGGGAATGCTCATCAGACGTTCTTTTGTTCCGGTAGCTACCAAAACAGCAGGTGCTTCAAAAACTGTACCGTCTGCACAGATAACCTGTTTTTTTTCGCCATCGATAATTTCAGTGACCATTCCGTATTCATAAACAGCCCCAAAGCTGGTAGAATGTTCAAACATATCAAAGGCGAGCTGAGAACCGGGTTCCGATTGAATACCGGGCCAGTTGCTGATTTCATTTGTTTTTAATAATTTTCCACCGGGAGCGCCGCCTTCAAGCATTGCAGTCTTAAGCCCTGCTCTGGAGGCATAGATGGCAGCTGTCATACCGGCGGGACCTGCTCCGATAATAATAAAATCATATTCTTTTTTCATATCCATGCCACCTTTCTGCAAATTACAGTGCTTTCATTTTCTGCTCAATTACCGGTTTAGGAAGAAAGCCGATAGCAGAGTCTTTTACCTGCCCGTCTTTGATAAAGAAAATAGATGGTACAGTTGTAACCTTCCACTGTCTTGTTAATTCCGGATTTTCATCAATATCTACCTTTACAATTTTAAAATCCTGTGTTTCCGCATCTAACTGCTCTAATACTTGTCCCAGCATTTTGCAAGGTCCGCACCATGTTGCGAAAAAGTCTAAAAGAACCGGTTTGGAGGACTCTAATACCTCACTGTTAAAATTATTTTCATTTATGTGTAAGATTGCCATAATTGTTTTTCTCCTTTGCTTTGTTATTTTTTAGTTGATATCTGTATTATAACCACAGTGTTGATGATAGTCTGTGACAAGGTCACATATTTATACGAAAAATGGAAAAAATCTTAAAAAGTAGAGCAAAAGCGTTTACGAATACTCTTTAAGTTGTTATAATAAAGCGTAAATATTAAGGGTTTTAGTTTGGCAAAAGAAGGAGAGTATATGAGAGGAATTGAAGAACTGTCAGAGCTTTTAAAAAGTGATGAAATTAACAGTTTAGGTAAAGACCTTGGAAAGAGAATACAGGATAAATTAGAGCGAAGCGGCATCTACTTTCATATCTTTGCCAGAGTGAAAGAGGCAGGTTCAATCTGGCATAAGCTGGAATGGAAAAAGGAAGAATATCTCCAAAAGAATAAAAAGATGCAGGACATTGTGGGAATTCGAATTGTACTATATTATATGGATGATATTGCAATCTGCAAAGAAATGCTGAAAAACACGTATTCTATTATTGAAAAGGACTCCCATGAAGACAAACCAAAGGTAAATGAATTTAATCCTCTTCGAATGAATTATGTTTGTCGTATTCCGGAAGAATTTATTGAGCGGTTTCCGGAAAAGTTATGGGAAGACTATCGAATTGACAAAACTTTTGAGGTGCAGATAAGAACAACTTTTTCAGAAGGCTGGCATGAAGTAGACCATGAGGTGCGTTATAAGCATAAAGAAGCGTGGGAACAGCATTATGAATTTTCAAGGGAACTCAACGGAATTTATGCAACCTTGGAGGTCTGTGACAGGAGTATGGTAAATCTTCTGGAAAGGCTGGCTTACAGAAATTATAAAAATATGGAAATTGAGGCTATGGTTCGCCATAAATTTAGACTGCGGTTTGAAAATCCTACCATATCCGTACCTTTGAAAGAATTTCTGGAAAAGGATACAGATTTGGTAAAGAAAATCTATCGCAGTGAGAGAGAAGAAACCATCCGTTTTTTCGCCAGTGATTTATCGGATGGAATTGCATTGACTGTGGATAATTTGATTTTTGTGTGCAACGAAGTTTGTCTGGGGCGAAAAGACCTCGAAGACCGTACTCCGATGATTATTCGTGAAAGAACAAAACAATGGCAGGAAAGACAAAAAATTTCCATTAATATGGAGAAATCTGTTGACACAGAGTTTTACTTATAATATAATGTGACAGTATGACGTAGTATGAATATGCTTAACCAAAAGCCCCGGTATAGCAGGTTCAGATACGTGATTTAAAAATTTTGATAAAATATTCTATATTGTTGATAATAGGAGGGAAAACCATGAATACTTATATGGCTAATCCAGATAAGATCGAAAGAAAATGGTATGTTGTAGACGCTGAAGGACAGACTTTAGGACGTCTTTCATCTGAAATTGCTAAGGTTTTAAGAGGAAAAAATAAACCTGTTTTCACACCACACATTGATACAGGTGATTATGTAATCGTAGTAAACGCTGAAAAAATCAAAGTTACAGGTAAAAAAATGGAACAGAAAATCTATTACAACCACTCTGATTATGTTGGCGGAATGAAAGAAACAACATTAAAAGAAATGATGGACAAAAAACCTGAAAGAGTTATTGAGCTTGCTGTTAAAGGTATGCTTCCAAAAGGACCTTTAGGAAGATCCATGATTAAAAAATTACATGTATACGCTGGACCAGAGCACAATCATGCAGCTCAGAAACCAGAAGTATTAACATTTTAATAGGAGGTAATGAACAGTGGCTAGTACAAAATTCTATGGAACAGGAAGAAGAAAATCATCTGTGGCTCGTGTATACTTAGTACCAGGTACAGGTAAAATCACAATCAACAAAAGAGATATTGATGAATATTTTGGATTAGAAACATTAAAAGTTGTTGTTCGTCAGCCATTAACACTGACAGAAACACTTGATAAATTTGACGTTTTAGTAAACGTTCACGGCGGCGGATTTACAGGACAGGCCGGTGCTATCCGTCATGGTATCTCCAGAGCATTATTAGAAGCTGACAGCGAATACAGACCTGCATTAAAAGCAGCTGGATTCTTAACACGTGATCCACGTATGAAAGAAAGAAAGAAATACGGTCTCAAAGCAGCTCGTCGTGCTCCACAGTTCTCAAAGAGATAATCTTAGGAACTCGGATTTACGTTCAAATCCTTGTTTTACAAGGATTTGTGGAGTTGTCAGATGTGGTGAAAAGCGGTGGAATTTACTCAGTTCGCAACGCATTTGCAACACGTTTGCAACAAAAATATCTAAAAAATATAGGACACTTTTCGGTGATAGACACTGGATAGTGTCCTTTTTGTTATGCAGATTTTGTATCGGCAGTTACGCTGTCCTCATTTTCTAAGGTTTTGTTGATTGCGTCTACAAGAACCTGCATATCTAAGTGAGTATAAACTTTTTCTGTCAAAGTCATAGCACCGGAGTGCCCCACAATTTTCTTGATTGTTGTATCCTGAACACCAGCTTCCGATAACATGGAAATACAGGTATGCCGGGTACAATGTGGTGTACGGTCAATTCCAATCTGTTCCACAAGAGGAGTCCAATAGCTGTCATAGTAATTGCGATAAAGAAATCTTTTGCCATCCTCTGTATGAAGAAGATATTCGCAATCAGGACAAGAATTATACCAGTCTTTATAGTAAGGCAGGAGCTTATCAGCAATCGGAACTTTTCGGATTCCGTTTTCTGTTTTGCTGTCAATTACATCAAAATACTGTTCTTCCAAATGCACATTTTCTTTCTTCAAATCAAGAAATTCGGAGATGCGTGTGCCATTATAGAGCAGCATGAGGATGATTTGATAGTATTTGTCCTCTTTCATTGTCCAGACTTTTGCAACTTCTTCTTTCGTGAATTTTGTACGTGTATGCTTGTTTGGATTGCGGTCTTTGTACTGGGCGATTTCAACAAAAGTAGAATAATCTTTGTTGCAGATGTCATTCTTCAATGCAAATTCATATAACTGGTTGAACAGGATTTTGATTTTCTTCAATGTGGGAAAATTCTTTCCGCAGGTGTCAATAACCTGTTGTAAGTCTGCCAGTTTTAAATCCTTGAAAACTCGGTTGTAAAGAATGCCACATGTTTTGTAAGATGCCTTGTATCCTTTGATATTGCTTTCGGATACCGTAGGAAATTTTTTCTTAGACCATTCCTCATACACTTCATCAAAAGTCATTTTGGCTGCCTTCGTATCATAAGGATTCCGATTATAATCAGCTAGCATTTGCAATCCCTCTGTTTTTGTGGCGGCATATCCAATAATGATATATTCATTTACTTTCTTTTCTTTGACTGGATCAATGCGATAGCCTGTGGTTTTACGAACCATCCAAGGTTTTCTTCTTTTTCCAGATAGTTTTACTACACTTCCGTAGCCGTTCGGTAATTTCATATTAAAAAATCCTCCTTTAAAATTAGGACTCTTTTTTACCGTACCGTTCGTTCATGATTTTTTGAAATCTTCGTATTCGTTCTTCGTTTGAGATTTCTTCTGTTTCTTTTTCGGTCAGTTTTGCATTTGCGTAATAAGCAAGTGTTTTATCCTGCCACTTCTGGTAAGATTCAAGACTTGTCTGATAGTCCTTGACTTCGTTTCTTTTATCCTCAAATTCTTCCAAGAATAGACAGAGATCCTGATTTAACTCCGTAGAAACATCTTTGCCATTAAAAGTAATAGCACATTCCCATCCATCATAATGTGGCGGGCGTTTGACTTCGATATTGAAGCCAAGTTCCTTTATCTTATCTAACTGAAATAAGAAATTCATAATATCAGAAAGATTTTCTAAAGGTTTTCTCTCGGCATCATACCCTATAAGATATGTGGATTCGCAGTCTAAAACTTTTGCGATTTCATTGAGCATAGCAATGGAAACTTCGATTTCTCCGCTTTCATATTTTTGGATTGTGCGAAGCGATTTTCCCAACAAATTTGCAAGCTCTGTTTGGTTGATACCTTTTTCTTTTCGAGCAGTACGGATTCTAAGTCCGATTTGATTGTTATGTAACTTCTCATTACTCATCATTATTCACCTCACGCTTATCATATCATAGAAAAATACGAATTACAAGTGCATATTTATATAAAATGGTATTGACATGTGCAGAATAAGTGCATATAATAAAAATACGCATTAAAAGTGCATATTAAAAAGGAAAGGAGAAATAAAATGAAGATAAACGTATTTAAAATGCAGATTTTGATGGGAGAAAGAGGATTAACAATTAAGAAATTGGCTGAGTTAAGTGGAGTGTTAAGGCAGACGATTTCCTGCATTATATCAGGAAAGAGCTGTACACCGCAGGTGGCATATAAAATTGCTACAGCTTTAGATCAAGAACTTAGTCAGATTGTAAAGGAGGATGTGGAAAATGGATAAAAGATTATATGTAGAATTGCCGCCATTTACGGGAAGAAATGTGCCGATTACGGAAATTGCAAAAGCAATCGGAAAAGATGCTCATTACGTTCGTATCGGGATACAGCAGGGAATTTTGAAATTTGGAGTGGCAATGAAGATGGGCGATTCCAATGAATTCAGTTATTACTGTTCTGATCGTAAAGTATGGGAGAAAACTGGATATTTCAATGGAGAGGTAAAAAAGCAGGGAAAAGAAAAAGCCCTTGCGTAACACAAGGACAACTTCTCAGAGCTTTTGATAACTCTATCTCGCAAATTCAGTATATCAAAGGCTCTGAGAGAATACAACGAAAATTTTAAAGGAGTCGAATTGAATATTTTTCAAGTAGTAAAAGAAAATGTAACTGCAAGGCAGGCAGCCGAACAGTACGGATTAAAAGTAAATAAAAATGGGATGGTCTGTTGCCCCTTTCATGATGACAGGCATCCCAGTATGAAAGTAGACAAAGGCTTTTGCTGTTTTGCCTGTGGGGCGAAAGGGGATGTGATTACGTTTGTGGCAGATTTCTTTCATCTTGCACCATTGGAAGCAGCAAAGAAACTGGCAGAAGATTTTCAGATACCGTTTTTTACAGATAACGCAAAGAAAAGGAATGCCAGTAAGAAAAAAGAAAAACCGAAAAGAACATTGTACCAGACCGAAAAGAAATTTGAAGAATGGGAACGGGAAAGTATCCGCATTTTATCAGATTATCTTCATTTGCTGGAAGAATGGAAAATAAGATATGCACCAAAAACACCAGAGGAAGAATGGAAAGCAGAATTTATAGAAGCCTGTCAGCAGACAGAAAAGATAAATTACTATCTGGATTTACTGGTGTTTGGAGAGTTACAGGACAGAATTGAATTTTTGCTGGATAGTGGGAAGGATGTGAAAAGAATTGAAGAACGAATGGAAGAATATAGACGAAACAACAAGGAACAGACTGGAAGAAGCATTGGATCAGAGGGAAATGAACTCTAAGCCGTACTCTCAGGAATGGTTTGAGGATGGGCAGATTGATGAGGTAGCATTCTGTGAAAATTTCCTGCAAAGAATGCCTTTGAAATGTATCAACGGTATATTTTTCAGCTATGATGGAATGCTGCCGGACAGCGAAGTGGAAAAAGAAATTTACAGAATGGTAAAACCGGTTCTTACGAAAGGGATTTCCAAGAAAGTGAAACAGCTTTTGGAGGTTCTTAAACTGGAAGCCTATTCAGAGGAACTTCCGGTGCAAATGGATCGCATTCATGTGAATAATGGAACTTACTTTTTGAGTGGTAATTTTACAGAGATGAAGGAATTTTGCCTGAACCGCTTGCCTGTAAATTATGAAATGAAAGAAGCAAAGCCGGAACGGTGGCTGAAATTTCTTTCAGAACTGTTGGAGGAAGATGATATTCCTACCTTGCAGGAATATATGGGATATTGTTTGATCCCATCCAATAAGGCACAGAAGTTATTGATTATCGTATTGGTACGGTGGCATTTGCCTCCTCCGGCGCCTCCAATAAGGCACAGAAGTTATTGATTATCTTAGGAAAAGGCGGGGAGGGAAAATCCCGTATTGGTCTGGTCATGAGAAAAATTCTCGGAACGAATATGAATGTAAGCAATATTCAAAAGGTAGAGCATAACCGTTTTGCAAGGGCAGATTTGGAATACCGACTTTTGATGGTGGATGATGATATGAAACTGGAAGCATTGAAAGACACCAACTATATTAAAAGCATAGTCACTTTGGAGGATAAGATGGATTTGGAAAGGAAGTCAAAGCAGAGCGTACAGGGGAATTTATATGTCAGATTTCTTTGCTTTGGAAACGGAAGTCTGAGTGCTTTACATGACCGTTCCTATGGATTTTATCGCAGACAGATTATCCTTACGGTCAAAGATGTGCCGCCGGACAGAGTAGATGATCCCTATCTGATTGAGAAACTGCAAAGAGAAGCAGACGATATTTTTCTCTGGTGTTTGGAGGGATTGAAACGATTACTGAAAAATAAATACCGCTTTACCATCAGCGAACGTGCAAAGAAAAATCTACACGAAGCTATGGAATCCGGGAATAACATTATCGCTTTTATGCAGTCATCTGGGTATATCCGATTGGAAGAAAATACAACAGCGACTTCCAAGAATCTTTATCAAGCATACTGCCGTTGGTGTGAGGATAATACGGAAAAACCTATGAGTGCAAAAAGTTTTTCGGGGTACTTAAAAGAAAATGAAAAGAAATATCACATTCATTATTCTACGAATATTCCCTCAGACAATGGAAAAAATGCCAGAGGATTTCAGGGAATCCATACACAGATACGCATAGATAGCTACCGCTGATACAGATGAGATACAGATAAAAAAGAATTTTCCAAAGAAGCGTATAAGCGCATATCTTTAGGAAAATCAATGGATTGCAGGTTTCTGAAAAGTATGGAAGATACGTTTATACGCTTATACGTGTGATTTTTGAAATTATTTTATTTTTTAGCAGAAGGGAGTGTTAGAGATGTTAAAGCAGCCCGGATACGGGCAGATCAAAAGGGCGGATACGCCCATAAATGAAATCTCAAGTCTGAGGAATAATCAGATTATGTAATACAAAAACAGCCCTCGGCGATTGAGAGCGAAATACACCCATCGCACAAACTTCGTTTATGCTCTGTGTATTTCGCTCTGCGAGGCTTATGCCAGATACGGCAATCAGTTCGTAAACAGGTGCCTATGCACCTACTCACAATAAAATCAACGAGAGCTGGGAAAGGAGGATGCTTATAGGCAGACATTCATTTATTAGACAAAGTAAGCTGTCCAATGTGGCAGGAAGGATTGATTATATCTCCAATCCGAAAAGACAGGAATATCTCTATGCGACCTATCAGACAGAAGGGGCAACGCCTGAATTTTGGAAAAATCTTGCAAGAGAAAATCAGTTGGATTTTAAGGCAAGCGGCTCAGCAGGGAAATGTATCGAAGGGCGTGAGTTCATCATAGCACTTCCCGAAAGTTTTGTTCAGTACAGGGCAGGTGATGTGGTAAGACTTTTTACAGAGACTTTTCATAAAAGATATGGTGTAGAGTGCAGCGCAGCCCTTCATCACAACAAGACAAAGACGAATTATCATATCCATTTGGTATTCAGCGAACGGAAAATGTTGGAACAGCCCGAAGTGAAGATTGCCACCCGAAATATGTTTTATGATGAGCAGGGAAAGCATAGACGCACGAAAAAAGAGATTTTAGACGAGCAGGGAAATATCAGAGCCGGATGCAGTATTATCCAGAAAGGGGAAGTATATGAAAGTCATATCTTCACAAAAAAAGAGGAATGGTTTAAGAACAAAGCCTTTACCAAAGAAGTGAAAGAACTGTTTACAGATACAATTAACTGCTATGTAAAAGAAGAATCAGAAAAACTATCGGTATTCAAACAGGGCGGTGTTTATTTGGCAACGAAGAAAATCGGAAAGAACAATCCGAAAGCAGAGGAGATAAAGGCAGACAATGCGGCAAGGCAGGAATGGAATCGGACAGTTGATGTGGCATTAGTCGAGGGTGTTCCTGAAGAAGATATTTTGAAAATCAAGCAGGAAAAAATCACAGATGAAACGCTGCAATCTATCAGGACACACGGTTGGCTGCCGGATATGTTTCGACAGATTATCCGAGGGGCAAAAGACTTTTTACAGGAAGTGATTTTCAAATTTAAACTGCCGCCTAAACCGGTACCAAAGATTGATTTGCAAGAGTGGAAAGATATGCAGAAGGTCATGTATGACTTGCAGGGACAGTCAAGGGAGATAAAACGCACACAGCAGGATATTTCTTCTTTGAAAAAGCAACTGTCAGAACTGCGAGGATTCTTTAAAGGCAAAGAACGAAAATCTCTGGAAGGGAAAATTGAACTGTTAGAGGATTTGGAAAAGCGTCTGCACAAGAGTATGGAGCAGATCGTAAAGCGAGAAGGGTATCCCAATGTGCAAGACTTTCAGAAGGTTTATAACAAGGCAGAAGCACTAATCATGGAATACAATGAAGAACTGCGAGCATGGAAAAATCAGACGGAGCAGAAGAAAGAAAATCCGTTAGAACAGACGAAAAAAGCAAGTGTACTGGAAAAACTGCACCGCTATCAGCAGGAAGGCAGACAGCAGCGGAAACGGTCAGTCAAGAAGAAATCTATGGATAGAGAACGATAAGAAAGGTGGAAACGATTATGAAGAAAACAATATTTGAAGAAATGGGCGGTACTTATATCAGACATAGGGATTATCTTATCCCCTGTCTTACCTTGCCGGAGGAAGAAAATTTGATTTTTCTTTAAATTACTATTAAATACCATTAAATCATAGAACATATGATTGCTTTTTGCATGCCGATAGGTTAAACTAAGGATAGTTATATAATGCAGGATATATAGGTGTGGAGGACAAGATGACTGATTTAGTAGATAAATGGTATAGTTTAGAGGAAACAGCAGAATACTTGGGTGTAACAAAAGATACAATTAGAAATTGGATTAAAAAAACAGATATACCTGCACACAAAATTGGAAGATTATGGAAATTTAAGTTGACAGAGGTTGATGAGTGGGTAAAAAGTGGCAAAAGTGCATTGTAATTTTAGTGGTAAGTGGGGATGTAAATATGAGTAAAGAAAGATTATCAAGATTAATAGCCCAGTATCAAAAAAATATGGAATTTTATAGAAATGCAAGAGAATTTAATGAACAAGATTGTAGAGATGAATTTATAAGTCCGTTGTTAGAGAGTTTTGGATGGGATGTACATAATGAAAAAGGAACATCTCCGCAATATAAAGAAGTAGTTGTGGAAAGATTCTCAAACAGTGGAGATAGGCCAGACTATACATTAACTTTAAATGGGGTATCAAAAATCTTTGTAGAAGCCAAGAAACCTGCAGTGAATATAAAAGAAGAACAAGAACCAGCAATTCAAGCAAGACGTTACGGCTGGAATGCCAAACATAAATTGTCCATATTAACAAATTTTGAGTATATGATGATTTATGATGTTACAAATAAACCGCAAGATGGAGATACAGCGACGGTATCGTTGTATCGGAAATATCATTATTTAGAATATTTAAAGAAGTATGAAGAAATATATGGGCTAATTTCAAGAGAAAGTGTTTACACTGGAAAATATGATAGATATGTTGAAGATAAATTCCCAAACGAAGAACGATATTCAACAGAAGTAGATGAAGTATTCTTGAAGCAAATTAATGAATGGAGACTTGAAATTGGTGATTATCTGTACTGTACAGATAATACTTACAAAGATATGGATGTTTTGAATGATGCAGTGCAGGAATTTATAAATCAAATTATTTTTTTGCGAATTTGCGAAGACAGAAATTTGCCGTTGTATCAAAGCTTAAAAGAAACTGCCCGGAATAAAGTGGAGTTGCAGAAGGCATTAACAAAAGTTTTTAAAGAAGTTGATAAGAAATATAATTCTAAGCTGTTTGCTGGTGATAATATCATTTTTGATTTGAATAATGATATTATTTTTAATATGATTCTTTCACTATATTATCCTAAGACTCCATATATGTTTAACATTATTGAGCCAGGAATTTTAGGAAAAATATATGAGAGTTTTCTTACAGAAAGTCTTGTTGAAAAAGATGAACATATAGTATTGGATGCTAAGAAAGAGTATAAATATCGGTCAGTGGTATCGACACCTGTCGAAATTGTAAAATATATGGTAAAAAATACATTAGCTCCAATTTGTGAGAGAAAGACACCAGAAGAAATAAAAGAGATTCAAATTGCGGATATTGCCTGTGGATCAGGAATATTTTTGGAAGAGGCTTATCAATTTTTGGTTGATTATTGTACAGAATGGTATATGCAACATAAGCCAGAGTATTTATTAGAGTTGAGTAATGGAAAAAAGAAGTTGCCATTAACTGACAAAAAGGATATTTTAACAAAATGTATTTATGGCGTAGACATTGATGTTCATGCTGTTGAAGTGAGTAAATTTTCTTTATTAATAAAATTAATAGAAGATGAAACACCAGCATCTGTGAAAGAATGCGTTCCGATTTTACCGGATTTAAGTTCTAATATAAAAAATGGGAATTCATTGATTTGCAGAGAAGATATTTCAGGGAAAGACATATCAATAGAAACATTGTGCAATATAAAACCATTTGAATGGAGCATGATCAATAAAGGTTTAAAATTTGATACGATTATTGGTAATCCGCCATATGTAAAAACAGAAGATATACATACATTAGAAACAAAAGCAGAATTTGCAGCTTATAAAAGGAAATATAAAAGTGCATATAAACAATTTGATAAATATTTTCTGTTTCTCGAAGAAGCATTTAATCTTTTGAAAGAAAAGGGACAAATGTGTTATATCGTACCTAATAAATTTTATAAAATAGGGGCAGGACAAGAATTGCGTCGAATAATATCTAAGCACGTATCTAAAATAGATGATTTTGGAGATATGCAACTTTTCCCTGATAAGACTATTTATAGTTGTATTATTACATTATGCAAAGAAAGCAGTAGGCAGATGGAATATACAAATGTCACTTCACTAATTGATCTCTGGACAGGGAAAAAACAGGAAAATATTAGGATAAAGAATGAAATGTTAGACGAAAATCCCTGGAGATTAACTACAGATATTAAATTTATGAAAATGATTGCAAAGGTAGAAGAAAATGGTAAACCATTAGGAGAAGTAGTAAATATTTTTAATGGAATACAAACAAGTGCAGAAAGACCTAAACCGGTATATTGGTTTGGTAAAGATGAAATTGTTTCGGAAACAGAAGAAGAAATAATTGTAGATAAGTTTGAAAAAAGATACCATATAGAGAAACGTATTTTGAAGCCTTTCTTCAAACCTACTAAGGCTGATGAAAAAGGAATGGGTACATATTCGTTGTTAAAAACGGATAAGCATATTATTTTTCCATATAATGCAGATGGTAGCTTGATTAGTATTGACATTATGAAAGAAGAATATCCTGGAACATATCAATATTTACAGGATTGTTATGACTTGTTGGTTCCTAAATGTTTAAATGGTGGAAAAGGTCGAGACATAAAAAATGCAACAGCCGATACATGGTATCAATACGGAAGAACACAGGCGTTGACTGCATTTGTAAATACTCCTAAGTTAATTGTTAGAATTTTAAGTAAAGAACCAATGTATGCATATGATGAAAATGATATGCTCATTGCTTCTGGTGGTACAGCGGGATATTGTGCAATAGCAAAGTTGCCTGATTCAAAATATGATTTAAGGTATATACAAGCATGGTTGAATCATCCATATACAGAAAAACTATTTCAAATTATGGGAAGTGATTTTGAAGGAGGATTTACAGCGAGAGGAACGTATCTATTAAAGAAAATACCTTTTGTCGAATTAGATTTTAATGATGAAAAGCAAAAAGCTCTATATGAATCAGTGCTCATTTCTACAGAGAAAATAAATGAGTTGAATATTGCATTAGAACAGAAAAAAGATAAAGCGTCTATTAATGTAATAGAAGCAGAAAAGGAAAATTTAAGCAAACAAATTGAAGATAATATTACAAAAATTTATAATTTGCAATTTTAGGTGAGAGAATGATATTAAAAGAAGATAGTACAGAACAGAAATTAAGAGGTGCTTATTATACGCCACTAAAATTGGCAGAAAAAATGGTGGATTTTTTCAAGAAGGATGCATCTATTAAATCAATATTAGAACCCAGTTGCGGAGATGGAGTATTTGTAGATGCATTAATTGAAACTCAGTTCTTGACTCAAAATAAAAAAGTGACTGCAATAGAAATCGAAAAAAATGAAGCAAAAAAAGTGGCTGAGAAGTTAAAAAATAATCCAAATGTATCTGTTGTGAATAGAGATTTTTTTGAGTTTTATCAAAAATATAAGGACATAAATAAGTATGATTTGATACTTGGAAATCCACCGTATATACGTTATCAATATCTTGAAGAAAAGCAAAGAATGGAAATGGCTGAAATATTAACAAGCCATGGAATGAAAGCTAATAAGTTGATAAACACGTGGGTTGGATTTATGGTTGCTTGCGTGCATATGTTGAGTGATAACGGAAAAATAGCGTTTGTAATTCCAGCAGAAATTTTACAGGTTGCGTATGCAGAAGATTTAAGATTATTTTTGTCCAACAAGTTATCAAAAATAACATTATTGACATTTGAAGAATTGGTTTTTCCAGGCATTGAACAAGAAGTGGTAGTTTTTATTGGAGAAAAAGGAGATTTAGAAAAAGGCATAAGAATTATAGAATTAAATAACCTTGATGATTTAGAAGATCTTAATATATATGCGAATGGTTTTCAGAAACTTAGTCATGTGCATGAAAAATGGACAAAATACTTTACAACAGAGCAGGAAAATCAATTGATTTTAGATTTGAAAAATGATGATAGATTTCAAATGTTGTCTGAAACGGGTATTATCAATGTGGGGATTACGACAGGAAATAATAAATATTTTTCAGTAGATAAAAAAACTGTTGAGATATACGATTTAACTAATGTTGTTCGACCATTGATAGGAAGAAGTTCTCATGCGCATAGCGTTTTCTTTAAATATGATGACTGGAAGAAAAATGTTGATCAGGGAAAAGCAGCTTATTTGATTGACTTTCCAGATACCTCAATAGAAAAATATAGTCAAGGACAAAAAGAATATATTGAACATGGCGAGAAGAATGGTGATAACACGGGATATAAATGCAAAATCAGAGAGAAATGGTATCAAATACCGTCTGTATGGGTGCCGGATGCTTTTTTCCTTCGTAGAAATAATCTATATCCTAAATTCGTGTTGAATTGTTGTGATGCTGTTTCCACAGATACTATGCATAGAATAAAATTTAATAATGGTATTGAACCAGAGAGAATAGTTTTATCGTACTATAATAGTATTTCTTTTGCTTTTACGGAAATCTGTGGACGTAGTTATGGTGGTGGTGTATTAGAAATATTGCCAGGAGAAGTAGGAAATGTTTTAGTTCCTATTTTAGATTGTGTCCCAATTGAGAAGATTAGGGAGATATTATATCAAGTAGATGAGATTGTGCGTAATGGAGAGAATATTGAGAAGGCATTAGATCTTGTCGATAATAGTATTTTGAAAGAATATTTGAAAATTGATGGTGAAACTTGTTCTATGGCTAGGGGAATATGGAAGAAGATGCAACATAGGAGATTAAAGAGGGGATAGGGGATATGGCAAGAAGCAGAGATGCAGTAGATACAATAAAAGGATATTATTATCAGTTTGATTACTTTATCTTTCAATTAATAAGTTTGGTAAATGAGACAGATACTGTGACGATAGAAGGAATTGAAGATGTTGATATCCTTGAAGAAAAGGAAATGGTTGCTGTACAGTGTAAGTATTACGCAAAAACAGAATATAATCATTCGGTTATTGCAAAACCAATTAGACTTATGCTTAAAGATTATGTCAATAGAACTCCGGAAAAAAGAAAAATACGATATAAGTTATATGGTAAATATCAATCAGGGCAAGACAAATATCCAGGGACATTAACCGTAGAATTTGCGAAAAAGAATTTGTTTACATATACTGAGAATAAAGTAGCACATGTGTTACATAAAGAACTAAACTTAGCTGATAAAGATATAGAAGAATTCCTGAATAAGGTGGATGTTGATATTAATGCGGAAGATTATCAGGAACAGCAGGACAAAGTAATAAGCGGTTTGGAAAAGATTTTTCAATGTGATAGATTTGAGGCAGAATATTATTATTATAACAATGCTCTTAGATTAGTTAAAGAAAAATCTGTACAACAGAAAATATGTGATAGGATTGTAAGTAAAAGAGAATTCTTAGATAAAATCGATAATAAGAAAATGTTGTTTGATAAATGGTATTTACAGTTCAAGGGGATACGAGATTATTGTGCTGATATACGGAAACAGTATTTTTCACAAAAAAATGTGTCTCCGTATGAGAGATTTTTTCTAATCGAATGTGATACCGTGGTTGATGATGCAAAAATTGTTTCGTTGATTGCAAAGATATCAAAAAATTGGAGCAAATTATCCAGAAGGGAAGTAAAACCATTTTGTCCATATGTTTATTTGAAGGGAATTACGCAAGAACGGTTAGTTGATTTGAAGAAAAAATTACAACGAGAAGACATCCGTTTATGGGATGGATATGATTTTTTAGGTGCAGAGTTTATGGTTGATTCTATTATACGGAGGGCAAATTACGAAAATGACATAAAAGTGAAAATGATTAACCATATTGAAAATTTGAAGGATATTTTAGAAAAAGCAACAGGAACTAAAGTGATTTATCAATTCTATTTAAAAGAACCATTTTATGAAAGCGATCGAAATCTTTGTTATGGAATACAGATTTCTAAAACAGAAGATATTTATATGATGATTTAAAGGAGAAGAACGATGGAAGAAAATGAAAAACTTAATGCAGAAGTTATTGCAGTCCTGCCGAATAAGGTGAAAATATCAGTTGATGATTTAGAAAATTTTCAATTAGCAGAAGAAAAACTTAAAGTAGGATCATATCTTCGGATTGCTGATAATGATAATGCAGTATTGATAGCAATAATTGAAAATTTCAATATTGAGGTGGGAGTTAATCAAAGCGGAGAATCCAATAGAAAATATATATTAGAGGCTAATCCGTTAGGTATAATTAGAAATGGTCGGTTTGAAAGAGGTGGAGATACAATAGCAATTCCACCCAAAAAGGTTGAGCCTGCAAAAAAAGAAGAAATTCAAAAAATATTTGAAGAATCGTTAGAGAATGAAAAAAAGTTTAGTTTTTCAACATTGTCAGCAGATAGAACTATTGAAGTACCTGTGGATGGAGATAAATTTTTTAATAAACATATTGCTGTTGTTGGATCAACAGGATCGGGAAAATCTCATTCTGTAGCCAAAATACTTCAAAAGGCAATTAATTCAAAAGAAGGGACCTACCAAGGACTAAATAATTCACATATAGTTGTTTTTGATATTCATTCGGAATACCATACTGCATTTCCAAATGCTAATTTTATTGATATATCTAATTTGGTATTACCGTACTGGCTGTTAAATAGTGACGAATTACAAGAGCTTTTTATTGATACAGAAGCTAATGATCATAGACAAAGAAATGTATTGAAAGAGGCAATTGTTAATAACCGAAAAAAGCATTTTGCTGGAGACACTGCATTAAAAGAAAAGATTCATTTTGATTCACCACTTTTCTTTGATGTCAATGAAATACTTACCTATATAAAAAATAGGAATAATGAAAAGAAAGATAAAAATAATGCTATTCCATATAAAACTGTAAATGGAGAAACGTATAAATTTGATGCTAAAGAAGCTAATTGCTTGTTTGAAGAAGAAGTTGAATATACAGGATCTTCGGCATCTGGAACTAATAATGGAAGTCTGATAAATTTTATAGATAGGTTGGAGAATAAAATAAATGACAAACGATTAAGATTTTTATTTGGAGAAAATTCAAAGAAGATTTCTTTCGAAGAAACATTGCGTGAACTGTTAGGATATCAAGAAAATTCAAAGTCCAATATTACAATCTTAGATTTGAGTGGTGTCCCATTTGATGTATTAAGCATAACTGTTTCATTAATTTCAAGAATTTTATTTGAATTTGGATATTATTATAAGAGAATGCGTGCAGAAGATAGTACGGGAGAAGATGATATTACTAATGATGTACCGGTATTATTGGTATATGAAGAAGCACATAAGTATGTTCCTAATAATAATATGGCAAAATATCGAGCATCAAGAGAGTCTATAGAACGTATTGCCAAAGAAGGGAGAAAATATGGGATTTCATTGATGTTGGCAAGTCAGCGACCGTCTGAGATATCAGAAACAATCTTTTCTCAATGTAATAATTTTTTGTCATTACGTTTAACTAATCCGGCAGATCAAAATTATGTAAAAAGATTGCTGCCAGATACATTAGGGAGTATTGTGGATAAAATGCCAGTTTTAAAAGCTGGGGAATGTTTACTTATTGGAGATGCGGTAGTATTGCCTTCAATTGTTCAAATAGAAGAATGTGATCCAAAACCGTCATCAAGTGATATACCTTACTTGCAATTATGGAAAGAGGAATGGCATTCATTAGATCTTGAATCAATAAAAAAAGTGTGGGAGAGATAAAGGCGTTTAAGAATATTTGTGAATCTAAAGAGTGAGAATGATACTGTGAGAAAATAAAAGAGAGATACACATTTGTTATTTTATGTATCTCCTTCTTCTGCAACTTAGAGGTGTTATGAGGAGTAATGAGAAGCCCTGTGTTTGTAACGTGTTTGCAACACCGCATTTCAAGAACCTAGTAAAATCAAGCGTTTCCAGTTACCTAAACGTTAATCATACGTTTCGGGACATACAATTTCAAAAAGATTTTACAAACCTCTCAGGGAATGTTCCTTGGGAGGTTTTTAATATGTATTTTGTAAGCGCAAAATAATTCGACGGATTGTGTTACCCTAAAAATGAATCCATAATAATCATTAGAAAATGCAAGCATTTCACTTTATCGTAAGCGCTTAATTCTTGGGTAACTATACATTTGCTATTGTTAGTGATTTCATGAGCTGTCACCAGATTGCTCACATCAGTTGACGCTCACTTGCTTAACTTTCTGTCACCATTCAGTTAGGCAATACCGCCTGTTTCCAGGCGGTACCTGCTTTATGAAGTTACCATCCCAAGCATCTCGTGTTCCACAACGAACTTGATCATATAATCATCGATCAATCGTTTCTGATTTTGAAACGCATACATCAAAGCTTTTTCACAGACACGGTTGATCATCCGTGGGATTCCTGCAGATGCCTTATGGATCTCATCCAATGCCTTGGTTGTAAATATTTCCTGCCCGCATCCGGAGTAATCCACGTGGCTTGCGATATATTGTTCTGTTTCAGAACGGTCAAGATGAGGCAGCGTACAGTACATGTCAATGCGCTGCCGGATGGCGGCATACCGCTGTAGCTTTAGTTTATTTTCCCACAGTTCTGTCTGCCCAACTAAAACAAGCGCCATGGGACTCATGGAATCAAACCGGTAATTGAGCAAAAAGCGGAATTCTTCCAGCGTCTCCTTCTCTAACAGGTGGGCTTCATCCAGGATGCAGACAACTTTTTTACGCTGTACGCCCCGGATTACCTCGATCTCCTGTTGCAGCTGACGCTTTGAATCACCGCGGTAGAAACGGGATTCCAGCCCCAACTGATCCAGCAAACCTTTATAGAACCACCTTGGGGTCAGTTTTGAGTCTGACAGATAAAGGATGATGTAATCCTCTTTTGGAAGTTCCGAATAAAACCGGCGGATAAGCGTTGACTTTCCACACCCTGAATCAGCTGTCACAACAGCAAACATCTGGCGGTCCGCCACATAAGCCAGACGACCGAGAGTTTCCCGGAAAGCATTGGATTCAAACAGTTTTTCGGGAGGGACGTCCCGGACAAAGGGGGTATGTTCCATGCCAAAGAATGATTCATACATTAGCCATTCACCTCCTTCCTGTAGGAAGCAAATGAAATCGCATCTGCCATTTGGCGCCTGCTCTGGGTATGCTTCGTTTCCAAAGCATCCAGAAAACGGGAAGTTGTCGGTTTTTGTTCCTGCATAGCAGCTGGGAGCGTAGCGTGTCTATCGCAATACGCCCCAATCTTTACAGGCATTGCCTGAAAAGGTTCAAATCCGGGATGAGAAATGGTGATGATCTCAGGATTTGCCGGATCATAGGAGATTTCTACCGTATACCCGATCAAGGCCGGCTTGGTTTCATACCTTTGCCCGCGGAAACTGATACAGGCACCTTTATCCACTTTCCTCTGCTCATGATGCAGGAAAGCTTCGGCTACAACGGCTGTATCCAAAAAAGTCAGTGGGCGGCTGTCCCGGTTCCATTCCTGAAGCGGTGAGATCCCTTCTTCCGGAACGGCAGCGCCAAGGCTTTCATAGTATTCTGCGATGCCATCATGCTTTTTCTTGTGGTAATACTCATCCAGATAGATGGCCCATAGGCGGTTCAGTTCCTCCAGTGTTTTGATGTTTTTCAGCTTTGATTCCCGGATAAAAGCATCTACTACCTGATGGAACTTCTCGATCTTCCCTTTGCTTTTACCGGATCTTGGTTTTGCATACATCACACGGATGCCCAGCCTTGCAAGGGAAGACCGGATCTGTTTTGCGATATACTGTGTCCCATTATCAAAGTAACAGGCATCGAAGGTTCCATACCGGGAAACCGCCTGATGGAACGTATCTTCAATGATTGCTTCTTCCTGATTATCATAGAACCGGGAAGATAAAAGGTATCTGGAGTGGTCATCGATTGCCGAGGACAGGTAAGTCTGTACCTTGGCTCCATTTCTTCCAATCGGAAGCTTGGGACCATACTTGATATCCGCCTGGATCAGCATCATGCGGTGTGGTTTGCAGAAACGTTTGGAAGAACTGTTCCTTGCATCCTGGTACATCTGCATCTGCTTTTGGCCGTAACCGGCCTTGTAGATATGGCGTTCCAAAGTAGAACGCTTTAAAGCACCGGGTGCTGCAAGCCCTTCCGTTTCCAGGATGTAGATGATCTGGGCAACCGACCGCTCGGGAACCTCCTTGCGTAGCTGGATTGCCTGCTCCAACAGAAACTCAAAGTTTTCAGGGAGTTTTTGTGAGCGGTGTTTCTCCCGGTCAGCCGGCTTTAGCCCTGTAAACTGCCTTTCCGAAAACGCTTTTTCATAACGGTAAAGGGAACGGACCGATATATGATTCTCCTCTGCAATCTTTTTGCGCAGCTGGATCCGTTTTGCATCATCCAGATCAGCCTGGAGAAGCGGAGAAATCAATTGGAAACGCCTGAGGGCTTCTTCTTCCTGCCATTGTTGTTTGTTTATTCTTGTATTCATAAAATAGTGACCTCCTTTTGAGACCACTATACCCGTTGGTACCGCGACAGACGATGCAAAGTAGGTGCATAAGCCTTACCAGCAGATCGGGACTAAAAATCCCCCGCTGTTGTAAATCTGACGCAAGATGATTTCTAACCAGTTTTGATATTGGTTTCTGAAAGAATCGAGCAGTGAACCAAGGGAAATCCTCTCTTCGTTATAACCCAGCAGGAACTCCCTGATCGTCCTTAAATATCCGTTGATACGTTCAAGATTTTCGCAGAACCATTGCAGCCAGCGGAGCATGGTAGCGCAGGACGGGTAGTCTTCAGAATCTAAGTCTTCCGGCTGTACAACGCCATCCAGCACCCCGGAGATCACTTCTGTTTCGTAATGCTTGTACGGAACAAGACAATCCGGAAGTTCATTATGATAAGAGTGGCAGTTCTTACAATAAAACCGCCGAATGATCAACTGATCTTTTAAACCGCCTTCCTTTCTACGGATGCGTGGGCGTGAATCCCGGTAACGAAGCGTAGCCTGACAGATGGGGCACATATGGGTGGTCACACTGCTCTCAACAAAAAACACCAAAATCCTCCTTGAGGACAAGTGAATAATCTGATATAATAACCATGGTTTAGTGACCAGGGTCTCAGAGTACACAACTTGCTAGGAGGGTGCTCTGAGACCTTTTCCTTTTTGTATGCTGATGACAGTATACAGGTCAATTCAGAGACAGGCAAGTAAATCAGTATTTTGATAATTTATGAGGTCAACAACATGCTATTTTGCGGTTCATAATGATTGATAGTAAATAGTTTTTTACTCCACTTCGTAGATAGGAAGTGGACAGTTACTATATTTGGAGGTTTCATTATGAGCAGTAAACGTGCCCCAGGGCGTTCCCTGGATGAATGGATGGAACTGGTGATCCAGTGCAGACAGAGCGGGCTTACTGATGCCGCATGGTGTAATGAACACGGGATCTCTCCCAGCTGTTTTTATAATGCGGTCACACGTCTGCGTAAAAAGGCCTGTCAGATCCCAGAACCGGCTGGCAAAGCCAGTACCCTTGATCTCACATCCCATAAACAGGATGTGGTCCAGATCGCTATAGAACCGGAAACTTCTCCGGCAGAACTGGTTTCAGATAAAGATAACCGTTCTATGTACCTTGACAATCCACATACGATTGAGATCGAAGCCAGAGGACTGATGATCCGGATGAATAATACTGTCCATCCTTCACTCCTGAAGATCCTGATGGACGCGCTGAAGGAGCCATTATGTTAGCGGATATTTCAAATGTCGATGCCATTTATATCGTCTGTGGAAGAACAGACATGCGTAAATCTATTGATGGCTTATGTGCGATCATCCAGGATCAGTTTTCCATGGAGATCGACCATGCACTCTATCTTTTCTGTGGACGGAAATGTGACAGGATAAAAGCCATCTTAAAAGAACCGGATGGGATCGTTATGATCTATAAACGGCTGACAGCCCAGGGGTCTTACCGGTGGCCGAGAGATAAGTCAGAAGTCCGGAACCTCACATGGAGGGAATTCGACTGGCTGATGTCAGGCATCGATATTGAGCAGCCAAAAGCGATCAGAACATCCTGTGCAGGCAGTAAAACTGCACATAAAACAACCCGTTTTTTCTGTATTTTCGGCATTTTCAGGGCACACTGTTTTCCCGTTGTACTGGCAGTCCAGTCTGTTTTCTGATATAATAAAGATACCAAAAACAGGAGGAAAAAACAGTGGCAGACAGTTCCAAAGATATCCAGCTGCGAGAGCTGAAAGACGTGATCATGGACCTGAAAAATTCAATAAAAACTCTTCAGGCAACTGTCGATGCCGGAAACAAACGGGAAGAAGCCCTTATACAGGAACGTGACAACCTGAAAGAAGAAGTGGAACTTCTCCGCAAAAAACTTTTTGGCACTTCCAGCGAAAAACGCTCCACTGATCTTCCGGGACAGCTGAACCTTTTCAATGAAGCGGAAATGGAACAGGATCCTGCAGCCGCTGAAGCCGAAGAGATGGTAGCACAGCTTTCCGGGAAAAAGAGAAAAGCCCGCGCAGCAAATGCAGAACGTTTTAAAGGCCTGCCTGTAAAAAAGGAATATCTTGATATCCCGGAAGAGGACAGGTTCTGCCCGGTCTGTAATGCTCCATTGGAAAAGATCGGTGAAGAGTTCGTGCGTCGTGAACTGGTCTTTATACCGGCAAAGCTGAAAGTCATTGAATACTACAGCATCAGCTATAAATGCCCGGAATGCAGCAAACGTGATCTTCCTGTTATCAAAAAAGGAAAAGACGGAAAACCGCATATGCTCTATGGGATGGCTTCGGCAGGAACAGTTGCATGGGTGATGTACCAGAAGTTCTGCAATAGCCTGCCATACTGCCGTCAGGAAAAAGACTGGAAGCAGTATGGTGCGTCCATCACAAGGGCGACCATGGCAAACTGGGTCATCCTCAATTCAGATGCATTTTTCCGTCCGATGTATGAATACTTCCGCCGGAAACTGCTGGAGAGGGAATTCGCAATGGCAGACGAAACGCCCCTGCAGGTACTGCATGAACCGGGGCGCCGGGCCCAGTCAAAATCCTACATGTGGCTTTTCCGCAGCGGGGAAGATGGAGGGGTACCGGTCATCCTTTATAAATACTCGGAAACCCGTGCCGGAGACAACGCGGTTGAATTCCTTCAGGGATTCAAAGGCTACCTGATGTGCGATGGGTACAGCGGGTACAACAAAGTGCCGGATGCAAAGCGTACAGCCTGCTGGGCACATATACGCAGGTACCTGGTGGATGCAGTCCCGAAAGGCAAAAACCTGGATTATAGCCAGCCTGCTGTGCAGGGTATCCTGTATGTAGACCGTCTCTTCCGTCTGGAAGAAACGATTAAAGCCAAAAGCACAACCTTCGATTCTCTTAAAAAAGCACGCCTTGAAAAAGAAGTGCCTGTCATTGAGGGCTTTTTGTCGTGGCTTGACTTGCAGAAACCTATCCGGGGATCCCGGATGGATAAGGCAGTCACCTATATCCAGAACCGCCGGACCTATCTTATGACCTATCTGGAAGATGGCCGATGCAGCTTTTCTAATAATCTCAGCGAGAATGCGATCCGCCCATTCACGGTAGGCCGTAAAAACTGGCTGTTCTGTGATACTCCGAACGGTGCACAGGCCAGTGCCATTGTATATACCATGGTAGAAATGGCAAAGGCAAATGGAGTAAACGTCTATCACTATCTGACCTACCTGTTAGAGAAACAGCCTAATGATAGTATGAGTGACGAAGAACTGGATCAGCTGGCGCCATGGAACGAAGATGTCAAAGCAGAACTCAGACGCCGGGTAGAAAGCTCCGACGAATAATCAATCATATGTGAATTGTCAAGGTACTCCGACTGCAGAAAAGTAGTCGGATATTTTTCTAGCGACACCTGAAAATTAAGCGCTTACACTTTATCTTCTCTTGCCAGAAATGATAGATGCGAGCATTTTACTCTATCCGATTTATGGAGGTGTGCTCATGAGAAGCAAAAGAATACCTGCCAAAGAACAATACCGTCTGTATATTCCATTTAAGTAGTGCACTTTTTCCGGGAATTCAGAGCACCTAAATCCGATATTTCAGAGCAGGTATTTCCGCCCTATAGTGCAATCACCTATAATGAATCCATGCACATAAAAATGTGTAAATTCATTACAGGAGGTCGATAACCATGACTGATTATCGAGAAATCATCAGACTACATAGTCTGAAGTTCAGCAATGTATCTATTGCCAACAGCTTATGTTGCTCACGCAACACAGTTTCAGAAGTGCTGAAGCTTGCTGAAACACATTCTCTGGAATGGCCTATTCCAGAAACTCTTTCCAACAAAGATATCGAGTATCTGTTTTATCCAAACAGAGGCAATAATGAGGGAAGAAGACTCCCTGATTATGAGTATGTTTACAATGAGCTGGCCAAGCCGGGTGTAACGCTCTCGCTCTTATGGGCAGAATACTGTGCCAAATGTGAGGCAGAGCATACGATTCCGTATCAGCATTCACAGTTTAATGACAAGTATCATGCCTATGCTGCATCAAAGAAAGCAACTCTCAGAATTAAGCGCAAACCAGGAGAAACAATGGAAGTAGACTGGGTAGGCGATACACTTAAAGTTTACGATGCTGCCAGTTGCATCGACATACCTGCATATATATTTGTTGCTGTTCTTCCATGCAGTTTGTATGGATATGCAGAAGCATTCCCAGATATGAAATCCAACCACTGGATAGAAGCTCATATCCATGCGTATTCATTCTTTGGTGGTGTAACACGTATTCTTGTACCAGATAATCTTAAAACAGGTGTGATTAAAAACACACGGGCAGAGCTTGTACTTAACCGTTCCTACCACGAAATGGCAGAGCACTATGGAACTGCAATTATTCCTGCCAGACCGGTAAAACCGAAGGATAAACCGAATGCGGAAGGCACTGTAAAAGTTCTTGAAACATGGATTCTTGCAGCACTAAGGAACCGGAAGTTCTTCACTTTTGAAGAACTCAATAAAGCCATCCATGAAAAGCTTGAGGAATTCAATGCAAAGCCTTTCCAGAAAAAGAAAGGAAGCCGGTTATCTGCATTTATTGAAGAAGAAAAAGACTTCCTCATGCCATTACCTGCTTCCCCGTATGAAACGGCTGTCTGGTCAACTGCCACCATACAACCTGATTATCTCATAAAAATCGGAGATTGCAAGTATTCTGTTCCGTATGAATTTATTGGTAAGAAGGTCGATATCCGCGCTACGGAAAACAGTATTGAAGTTTTTTACCATAGCAACCGTATAGCATCGCATGTACGCAGGTCTTATTCTCCGGAACCGATTTATGTACCGGAGCATATGCCTGAAAACCACAGAAAATTTCTGGAATACAACACAGACAGTTTTCTGGACTGGGGAAAGAATGTTGGCCATTCCACCCTTATTGTAGTAAAACATTTTTTATACATGCATAAGGTAGAGCAACAGGGATATAAATCCTGTGCATCGCTGATGAAGCTTGCTGACCGCTATGGTACGCAACGTTTGGAAAACGCCTGTATCAAGGCACTTAGTTACACACCAAGTCCAAGTTTAAAAAATATCAGTACCATTTTGAAAAATGGTCAGGATAAAGTGGCAGTAGCAAAGGTTGTTTCCAATGCTGCCAATAAAGAGAGTTCCAAGTATGGCATCACCAGAGGTGCCTCCTACTACGAAGGAGGTGACCGTTTATGATTCGTCAGTCAACCATAGACAAGCTGCATGATATGCGATTATCTGCAATGTCAGATGCCTTTGAATGCCAGTGCAAGGATCCTGACACCTATCAGGGATTATCTTTCGAAGACCGATTCGGTATGCTGGTTGATAAAGAATGGGATAAGCGAAAAAGCACAAAGCTGCAAAAACTTATCCGCAGTGCTGAATTCCGTTATCCCAATGCGTGTATGGAAGATATTGAGTATCATCCTGACCGAAATCTGGATAAAGGACAGATGCTGGAATTCTCCACCTGCCGGTATATATCTGATGACCACCATATCATTCTAAAAGGAGCATCTGGGAATGGAAAAACATATATCGCATGTGCGCTTGGAATCGCAGCCTGCAGGAACTTTATCAAAGTACGTTATGTGCGCCTGCCTGATCTATTGAATGAGCTGGCTGTTGCACATGGGGACGGCACGCTGAAAAAAGTAATCAAAGCATATCAGAAGATTGATCTTTTGATTCTGGATGAATTCCTGTTAAGCCCCGTATCCACGGAACAAACACGGGAACTTCTTGAAATCATTGAAGCCCGTAGTGTGAAAGGCTCTGTAATCTTCTGCACACAGTTTGAACCGAAAGGCTGGTACAGCCGCATTGGAAATGACTGTGATGCCACTATTTGCGAAGCAATCATCGACCGGATCATTCATAATTCCTATGAGGTGATGATTGATGGCCGCGTATCCATGAGGGAACGTCATGGCATTCATGCTTCCCGGAAAGGAGCTGCCAATGACTGATTATTGTGCTTTCAGCCAAGACCATAAATGCGTTAAATTTACGGATTATGAAATAACCCGCCACGAATTAGAAGAAGCCGATGAACTGTGTCATGGTAATTGGATAGAAATCCAGCATCTAAGAGAATACATTGACCGTTTACAGGCACTTCTTACAGAGCATGGGATAACTATTCCAGATGAATACTAATTAAATGACTGCACTCTGCTCCGGAAAGATATGCACTATTTTTCCGGAAAAGGGTGCTCTGAATTTCTGGAAAGCATGCACTATTGCATTGGAATACTCACCGTCTCATCATGGAATGCCGTCAAAGTGGATTGACAGATCATCAATGGTGTGTGGAACACGACATCAAACCGGGGACTTTTTACAACTGGGTAAAAAGGCTGCGTCAGAAAGGTTGTGTGGATTTGCCAGCGTCAACCGGACGCAGCTATCGTGCACCGGAAAGCCAGGAAGTTGTCAGAGTGGATTTTCATGATACTGACCCGCTCCCATATGAACAGCCATTCAATGTGATTCCGGTAGCTACGGAAAGAAATAACCTTTCCGTAGCAGAGCCAATGAAGCTGTCTGTAGGAAGCTTCCATCTAACAATACCAAATGGAACAGATCCTCAGCTTCTGGCTCAAACGCTCCGCATTGTGAAGGAGTTGGAATGTTAGGGGATATCACAGCCGCCGATGAAATCTATATCGTAACAGGCAGAACGGATATGCGGAAATCCATTGACGGGCTGTGTGCTATTGTAGAAGAACAACTCCATATGGATCCAAGGCGAAGCGCCCTGTATCTTTTCTGTGGAAAACGTTGTGACAGGATCAAAGCTTTGCTCTGGGAGTCTGACGGATTTGTGCTGCTGTATAAACGCATGGAAGTCCAGGGCAGGTTCCGCTGGCCCAGAAATCAGCTGGAAGTAAAGCAACTGACCTGGCAGCAATTCGACTGGCTCATGTCCGGTCTTGAAATCGAACAGCCAAAGGCATTCAAACCTACGCAATGATCGTGTAAAAACTCTATGCCAACCAACAAAAATGGAGAGCTTTCCACACCCTGTATCATGTCTGCAATCCCTTGTAAATACTGGATTTTCTGCTTCTTTTTCATTGCTTTTTATGGTATAATAAGAGCAATGAAAAAGGAGCAGAAGACATATGGCCGATAATTCAAAAGATTCAAAAATCCTTGCGTACAAGGACATGATCAACCAACTGAATAAGACGATTTCCGCACAGACAGAACTGATCCAGTCTTTACAAAAAACATTGGAAGCAGACCGTCTGGAAAAAGAAAACCTTCGTCAGCAGATTGAATATCTCACGAAGAAACTCTTTGGTACTTCCAGTGAAAAACGGAAAGATATCGATGGTCAGCTGAATCTTTTTGATGAAGCCGAGCAGGAGGCAGATCCGACATGGAAACAGGAACTTCCTGATGACATCACTGTTCCGGAACATAAGCGAAAAGCACGACGGACACATGCAGATCTCTTTAAAAATGTCCCTTCCTGCGATGAGATCATTTCTCTTCCGGAGGAGGAGCGAAACTGTCCAACCTGCGGAACACAGATGGAATGTATTGGGAAAGAATTCGTCCGCCATGAATTCCGGTTTACCCCTGCCAAAGGGAAAGTAGTAAATATCTATCGTGAAACCTATAAATGCCCGGAATGTGCCATATCAGAGGAACACCCGGATGATCAGACATTTGTCAAAGCGCCTGTCCAGGAACCATTGATCCCAGAAAGTTATGCATCGGAATCCGTTGTAGGATGGGCAATGCACCAGAAGTACCAGAATGGCCTGCCATTAAACCGGCAGGAATCGGAATGGAAGCAGCTGGGTGTCCCATTAAGCCGGGCTACGCTTGCTAACTGGATCATTTACTGTGCCGAGAATTACCTCTGTCATGTTTATGATTATTTTCACCGTCAGTTACGGATGCGTAAATATCTGATGGCAGATGAAACCCGGGTTCAGGTACTGAATGAGCCGGAGCGCAATCCTGAAACAGATTCCTGGATGTGGCTCTTCCGCAGTGGAGAAGATGGACTTCCGCCGATCCTGTTCTATCATTACACAGAGACAAGGGCAAAGTTCCATGCAGCATCTTTCCTGCAGGGGTTCCGTGGATATCTGGAGACCGATGGATACCAGGGTTATAACGATCTGCCGGATATCAAACGCTGCTCTTGCTGGGCACATGTGAGACGTTATTTCACAGATGCCATACCGAAAGGGAAAGAGTATGATTACAGCCTTCCGGCGGTGCAGGGAGTACAATTCTGCTCCAAGCTGTTTGATTGTGAGCGGTACTCAAAAGCAAAAAATCATACTGCGGAGCAGAGAAAACAGTTCCGTCTTGAAAAGGAGAAGCCGATACTGGAGGCATTCTGGAATTGGCTGGATCAACAGCGTCCAAATAAGGGAACCCGTTTGGCGAAAGCGGTGAACTATGCCCAAAATCGGAAAGACACCCTGATGACCTATCTGGAAGACGGTCATTGCAGTTTATCCAATAATCTTAGCGAGAATGCAATCAGACCATTCACTGTTGGCCGGAAAAACTGGCTGTTCAGTGCCAGTCCGAAGGGAGCTGCCTCTAGCGCTATTGTGTATACAATGGTTGAGATGGCAAAAGCGAATGACCTGAATACCTACAAATATCTGACATACCTCTTATCACAGCGGCCAGACGCTAAAATGTCAGATGAACAGCTGGAACAGCTTGCCCCATGGAGCGAGACTGCGAAAGCGAACTGTCAAAACTAAACATAGAGTAAAACGCTTGCATCTATCATTTTGGTGCAAGCGTGATTCATGGGCAGCGTAGCAATATTTTGCGCTTACTGTATTTTAGCCAGAAATAATGGTATAATCTATATAGATTTATATTTTTGTTATTGAAGCCGATTTTCCTGGTCTCGGGAAAATCGACAAATGAGAGATATGAATTTGTGTCACCAGTGGTGACACAAATTTACGAAAAGGAGAGAAGCAAATGGGAGACGAACTTCTTTTGTCTAGAAAGTTGATAGAAATCATAGAAACTTCAAGAAATAATGCCTTGAGAAAAGTAAATGAAGAACTTATTCATATGTATTGGTTGGTAGGAGAGTATTTAAGTGTTGAATCAAAGAACGCAGCCTTTGGTGATAAGTATATAGATGCGATATCTAAAGAAATCCAAGAAATGTTTCCGGGAATTAGAGGATTTAATCGTCGAGGTTTATATAGAATGAAACAGTTCTATGAACTTTATCGAGATAACGCAATTGTGTCACCACTATTGACACAATTAAGTTGGTCAAATCATTTGCTGATTATGTCTGGATGTAAATCAGATGTTGAACGAGAATTTTATATGAGATTATGCATCAGAGAGGGTTATTCCAAAAGAGAATTGGAACGCCAGATCAATAGCGGATATTATGAGAGATATATGCTTTCAAAAGAAAAACTTTTACCTGAAGCGGTAAAGGGATTAAAAGAAAATCCATTTTTGGATTCATATATTATTGAGTTCCTTGATTTGCCAAAGAATTTTAAAGAGTCGGATTTGAGAAAAGGTCTGATTCAGAATATGAAAGATTTTATTCTTGAGGTAGGCAAGGATTTTACGTTTATTGATGAAGAATATAGAGTACAAGTAGGCGGAGAAGATTTTCGGATTGATTTATTATTTTTCCACAGGGGATTACAATGTTTGGTAGCTTTTGAGTTGAAGATTGGAAAATTCAAGCCGGAATATATTTCCAAAATGGATTTCTATTTGGAGGCGTTAGATCGTCAAAAGAAAAAAGAGAATGAAAATCCGAGTGTGGGAATGATTCTTTGTGCCTCTAAAGATGATGAAGTTGTAGAGTATGCCATGAGCAGAACCATGTCTCCGATGATGGTTGCTGAATACAAGTTGCAATTACCGGATAAAACTGTATTACAGAAAAAATTGCAGGAATTAATCAATATGCCTTTGTTGGAGGAATAAATATAATTCTGTCTATAAGGTGTTCTAAGGAGTAATGAGAAGCCCTGCGTTTGTAACGTGTTTGCAACACCGCATTTCAAGAACCTAGTAAAATCAAGCGTTTCCAGTTCTCTAAACGTTAATTTCAGTTACCAAAGAGATAATCTTCCCTTTGGGACAGACAATTTCAAACAGTATTTTACAACTCCTCAGAACTTCGGTTTTGGGGAGTTTTTCTATTACATGAAAAAATATAAATATCATGAAAATTAAAAAAATCTGGAAAAATTTTTTATTATCTGCTATACTGTAACATAAGAAAAAATTTTTAAAGCAGATTTTGCAGAAAGGAGCAAGCTATGAGCTGGAAAACAACGACTATTCACCTCATGAAAGGTGCCTATATTGCTGTTTACAGGGATAGTGCGCTCTTTTTTAGGCAAAATCGTTTTTTGTGATTGCGACAACTATAAAAAGCCACTATCTCCTAATCAAGTAATTTATTTGAAAAGGAGATTTTTTTATGCGTAAATTTAATATAAGACAGCAGATAGGTAAGTTATATTTACTAACTTCTGTGGGGTATTTTCAAATTGCAGGAGCATCATGGGTTGCATTGTTGGCGATGAGAGGATTTTCCCTTTTAGAAATTGGGATGTTGGAAAGTATTTTTCATATTGTAAGCTGTATATTTGAAATTCCGTCAGGCGTTGCGGCAGATGTTTTCGGTCGAAAAAAGACCATGGTTATGAGTCAGCTTGCTTCTTTATTATCCGGTGTCATGATGGTTTGGTCAGAGGGATTTTGGGCAACGGCATTTGCCATAGGATTTAGCGCTTTAAGCTATAATTTGGCTTCCGGTACGAGAGAGGCATTGGCTTATGACAGTTTAAAACTGGTAGGAAAAGAAAACGAGTATAATACGTTTGCAGCAACAGATATGATGCTTTACAGAATTGCCAATTCTACGTCCACACTCTGTGCAGGGCTTGCATTATTTCTCGGCTTTCGAAAAGCTTATACGGCGGATATTCTTTTTACTTTGATAGCATTATTTATTGCATGCAGTTTAAAAGAGGTCGAGATAGGAACGAAAACAGATGAAAAAAAGGTATCTGACAGAGTGGTGAATACAGTCAGAGAAAGCTGGCATTTTCTACTTCTTAATAAAAAGATGAGAAGGATTATGGTAATCAATGCAATTATAGGAGCTGTTTCCACGTTGGTATTGTTCTTTTTACAGGCAAAGCTACCCCTTGCAGGATTAAATCAGGGGATGCTGGGACCGGTCCTTTTTGCCATGGGGATGGGAGCTGCTTTAGGTTCAAGAGCAACATCACTTTTTCCATCAGTTTCTTATAAAAAGGTTGTGCTCATCAGTAGTTTGATTGTGATAGTTTCTTTTCTCTTGGCATTTACAAAAAGTCCTGCTTTCATGATTTGCGGAGGTTTTGTAGGAGCATTTGCTGATGATTTTCTGGAAGTCAGGACAGACGTGCTTATCAATGAAATGATTTCTTCTGATCAGCGTGCAACCTTAATTTCGGTAAATTCGTTTATTTTTTCTATTGTTATGATTGTTTTATCTACATGGATGGGGTGGATTATGGCATGATTTTATGGTAGGATAGATACATATACATGAAGAAAAAGGAGAACAGCAAAGATGAAAATTGCAGTAACTTATGATAACGGAAACATATTTCAGCATTTTGGAAAAACAGAGTTTTTCAAATTATATGAAGTAGAGAATAATCAGGTGGTTTCAAGTGAAGTAATTAGTTCTAATGGCGCAGGTCATGGTGCATTGGCAGAACTTCTGGGCAATCAGTCTGTAGACTTGTTGATTTGCGGCGGCATTGGCGGCGGTGCACAGACAGCGCTGGCAGATGCAGGAGTTGAAGTATGCTCAGGTGTGCAGGGTGATGTAGACCAGGCAGTGGAAGCTTATTTAAAAGGTGAATTAGTATCTGCAGGTGTAAACTGTGATCATCATCATGAGGAAGGTCATAGCTGTGGCAGTCATGAAGACGGACATTCCTGTGGTGGAAACTGCGGTGGTTCTTGTGGAGGACATGTACATTTGACAGGACGTAATGTGGGTAAGACCTGTCGTACACATTACAAAGGAACATTTAATGATGGAACACAGTTTGACTCCTCTTATGACCGTGGCGAACCTTTGGAATTTATTTGCGGAGTGGGACAGATGATTAAAGGGTTTGATGCAGCAGTAGCAGATATGGAAGTGGGACAGAGTGTTGATGTTCACTTAATGCCTGAAGAAGCTTATGGTATGCCGGATTCGGATGCAGTTTTTACTCTTGAGATTGCACTGCTTCCGGGCTCTGAAGATTTGGAAGCAGGTCAGCGTGTTTACCTGACAAATCAGTTAGGACAGCCATTTCCGGTGAGTGTTGTAAAAAAAACAGAGACTACCATTACTTTTGATGCAAATCATGAAATGGCAGGAAAGGAATTGAATTTCCATATTGAACTGGTTGAAGTAAAATAAGATATAAAAAATGGAGTTGTCATTTAAACATTATCCAGAAATATATAAATATTCAGGATATGATTTAACACGACAACTCCTTTTTAATTTTACCTAATGTTTATACCGGAATGTTTTTCTTTCTTAATTTCCGAATATAGCTTACCAGCAGAACGATACAAATAAAATCTATGATTACAACGGCGATAATCGATTGCATACCGTAGTAAATTCCTGCTGTTTCTGCGATTTTACCGATAATGGAAGGCATGATAATTGCCCCTAAGCTTGCGATGGTTAAGATAAAGCTCCATGCAAGGGTATACTTCTGAATAATACTTCCTGCAAAGGAAACAGTTGTAGGATAAAGTCCTGCCATGCTGAAACCAAAGCCCATAATACCTATGAGAATAAACGGTGTCGTAGAGCTGAACAATAATAAAAGGAAGAATGCTACCAGACCAAATCCCATACAAAGAAGCAGCCATTCTTTCTGCACTTTTGTAGAAAGCCATGCAGTTAAAAGTCTTCCTGCTAAAATCATAATCCATAAAACACTGGCGGTAGCCTGTGAAAGTGACTGCGGAAGCAATCCGGTGTCTTTAAAATAGGTAATCATCCAGCCGATAACACCCTGTTCTGCACATAAGTAAAAAAACATTGTCAAAGTACAGAGATAAAACAGAGGTTCCTTAAAAAATGCAAAGCCGGAAGCAGTTTGTTTCTTTGTTCCTGTTGTGAAACCTTCAGAATTGGGGATAATAAAGTACATAATCCAGCTTAAAATCCCCATAATTAACATAAAATAGCAGGCATAAATCCAGTTGTCAGGATTATTTTTTGTAAGAGCAATGAGAAGCAGCGGAAAAGTAAATGCACCAATAGCAAACATTGCATGAAGCCCATTTAAAAGAGAAGCTTTTCCCGGAGCTAATTCGTTGATGGATTGGTTACAAAAATTGCTGGTAGCTCCTCGTGCCATACCTGTTAAGAAAAAGGAGAGCGCCAGCATGTAATTATTATCAGAAAAGATAATAATGAAAAAGGAAAGAGCAAAGAAAGCATTAAAAAGCAGAATACTTTTTTTCCTTCCCAGAAAAGCCGGTAATGCACCGGAGGCAAAGCTGGAAATCAGATTTCCCACAGAGTGAAGACTGACAATCATACCGCAAAAGGCGTATTCCAGTCCTCTGGCATCTCTGATATAAGGCAGGAGAGAGCCGATAGATAATGCAAGCATGCCGTTGATAATAAAAACGCCATAGTTGCACAAAAGCTGTTTGTTTTGAGTTTTACTACTAAACAATGGTTAAAATTCCTTTCTTTAAAATACAAAATCCCATATAGTCTAAAGCAGGAAAAGGAGTTTGTAAAGGGTTGTATATCATTTTGTTCATAAATTTTTTATAATTACACTGGCACTCGTCTGTTGACTTGGCTAATGATTAGTGTTATAGTAGCACTAGAACAAAGAAATTAGTATAAATGGAGGGATTTTTTATGAATATCAGTAAATTTACGCAGAAATCACTTCAGGCTGTTCAGGATTTAGAAAAAACTGCTTATGAATTTGGCAATCAGGAAGTCGAACAGGAGCATTTGTTATACAATTTATTAAAGCAGGAGGACAGTCTGATTTTAAAACTCATTGAGAAAATGGAAATTCAAAAAGAACATTTTCTTAATCGAGTAGAGCAGGCTTTGAATGCAAGAACAAAGGTATCAGGAGGGCAGCCTTATATCGGACAATACTTAAATAAGGCATTAGTAACTGCTGAGGATGAGGCAAAAACCATGGGAGACGAATATGTTTCCGTAGAGCATTTATTTTTGGCATTGCTGAATAATCCAAGCCCTTCTATGAAGAAAATTTGGAATGAGTACGGGATTACCAGAGAACGTTTTTTACAGGCTCTCAGCACAGTAAGAGGAAATCAGAGAGTGACAACGGATAATCCGGAAGTAACCTATGACACCTTGAATAAATACGGACAGGATTTAGTAGAAAAGGCAAGAGAGCAGAAACTGGACCCTGTAATCGGAAGAGACGCGGAAATTCGTAATGTTATCCGTATTCTTTCCAGAAAAACCAAGAACAATCCTGTGTTAATCGGTGAACCGGGTGTCGGTAAAACAGCAGCGGTAGAAGGACTGGCACAGCGTATTGTCCAAGGTGATGTACCGGAAGGATTGAAAGATAAAAAAATATTTGCGTTGGATATGGGTGCGCTGGTCGCAGGTGCAAAATATCGTGGTGAATTTGAGGAAAGATTAAAGGCTGTTTTGGAAGAAGTACGAAAAAGTGAAGGGCAGATTATTCTCTTTATTGATGAGCTTCATTTGATTGTGGGTGCAGGAAAAACAGACGGAGCCATGGATGCCGGTAATATGTTAAAGCCAATGCTGGCAAGAGGTGAGCTGCATTGTATCGGTGCAACTACTCTTGATGAGTATCGTCAGTATATTGAAAAAGATGCTGCATTGGAAAGAAGATTTCAGCCTGTAACCGTAGACGAACCGACTGTGGAAGATACGATTTCTATTCTGCGAGGCTTGAAAGAACGCTATGAGGTCTTCCATGGAGTAAAGATTACAGACAGCGCTTTGGTTGCGGCAGCTACACTTTCTGACAGATATATCAGCGACCGTTTTCTTCCGGATAAGGCCATTGACTTAGTTGATGAAGCTTGTGCATTGATTAAAACAGAGCTGGACTCCATGCCTACGGAATTGGATGAAATGCGAAGAAAAATCATGCAGATGGAGATTGAAGAAGCTGCGTTAAAGAAAGAAAATGACAGATTAAGTCAGGACAGATTAGTAGATTTGCAGAAGGAAATGGCTGAGCTAAGAGACAGTTTTAATGCGCAGAAGGCCCAGTGGGATAATGAAAAATCTACCGTAGAATGCCTTCAGAAGCTTCGTGAGCAGATTGAAGATATGAATAACAGAATTCAAAAAGCACAGAGAAATTATGATTTAGATGAAGCTGCAAAGCTTCAGTACGGAGAACTTCCAAAGCTGCAGAAACAGTTGCAGGCAGAGGAGGAAAAAGTGAAAAATCAGGATTTATCTCTGGTTCATGAAAGCGTTACAGATGAAGAAATTGCCAGAATTATCTCTCGTTGGACCGGTATTCCGGTAGCTAAACTGACAGAAGGAGAGAGAACAAAAATTCTTCATCTTGAGGAAGAACTTCATAAACGCGTCATTGGTCAGGATGAAGGTGTAACAAAGGTTACAGATGCGATTATTCGTTCTAAAGCAGGTATTAAAGATCCTACAAAACCCATTGGTTCATTCCTGTTTTTAGGCCCTACCGGTGTAGGTAAGACAGAGCTTGCAAAGACTTTGGCAGCTACGCTGTTTGATGATGAGCAGAACATGGTTCGTATTGATATGAGTGAATATATGGAGAAATATTCTGTATCCAGACTCATTGGAGCGCCTCCGGGATATGTAGGATATGAAGAAGGCGGACAGCTTACAGAAGCAGTACGAAGAAAACCATATTCCGTAGTCCTTTTTGATGAAATCGAGAAGGCGCATCCTGATGTATTTAATGTGCTTTTGCAAGTGCTGGATGATGGACGTATTACCGACTCCCAAGGCAGAACCGTAGACTTTAAAAACACAATTTTAATTATGACTTCCAATATTGGTTCCCCGTATCTTTTGGAAGGAATTGAGGAAAACGGTGAGATAAAACAGGAAGCCAGAGAGGCGGTGGAGCGTGATTTAAGAGCACATTTCAGACCGGAATTTTTGAACCGTCTGGATGAGATGATTATGTTTAAACCACTGACAAAAGAAAATATCGGAGGTATTGTGGAACTCCTTTTGGCAGACTTAAATAAGCGATTAAAAGATCAGGAACTGTCTATAGAATTGACAAAAGCTGCAAAAGATTATATTATTGAGGGCGGATATGATCCTGTCTATGGCGCTCGTCCGCTGAAAAGATATGTACAGAAATATGTAGAAACTTTAACTGCAAAGCTTATTCTTGCAGGAAATATAAGCGCAGGCAGCAGGATTGTCATTGATGTAGAAAACGATGAATTGGTTGCTCATGAAAAGTATGTAGAGTAAAGGAGAAATGCAATGATACCGAAAGATCCAGTAATGCTTTTAAGCTATATAAATACACAGCTTCGAGATTTTTATTCTTCTTTTGAAGGCTTATGTGAAGACAAAGGATTGAACGCAGAAGAAATTCAGATGAAGCTGTCAGGAATTGATTATGTCTATGATTTAGAGAGAAATCAATTTGTTTAAAAAGAATTGAAAGATAAAGTTCAAAGAACTGTTGTTTGAGTGCAGCAGTTCTTTTTTTGTCCCATATCGGCTCTTGTATGGTATACTGTTATTATAGTAATAAATTGAATGGAGTGCAGTTTGAGGTAAGCTATGAAGAAGATTATAGTAATAGAAGATGATAAAGTTTTAAGGGAGGCATTGACAGCCTTACTTTGTGAAAACGGATATGAGGTACAGCGGATTATAGAGTTTGATAAAACAGAACAGCAGATTGCAGAGGAAAAAGCAGATTTAGTTCTCTTGGACATTATTTTGCCCGGCACAAACGGGCAGGAAATTTTAAGAAATCTGAGGCGGATTTCAGATGTTCCGGTGATTATGCTTACCAGTAAAACAGGGGAAACGGATGAAATTCTGGCCATGAGTTATGGGGCAGATGATTATATTACAAAGCCCTATAATCCGGCGCTTTTGCTGCTGAAAATAGAAGCGCTTTTTCGCAGATTAAAACCACAGGAAAAGCAGGAAGAGTTAGAATACAGAGGCGTGCTTTTAAATCCTTTAAAGAGCACCTTGCGCTATCAGGACAGGGAAATTGTATTGTCAAAAAATGAGATTTCTATTTTTCATTATCTGTTAAAAAACAGGGGTAAAATTGTATCAAGAGACGAGCTTATGGATTATTTATGGGATTGCAATGACTTTGTAGATGATAATACTCTGACGGTCAATATCAATCGACTGAGGAAAAAGCTGGAGGAAATAGAGCTTACAGGTGTGATTGAGACAAGAAGAAGGCAGGGGTATATCTTAATATGAGTATAAAAGGATATCTAAAAGACCATGGGATTTGTATCCTGATTTTTTTGATAGGTATGGGAATTACGGAGGGTATTTTTCTGCTTTTTAATGTAAGTATTACCCTGCAAATATTTGTTTTGACAGTTTTGTTTTTGGGACTTCTGGCGGCAGGAATTTATGATTATAGCAGGAAAAAGGGATTTTATAGAGAACTGGAGCAGAAGCTTCAACAGCTGGAAGAAAAGTATTTGCTAATGGAAATGTTGGAAAAACCGGAGTTTCTGGAAGGACAGATTTTTTATAATGTGTTATCAGAAATGCAAAAATCCATGAATGATGAAATTTTTGTGCAAATACGGAAAAACAATGAATTTAAACGCTATATAGAAACATGGGTACATGAAGTAAAACTTCCCATTGCCAGTATTCGCCTTATTCTCCACGAATATAAAGGCACATCAGCCAGAATCTTAAAAGAACAGATGGGACGAATTGAAAGCTATGTGGAGTAGGTGCTTTATTATCTGAGAAGTGAAGTGCCGGAAAAGGATTATAGGATTGCTCCCCATTCTTTAAAGAAGCTTACAGACCAGTCTGTTTCTGAAAACAGGGACAGCTTGATTTTAAACCGAATAAAAATTATACAGGAAACACAGGATATTTCCGTGTACACAGATGAAAAGTGGCTGCGGTTTATTTTGGGGCAGATTATCGGCAATGCAGTGAAGTATAAGAAAGAAGACAGTATAATTCGGGTGTGGAGCCATCAGGAGGAAAAGCATAGATTTCTCCATATTTGGGACAATGGCATTGGGATTGCAGAGGAGGATTTGCCAAGAGTTTTTGAAAAGTCGTTTACCGGTAAGAACGGCAGAACACATCAGGCATCTACGGGAATGGGGCTATATTTATGCAGTACACTTTGTAATCGTCTGGGGCATAGAATGACGGTGGAGTCAAAAGAAGGAAAATACACGGAAATTACCATAGAATTTTACGACAATGAGTATTTAGATGTTTTGAAATAACCTTACAGCAATGTAAGGTTATTTTATACAAAGAAATGGTTTAGTCAGAATGGAAAAAGTATAATGATACTTGAAAAAAGAATGGGAGGTACAAAATGGGAACGCTATTAGAAGTTCAAAATCTGGTGAAATTTTATGGGAATAAGACGAGTCTTACAAAGGCAGTAAATGATATTAGCTTTCAGGTAAATAAAGGAGAATTTACAGCAATTATGGGTGCCAGCGGCTCGGGAAAGACAACGCTTTTAAACTGTATTTCCACTATTGATAAGGTGACAAGCGGTCATGTTTTGCTGGAAGGGCAGGATATTACAAAGTTAAAAGGTAATGCACTGATGAAATTTCGAAGAGAACAGCTGGGATTTATTTTTCAGGATTTTAATCTCCTAGATACTTTAAATGCTTTTGACAATATTGCTCTTGCTCTTCAGATACAAGGGAAAAAACCAGAAGAAATTAAGAAGAGAGTAAGAGAAATCAGCGAAAAACTGAATGTGGCGGAAATCTTAAAGAAATATCCTTATGAAATGTCAGGCGGGCAGCGTCAGAGAATTGCCTGCGCAAGAGCAATGGTGACGGAGCCTTCTTTGATTTTGGCAGATGAACCTACAGGAGCTTTGGACTCTCAAAGTGCAGGAATGTTTCTTGGCAGTTTACAGTATATGAATGAGGCAATGCAGGCTACTATTTTAATGGTAACCCACGATGCTTTTTCTGCAAGCTATGCAAAGCGTGTTCTGTTTATGAAGGATGGCAAGCTGTTCCACGAGCTGCGAAAAGGAAACAATGACAGGAAGGAATTCTTTAATGAAATTATTCATGTGATTTCACTTCTGGGAGGTGACTTAAATCATGTTGTTTAATCTATCCAGAAAGAATTTTAAGAAGAGTATTCGGGATTATTCGGTATATTTTTTTACGTTGATTTTAGGCGTGGCAGTTTTTTATATTTTTAATGCTATTGAAACCCAGACAGCCATGATGGAAGTGACAAAGGCAAAGGCAGAAATTATTGATATGATGAACAGCGCTTTAGAGGCTGTCAGCATATTTGTGTCTTTTATTTTAGGCTATCTGATTGTATATGCCAGCCGCTTTATGTTAAAAAAGAGAAAAAAAGAATTTGCAGTTTATCTTACATTGGGTATGAAGAAAACACAGATTTCGGGAATGCTGTGGATAGAAACGGTCTTTATGGGGATTATTTCATTGGGAGCAGGGCTTCTTGTGGGAATTGGACTTTCTCAGTTCATGTCCCTTTTTGTGTCGAAAATTTTTGAGGCAGATTTATCGAAATTTGTATTTACCGTGTCAGGAAAAGCGATTGTGAAATCCGTGTTTTATTTTCTGGTGATTTATATTGTAGTGATGATTTTAAATACATGGGAAATCAGCCGTGCCAGACTGATTTGTTTTTTGACTGCTGAGAAGAAAAAAGAGAAGAACATCTTGAAAAATCCAATTCTCAGTGTTTTGATTTTTATTCTGGCATGGGTGATTTTAGGATATGCCTATTATAATGTAACTGGCAATGCACAGACGCTTACTACAGAAGTAGATGTGTTTACCCAGATTATTTTGGGAATTATCGGAACTTTTCTGGTATTTTGGTCTGTTTCAGGATTTTTTGCAGCAATGGCAGGAAAAGTGTCAAAGGTGTATTATAAGGGATTAAATTCTTTTGCCGTAGGAGAGATTTCCAATAAATTAAATTCCATGGTAGTGTCTGCAACCATTATCTGTCTCTTGCTTTTTATGACAGTTTGCATTATTACATCTGTTTTTACCAGAAAAGCTTATAAAGATAAATTGGTAGATGAGCTGGCGCCTATGGACATTTCTATGGAAAAAGTTGTGGGAGAGGACCACAAGAGTATTGAGGATGTATTTGAAGAAAAGAAGATATCTATGGATGCTTTTTGTGATATTACAGAAGCATATTCTTTCAACAGTGAAGAAATTACAAATGCAGCTGTTTTAGGAAATTATTTGCTGGAGAATATGGATAAATATGGACAAGAGTATGCCAATACTCCGGTGGAAGTCATGAAAGTGAGTGATTATAATAAATTTGCCGAGATGTACAACAAAAAGACGTATAGTCTGAAGGAAAACGAATATTTGATTGTGGCAAATCAGGAGAGTTCTGTGAAACTGTTTAACAGCGGATTGAAAGAAAATCAGGAGATTAGTTTTCAGGGAAGGACATACCACGCAAAAGAAACCGTTTGTCAGGATGGATTTATGATGATGAGTTATGAAAAATATAATATGGGAATTTTACTCCTTCCCGATGAAGTGGATTTATCACAATGCAGTCAGTATCGCAATTATATTGCCGCCAATTATAAAAATGACAGTAAAAAATTCAGAACTATGGTAGATAAGCAGATTTCCAATAACATGAAACATTCATGGGAAGCTACTTATCCGGTTGTTACTGCCACACGTTCCAATATTATTGATGACAGTATTGGTACAAGCGCCATGTATATTTTCTTAGGGATGTATCTGGGAATTAGCTTTTTACTTTCAGGAGCGGCGATTTTGTCCTTAAAAGTGCTTTCTGATGCAGCAGACAGTAAGGATAAATATGAAATTTTGAGAAAACTGGGATGCGAAGAAAGAAAAATCAGAGCTGTTGTATGGAAACAAAACAGTATGTTTTTCGGTTTGCCTGTTTTGGTGGCGAGTATTCATTCCGTTTTTGGTATTCAGGTATGTAATCAGGTGCTTTCGATTTACGGAGAACAGAGCATTTTGCCGGGACTTACTGCAGCAGTGATTTTAGTATTGTTTTTCTATGGAGGATATTTCCTCATTGCACAGATGTGTTCTTTGAGAATAATAAGAGGTGAAAAATGATGATTAGGGTTCGTGGTTATTGTAAATATGTAAACATCATAGGGCGAAGAGGCTGTTGCACTTAATACAACAGCCTCTTCTGTAATAAAACTTATTTTCAAAAATTTTTATTCGTCCCAGCCTTCATAAAAACGGATATTTACGGAAATATTTCTTACAATATCCCCTTCCTTTAAATTCATATCACTGACGTCTGAAACAGAAGGCAGGGAACAGTCTTCTTCAGAAAGCTCAAGGCTAATCCAGTTGTAAGCGGCTTCATTGGCATCGTCAACAGCATCTTCTAAGGTGTCGCCCTTTGCATAACAACATTCTAAATCAGGAAAATACCCCTGATAACTTCCATCATCTGTTTTGCTGAAAACAGCAGGATATATAAATTTCATAATAATCTCCCTTCTAAGTCTAAAACAAGATAAGAAAAGTATATAACAAAAAAGAATAGGATACAACAATAGAATTCCTCTGTATTTTTTGAAATTTTGCCTGAAATGGCATTGAAAAGTTTAGAGTTGCCCGCAAACCTTGGAAATATTCAATGTTTGCGGGTGATTTGAATTGTTTTTGTGTTATAGATTATTCAAGTATTACATTTTAGAAATAAATTCATCCAGTGATTGGACGGTTAATGCTGTCTGCATCCAAGTTTCAACTACTTCTATATCCTGCTGCTCTTGTAAAGTTTTTAAAAGAGTGTCCGGTAATTGTCCGAATTTTTCTAAGGTCATCTGAAGCATTTTCTTTGCCATTTTTAGTTGACCTTGCTGCATACCTTCTTTTCTTCCCTCTCTGCGTTCATCTTGCATCAATAATTCCAAAAGCATAAATCTCTCCTCCATTTCCCTGCTCCCCTTGATATGGGTGACTGATTTCTGCACTTGCCTTACATAATCATCTTGAAAATCCTTTTGACTTTCTTTTAAGTCTGCATGTACAAATCTCAGAAAAGAAACCAGCTCCTTTGGCACATCTTCTTCATCTTCTCCACAGGTGTTCAGGAACATAATACAGCGTCCGCCTTTTAAAGATACCTTTTTAGTTTCTTCACAAGCTGTGCGAAAAGTATATCGGTATTTCCTTTCACCAAAAGGATCAAAGTCGCAGAGAAAAATTACATAGCTGTCGGGAAGTTCTTCATATTCACATCCCTTTGCTAAAAGCTCCATATCCATCTGGCTTTGATAATAACGACTTCTGCGACCAAGAGCCGGCTGTTTTAGCACCTGCATCTCTACGTTATAACGTGTATTGTTTCCATCTTTTGCATAAACGTCTAGTCGTACGCCTTTATACTCCGGATGATAAACAATACTTTTCTCTGTACTGATTTCTACATGGGCGATTTTAATAGAAAGAGCACGCTCTAAAAAGCCTTTGCAATTTTCTTCATCTGACATGACTGCTGCAAACATAAAATTATTTTTGATTGTAAGATTTTTAATAAGGTATTCATATTTTTTCCTCCCTTACAGAGGAATTCTATAAAGTAAAGTATAGCAGATAAAAAAAGGACTTACAATCATTAAAAAATATATTAACACAGAAATATATTTTTCGCTGTGCAACATTTAAACTTGACAATACATGATATGTAACGTTATATTATATATAATAAAAAGTGGGAGGTAATTGATATGAAAAAATTTCATACGGAAATTAATAAAGTATTTTTGCAGTTTAGAAAAAAGCAAATCCTTACCATAGCACTTTCTGCTCTTATGGTATTGTCCAAATTTTTGCTTTTAATGATTATGCAGAAAGCAGTAGATAGTATTACTGGCAATAAGCTTGAAGTGACGATTGGTTATTTAAAAGAAAGTATGCTGTTGATTTTTGCATTTTTTTTGATTAATTGTATTTTTCAATATTTTTTCAGGGATTTGGAATATACATGTCATTATGCTTTGGTGAAAAGTCTTTTTGGAAAAGCAGTAGATAAAAAATATATTTTTCATGAAAAACATTCATCTACATTATTATTATCTATGATTAAGGAAGACAGCAAATTTATTTCTGACTGGAAAAGTATTGGATTAATCGCAGTAATTAGCAATGCAATTACTTTAGTTATAGCTTTTGTGATTTTGTTTTATTATAATGTTCTGATTACCGTATTTATTTTGGTAATTATTATAACTTGTTTTGCTCTTACTCATTATATCAGCAAAAAAATCGGAAATAAGACTTATGATTTGCAGATTTCTAATTCTGAGATGAACCAGAGAATTATGGAGTCCTTCAATGGAATAAAAGACATAAAGCAGTATCGAAAAGAGGATTTTTTTAAGAAGCAATTAGATGGATTTATTGACAGAGATACTTATCGGCATAGCAAAAGCATTTCCAGACTTTCCGCAGTTTTTACGTCTATTTATGCAGTTTTGACAACAGCATTACCGATTTTGGCATTGATAGCAGGGGTGCTTTTGATTTTAGCCGGACAATTTACAATTGGGCAGTTAATTACTACTTATGCACTAATTGGGAATTTACAGGAACCGGTTTTGGCTATTCCGGAAATGTTAAATCAGCGCAGACAGGCATTATCTATTCAGGAAAAAATTATGGCAATTTTAGAAAAAGAAGATGCCATATATTTGAAAAATACTTTAGATAAATTACAAGAATTTTCTATGGACTCGAAAGAGTATCAGTTTGAAGATGGAAAAACGATTTTAAAGAACCTTAAACTGGTGATAAAGAAAGGAAACCACATTCTTCTAAAAGGTGAGAGCGGAAAAGGGAAAACAAGTGTATTAAATTTAATTTCCAGATTTTATAGCACACAGGGGCAGGCAATTACCATGATGTATAACCAGATTTCTATTGATGTTATTTCTCCTGACAGTTACTATGAGCATGTAATACAGGCACAGCAGATACCATATATTTTCAAAGCTTCTTTATTTGATAATATAGCATTAGGTGAAAGTTATAGAAAAGAAGATGTGAAAGAAATACTTCAAGTTGTGTGTCTGGAAGAACTGGTACTGGAAAAGGGAATTGATTATCAAATTGAAGAAAAGGGAGAAAATCTTTCAGGAGGTCAGAGACAGAGAATTGGAATTGCAAGAGCATTGATACGAAAGCCGGATATACTTATGCTGGATGAACCCACCAGTGCTTTAAATGAAGAATTGTCAAAGATTTTAGTAAAACGTGTTGTGGAGTATTGTATTCAAAATGAAATTGCCTTAATCACTGTCTCACACAGCGAAGTATTTGAAGAATATTATGAGACAAGAGGATATGAAAAAGTTGAGAAGATAATACTGCAATAGAGGTGTATTAAGCGGGAGACTGTCGCTTCAAACAGTACTCCCGAATAACAGCTCCTTATAATTTATGCGTGATAAGGGCATATTCCCAAGGGTTTGTATTTTCTTCTTTTGTGCTGTGTTCTTTTAAAAAGTCGTAAATTTGGTTCATGAGTAATGCAGCATCTTCATCCGATAAAAAAGCAATGCCGGTCAGAATATTGCCATGGAGGCAGGAGGCTTCTAAAAGCTGTTCTTCATTTTCGCATTCCGGTACATGCTCATGAAAAGTTTTGAGACATCTTTCAAGGATGCTTCGTACATCATTTTCCAGAATTAAATCACGTTCTTTTTGAAGTTCTGTTCCAGAACCTAAACTAATCATTGCATCGGTCAAACGAAAAAAACGGGCACAAATTCCTCGAATTTGTTCGGTATGATCCAACGCTACCACACCAATGGACTCTAGCTTTTTTATATGAAATTGAATAGAAGAAGCTGAAATGCCAAGAGCATTAGAGAGGTATTTCGGCGTAACGGGAACACCGGCACGCTGCATTTCATGAAGAATTTCCTGACGAACAGGGTTCATGTAAATTTCCAATTCTTTTTTTGTTCTGAGTATGATTGTTTCCATAGTCACTCCTAATTTATAATCCACGAATATACTTCTATAAAATATATTTTTATAAAATGTATTATAACATGGTGTACAGAGCGCTTCAACAGTTGCAAGGTGTTTCAGTTCATGATAGTATAAAGAGATTAGGAAAGTAAAGGAGAACAGACATGAGTTCTTATGAAAGTTTTGCCAGTGTGTATGATATGTTTATGGATAACATTCCATACAGAGAATGGTGCAGATATTTAATCGGTCTGTTGCAGGAATATGGCGTACAGGATGGATTGGTTTTGGAATTAGGATGTGGCACAGGGAAAGCCACAAGACTTTTATCAAGAGCAGGCTATGATATGATAGGGATTGATAATTCTCCCGATATGCTGGAGATTGCTCTTGAAAAAGAAGGAAAGACAAAAGACGATATTTTGTATCTTTTACAGGATATGCGCTCTTTTGAATTATATGGAACAGTGCGTGCGATAGTTTCTATATGTGACAGCATAAATTACGTCATTGAGCCGGAGGATTTGCTTAAAGTATTTAAATTAGTCAATAATTATCTTGATCCGGGTGGGGTATTTATATTTGACATGAATACCAAATATAAATATGAAGAAATTTTAGGTGAGTGTACCATTGCAGAAAACAGGGATACAGCCAGCTTTATCTGGGATAACTATTATGACTGTGAAGAACAGATTAATGAGTATGATTTGACACTGTTTATTCCGGAGGAGGAAGCAGGAAAAAACATGTACAGAAAGTACGAAGAAATTCATTATCAGAGAGCCTATGATATGGAAGAAGTAAAAAATCTTCTTGCAAAAGCAGGTATGGAGTTTGTAGCTGTATACGATGCTTTTACGCACCGACCGCCAAGAGCAGTCAGTGAGAGAGTCTATATTATAGCAAGAGAAAAAGGGAAAACAAGACAATAGGAGAAATAGAAATATGAAAGATTATATTGTAAGAGCTACCGCAGCGAACAGCCAAATTCGAGCGTTTGCCGCTACAACAAGAGAAATGGTAGAATTTGCCAGAGCAGCGCACAATACCAGCCCTGTGGCAACGGCTGCACTGGGACGTCTTTTAACAGCAGGTTCTATGATGGGAATTATGATGAAAGGTGAGAAAGACCTTTTAACCTTGCAGGTAAAAGCAGGAGGTCCTTTAAACGGAATGACGGTGACGGCAGACTCAAAAGGAAATGTAAAGGGTTATGTAGGCAATCCAAATGTGGTTATCCATGCCAATGAAAAAGGCAAATTAGATGTTGCAGGCGCAGTAGGCGTAGGTTTTATGAATGTTATTAAGGATATGGGATTAAAAGAGCCGTATGTAGGGCAAACTGTTTTACAGACCAGTGAAATTGCAGAGGATTTAACGTATTATTTTGCCACCAGTGAACAGGTTCCGTCCTCCGTGGGACTGGGCGTTCTTATGGAAAAGGACAATACGGTGAAGCAGGCAGGGGGCTTTATTATTCAGCTTATGCCGTTTACAGAAGAAGCAGTAATTGAAAAATTAGAAGAAAATTTAAAAAATGTAACCTCTGTAACAGAGCTGTTGGAAAAAGGTTATACACCGGAAAGTCTTCTGGAAACACTTCTTGCAGGATTTGATTTGGAAATTAACGAAAAAGTTCCGACACAGTTCCATTGTAACTGCACAAAAGAGCGAGTGGAAAAAGCCTTAATCAGTATCGGAAGAAAAGAAATTCAGGAATTGATTGACGAAGGAAAAGAAATTGAAATGAATTGCCATTTCTGTAATAAGAATTATATTTTTACAGTAGAAGAATTAAAGAATATTTTAAAAGCGTGCAGAAAATAAAAGAAGCAAGAAAGGTGTGGTAAGTAATGAAGGATGGTTTCATAAAAGTAGCAGCAGCAACACCGCAAATTGAAGTGGCAGATTGCATCCATAACACACAGGAAATTATAAAAAAGGCAAAGGAAATGAGTGCAGCAGGAGCCAGAATTCTGGTTTTTCCTGAGCTGTGTATTACGGGCTATACCTGCCATGATTTATTTTTTAATGAAACTTTATTGCAGTCAGCAGAACAGCAGCTTTTGGTTTTGGCAGAGGAATTAAAGGGCACCGAAGGATTGATTTTTGTAGGGCTTCCTTTGGAGTATAGCGGGAAGCTTTATAATACGGCGGCAGCAGTTAACAGAGGAGAAATTCTGGGAATTATTCCGAAACACAGTATTCCCAATTATGGGGAATTTTACGAGGCAAGATATTTTACTTCCGGCAGAGACATAGAAGGCGAGATAAAATTAGGCGATAAAATGGTTTCCTTTGGAAGTAAGGTGTTGTTTGAATGTGAGGAAATGCCTCAGCTTTGTGTTGCGGCAGAAATCTGTGAGGATGTCTGGACACCTGCATCACCGGGACTGTTTCATGCCATGGCAGGAGCCAATGTAATCGTAAATTTATCCGCCAGTGATGAAATTGCAGGAAAATCAGAATATCGCAGAGACCTGATAAAAGGGCAGTCCGCAAGACTTTTATGCGGATATGTGTATGCCACTGCCGGAAACGGTGAGTCTACGCAGGATTTGGTTTTCGGAGGACAGAATTTAATCTGCGAAAACGGCAGTCTTCTTGCAGAAGCACCGTTATTTAAAAATGAAACGGTTTATGGCGTATTGGATATTCAGAAGCTTCGTGGAGAGCGAAGAAGAATTTCCACATGGCCGGAAGAAAAAGGAGAGAAGCACCTTCATATTTCTTTCCATTTGCCGTTGGAAGAAACAGAACTTGAAAACAATTTTGCAAAAAATCCTTTTGTACCGGACTGTGATACGGAAAGAGCCAAAAGATGCGAAGAAATTCTTACCATACAGGCAATGGGACTGAAAAAAAGAATGGAGCATACAAAATGTAAATCTGCTGTTCTTGGAATTTCAGGAGGTCTGGACTCCACCCTTGCACTTCTGGTTACCGCAAGAGCCATGGACTTTATGGGACTGGACAGAAAGAATATTACAGCAGTGACTATGCCATGCTTTGGAACGACGGACAGAACGTATACAAATGCCTGTGAGCTTACCAAACGTCTTGGGGCAGAGCTTTTGGAAGTGGATATTAAAAAAGCTGTTTTGCAGCATTTTGAGGATATCGGTCATGACTATAATGTGCATGATGTTACCTTTGAAAATGCACAGGCAAGAGAGCGGACACAGGTGATTATGGATATTGCAAATCAGCAGGGCGGTATGGTAATCGGAACGGGAGATTTCTCAGAGCTGGCGCTTGGATGGGCAACTTATAACGGAGACCACATGTCTATGTATGGTGTGAATGCCGGAGTTCCTAAAACCATGGTACGTCATTTGGTGCGTCATTATGCGGATACCTGCAAGGAGGAAAATCTTGCAGAGATTTTAAGAGACGTTTTAGATACGCCGGTGAGTCCGGAGTTATTGCCTCCAAAGGAAGGGGAGATTGCACAGAAAACAGAGGATTTAGTAGGGCCTTATGAGCTTCATGACTTTTTCCTTTACTATATGTTGAGTTTTCATTTTTCACCTTCTAAGATTTACCGTATTGCCAAGAAAACCTTTGCGGGAATTTACACAGAAGAAGAAATTTTAAAATGGATGAAAAAGTGCTATTGGAGATTTTTCTCACAGCAGTTTAAGCGTTCCTGTCTGCCGGATGGACCAAAGGTAGGAAGCGTATCCGTTTCACCGAGAGGAGACTTGCGTATGCCAAGTGACGCCTGCGTGAGAATTTGGATGGACGAAATAGAAAAATTAAATTAAAAATTCAGGAGTCATTACATCAGGCAGATAGTGAAAATAGGGATACATTTTTAGCGAATTTGTTGAGCACACTTTGAGATTACAAGCTCAAAGTAAGCGCAAACTGAGCCTAAAATGTATCCCTATTTTTAATGTAACAGCTCTTTTTTTATTCTTTTCTGGCTTTGTCTAAGGCATTGTCAATAGCCTCTAAAAGCAGCATAGAAGTGTACTTATTTTCCTCAGAATAAGTGATATTTTCTGTGGACTGTGATGTATAAATCTGGTCGGAGAGTGCATCAAGGGCAGGCTCTACCAGAGGATACATGGCAGTGGTGGTTTCACTGAGATTAACAAGGGAAATAGAATTGATGTGATTTTCATCTACTTTTACCTCTACGTCAAAGGTATTGTCATTTAGCGTAATCGGGCTGGTATAAACACCTGCATGATATATGGCATTTGCACTGGCAGGATCTGCATTTTTATTTTTTCCAAACATTAAAAAAAGCAAAACGGCCAGTACAACGGCCAAAACTACAAAAATTCCGGTATAAATAACTTCCTTTGTATGTAAAACGACAATTTTAGTTTTTGAACTCATGGCTGCACCTCCCATATTCCTTTTTATAGCATATTACGGAAATCGGAAAAATATACCTGATAAATTCCACGGCTTTCATTGGAATTTCCAAGGAATTCATGATAAAATGGACAGCGAAAGGAGAAAAGACAGATATTATGAACATAAAAAAACAATACAAAGGAATTTTCTATATTATCTTATCTGCATTTTGCTTTGCCCTTATGGACATGTTTGTCCGTATGTCAGGGGATTTACCATCTATACAGAAAAGTTTTTTCAGAAATATTGTGGCGGCTGTCTTTGGCTGTGTGTTATTGCTGAAAAGCAAGGAAAGCTTTCAGTGGAAGAAAGGAAGCGGAAAATATTTAATCTTACGTTCTATGTTTGGAACACTGGGAATTTTATGTAATTTCTATGCCATAGACCATCTGGCTTTGGCAGATGCCTCTATGCTGAATAAAATGTCCCCGTTTTTTGTGGTGATTTTCAGCTTTTTATTTTTAAAAGAAAAGGTGACGGCAGCACAGATACTTTTGGTTGTGGGAGCTTTTGGCGGAAGTCTGTTTGTAGTAAAACCTACGGTTTCCAATCTGGATTTAGTACCGTCTTTAATCGGACTTTTAGGAGGACTGGGGGCAGGCGCAGCCTATACCATGGTGCGGAAATTGGGAACCATAGGAGTAAAAGGTCCGTTTATCGTATTTTTCTTTTCTACATTTTCCTGTGTGATAACTTTGCCGTGGCTGATTTTCGACTATCATTCCATGACTGTGGCACAGGTCGCTATTTTACTGCTGGCAGGACTTTGTGCGGCAGGAGGTCAGTTTGCCATTACAGCAGCTTATTGTTATGCTCCGGCAAGTGAAATATCCATTTATGATTATACAAAAGTTATTTTTTCTATGATTTTAGGTTTTGTGATGTTTCAGCAAATTCCTGATTTTTACAGTTGGATTGGATATTTGGTTATCTGCCTGATGGCTGTTCTGATGTTTTTCTATAATAAAAAGAGAGGTGCAAAATGAAGTATAAATTATTAGTATTGGATATTGACGGAACGGTAACCAATTCCAAAAAAGAGGTTACAGAGAAAACAAGAGATGCGATTTTAGATTTGCAGAAAAGGGGAATTCCTGTGGCGATTGCTTCAGGGAGAGCCCCAAAGGGAATTTATTCGGTCGCCAAAGCATTGGAGCTTGATAAATTCGGAAGCTATATTATGCCCTTTAACGGAGCCAGAATTGTAAACTTTCAAACAGGGGAATGTATTTACTCGAAGACACTCCCATTGCACCTTCCTGCCAGATTATGGAAGGACGCAGTGGAAAACGGCATTGGTATTGTGACTTATGATGAAAAAGAAGTGATTGCAGGAACAAAGCCGGATAAATATACGCTTCTTGAGGCAAAGATTGCATCAATGCCTATTGCATATCATGAAGATTTTCATACTTATGTGGATTTTCCGGTAAATAAATGCCTTATGACAGGAGAACCGGAAGACTTGGAGGCATTAGAGCCTGTGTTTGCACAGAAATATTTCCATGAGGCACAGATTTTCCGCTCAGAGCCTTATTTCTTAGAAGCAACACCGAAAAATGTGGATAAAGCTTATTGCTTAAAGCATCTTTTGGAAATATTAGGAATTCAGAGAGAAGAAATGGTTTGCTGCGGTGACGGCTTTAATGATATTTCGATGATACAGTATGCCGGACTTGGCGTGGCAATGGCAAATGCACAGGAGCAGGTAAAAGCAGTGGCAGATTATATTACTCTTTGCGACAACGACCATGACGGAGTTGCGGAGGTCATTGAAAAGTTCTTTTAAAAGAAACAGGAGGTTTTTATGGCATTACAATTTATTTTCGGCGGGGCAGGTGCAGGAAAATCCTATTACCTTTACAACAAGATTATACAGCAGTCCATAGAAAATCCGAAAAAACAGTATTTGATTTTAGTACCGGAGCAGTTTACCATGCAGACGCAAAAGGAGCTTGTCACCATGCACCCCAGAAAGGGAATTTGCAATATTGATGTGTTGAGCTTTGAACGCCTTGCCTTTCGTGTACTGACGGAAATGGGAGAGAGTCAGAGAACGCTTTTAGAGGAAACGGGAAAGAGCATGGTTCTTCGGAGAGTTGCGCAGGAAAAGAAAAAAGAGCTGAAAATACTGGGGGAAAAAATGGACAAGCAGGGTTATGTTTCCCAGATGAAATCCATGGTATCAGAACTGCGCCAGTACGAAATTTCCACAGAAGATCTAGAGGATGTACTGGAAGATTTATCGTCTTCACCGGAGCTGTATTATAAATTGCAGGATATAAAAACATTATATCAGGGATTTTTTGACTATCTGGAAGGCAGTTTTATTACACAGGAAGAGGTGCTGGATGCCATGGGCAGAGTAGCGCCCCAGTCGAAAAAATTAAAAGACAGTGTGCTTGTTTTGGATGGATATACAGGATTTACACCTATTCAGCTCCAGCTTTTGGAAACGCTTTTAGGAATTTGCGAAGAGGTTTATGTGACAGTTACTATTGCGGCAGGGGAAGACCCTTATAAAATGGGAAGTCCTCATGAATTGTTTTATCTCAGTAAACAGACAGTGGCAAGTCTTTTAAGAATTGCAAAAGACAAGAAAATAAGCTGGAAGGAATATTGGATACCGGAAGGAAAAGGGGAGTATCAAGGCAGATTTAAAGACAATCCGCCTATGGCTTTTCTGGAAAAGAATGTTTTCCGGTACAGAAGGAAAAAATATCCAAAACAACAGGATGCAGTTCAAATTTATGAAGCCCAAAATCCGGCAAGTGAAATGGAAATGACAGCAGGAGAAATACGTCGTTTGGTGAGAACCAAGGGATATCGATACAGAGATTTTGCAGTGATTACGGGCGATATGCAGGTCTATGCGCCGGCAGCCGCAAGAGCTTTTGCACGGTATGAAATTCCCTGTTTTATTGATGAAAAACATTCGGTATTTCTCAATCCTTTTGTGGAATATCTGCGGGCAGCCGTAGATATGATTGTAGAAAATTTCAGTTATGAAAGTGTATTTCGTATGTTGCGATGTGGATTAAATGATATTTCCACAGAGGAAGCAGACCGCTTGGAAAATTATGTAATTGCCATGGGAATTCGAGGTTTTTCCCGCTGGCAGCAGGAATGGGTAAGAAGCTATCGGGGAGAAAATTCGGAAGAATGTGTACAAATTGATAAGATAAGAGCAAGCCTTGTGGAAAAATGGGAGCCTTTTTATAAGAAAATGAAGACGCCGGATGCTTCTGTGAGAACCTATACGGAGGCGCTGTATCAGTATATAACGGCAAATAAAATTCAGGAAAAATTAAAAGAATTTACAAAGAATTTTGAAGCAGAGGGCAATCTTTCTCTGGTAAAAGAGTACAGTCAGATTTATGAAATTGTCATGAATTTGCTGGATAAGCTGGTGGAAATATTAGGAGATAAAAAAGTTCGTATTCGGGAATTTAAAGAGATTTTGGAAGCAGGACTTTCAGAAGCAAAGGTGGGAATTATTCCTCCGACCTCTGACCAGGTTTTAGTAGGAGACATGGAAAGAACACGATTAAAAGACATTAAAATTGTGTTTTTTGTAGGGGTAAATGAAGGAAAAATCCCAAAAGAACAACAGGCAGGAAAGCTGTTATCGGATTTAAACAGAGAGGAGCTGAAGGGCTCTTTAAAAGAAAGAGGCTTGTCTTTAGCGCCTACGGCAAAGGAAAATCTCTATACGCAGAAGTTTTATCTCTACTTAAATCTTACAAAACCCAGTGAAAGAATTTATCTTTCTTACAGCCGATTAAGCAGCAACGGAGAGGCAATGTCCCCTTCCTTTTTAGTTGCGCAGATACAAAAGCTCTTTCCCGATGCCGTGAGAGAGTGGGATGTTCCATTGTTTGCAGAAAGCAAGTACGGAGCCTTGGACAGACTGTCAGAAGAAATGCGAAAACAGGACAGAACATCTCCTGTATTTGAAGAACTGATGAGCTGGTTTACTTCCCAAAAGGAATATGGAGAGCTTGTGAACAGGTTGATTGATGCTGCATATTATGTAAATCCACAGGAAAGTATCAGTAAAGGTGTGGCAGAAGCCCTTTACGGAACAGAGCTTTCCAACAGCGCAAGCCGGCTGGAGCAGTTTGCAAAATGCGCCTGTTCTCACTTTTTAAGCTATGGCTTAATGCTGCGGGAACGTGTCCGTTATGAGTTTAGTATGGCTGACATGGGGACACTTCTGCATAACAGTCTTGATTTGTTTGCACGAAAAGTGCGGGAACAAGGGAAAAACTGGGCGGATTTGGAAGATGAGGAGAGAGATACTCTGGCGGAAAACTGCGTAACAGAAGTTGTGGAAAAGTCAGGGGAAACCATTTTGTTAAGCAGCGCCAGAAACGCTTATACCATTAACCGTGTGAAACGTATGGTGAAACGAAGCGTATGGGCACTGCAAAAGCAGTTAAAACAGGGAGAATTTTATCCAGCCCTTACGGAGTGGGCTTTTGGAGAAAAAGATAACATAGACAGTCTGAATTTTGATTTAGAGTCCGGACAAAAACTACATTTAAAAGGACGAATTGACAGAATTGATGTGTGTCAGGATAAAGAAAATCATCTCTATGTAAAGGTTATTGACTATAAATCAGGAACAACCCAGCTTGATTTGATAAAGCTTTATTACGGACTTCAAATTCAGTTAGCGCTCTACTTAAATGCGGCCCTTGAGCTGGAAAAGAAGCGTTTTCCGGACAAGCTTGTACAGCCGGCAGGGGTGTTTTATTATAATACAAAAGACCCGATTTTAAATAAAGAAGATGTGAAAAATCCGGAAAATCCACAGGAGGAAATCTTAAAGAAATTGAAGATGGACGGAATTTGCAGCGCTGAACCGGAAATTTTGCAAAAGCTGGATAAAAATCTGGCAGCAGGAAAGAGTGTGGAGTCTTTTGCAGTGCCTGTAAAATATACGGCAAAGGGGACTTTTTCCAGTAATTCCAAGGTGGCAAATCAGGAAGAATTTGCCATTATGATGGATTATGTACAGGATAAGGCAAAGAAAATCGGCAGGGAGATTTTAAAGGGAAATACCAATGTAAATCCTTTTGAGAGGCAAAAGGAAAATGCCTGTGAATATTGCCCATATAAAGAAGTTTGTGGATTTGATGAAAAACTTCCGGGATATGGATACCGTAGATTGGAAAATTACAAGTCTGATGAGCTGTGGCAGTTAATGAAAGAAGAAATGGAAAGGAGGGAGAAGTAAAATGGGTGTTTCATGGACAGAGGAACAGCAGATGGTCATTGATACCAGAAACTGCAATATTTTGGTAAGTGCGGCAGCAGGAAGTGGGAAAACTGCTGTTTTGGTGGAACGAATTATTCAAAGGATTACCGACAAAAACAATCCTGTGGATATTGATGAGCTTTTAATTGTGACTTTTACAAGAGCAGCCGCAGGAGAGATGAAAGAACGTATCCGACAGGCGATTGAGAAAAAGCTGGAGGAAAATCCGGAGGACGAACATCTGCAAAGGCAAAGCACTTTGGTACATCATGCGCTGATTACCACTATTGACAGTTTTTGTTCTTATATTGTGAAAAATTATTTTCATCTTATTGACTTAGACCCTTCTTTTCGTATGGGAGATGAGGGGGAGATGCGTCTGTTGCAGGCAGATGTGGCAGATGCTGTCTTGGAGGACGCATATACAGAAGAAGCCCCTTCTTTTCTTGCTTTTTCAGATGGCTTTTCAGGAGGAAAGACAGATAAGAAAATTCCGGAAATGATGATAAAATTATACAGCTTTTCTATGAGTTATCCTTATCCGGAGGAATGGCTTTTGAACTGCCGTAAGGCTTATGAGGTGAAAAACTTGGAGGAGCTGGAAAATGCAGAATGGATGAAGCTTATAAAAAATGAAGTGAAACAGGAAATAAAAGAGGCTTCCATGCTGTTAAAGCAAGCATTGGAAATTTCAAAAGAGCCGGATGGACCTGTTTTTTATATCGGACTTTTAGAAGATGAAGTTTCAGAGTTGGAAAAGTTAGAGCGGACAGAAAACTTTTTTGAATGGAAGGAAATGCTGGACAAACTGGAATTTAAGCGGCTTCCGGCAGGGAAAAAGGCAGAAAAAGAGTTGGTATCGGAAAGTCAGCAGGAGCTTGCAAAAAAACTGCGAAGTGAAGCAAAAGACCAGATAAAAGCTTTAAAAGAGCGATACTTTCAGGAAACGGCAGAGGAGATGCTGGAAAATCTTCAAAGAGCAGGAGAACCGGTAGGCGTTTTAACAGATTTGACTTTGGCGTTTATGAAGCTGTATAAAGAAAAGAAAAAAGAAAAGAATATTCTGGATTTTGGAGATTTGGAGCATTATGCTTTGGAAATTCTCATCAACCATACAGAGGAAAAAGATGAGCGAACAGACGCAGCCAGAGAATTGTCAAAGAAATTTGCGGAAATTATGATTGACGAGTATCAGGACAGCAATCTTGTGCAGGAAAAGCTTTTAACATCTGTTTCAAAAATCGAAGACGGAATTTATAATATTTTCATGGTGGGAGATGTGAAGCAGAGTATTTACCGCTTTCGTCTTGCCAGACCGGATTTGTTTATGGAGAAATTTAAAACATACCCACAGGAAGCAGGGGAGAATTGTCTTCGTATTGATTTGCATAAGAACTTCAGGAGCAGGGCAGAGGTTTTAGAAGGTGTAAACTACCTGTTTTATCAGATTATGGGAGAAGATTTAGGCGGTGTAGAGTATGACAGCACAGCAGCTTTATATCCGGGAAGAACGTTTCCTCCTAAACAGGAAGAAGAAAGTGAGCCTGCAACAGAAGTCCTTCTTTTAGAAGACGAGGAGGAGAATACAAGAGAATTAGAGGCAAGAATGGTTGCTCTTCGTATTGGAGAATTAGCAGGGAAATATCTGGTTTTAGATAAGAAAACAGAGGAATACAGACCGGCAAAATATTCAGATTTTACTATTTTGCTTCGTACCATGTCCGGCTGGGCAGAAACCTTTAAAAAAATTTTAAATTCCTGTGGAATTCCTGCCAGTGTTACCACAAAAACGGGGTATTTTTCTGCTCAGGAGGTAACTACGGTTCTGGACTATCTGAAGATTTTGGACAATCCTATGCAGGATATTCCCCTCGCAGCAGCTCTTCACGGACTGCCTGATGGATTTAGCTTTCAGGAGTTGGCAGAAATCAAGGTTCTGGGAATGGAAAATGAGAAAACTGGTTTTTACGAAGCCCTGCTGTTGGGCGAAAAGCTTTCTTCTCCTCTGGGCGAAAAAATACGCAGATTTTTTGCTGTTTACAGAGAACTTCGCAGAAAAGTTCCTTATACACCTATGCACGAATTGATATGGGATTTCTATGATGCCACGGATTTCTTGGTATATCAGCAATCCTTTGTATCCGGGGAACAAAGAAAAGCCAATCTGCTGATGTTGGCAGAAAAGGCAAGAGATTACGAAAGCACCAGTTATCGAGGATTATTTAACTTTATCCGCTATATCGAAAATCTGAAAAAATATCAGGTGGATTTCGGGGAAGCGAACACGCTTTCAGAAAATGAAGATACCGTGCGGATTATGAGTATTCACGGAAGTAAAGGTCTGGAATTTCCTATTGTGTTTGTCTGCGGCATGGGAAAACAAATCAATATGCAGGACGCCAGGGAGAGCATTGTCCTCCATCCTGATTTGGGTATTGGTTCACCTTATGTAGATACCCAGCTTCGTATTCGCACAAGGACAATTCTGCAAAAAGCAGTACAAAGAGAAATTCTGCTGGAAAGTCTGGGAGAAGAGCTGCGTATTCTCTATGTGGCATTGACAAGAGCCAAAGAAAAACTCATTCTCACCGGTGTGACATCGAAACTGGAGGATACGCTAAAGAGCTTTGAAATGCTGAAAAAACAAGAGGAAGAGAGGCTGCCTTACGGACTAAGAGTAAAAGGAAAAAGTTATCTGGACTGGGTGCTTGCGGCATTGGCAAGACACAGGGCAATGAAGTCTCTTTATGAAATGTATGATTTTTCAGTATATCCGCTTAATGAAATGTATGATAGAGAACCTGATTTTACTGTGAGACAGGTGCAGCCACTGGAGCTGGTATTAGATGAAGCACAGCTTCGCACAGAAGAAATGCTGAAAAAGGGAGAATTGCTTTTATGGGACAGCAGCGAGGTCTATGATGAAAAATGGCGCAAGCTTTTCAGAGACAGCTTTTCCTATGAATATCCTTATCAGACAGAAGGCGCTATTCCGGCAAAGCTAACGGTATCGGAGATAAAGCGAATGCAAAGTGCAGATACAGAAGAAAGTGAAACACTTCTGGAAGAAGAGGAAACAGAGGAAATCGTGCCGTTATTTATGCAGGAGACAAGGGAAGAATTAAAAGGCGCTGCAAAGGGAACACTGTACCACAGAGTATGGGAAAATCTGGATTATGAAAAAATAGATACCAAAGAGCAGATAGAAGAACAGCTGAAAAATATACTGACCACAGAAGAAAAGAAATCCATATGGATACCTGATTTTTATCGTTTCGCGAAAAATCCTCTTGCAGTCAGAATGAAAGAAGCAGCGCAAAGAGGGCAGTTATATCGGGAACAGCCATTTGTGATTGCTATGCCTGCAAATCAGATGAAAAAAGAGTATGAAACGGAAGAAGAAATTCTGGTACAGGGGATTATAGACGCCTATTTTGAGGAAGAAGACGGTCTGGTTCTGGTAGATTATAAGACAGATAAAGTTCAAAAAGGACAGGAAAAAGAGCTGATAGAAAAATATAAGGTGCAGATGCGGTATTATAAAAAGGCACTGGAAATGATTACCGATAGAGAGGTAAAAGAAATTTATATTTATTCAACGGGAATTGGAAAAGCAGTGCTGGTACATTCGGCTGAGTTTAAGACGCTTTAATAGAATAAAAACCCCCATGAGCAGCACCTCATGGGGATTTTGTGTGTAGTCCAATGGACCTTTTATCATTTTGCTTGTTGTCAGTATAGCATATACTTACAGGCTTTTCAAGTATATGTTGTTTCATGAGAAATATGTATGGTTATTTATTCACATTTCTCCACGGGAGTTTGACAGTTAAATATCGAAAAAAGTACTCACAGGTCGCATAAAACCTGCTTTTTTTATGTCAAATTTCTTGTTTTTATAGCTGTTATTTTATGTTATTGTGTGGTATAATAAGGGACAGGAGGGATGACAGATGAATCTTCACATAACAAAATCCAAAAATGCAGAGTCCTTTTATATCTGTAAATCTTATACAAAAGCAAATGGCAGCACTACTTCAGCTATCGTCCGCAAGCTGGGAACCTTAGATCAACTTTTGCCTGAACATGGTCCTACAAGAGATGATGTCGTTGCATGGGCGAAAAATGAAGTGAAAATAGAGACTGAAAAATATAAAAAAGAAAAAGAAGCTCAGACAGTATTGATACCATTCCATGCGGATAGACCATTAGATTATGACAGGCAGGTCTTCTTCCGTGGTGGCTATCTGTTTCTCCAATCCATTTATTATCAACTACAAATGAATAAAATCTGCCGGAAATTGAAACAGAAATATAAATTCAAGTATGATATCAATGCGATCCTCTCGGATCTGGTTTATGCAAGAATCCTGGAACCTTGCAGCAAACGTTCTTCTTACAAAGTTGCATCTGGATTCTTAGAAAAACCATCCTATGAACTTCATGATATCTACCGGGCATTGGATGTACTTGGTGCGGAATGTGATCTTATTCAGTCTGAAGTTTACAAAAACTCCCACTTCCTTGGAAAAAGAAATGATAAGATCCTTTATTATGACTGCTCGAATTATTACTTTGAAACTGAACAGGAAGATGGAAATAAAAAATACGGGAAAAGTAAAGAACACAGACCAAACCCAATCATCCAAATGGGATTGTTTATGGATGGAGATGGGATTCCCCTTGCTTTTTCTCTTTTTCCGGGAAATGCAAACGAACAGACCTCTCTCAAACCGTTAGAAAAGAAAGTTCTTGGAGATTTTGGTTGTCAGAAATTTATTTATTGCAGCGATGCCGGGCTTGGCTCTGAATCAATCCGGGAATACAATCACATGGGGGAACGGGCTTATATCGTAACCCAGTCCATCAAAAAGCTAAAGAAAGAAGAAAAAGAATGGGCATTAAATTTACAGGGATTTAAAAGAGTCTCAGATGGAGCCCCTGTTGATATCACAGAACTTCCCGAAGATGACAAAGGACTTTATTATAAAGATGAGCCCTACACCACAAAGAAGCTGCATCAACGCCTGGTCATTACCTATTCTCCTAAATATGCCCTTTATCAAAAATCTATTCGAGACAAACAGATAGAACGGGCACAAAAGATGCTGGATTCAGGGAGCACAAAAAAGAACCGCAAAAATCCAAATGACCCAGCACGTTTCATCGGAACGATCGCTGTAACAGAAGAAGGGGAAGCGGCTGATGTAAAGCATTATCTAGATGAAACCAAGATTTCTGAAGAGGCCCAGTATGATGGCTTTTACGCAGTATGCACAGATCTTTTGGATGACGAAGTTAGTGATATTTTAAAAGTAAGTGAAGGAAGATGGCAGATAGAAGAATGTTTCCGGATTATGAAAACAGAGTTTTCTGCAAGACCTGTCTATTTACAGGATGAAAACCGGATCAAAGCACATTTTCTAATCTGTTTTCTTGCGTTGACCATATACCGTTTCCTTGAAAAAAAACTGAATACTAAATATACATGTGAAGAATTATTAGATGTTCTAAAAGAAATGAATTTCGCTGAAATACAGGAGCAGGGATTTGTTCCTTTATACAAGCGCGAAGCAATCACGGACGCTCTTCATAATGTCTGTGGTTTCCGAACGGATTATCAATTTATAACAAAAAGTAAAATGAGAAATATTCAGAAGAAAAGTAAAGGAAAAGAATAAATTACTAAAGTCCGCGACAACGGCAAAAATCGCTGCAGCCCAATAAACACAAGGGATACAGCGATTTTTTATTTACCGAACTGTCAAAGACGGGAGTATAGCATATACTTACAGGCTTTTCAAGTATATGTTGTTTCATGAGAAATATGTATGGTTATTTATTCACATTTCTCCACTCTCTTGGCGATACTCCATAGACATTTTTAAAAGCACGAGAGAAGTGCAGAGGATTGCTATATCCCACAGCATTTCCAATATCCGCAATAGAAAGTGTAGTCAATTTCAGGAGCTCAGTGGCTTTTACCATTCGATAATTCATTAAAAATTCCTGAGGGGAGCGCCCAACGGAATTTCGAAAAATCTTACCCAAATAGCTGCGGTTAATTCCACAAATTTCGGCTATTTCTTCGATTGAAATATTATTCTGAAAATTCTGTTCCATATAGTGAATGGCTTCTTGTATATAATAATCGCTCATTTTGCTGCTTTGTGTCAGTCGTGTAGATTTTGCAGACTGAATAAAATAATCAAAAAACAGGTAAAGATGTCCTAAAAGATGAAAGGAGGACTCTTTGGGATGAGCAACAATATATTTCATTTCTTTTACCATCTGTTCCCGTAAATCTTTTGAATGTGCATGATATACCGGATGATTGAGAGAAAAATCAGTCAGAGAAAGCGCTTCCTTTACTCTCAAGCCATCAAATTCAATCCATAAATATTCCCAAGGAGAATATCGGTCTGCATAATAGGTTGTAATCTGTTCCGGAAAAATCAAAAATCCCTGCCCGCTTCTTAAAGAATAGGTTTTGGTTATGCCCTTTGCATCATCTGCCATTAGAGTTCCTGTTCCGGAAAGAACATAATGAAATAAATAATGATTTCTGGTGACAGGACCAAAGGAATGACAGGGATTACAGGCTTCCTGTCCACATTGAAACATCCCCAAATCTATGAAATTTTCATTCGGAAAAATATTGAAAAAAACGTTTCCCATATATAGCTCCCTTTTCATATAGCAAAATGCGTTCTGATAAAATTATTATACTATAAAATTAAGCATTATGGTATAAAAATGCAATGTTTAGATATTTATAAGCTGCAAATTGGCATGTTATAATCTGTTCATAAAAAGCAGTGTGTAAAAAATGACTTTAGGAGGAAATGAAAATATGGCAATTAAAGCAGAAAATAATGTTTTTTCTTTGGAAACAGCCAATACCCTTTATCAGATGAAGGTAGATAGGTTTGGCGTATTAAATCATTTATGGTATGGAGCAAAAACTGACTGCTGTATGGACTATTTGCTGGATTATCCTGATTTGGGATTTTCGGGAAATATTTACGAGGCAGGAGATAACCGCAGCTATTCTTTAAATACAAGACCTTTAGAGTACGGAGCAGAGGGTGTGGGAGACTTTCGTGTGCCTGCAATTTCTGTTACTCACGAAGACGGAAGTACAGCTCTTGACTTACGTTTTCAGGGTTATGAGATAAAAAGAGGAAAATATAAAATACCGGGATTGCCTGCGGTTTATGCAAAAGAAGAGCAGGCAGAAACCTTGGAAATTATTCTAAAAGATACAGCGACAGAAACCTTGGTGACCTTGCTTTACGGGGTGATTTTTGAGGCAGATGTGATTACCAGAAGTGTAATTGTGACCAATCAGGGAAAAACACCTGTTATATTGAATAAAGTGCATAGCTTTGCTATGGATATTCCTTATGGGGACTGGGAATGGGTTCATTTTTATGGCAGACATAATATGGAACGTCAGGCAGAGAGAGTACCTCTTATCCATGGTATTCAGGAGAGCAGCAGCACAAGGGGAACTTCCAGTCATCAGCAGAACCCCACAGTGCTTTTGTGTGAAAAGGGATGTACAGAGACAACGGGATTTTGCATGGGAATGGCGTTGATGTACAGCGGAAGCTTTCAGACACAGATACAGCTGGATGAGCTGGAGCAGGTTCGAGCAGTGATGGGAATAAACGAGGATAATTTTGCATGGACATTAAAGGCAGGAGAGAGCTTTTATGCACCTGAGGTTATTTTGTCCTGCTCAGATGAGGGCATGGGAGAGCTTTCACGGCGTTTTCATCACATTATCCGTAATCATGTGTGCAGAGGTCAATATCAGTTATCAAGCCGCCCTGTTTTAATTAACAACTGGGAAGCCACATATTTTGATTTTAATGAAGAAAAAATTGAGAAGATTGCAAGGCAGGCAGCGGAATTGGGCATTGATATGATGGTTCTGGATGACGGCTGGTTTGGAAAAAGAGACAGTGATACATCCGGTTTGGGTGATTGGTTTGTTAATGAGGAAAAACTCAGAGGCGGCTTAAACACATTAGTAGATAAAATCAATGATATGGGTATGAAATTTGGACTGTGGTTTGAGCCGGAAATGGTCTCAGAGGACAGTGAATTATATAGAAATCATCCGGAGTGGGTTATCCGTATTCCGGAAAGAAACCCTACGAGAAGTAGATTTCAGCTGGTACTGGATATGGCAAATCCTGAGGTGATAGAATATCTGTATCAGGCAATCAGTAAAATTTTGAGGGAAAATCATATTGAATATGTGAAATGGGACATGAACAGAAGTATCTGTGACTGGTATACTAAGACATTACCAGACAGCCGTCAGAAAGAAATGCCACACAGATATGTTTTAGGGCTGTATGAACTGCTGGAACGATTGACAGGAGAATTTCCGCATATTCTGTTTGAAGGATGCAGCGGCGGAGGCGGCAGATTTGATGCAGGCATGTTATATTATTGTCCGCAGATTTGGTGCAGTGATGACACAGACGCCCATGAGAGAACCTTTATTCAGTATGGAACCAGCTTTTTCTATCCTATTTCAGCAGTGGGCTCTCATGTTTCGGCAGTGCCAAATCATCAGACAGGAAGAAGCACTTCCATTGAAACAAGAGGTATAGTAGCTATGGCAGGCAGCTTTGGGTATGAGTTGGACTTAAATATTTTAAGTGAGGAAGAAAAACAGGAGGTTGCCAAACAGATAAAAGCTTATAAAGAGTATCAGCCCCTTATTCATAATGGTTTCTATTATCGTTTAAGTAATCCGTATAAAGAAAATATGGCTGTATGGGAATTTGTATCACAGGACAAAAAGGAAGTATTAGTACAGGGCGTAGTATTTCGTGCAAAACCAAATACTTTGCGCAGCAGGATACGGCTTGCAGGGCTGGGAGAGGGAATGTATGAGGTTCTCGGTACAGGCGAAGTTTATACAGGAAAAGCGCTGATGACAGGTGGAATGTTACTGCCTAAAGTAAGCGGGGATGATGTGTCCTTTGAATTCTATTTAAAGAAAAAATGAAATGTACTGTGATAAATGAAAAAAGCTTTCTATTTCCGTTTTACTATGATATCATTCTACTATAAAGAAGTGCGTGCGTTTTGACATTGTTATTTAGTGAAAGAGAGGAAAGCGTATGAAAAAACGGATGATTACATTTTTATCTGCTCTTAGCATCTGTTTTATATTTTCGGGATGTGAGAAAGAGGAAAATTATGGACAGGTAGAACTGCCGGAGATGGAAAAGATTGAACAGGTACAACTCGGCAGTATGCGTATAACGGTGGGGGAGGATTATCCGCAAGCTAAGGCGGAGAAGCTGGTATCGGATTTAGAAAAAGCGCCTCCTGTAAACAAAAAGCAAAGAAAAGGCTTAGATAAAGGGAAAGATTACTGGTCTGTGGGAGTTGTGGCAAAAAACGGAGAAAAGCAGATGTTTTATTTCTTCCGGAATGGAGAAGACTGGTATTTTGAAACAGAGGACGGAAGATTATATTCTGACGGAGATTTTGTAACGGAACATATGGAGAGTTGTCAGAAGATGACAGCTCCGGTTTTGATTGCCTTGGTAGAAAACGAGGCAATACATAAGATATACTTTGAACTGATGCAGGAATTAGAACCCATAGATATGAGGTTTTTGTATGTTACCGATGTAATGAAAAATATAAAATACAAAGGATATTCGGAGGAGAAAGCGATAGAACTTGCAGAGTATGAAGCAAAAGATTTGTGGATAAATAATAAGTATGCCGAGATGCAGGGGTATAAGCTTTCTGATGAAAAGCTGGCAGAAGCAGTAGAATTGTATGCAGGAAAGTATAAAGAGCGTGACTATTATAAAAATATCGGCGAGCAGATTTACAAGGACTATGGACTTACCGTGGAGGAAAGTATTGAAAAGGGGCACAGTCTTATTGAAGCGGCATATTTTAGAAATAAAATTCAAACGGATCGGAAAAATGAATTTTATGACGGAAAAGATATCATGGGCGATAAGAAGTGCAGAAGCTGGGAGGAGTATTATGGAGCTTTTGTAGAAGATGTGATGATACCTGAAGTTGAGAAAGAAGGAATGGAAGAATTTGAAGAAATGATGGAACAGGCAAAAGAATTCTACGAAGCAAATCGGGAAAGACTTCAGGAGATGATGGAGACCATGGATGGAGAGCTTTACTATATTGGAGATGTTCCACAAGATGAAATATAATATATAACGTGAAAAATGGGGAAAGAGGGATTGTACTTAATTGTGCAGTCCCTCGTTTTTTTCTTTAAAAAATCTTTCGAATTTCTTTTAGAAAATATAATTGACAAAACAATATTATATAACGTATAGTATTAAATATAGAATAGTATTGCATATAAAATAATATTATAGCAATAGAAATGAGGTGAAGTTATGGTTTTTAATACAGGCGCCGCCCTCTTAGATGCTATTGTACTAGCGGTTGTATCCAATGAGAGTGAAGGAACTTACGGATATAAAATCACACAGGATGTACGGCAGGTTCTGGAGGTTTCTGAGTCTACTCTTTATCCCGTGCTCCGCAGACTTCAAAAAGACGAATGTTTGGAAACCTATGATAAAGAATACGGTGGCAGAAACAGGCGATATTATAAAGTAACAGAAAAGGGAAAGATACAGTTGGATTTGTATCGCACAGAATGGAAAAGCTACTCAACAAAGATAAGTACATTGTTTGAGGGAGGAATAAGGAAATGATGAGAAGAAAGGAATTTTTAGAGCAGTTGGAACGGCTGCTGTGGGACATACCGGAACAGGAGAGAAAAGAGGCATTGGAGTTTTATGAGAACTATTTTGACGATGCCGGAGAGGAAAACGAAGCAACGGTTATTCAGGAGCTGGGAAGTCCGGGAAAAGTTGCGGCAACCATTAAAGCAGATTTAGACGAAAACGGCAGCGAGCACGGAGAATATCGGGAAACAGGATATACCGATGAACGCTTTGAAGAAAAAAATATGCCGGACATTCAGAGTGAAAGGGTGGAACAGAAGCCAAAAAGAAGCAGCTTGTCATGGGCGTTGATATTACTGCTGGCAATTATAACCGTACCGTTTTGGGGAGCGTTGGCAGTTGCAGGATTGGGATTGATTGTAGCGCTTGTAGGAGCAGCTATTGGTGTGGCAGCAGCATTATTTTTCGGATGTATCGGGCTGTTAATGGGCGGTATTATTTCTTTAGGCGTAGCAGTTACACAGTTTCCGGCAGTGCCTACGGTATGCTTGGTTGCAGGCACAGGACTTTTGATGATTTGTATCGGTTTATTGCTTTTGCTGGGATTTTTGTGGCTGGCAGTAAAAGTATTTCCGATTTGTTTCCGATGGGTAATTGACTTTATACAAAGAATTTTACACAGAGGAATACGGGGAGGTGAAAGAAAATGAAAAAATTTACGAAGATTGCATTGATTGTTGTTCTCATTACAGGTATTGTAGGCGGATGCCTTGCAGGCGTGGGATTGGTATTTGGAGGTTCAGTTCAGTCCATTACCGGTAATTTTACAAATAGCCGTTTGTATCATGTTCTTAGGAGAGCATGTCGAGATCATGAAGGACCGTGGTGGGATATGGATGATGATTTTAACGATTATCGCCACAGCATTGACGATGTAGATGATTTTAATCATGGCAGTATGGAACAGCGTGAATTTCTTTCTTCAGAAATAGACAGTATAGATATTGAAATCTATTCAGGAAAGGTAGAAATTCGTACAATTCCGGAGGATGAAATCAGAATTTCCGGACTGACAGATCAGGATTTTTTGGAATTGGATGCAGAGGATAGAGAATTGTCATTAGAAAGAGAATATCATGATTATGGGGTAATGGAAGACCTTGTCATTGAAGTACCGGAGAGCAAGGTGTTTTCTTCACTTGATGTTCATTTAGAGTCAGGACAATTTTTAAGCTCAGGAAAGCTTTCCGTAAGAGAAAGTGATTTTACTTTGATGTCAGGCAGCGTGCAGATAGAACTTTTAGATGCACAGGAAACAGATATTGAAATGGCATCCGGCGATTTTGCTGTTACACAGACAGGAAGATTAGAGGATTATGCGGTGCGGACAAAATGCGCCAGCGGTCATCTTGTTTTAAATGGAGAGGAACACGCAGGAACTACAAATGCCAGATATGGCACAGCAGGAAGTTTGAAAAAAATAGATATTGAAAGCAGTTCGGGAAGTGTAGCTGTTAATTTTGAAAATCAGTAAAAGGAGAGAGTATTATGTCAGATAAAAGATTATATCGTTCATCAACAAATTGTATGTTAGCAGGTGTTTGCGGAGGTATCGCAGAATACTTTAATATTGATCCTACTTTAATCCGTCTTGCGTGGATTATCCTCACCTGCATGGGATTTGGAACAGGAATTGTTGCTTATGTCATTGCGGCAATCGTAATTCCAAAATAAAAGCCCGGTTTTTGTATAAAATCTAAAATCAAGGCCATACTCCAAAGAAGAAAGGAGTGTGGCTTTTTTATGTCAGCAAAAAAAGAAGAAAAAATTGATTTGAACAATATTCCGGAAGAAGAAAAAGTAAAATATGAAATCGCAGAAGAATTGGGGCTTTTAGACAAGGTATTAGACAGTGGGTGGAAAAGTCTGTCAGCAAAAGAAACAGGGCGTATAGGCGGACTTATGACAAAGCGTAAAAGAGAAAATGAGAGAAGGAAAAACTTGAGTTTTCGCAAACTGTAATTCAAAAAGGAATATGTCTGCCTAAAGAGCAATCTGCCGACTTTTTGAAAAATTCAGAATGGCAGTTTTGCGATTAGGGGCACTTAAATAAGCCCCGCCGGAACCGGACTTTGGAAGACGTATTTTTCCTGTCTGTTTAAACTACCAGCTTAAGACAAAGCTGACGGTATGCAGGCCGTTTCGGTCGGAACCATAGCCGAATGCCTTCTTTTGCATAAGCCAGTATGCCGGAAACACCTTTTGCCAGCCGATAATAGCAGAAAGATATTTTTACTTTTATTGGAGCTGCTTTTTTTATAATGGCAGCCTTAAGGGCATTCGTTTCCGGCTTCATGGAAAGATGTGCCAGAAATGCCATACATAAAGTGATATAAAAATTTAAGGCATTGATTGCTTTGAGCTTCCGTACCCGGAAGTTTTCAAATTGGAACATCTGCTTTTTGCAGCGGAAATATTCTTCAATGCGCCATCTGGAAAAATAAAGCTTTGCCACCTTTATCACATCATTTTTCGATTTAATCTCTTTATTGGTTGCAAGCATCATAGGGTGCTCCGTAACGCCATAAACAAGGACTAAATAAATATTTTTTCTGGATGCAGTGATCTGTACTTTTACATGGGAAAGATAAGCCTCGTGCTCTTTCCCTTTGTAGAAAAGAGGAAGCTTTACTTTGCCTTTTCTCCGGTTGCGCAGTTCGGTGGCAAATACCCATTTATTATGATATAAAAGCTTCCGCTTTGCAGTCAGACGGATGACATATTCCTGGTCCATGGAGTCCAGCTTGAGGAACATCTTGTTATCGTCATAGCCCCGGTCCATGACAAAGGTTGCTTTATCAAAGCGTGCAGCTGCACGCTCCATGGCAGAAAAAGTAATAGCATTGATGGATGTAAAGCTTTTTTCCTTTGAAGAATGTATTTCTGAAAAAAGACTGACCGGATGATTGCTGTTGGTCAGTACAGTGGCTTCTGTGACATGATACCCTTTTTTATAAACATTTTTTGCAGCGGTACTCTCAGAACCATCACGTACCCGTCCAAGAGACTCAAATTTATAACCATCCGGTTTTACAACATCACTGTCATCGATATGAATGACAGGGTGAGCCGGACACCATTTTTTTATGTTGTCCAGGTAAGCATCTAAAGCGTCTTTTGGTGTGCCTTTTGATAAATGTCTGGAAAGGCGGTCGACGCTATTAATCTTTTTGGAATGCTCATGTAACTGGTCAACAATGTCTGTAAGCAGACAACTGTTGGAAGCAAGCATACCATAATTCATGTCAGCCATAAACTTTCGTTCCGGTTTGGGAAGCTTTTTGGAAAATTTATTGGAAAAAGTTAAAATTTCCCGTTTCATTTGGTAGGTTTTTGATGTAAAATTAGCCATAAGGGATCCTTTCTCTTTTTGTTTAGTAAAGTTATCGTTTGGTCACTTTAATTTTACACCAAAAAGAGATAGAATTCCTTATATTTTGGGCATTTTTGAAAAGTTGTGTATAAACAGCAAGACTGGTTGGGTGTTCTGTGGACAGAACTGCGGAAACTCAAGAGGAAAAATGCTTGACTGTGAATAGGGAGAATGGTATTATGATGTTGTATAATTCCATAAACCTATTAAGTGCATCTGCGTTGACCGCACAACGCCGGTGAAAAGGGAATCAGGTGAGAGTCCTGAGCGATCCGGTCACTGTATTTGGGGAGCAATGCTTCAAAAGTCCATTGTATATAAATACGAGAAGGAGAAGCAAAGCAATGAACCATGAGTCAGGAAACCTGCTTAATAGCAGTAAGGTGAAAACTTCCGTGCAAAGTTTGGATCCCTCATACTGTGAGATACAGTAGATGACTCCACTTTCATGATGAAGGTGGTTTTTTTATGGAATGCCGAAAGGTAAGAACCTGAACTTATAGAATTATGCATTGATTAAATGGCAGGTGGGGTGTCCTGCTTCTGCTATCCTGTTTTACAAAGTTTTGTTTTCCCGCAACAGACAAAACGGCGCATCCTCCGCAGGAACAGAATAATTCGTGACTAAAGTCAGGGCACTTCATCAGAAAACAATATTTCATATTTTTTATAGGGCTGTGTATCGAGAGATATGCAGTCTTTTTATTTCATAGGAAATTGCGTTCTATGAAATAAAAAATGCTCCGCAAGGATGCGCAGCTCGCGGAAATGAAATTATCACTTTGTGAACCGCTCGCGCGCGGAGATTGTGCTTTTGCACAATCTTTTTTATGTATAGGAAATTCTGTCATAATATTCTTACTCTTGTACAGGAAACTTTGCTTTTGTATAATAAGAGAAAATAATGGAAAATAGAGGGTAAAACCAGTAGGAGGGGAATTGATGGCTGTAATAGAAATTGATAAATTAACCAAGGATTATGGAAATAAAAAAGGAATTTTTGATGTGTCATTTTCTGTAAATAGAGGTGAAGTTGTGGGATTTTTAGGTTCTAATGGTGCAGGAAAAACGACAACTATCAGACATCTTATGGGATTTATAAGTCCACAAAAAGGAAGAGCACAGATTTTAGATATGGATTGTTTTTGCAATGCCTCTTGTGTCCAGGAACAGGTAGGATATCTTCCGGGAGAAATTGCCTTTATGGACAATATGTCAGGCAAAGAGTTTATTGAATTCATGGCGAAAATGAAGAAGATTAAAAATCTGACCTATGCGAGAGAACTAACGGAATATCTGGAAATCGATACGCGGGTTAAGATAAAAAAGATGTCTAAGGGTATGAAGCAAAAAATAGGACTTATTATTGCCTTTATGCAGAATGCGCCGATTTTGATTTTAGATGAACCAACAACGGGTCTGGATCCAATTATGCAAAATAAGTTTGTGGAGTTGATTAAAAGGGAGAAAGCTTCAGGAAAGACGATTTTAATGTCATCTCATATCTTTGAAGAAGTAGAAAATACATGTGACAGGATTGTCATGATAAAAGATGGAAAAATTGTTGCAGATAAAAATATAGACAAAATCAAAAACAACAGAATTAAGCACTATGAAATTACTTTTTCCAGTACGAAAAGTGCAGAAGCTTTTCAAGGGTTTTATTCCAACAGCAAACGAGAGGATAATAAGGTTTGTTTATCTTTAAAAGGACAGATTAATGAATTGCTTTGTCAGTTGAAGGAATATGATATACAGGATATTAATGCCAGAAATCAGACACTTGAAGAAGTATTTTTACAGTATTACGGGGAGGAAAAGTAATGAGTATACCGTTGTTAAAAAGAGAAATAAGGTCAAATTATAAAATCTTGCTGTTGTTTATGGGGATTGTTACTCTTTATTCCAGTATTATTACTGCAATGTATGACCCGGAAGTGGGAGCTGGAATTAACGCTATGGCAGAGAGCATGCCGGAATTTTTTGCTGCATTTGGCATGGAAAATCCGGGAGTTACTTTGCTGGATTTTTTGAATAATTATTTATATGGATTTATTTTACTTATTATTCCGTTTATTTACATCATTATTATGTGTTACAAATTAGTTGCTAAGTATATGGAAAAAGGTTCTATGGCATATTTATTGAATACGCATTATAGTCGAAGTAAAATTATTGTTACACAGTTTGCAGTCCTGATTTCAGGAGTGATTTTACTGGTTTTATATGCTGTAGTTCTAATCTTAGTATGCAGTGAGATTATGTTTGAAGGAGAATTGGAGATTGAGAAATTTCTTGTGTTGAATTTTGGACTGGTTTCTCTGGAAATATTTTTGGCTGCGATGTGCTTTCTGTTTGCCTGTTTGTTTAATGAAATGAAGTTTTCTGTTGGTCTGGGAGCAGGAATTGGACTGGGATTTTTCTTAATTCAGATGCTTTCGCAGGTAAACGAAGATATTGAATTTTTAAAATACTTTACTCCACTGACGCTGTTTGATGCTGAAAAAATAATAGAATATGATCGTGTTGGATTTGTGTATATAGGGATATTGTGGTTCTTAGCAGGGGCATTCTTCATAATAGGAATAATAGGATTTAAAAAACGGGATTTGCCTTTGTAGAAAAATGAAGTATAATAAAAGTATGCTAATGGGACGGGAGGCGATACCATGGACAGGAGTAGAAAACAGCCGCTGTATAAGAGCTTCGGATATGCGTTTGAAGGTATATTTGCAGTCATCAAAAAAGAGCGAAATATGAAAATTCACTGTTGTGTGATGATTTTAGTCCTGATAGCAGGGATTATTCTTCAAATTCCTCTGTGGAAGTGGTGTGTATGTTTTTGCCTGTTTGGCCTGGTAATGGCATTGGAACTGGTAAATACAGCAGTAGAGGCAGTGGTAGACCTTGTAACAAAAGAATATAAGCCATTGGCGAAATTGGCGAAGGATGCGGCAGCAGGAGCAGTACTGATTGCAGCTATCATGTCGATTTTTGCAGGATTGGCTATGTTTGTTCCGGAAGGAATGCGATTTTTACAGGAAGTAATCGGATGAAAGGAGAAAAAATATTATGGATGGAATTGGTGAAAATGTAAAGAAAATTTTATTGGCGGGAATTGGAGCAGTTGCAACCACAGCAGAGAAGTCGAAAGAAATTCTGGATGAAATGGTAAAAAAAGGAGAATTGACCGTTGAGCAAGGTAAGGTACTGAATGAGGAATTAAAACATAATATTAAACAGACGGTGAAAGAGAATGTGAATGTATCTGTAAAGGTATCTCAGTCGGAAGAATTGGATGAGCTTCTTGAAAAAATGACTCCGGAGCAGATTGCTTTGTTGAAAGAGCGTATTGACAAGCTGAACGAGAAAGCTAAGGAGGATATCACAGAAGAAACGGAAACAAAAGAAAAGGAAGATACCGCCAATGAGTAAACAGGAGTCTTCAGAGTATAAAAGCAGACTTCGGGAGATAACGGCAGTATTGCATAAGCATGGAATTACCCGTGGTGTTACGCCAGAAAAACTGAGACTAATCTTAGAAGATTTAGGACCTACCTATATTAAAATTGGACAGATTATGTCCCTGCATTCGGATATTCTTCCTAAACGCTATTGTGAAGAACTGATGCGATTATGTTCAGAGGTAGCGCCGATGCCATTTGAGGAAGTTGAAGAAATACTTCAGGACTCATACGGCATGGACTGGAGAGAGATTTTTCAGAATATTGAAGAAACACCGTTGGGTTCTGCTTCCATTGCACAGGTTCACAAGGCTGTCTTGAAGGATGGCAGACAGGTGGTTATGAAAATCCAGCGGCGTGGAATTTATGAAACCATGGCGAGGGATATTGTTCTTTTAAAACGTGCTGTGAAAGTTTTTCCTCCGGTCAGTTTAAAAGATATGGTAGATTTGGATATGGTACTGGATGAGCTGTGGGTTGTCACGAGAGAAGAAATGAACTTCTTGACAGAAGCAGCGAATATGGAGGAATTTGCAAGGAAAAATCAGAATGTTTCTTTTGTAGGCGTGCCGATTTTATATCAGGAATATACAACGCCCCATGTGCTGGTTATGGAGTATATTGACGGGTTGTGTATTGATGATAAAGAAACCTTGCTGGCAGAGGGCTATGACTTAAAAGAGGTCGGCAGCAAACTGGTAGATAATTATATCAAACAGGTTATTGAGGATGGTTTTTTCCACGCAGATCCCCATCCGGGCAATTTGCGCATTCGTGACGGCAAGATTATCTGGATTGACATGGGAATGATGGGACGTTTGTCAGAAAGAGACAGAGAATTTCTGGAGCTGGCAGTCAGAGGAGTAGCAGTCAATGATGTTGGTATGATACAGGAAGCAGTTATGGCTTTGGGAGAATTCAAAGAAAGACCGGATCCGAGTACTTTGTATGAAGATATCAGTACTTTGCTTGGGAAGTATGGCACAACAGAGATAGGAGAAATTGACATTGCACAGGTCATGATGGATTTGATGGATGTTATGAAGGAAAACAAAATCGTGATGCCACATGGTCTTACCATGCTTGCAAGAGGATTGACGCACATGGAAGGAATTCTTGCAGATATTTCTCCGGACATTAATATGATTGGGATTGCAGCCACGAGGATTAAAGGGGATTTGCTCCATACAATGGATTGGAAAAGGGAGATAAAAAGGAATGGAAAGCTTTTATATCGTTCTTTGCACAAATCCATAGAATTGCCTGCACTTCTTTCAGACATTATGCATGGATATTTGAAAGGGCAGACAAGGGTGAACTTGGATTTGCATGCCTCCAGAGAACTGGAACAGCTATTACGAAGACTTATTCGAAATATTGTTATGGGATTGTGGGTTATGGCATTGCTGATCAGTTCCAGTATTATCTGTACCACAGATATGAAGCCTAAAATATGGGGAATTCCGGCAATCGGTGCAATTGGATATTTGATTGCATTCTGTATAGTAATCTATGTCTTTTTAAAACATATTTTTTCCAAAAAGTAAAGAAAACGGAGTTAGCGCATTAATATCTAAAGAGCTAGCTCCATTTTTAGAAATATTATTCCAATGTAAAACGAAACTCAAATGGAACGTTATCAAGATTTGCTTCTGAGTCTTTACATTGAAACAGCAAAACTGTTTTTGAAATGCAAGGGAAATCTGTAATGGATTGCGGAGACTCCCATGTACATTTTTGGTTATAAATTTCAGAGAAAACCACATCTTGAATTGACTCAATGTCATAATCTTCGTTGTATAAAAATTGTTCTGCATCAGAGGATGAAAAGAGCCAAGTTGCAGCATCGTAGCTTAGAATATTGTTTCGTTTAGTAAATTTTGAAATGTGTTTTTCAATAACAGATACTTTGGCAAAAAGTTTATCATCTATCTTTGGATATTCCAGTGTACATATCGTAAGTTCATCTGAATACAGATAAATTTTATTATTTGTACTACCTTCTTGAGCAGCTATTTTTTCCATATCTAAATTTTTATATTCTGTAAATCTCTGTAATATAAGAAAGAAAATAATAGCAATGGTGACAACTGGAATTGCTGATAGGAAGAGTATTTTCTTTTTGATTTTAATCCCCCCTTACTTTAAAGAAATTTCCATCTGAACCGGCTGATGGTCGGTGTATTCAAAGTCTGTGTTGATAACGGAAATATCAGAAACTTTTATATTATCTGATACAATAAAGCCGTCAATCACGTAAACTTGTGAAGTTTTATAAGAGCCGGTGTAAGGCGCATTTAAAAGCCGGCAGGTAGGATAAGTGTCATCAACTGCAAAGGAAAAATGTTCCGGGAGCGTATCTTGGCTGATAATTCCGGGAACCCAGTTTTCTGTGTTGGTAATGGGATATTTGTCCATTCCCTCAAAGGTCTGGTTAAAGTCGCCTCCTGCAATAACGTAGTTTCCCGCTTCATATTCTTTGGAGAGCTTTTCAGCCAGCATTTTACTCTGGGCAATTTTTCCGTCTCCGTCATCATAAGCCTCCAAATGGAAGTTAATCAATACCAGATCTGCGTCAGTACCTTCCAGTGGAATGCGTGTTTCCTGCATACAGCGTTTTAAGTTACATGTTTTTACAGGCCATGAGAAAGACTCAGGAAGTGCAAGGCGGGCAGCACTGTTTACCTGTAAATCTGTCATGGTGAAAATACCGCTGTTTACTTTTCCAATGGGCGGAAGGGGATAAGGAACAAAATCGCATTTAAAGTTACAAGCAAAAATTCCTTCCATGTCTAATGCATTCTTTAAATATTCTGTTTCATCAATATGAAAAGAACGTTTAGAGTCTTTGTCCACCTCCTGAAGAAAGTAAACATCAGCAGGATTTTCCGTAAGAACCTTTTCAATACCTTTTAAGTTTACTTCTACTTGCTCTTTCTTGTCAGGCTGTACTTCGGAACCGCCGTCCATGAAGAAATCTTCGCTTTTATCAAGCCCTGCATATCCGATGTTGTAAGTCATAATACGCAGAGAGTCATCTAAAGACAGTGTACGGGTATTTTTTGGCACTTTTAGAGCTTCTTCTTTTTCCGGACGATATTCCCGAATGGTAAGCCAGAGAACCGCACAAATTAATAAAATAAGGATAATCAGAAAAACAATTCCCAATCCTTTGAAGAATTTTGAAAATTTTGGCATAGAGCACCTCCTGTGGTGAAAATTATAATTAAAAGCCCAGATACTGTCTCCGTGTTTCCTTTCAAACATGGCTATTTTCTTGTTTTTCTGCGCCGCTTAGAGATACTTTGTACGCCAAACTCGTGCAATAGCACTCAAACACGGCTTCCAAAGCATCGCTATGCTCGAAAAACTGCGAAAATATGCCAAATCGTTTGGAAGGAAACACGGAGCTTATATCTGCTGTTTTTAATTATATTTTGAAATTAAAATATGCTTGCTGGATTGTTACGAACTTTGTTTTTCCACAACCCTTACATTATAAAAATTGTAACACAAACAGATGGGAAAGAACAGTTTTAATATTGATTAGAAAGTTTTTAGAATTTCCTGTCTTGACAAATCAGGTGTTTGTGCTTATGATAGAACGAAGTAAAGGTAGAGAGAAAGAGGAGTACATTCAGGGAACTTGCAGAGAGAGCGGCTCATCGGCTGGAAGGCGGCTCAAGGGAAATGGATGGAAGGTAGCTTTTGAACCGGAAGGCTGAAGGAGAAAACTTTGGTAGGCTTTCACGCATCGTCAGCGTTAAAGGACTTTTGAGTGATAAATAAAGGTGGTACCGCGATGAATAATCGCCCTTTGTAACTATTTTATAGAAAAAATGGTTATGAAGGGTATTTTTTATATAATAAATTCTTTTTTACCCTTCATAATCAGAAAAGAGGAGGAAACCATGAGCAAGGAACTTGCAAAGACTTATGATCCAAAAGGATTAGAGGATCGTATTTATCAAAAATGGCTGGATAACAAATATTTTCATGCAGAGGTAAACAGAGACAAAAAACCATTTACCATTGTTATGCCGCCGCCAAATGTTACAGGACAGCTTCATATGGGACACGCATTGGATGAAACCATGCAGGATATCCTTATTCGTTTCAAAAGAATGCAGGGATATGAAGCACTGTGGCAGCCGGGAACTGACCATGCAGCTATCGCTACAGAAGTAAAGGTTATTGAAAAATTAAAAGAGCAGGGCATTGATAAGAATGAAATCGGCAGAGAAGAATTTTTGAAACATGCCTGGGAATGGAAAGAAGAATACGGCGGAAAGATTATCAATCAGTTGAAAAAGCTGGGTGCTTCTGCTGACTGGGACAGAGAACGTTTTACTATGGACGAAGGCTGTTCCAAAGCAGTACAGGAAGTTTTCATTAAATTATATGAAAAAGGATATATTTACAAAGGTTCCAGAATTATTAACTGGTGTCCTGTATGTCAGACTTCTATTTCTGATGCCGAAGTAGAACACGAGGATCAGGACGGATTTTTCTGGCATATTAATTATCCGGTAGCAGGGGAAGAAGGACAGTTTGTAGAAATCGCTACAACAAGACCGGAGACTTTATTAGGTGATACTGCAGTTGCAGTTAATCCGGAAGATGAGAGATACAAACATCTGGTTGGAAAGATGCTGAAACTGCCTTTGACAGACAGAGAAATTCCTGTAATTGCAGATGAATATGTTGACAAAGAATTTGGAACAGGATGTGTAAAAATTACACCGGCTCATGACCCTAACGACTTTGAAGTTGGAAAACGTCATAACTTAGAAGAAATCAACATTATGAATGATGATGCGACTATCAATGAGCTGGGCGGAAAATATGCGGGCATGGACCGTTATGAAGCCAGAAAAGCTATGGTAGCTGATTTGGAAGCACAGGGACTTTTAGTAAAAGTAGTTCCTCATTCTCACAGCGTTGGTACACATGACCGTTGTAAGACAACCGTAGAACCGATGATTAAGCCGCAGTGGTTTGTAAGAATGAAAGAAATGGGAGAAGCTGCTATTGAAACTCTGAAAAACGGAGAATTACAGTTTGTTCCGGAGCGCTTTGACAAGACTTATATGCACTGGCTGGAAAATATCAGAGACTGGTGTATTTCCCGTCAGTTATGGTGGGGACACAGAATTCCTGCATATTACTGTGATGAATGTGGCGAAACCATAGTGGCAAGAGAGATGCCGGAAAAATGTCCGAAATGCGGATGCACACATCTTCATCAGGATGAAGATACACTGGATACATGGTTCTCCTCAGCTCTTTGGCCATTCTCAACCTTAGGCTGGCCGGAAAAAACAGAGGAAATGGAATACTTCTATCCCACAGACGTTCTGGTAACAGGATACGATATTATTTTCTTCTGGGTAATTCGTATGGTATTCTCAGGTCTGGAACAGACAGGTAAGACACCGTTCCACCATGTCTTAATTCACGGTCTGGTAAGAGACTCTCAGGGACGTAAGATGAGCAAGTCTCTGGGAAATGGTATCGATCCGCTGGAAGTTATTGATAAATACGGAGCAGATGCCCTTCGTCTTACTTTGATGACAGGTAATGCGCCGGGAAATGATATGCGTTTTTATTGGGAGCGTGTAGAGGCAAGCAGAAACTTTGCAAATAAAGTATGGAATGCGTCCAGATTTATTATGATGAACTTGGAAAAAGCAGATATTCCAAAGAATATTGATTTCCAGACATTGACAGGTGCAGATAAATGGATTTTATCCAAAGTAAACACACTGGCAAAAGAGGTAACAGAAAATCTGGATAAATACGAACTGGGAATTGCCGTTCAGAAGGTATATGACTTTATCTGGGAAGAATTCTGTGACTGGTATATCGAAATGGTAAAACCACGTCTTTACAATGACGAGGACACTACAAAGGCAGCAGCACTTTGGACATTAAAAACAGTTTTAAGCAACGCATTAAAGCTTCTTCATCCATATATGCCGTTTATTACAGAAGAAATTTATTGTACACTTTGTCCGGAAGAGGAGTCTATTATGATTTCTGCATGGCCGGAGTTTACAGAAGAATGGAATTTTGCAGCAGATGAAGAAGCTGTGGAAACAATTAAGGAAGCCGTAAGAGGAATTCGTAATGTTCGTACAGGTATGAACGTTCCGCCAAGCAAAAAAGCAAAGGTATTCGTTGTTTCTGAGGAAGCAGCAGTCAGAGAAATATTTGAAAGCGGAAAAGTTTTCTTTGCTACACTTGGCTATGCAAGCGAAGTTTTCGTACAGGCTGACAAAGAGGGAATTGCAGAAGATGCAGTATCAGCGGTAATCGGCAACGCAGTAATTTATATGCCGTTTGCAGAACTGGTAGACATTGAAAAAGAAATTGAGAGATTGAAGAAAGAAGAAGAAAAACTGGAAAAAGAGCTTGCACGTGTAAACGGTATGCTGAATAATGAGCGTTTTATCAGCAAAGCGCCGGAGAGCAAGGTGCAGGAGGAGCGTGAAAAATTAGAACGCTATACCAACATGATGGAACAGGTGAAAGAGCGTCTGGCACAGCTTCAGTAATTCTTTAGGCACAAATCAGGGACAGGGGGATAAGGCTTTTACAGTCGTACACCCCTGTTCTCATTGCTATTAAGGAGAATAAATTTTATGAAAGAAATAAAAAAAGTATTTTGTCTGAAATACTTCAATATGTTTTCTGTTCCTCTGCAAATGCTGGCAGTCTGTGTGGGATATTTCTTTATTGAAGCAATGTCCAGACATTCTATCTGGAATGCGTGGGAATTTTTACAGGAACGCCCGTTGGTATTCTTTTACAATGCGTTTCTCATATTTACCACTACATTGATTGTATATCTGTTCCGCAGACGTGTGTTTGTGCGAACGATTTTGTTTATTTTCTGGATGGGACTTGGAATTATTAACGGTGTGCTGCTTACTACACGTGTTACGCCGTTTACAGGACCGGATTTGCACATGATTACAGATGCGGTTCAAATTGCAGACAGGTATTTGTCACCGTTCTTTTTCTGGGTAGTAATGATAGTGGCAATTATTGCCATTGTCGGTCTTGTTATTTTATTTTTTAAAGGACCGAAATATCAGGGAAAGCTTCGTTATAAAATCAATGTTCCTTTGATTATTGTAACGGTACTTGCCTTTGCTGGAACGACAAAACTGGCATTGGAAAAAAGAGTGCTTTCCAATTATTTTGGAAACATTGCTTTTGCCTATGAAGATTACGGATATCCCTATTGTCTGGCAACCACTGTGTTTAATACAGGAATTTCTTCTCCGAGAGAATATTCTAAAGGTGTTATTGACGAAATTCAGAAAAGTGAAGAAGCCTTGGCAGAAACAGGAGAAAAGAGACCAAACATTCTGTTTTTGCAGTTGGAGTCTTTCTTTGATCCTACTTTGGTAGAATATCTGGAGGTATCCGAAGATCCTATTCCGAATTTCAGAAAAATGATGAATGATTATTCTTCCGGTTACTTTAAAGTTCCTTCCGTAGGGGCGGGTACAGCCAATACAGAGTTTGAGTCCATTACGGGAATGAGCATGCGTTATTTTGGACCGGGTGAATATCCGTATAAAAGTATTTTGAAAGAAACCACCTGTGAAAGCGCTCCTTATGTATTAAAGGGGCTGGGTTACGGAACTCATGCAATTCATAATAACGAAGCGAATTTCTATGGAAGAAAAAATGTTTTTGCAAATCTGGGATTTGATACCTTTACTTCGGAGGAATACATGGCAACACAGGACGATACTAATCCTAATGACTGGATGCGTGACAGAAACCTGACCAGATATATTCTGGAAGCAATGGAGTCCACACCGCAGCCGGATTATGTATACACGATTTCCGTACAGGGACATGGAGATTATCCTGAAGAACCGGTATTGGAAAATCCAAAGATTACAGTAAAAGGCTCAAGTACGCAGGCAGAAAATTATAAATGGGAGTATTATTGCAACCAGATTTATGAAATGGATCAGTTTGTAAAAGAGCTGACAGACGAGCTTTCCAAGCTGGATGAAGACGTTGTTCTGGTTATGTATGGAGACCATCTTCCGACTATGGGACTGAAGGTTACCGATGTAAAAAATAAATATCTTTTCCAGACACAGTATGTGATTTGGGATAATATGGGACTGGAAAAGAAAGACAAAAATCTGGCGGCTTATCAGATTGCAGCCGAGGTTATGGACAGAGTCGGTATTCACGAAGGAAATATTTTCCGTTTCCATCAGGCAAGAAGAAATACAAAAAATTATCAGGTGGATTTAGAAACGCTCCAATATGATATTTTATATGGTGAAAAATACACATACGGAGGGAAAAATCCTTTCCAGAGAACAAAAACACATTTGGGTGTAAAGGAAGCAGAGCTTCATGGAATTGATACGCTGGGTGAAACACAGTATTATATCAAAGGCGCAAACTTTACACAGTCTTCATTTATGGAGATAAACGGGGAATTGGCAGAGGCGAATTTTGTAGATGAAAATACATTGCTTCTGTTAAACACCGCCTTAAAAGAAGGGGATGTTGTAGATGTTGCAATGCGAAGCAACAGTTCTACCCACAGAGTGCTTACAAGGACAGAGAAGTATATTTACCATGAACCGGCAGAAGGAAGTTCAAGCGCAGAGTTGGAGCTGATTGTTACAGAAGAACCGGAAACTGCTGTGACAGAAGAAAGTCAGAAAGAAAAAGAGGAATAAAAGAAATTTTTCTAACCGACATAATTTGCTTGCATATTCTTTCCACTCCATTATAATGGTAATTGATATGAGGCTACCGCATTAGGCAAAGTCTTAGTGCGGTAGCTTATGTTTTCAGAACAGGAGGGATAGCTTGTTTACTTATGACGAAGCGGTAAATTATATAGAAGATATACCGAAGTTTACAACGAAAAATAAATTAGAACACACCAGGAAATGTCTGGACATGCTGGGCAGCCCTGATAAAGATAGAAAAATTATTCATGTTGCAGGAACAAATGGAAAGGGAAGTGTCTGTGCTTTTCTTTCTACCATGCTGGAAACCCACGGCTTTCGATGCGGGTTATTCACATCTCCTCATCTTGTAAAGATTAACGAGCGTTTTCAAATTAATGAGGTTATGGTTTCAGATGAAGCTTTTTTAGAAGCTTTTTTACGTGTTAAAGCGTTGGCAGATGAACTTTTAGAAGCAGGGGATTATCATCCTACTTATTTTGAATTCCTTTTCCTTATGGGAATGGTGATTTTCCAGAAGGAAAATGTGGATTATATCATTCTGGAAACCGGTTTAGGTGGAAGACTGGATGCCACAAATGCTGTTTTAAATCCTATTGCCTGTGTAATTACGTCCATTAGTCTGGACCATGTGGAATATCTGGGAAATACCATAGCACAGATTGCAGGAGAAAAAGCAGGAATTATCAAGCCGCAGGTGCCGGTAATTTTTGACGGAAATAATCAGGAAGCGGCAGAAGTGATAAAAAAGAGAGCGCAGGAATTGGGATGTCCGTGGTGTGAGGTGAAAGAAGAAAATCAGAAGCTTTTGGATTTTACACCGGAAGGAATTCACTTTATCAGCCGGTCAACGGTCTATGGAGATACGGAGTTATTTGTTCCGTTTACGGCAAAATATCAGATGATGAACGCTTCTCTGGCTCTGGAAACCATGGGTGTTTTGAAGGAATATCATGGCATGGAAAAGGCAGAACTGGTACAGGGTATGAAAAATACTCGCTGGCAGGGACGCATGGAAACCATACTTCCCGGTGTCATTGTAGACGGAGCGCATAATGAAGACGGAATTGCAAAGTTTGTAGAGACTGTACGTCATTTCCAGAAGGATTATGAGATTACGCTGTTGTTTACAACCGTTTCAGATAAAGAGTTTCCTGATATGATTGCCAAAATCTGTAACGGGCTTCATTTTACCAATGTGGTGACAACAGAAATCTGGGGCAGCAGAAAACAGTCAGCTTTAGAACTTGCAGGACTTTTTAAAGAAAACGGATGCGAAAATGTTTTGGTAGAAACAAATCCGGAAAAAGCATTTGAGGAAGCTTATAAATTGAAAAAAGACGGGCTGCTGTTTGTGGTAGGTTCTTTATATCTTGTAGGGGAGATTAAGGACTATGTAAGGAGGAGAGTACATGATTAATTACGAGGAAGAACTGAAGAAGTTTCAGCCGTGTTTAGATGTAGATGATGCAGAAGGAGCAATTTATAAACAGGATTTGACCGATGTTATTGATATTTTGAAAGAAATGATGCGAGATAATCATAAAACATCAGAGAAATAGGAGTAGACTATGAATTGTGTTGTATGTCAAGCAGTATTGACGGCTTCTGACTATTGTCCAAAATGCGGATGTAACGTAAAGGCACTGAAGAAAATCGATGCTTTATCCAATTTTTACTATAATCAGGGGCTTGAGAAAGCTCAAATTCGAGATTTGTCAGGGGCAATTACCTGTCTGAAGCGAAGTCTGAAAATGAATAAAATGAATATACAGGCAAGAAATCTTCTGGGACTGGTATATTTTGAAACAGGGGAAGTGGTTGCTGCTCTAAGTGAATGGGTAATCAGCAAGAATATGATGCCGGAGGGAAATCTGGCAAGCGCATATATTGACAAGCTGCAAAAAAATACCAATCGCCTTGATATGATTAATACAAGTATTAAAAAGTATAATCAATGTCTGGAATATTGCCGAAACGGTAATCCGGATATGGCGAAAATGCAGTTAAAGAAAGTGCTTACCAACAATCCAAAGCTGATTAAAGGTTATCATTTACTGGCGCTTATTTATATTCATGAGGGCGAGTATGAGAAAGCCAGAAAACAACTGAAAGCAGCGGCAAAGATTGATAAGACTAATACCACAACCCTTCGCTTTTTAAGAGAAATTGAGGAGCAGACAGGCAGGGCTACGAATTTAGACTCCCGCTTTAAAATGCGAGAAAAAGAGGAAGAAAAGCAAAACGGAAGTATTGTATATAAGTCCGGCAATGATACTATTATTCAGCCGCCGGAATATAAAGAAAAGAGCATTACTAATACCTTGGTAAACCTGCTTTTGGGGCTTTTGGTAGGCGCTGCGGCTCTCTGGTTTTTGATTGTGCCTGCAAAGACACAGAAAATCAATCAGGAAGCCAACAAAAAGGTTGTGGAATACAGCGGAAAAATGGCGACTATATCTGCGGAGCTTGCCCGTATGCAGGAGGAGATGGAGGCTTCCACAGAGTCTGTCAATACAGCGCAGACACAAATTCAGGAAGCAGGAGAAAAGGTTGCGGCTTATGAAAACCTTATAAAAGCATGGCAGGCGCATCAGGAAGGAAATTCTGATACAGCAGCCAATGCCATTGAAGGCGTTAATGCAGAGCTTCTTTCCGTAGAAGCAAAGAGCATGTATGACAGCATTATGAAATCCGTAGGTTCTACGGTACGCAAAAAATATGTAAATGAAGCTTCTGCTGCTGTGGAAAGCGGAGATTATGATACTGCCATAGTCAATTTGGAAAAAGCTTTGAATATTGGAAAACAGGATAAAAACACCATGTTCCAGTTAGCACAGGCTTATGACAAAAAAGGCGATAAAGAAAATGCCAATCAGTGGTATCAGAAAATTATAGATGAATTCCCCGGAACAAAAGCAGCTTCCGATGCAAAGGATTATCTGGAGGCAAACGGCGGTTCTGACCAAGCTCCGGCAGAAGGTGAAGGAGACGGAGAAGTCCCAACGGAAGACGGGGGAGAGACAGACGGAGAAATACAGTCAGGGGAAACCATAGAAGAATAAATACAGAAGAAAAACCTTGGAGAAAAGGCGTATACGGGAAGTATGCGTCTTTTTGCTGTTTTACATAATAAATATATGTTTCAGGAGTGCAGACTTAGATATTCCATGGCAAACGCAGTTATTTTCTTGTTTTTCTGCGCCATTTATGGATATTTTGTCCGCCAAACTCGTGCTGACGCACTCAGACACGGCTACCAAAATATCATGAGTATAGCGAAAATAAGTGCTGTTATATTGACGCAGAATAATTGTTTCAGATGCAAGGCGGAGGAATGAAGCGTAGCGGTGGCTACGCCGATTGACGACAACGCAGCAGATGGACAATTAGGCAAGTCAAGATGGCAGTTACTTAGTATTCGATATACGTTGCTCGAAAAACTGCGAAAATATTCTGCATTGTTTGCCATTGGAATACTGCGCCTGCATCTCAAAGGGATATAAGTTGTTTAGGTAAAACAGAAAATAGGATTTATATTATAGATTTTGAAGATATGAATTTAGATAATAAAATGCAGGATATAAATGAAAAGGTAGGTAAATAAGGTGAATTTGCATCTAGGAATAGTGCTTAGAAAGGAAGGGAAAAGATGGAGGATAGAATTAAGAAGCGTGGAAATCAGTTAATTGTGTATGTTCCAAAGGAATTAGACCATCATTTTGCAGAGCAGATTACGCCGCAGGTTGATAAGGAGTTGGAGAAGGGATTGATTAAGCAGTTGGTTTTTGATTTTTCGGAAACGGGTTTTATGGACAGCTCGGGAATTGGCATGATAATGGGGAGGAAGCGGATTTTAAGTTACAGCAAGGGAACTGTGGCGGCAATCCATGTAAATGACAGAGTTTTGAAGATTATGCAGCTTTCCGGCATTTACAAGCACATTGAAATCAGTCAGGAGCCGGTATGGAATTATAGAGTGAGATAAGGGGGGAGATTATGAACCGGGATAATAAAATGGTTCTGGAGGTAGAAAGCCGTTCCTGCAATGAGGGGCTGGCAAGAATTGCAGTGGCTGCGTTTAGCACACAGTTAAATCCTACGCTGGAGGAGGTCGCAGACATTAAAACAGCCGTATCGGAGGCAATTACAAACTGTATCGTGCATGCGTATCAAAAAGAAACCGATATGATTACCATAGAATGCAGCCGCTTTCAAAGAGAATTAACGGTAGTGGTACAGGACAAAGGAAAAGGAATTGAAGATGTAGAAAAGGCAATGCAGCCTCTTTTTACTACAAAGCCTGAGCAGGACAGGTCGGGAATGGGATTTGCTTTTATGGAAGCTTTTATGGACGAGGTACTTGTAGAGTCCAGACTTGGTGAAGGGACAACCGTAACCATGAAGAAAACAATCGGCAGACAGAAAGACGTCTTTGAGTAGGAGGGCTGTATGGATGATATCCTTGCCCTTATCGGGCGTGCACACCAAGGAGATAAGAGCGCAAGAGATATACTTACAGAGAAAAATATGGGGCTGGTACATAGTATTGCCAGAAGATTTCAAAACAGAGGGGCTGAGTTGGAGGACCTGATACAGATAGGCTGTATCGGACTTTTAAAAGCCATAGACAAATTTGATTTAAGCTATGAGGTGAGGTTTTCCACATACGCAGTGCCTATGATAACAGGAGAAATTAAACGTTTTTTAAGAGATGACGGCATGGTAAAGGTGAGCCGTTCTTTAAAAGAGGCAGCGGGAAAGGCTTATGCAGTAAGGGAAGAATTGCTGATGAAAACGGGGCAGGAGCCGTCTATGGAGGAAATTGCAAAGGAATTGTCTGTATCAGAGGAAGAACTGATTATGGCGATGGAGTCTTCGGCACAGGTGGAGTCCTTGCAGAAGACTATTTATCAAAGCGATGGCAGCGATATTGCTTTGGAGGATAAGCTGCCTTATGAAAAAGATGAACAGGAGGAGGTTTTGGACAAGCTTCTTTTAGAAGATATATTGGGGAGCTTAAATGCCAGAGAAAGAGAACTGATTTATCTGCGCTTTTTTAAAGAGAAGACACAAACCAGCATTGCCAAAATGATGGGAATGTCTCAAGTACAGGTTTCCAGACTGGAAAAGAAAATTTTAAAGGCATTAAGAGAACGGATATAAAGCGAAAATTTGGACATAATACTCCTTAGTAATGTAAGGAGGTTGTCAGATGAGTGAAATTTTGTATATACAGACAGAGAAAAATGTAGAAGTGCAAAGCCCTGAAATTTATTTACAGGATGTGGCAAAGCTTACATGCAGCGACAACAAGGTATTAAATCGGAACAAGGTGAGAAAGGTTTTTTCTATTCCCAACGGGGCGCCGGGCAGATATGTGATTTCTGCTGTGGATTTAGTTCATGCAGTGGCAAAGGAAGAACCAAATGTAGACGTTACGCATATCGGTGAGGCAAATCTTGTTGTTACCTACGAGAAAGCAAAGCATCAACAAAAATGGTATAGCTGGTTAAAGACCTTATTGGTCTGTATGCTGACTTTTTTTGGAGGTGCTTTTTCTATTATGACCTTTAATACAGACGTGGATACCGCTAATTTATTTTCTAAAATCTATACGCAGTTTACAGGTGAAATAGCCGCAGGTCCTACGATTTTGGAATTTACTTATTCGGTGGGAATTGGAATAGGCGTTGTGTTTTTCTTTAACCATTTTGGAAAAGGCAAGCTTACGCAGGACCCGACTCCGGTGGAAGTACAGATGCGGCTTTATGAGGATGACGTAAATGAAACGCTTATTGCAGATAAAAATCGCAGCAAGAAAACACAGAAGGGGGAAAATGCTTAATGTGGCAGGGGGAAATTCTGGCAGGCATTGCAGGGCTTTGCGGCGGTGCAGTAGTGGCGGTGGCTCTGGCAGCGTTTATTATAGAACTGGGAATTATTCCACGCTTTGCAGGGATTACTCATACGGCGAACCACATTTTTCTATACGAAAATTGCCTGATGCTTGGAAGCTTTTTGGGAAATCTGATTTATATTTATCACCTGTCTGTTCCTTTTGGAAAAATTTTTGCAGGTGTTACAGGGCTTTTCTTTGGGATGTTTTTAGGGTGCTGGATTATTGCCCTTGTAGAGGTGGTAAATGTGTTTGCCGTGATGGCAAGGCGTTTGGGACTGAAGAAAGGAATTGGATGGATTGTAATTTGTATTGCAGTAGGGAAAACACTGGGGAGTCTTTTCCAATTTTTTATTGCATAAGATTGGAATATACTCCGCATAATAGGCTTAAAGGTGGTGAATGGTAATGGACGCAAAGCAATATGAAAAATATGTCAAGGAAAAGACGCCAACGCATAATTTGTTTTTGAATATGCTGGGAGCTTTTGTAAGCGGCGGAGCAATTTGTACGCTTGGGCAGGTGATTTTAAATGTTTGTAAGAATATGGGGCTGGACAAGGAAATCAGCGGCAGCTGGACTTCTTTGATTTTGGTTTTACTCAGTGTCATTCTCACAGGCTTTAATATTTATCCGAAGCTGGCAAAATGGGGCGGAGCAGGAACTTTAGTTCCGATTACCGGTTTTGCCAATTCTGTGGCAGCGCCTGCCATTGAATATCAGAAGGAGGGACAGGTTTTCGGAATAGGATGTAAAATCTTTATTATAGCCGGACCTGTTATTTTATACGGAGTTTTAACATCTTCCCTGTTGGGATTGATTTATTACTTTTTGCATATATGGGGGATTGTGTAATGGAACAGATTGTAGGAAAGCAGAGTATACAGTTTCAGCAGGCTGCCCATATATTAAGCGGGGCAGCTATTGTAGGGAAAAAAGAGGGAGACGGTCCTCTTGGCAAATATTTTGATAAAATTGGAGAGGAAGAGGGACTATTTGGATGTACTTCGTGGGAAGAAGCGGAAAGTAATCTGCAAAAGGAAGCAGTATCTATGGCGATTGAAAAAGCCGGTATTGAAAAGTGGCAGCTTCGTATGATTTATGCAGGGGATTTGCTGGCTCAGACAATAGCGTCTTCCTTTGGAATTATGGGCTTTGATACTCCTATATACGGACTTTACGGAGCGTGCTCCACAATGGGGGAAGCCCTTTCTCTTTCGGCGATGGCTGTTTCAGGAGGGTATGCGCCTTATGTTGCAGCCGTGACGTCCAGCCATTTTGGCAGTGCGGAAAAAGAATTTCGATTTCCTTTAGGATACGGAAATCAGAGACCTTTATCAGCTACATGGACAGTGACAGGCAGCGGCGCATGTATTTTGGGAACGAAAGGCGGAAAAGCCAGAATTGCAGGAATTACAACAGGAAAAATTGTGGACTACGGCTTTAAGGACTCCTTAAATATGGGGGCTTGCATGGCGCCTGCTGCCTGCGATACAATTTACCAAAATCTTATGGATTTCAATCGTCTGCCGGAAGACTATGACAGAATTATCACCGGTGATTTAGGAGAAGTGGGACAGAGAATTCTTTTTGACTTAATGAAAGAAAAAGGTTTTGATATTGAAAAACAGCACATGGATTGCGGCATAGAAATTTTTGATTCAAATACGCAGGATACCCATGCAGGAGGAAGTGGCTGCGGTTGTGCGGCGGTTACCTTTGCTTCCTACATCCTTCCCAAAATAGAAAAAGGGGAGTGGAAGCGTATTTTATTTGTACCTACGGGAGCATTGCTTTCCAAAGTCAGCTACAACGAGGGGAAAAGTGTGCCGGGCATTGCGCAGGCTGTGATTATTGAACATTGTTAGGAGAAAAAGTTATGGAATATATCAACGCATTTTGGGTGGGAGGATTGATTTGTGCACTGGTGCAGATATTGCTGGAGAAGACCAAGCTTTTACCCGGCAGAGTCATGGTTTTACTGGTATGCACAGGAGCTGTGCTGGGAAGTGTTGGAATTTACGATAAACTGATAGATTTTGCGGGAGCAGGGGCAAGCGTGCCTTTGCTGGGATTTGGAAATACGCTGTTTCATGGTGTGAAAAAGGCAATTTTGGAACATGGTTTTTTAGGTGTTTTCATGGGCGGATTTACTGCCAGTGCGGTGGGAATTTCCGCAGCGCTGATTTTTTCCTATGCGGCAAGTCTGATTTTTAAGCCAAAGATGAAAAACTAAGCTATACTTTTTGGCTAATCAATAGTATAATGTTAGTGCTTATGTGAGGTTGTGGCATTAAGTGCATAACCTCAAGGCAGCACTTTAGAAAGTGATTTATAAAAAATGTAGTAACAGGAGGAAACGGAAAATGCTGCACGCATTCTCACGTTCAGAAGAACTATTAGGAAAAGAAGGACTTCAGATACTTGCAAATTCCAAGGTTGCAGTTTTTGGAATTGGAGGGGTAGGCTCTTATGTGGTAGAAGCATTGGCTAGATCAGGGGTAGGCAACCTGACTTTAGTAGACCATGATGAAGTGAGCCTGACAAATCTTAACAGACAGCTGGTGGCTCTGCGCTCCACGATGGGCAGAAAAAAGGTATCCGTAGCAAAAGAGAGAATTATGGATATTAATCAGGATGCGGTGGTACATACCTACGATACCTTTTTTAATGCAGATACCGCACAGTTATTTGATTTTTCAGGATACGATTACATTGTAGACGCTGTGGACACGGTTTCTGCAAAGCTGCTTCTGATAGAGAAAGCAAAGGAAGCAAATGTGCCGGTAATTTCCTGCATGGGTACAGGAAACAAATTAAATCCGTCCTGTTTTCAGATTGCAGATATATCAAAGACCAGTGTGTGTCCCCTTGCAAAGGTGATGCGCATAGAATTAAAAAAGAGAAAGATTAAGAAGGTTAAAGTGTTATTCTCCACAGAAACGGTGAAGAAAGAGAAGAAAAGCGCTCCGGTTGAAGTCAGAAGTGCGAGCAAACGACCGACTCCGGCAAGCGTTTCTTTTGTGCCGGGAGTGGCAGGGCTTATGATAGCCGGAGAAGTAATTAAAGATTTGGTTTTTGGAAAGGGTAAAAAAGGATAAGAGGTATTAGAATGGAAAATAACAGCATTGAGAATATGTTTTGCATGACTTTGGGCAGTGATAATGTGAAAATGCAGGAACCAATGAAAAAGCATACAACATTTCGTATTGGAGGACCGGCAGATTATTATCTGTGTCCTCACAGCACAGAGGAATTGCAGAAAATTCTTCAGATATGCAAAAAAAATAAAATGGAATTTTTTGTTTTGGGAAATGGGAGCAACCTTTTGGTAAGTGACAAGGGATATCGAGGCGTAGTTATCCAGTTGTGGAAAAATTTCAGTGATATTGTGACAAAAGAAGACACGATTACGGTAAAAGCAGGCGCACTTCTGTCTAAAGTTGCCGCAGAAGCTCTGGAAGAAGGCTTGACAGGTATGGAATTTGCCTCCGGAATTCCGGGGACGATTGGCGGAGCGGTGGTAATGAACGCAGGAGCTTACGGCGGAGAAATGAAGGACATTATCAAAGAAGTTACGGTTCTTACCAAGGAAGGGGACATATTGACGATTTCCAAAGAAGAGATGAACTTCGGATACAGAACCAGTGTGGTAAAAGAAAAAGGCTATGTGGTTATTTCCGTAGTTTTACAGCTTAAAAAAGGTGACAGAGCAGAAATTCGCAAGGTAATGGATGATTTAAAAGAAAGACGTGTGACAAAGCAGCCTTTGGATATGCCAAGTGCAGGCAGTACCTTTAAAAGACCGGAAGGCTATTTTGCCGGCAAGCTGATTATGGATGCGGGACTTAGAGGCTTTTCCGTAGGCGGTGCGCAGATTTCAGAAAAGCATTGTGGATTTGTGGTAAACAAAGGCGATGCGACAGCAGCCGATGTTTTGGGGCTTATTAAAGAAGTTCAGAAAAGAGTACAGGAAAAATTCGGAGTTGCCTTAGAGCCTGAAGTGAAGTTTTTGGGAGAGTTTTAGGAGGAAGTATGCGGTTTGTAATTGTGACAGGAATGTCAGGTGCGGGAAAAAGTACAGCGCTGAAAATGCTGGAAGATATGGAATATTTTTGTGTAGATAATCTTCCGGTGATGTTAATTGAAAAATTTGTGCAGCTTTTAAGAGACGGCGGACCGGGAGAAATCGAGAAAGTTGCGGTAGGCGTGGATATTCGTAACGGAAAGGCGTTAGATGAGCTGGAAACAGTTCTTGAAAATATCAATTTTGCGGGAGTGGGAATTGAAATCCTGTTTTTAGATGCAGAGGATGAGGTTTTAGTAAGACGTTATAAAGAGAGCAGAAGAAACCATCCGCTGGCAGCAGGAAGCAGGGTAGATGACGGAATTCGAAAAGAAAGAGAAAGACTGCGCTTCTTAAAGGAATATGCAGATTATATTTTAGATACCAGTAAGCTTTTAACCAGAGAGCTGAAAGCAGAGCTTGAAAAAATCTTTGTGGAAAACGGAAGCTTTAAAAACCTGATGGTTACCGTGCTGTCCTTTGGATTTAAGTATGGTATTCCTCAGGATGCAGATTTGGTATTTGACGTGCGATTTTTGCCAAATCCTTATTATATTGAGGAGCTGCGTCCCTTAAGTGGAAATGACCATCCTGTCAGCGATTATGTTATGAGTTTTGATTTGGCTCATGAATTTTCCGACAAATTAGAGGATATGATACGCTTTTTAATCCCTAATTATATTACAGAAGGGAAAACACAGCTGGTGATTGCCGTGGGATGTACCGGCGGGAAGCATCGTTCCGTAACCCTTGCAAATGAGCTTTACCGAAGATTAGGCGAAAATGAAGAATACGGAATTCGTGTAGAACATAGAGATATAGAAAAGGATGGGAAAAGATGTCTTTCTCCGGAAGCGTAAAGGAAGAATTACTTCGCTATGAGGACAGCGCAAGGCATTGCTGTATTGCAGAACTGGCTGCCATGATTGCTTTTCATGGAGAAATTGTGCCTGCGCCTCAGGGAAAATTAATTCTTACCATATCTTCGGAAAATGAAAGTATTCTTAGAAAGGTCTTTACATTACTGGAAAAAACGTTTACAATGGAATTTAAAGTTTCTACTGATAGACAGATAGTCAGGAAAAACAACCGATTTACCATTGATATAGATGATACAGAATTGACTGTTAAAATATTACAGGCAGTAAAGGTGCTTAGTGCTGACAGAAGACCGGTGATAACAAATGCTTTAGTCAATCCCATCATCATCCAAAGGAGCTGCTGTAAACGTGCATTTTTAAGAGGTGCATTTTTATGTGCCGGCTCTATTAGCGACCCTGAAAAGTTTTATCATTTCGAGGTGGTTTGCACAACACCGGAAAAGGCATTACAGATGCAGGAGCTTATACAGTCATTTGGAATTGACGCTAAAATTGTAAAGCGGAAAAAGTATGAAGTTGTTTACGTGAAGGAAGGAGCACAAATCGTAGAACTTTTAGGTCTTATGGGAGCAGGCGTATCTTTGATGAACTTGGAAAATGTCCGAATTTTGAAAGGGATGCGAAATACTGTGAACAGAAAGGTGAACTGCGAAACCGCAAATATTAACAAGACTGTGAATGCGGCAGTAAAACAGGTGGATGATATTATATACATCCGTGATACTGTGGGACTCCACAGATTACCTGAAAATCTGGAGGAAACAGCTTTGTTAAGGTTGGAATATCCGCAGGCATCATTAAAAGAGTTAGGCAGCTTATTGTCTGCTCCGGTAGGCAAGTCAGGTATTAACCACAGATTAAGGAAAATTTGCAGCATAGCAGAACAGCTCAGAGGATTCAAGGAGGAACAGGTATGATTAGGAAACCAATTACCATCGGGATTTCAAACGGTCTTGAAGCAAGACCAATCGCAATGCTCGTACAGGTGGCAAGTCAGTATGCCAGCAGCATTTATTTAGAGAGCGAAGCAAGAAAAGTAAATGCAAAAAGCATTATGGGCATGATGAGTTTGGGATTAGACGCTGGTGAGAGTGTAACAGTTTCTGTTGATGGCGTAGATGAAGAAGAAGCCATGAAAAGTATTGAAGAATACTTGAGCAAAAAAGAAGAAGTGTAAGCTCTGCATACCGAAAAAGAAAATAAAGAGGAAGATGTGGCATGTGGCTGCATCTTCTTTTGATTTTACGGAAAAGCGTTGTCGTCTTGCAATCAGAAGAAAGATGTAGTAAAATCGAGAAAGATGAAAGAACAGGAGGTTTTTAGACATGAAAACAGAAAATGCGTGGAAAAAGTATACAGATACAACAGAGGTATTTCAGTTTAACGAAAAGTATAAAGCTTTTATCAGCAACTGCAAGACAGAGCGTGAGTGCATTTCAGAAATGATTTCTCAGGCAAAGGCAGCAGGTTACCGTAACCTTGACGATATCATTGCAAATAAAGAAACCTTGCAGGCAGGAGATAAAGTATATGCCAATAACATGGATAAAACTCTGGCGATGTATATTATCGGTGAAGAACCTATGGAAAAGGGCATGAGAATTTTAGGCGCTCATGTGGACTCTCCTCGTATCGATTTAAAACAAAATCCATTGTACGAAGATCAGGAGCTGGCTCTTTTAGATACACATTACTATGGTGGAGTAAAGAAATATCAGTGGGTGACAATTCCTCTGGCATTACATGGCGTTGTGGCAAAGAAAGACGGACAACTGGTTCAGGTTGTGGTGGGAGAGGATGAAACAGATCCTGTTTTCGGAATTTCTGATTTGTTAATCCATCTTTCTGCAAAACAGCTTCAGAAGCCTGCGGCAGAAGTAGTAGAAGGAGAAAATCTCAATGTACTGGTAGGAAGTATTCCTCTTTCCGGTGAGGAGGAAGAACCTGTAAAAGCACAGATACTTCAGATTTTAAAAGAAAAATATGATATGGAAGAAGAAGATTTCCTTTCCGCAGAATTTGAAGTTGTTCCGGCAGGAAAAGCCAGAGACTACGGATTTGACAGAAGTATGATTATGGGATACGGACATGATGACAGAGTTTGTGCTTATCCGTCTTTTGTGGCAATGCTGGCACAGGATAAAGTAAAGTATACGGCAGTATGCCTTTTAGTAGATAAAGAAGAAATCGGAAGCGTAGGAGCAACCGGTATGCAGTCACGCTTCTTTGAAAATGCCACAGCAGAAGTGATGTATGCGGCAAATCAGTACAGCGAACTGCTTTTACGCAGAGCTCTGAAAAATTCTATGATGCTGTCTTCCGATGTAAGCGCCGGCTTCGATCCAAACTTCCCGGAAGTAATGGAAAAGAAAAACAGCGCATATTTAGGTCACGGCATTACCTTTAACAAATATACAGGTTCCAGAGGTAAGAGCGGTTCTAATGATGCAAATCCGGAATACATAGCAAAGCTGCGTAAGGTTATGGATGATAACCATGTGGCATTTCAGACAGCAGAGCTTGGAAAAGTAGATCAGGGCGGCGGCGGAACAATCGCTTACATTCTGGCAAACTATAATATGGAAGTAATTGACTGTGGAGTACCGGTATTAAATATGCACGCACCATGGGAAATTGCAAGCAAAGTGGATATCTATGAGGCATACAGAGGTTACTGTGCATTTTTGAAAGATATGTAAATATAAATTGACTCTATACATCTTCGCTGAAAGATGTTAATATAAAGTATATTATGAAACTATGCGGCGAAGCTGTAAAGTAAGGAGTACACAAATGTCAAAAGTATTGAAATTTATTGTGAACCTGGTGGTTCTCCTGTCCATAGTCGTGGCGGCAGCGCTTTTAGTGCCTCCTTTGTTAGGTGTGGACACTGTTATAAATGATAACTCGAATATAGAAACCAACCTTCCTGTGGGAGCGGTTGCTTACGGCAGACAAGTGGATACGGAAAAGCTGAATAAAGGAGATAAAATTCTTTATATGGAAGGTTCTGCTCAGTATGTATACGAAATTCAGGATATGGACACAACAGCAGGTTCTTATAAAGTGAAAGACGTATACAACAAAAACAGTGATGCGGAAAGCATTACGTTGCAGGATAAAGTATCAAAGGCAGTGATAACAATTCCATTTATCGGATATGCAGCCATCGCTTTACAGAGCAAAACAGGCTTGATGGTGGTAGGTGCAGTGATTATTCTTCTGATTATTTTATTTATTCTTTCTGAGGTGCTTCGCAGAGGCGATGATGACGAAGAAGAGGATGAAGAGGAATATGAGGAAGAAGATGACGATGAGGATGAAGAGGATGAACCGGGATATTGGGAACGCCGTCGTCTGAAAAAAGAGGAAAAGCGTCGTCAGAAAGAAGCGGAATACGAAGAAGACGATGATGATGACGAAGAAGAGGAAGAAGAATTAAGCGCCAAGGAACGCCGCCGCTTGAAAAAAGAAGAAAAGCGGAGACGTAAATTGGAGAAAAAAGGCTTACTGGAAGATGATGAGGAGGAAGAGCAGGAACAGGAAGACATGAATGATGTTTTTGTTCCGGAAAACACATTTTCCGAACCGGCAGCTTCCGAACCGGAGCAGGAGCTTCAGGGTTTTGATGAGGCTATGAAGGATGCAATGTCTTCTATCGCTTCAGGAATTGCGCAGGTGAGTGAGCCTGAGAATGTTCCGGATGCAACGGTGGTTATGCCGGATGCAGAGGAGCTGGAAAAAGCAGTACAGGAAGCAGAAGGAACGCTTGAAACAGTAGAAGAGCCTGAGGTACAGGAATTCGCAGCAGAAACAGAATTAGAACCTGAGGCTGAGGAAACACAGGCGGTTGAAAATATTGAGGCAGACATGCAGGAAGATATTGCAGAGGATATTATAATAGAAGAAACACCGACAGAAGAAACAGAAGTTCAATTATCTGAGGAAGAAGAAATTCCTGTAAATGTAAACGCTGTTCCAAAGACACCTAGCTTAAACGAGCTGCTGGCAAAAGCAGCAGCAGCCGGTGAAGAACCGGAAGTGAAAAAGGATGAAGAAAACGAAGTAACCCTTCTTGATTATTCAGACTTATTATAATGAAAAGAGCGCCATGCCTTAAAGGGTATGGCGTTTTCTGCTATATAGAAAAGGATATTTTGGACAGGATTTTATGTACTGAAAAAAATACAAAGAAAATACAAAAATAATTGAAAAAAGACTTGCAATATGGAAAAACTTCCAGTATACTTACTTTTGCTGTGACATGATAGCTATGAAGTGTGAGGTTGCTGCCTTACGGCAGGTTTTCCGCGGAGCGAATGTCAAGTTAGGAAACTGACGACAAGTCACTGTATTACATCTAAAGACTTACCACTAAGGGTGGGAGTGTGTGTAGCTTTGAGATGACACACACGGGAATGTGTACAGTCGCCGCTTGTCGTACTAATTAAAAGTGCGAAAAGGAGGAGACTTTTTTTATGGCAAGTCAAGTAATGAGAATCACTTTGAAAGCTTATGACCATCAGTTAGTAGATGCGTCAGCAGGCAAAATTATCGAAACTGTTAAAAAGAATGGAGCAACTGTTAGTGGACCGGTACCACTTCCTACAAAGAAAGAAGTAGTAACAATCTTACGTGCGGTTCACAAATATAAAGACTCCAGAGAACAGTTCGAACAGAGAACTCACAAAAGACTGATTGATATCATTGCACCTACACAGAAAACTGTTGATGCTCTGGCACGTCTTGAAATGCCGGCAGGTGTTTACATCGATATCAAAATGAAACAGAAATAAAAAAAGTTCTGTTTAAGGTTAAGAGAGATTATCCTTACAAGGTTGATATAGAAGCAATGCTTTAAGCATCCACTTATGTTGACTGTTTGTCTAGGATGATTGCACATCACAGTGTAATCCGCTGTAGATTCACAGGAGGTAAAAAGAATGAAGAAAGCAATCTTAGCTACTAAAGTCGGAATGACTCAAATCTTCAACGAAGACGGAGTTTTAACTCCAGTAACTGTATTGCAGGCTGGACCTTGTGTAGTAACACAGGTTAAGACAATGGACAATGACGGTTACGAAGCAGTACAGGTTGGTTTTGGCGACAAGAGAGAAAACATTGTTAACAAACCAATGAAAGGACACTTTGAAAAAGCTGGTGTTTCCTGCAAGAGATTTGTCAGAGAATTAAAATTGGAAGGCGAATACGCATTAGGACAGGAAATCAAAGCTGATATCTTTGCAGCAGGTGACAAAATCGATGTTACTGCAACAAGCAAAGGTAAAGGATTTCAGGGCGCTATCAAAAGACATGGACAGTCCAGAGGACCTATGGCTCACGGTTCTAAATACCATCGTCATGCAGGTTCAAACGGTGCTTGTTCTGACCCTTCAAAAGTATTCAAAGGAAAAAGAATGCCGGGTCACATGGGACATGTAAAAGTAACTGTTCAGAACTTAGAAGTTGTAAGAGTTGATGCTGAAAACAACTTACTGTTAGTTAAAGGTGCAGTGCCAGGACCTAAAAAATCCTTAGTTACAATCAAAGAAACAGTTAAATGCGGTAAATAAGTTTTCGTTGGAAAGGAGGACCACATAAAATGGCAAACGTATCTGTTTATAATATGGAAGGCAAAGAAGTTGGAACAATGGAATTAAACGATGCAGTGTTTGGTGTTGAAGTCAACGAACACTTAGTACATTTAGCTGTTGTACGCCAGCTTGCAAATAATCGTCAGGGAACACAGAAAGCAAAAACACGTTCTGAAGTTTCCGGTGGCGGAAGAAAACCTTGGAGACAGAAAGGAACTGGTCATGCAAGACAGGGTTCAACAAGATCTCCACAGTGGGCTGGTGGTGGAGTTGTATTCGCACCAACACCAAGAGATTATTCTCTGAAAATGAACAAAAAAGAAAGACGTGCAGCTTTAAAATCTGTTCTTACAAGCAGAGTACAGGAAAACAAGCTTATCGTTCTTGATGAACTGAAATTAGACGAAGTAAAAACAAAAGCAATGCAGAATGTTTTAAATAACTTAAATGTTTCCAAAGCATTAGTTGTTTTAGCTGACAATGATGCAAACGTAGTATTATCTACAAGAAACATTCCTGATGTTGTTACAGCATTACCAAATACAATCAATGTATATGATGTTCTGAAATACAACACAGTAATCTTAACAAAAGCTTCTGCTGCAGCAATTGAGGAGGTATACGCATAATGGCAAACGTAAAGTATTATGATGTAATCCTGAAACCAGTTGTAACTGAAAAAAGTATGGCTGCTATGGGCGAGAAAAAATATACTTTCTTAGTTCACACTGAAGCAAACAAAACAATGATTAAAGAAGCTGTTGAAAAAATGTTCGAAGGAACAAAAGTAAAAAGCGTTAACACAATGAACTTAGATGGAAAAACAAAAAGACGCGGTATGACTTTTGGTAAAACAGCAAAAACAAAGAAAGCTATCGTTACATTGACAGAAGATAGCAAAGATATTGAGATTTTCGAGGGGTTATAAGATTTGGCGAAACAGAGCCGAAGGCGATAGATGAGCCTTAGTCGGACCCCGTTCACGAACCTTAATGAGGCTAAGCATGAGCGAAAGCCGAATTTAGTTGAGTGAACAAACCCGTTAAATATAGAAACTGAGCAGTCGAGAAAAAATAATCCGATATTTGGCTGCGGCAAAGAAACACCAGGATGAGTTGAAACTGGTGGATTATGAAAGGAGAGCTAGTAATGGGAATTAAAACATATAGCCCATATACACCTTCCAGAAGACACATGACAGGTTCTGATTTCTCTGAAATCACAACTTCTACACCGGAGAAATCTCTGGTAGTGTCCTTAAAGAAAAATGCTGGACGTAATAATCAGGGTAAAATCACAGTTAGACACCGCGGAGGCGGAAGCAGAAGAAAATATAGAATTATCGACTTCAAGAGAAGAAAAGATGATGTACCTGCAATCGTTAAAACAATCGAATACGATCCAAACAGAACAGCTAACATCGCTTTAATCGCTTATGCTGATGGTGAAAAAGCATACATCTTAGCTCCTGAAGGATTAAAAGTTGGTATGAAAGTTATGAATGGTGCTAACGCAGAAGTTAGAACAGGTAACTGCTTACCATTATCTGAAATTCCAGTTGGTACTATGGTACACAACGTTGAGCTGTATCCGGGAAAAGGCGGACAGTTAGTTCGTTCCGCTGGTAACGGAGCACAGTTAATGGCAAAAGAAGGTAAATATGCAACACTTCGTCTGCCATCCGGTGAAATGAGAATGGTTCCATTAAACTGCCGCGCTTCTATCGGCGTTGTAGGAAATGGCGAGCACAGCCTTATCAACATTGGTAAAGCAGGACGTAAACGTCACATGGGTATCAGACCAACAGTTCGTGGTTCTGTTATGAACCCGAATGACCATCCACACGGTGGTGGTGAAGGTAAGACTGGTATCGGACGCCCAGGTCCATGTACACCATGGGGCAAACCAGCTCTTGGCTTGAAGACAAGAAAGAAAAAGAAACAGTCTAACAAGTTAATCGTAAGAAGACGAGATGGTAAAACATTAGCTAAATAGTAGGAGGTAAGACAATGGCTCGTTCATTAAAAAAAGGACCGTTCGCAGATGAAAGCTTACTGAAAAAAGTAGATGCTATGAATGCTGCTGGAGATAAGACAGTTATTAAAACATGGTCACGTCGTTCCACAATTTTCCCTTCCTTCGTTGGACACACAATTGCTGTTCATGACGGAAGAAAACATGTGCCAGTATACGTAACAGAAGATATGGTTGGTCACAAACTCGGTGAGTTCGTAGCAACAAGAACATACAGAGGACACGGAAAAGACGAGAAAAAATCAGGTGTTCGCTAATATTTGAAAGGAGGCTTTTATCATGGCAAAAGGACATAGAAGTCAGATTAAAAGAGCAAGAAATGCTAATAAAGATACAAGACCGTCTGCAAAATTATCCTACGCAAGAATGTCCGTACAGAAAGCTTGCTATGTACTGGATGTAATTCGTGGTAAAGATGTTCAGACAGCACTGGGTATCTTAACATATAACCCAAGATACGCTTCCAGCGTAATCAAAAAATTATTAGAGTCAGCAATCGCAAACGCTGAAAATAACAATGGTATGAATCCGGAAAATCTTTACATTGCAGAGTGCTACGCTAACAAAGCGCCTACAATGAAGAGAATTAAACCAAGAGCTCAGGGTAGAGCTTACAGAATTGAAAAGAGAAACTGCCATATCACTGTTGTGTTGGATGAAAGATAAGGAGGACTATCATGGGACAGAAAGTTAACCCACACGGACTCAGAGTCGGAGTTATCAAAGACTGGGATTCCAAATGGTATGCTGAAGGCGATTTCGCTGATAACTTAGTAGAAGACTACAACATCAGAACATACCTGAAAAAGAAATTATACAGCGCAGGTGTTTCCAAGATTGAAATCGAAAGAGCATCTGACAGAGTGAAAATCATTATCTACACTGCTAAACCAGGTGTTGTAATTGGTAAAGGCGGAGCAGAAATTGAAAAAGTTAAAGTAGAATTACAGAAATTCACAGATAAAAAATTAGTTGTTGATATTAAAGAAGTAAAAAGACCAGACAAAGATGCTCAGTTAGTAGCTGAAAATATTGCATTACAGTTAGAAAACCGTATTTCTTTCCGTCGTGCTATGAAATCTACAATGTCCAGAACAATGAAAGCTGGTGCAAAAGGTATCAAAACAGCTGTATCCGGACGTCTTGGTGGTGCTGATATGGCTCGTACAGAGTTTTACAGCGAAGGAACTATTCCACTTCAGACATTAAGAGCAGATATCGACTATGGTTTCGCTGAAGCAGATACAACTTACGGCAAAGTTGGCGTAAAGGCATGGATCTACAATGGCGAAGTACTTCCAACAAAAGGAACTAAGGAAGGGAGCGATAAATAATTATGTTAATGCCAAAAAGAGTTAAACGTCGTAAACAATTCCGCGGATCCATGAAAGGAAAAGCATTAAGAGGAAATAAAATCAACTACGGTGAATTCGGTTTAGTAGCAGCTGAACCATGCTGGATCCGTTCTAACCAGATCGAAGCAGCCCGTGTTGCCATGACTCGTTATATCAAACGTGGTGGTAAAGTATGGATTAAAATTTTCCCAGATAAACCAGTAACAGCAAAACCAGCAGAAACACGTATGGGTTCCGGTAAAGGTGCCTTAGAATACTGGGTAGCAGTTGTAAAGCCAGGCAGAGTAATGTTTGAAATCGCAGGTGTTCCGGAAGAAACAGCTCGTGAAGCGTTACGTCTTGCGATGCACAAATTACCATGTAAATGTAAAATCGTTTCTCGTGCAGACTTAGAAGGCGGTGATAACAGTGAAAATTAAAAATTATGTAGAAGATTTAAAGACAAAATCAGCTGCAGAATTACAGGAAGAATTAGTAGCTGCTAAAAAGGAACTCTTTAACTTGAGATTTCAGAATGCAACAAATCAGCTGGACAATACAAGCAGAATTAAAGAAGTTCGTAAGAACATCGCTAGAATCCAGACTTTGATTGCTCAGAAAGCAAATGCATAAGGAATTACTTCCTCATAAATAGAAAGGAGCAGCATAATCGTGGAAAGAAATCTTAGAAAAACACGTGTTGGTAAAGTTGTAAGTGACAAAATGGACAAAACCATTGTTGTAGCTATTGAAAACCACGTTAAACATCCTCTTTATGGAAAAATCGTAAAGAGAACATATAAATTAAAAGCGCATGATGAAGAAAACACATGCAAAATCGGTGATACTGTAAAAGTTATGGAAACAAGACCATTATCCAAAGATAAAAGATGGAGACTTGTTGAAGTAGTAGAAAGAGCAAAATAATTTGTAAGGAGGAATCTAAGCATGATTCAACAGGAAAGTAGACTTAGAGTCGCTGACAATACAGGTGCAAAAGAAATCCTCTGCATCCGTGTTTTGGGTGGTTCTACTAGAAGATATGCTAACATCGGTGATGTAATTGTTGCTACTGTTAAAGATGCAACACCAGGCGGTGTTGTGAAAAAAGGCGATGTTGTAAAAGCCGTTGTTGTTCGTAGTGTAAAAGGTGTTCGTCGTAAAGATGGTTCTTACATTAAGTTCGATGAAAACGCTGCTGTTATCATCAAAGATGATAAAACACCAAAAGGAACTCGTATTTTTGGACCAGTAGCCAGAGAGCTTCGTGACAAACAGTTTATGAAAATTGTTTCCTTAGCTCCGGAAGTATTATAGGAGGTAAGCCTGATGTTTAAGATTAAAAAAGGTGATACTGTAAAAGTTATCGCCGGTAAAGACAAAGACAAAGAAGGAAAAGTAATCTCTGTTAATCCGAAAAAAGGCGCTGTTCTGGTTGAAGGCGTAAACATGATCACAAAACATACAAAACCATCCATGGCTAATCAGCAGGGCGGTATTGTAAATAAAGAAGCTTGGATTGATGCCTCTAACGTAATGGTTATGCATGAAGGAAAAGCTACCAGAGTAGGCTTTAAAGTTGAAGATGGTAAAAAAGTGCGTGTTGCTAAAACTACAGGCAAAGTAATCGATTAATAAGAGAGGAGGCCATTTAAAGTGAGCAGACTGAAAGAAATGTACAAAAATGAGATCGTAGATGCTATGATCAAAAAGTTTGGTTATAAGAATATCATGGAAGTGCCGAAACTCGACAAAATCGTTGTAAACATGGGTGTAGGTGAAGCCAAAGATAACGCTAAATTGTTAGATGCAGCCGTAGCTGACATGGAATTAATCACAGGTCAGAAAGCTGTTACAACAAAAGCGAAAAATTCCGTTGCTAACTTCAAAATTCGTGAAGGTATGCCAATCGGTTGTAAAGTAACATTAAGAGGCGAAAAAATGTATGAATTTGCTGATCGTCTCATCAACTTAGCACTGCCTCGAGTACGTGACTTCCGCGGCGTTAATCCAAATGCTTTTGACGGCAGAGGAAACTACGCACTGGGAATCAAAGAGCAGTTAATTTTCCCTGAAGTGGAATACGATAAAGTCGATAAAGTAAGAGGTATGGATATTATTTTCGTAACTACTGCTAAAACAGACGAAGAAGCTCGTGAATTATTGACATTATTTAATATGCCATTTGCAAAGTAAGATAAATTAGGAGGGAAAATTCATGGCTAAGACAGCAATGAAAGTTAAACAGCAGCGCAAACAGAAATTCTCCACAAGAGAATATAGCCGTTGCCGTATCTGTGGACGTCCACATGCTTACTTAAGAAAATACGGTATCTGCCGTGTTTGCTTCCGTGAATTAGCATACAAAGGACAGATCCCGGGAGTTAAAAAAGCAAGCTGGTAAACCGAAAGCAACTTAGTGAGACATCGCCCTTCGGCGATGCTCGAACTTAGTGCGAGGTTGTTCGCAAATCTTAACGAAGCCGAGCCAAAGGCGAAAGCTGAGTTTAGCTGAGCGAACATACCCCTTCTTTAGGTGTTGGAGAGGATACCTCTACAATACCTTCCGAAGAGGATTTCAAATAAAACAAAAAATATATTACATGAAAAGTCTAAATTATAGGAGGAAACTATCATGACAATGAGCGATCCAATCGCAGATATGCTTACAAGAATTCGTAACGCAAATACTGCTAAACACGATACAGTAGATGTTCCAGCATCTAAAATGAAACTTGCTATTGCAGACATTCTGTTAAAAGAAGGTTACATTGCAAAATATGATGTTCTTGAAGACGGAGCATTCAAAACAATCCGCATCACATTAAAATACGGTACAGACAAAAATGAAAAAATCATTACAGGTCTTAAGAGAATTTCTAAACCGGGTCTTCGTATTTATGCTGGTAGTCAGGAAATTCCAAGAGTATTAGGCGGATTAGGAATTGCAATCCTTTCTACAAATCAGGGAGTTATCACAGACAAAGAAGCTAGAAAACTTCACGTAGGCGGAGAAGTTTTAGCATTTGTTTGGTAGGCCGAAAGCAACTTAGTGAAAGCAAGCTGCTAAGCGCAGCTTGAGCTTAGTGCGAGGCCGTTCACGAACCTTAGCGAAAACGTAGTTTGAGCTTAGTTGAGAGATGTTTCCACTGAAGTGGAGGAACTTACCCCTCTTAGAGTCTGACAAACGTCAGAATGTGCCCAAGCGAGTTTTTTATTATGTCCAAGCGAGAGGATAATAGGACTTTGTCCTTTATCATATATAAAAGATACTGAAAACAGAAGGGAACCATAGTCGGCCCTTCCGAAAATCTAAGTAAGGAGGAAATTGGTATGTCACGTATCGGAAGACTGCCTGTATCAGTTCCAGCAGGTGTAGAAGTTAAAATTGCTGAGAACAACGTAGTGACTGTAAAAGGTCCTAAAGGAACACTTGAAAAAGCGTTACCTGTTGAAATGTCAATCAAATTAGAAGATGGTCATGTAGTTGTTACAAGACCAAGCGACTTAAAGAAAATGAAAGCTTTACATGGTTTAACAAGAACACTTATCCAGAATATGGTAATCGGTGTTAGCCAGGGATATGAAAAAACTCTGGAAGTTAACGGTGTAGGTTATAGAGCAGCAAAACAGGGTAAAAAATTAGTTTTAAACCTTGGTTACTCTCATCCAGTAGAAATGGAAGATCCGGAAGGATTAGACTGTAAAGTAGACGGAAACAAAATTGTTGTATCCGGAATTGACAAAGAAAAAGTTGGCCAGTACGCTGCTGAAATCAGAGATAAGAGAAGACCTGAACCATACAAAGGTAAAGGTATTAAATATGCTGATGAAGTTATCAGACGTAAAGTTGGTAAAACTGGTAAGAAATAAGTAAGGAGAGTGTAAAAATGGTTAGTAAAGTATCAAGAGCGAAAGTTCGCGCAAAAAAACATAGAAGATTACGTAATCATCTTAGCGGTACATCTGCTACACCACGTTTAGCAGTATTCCGCAGCAATAATCATATGTATGCTCAAATTATTGACGATACAGTTGGAAGAACTCTTGTTTCTGCTTCTACAACACAGAAAGAAGTAAAAGCTGAGTTAGAAAAAACCAATAACGTTGATGCAGCAGCATACTTAGGAACTGTAATTGCAAAAAGAGCAATCGAAGCTGGTATCAAAGAAGTTGTTTTCGATAGAGGCGGCTTCATTTACCACGGAAAAATTAAAGCATTAGCAGACGCAGCAAGAGAAGCTGGGTTAGAATTCTAATAAGGGAGGAAATGAACACATGAAACGTTCTATCATTGATGCTAGTCAGTTTGAATTAGAAGAAAAAGTAGTGTCAATCAAGCGTGTAACAAAGGTTGTTAAAGGTGGTCGTAACTTCCGTTTCACAGCTTTAGTTGTTGTTGGTGATGGCAACGGACACGTTGGCGCAGGTTTAGGTAAAGCAACTGAAATTCCTGAAGCAATCCGCAAAGGAAAAGAAGATGCTATGAAAAAATTAGTTACAGTAGCAAGAGATGAAAACGGAAGTATTACACATGACTTCATCGGAAAATTCGGAAGTGCAGAAATGTTACTGAAGAAAGCTCCAGAAGGTACTGGTGTTATCGCCGGAGGTCCAGCTCGTGCGGTTATTGAACTTGCAGGTATTAAGAACATTCGTACAAAATGTATGGGTTCCCGTAATAAACAGAACGTAGTTCTGGCTACAATCGCAGGTTTAAGCCAGTTAAAGACTCCGGAAGAAGTTGCAAAACTTCGTGGAAAATCTGTAGATGAGATTTTTGCATAGGGAGGATTAGAAAATGGCAGATAAATTAAAAATCACTCTGGTGAAATCTACAATCGGTGCTGTTCCGAAACATAAAAAAACAGTAGAAGCTTTAGGTTTAAAGAAACTTAACAAGACAGTTGAAATGCCGGATAACGCTGCAGTTCGTGGTATGATCCAGCAGGTAAGACACTTAGTTAAAGTAGAAGAAATCTAATCAATATAGAAGGAGGTGCCATCATGGATTTATCAAACTTAAGACCAGCTGAAGGTTCCAGACAGAGCGATAACTTCAGACGCGGTCGTGGACATGGTTCAGGTAATGGTAAGACTGCAGGTAAGGGCCACAAAGGTCAGAAAGCACGTTCCGGTGCAAAAAGACCGGGATTTGAAGGTGGTCAGATGCCTTTATATAGAAGACTTCCTAAGAGAGGCTTCAAATGTAGAAATTCTAAAGAAATCATTGCAGTAAACGTTGATATCTTAAACAGATTTGAAGACGGTGCTGATGTTACACCAGCAGCTTTATTAGCTTCTGGAGCTATCTCCAAATTAGGAGATGGAGTTAAACTTCTGGGTAACGGAGAACTTACAAAGAAGCTTAACGTTAAAGTAAACGCTGTAAGCGAAACCGCAAAAGCTAAAATCGAAGCCGCAGGTGGAACAGTAGAGGTGATCTAATGCTCAAGACTCTTAGAAATGCCTTTAAGATTAAGGATGTAAGACGTCGTCTTTTCTATGTGCTTCTGATGCTGGTGGTTGTGCGTATCGGTTCACAGCTTCCTATCCCGGGGGTAGATAGTAACTATTTTAAAAATTGGTTTGCGAGCCAGTCCAGTGATGCGTTCAATTTCTTTGACGCATTCACTGGCGGTTCCTTTACTGAAATGTCAATTTTTGCATTGAGCATTACACCGTACATTACATCATCCATTATCATCCAGCTTTTAACCATTGCGTTTAAGACTCTGGAAGATATGCAAAGAGATGGTGAGGAAGGCAGAAAGAAATTAACAGCTATTACACGTTATGTGACAATCGGACTTGCTTTATTCCAGTCTATTGCTATGACAATCGGATTTGGTAATAAAGGTCTTATTCCAGATATAAACTTTTTAAAAGGTGTTGTAGTTGTTTGCTGTCTGACTGCAGGTTCAGCAATGCTTATGTGGATTGGAGAACAAATTACAGAAAAAGGTGTGGGAAATGGTATTTCCATCATTTTGATGATTAATATCGTGTCCAGAATTCCAAGTGATTTGGTAACTCTTTTTGAACAGTTTGTTAAAGGTAAAACAATCGCAAAAGGTGCTTTAGCAGCACTCATTATTGCAGCGGTAATTCTCGTTGTAGTAGTACTGGTTTTAATCTTAAACGGTGGTGTAAGAAAAATTCCGGTACAGTATTCCAAAAAGATGGTAGGAAGAAAAGTTATGGGCGGTCAGTCCAGTTCCATTCCTTTAAAAGTAAACACAGCAGGTGTTATTCCTATTATCTTTGCTTCCTCTTTAATGTCTTTCCCGGTCATTATTATGACTTTAATGGGTAAAACAGGAGGAGATGGTATTGGAGGACATATTTTAAAAGCCCTCACTTCCAATAATTGGTTTAATCCAAGCGAACCAGTATATTCTATCGGTTTGGTAGTTTATATTCTGTTAGTTATTTTCTTTGCTTATTTCTATACATCCATTACTTTCAATCCTATGGAAGTAGCAGATAATATGAAAAAGCAGGGTGGATTTATTCCGGGTATCAGACCTGGTAAACCAACACAGGAATACCTTGAGCAAATCTTAAGTTACCTGATTTTCATCGGTGCAACAGGTCTGGTAATTGTAGCCGTTATTCCATTCTTCTTTAATGGTGTATTCGGTGCCAATGTTTCTTTTGGCGGAACATCTTTAATCATTGTGGTTGGTGTTGTGCTGGAAACATTAAAACAGATTGAGTCCCGTATGTTAGTGCGTAACTATAAAGGATTTTTAAGCGAATAAAGTAAATCGTATTTTATGACCGTCGCAGGGAGAGCAGAAGTTTTCTGTTGTTGCGGCGGTCTTTTAAAATAACATATTTATATATGGCGGAAAGTTCTTCTATGGTGTATGATTATAGATGTATAATCTATGGAAGAAGCATTTGCTTATATTCAGAAAGGGGAAAATTGATATGAAAATTATCATGTTAGGTGCACCTGGAGCAGGAAAAGGCACACAGGCGAAAAAAATTGCGGAAAAATATGGAATTCCTCATATTTCCACAGGAGATATTTTCAGAGCAAATATTAAAAACGGTACAGAGCTTGGAAAAAAAGCAAAAACTTACATGGATCAGGGACTTTTAGTGCCGGATGAATTAACAGTTGATTTGGTAATTGACCGTGTTGCAAAAGAAGACTGCAAAAATGGATATATTCTGGACGGTTTCCCAAGAACCATTCCTCAGGCAGAATGCCTTGACGCAGCTCTCTCAAAAATGGGAGAAAAAATCGATTACGCTATCAATGTAGAAGTTCCGGACGAAAACATTGTAAAACGTATGTCAGGAAGACGTGCATGCTTAGGCTGCGGAGCTACATATCATGAGGAATTTAATGCACCTAAGACAGAAGGTGTATGCGACGCATGCGGTGAAAAGCTGGTATTAAGAGATGATGATAAAGAAGAAACTGTTTTAAAACGTCTTGGTGTTTACCATGATCAGACACAGCCTCTCATCGATTACTATGCAAAAGCAGGTGTCATGAAGGAAGTGGACGGTACAGTTGATTTGGAAGATGTTTTCCAAGCGATTGTAGATGTGTTAGGAGAGTAAAAATGTCAGTAACAATTAAAACTGCCAGAGAAATTGAATTAATGAGAGAGTCCGGAAGACTTCTGGAAAAAGTACATGATGAGCTGGGCGCATTTATTAAACCGGGAATTAGTACTCTGGATATTGACCGGTTAGGTGAAAAGCTGATTAGAAGTCTTGGTGGTATTCCTAATTTTCTTAACTATAATGGTTATCCGGCATCTATTTGTGTATCTGTAAATGATGAAGTGGTACATGGTATTCCGAATAAACACAGAATTCTTCAGGATGGAGATATTGTCAGTCTTGATGCAGGTCTGATTTATAACGGATATCATTCTGATGCGGCACGTACTTATGCGGTAGGCACGATTTCACCGGAAGCACAGAAGCTCATTGACGTAACAAGACAGAGCTTTTTCGAAGGAATAAAATATGCAAAAGCAGGCAATCATTTATATGATATTTCTGCTGCAATCGGCGGATACGCACAGAAATTCGGATATGGTGTTGTACGTGATTTAGTGGGACACGGTATCGGAACTCATTTGCATGAAGATCCGCAAATTCCTAACTTTCCTCAGAGACGCAGAGGAATAAGACTGGTTCCCGGCATGACACTGGCTATTGAGCCTATGATTAACATGGGACGTGCAGATGTGGCATGGCTGGATGATGATTGGACTGTTGTAACGCAGGACGGTTCATTATCTGCACATTATGAGAATACAATTCTTATCACAGACGGCGAGCCGGAAATTCTCACCCTGAGTAAATAGCAGGAGGGCTTATGAGAGAATTTGTAAGAGGTATGCTTGCCAGATCAAAGGCAGGGCATGATATCGGAAAGTTATATGTGGTAATGGACGTAGATACAGAGTATGTTTATTTGGCAGACGGGGTATCTCGAACTGTGGATAAAACAAAAAAGAAAAAAAGAAAACACATTCAGATTATCTATAAAATCCCTGCCCTTCTTCAAGAAGTTATGAGTGAAGGAAGGGAAATGCAGAACGAGCATATAAAAAAAGCCATTAAAGATTATGAAAATTATGAACTGGAGGTTTAATTTATGTCAAAGGCAGACGTTATTGAAGTAGAAGGAACAGTGTTGGAAAAATTACCTAACGCTATGTTTAAAGTAGAGCTGGAAAACAAACACGTGATTTTAGCTCATATCAGCGGAAAATTAAGAATGAATTTCATTCGTATTCTTCCGGGAGATAAAGTTACGATTGAAATGTCACCTTATGATTTAAGTAAGGGAAGAATTATCTGGAGAGATAAATAAGATAGAGAAGGAGCTGTTCTGTTGATGATGAAAAGGACAGCTTCTTTTTTTGCTGAAAAAATGGAAAAATCTTAAAAAAATACTTGCAATCTTGCTGCATAGGTGCTATTATATAAAGCGTACTTTTATGCTCAGAAAGGAGGAAGAACAGTGAAAGTTAGATCATCTGTAAAACCAATTTGCGAAAAGTGCAAGGTTATTAAAAGAAAGGGAAGCATCAGAATTATCTGTGAAAACCCAAAACACAAACAGCGTCAGGGCTAATTTCAAATATAAATGAAATATGACGATTAGTTTGTGAAAATTTTAGTGCGGCTGCAGTATGAACCGCTAGGGTGCGTTGTTCGTACTGATTAAATATAGTAATATTATCACGTTAACTGTTTTACCGAGAACAGGATAAAATATTGCTTAATACCGGTGTCCGCCAAATACCGGAAAGGCTGCGTAAAATCTATAATTATTTGCGGCTGGATGTATAGAACCCCGTCAGTTTTATATATCTCAATTAGGAACAATATTAACAGAAAAATGGAGGAACAAATACATGGCTCGTATAGCTGGTGTAGACTTACCAAGAGAAAAACGTGTTGAAATCGGATTGACTTATATCTACGGAATTGGTAGAGCAACTTCAAACCGTATTCTTGAAAAGGCAGGCGTAAATCCTGACACTCGTGTCAGAGACGTTACAGACGAAGAAGTAGGAAAAATCCGTGATGCTATCGAGGAATTACAGATTCCGGTAGAAGGTGATTTAAGAAGAGAAATCGCTTTAAACATCAAGAGACTTCAGGAAATCGGATGTTATAGAGGTATCCGTCATCGTAAAGGACTTCCTGTTCGTGGTCAGAAGACTAAAACAAATGCAAGAACAAGAAAAGGTCCTAAGAGAACTGTTGCTAACAAGAAAAAATAATAAGTAACAGCTTAAATTAAGAGAATTATTATTAAATTTGAATATTAGAGAAAGTAGGTTAGTTTAAAAATGGCTAAAGTTACAAAAAAAGTGACAAAAAAGCGTGTTAAGAAAAACGTTGAACGCGGACAGGCACATATCCAGTCTTCTTTCAATAACACAATCGTTACATTGACAGATGCTGAAGGAAATGCTTTATCATGGGCAAGTGCCGGTGGTCTGGGATTTAAAGGTTCAAGGAAATCTACTCCATACGCAGCTCAGATGGCTGCAGAAACAGCAGCAAAGGCAGCTGTTGTTCATGGTCTGAAGACTGTTGACGTTTTTGTAAAAGGACCTGGTTCAGGTAGAGAAGCAGCAATCCGTGCATTGGCAGCTTGTGGTATTGAGGTTACAAGTATTAAAGATGTAACACCAGTTCCACACAACGGTTGTCGTCCACCAAAACGTAGAAGAGTCTAATTAGGAGGTCAAAGAAACATGGCAGTAAATAGAGTACCAGTTCTGAAAAGATGTAGATCATTAGGTCTTGATCCTGTATATTTAGGAATTGACAAAAAATCTACTAGACAGTTAAAAAGAGCAAATAGAAAAATGTCTGAATACGGACTTCAGTTAAGAGAAAAACAGAAAGCTAAATTCATTTACGGCGTTCTGGAAAAACCTTTCCGTAACTACTACAAAAAAGCAGACCAGAAACCAGGACAGACAGGTGAAAATCTGATGATTATGCTGGAAACACGTCTGGATAACGTAGTATTCCGTATGGGACTTGCCAGAACAAGAAAAGAAGCAAGACAGATTGTTGACCACAAACATGTACTGGTTAATGGAAAACAGGTTAATATTCCATCTTACTTAGTAAAAGCTGGCGATGTTATTGAAATCAAAGAAAAATGCAAAGCTTCTCAGAGATATAAAGATATCCTTGAAGTAACCGGTGGACGTTTAGTTCCGGCTTGGTTAGATATCGATCAGGAAGCTTTAAAAGGTGAAGTAAAAGCACTTCCTACAAGAGAAGAAATCGACGTACCGGTTGATGAAGTGTTAATCGTCGAGTTATATTCTAAATAATTAAAAAGTGAAATTGTGCACGTAGCAAGGAGGGCTTTGCATGTTCGATTTTAACAAACCCAAAATTCAAATCACAGAAATGTCTGATGATAAGAGATATGGGAAATTCGTGGTAGAACCTCTGGAAAGAGGATATGGTATTACTTTAGGTAACTCTTTGAGAAGAATTATGCTGTCTTCTTTACCGGGTGCTGCAGTAAGCCAAGTGAAAATTGACGGTGTTCTTCACGAATTCAGTTCTATTCCAGGTGTAAAGGAAGATGTTACAGAAATCATCATGAACCTGAAAAATCTGGCAATTAAGAACGTAAGTGACAGCAATGAACCAAAAACTGCATACATTGAGTTTGAAGGTGAAGGTGTTGTGACCGGTGCTGATATTCAGGTAGATCAGGATTTGGAAATTTTAAATCCTGACTTGGTAATTGCTACTTTAAACGGTGGTGCGGACTGCAAATTCAATGCAGAGCTGACAATTACAAAGGGACGTGGATATGTAAGCGCAGATAAAGGAAAAACAGATGACATGCCAATTGGCATGATTGCAGTAGATTCAATCTATACACCGGTTGAACGTGTAAACATGGCCGTTGAAAATACCCGTGTAGGTCAGGTTACAGATTATGATAAACTGACATTGGATATTTACACAAACGGAACACTGGATGCAGACGAGGCAGTAAGTCTGGCTGCTAAGGTACTGAGCGAGCATTTAAGCCTCTTTATTGATCTTTCTGAAAGTGCAAAGACTGCAGAAGTCATGATTGAGAAAGAAGACAATGAAAAAGAAAAAGTTCTGGAAATGAATATTGATGAATTAGAATTATCTGTTCGTTCCTACAACTGCTTAAAACGTGCTGGTATCAATACAGTGGAAGAACTTTGCAACCGTACTTCTGAAGATATGATGAAGGTTCGTAATCTGGGACGTAAATCTTTAGAAGAAGTTTTAGCAAAATTAAAAGAATTAGGCTTACAGTTAAATCCAAGCGAGGAGTAAGCCTCTGATACAAATTTATGGAAGAAAAGCAATACGTCAGTAAGTCCGAAGAAGCATGGCGTATTGTTCCACAAATGGAGGAAAATCTAAAATGGCAAAATATAGAAAATTAGGCAGAACTGCTGACCAGAGAAAAGCTTTACTTAGAAATCAGGTAACAAACTTATTATACCATGGAAGAATTGTTACAACTGAAACAAAAGCAAAAGAAGTTCGTAAAATTGCTGATGGTTTAATCGCTATGGCAGTTCGTGAAAAAGACAACTTCGAAACAGTAACAATCACAGCAAAAGTTGCTCGTAAAGATGCTGAAGGCAAAAGAGTAAAAGAAGTTGTAGATGGTAAAAAAGTTACTGTATACGATGAAGTACAGAAAGAAATCAAGAAGGATGCTCCTTCCAGATTACATGCCAGAAGACAGATGTTAAAAGTTCTTTACCCAGTAAAAGAAGTTCCAACAGCTGCAGCTGGTAAAAAGAAAAACACAAAAGAAATCGACTTAACAGAAAAATTATTTACAGAAATCGCACCAAAATATGCAGATCGTAACGGTGGTTACACAAGAATTATCAAAATCGGACCACGTAAAGGTGATGCAGCGATGGAAGTTGTTCTGGAATTAGTATAATAACAGAAAACAGGCTGAGATGCAGAGATTGCGTCTCAGCCGTTCTTTATTTAAAATAGGAGGACTGTCGTATGGGAAAAAAAATGCTTTTTATATTTAATCCAAGGTCCGGAAAGGGCAGCATTAAAAACCGCCTTATGGATATTCTGGATATTTTTGTAAAGGGTGGATATGAAATTACGGTTCATCCTACACAAGCCTATATGGACGGACTAAAGGTAACAAAAAGAAAAGCGGGAGATTACGATATTGTAGTTGCAAGCGGCGGTGATGGAACCCTTGATGAAGTAGTTACCGGTATGCTTATAGGAGGACATCAAATTCCTATCGGTTATATTCCGGCAGGAAGCACCAATGATTTTGCAAACAGTCTGCACATATCCAAAAATATGTTGCAGGCGGCAACAGATATTGTGGAAGGAGTGCCGCATGCTTTTGACGTAGGTGGATTTAACGAAGATTATTTTGTGTATATTGCGGCTTTCGGGCTGTTTACAGACGTATCCTATGAGACAAATCAGGATATGAAAAATATACTGGGACATGCAGCCTACATATTAGAAGGAACACAGAGGCTTTTTAATATTAAATCTTACAACCTTCGTGTGAAAAGCGATGACGGAGAGCTTTCAGGAGAATTTATTTTCGGTATGATCAGTAATTCCACTTCCGTAGGCGGATTTAAGCGTCTCACAGGACCGGACGTTATGCTGGATGATGGTGTTTTTGAGGTGATGTTTATCCGAAGACCAAAGAACATTTTGGAATTAAATGAAATTATCGCATCTTTAGTGGGAACAAATGACTCAAAAATGATTGAAGTCTTTAAGACCACAGGGCTTACCATTGAATGTGAAGAAGAAATTTCATGGACACTTGACGGAGAGTTTGGAGGACTTCATAAAAACGTGACAATTAAAAATCTGAAACATGTCGTTCAGATTATGCTGGCAAAAAACGACCAAGTGCCTTTAATTAACCCTCCGGAGTAAGAGAAACCTTGTTGCTGATTTTGTCATATAATATTAAAACAGACAAAACAGGTGAGCAACAGGAATGGCAACGATAATAAAAGAAATATTGTTGATTTTTGTACTGACCACAGACTCTTTTGTGGTCAGTTTTGCTTATGGTATGAGAAAAGTAAAGATGCCCTTTAAAATTGTGGCGGGAATGAATATCATTATGAGTGGCCTATTGGGAATTTCTCTCCTTACGGGAAGCTTTCTTTCTGATTTTCTTCCAAAGGATGTGACTACTTGTCTGGGGGCAATTCTTCTTATCGGCATCGGTTTATACCGAATTTTAAGTTTTTTCTTTCAGAAAGAAGAAAACAAGGAAATTTATCAGGAACTTACAGCAGCAGAAGGCTTTACGCTGGCATTTTTACTTTCTTTGGACAGTCTTGCAGTGGGAGTGGGCGCAGGCTTAGTACAGTCAGGGCAGCTTTTCTTAGCTGCGGGAACTTTTATATGCGGAATTCTTATGATGGATCTGGGTTGGAGGCTGGGCTGCGTATTCCGTAACACCACACAAAAAGATTTGTCATGGGTGAGCGGGGTATGTCTTTTGCTTTTGGCAATGAGCTTTTTGTGGAAAAGATAAAAAATACTTGCAATATGACGGCTTTTGCGGTATCTTAAAAGCAGTTTTACGACTAAAATGGATTGGGGAGCAGTTAGATTGCAATGAGAGGAAGGAACGAAAGAATGAGCGAGTATATCGATGTATCAGAAATTTTTGGTGAGGACGTTTTTAATGATGTAGTGATGCAGCAGCGTCTTCCTAAGAAAGTATATAAAGATTTGAGGCAGACAATTCTCGAAGGAAAAGAATTATCTCTGGAAATGGCTGACGTCATTGCCCATGAGATGAAGGAATGGGCGATTGAAAAAGGTGCAACCCATTATACACACTGGTTTCAGCCGCTTACAGGAGTAACTGCCGAGAAACATGACTCATTTATTACAGCGCCCCTTCCAAACGGAAAGGTATTGATGAGCTTTTCCGGAAAAGAGTTGATAAAGGGAGAGCCGGACGCATCTTCTTTTCCGTCAGGAGGACTGCGTGCTACTTTTGAAGCACGAGGCTATACAGCATGGGACTGTACTTCTCCGGCTTTTGTGCGTCATGATGCGGCAGGAGCTACCTTATGTATTCCTACGGCATTTTGCTCTTATACAGGGGAAGCGCTGGATCAGAAGACACCGTTGCTGCGTTCCATGCAGGCAATCAATACACAGGCTCTTCGCTTAATCCGTTTGTTCGGCGATACGACTTCTAAGAAGGTTACGCCTTCCGTGGGTGCGGAACAGGAATATTTCTTAGTAAGTGATGAAAAATTCAGACAGAGAAAAGATTTGGTTTTTACAGGACGTACCTTATTCGGCGCTATGCCGCCAAAGGGACAGGAGCTGGATGACCATTATTTAGGCGCTATTCGTCAGAAGGTTTCTGCATATATGAAGCATGTCAATGAAGAGCTTTGGAGACTTGGAGTAACTTCTAAGACACAGCACAATGAAGCAGCTCCGGCACAGCATGAGTTAGCTCCGATTTATGCAGAGGCAAATGTGGAGGTTGACCATAATCAGATTGTTATGCAGACCTTAAAAAGAGTGGCTTCCCAGCACGGAATGAAGTGTCTTCTCCACGAAAAGCCTTTTGCAGGGGTAAATGGCTCAGGAAAGCACAACAACTGGTCTCTTACCACAGATACAGGTCATAATCTGTTAGAACCGGGAATTACACCTCATGACAATATTCAGTTCCTTCTTGTACTTAGCTGTATTTTGAAGGCAGTAGATGAGCATGCGGCTCTTTTAAGAGAGTCAGCGGCAGATGTGGGAAATGACCATCGTTTAGGAGCAAATGAAGCGCCGCCGGCAATTATTTCCGTATTTCTGGGAGACCAGCTTACCGATGTTATGAACCAGTTAATCACTACGGGTATGGCAAATCACAGTATCGGAATGGAAAAGCTGGAAACAGGTGTAAAGGCAATTCCTGAATTTATGCGTGACACAACGGACAGAAACAGAACCTCACCATTTGCTTTTACAGGAAATAAATTTGAATTCCGTATGGTGGGCTCCAGAGACTCTATTGCACCGGCGAATGTGGTGTTGAATACCATTGTAGCTCAGGCATTTAAAGAAGCCTGTGATGTTCTGGAAAGCGCAGAGGACTTTGACGTAGCGGTTCATGATTTAATGAAAAAGAACTTTACAGAGCATCAGCGCATTGTGTTTAACGGAAACGGCTATTCACAGGAATGGGTAGAGGAAGCCGAAAAGAGAGGACTTCCAAACCTCAGCTGTATGGTAGAGACCATCGAAACACTTACCAGCGAAAAGACCGTAGAGCTTTTTGAAGAATTCGGTGTCTTTACAAAAGCAGAATTAGAGTCAAGAAAAGAAATCAAATATGAAGCTTATGCAAAAGCAATTAACATTGAAGCAAGAACCATGCTGGATATTGCCGGAAAGCAGATTATTCCTACGGTGATTAAGTATACAAAACAGCTTGCAGACTCCATTAATGCAGTAGTTGCAGCAGGGATTTTAGAGGTGGAGGTACAGACTGATTTATTAAGCGAAACATCTGCACTTTTAAAAGAAACAAAAAATGCCTTAAATCATCTGAAAGAGGTAACAGAGTCAGCAGCGGCTATGGAGGACGGAAAAGAGAAAGCGTTCTATTATCGCCAGCAGGTAATTCCGGCTATGGAAGCATTGAGAAAACCGGTAGATGAGCTGGAAATGATTGTGGATAAAGAGATTTGGCCAATGCCGTCTTATGGTGATTTATTATTTGAAGTATAAAGGATAAGGGAGTTATTTCTACTAAGTGCGTATCGAGAACATTGATATATTTTACGCTTAGTGTAATAACTTCCTTTTATATATGTGGAAGGTTTGGGATTTCTCCGGCAAATGCAGGGGGAGATTGAGAGAGAAACGTAATGATTGAATAAGGAAAGATAGAAAGAGGAATTAGTGTATGAAGGAATTGGAGTTTTTAAGGGAACAGCAGGTGGATAAGGGACTGATAGAAGGTGTGGAGGAGTTTCGCTGTAAGTATTCTGTGGAGGACGGTGAGCAGGGCAGAGTAAGCTGTCCTGATATGTATTTTTATGGCAGGGAAGTGTTGGAAATGGGCATTGCAGCCCTTCTTCAGGGAGAAAATCTTCTGCTTACAGGAGCAAAAGCAACGGGAAAGAACGTTTTGGCAGAAAATCTGGCATGGATTTTCGGACGTCCTGTGTATAATGTATCTTTTCATGTGAATACAGACAGTGGTGATTTAATTGGCACAGATACTTTTGTGAATAATGAAGTACAGCTTCGCAAAGGAAGTATTTATCGATGTGCTCAGTATGGCGGCTTTGGAATTTTAGACGAAATCAATATGGCAAAAAATGATGCGGTATCTGTACTTCATGCGTCTTTAGATTACAGAAGAAGCATTGATGTTCCGGGATATGACAAAATCGATATGCACGAAGCAGCCAGATTTATCGGAACTATGAATTATGGATATGCAGGAACAAAAGAGTTAAATGAAGCCCTTGTTTCCCGTTTTATGGTAATTGATATGCCGCCGCAGGATGAGGATACACTGGACTACATTTTATCTTCCAGATTTCCGGCATTAAAAGAAAATGCAAAGAAGCAGTGGATTGGGCTTTTTATGGATTTACAATTAAAGGCACAAAACGGTGAAATCAGTACAAAAGCGCTGGACCTTCGAGGGATTTTAGGGGCATTAAAGACCATACAAAGAGGATTAAAACCAAGGCTTGCGGTACAGATTGGCGTGGTAAATAAGTGCTTTGATATTTTTGAAAAAGAAATTGTACAGGATGTTGTGCTTACCAGAATTCCTGATACATGGACGCCGCAGGATGTGTTTGAGAAGTAGAGGTTATTATGGAAGAATTTGAACTGGAAAACAGAATAAAAAATCTGATGTGGACGGTCAGCGGTGATTATTCTCTGGAATTTAAGCCTGATTTAGCGGCTTTTGCAAAATCTAAATATGTTGCGCTGTATGATGGAATTAAGCAGGGCGCTTTTGCACGATATTTTAACAGAGAGGAATATTCGCTTTATCTGGTGAAAAAGATTTACCTTCATGCAATGGAAGCGCCGCTTATGGATTTGGCACAGCTTTGCATTGAATTTGCGGTTTCCGGGAAGATTATAGCAGAGAGGGAAGGTGTTTCCAATATCCGAAGACGTGCCTGTGAGGACATTCTGGATATGGATTTTCATAAATTAACGGGAAATCCGGCAGGAAAGCTGAAAATAGCTCTGTTTCGTGAAATTTTAAACGGAAAGGGAGCGGTAGAAGCAAGACAGCGTCACTTTATGGACATGGTACAGGAGCTTTCCGAGGCACAGGATACCATGGAGCTTATTCAGACAACGGACAAGCTGTACAATGAGCTGATTGACCCCTATTTTGAGCGTAATCAGGGAGATTTAGAAAAAGTTCTGTCTGTAACCTTGGAGAAACTGGCAGAATTTTCGTGGGAAGACTTTCTGGAAGAAGAGGCGTTGGAAAGCACACTGGAAACCTATCTGGATAAGGTTACGGAAAATATGACAAACCTGGATACCAGAGAGACAGAAACAAAAGAGGAGCAGGAGAAAAATACAGAGGAAACCACTAAACGGATTTTAGTGGTGGATGAAAAAGCGCTGGAAAAGATGTATTCCTATGTGGAGAGAAACTACGGAAAGACTTATCTTACAGAGGGTGAGGAAAAGAAAATCAATGCTCTTGTGTGTCGGGGTATACACAGCGACTGCAGCCTTTATTTTACAAAAGGAATTTTAAAAGAGCCGGTGATGCGGAATTATCAGTACGAGTATGCCAGAAAACAAAGAAGCAAGAACCTTTATGAATATCATGATAATCACAGAGTGGTTAAAAATAATATTCGTCTTCTCACCGATATGCTGAAAAAGACTCTTACCATGAGAGAGGAAAAAGAGGAAATTTTGGCAGACAGAGGAACTCTGCTTCCTAAAAGACTGTGGCGTATTGGGAGAACGGGAAATGTGCAGGTTTTTAAACGGGAGCTTTACGAAGACAGCAGTAGCTTCGTGGTAGATGTTTTAATTGATGCCAGCGGTTCTCAGCGCTCCAGACAGGGACAGGTTGCCATTCAGGCATATATTTTAAGCGAGGCGTTAAGCAACGTGGGTATTCCCCACAGAGTAACCAGCTTCTGTACTTTTTGGGATTATACGGTGCTGCATAATTTTCGGGATTATGACGCAGACAGAACAGAAAACAGCAATATTTTTGAATATGTGACTTCTTCCAACAACAGAGACGGACTTGCTGTTAAGGCGGTGGAATATGATTTGCTGCAAAGGGAAGAGGAGCATAAAATTCTGATTGTGTTAAGTGACGGAAAGCCTTATGATGTTATTTTAAATCGGCCCAATGCCAGAAATCCAAAGCCTTATCACGGGGATTACGCTATAAAGGATACGGGATTTGCAGTGCGGAAGCTTCGCAATCAGGGAGTCTGTGTCTTGGGCGTTTTTGCAGGAGAGGAAAAGGACTTACAGGCGGAGAAAAAGATTTTTGGCAAGGATTTTGCCTATATACGGGATATTTCCGGATTTTCTCCTGTGGTAGGCCGATATCTGATAAAGCAATTAGAAAAAAACACTTGATAATTAAAAAAACTTCTGCTATATTAGTATAATATGTTTAAAAATACTTATATTCGGGATAAATCCCCAGAGGATAGTAATGAGCGAAAAAATAGAAATTATGGGAATTTCTGTTGAGAAGTGTTATGCAGAGGATGTTATGGAAAGCATTAACCAGCAGTGGTATCAGGAAACGCTGGCTACTTACGGAGTGCTTACCATGAACCTCTTGCTGGCAGCTCAGCAGGATGAAGAATTAAAAGAGTATATAGAAACGCTGGATAAAGCAGTGGCAGATGAGCCCGAAATCGTAAAGGCAGCAGGACTTGAGGACAAGGAATGGGAAAATGATATTTCGGAGCATGGCTTTTTCGGAACGGTATTCTGGCTGCTGAATCATTATAAGAACGAAATTTTTCTTTTAGGAGAAAACGAAGAGGACACAGAAAAATTATATGGATATCTTCAGGAAAAATATCCGGATATTGTCATACTTGGCAAGGACTTTCTCATGGGCGATGAGGACGACCAGGTGGACAAGGTGATTAACGAAATCAATATGTGGAACCCTCAGGCAGTTCTAAGCTGTTCCAGAGTATATGATTTGGAGCGGTTTGTAAAAAGACATCGAAAAAAAATCAATACAAAGCTCTGGTTCAGTCTGGGAAGCTGCCTTGATATTTTCCGTGAGGGAGGCAAAAAACCAAGCTGGCTCAACCGCTTTATGGAAAAGAACAATTTCAAAAAAATGGTATCAAAGTACAATGAGGACATGGAGAAAATGTGAATAAATTGTTACATTTTTGAAAAAAAGATGTAATATATTGCATTTTCTCTTTCCTTTTTTTTGATTTTGTATTAGTATATATAGTAGGGTTTTTATGGGAGATGTAACACCGAAATAACTATATGATGAAAGAAGGAGAAAACATGATATCAAATCAGATACTGCAAAATACACTGGATGGTTTAAAAGGAATATCCAGAAGTGATTTTTGTGTAACAGATATGGAAGGAAAGGTTTTAGCAACTACTTTTTCCGGCAGCGTATGCGGACAGGAGGAAGTAAGCGCATTTGCCAATTCTCAGGCAGACAGTCAGGTGGTAAAAGGAAATCAGTATTTTAAAATATATGATGACCATCAGTTAGAATATGTTTTGGTCGTAAGCAGCGCAGGGGACGATGTTTATACATTGGGAAAGCTGGTTGTATTCCAAATTCAGGGCTTGCTTACCGCATATAAGGAGAGATTTAATAAGGATAACTTTATTAAAAATCTTTTGTTGGACAATCTGCTTTTGGTAGATATCCATAATCGTGCAAAAAAGCTTCACATTGAGGTAGATGTACGCAGGGTTGTATATATACTGGAGAGCAGTCAGGACAAGGACTACGGTTCTCTGGAAAATATCAAAAAACTTCTGGGAGGAAAAACCGGAGATTTTGTCACAGCGGTAGACGAGAAAAATATTATTATTGTCAAGGAATTAGCTCCGTCTGACGGATATCCCCAGTTGGAAAAGACAGCCAACAATATTCTGGCTGCTCTGGGCGTGGAGAAAGACGGTACAACACATATTGCTTATGGAACCATTGTAAAAGAATTGAAAGAGGTTTCACGCTCTTATAAGGAAGCAAAGATGGCTCTTGATGTAGGCAAGATTTTCTTTGGGGAGAGAGATGTAATTGCGTACAGTTCTCTGGGAATTGGAAGACTTATTTATCAGCTTCCTATCCCTCTTTGCAAAATGTTTATTCGGGAAATTTTTGATACACATTCTCCCGATGATTTTGATGAGGAGATGCTTACTACAATTAACAAATTCTTTGAAAACAGCTTGAATGTTTCAGAAACCTCCAGACAGCTTTACATTCACAGAAATACGCTGGTATATCGTCTGGATAAGCTTCAGAAAAGCACAGGACTTGACCTGAGAGTTTTTGAAGATGCAATTACCTTTAAAATTGCATTGATGGTAGTAAAGTATATGAAGTACATGGAAACACTTGATTACTAAGGAACAGAAAAACAGGAGGTTATTATGATTGATTTAAAAAACGTGAGTAAATCATACAGCAAGGGCCAGCCGGCCATTGACAACATGACACTTCACGTGGATAAGGGTGAATTCGTATTTATCGTAGGAAACAGCGGTTCCGGAAAATCAACTCTTATCAAACTGCTGTTAAAGGAACTGGATCCTACAAGCGGAACGATTACAGTAAACGGACAGGTTCTCAATAAACTGAAACGCAGAAAAGTAGCGAAATACCGCAGGGGAATTGGTGTTGTATTTCAGGATTTTCGTCTTTTAAAGGATAGAAATGTATATGAAAACGTAGCTTTTGCTCAGCGTGTTATTCAGCGCCCGACTCGTATTATTAAAAAACGAGTACCGGAAATGCTCACATTAGTAGGGTTAGCAGAAAAGTATAAATCAAAGCCTGACCAGCTCTCTGGTGGAGAACAGCAGAGAGTTGCCCTCGCAAGAGCGTTGGTAAACAGACCGAGTATCCTGCTGGCGGATGAGCCCACAGGAAACTTGGATCCTAAGAACTCCTTTGAAATTATGAAGCTCTTAGAGGAAATCAACGAAAGAGGCACAACGGTTTTGGTGGTTACACATAACAGAGAAATCGTAAATGCGTTTAAAAAGCGTGTAATTACCATGAAGAAAGGCGTCATTGTAAGTGATGAACAAGAAGGTGAATATCTGAATGAGAATTAGTACGATTGCTTATGTATTAAAACAGGGATTTAAAAATATCTGGAGAAACCTGCGATTTTCTCTGGCGTCCATTGCAACTATGTCAGCATGTATCTTTTTATTCGGTTTGTTCCTTTCCATTATTATGAACTTCCGCTATATTGTAGATACTGCGGAGGAAGGCGTGGCAGTTGTCGTATATTTTGATAAAGGTATTAAACAGGAAGAAATTGACCAAATCGGAGCGGATATTAAGAAACAGCCGGAGGTTGCTGACGTAAAATATATTTCTGCAGACGTAGCTTGGGATGAATTCAGTGAAGTATACTTAGGCGGAGATGAAGATATGGCAGAAGGATTTAAGGATCAGGATAATCCGCTGGCAAACTCCGCACGCTTTGATGTATATCTGAAGGAAGTGGAAAGTCAGGCAGACCTTGTAAAGCACATTGAAGGTCTGGAGGGCGTTCGAGAAGTAAAACAGTCAAAAGAAGCGGCAGATATGTTGTCTACTTTTAATAAACTGGTGGGATACGTATCCATTGTCATTATTTTAATTCTTCTGGTAGTGGCATTCTTCCTTATCAATAATACCATTACAATGGGTATTTCCATCCGTCAGGAAGAAATTGGTATTATGAAGCTCATCGGAGCAACAGACTTTTTCGTCAGAGTGCCGTTTATCATTGAAGGTATCCTTTTAGGTACTATCGGTGCGGCGCTTCCAATGGGTATTTTATACATGATTTATGAAAAAGCAGTAGAATATGTAATTACCAGATTTAATATTCTGGGTGGATTTCTTCAATTTCTGGATGTTTGGGAAGTATTCCGTTTCTTACTGCCGGTCGGCGTAGGACTGGGTATTGGCATCGGTTTAATCGGAAGTATTGTTTCCCTTAGAAAGCACTTGAAGGTATAAGACAGGGAGAGACGCATGAAATTAAAGAACAAGAAAACTGCAATGCTGCTGGCAGGCTGTCTGGCAATTTCCAATGTACTTTCCGTATCGGCAGCAAATGAAACGGAAGTCAATAAGAAGAAAACAGAGCTGGAAAGTCAGATAGAAGATAAAGAACAGCAGGTAAGCTCTTTGCAGCAGCAGAAGGACAATGTGCTGTCCGCTATTAAGAAATTAGATGAAAAGTATGCCAAAGCACAGGAAAATCTGGATACTTTAACAGGACAGATTGAAGATAAGAATGCTGAAATCGAAAAAAACAGTGCAGAGCTGGAAAAAGCAAAAGAAAAAGAAGCAATCCAGTATGAAGATATGAAAAAGAGAATACAATATCTTTATGAGGCAGGAAATATTTCAATGATTTCTGTTATTCTGGGAGCAGATGATTTTGCAGAGGCTTTGAGCCGAACAGAAAATTTCAGACAGCTTACTTCTTATGACCGAAAACAATTAGAAGAATATAAAAAGACCTGTAAGAAAATCGAAAATCTGGAAAAGGACTTAAAGAAAGAAAAGTCAGACTTAGAAGAATACAAACAATCTGCTGAGGAAGAAAAGAGTAATATCGAAACTTCTATCAGCAAAAAGCAGGAAGAAATTACAAAGTTTGAAGCGGGTATTGACGCTGCGGTAATGGAACAGTCTGACTTAGAGGGTGAACTGGCAATTCAGAATGAGATTTTGAAGCAGATGAAAGAGGAAGTGCAAAGCGCAGGAGGACAGGAAAGCTCTTCTCCTTCCAATGAAAGCACAAACTCTGATGCAAATAAGACAGAGCAGCCAGAGTCAAAACCGGAAGCAAAGCCGGAAGAGAAACCGAATACACAGCCGGAGACAAAGCCGGAGGAAAAACCGGATAACAGTCAGTCTGAGAACAGTGGTTCTCCACAGTTTACATGGCCTTGTCCGTCTTCTCATAATGTAACCAGTCCTTTTGGAGACAGAAATTCACCTACTGCGGGAGCTTCCAGCAACCATAAAGGAATTGATATCGGAGCAAGCAGCGGTTCTCCTATTGTAGCCGCAGCAGCAGGTACGGTAACAGTTTCTACATATTCAGAGTCAGCAGGAAACTATGTAACCATAGACCACGGAAATGGTTTTCATACAGTCTATATGCACGCATCTGCACGTTATGTAAAGGTCGGACAGAAGGTAAGCGCCGGTCAGCAGATTGCGGCAGTAGGTTCAACAGGATATTCAACAGGACCGCATCTTCATTTCGGTGTTATGAAAAATGGAGTATATGTAAATCCTATGAATTATTTATAAGATAAAGGGGGCTGTAAATGCAGTCCTCTTTCTTCATTTCATAGGAAATTGCACTGTTACGCAATCTATTTATCCAAAATGGCATTTTAAGGAGCAGAAAAATGGAAAGAAAAAAGTTTATAAAAGGTTTTCTTTTAGGAATTGTACTGACACTTGTTGTAGGCGGTGCAGGATTAAAAATTTATGATTATGCACAGGAAAAAAGTGCAGAAGACAAAGCTGTAAATCAGGATTTTGTGGAAAAAGCAAAGGTACTGGAAAAAATTATTGATGATGAATTTACCGGTGAGATTGACAAAGATTTTATGGAAACCGGTATGTATAAGGGAATGATGGCAAGCCTTGGAGACCCTTATTCCGCATATTATACAAAAGAGGAATATGAGGAATTAAATACAGAGACAACAGGTCTGTATAAAGGTATCGGCGTTGTGATGCAGATGGACATGGAAACCGGTATGGTAAAGCTGGTAAGATGCTATGAGGGAGCTCCGGGGGCAAAGGCAGGACTTTTGCCGGATGATATTTTGCTCAAGGTAAATAATGAAGACATTGCTGGCATGGAGCTTTCAGAAGTGGTGGAAAAAGTAAAGACCTCAGAAGGCGAAGTTGCACATTTGACAGTGGCAAGAGAAGGAGAAAATGATTATCTGGAATTTGACGTTCCTTTGGAGGAAGTAAATATTCCTGTTGTGGAGCATAAGATGCTGGAGGACAATGTAGGCTATATTCTGTTGTATGAATTTACGGAGCAGACGGAAAGCCAGTATTTAGAAGCCTTTGAAGATTTAAAAAATCAGGGAATGGAACGTCTTATTGTAGACGTAAGAAATAATCCGGGGGGACTTTTAACATCGGTATGCAATATTTTAAATGATATTTTACCGGAAGGATTGATTGTATATACAGAGGACAAAGACGGAAAGAGAGAAGAAGTTCATTCAGACGGAAAAAGTGAATTGGATATTCCGCTGGTAGTTCTTGTAAATGGAAACAGCGCCAGTGCATCTGAAATCTTTGCAGGAGCAATACAGGATTATGGCGTGGGAACGATTGTGGGAACCACAACTTTTGGAAAGGGAATTGTACAGAGTCTTATTCCTCTTACAGACGGAAGCGCAGTAAAGACCACTACTGCAAAATATTACACTCCAAATGGAAGATGTATTCATGGTACAGGAATTCAGCCGGATATCGAAGCAGAACTGGCAGAAGAATTACAAAAGAAGACAGTGCTTACTTATGAAGAGGATACACAGCTTCAAAAGGCAGTAGAAGCAGTAAAAGAAATAGAAAAGTAAGAGAGGAGAAGAAGCTTATGACAGAGAGAGAACGCATGGATAAAGGGATTTTATACGATCCCGGAGATGAAGAAATTTTAGCAGAACAATTTCCATACTTGGATGAATTAAAAGAATTTAATGAAGTGCCCTCCGGTGAAGTGGAAAAAAGGGAAGAAATGATGAAAAAAATGTTTGCCGAATGTGGTGATAATTGCTATATTCAACCGCCGTTTTTTGCAAATTGGAGCGGACATCATATATACATGGGAAAAAACGTGTATGCCAATTTTAATCTGACAGTAGTAGATGACGGAGACGTTTTCATTGGTGACTATGTAATGATTGGACCAAATGTTACTATTGTCACTGCCGCACATCCCATAAAACCGGATTTAAGACGCAGAGGCATACAATTTAATCGTCCGGTTCACATTGAAAATAATGTATGGATTGGGGCAGGTGCAATTATTTTACCCGGTGTTACTATCGGAGAAAATTCTGTTATCGGAGCGGGAAGCATTGTGACAAAAGATATTCCTGCCAATGTAGTGGCTGTTGGAAATCCTTGCAGGGTGATACGGGAAATCGGAGAAAGAGACAACGAATATTTTTATAAAGATTTAAAAATAGATATTGAATAGAAAAGCTTAAAAATAATATAGCCTGAACTTACAATGTATGAAAGTTGTAAGTTCAGGCTATATTACTTTTAAGATACTAAATAAAATAAGGAGCAGAAGAATGGAACGAACAGAAAACAGTGCATTTGGAATGAAAGATAAAATCGGGTATATGTTCGGTGATTTCGGAAATGATTTTACCTTTCTTTTTGCCAGTGTCTTTTTAATGGTGTTTTATACAAAAGTATTGGGTATCAGCGCCGGTATGGTAGGTACGTTATTTTTAGTTGCCCGATGTGTGGATGCCTTTACCGACATTACCATGGGAAGGATTGTAGACAAAGAGAAGCCTTCCAAAGACGGCAGATTTCGTCCGTGGATTTTAAGAATGTGCGGTCCGGTAGCTCTTGCCAGTTTTTTGATGTATCAAGGCGGAATGAAGGATGCTCCGCAAGGACTGAAAATTGTGTACATGTTTGTAACGTATATTTTATGGGGAAGTATCTTTTATACAGCCATCAATATTCCCTATGGTTCTATGGCGTCTGTACTGAGTCCTGATGCAGATGACAGAGCGTCTCTTTCTACATTTCGAAGCGTAGGCGCTGTGCTGGCGCAGTTAATTGTAGGAGTAGGAGCGCCTCTGCTGGTATATACCACAGATGCAGTGGGAAATCAGGTAGTAAATGAGAAACGCTTTACCCTTGTTGCAGGAGTATTTTCCGTTGCTGCAATTATTTGTTACCTGTTGTGTTATTTCATGACCACGGAACGTGTAAAAGTGCAGACAAAGGAAACACAGGAAAAAGCAGGTTTTGGACAGACGGCAAAAGACCTTCTTTCTAACAGGGCGCTTCTGGGGATTATTCTGGCTGCGCTGCTTTTATTGGTAGCACAGATTATGACACAGTCGATCAACCAATATCTTTTTATTGATTATTTTAAAAACAAAGAAGCGCTTTCTGTCATGACTTTGGCAGGCGTTCTGCCTTCTCTTGCTTTAGCGCCTTTTGCAGTACCTGTTTCCAAAAGGTTCGGAAAAAAGGAAATCGGAATTTTCGGTTGTCTGTGCAGTGCAATTTCCTGTTTCCTGCTATTTTTTCTTCACACAAAATCAGCAGCCCTTTATATTGGCATTAACATTCTGGGATTTTTGGGATTTGGAATTTTTAACTTGATTTTATGGGCGTTTATTACAGATGTGATTGATGATCAGGAAGTGCGGACAGGAAAAAGAGAGGATGGTACGATTTATGCGGCTTATTCTTTTGCAAGAAAAATCGGACAGGCATTTGCCGGAGGCTTGGGCGGTTATGCGCTGGGAATAATCGGATTTAATTCAGCGAAGACCATACAGACGCAGGAGGTTTTGGACGGAATTTATAATATCGCAACATTGCTTCCCGGAATTCTTTATCTGGGAGTCGCCCTTAGCCTGCTGTTTCTTTATCCATTGAACAAAAAGCGGGTGGAGGAGAATATAACGGCATTGAAATTAAGAAGAGAACAGGAGAGTGCAGGATGAGACAGGTAATCAATATCAATGAAAAATGGGCGTTTACAAAAGATACAGATGAAATTCCGAAAGAAATGCCAAAAAGGTGGTGCTGGGTACATTTGCCCCATACATGGAATAATATAGACGGACAGGACGGGAACAACGACTATTATCGTGGGACGGGATATTATGCCAAGATGATTAAGAGAGCAGAACTTCCAAAGGCAGATAAATATTTTCTGGAAATTCTGGGAGCGAATTCTTCTGCAGACGTATATATAGACGGAGAAAAACTGGCACATCATGACGGAGGTTATTCTACATGGCGTGTGGATATTACCAAGGCATTAAAAGAGGAAAGTCTTTTGGTAATTACTGTGGATAACAGCCAAAATGACAGGGTTTATCCTCAAATGGCTGATTTTACCTTTTATGGCGGTTTGTACCGTGATGTGAATATTATAGGAGTTTCAGCTGCTCATTTTGATTTGGAATACTGTGGGGGAGAGGGACTTCAGGTCACGCCTGTCCTTCAAGGGAATGATGCAGAGATTACCATAGAGACATGGATTACAGAAAAAAAGGAAGGACAAAGCCTTGTATATAAAATTCGTGACAGGCAGGGGAAGCTTGTGGCAGAAAAGAGATGTTTCGCAGCAGACAGAAAAATTCAGATGAAAATAAATAATGTTCATCGTTGGAACGGACGAAAAGACCCTTATCTTTATTATGCAGAGGTTGAGCTGACAGAGAACGGTAAGATTTTGGACAATGTATATACCAGATTTGGCTGCCGTACTTTTGAAATTCATCCGGAAAAAGGTTTTCTGTTAAATGGGGAAAGCTATCCACTAAGGGGTGTATCAAGACATCAGGACAGATGGGGGATTGGGAATGCCCTTTTGCCAAAGCACCATAAAGAAGATATGGATTTAATTTGTGAGCTGGGGGCAACAACCATACGGCTTGCTCATTATCAGCACGACCAGTATTTTTACGATTTATGTGATGAGAGAGGTATGGTAGTGTGGGCGGAAATTCCGTATATATCGGCTCATTTACCAAATGGTGGGGAAAATACGGTTTCCCAGATGAAAGAGCTGATAATACAGAATTATCACCATCCTTCTATTGTAGTATGGGGGCTTTCTAACGAAATCACCATGCAGGATGCCAATGAGGAGGATTTACTGGAAAATCATAAAATTTTAAATGATTTGTGCCATGAAATGGACAGTACAAGACTGACAACAATGGCGGTAGTATCTATGTGTGACATTCATCATCCTTATATTCAAATTCTGGATGTGGTTTCTTATAACCATTATTTCGGCTGGTACGGAGGAGATGTGTCCATGAATGGACCGTGGCTGGATAACTTCCATAAGGAATTTCCTCAAATTCCCATTGGTGTCAGTGAGTATGGCTGTGAAGCATTAAACTGGCATACCTCAGAGCCACAGCAGGGCGATTATACGGAGGAATATCAGGCATATTACCATGAAGAACTGATTAAGCAGCTTTTTACAAGACCATATTTATGGGCAACTCATGTGTGGAATATGTTTGATTTCGGGGCAGATGCCAGAAATGAAGGCGGCGAAAACGGGCAAAACCATAAGGGACTTGTTACTTTTGACAGGAAATATAAAAAAGATGCGTTCTATGCGTATAAAGCGTGGCTTTCTCATGAACCCTTTGTACACATTTGCGGAAAACGTTATGTAAACAGAGTAGAAGAGAAGACTAAGATAACCGTATACTCGAATTTTCCGGAAGTCACCTTGTACCTAAACGGACAGGAATATGAAAAACAGGTCAGTGACGAGCATTTCTTTTATTTTACTGTTCCCAATAAAGGAGAAACCATTATCACTGCAAAAGCAGGGGCATGCAAAGATCAAAGCTTCATTCGAAAGACAGAAAAGTTTGACGAAGCGTATCGCTTAAAGGAAAAGGGCGCTGTGTTAAACTGGTTTGATATTGAAGAAGCTCCGGGATATTATTCTTTAAATGATAAAGTCTCTGAAATTTTAAAATCTAAGCAGGGAAAAGCTTTGTTTGAGCATATTTTAGGAACGCTTTTAAACAGGAATGTGGAAACGCAGGATGAAACAGCAAAGAAAAAAGCAGAGGATATGATGCAAATGCTGGGCAGCTTTACTGTGCTTAGAATGATAAATACCATGGGTGCTATTGGGGAAAAAATGACAAAGGAACAGCTTTTAGAACTGAACAGCCGATTAAATCAAATCCAGAGAGAAAATTAAATAAAACTAAATTATAGGGAAATCACTTGACAGTTGTAAGGACTATGTGCACAATGAAAGCAAGCAGCTTGAGGAATAAGTTCCAATCGGGAGTGTACATAGGATGATGTTACGAAAAAGAGAAAGAGACGAGGAAGTTTTAGACTTTGAGAGCAGAAGGCAGCAACGCAGGAAGAAAAGAATAAGACAGCGCAGGCGCAGAATTTTTCTGTTTTTGTTTTCTGTTCTTACGGTGCTGTTAGTCTTTTTTCTTGTAAATAAAGTGAAAAATAAAATTGAAGAACACAGACTTTTAAAAGCCAGAAATGAGTCGTTTGTAGGAGCGCCGCCTTTTGATGTAGATTTAATCGAGCCAAACGAGTATTCCAGACCGGGGACGCCTTTAGAAAAAATAAAAGGAATTGTTGTGCATTATACAGCAAATCCGGGAAGTACGGCGAAGAACAACAGAGACTATTTTGACGGATTAAAGGAAAGTCATGAAACAAAAGTCAGCAGCCATTTTGTTGTGGGGATTGACGGGGAAATTGTTCAGTGTGTTCCAAGCACAGAGATAGCGTATGCTTCAAATTCCAGAAACGATGACACCCTGTCCATTGAGTGCTGTCATGTAGACGAAACCGGAGAATTTACCGATGCTACTTATCTGTCTCTTGTTCGTTTGACAGGCTGGCTTTGTTATCGGTTTAACCTTACAGAAGAAGATGTAATCCGCCATTATGATGTGACAGGAAAGATATGTCCGAAATATTATGTGGAAAATCCAAAACAGTGGGAAAAGTTTAAAAAAGATGTGAAAGCACAGATAAAAGAAGTAGAAAAAGAAGTAAAAGAAAGCGAAAAATAGGGAACTGAAGCTGCCACGATAAGTGCAGTCACAGTTCCTTTTTTTCCAGCATATACTGAGCGTAAAAATTATAAATATTCACATTTAGTCCAGATTTAATTTCTTTGTGAGAATGTATCGACTTCCCATAAAGAAGATGACGGAAAAGAGAATATTCCATACAAGGGTGAAAATCATCAGTCTGCTGCTGTAAACAGAGAGATTATCCTGTGTGAGATTTGCCTGCATAAATGGGCTTAATCCGGGAACAATAAAAGTTATCATAGTATTGAGAAAACTCAGAACAATATTCAAGCCAAAGAAAGAGAGAATAGTTCCCAGAATTTTATGGCTTTTAAAGAGATTTCCCAAGCACATGGCGAACAGAAGCAACAGGGTATAAAAACCGAAATACTGTGCTAATCCTGCGAAAAGGGTAATGACTTCTTCTAACCAATTTGTAAAACCAAAGCTTCCGAATAGCGTTCCAAAGAAGGTGGAAGCGCCTTTTAAAATTTCCGGTAAAGTATCTTTATAAGTGATTAAAGTAAAGACAGAAATCGTAACACAGATGAAATCAATGATACTCCATGTCCAGATAACAAACACCTTTGACCAAAGAATCTGAGTGGGCTTAACCGGAAGGGTGTGGGTTAAATAGCCTTCATCGGAAAAAAGATTTTTCTGAATACGGACAGCTAAATACACAACCGTTGCAAGGACAATGGCTAAAATAAATAGAATAAATCCTATAATATAAAAAGCACCGGCAATTCCCCAAAGTCTGGAAGCCTCCAAAGAGACGAAAGCCTGAGCTCTTTCAGCGATAAAAATTCCAATACGTCCTATGACAGTATAGACAATCAGCACAGCATGTAAAATCACCAGCAGTAAGGAAACGGATTTTAAATCGTATTTATATAATTTTTTTAACATTTGAATACCTCCCTAAATAAAGAGTCCACGGATTTTCCCTGATTAAAACGAATGTTATCTACGCTGTCACACAGACGTATCTGACCGTTTTGAATAAACACTACATCATCTAAAATGTTTTCTACATCGGAAATTAGATGTGTAGAAATAATAATAGTTGCATTTTCATCATAATTATTCAGTATAGTAGAGAGAATATAATCTCTGGCAGCAGGATCTACACCGGCAATGGGCTCGTCCAGACAATAGAGACTGGCTCTGCGACTCATAACAAGGATGAGCTGGATTTTTTCTTTTGTTCCTTTTGACATGGTGCGTAAACGATCTGTGGGATTGATGTTCAGATGCTTTAACATATCGTAAGCACGGCTTCTGTCAAAATTGCTGTAAAAATCAGCAAAGTAGTTAATGATTTCGGAAACCCGCATGTGCATGGAGAGATAAGTACGCTCAGGAAGATAAGAAACTATTTTCTTCGTTTCTATTCCGGGAGTATGACCGTCTACAAAAATAGAGCCTTCTGTGGGAACAAGAAGTCCGTTTAATAATTTAATCAATGTGGTCTTTCCGCTCCCGTTTGGTCCTAAAAGTCCAATAATCTTGCCACGTTCCAAGGAAAGATTTATTTTATTAAGAGCAATTTTATTGTCGTAACATTTTGTGAGATTGCGACATTCTAAAATAGGGTTCATCATTTGTCCTCCTTAATCTGAATTTTTTCAATAAGCTGGATAATGGTTTGTTTGCTATATCCCAGATGTTCCATTTTCAGAAGGAACTCTTTTACCTGCTGGGATGCAATTTGTGTTTTTACTTGTTCAATCATAGCTAAATCTTCCGTAACAAATCGTCCGCTGGTTCTCTGGCTGTATAAAAGTCCCGTATGCTCCAATTCGGAAAGAGCTTTCTGCATGGTGTTGGGATTAACGCCGGCAGTTTGAGCCAATTCTCGAACAGAGGGGAGCTTTGAACCGGGAGCATAAGTTCCTGATATAATATCAGAGGTAATGTGCTCCATAATCTGAGTGTAAATAGGATACTCAGGATTTAAGTTCCAAGACATTTGTAGGCACCTCCTTTAAATGTGATAAATTGTACTATTGTATTGTTTGATTAGTACAATAATACAAAGGTTGTAAGAATTTGTCAATAGAAATTTTAGAAAATAATCATTGCATTTCAAAATTTATATGTTACAATATTGTTACATAGAGATTAAAGGTGAGAATATGAATTTATACGAAGCTATTTTTTTAAGAAAGTCTGTACGAAATTATGAAATGGAAGCAATATCTCTTGAAATATTGCAGGAGATACAGGAGTTTTATACGCAGATTGAAGGATTAAATCCCGGTATTCGTACGGAGATTTCAATTATTGACAATACAAAAGGACAAAACAAAAGAATGCACTTTCTGGGAGTAAAAGCGCCCTATTATATTGCGTTTTACTCAGAGGAAAAAGATTTGGCACAGATGAACGCCGGCTATATTATGGAGCAGCTTGCTTTGTTTTTGTGTACCAAAGGTCTGGGAACATGCTTTTTAGGAAGCGTAAAGCCAAAACTGGGCAATCCTCATAGAGGCGATTTAAAATTTATGATTACTATGGCATTTGGAAAAAGCAAGGGCAGCTATACCAGAAAACCGGTAGATGCAAAACGTATGGAGTTAAAGGAACTTTGTGTTTATAAGGAAGTGCCGAGACAGTGGATGAAACAGCTTTTAGAAGCGGCACGGCTTGCACCTTCCAGCTATAACAGCCAGCCGTGGAGGTTTGTGGTATATGATAACCGTATTCATGTGTTTGCAAAGAAGCATAATCTAAACCATTTGGGGAAATACGAGGAGATGAACTTCGGAGTGATGTTTTCTCATCTGATGGTGGTAGCAGAGGAGCTTTGGCTGGATGTGGATTTAATCCGATTGGAAGATATTACCCATAAGAATTTTCCGAATAATCAATATGTGCTCAGCGCAATTTTGCGTACCTGAGAAAAAATAAAAAAAGTTTTAAAAAAAGTATTGACAGATATGGAAACATATAGTATATTATATTTCGTGTTTGAGAGATATTTCAACACGATATGCGCGAGTGGCTCAGTTGGTGGAGCGCGACCTTGCCAAGGTCGAGGCCGCGGGTTCGAGTCCCGTCTCGCGCTTTTTTATTTCTTGAAAAAATAAGAAAAACGCAGGACATTTTTTAGGAAGTGTCTTGCGTTTTTTGTGTTAAACTTTTTTCAGCATAGAAGCATATTTTTCCTGTTCAGCTTTTGGTATTTTCAGCAGAAGCATAGCCTGCTCTGCATTTATTTTCAGAGAGTCCATGAGATTTTGAAGTGCTTGAAAAGTAGCCTTTTCAATGCCTCTTTCTTCTACACCTTTACTAAGGTTACACATCAGAGATACCTCCTTTTCTAAATTTTGCGTCATTTTTATGTTGAAATCATCATGAAGAATTTCCTCTTTTTCATCGGGTGTTTTTTTGGAACATAGCAGGACGTCTAAAAGCTTTAAAACACCGGTATAATTTTGGCTGTTTGAATTGCCTAAGCAAATTAAAATAGTAGATAGTAAGTCATAATGTTCCGGTGCTTCAGAAAAGTGTCCTGGGGGTTGTTTTTTCTGTAATAGAGTATTCTGTAATTGTATTTTCCCATTTTTTTGGTGGATTTGGACAAATCCAAATACTGTATACTCTTTTAATATTCTCATAGTGGGAAGCAGTAAATTCTGTCCCGTATTGTGCGGAAATCATACGACTGCAATAGTATATGCCACGTTTTAAAAGAGGATACCCGGGATATAGAAATCGTTTTGTGCTTCTATGTTGAGAATTAAACGGATAAAATCTTTGGATTTCGGTGCTGTCGCCAGAAATCGTATGTCGTATGTAACAGTACCTTCGGTAATGGTTTTATCTTCTGTGCTTAGACCTTTAATCATGGAGTTGGTAACGATATTCGTTTCATCTGGTGTAACGGGAACCTTTGCGATTTGAGGTTCACCCTCGATGTAATTGTCCATAATTTCTTGAATACTGCAATTTCGGTATTCTTTTAGACAATTCTTCATAATCCATGCAAGAATAACCTTGTCTGAAAGAAGACGCTTGCAAGCGGCATCATAATCAGCATGGCTTCTCGCTGTATGAAGTGTTTTGGATAACGTTGTTCCGACCTCCAATAAATCACCACCTTGCTTGTCTTACAATCAGTATAAGACAGCCCATATAGAAATACAAGGGGAAAACAGAAAAATAGAATGACGGATAACTGTGAGAATGATATAATTTTCAATAACAAAAACAGGAGGTTGTGATTATGGAATATAGAAAATTTCAAAATAAAATCATTGTGAGAATGGATAAGGGCGAGGAAATTTTAGAAAAAGTCCGTGAGGTAGCGGAGAAAGAAAAGATTAAATTGGCAGACATCAGCGCACTGGGAGCGGTCAGTGAATTTACAGTGGGTGTGTTTGATACAGAGGCAAAAGAATATCATGCCAATGAATTTAAAGGAAGCTTTGAAATAGTTTCTTTAACAGGGACAATCAATACTATGAATGATGAATTCTACTGCCATCTTCACATGAGTGCAGGAAATGAAAAAGGGCAGGTGTTTGGGGGACATTTAAACAAAGCAATTATCAGCGCCACATGTGAAATGGTTATTACGTTAATAGAGGGCAGAGTAGACAGACGATTTGAGGAAAAAGTGGGATTAAATCTGTTTCAATTTCAGTAAATGTGGAAATATTTTTAAAACTGTGATACAATACTTGAACAAAGAAACTCAAGGCTAAGGAGGTAGTTGCTTTATGAAAATGATTTTTGCGATTGTACGAAAAGAAGATGAGGGATTTGTAATAGAGCGATTAAATAAAGAGAAAATCAGTGTGACAAAGCTTTCCAGTACAGGTGGATTTTTACGTAAAGGAAACGCCACATTGATGATTGGTACAGAGGATGAACAGGTAGATACGGTACTTCAGATTATTAAAGAAGAATGTTCCAGACGTCAGGAGGTCATGATGAACCCTGCTTATTCTGCCGGCACAAAAGGTCCTGTTATGGGATATGCAGCTCCGCCGGTAACCATTGAAGTAGGCGGTGCAACGGTATTTATTGTAAATGTAGAGCAGTTTATTAAATTATAGAGAAAAATAGAATAGGCATAGGAGAAAATAATATGTTAGAAATCGGTACAAAGGCGCCGGATTTTTCATTGCCGGACCAGAACGGAGAAATTCATAGTCTGGAAGAATATAAAGGAAAAAAAGTAATTTTATATTTTTATCCAAGAGACAATACCGCAGGCTGTACAACGCAGGCTTGTGGTTTTGCCGAGCGATATCCTCAGTTCTTAGAAAAAAACGCTGTGGTTTTAGGGGTAAGCAAGGACAGTGTTGCTTCACATAAAAAATTTGAGGAAAAGTATGAGCTTCCTTTTACATTGTTATCTGATACGGAATTATCCTGTATTCAGGCTTATGATGTATGGAAAGAGAAAAATAATTACGGAAAGAAGACTATGGGTGTGGTTCACACCACCTATTTAATTGACGAGCAGGGAATAATCGTAAAAGCTTTCGGAAAAGTAAAAGCAGCAGATAATCCTGCACAGATGTTAGAGGAATTATAGGATTATTTATGAAGATTATTATTTCACCGGCAAAGAAAATGAATGTAGATACAGACTGTCTGCCGATACAGGGGCTGCCAAAGTTTTTACCGGAGGCAGAAAGCTTATGTGAGAAAATCAGGGGATATACTTACGAGGAGCAGAAAGCATTGTGGAAATGCAATGACAAAATCGCAAGACTAAACGCAGAGCGTTTTCGTGATATGAATTTGAAGACAGGTCTTACACCGGCAATCCTGTCCTACGAGGGCTTGCAGTATCAGCACATAGCGCCACAGGTTTTCACAGAAAAAGAGCTGACCTATATTCAGGAGCATTTGTGTATTTTATCGGGATTTTACGGGGTGTTAAAGCCTTTTGACGGAGTGACACCTTATCGTTTGGAAATGGGAACCAAGCTGGAAACAGAAGGGTGCAAAGATTTATATGAGTTCTGGGGAGATAAGTTGTATCAAGAAGTAATAAAGGACGACGGAATTGTCATTAATCTGGCATCTAAAGAATACTCTCAAAGCATTTCCAAATATATTTTGCCAAAGGAGCGCTTCATTACGGTAGAATTTGGAGAAGTTCATAATGGAAAGGTAAAGCAGAAAGGGACTTTTTCAAAGATGGCGAGAGGCGAGATGGTTCGTTATATGGCGGAAAATCAGATAGAAGATATTGAAAAAATAAAAGAGTTTCATGTTATGGGACTGCAGTATGCAGAAGAATTTTCCGATGAAAATAAAATTGTATTTACTGTATAAAAAACAGGGCTATTGCATCAAGTGCATATCGAGAATATTTATCTATTTTACGCTCAGTTTGCGCTCACTTTGAGCTTGTAATCTCAAAGCGTGCTCAACAAATTCACTAAAAATAGATAAATATTCCGAAACTCTACTTAATGCAATAGTCCTGTTTTGTGTAATATAAGAGGATACTATTCAATTACATAAATCCAGTCCTTCGGAGCTTCAATAGTTCCCATCTGAATTCCTGTAAGTGTGTCGTATAATTGTTTTGTAACTTCACCCATGGTTTCCATGCCGCTTGGGAAACAGATTTCTTTTCCGTGGTCTACGATTTTGCCCTACCGGAGAGATTACAGCGGCAGTTCCGCAAAGACCGCACTCTGCAAAGTCCTGAAGCTCATCCAGATAAACTTCTCTTTCTTCTGCTTCCAGTCCCAGATAATCTTTTGCAACCTGTAAAAGGGAACGGCGTGTAATAGAAGGAAGAATACTGTTGGATTTCGGTGTGACTACTTTTTTGTCCTTTGTGATAAAGATAAAGTTTGCACCACCGGTTTCTTCTACTTTTGTTCTTGTTGCTGCATCTAAGTATAGGTTTTCATCATAACCTTCTTTATGTGCATCTACAATAGCATGCATACTCATGGCATAGTTCAGTCCTGCTTTAATGTGTCCTGTTCCACAAGGAGCAGCTCTGTCAAAATCGCTGACTCTTAAAGTGAGTGGCTTTACACCACCTTTAAAGTAGGGGCCTACCGGTGTGGTAAATACACGGAACTGATATTCATCTGCTGGTTTTACGCCGATAACAGGATTTGCTCCAAACATATATGGTCGGATATACAGAGAAGCACCGGAACCATAAGGAGGAACAAAAGCAGAATTTGCTTTTACTGTTTTAGCCACTGCATCGAGAAATCTTTCAGCAGGAAATGGCGGCATTTCCAGTCGGTTTGCTGAGTCCACCATACGCTGGGCATTTAAGTCAGGGCGGAAGGTTACTATCTTTCCATCCTTTGTGGTATATGCTTTTAAGCCCTTCAAAGACAGTCTGGGCATATTGCAGCACACCTGCACATTCATTAATAACTACATTGGCATCTGTTGTCAAAGTGCCTTCGTCCCATTTCCCCTCTTTGAAATTGGATACATAACGGTAGTCTGTCTGCATATAACCAAATCCAAGATTTTTCCAATCAATATTCTTTTTATCCATTTTCATCCTCCATTCTGCTGCATAGCTGAGCGAAAACAGCTTTTATGTAATTTTTTAACATTATAAAACTTTAACGTGTGAATTGCAAGAGATGTTCCGTTGCTTTTTTACAATCTTTCATATATAATTTAAGGAAACAGTAATCACAGGTTGGTAAATTGGACTGTTAGAATAGGGAGTGAATGACATGCCGGTGAATGATTGGAATAATCTGGGGAGAGATGTAAAGGACATTGTGCAGCACGCAATTAACAGCGGAGATTTCAGTGCGCTAAACAGAGACTTAGGTGCGACTCTTGACAGCGCCCTTGGAAATGTTGCACAGAGTATGAAAAGAGCGGGAAATGCTTACAGCAATAAGTATAGTTACAGACCCTTTTGGGGGCTATCGAAGTCCTTCTCAAAAGGAACGAATGAAGGAAGCCAGAGAAGAATTTGCCTTATTTGTCAATACAAACGGAGCAAAGGCATTGGGACTTCTTTTTACAACATTGGGAATTGCCCTTACTATTATGTTTGGCGTAACAGCGGGAATATTGGGGATTTTATCTCTTTTTATAGGAAGCATTGCTTCTAAAATCGGTACGGTAATGATGATTTTCCTGCCGGCTATGGGACTTAGCGCTATTATGGGTATCTGCGGAAACCGTTTGCGAAAGAAAATTAAAAGATTTCGTTCTTATGTAAAAACTTTAAACGGAAAACCTTATGCAAATGTAAAGGATTTGGCAAAAAGCGTCAGAAAATCAGAAAAGTTTGTACGTAAGGATTTAAAGAAAATGATTGACAAACGAATGTTTTTGGAAGGTCATCTGGATAAAAACGGCGTGTGTTTTATGGCGACAGACGATGCTTATGAGCAGTATTTAGAGACAGAACGAAACATGGAGGAAAGAAAAGCAGAAGAAGCAAGAAGACCGAAAACACAGCTTTCCGAGGATGTGCAAAAGGTTATTGAGGAGGGCAATCGTTATATCGAAGAAATCAGAAGAAGCAACGATGCCATTCCCGGGAGTGGAGATTTCCAATAAAATGTATCATCTGGAAAATGTAATCCGGAGAATTTTCCAGAGGGTAGAAAAGCATCCGGAGCTTATCAACGATTTACATAAGTTTATGGATTATTATCTTCCGACTACCATGAAGCTTTTGAATGCTTATGAGGAATTGGATAAGCAGGATATGCAGGGAGAAAATATTAAAACAGCAAAATCAGAAATCGAAAATACATTAGATACCATTAACGTTGCTTTTGAAAATCTGCTGGACAGCTTTTATAAAGAAACCGCATGGGACGTATCATCGGATATATCTGTTTTAAAGACCATGTTTGCCCAGGAGGGACTGACAGAAAAAAATAATTTTCAGGGAAAGGATAATTAAATTATGAGTGATGAATTAAAAGATTTTACAGTGACACCCTACCCTTACCTTTGAGCCTTTGCAGGAACAGGCTCCTGTGGCAGAGGTGAAGAAAGAAGAACCGGCAAAGCCTGAGATGGACGACAGTATTTTATCTGAGGAAGAAAGAAAAATCGTAGATGATTTTGCACGTCAGATTGACATTCGAAATTCAGCGGCAATTTTGCAGTACGGAGCAGGAACACAGAAGAAAATGGCTGATTTTTCAGAGGATGCTCTTGAAAAGGTGCGCACAAAGGATTTAGGCGAAGTAGGGGATTTGCTGGAAAATGTGGTGACAGAATTAAAGAATTTCGATGCGGAAGAAGAACGCAAAGGAATTATGGGCTTTTTCAAAAAGGGTGCAAATAAACTGGAAGCCATGAAGAACAAATATTCCAAAGCAGAAGCAAATGTAAATAAAATTGTGGAAACTTTGGAAAAACATCAGATACAGCTGATGAAGGATGCGGCAATTATGGATAAAATGTACGCATTAAATTTAAACTATTTTAAAGAGCTGTCTATGTATATTTTGGCCGGAAAGAAGAAATTGGAAGAAATCCGTTCCACAGAGCTGCCTCAGCTTATGGCAAAAGCACAGGCAAGCGGTCTTCCGGAGGATGCGCAGGCTGCAAAGGATTTGGACTCTCTGTGCGAACGTTTTGAAAAGAAAATTCATGATTTGGAGCTGACACGTATGATTGCCGTACAGACAGCGCCGCAAATCCGTCTGGTACAGGGAAATGATACGTTAATGGCAGAAAAAATCCAGTCTACCATTGTCAATACCATTCCTCTTTGGAAAAGTCAGATGGTAATTGCTCTTGGCGTGGCACATTCCACAGAGGCCGCAAAGGCGCAGAGAGAAGTAACAGATATGACAAATGCTCTTTTACAGAAGAATGCTCAGACTTTAAAAATGGCTACCATAGAAGCTGCAAAAGAGTCTGAAAGAGGAATTGTAGATATTGAAACATTACAGAAAACAAACGAGTCCTTAATCAGCACCTTTGATGAAGTTATGAATATTCAGCGGGAAGGCAGAGAAAAGAGACGTGCAGCAGAGGCAGAAATGTATCGTCTGGAAGGTGAATTGAAACAGAAACTTTTACAGATTAATCATTAATTGGAGGTGTCTTTATGTATCGTGAGCATACAAAGGTTGTGCAGATTGGGGATAAGAAAATCGGTGGGGGAAATCCCATTTTAATACAGTCCATGACCAATACAAGAACAGAAGATGTAGAGGCAACCGTACAGCAGATATTGGCGCTGGAGGCAGCAGGATGTGAGATTGTTAGATGTACCGTGCCTACCTTAGAGGCAGCAGAGGCATTAAAAGAGATTAAAAAAAGAATTCACATTCCGCTGGTGGCAGACATTCATTTTGACTATAAAATGGCCATTGCCGCTATGGAAAACGGAGCGGATAAAATTCGTATTAATCCGGGAAATATCGGCAGCATTGACAAAATAAAAGCAGTGGTAGACGTTGCAAAAGAGAGAAATATTCCTATTCGTGTAGGTGTAAACAGTGGTTCTTTGGAGAAAGAGCTGGTGGAAAAATATCACGGTGTCACTGCTGAAGGACTGGTAGAAAGTGCCCTTGATAAAGTGAGAATTATTGAAGATTTAGGGTATGATAATCTTGTAATCAGCATTAAATCCTCTGATGTAATGATGTGTGTAAAGGCACATGAATTGCTGGCAGAACAGACCAATTATCCCCTGCATGTAGGGCATTACGGAGGCAGGGACTTTATATTCCGGAAATATTAAATCAGCCGTAGGGTTTGGGGATTATCTTATATCAGGGAATTGGAGATACTATTCGTGTGTCCCTGACCGGCGACCCGGTAGAGGAAATCAAATCAGCAAAGAGAATTTTAAAGACCTTAAATCTCAAAAAAGGCGGAATTGAAGTGGTATCCTGTCCAACCTGCGGAAGAACGAAGATTGATTTAATCGGACTGGCAAATCAGGTGGAAACTATGGTGCAGGAATTTCCCTCTGGATATTAAGGTTGCCGTTATGGGCTGTGTAGTAAATGGTCCCGGAGAAGCAAAAGAAGCAGATATCGGCATTGCGGGAGGTAAGGGAGAAGGTCTTCTGATTAAAAAAGGAGAAATCGTGAAAAAAGTTCCTGAGGCAGAGCTTTTATCTGTGCTTCGGGAAGAACTTGAAAACTGGAAATAAGTATGGAGGCATTGTTTCATGGAGAAAGAATTTCTGGATGTGTTTCGAAATCTGGAAGTAGGTGAGGAGCTTCGTGCGCTTTTAAAGGAAGTGGCGGTTACGAAGATTGCCGTTAATCCGCAGAAGGACCGTATCCGAATTTATATCCGCAGCCGCCAATGGATACATAAAAAGTATATTTATACCTTGGAAAGAGCAGTTTCGCAACAGTGCTTTCCGGGGGTGAGCATGGAGGTAAAGGTGCTGGAAAGGTTTACCCTTTCCAGTCAGTATACCCCTCAGTTATTCTTTGAGGCGTACCAATCGTCCATGGCTCTGGAGCTTAAAAATTACAGCATTCTGGTCTTTAATATGTTCCGGAATGCTGTAATTACGTTTCCACAGACAGACACCATGCACGTACTTTTGCAATCCACAGTGCTGGCAAAAAGCAAAGAAGATGAACTGGTACAATACATAGAAAAAATTTTTTGCGAAAGATGTGAGTTTTCTTTAAAAGTAGAGACAGAGTATGAGGAAATAAAGGAAAGCAAATTCCGTAAAAACAGCGATATCCGCATTGCACAGGAAGCGGCTCATATTGTAGAAATGTCCTCTCTCGGAAAAGAAAAAGAGGAGCTTGAGAAAGTAAAAGAAGAACCGAAGAAAGCTTCTGCAAAACCAAAGGAAAAAGAGAATACAAAGACAGAGAAGAAAGAAGCGCCTGCAAAACGTGGATTTTCCGACTTTAAACGCAGTGTAAAACGCTCCGACAACCCTGATGTGCTGTATGGAAGGGACTTTGATGACGAAGTAATTCCACTGGAAAACGTACAGACAGAAATGGGCGAGGTCTGTGTTCGAGGAAAAATTATGTCCTTGGAAAAGAGGGAAATCCGAAACGAAAAGACCATCATTATCTTTTCTATTACCGATTTTACAGACTCCATTACCGTAAAAATGTTTGCCAGAAACGATCAGGTAGAGGAGATTACAGAAGGCGTTAAGGAAAAAGCGTTTGTAAAGCTGAAGGGAATTACCACCATTGACCGATATGACAGTGAACTTACCATAGGTTCTGTGGTGGGAATTAAGAAGATTGCCCAGCTTTGAAAACAGCCGTTCCGATAATTATCCGGAAAAACGTGTGGAACTTCATTGCCATACAAAAATGAGCGATATGGATGGCGTGTCTGATGCAAAAGCCCTGATTAAACGTGCTTATGAATGGGGGACATAAAGCCATTGCCATTACCGATCATGGAGTGGTACAGGCATTTCCTGAGGCGAACCATTGCTTTGACTCATGGGGAGGCGTCGTTCCTCCAGAGGCGGATTTCAAGGTGATTTATGGTGTGGAAGCTTACCTTGTAGATGATTTAAAAGGAATTGTGCAAAACAGCAAAGGGCAGAGCTTACATGCGCCTTATGTTGTATTTGATATAGAAACCACAGGATTTTCCGCTTTAAAAGATAAGATTATTGAAATCGGTGCGGTGAAGGTGGAAAACGGAAGAATTACAGAGCGCTTTTCAGAATTTGTAAATCCTCAAATTCCCATACCTTTCCGTATTGAGGAGCTGACCAGCATTAACGACAATATGGTGGCAGATGCGCCTACCATTGATGTTATTTTGCCTAAATTTGAAAAATTCTGTGAGGGCTGTGTTATGGTAGCACATAATGCAGAGTTTGATATGAGCTTTATCCGGAAGAATTATGAGGATTTAGGTATTGAAAGAGAAGATACGGTAGTAGATACTGTGGGGATGGCAAGATTTCTCCTGCCCCAGCTTAACCGTTTTAAACTGGATACGGTAGCAAAGGCAGTGGGAGTTTCCCTTGGAGCATCACCACAGAGCAGTAGACGATGCTTCCTGTACAGCCGACATTTTTGTGAAATTTATTGAAATGTGTGCAGAAAGGGATATTTTCAATCTGGATGAGCTGAATGAAAAGGGGAACGGTTTCCGTTCATTCTATACAGAAAATGCCTACTTATCATGCCATTATTCTGGCAAAAAATGATGTGGGAAGAGTAAATCTGTATCATTTGATTTCAGACTCCCATTTGATTTATTACCATAGACGTCCCCGTATTCCCAAAGAGCCTGTTTTTGAAATATCAGGAGGGACTTCTTATCGGCTCTGCCTGCGAAGCAGGAGAGCTTTATCAGGCTGTTTTGAATGGAAGACCGGAGCAGGAAATTGCCCGTCTGGTGAATTTCTATGATTATCTGGAAATCCAGCCTCTTGGCAACAACGCCTTTATGTTAAAGAATGAAGACCGCTCGGATATTACCTCATGGGAAGACTTGCAGGAAATCAATAAGAAGATTGTAAAACTGGGCGAGGCATTTAATAAGCCAGTTGTGGGAACTTGTGATGTGCATTTTTTAGACCCCGAGGATGAGGTGTATCGAAGGATTATTATGGCAGGAAAAGGCTTTGATGATGCGGACGACCAAGCGCCTTTATATCTTCGTACAACAGAGGAAATGCTAAAGGAATTTTCTTATCTGGGAAGGGAAAAAGCAGAGGAAATCGTCATTACCAACCCCAATAAAATCGCAGATATGGTAGAGAAAATATCGCCTATTCACAAGGGAAAATGTCCTCCTGTTATTGAAAATTCCGATGCTATGTTAAGGGAAATCTGTTACAGTAAAGCCCATGAAATCTACGGAGAAAACCTGCCGGAAATGGTAGAAGCACGCTTGGAAAGAGAACTAAATTCCATTATTTCCAATGGGTATGCCGTTATGTATATGATTGCCCAGAAGCTGGTTTGGAAAAGTAACAGTGACGGATATTTGGTAGGTTCCCGTGGTTCTGTTGGTTCTTCCTTTGCAGCCACCATGTCGGGAATTACAGAGGTAAATCCTCTAAGTCCGCATTACTATTGTGCAAAATGTCACTACGCAGATTTCGACTCAGAGGAGGTGCGGGCATATTCGGGAAGGGCAGGGTGCGATATGCCGGATAAGAAATGTCCCGTATGCGGAGAGCCTCTGGTCAAAGAAGGATTTGACATTCCTTTTGAAACCTTCCTTGGGTTTAAAGGGGATAAAGAGCCTGATATTGACTTGAACTTTTCCGGTGATTATCAGGGAAAGGCGCACCGCTATGTAGAGGTTATTTTCGGTGCAGGACAGACGTTTAAGGCGGGAACCATCGGTACTCTGGCAGAGAAAACAGCTTTTGGCTATGTAAAGAACTATTATGAAGAACGTGGTCAGAGAAAGCGTTATTGCGAAATCAACAGAATTGTGCAGGGCTGTACAGGGGTAAGACGTACCACAGGACAGCATCCGGGAGGAATTATTGTACTTCCTATCGGTTGGGATATTGAGGAATTTACGCCCGGTTCAGCACCCGGCAAATGATATGAACAGCGATATTATTACTACGCATTTTGATTATCACTCCATTGACTCCAACCTTTTGAAACTGGATATTCTGGGGCACGATGATCCTACCATGATTCGTATGCTGGAAGACCTTACCGGTATCAACGCCAGAGAAATTCCGTTGGACTCAAAAGAGGTTATGTCCCTTATTTAAAAATACAGATGCACTGGGAATTACACCCGGATGATATTCGAGGCTGTCCTTTGGGCTGTCTTGGCATTCCGGAGTTTGGTACAGATTTTGCCATGCAGATGTTAATTGATGCCAATCCCACTTCTTTTTCTGACTTAGTTCGTATTTCCGGTCTGTCTCACGGAACAGACGTGTGGCTGGGAAACGCACAGGATTTGATTAAATCAGGAACGGCAACCATTACTACCTGTATCTGTACACGAGACGATATTATGATTTATCTGATTAACAAGGGCTTGGAGCACGGACAGGCATTTACCATTATGGAGAGCGTGCGAAAGGGTAAGGGATTAAAGCCGGAATGGATTGAAGAAATGAAGAAACATGATGTTCCGGACTGGTATATTGAGTCCTGTAAAAAGATTAAATATATGTTCCCGAAAGCCCATGCGGCAGCGTATGTTATGATGGGCTGGCGAATTGCTTACTGCAAAATTTTTCATCCCGCTGGCATATTATGCAGCTTATTTCAGTATTCGTGCAACGGCGTTTTCTTATGAGCTGATGTGTCAGGGAAAAGAAAAGCTGGAATATTTTATGGACGATTATGAGAAGCGAAAGGATACATTGAGCAAAAAAGAGCAGGATACTTACAAAGATATGCGAATTGTGCAGGAGATGTATGCCAGAGGCTTTGACTTTGTTCCCATTGATATTTATAAGGCAAATGCACATACATTCCAGATTATAGACGGAAAGCTGATGCCTGCGTTGGATACCATAGAAGGTCTGGGAGACAGGGCAGCGGATGCTGTGGTGGCGGCGGCAGAGGAAGGAAACTTTTTGTCATTGGACGATTTCAGAAATCGAACAAAGGTTACATCATCTACCATTGATTTGATGAATGATTTGGGATTATTTGGAAAATTGCCTAAGTCTAATCAGATGTCATTGTTTGATTATCAATAAGTAAAATACAGCATTCCACTGATAAATGCGGATATTTTCTTGTTTTTCTGCGCCGCTTATGGATAGTTTGTACGCCAAACTCGTGCTTACGCACTCAAACACGGCTTCCAAACTATCACTATGCTCGAAAAACTGCGAAAATATTCCGATTATTTCTCAGTGGAATGCTGTTTTGTATTTAATTAAAAAGGCTGTTACATTGGCAATATTAGGAGTTTTTCTCCTGTTTTTGATGTAGCAACTTATTTTTAAATACGAAAATATAATAATAATTTGAAATAAAGAAAACTACTCTATTAACCAAAACCAGAATATGGATACATTTTATTAGATTTGTCAGATAAAATGTATCCATATTCTCGCTATAAGCAAATATTACATTGTTTTTTCATAAAGACTGAAATAAACATTCTTGTCCAGTCTTAAATAAATACTATATAAAATCATCAAAAATAAACCGATTACCGCTATAATTATCCATACAGTACGGAACGGATAATAGTCGATCAGTGTTCCTATTACATAGTTACTTAAAACTCCGATTAATCCGGCGAAGCTGTTGGTAATACTTAATACTCTGCCACGATGTGTGTCCGGTATTCTCTTTGTAAGGTAAGGTGTTTTTGATATAGAGCCGAATATTTCGCCTATGGTAAAGAGTATCATCCCCACAATCGCAATGATAAAATAATGATTTAAAAAGATAAAAAAGGCAAGTCCCAATGACTCTAATAGCTGTCCAAAATACATAATTCGGATATCGATTACTCCGGAAAGCTTTTGGGTGAATATCGGCGTGCCTATTACCACAACAACGGCATTGATGCTTGTTAAAATTCCAAATTTAAAAGCTCCTGAACCACGAAAGACTTCCTCCAGATGTAAAGGCATCAAAAAGCTAAATTGATTATAAATCAGTGCAGCTATACCGGAAATAACAAATAGCAGAAAAAATAATTTTCGTTCAGAAAAAACCTTGAATATTGAGCCGGTTTCACCTTTCTCATATTCGTTCATTGTTTTAGTATCCTGATTATTAGCTTTTACATTCTTAATAAAAACCAATAGCAGCAACGTACTGCTTATATCTGCCAGACCGTTAATGAAAAAAGACAGGCTGAGATAATTATTAAATAAAATACCGCCGATAGTCGGAGCTAAAACCAATCCTAAATTCATTGAAAGATAATTCAGGGAATAGGCTCTTTCTCTATCCTTGTAGGTTGTCAAGTCAGCAATCAGGGCATCATAAGCCGGCTGTTCCATTGCTTGAAATAAAGAAGCAATCGCTAATAAATACAGCGTTGTCATGGACATTGGCAATACAGCGCAGACGAAATAGAGGCTATTTCCGATTAAGTCAAAGGTAACGATGATATGCTTTTTATTATATTTGTCAGCCATCTTACCTCCCAGCAAGTAAAACGGTCCCATAAACATAGAAAACATCATCATATACAGACCAATCGTCTGTCCGTTCAGTCCCAGTTTTTCACTCATGATTAAGGTAAGCATGGGCCATATTAAAGCCCCCATACTTGTCATGACTTTACCAAAAGCCAATACATAGATTTCTCTTGGCAAATGGCTGTACATTGAAAAATGTTTTTTTAGAAATCCCATAGGCATTATTTCCTTTACGTTCTGACAATATTTGCAAGTACCATGTAAAAAAAAGAGTTGTCGCATTAAGTGCATCTCAAGAATATCTATACATTTTATGCTCGACAAATTTGCTAAAAGTGTATAAATATTTATGAAATACTTAATGTGACAACTCCGGGCATAAAAAATTAGAATTTCTCTCCTGAGAGTAATTCGTAAGCTTCTACATATTTTTCAACAGTTTTGTCAATGACTTCTTCCGGCAGAAGGAAATCGCTTTCCGGATTTGCTTTCAGCCAGTCACGAACGTACTGTTTGTCAAAGGAAGGCTGTCCCTGTCCAGGTTTATAGCCTTCTAACGGCCAAAATCTGGAGCTGTCCGGTGTAAGCATTTCATCGCCCAGAACCACGTCTCCGTTTTCGTCTAAACCAAATTCAAATTTTGTATCTGCAATAATAATGTTTTTTGTAAGTGCGTATTCTGCACATTTTTTATACAGTGCGATTGTGTAATCACGGATTTTTTCTGCGTATTCCTGTCCACGTCCCGGATATAATTTCTCTAAAGTTTCAACAGTATCTTCAAAGGAAACATGTTCATCGTGGTCGCCGATTTCCGCTTTTGTAGTTGGTGTGTAAATCGGTTCAGGCAGTTTATCGGACTCCTGTAATCCCTCCGGAAGCTTAATGCCGCATACAGTACCGTTTTTCTGGTAGCTTTCCCAGCCGCTTCCTGTAATATATCCACGCACGATGCACTCAACAGGGAGCATTTCCAGTTTTTGGCAAAGCATGGTATGTCCTTCGAATTCCGGCTGCTGGAAGAACTCCGGCATATCCTTTACATTTGTAGAAATCATGTGGTTTGGAACAATATCCTTTGTAAAATCAAACCAGAATTTTGACATCTTTGTAAGGACAACACCTTTATTTGTAACTGTGTTTTTGAGAATGTAGTCAAATGCGGAAATTCTGTCTGTTGCATAAATAACTAATTCCTCTCCAATGTCATAAACCTGACGTACTTTTCCTTCTTTAAATGGTTTGTACTCCTGCATGTGTTTTCACCTTTCCTCTTATATAATTATAGTTTGAAACGCTTTTATTGTAACAAATTTTTGGAAAAAAGAAATAGTATTTCCAAAAAAAGTATAAAATCTTTTAAACTTCGCCAAGAACTTCAGAAAGAGCTTGCAAAAGTTCATTGTTTTTTTCGGGACTCATCATACAGAAACGGATGAAGGAATTGTCCAGAAACGGGAAAGTGGAGCAGTCACGTATCATAAGTCCTCTGCGGATGCAGTAATCAAAAACCTGCTCGGAGGTAACGTCTTCCTTTAAAATTTTTACCAGAAGGAAGTTGGAACAGGAAGGATAGACCTTTACGCTTTTCCATGAAGACAAGGCGTTGAAAAGCCGTTCTCTTTCTCCGGAAATCAAAGCTCTTGTTTTGTCAATGTACTCTTTATCGGAAAACATAATACAGCCTGCGATTTCTGCCAGACTGTTGATGGTCCACGGATTTTTCTTTGTGTTGATATATTTTAAAAGGTCCGGATTTCCTGTTACCGCATAGCCCAGACGCAGACCGGGAGCTGCAAAAAATTTAGAAATTCCCCGCAGGACAATGAGATTATTATAATTGTTGGTAAGAGGAATGGAAGAAATTTTACTGTCCAAAGGGGCAAATTCCTCGTAAGTTTCATCTACCATAACACAAGTTCCGTATTGCATACAGGTGTCTAAGATTTTTCGCATATCCTTTCTGGTAATAGCGGTGGAGGTAGGATTATTAGGGTTACAAAGTACCAGTAAATCAATGCTGTCGTTTAAGTGTGAACAAAAATCAGAAATATTGATTTGGAAATTATCTTCTTCCAGCAGAGGATAGTAAAGCGTTTGTCCGCCTTTTAATGCAATTTCACGCTCGTATTCCGAATAAGTAGGGCCTAAAATCAAAGCTTTTTTGGGATTTGTGGTCTGAATAAACAGAGAAATCAGTTCCGTAGAGCCGTTTCCCTACAATAATATTTTCAAACTGAGCCCCCGTATAATCACAGATGCTTTTGCGAAGCTTTGTGTAGTCACGGTCAGGGTAATTGGTAATGGCATCAATGTGAGTAGAGAGGGTGTCTCTTAACAAAGGAGAGATGCCAAGGGGATTTACATTGGCGGAAAAACTGGTGATATCCTCTTTTTTTATATGATAGATTTCTTCGATTTTTTCTAAATCGCTTCCGTGGAAGTGGTCTTTATGTTTCAGCATGAAATAGCCTCCCTTTTTGTATTAAAGTTGCACAGCAATCCATTGTAGTGTATAATCCATAGTAGCAGAATATTGTTAATTGTTCAATAAAAAGAAGACGGAGTAAAGGTGATATTTTGAAAACACGAATGGACCAACTGATAAACGGAAGATTTGAATACGATGTACCGGGGCTTATCTTATCAACAGAAAAAATTGTATTAAAGACAATGCCGGAAGAAAAGCTCAGGGGCGAATTAGAATTTGCAGCAGAAGACAGACGAAAAATAAAAGGAATGGCATATTCTACACATAGACGGTTTCTTTTAGGAAAAGAAAAATTTGCAGGAGACAAAATTATTCTGCCTTACGGAATAGATGCCAAGGGGCTGAAAAGTGAAGATAAAATAGAAGGAGAGATTGTGTTAAGCACCAGTATAGGAGAATACAGGGTGCCTTTTTCTATTGAAATAAGGAAAACGCAGGTGCGGACTTCTCAGAGAGCAGTAGGAACGCTGGAAGAGTTTGTTGCTCTTGCAAAGGAGGATTTCAGAGAGGCGTATCAGCTTTTTGTGGAGAAATCCTTTCCACAGCTTTTAAAGGGAAGAGAGGAATTGCTGCCTTATTATGAAGCAATGGTGAAAATGCCTGCTCCTTATCAGAATTTGGAAGAATTTTTAATTAAAGCGGGCTTGAAAAAACCGGTTTCTTTAAGTCTTGAAAAGGAAAAGCTGGAACTTTATGAGGTACAGAGCTCTTTAAAAGATACCCTGCGGATAAGACGCAGCGGATGGGGATTTTTAAGAGCGGAAATCACTGTATCGGGAGATTTTCTGGAAGTGGAAAAGCAGGTTATCCATGACGGACACTTTATCGGCAGCGTATATGATTTAGAGTATATTATCCGTAAGGAATGTCTGGGAAAAGGAAAGAACTTTGGAAGAATTTCCATTAAAACCGTATACGAAACCATTACTTATGAAATTATGGTGTCGAAAAGCAATCGAATACAGGTGGACGTAACCGCTTATGAGAAAAGAAAAAAGCTGGAAGCGGCAAAAGCTCTGTTAGAACTTCAGCTGGGAAAGGTGACTGCTTCAGAATGGTGCGAGAATACAAAGGCTCTTTTAGATGAATTAAAAGAAAACGGTTATTATTCTACGGAATGTCAGCTTTTTGAAGCTTATATGTGGGTTTTAAGCGGGAGAGAAGATGAAGCAAGACGACTACTGGACTCTTTGGAAAACAATCAGAGAGTGAAGGACGAAGAAATTTTAGAAGGGGCATTTTTGTACCTTGACGAAATTTCCCACAGAAGCACACAGTTGAAAGAAAAGACAGCAGTGCGTCTGCATCAGCTGTACCAAAGACGTGTGGACAGCTGTCTGTTATTATACATGATTTTTGAGATGGATGAAGAAGTTCTGAGAACCCAGTCCAGAAAGATGTTCTTTTTAGAGGAACAGTATCGAACAGGCTCAAGAAGTCCCGTTTTTATATCTTATGGCGTGTAAATTGGGCGCAGAGGACGGCTCTGTTTTCCGAAAGATGAACCACTTTACCGTACAGGTTTACCGCTTTGCCAAGAAATACGGAATACTTACAGAAGAAATGGCATTTCGTGCAGTAGATTTGGCAGGACAGCTAAAGCGTTTTTCCAAACCGGTATATGAAATTTTGACTTATATTTATGAGAAATATCCGTCTGCATTGGTAATTAAAGGAATTTGCCAGTTTGTGATGAAGGGCGAACCGAGAAAGCAGGAATATTTTAAATGGTATGATTTAGCAGTGCGTGCAGAACTGAAAATCACTGGCTTGTACGAATATTATATTGAAACTATGAGCAGGAATTACCAGAAGGTATTGCCAAAGGTCATCCGCCTGTATTTCGGCTACAATAATACATTAAGCGACCAGAGAAGAGCATTTATTTACAGCAATATTATTCGAAATAAAGAAACGGACAAGGAAACCTATCAGGCATACAAGCAAAATATGGAAGCTTTTGCCTGCGATAAGATTAAAGAAGGCAGAATGAACGAAGATTTTGCAGTGGTTTATCAGGAGTTTTGTGTAAATTCCGAAGATGAAAATGTGCGTGCGGCATTGGCAAAGGTTTTATTTACTTACAGACTTTATTGTGACGACCCGAAAATCTGCAAGGTCATTGTCCGCCACACGTCAATGAAGGAAGAGCAGGTGTACCTGTGTACCGACAGAACAGCCTATATCTCTCTTTATACACAGGATGCGGCAATCTTGTTTGAGGACAGCAGCAAGCGCAGATATGCAGGGACAGTAGATTATAATCTTCACAAGCTTTTAGATATTGAAGAGCTGTCGGGAAAACTGGCAAAGGACGGGCAGAGATATGCAGGGATGCTTTTACACACCTGTGGGGAATTAAAGCACGAAAATCCTATTACGGAAGAGAATATTTCCAGCTTTGAAGCCGTTTTAAAGCAGGATATCTTTGAGGAGGATTATCGGCAGGAAATCCGTAAGCGTCTGCTTCTTTATTATGAGTCACAGATGGACAACCGGAATTTAAGGGAGTCCTTAAAGGAGATGGATTTTAAAGCTTTTGCAAAGGTAAACAAAAGCCTGCTGGTTACGATTTTGGTAAAACAGGATATGTTTGTGGGAGCTTATGATTTAATTTGCGAATACGGATATGAAGATGTGGATATGTCGGTTCTTTTAAGAATGTGCAGCAGAATGATTTTGAACCTAGAGTTTGAATACGAGGAAGAATTGCTGCTTCTGGCAGGATATATTGTAAAATCCGGTATTTATGACGAAATTCTTTTAAAATATATGGCGTCACATTTTGAAGGTCCTGTACGGGAGATGACAGAGCTGTGGAAGCGTGTCAGAGGTTTTTCTCTGGACTGCTATGTTTTGGAAGAGAGAATTCTTCGTTACAGTATGTTCACCAGAATTTATTCTGAGCAGGGGCTGGAGGTTCTGAAAGATTATATACAGCAGGGTGGAAATGAGCATGTTGTTCTGGCTTATTTGACTTTTGAGTCTTACGGCTATTTTGTAGGCGGAAAAGAAACAGGGGAAATTCTCTTTGAAGCATTAGAAAATCTCATGGAAAAAAAATGGGAGTGCGATATTATCTGCAGATTGGCTCTTTTAAAGCATGACACAGAGCAAAATAAATGGGATACAAAGAAAAAGCAGAGAGCTCAGAAAATTTTGGAGGAATGTAGAAGAGAAAGGCTGAAATTTGAATTTTTCCAGAATATGCCAAGGGAGCTTTTGCAGGCTTGTCAGATGGAAGATAAAATGTTTGTGGAATGTAAGGCAGGACCGAGAGCAAAGGTAACGCTTTATTATCAGGTAGAAAGAAACAATGTGATTTCCGAAGAAAAAACAGAGCCTTTAAAAGAACGGTATCAGGGGTATTTATAACAAAGAATTTATCTTGTTTTACGGAGAAAAGCTTTTGTATCGTTTTGTAATCGAGCGAAACGGACAGACACGGGAAATTCCACAGCAGATTTTACAGGTAGAGGCTGCGGAAGCATATGGACACAGTAAATATCAGTTGTTAAATCGAATGTTAAAGCTTTTGGAGGAAGGAAAGACAGAAGAGCTTTCAAAGCTGGAGCAATCTTATTTGAAACAGGAAAGACAGGTGGCACAATTATTTGAATTGCTGGATTAAGGGGTGAAAGAAATGAACGAAACGAGAAACATTATAGTAGGGCTGGAAATCGGAAAGCTTCAATCACAGCTTTGTTATTACGACAGGAAAGAGAAAGAGCCGATTTCTGTTTCTGTAAAGGCAGGGAGTAATCAGTATCTTTTTCCCACCCTGCTATCCGTAAATCCGGAAAAGGAAATCTGGCACTACGGGCTGGAGGCAGAATATTTTTCAGCCAATGAAGGGGAAATTGCAGTAAACGGACTGTTAGGTATATGGGGAGAGGCAGAACCTGTCCGTGTAGGAGAAAAGGTTTTTGAGGCTGCCAAGCTTATGGAAGCTTATTTAAAAGGCGTATTATCTCTTTTGGGAGTGGGAGAGCCTGTAAGACAGATAAAGGGGCTGATGATTACCGTTCCAAAGCTGTCTTCCTCTATGGTACAGGTGGTTTATGAGGCAGCCGCAGGCATGGGATTTTCCAGAAATCAGATTTTTTTGCAGGATTATGATGAGAGCTTTTATTATTATGTTATGAACCACAGGAAGGATAATTGTACAAGAAAAATCGGCTGGTTCTTATTTGACAATAATCAGGTGTCCTTTGCAAGATTGGTGATGGACAACCAGAAAAGACCGGCAATGGCGTATATTGAGCATGGAATTACAGCGGAATTATCCACAGATCCGGTAAAGAGAGATGAGGATTTCTACCGTTTAATTGACCGTTCCTGTGGAAAAGATCCTTATTCCAGTATTTATATGGTGGGAGAAGGATTTGATCAGGAGTGGGCAGTGCGTTCTGTTCCGTTTTTGTGCAGAAATCAGAGACACGTTTTTTATGGAAATAATCTCTATGTAAAAGGGGCTTGCTATGGAGCCAGAGAGAAATGTGATGAAGGAATTTTAAAAGGATATTTGTATTTAAGTCCTTCTTTGATACAAAATAATGTGGCAATGGAAATGCTGGTGAACGGTTCCCCGAAGACGTATCCTTTGGTAGAAGCAGGTAAGAACTGGTATGAAATTCATACAGAGCTGGAGCTTATTTTAGACGAAAAAGAGGATTTGGAATTTGTAGTGACACCCATGGAAGGCGGAAGTAAGACCAGATTTAGCATGAAGCTTCCGGGACTTCCCAAAAGACCGAATAAAACCACAAGATTAAAAATCTGTATATCCTACGAGAGCAGTGAAACCTGTGTGATTGTTGTGGAGGATATGGGCTTTGGAGAGATGTTTCCTTCCAATGGAAACGTATGGACAGAGAAAGTGTCATGGTAAAGGAGGACAGGAATGAGCGGATATATTTTATGTCAGTTAAAAAGAGCAGAAATTCCCTATTATATCGAGAATATCAGCACCAATATTTATAGTATTGAGGAGCTGTGCTATTATTTTTACCATAACATTTATCTTTTGGATGAAAGTATATTAAATGAGCATCTCTGTGATTGGATTCGTAAAGAATTTGGGTCTGGAGAAATTATATCGCCGTCTTTATAAGGTATTGGAAGAAAATATGGGAACAGGAGAATTTATTCTCGCTGTATTTAAGGAAATCAATTATCTGACACATCAGGAATTTAAGAAATTAAATGAGCAGATTTCTCTTTTGGAGCAGCAGCCTAAGGTTCTTCGTGAGAAGAAAAAGGGAGATTATCTGGTAGAAAACAAAATGTATGTAAATGCTGTGAAGATATATGAAAATGCTCTTTTAAAAGAAGATAACGAGGGGCTGGGAGAACAGTTCCGTGGCGGCATTTATCACAATATGGGATGCGCTTATCTGCATTTGTTTCAGTTTGAGGAAGCAGCAGAATGTTTTTTGAAAGCCTATCAGTTTCTGCATACAAAGCAGGTGCTTTCCCATTATCTTACGGCGTGCTGTATGGGAAATCCGGAAGAATTTTCGGGTATATGCAACCGTATGGGAGTTTCTCCCCAGATGCAGGAGGAAATAAAAGAAAAGCTGAAGGAAGCCGGTGAAACGGTGGAGGAACCGCAAAATCAGGAGCCGGGAAAATGTTTAGAAGGTTTTATTAAGGAATATCACAGAAGCACAGGATTTTAGAGAATGGTTTTTTCGGGAGTATTTTCGTCTTGTGTTTTTAAAGGTAATGATATATAATCCAGATGTATTACACTGAGTAAGTATAAGAAAGCAGAGGTAAGAAGAATATGAGTACAGACAGATATGTAAGCCCATTATCCGAACGTTATGCAAGCAGAGAAATGCAGTATATTTTTTCTCCGGATATGAAATTCCGCACATGGAGAAAATTGTGGATTGCTTTGGCTGAAACTGAAAAGGAATTAGGTTTGAATATTACCCAGGAACAGATTGATGAATTAAAAGCTAACGCAGATAACATCAATTACGATGTGGCAAAGGAAAGAGAAAAACAGGTTCGTCATGATGTTATGTCCCATGTTTATGCTTATGGGGTACAGTGTCCAAAAGCAAAGGGAATTATTCATTTAGGTGCAACAAGCTGTTATGTAGGTGACAATACAGATATTATTGTTATGACAGAGGCGTTGAAACTGGTTCGTAAAAAACTGGTGAATGTCATTGCAGAATTGGCAAAATTTGCAGAGGAGCACAAAGCTCTGCCAACACTTGCATTTACTCATTTTCAGCCTGCACAGCCTACAACCGTAGGTAAGAGAGCAACTCTTTGGATGCAGGAATTCTTATTAGATTTAGAAGATTTAGATTTTGTACTTAGTACCATGAAGCTGTTAGGCTCTAAAGGAACAACAGGAACACAGGCAAGCTTTTTGGAATTATTTGACGGCGATCAGGAAACCATTGATAAAATCGATCCGATGATTGCACAGAAAATGGGCTTTAAGGAGTGTTATCCTGTTTCCGGACAGACTTATTCCCGTAAAGTGGATACAAGAGTTTTAAATGTGCTGGCAGGAATTGCTGCAAGCGCTCACAAATTTTCCAACGATATTCGTCTGCTTCAGCATTTAAAAGAAGTAGAAGAGCCTTTTGAAAAGAGCCAGATTGGTTCCTCTGCTATGGCATACAAGAGAAACCCAATGAGAAGTGAAAGAATTGCGTCTCTGTCCAGATTTGTTATGGTAGATGCGTTAAATCCTGCTATTACATCTGCAACACAGTGGTTTGAAAGAACACTGGACGACTCTGCAAATAAACGTCTTTCTGTTCCGGAAGGCTTCCTTGCCATTGACGGTATTTTAGACCTTTGTTTAAATGTAGTAGACGGCTTGGTTGTATATCCGAAAGTTATTGAAAAACGTTTGAGAAGTGAGCTTCCGTTTATGGCAACAGAAAACATTATGATGGATGCTGTAAAAGCAGGGGGAGACCGTCAGGAATTACATGAAAAAATTCGTGAGCTTTCCATGGAAGCAGGAAGAAATGTAAAAGTAGAAGGTAAAGACAACAACCTTCTGGAACTGATTGCTGCTGACCCGGCGTTTAACATGACACTGGAGGATTTACAGAAGACTATGGACCCGGCTAAATATACAGGACGTGCGGCAGTTCAGGTAGACAACTTCTTAAAGAAAGTAGTTCATCCTGTTTTGGAAGCAAACAAAGAGCTTCTGGGTATGACAGCAGAAATCAATGTGTAAAATACAACAGAAATGAGAGGACATGGTATGAAACAGGAAAAGAAGGGGAGAGCTTCGGCGCTTTTACCCATTGGAATATTCCTTGTCATCTTTATCGGTGCGGGAATTATTTCCAATGACTTTTATACAATGCCTGCCATTGTGGGATTTTTAATCGCCTTGGTTGTGGCGTTTTTACAGAACCCCAGAGTGCGTTTTCACGATAAAATTTCCATTATTTCAAAGGGCATCGGAGAAGAAAATATCGTGACAATGTGTCTGATTTTCCTTGCGGCAGGGGCTTTTTCCGGCACGATTAAGGCAGCAGGGGGAGTAGAAAGTACCGTAAACTTAGGTCTTTCTATTATGCCGTCATCTATTGCGGTAGTAGGCTTGTTTATTATTGGATGCTTTATTTCCATCTCTATGGGAACATCTGTGGGGACCATTACGGCAATGGCTCCGATTGGTGTGGGAATTGCAGAAAAAACAGGGATTTCCATGCCGATTTGCATGGGCGCGATTGTATGCGGCGCTATGTTCGGTGATAATTTATCCATGATTTCCGATACAACCATTGCCGCTGTTCGAACACAGGGCTGTGAAATGAAGGATAAATTTAAGGAAAACTTCCTTATTGTACTGCCGGCAGCAATTATAACAGCTGTTATTTTCTTCTTCATTGCCAGCGGAAACGCAGGAAAAATTGATGAAGAGCTGAATTATGAAATTGTAAAGGTAGTACCGTATTTGGTAGTATTGATTGGCGCATTAGTGGGAATTAATGTGTTTGTTGTTTTGATTGCAGGAACGGTTTTATCCGCTATTGTAGGTGTGGGAACAGGCGCCTTTGCCATTGGAGAGGTATTCCAGAAAATGGGCGAAGGAATTACCAGTATGTATGATATTACCGTTATTTCCATTATTGTGGCTGCTATTGTAGCCTTAGTGAAGGAATACGGTGGAATTGAATTTATTTTGAATGTGATTAAGAAGCGAATTAACGGACCGAGAGGAGGAGAATTTGGTATCTCCATTCTGGCTTTACTGGTAGATTGCTGTACAGCAAATAATACAGTGGCAATCGTTATGTCAGGCCCTATTGCAAAGGAAATCAGTGAGGAGTTTGACGTATCTCCGAGACGAAGCGCTTCTTTACTGGATATTTTCGCATCGGTAGGACAGGGAATTATCCCTTACGGAGCACAGCTTTTGACAGCAGCAGGACTTTCTGCATTGTCTCCGGTACAGATTATGCCATATCTGTTTTATCCGATTTTGATGGGTGTTAGTGCAGTGTTATTTATTCTGTTTAGAAGAAGAACCGCAAAATAAAAAACAGCAATAGGTTATGTGGCCTATTGCTGTTTTTTATTTTACTCCGAAATCCAATAATTGCCGAACAGCATTTTTCTTACTTGTGAAATGAACAGCATGGAAACCAAGTGCTCGTGCTTCAGCGATATTGTCCATTAAATCATCAATAAAGACGGCTTTCTGTGGAACGATTTCAAAATCTGTAATCAGCTTTTGATAGATTTCCGGTTCCGGCTTTATGCAGTGTATTTGCCAGGACATGTATCCTCCGTCTACAAGCTTTAGAAAATCCAGTTCTTTTGTACACCGGTCATAAACAGGTTTCGCAAAGTTGGATAAAATATAAATTTTATATCCTCGTTTTTTCAAATAACTCAACCAGTCTTTTGTGTAAGAATAGGTAGAAATGGTTTTTCCCACAGCATCAAAGGTTTCACGAATTTCTTTTTCGTAATCAGGTGCATTGGAAATAAAAGTCTGTAAAAGTTCTTCTTCTGACAGAATTCCACGGTCTGCTTCCGCCCATTCCTTGCTGAGAAAAACAGCTTTGGCTACGGCAGTACCCGTTTTTTCATCATATCCTAATTCTTTTAAGAGTTTCTTCCAGTCATATTTTGCAAGCACATTGCCAATATCAAAAATCAGCGTATCGATTTCGGAAGCTTCCGCAGAGATTTTGGGTATTTCTTCATCCTTGGGGTGTGTCCATTTGTATACCAGCATAAAGGCATATAAGAGAACAGGTATCACCACAGTCGCATAAAGAGATGCCATAAGCATGCCGCCTGTTTTGGAGTGGTCTGTCAGGGATAAAATAAAGGTCAACACGTACATACCCACTAAAAGACAGACTCCGATGATTGCAAGAAGTCGTTTGATATTTTTCACTTCTTAATCTCCCTTACTTGTAATATCTATTGTACTATTATAATAATTTTCGAGGGTATCGTCAATGTATAATGAGAGAATTTTACAATATGAGCATGAAACTATGGGAAAAGAAATAAGAGATTTGCTGCATAGGTATCAGAGAAACATTTGGCTTGACAGCGTGGGAAGGAGCTTTGATGACAGAGAAATTTATAGAATAATTGTGGGGAATAGAGCAGCAGAAAAGAAGATTTTGTTTACAGGAGCCATTCACGGAAGAGAATATATGACAGCAAAGCTTCTGGTAAAACAGACGGAGTATTTTCTTCAGTATATGTGCAAAGGGGAAAATGAGGATTTTGATGTGGCAGTACATGTAATTCCTATGGTCAATCCTGACGGAGCAGCGTTGTGTCATAGGGGCATAGAGGGAATTAGAAAAAAAGAATTAAAAGAAAAGCTTTTGAAAATAAAGGAAAAGGAAGATTTTGTCAGGTGGAAATCCAACGCAAGAGGCGTGGATTTAAACAGAAATTTTGATGCTTTTTGGAAGGAATATTCCTGTGAAAAACAAAAACCTTCTGCGGAAAAATATAAAGGCGCATATCCGGAGTCAGAGGTGGAAACAAAAGCGCTTACAAAGCTTACAAGAAAGGAAAAATTTCAGGCAACCATAAGCTATCATTCCTCAGGTGAGGTGATTTACTGGGATTTCGGACAGCAGGGAAAATTAAGGGAAGACACCAAGAAGCTGGCAAAAGTGATAGGAGACACAACGGGATACGAGATAATAGACGGGTGGGATAAAACAGCACCGGCGGGATACAAGGACTGGGCGCTTCTGGAAATGAAAATACCCAGTATTACCATAGAAATCGGAAAAGGGGACTCCCCGCTTTCGGAAAACGAATTTCCTGAAATATGGGAGAAAAATAAAGATGTCTGGAAGAATATTCTTCGTATTATGTAGGAGAATGAGGGTGCTTTCGAACACCCTCAAAAAGGGGAGGATAAAGTATTTCTACTTTTTCTTTTGTTGTCTGCAGGGAGGGATGCGTCTTTGTATCATCTCCCTGTGGACTATTTGTAGTATAGACAGAAATTGAAAAGTTATACAAAAATAAAAAGAAAATAAAAAAAGAAATTTTACTTTACTCTCTTGCAGGTTTCTTATATACTGTATCCTAAATAAATTATAAGAGAAGGGAGTAAGACACTGCACAATGGATGAAGATGACTGTACCAATAAGGAAAATCCTTCTGTACATCTGATGTTGCGCTGGATAGGCGTAAGCCTGTATTTGCGGGAATGAGAAAAAAGCAATCAGATATCAGATTATTTAAGGAGGAAAGAAATTGGGAAGTACAATTATTTTTATGATTTTATTACAGGTAGTATTGATTTTATTAAATGCAGTTTTTGCATGTGCAGAAATTGCAGTGATTTCCATGAACGATAATAAAATGGAAAAGATGGCGGAAGAAGGAGACAAAAGGGCGAAGCGGCTTGTAAAGCTCACAAGTCAGCCGGCACGTTTTTTGGCGACTATTCAGGTGGCAATTACCTTGTCCGGCTTTCTGGGCAGTGCTTTTGCAGCAGAGAACTTTTCCGATGTGCTGGTAAAAGGAATTCAAGGAGTGGGAATTGCTATTCCGGTTCAGGTTTTAGAGTCTGTTTCCGTTATTTTAATTACCATTGTGTTGTCTTATTTCACACTTGTATTTGGAGAGCTTGTTCCAAAGCAGATTGCCATGCGAAAGGCAGAGCCCTTTGCTCTTGGAATTTCAGCTTTAATTGACGGAATTTCAAAGATTTTTTCACCCTTGGTGAGCTTTTTAACATTTTCCACAAATTCTGTTTTAAAGCTTTTAGGCATTGATACAGACAAAGAGGAAGAACAGGTCAGCGAAGAGGAAATTCGCATGATGGTTGATGTGGGAACAGAAAAGGGCACCATTGATTGTGAAGAAAGAGAATTTATACAGAATGTATTTGAGTTTGATGATTTATCCGCAGAGGAGATTGTGACACACAGAACCGACGTGGTGATGCTGGATATGGAAGACGACATGGAAACATGGAGAGAAACTATTTACCATACCAGATATACCATGTATCCTATCTGTGAAGAAACAGCGGACAAAATTATCGGTGTGTTAAATGCAAAAGAATACTTCCGTCTGGAAGATAAAAGCCGCAGCGTTGTTATGGAGCATGCAGTAAGCCAACCATATTTTGTGCCGGATACGGTAAAAGCGGACGTGCTGTTCCGAAATATGAAAAAGAAAAAATGCTCTATGGCAATCGTACTGGATGAATATGGTGGAATGACGGGAATTGTAACCTTAAATGACTTAATCGAACAGCTGGTAGGGGAACTGGAAGAGGATACCTTTCCCGAGCTCGAGCCTTTGGAAAATGGGGCATGGAAGGTGAGAGGAACGGCATTGCTGGAGGAAATGTCTGAAATGCTGGCAATCCCACTTCCAAGTGAGGAATATGATACCTTTAACGGTCTTGTATTTCATGCGTTGGGGAGTATTCCGCAGGATGGTACAGAGCTGTCTTTAGAAATTGACCGATTATGTATCACAGATATGAAAATTCACAATCATAAAGTTGAGAGTGCAGTTGTCACTATAAAAGAGACCTCTGACACGGAACAATCCGAAGAGGAAAGAAAGTAAGGATTGAAAAAAAGCTGATTTTCGTATATACTGTATCTGTTGAACCAAATGGTGAAATATGAAAATAAAAACAAAAGGCAGGTAAGATACATGGCATTATTACAGGAATGGAGAGATATGGCATACTCTCAGCAGGCTGATAGAGCACAGCTGCAGAAATTCTGGACAGAGTACTTTTTAATTGAAAAGGGAATTTACGAAAAACTTCTCAGCAATCCAAATGAAGTTGTAAAAGGTACAGTAAAAGAACTGGCAGAAAAATTCGATGTAGAATTGATGTCTATGGTAGGTTTCCTTGACGGTATTAACGACAGCTTGAAAATTCAGAACCCAATCGAAGAAATGGATGAAAATACAGAGGTAAATTTAGGATATGATTTAGAAACTCTGTATAAAAACATGGTAGACGCAAAAGCAGACTGGTTATACGAGCTTCCACAGTGGAACAGCATTTTCTCAGAAGAAAAGAGAAAAGAACTGTACTTAGAGCAGAAAAAATCCGGTACTGTTGTAAAAGGTCCTAAAATCGGACGTAACGACCCATGTCCATGCGGAAGCGGTAAGAAATATAAACATTGCTGCGGAAGAAAATAAATAAGTGATAAAGAAACAGAATTTTTTATCAGATACAGGGCAGGCTGTTTGGTAAAAGGTTCTGTTTTTTTATACGATATAGGCTCAGCTACTTCATTTGCAAATGAAATGCTGAACTTCTATCAATAACAAAAGATTTCTTGTGTAAAATATTATGATAGTTGTATTATTGTAGGAGTAAAAATGGCAGGGATTTGTTTTCTTTTAGGATTTGTCAGTGTGTTGTATTTTCTGGGGATTTGGAGGATGACGGGATTATCTTCTAAGTTTCCGCTGGTATGGCTGTTGTTTGGCAGCGGATTTTTTCTGGCAGGAAGCTGTATTTATTTTGAAATAGAAATTCCGGTATGGTTAAGTGTTTTAACAGGGATTTTTGTAGGGGGATTTTTGCTGTTATTGGCGTTTACGGAGTATTTGATTATCAGCGCCATGAGACAAGAAGAAGTGAAAAATCTGGATTATATTGTGGTGCTGGGAGCGCAGGTACGGGGAAATGTACCTAGTAAGTCTTTACAGTATCGTATTGATAGAGCAGAGAAATATTTGAAGGAAAATAAAAAAACAAAGGTAGTTCTTTCAGGTGGAAAAGGGGAAGATGAGGGGATTTCGGAAGCACAATGTATGGCAGAGGAGCTTGGCAGAAAAGGAATTGCATTTAATAGGCTACTTTTAGAAAAAAAGTCCAGAAATACAGAGCAGAATATTACTTTTACCATTCCAATTATTCAACAAGATAGTAAAAAGGATTTAAAAGAGTTGAAAATTGGAATTGTTACCAATGGATTTCATATTTATCGTGGCAGCGGAATTGCTCAAAAGAAAATGCAGTGTAAAGTTTATGGAATTGCTGCTAAAAATTCCCGCTTTTTACAGGTGAACTATTTGCTTCGGGAATTTTTTGGAGTGATAAAAGACAGGCTTGTGGGAAATTTGTAGAAAAAGAGGGTTGACAAGTAAAAGATATAGGATATATTATGTGGATAGAAAGAGAACACGTTGACGAGACGAGTAAAATGTGGAAGGTCACAGAGAGGAGTGTGCATGCTGAAAACACTCTGTCACGGAAGCATTTGAAAACTACCTCTGAGTGGCCCTAATCCGGTCCGGTAATTCCGTTATCATTAAATGAAGTGGTTAGTAAAGCATTCGCTTTTAACAAAAAGGGTGGAACCGCGGATAATTGTGAGAATAATCCGTCCCTTGCAGTCAGAAACAGGCAGCAGGGGACGGAGTTTTTTTATATTTATCACTCCTTTCCTGCAAAAAGAAAGAGAGGAGAATGAAAATGATTGTTACATTAAAAGATGGTTCAAAAAAAGAGTACGCTGAAAGCAAGTCTGTATATGAAATTGCGCTGGATATCAGCGAAGGTCTTGCAAGAGCAGCCTGTGCAGGTGAAGTAAACGGAGAAGTAGTAGATTTAAGAACACAGGTGTCAGAAGATTGTGAATTAAACATTTTAACAGCAAATGATGAAAAAGGTCTGGCAGCGCTTCGTCATACAGCATCTCATGTATTGGCTGAGGCTGTGAAAAATTTATATCCGGAAGCAAAGCTGGCAATCGGACCTTCTATTGACACAGGATTTTATTATGACTTTGACCATGAGTCTTTCAGCCGTGAGGAATTAGATGCACTGGAAAAAGAAATGAAGAAAATCATCAAAAAAGGTGCAAAGATTGAGCGTTATACAATGCCAAGAGAAGAAGCCATCAAATTCATGGAAGAAAAAGGCGAGAATTATAAGGTAGAGCTGATTAAAGATTTACCGGAAGGAGAAGAAATTTCCTTCTATTCTCAGGGAGATTTTGTAGACTTATGTGCAGGACCTCACTTAATGAGTACAAAGGGCGTAAAAGCATTTAAGCTGATTTCTTCTTCAGGTGCTTATTGGAGAGGCGATGAGAAGAACAAAATGCTTTCCCGTATTTACGGTACAGCTTTCAGCAAAAAAGATGAATTAAACGAATATTTAGAACAGTTGGAAGAAGCGAAAAAGAGAGACCACAATAAATTAGGTCGTGAAATGGGCTTATTCACAACGGTTGATGTTATCGGACAGGGACTTCCGCTTTTAATGCCTAAAGGTGTGATTATGTTAAAAGAGCTCCAGAGATGGATTGAAGATTTGGAAGACAATGAGTGGGGCTATGTTCGTACAAAAACACCGTTAATGGCAAAAAGTGATTTGTATAAAATTTCAGGTCACTGGGATCATTATAAAGAAGGTATGTTTGTACTGGGCGATGAAGAAAAGGATAAAGAAGTATTTGCTCTGCGTCCAATGACTTGCCCATTCCAGTATTATGTGTATAAAGCAAATCAGCATTCTTACAGAGAACTGCCTATCCGTTACGGTGAGACTTCTACATTGTTCAGAAACGAAGACTCCGGTGAAATGCACGGTCTGACAAGAGTTCGTCAGTTTACTATTTCAGAAGGCCATTTAGTTGTAAGACCGGATCAGATGGTAGAAGAATTTAAAGGCTGTCTAGCACTGGCAAAACATTGTCTGGAAACATTAGGCGTAGCAGAGGATGTTACTTACCATTTATCAAAATGGGATCCGGAAAACAAAGAAAAATATATCGGTGAACAGGAGGTTTGGGAAGAAACAGAAGGTCATATCAGAAATATTCTGACAGAGCTTGGTGTTCCTTTTGTGGAAGATGTGGGAGAAGCTGCTTTCTACGGACCAAAAGTAGATATCAACGCAAAGAACGTATATGGAAAAGAAGATACCATGATTACGATTCAGTGGGATGCGCTTTTGGCAGAGCAGTTTGATATGTATTACATTGATGAAAACGGAGATAAGAAACGTCCGTATATTATTCACAGAACTTCTATGGGATGCTATGAAAGAACACTGGCATGGCTGATTGAGAAATATGCCGGATTATTCCCAACATGGCTGTGTCCGGAACAGGTTCGTGTACTTCCTATTTCTGAGAAATACGGAGATTATGCAAACGAAGTTCAGAAACAGTTAAAAGCCAACGGAATTCGTTCCAGCGTGGACAACCGTTCTGAAAAAATCGGTTACAAAATCAGAGAAGCACGTCTTGAAAAAGTTCCTTATATGCTGGTTGTGGGAGCAAAAGAGGAAGAAGACAAGGTAGTATCTGTAAGAAGCCGTTACTTAGGAGATGAGGGACAGAAACCATTATCTGAATTTATTGATGCAATCTGCAAGGAAATCCGTACAAAGGAAATTCGCAAAATCGAAGTAGATGCACAGGGAAACAGAATTGAAAAATAGAGTATAGAATGGCAGAAAAGGGAAATGCTATCACTGATAAATTAAAATTCAGGAGGTAGGAATATGCCATTATTAAATTGTACTGTTAAAAACTGTTTGTATAACAAAGACGAGTATTGTGCAAAAGGCGACATTCTGGTAGATGGAAGAACAGCGAAGAAATCGGAAGGAACATCCTGTAAAAGCTTTGTGGAAAGAAAAGAAAGTGCAAGCAACAGCTGTGGATGCGGCAGTGCAACGCCTCATATTCAGGTGGAATGTAAGGCTTGCGAATGTACTTTTAACAAAGAGGAAAGATGTGACGCAGAGGAAATCACCATTGCGGGAAGAAATGCCTGCAAATGCTCCGACACAGAATGTGGAAGCTTCTCTGTGAAATAAACAGTAAAATAGCTTTAAATTGACAGCCGGTATGGAGAAAAATCTGTACCGGCTTTTTTTCGCCAACAAATACTTTGCAAATTTCGAAAAAGTATGTTATGCTAATAACGTATCAGTACGGATTTTGAAAATTTCGAAATTTTAACTCAGGTCAATTCAGACAAAATAATTCCAAATAACGAATAATTGAAGAAAAGGTATAGGTCGGAAAGGAATATAGAATGAGAGAAAAATATGAGTCCCTGTCACTTGGAGCATTAAAGGAAGTGGCAAAAGCCAGAGGCTTAAAAGGAATTTCCACATTGAAAAAAAGTGAGCTGGTAGAGCGTATGGTAGAAGAAGACCAGAAAGAGAAAAGTATGGAAAATAAAACAGTTGAAACAAAGAGTGCAGAAGTAAAAACAGAGGAAGTAAAAAGCTCCAGAGCGCCTATGGAGCAGTCTGAATTAGACAGCGGTATTACGGTAAAGGGAATTTTAGAGGTATTGCCTGACGGTTACGGATTTATCCGAAGCGATAATTATCTGCCGGGAGAAAATGATGTGTATGTGTCACCGTCTCAAATTCGCCGTTTTAATTTGAAAACAGGAGATATTTTAAAAGGAAATACAAGAGTAAAAAGTCAGAATGAGAAATTTTCAGCGCTTTTATATGTTACACATATTAACGACATCAAAGCCAATGAAATACATCGTATGAACTTTGAAGATATGACGCCGATTTTCCCAAATGAGCGTCTGCATTTGGAACGTCCGGGCGGAAGTATGGCTATGCGTATTACGGATTTGGTGAGCCCTATCGGAAAAGGACAGAGGGGAATGATTGTATCTCCTCCAAAAGCAGGTAAGACAACACTTTTAAAGGATGCGGCGAAGTCCATTTTAAAGAATAATCCGGAAATGCACCTGATTATCCTGTTAATCGATGAACGTCCGGAGGAAGTTACCGATATCAAAGAAGCAATTAAGGGCAAAAATGTAGAGATTATTTATTCTACATTTGATGAGCTTCCGGAGCACCATAAACGTGTGTCTGAGATGACCATTGAAAGGGCGAAACGTCTGGTAGAACATAAGAAGGATGTTACCATTTTCATAGACAGTATTACCAGACTGGCAAGGGCTTACAACCTGACAGTACCGCCAAGCGGACGTACTTTATCAGGCGGTCTGGATCCGGCAGCGCTCCATATGCCAAAGAGATTTTTCGGTGCAGCCAGAAATATGAGAGAAGGCGGAAGTCTGACTATTCTGGCAACAGCTCTTGTAGATACAGGCAGTAAAATGGATGATGTGGTATACGAAGAATTTAAAGGAACGGGTAACATGGAACTGGTTCTGGACAGAAAGCTTCAGGAAAAGAGAGTGTTCCCGGCTATTGATATTGCCAAATCAGGGACAAGACGTGAGGATTTACTTTTAAGTCAGGAAGAACAGGAAGCAGTGGATATTATGCGAAAGGCATTAAACGGCATGAAGAGCGAAGAAGCCACAGAAAACATCTTAAATATGTTTGCCAGAACAAAAGATAATGCGGAATTTGTTCAGACAATCAAAAAACAACGAATTCTTTCATAAAGAATAAAGGATTTCGGGAATAACACTTGCAATTATTATGAGAATATGATATACTGCAAAAGCTGTTTGAATTTGAAAACGCAATAAAACAATATAAATAATAAAAATATATAAGAGGTGAATAAAATGAGAGAAGGAATCCATCCAAATTATCAGGAATGTACAGTAACATGCAACTGTGGAAATACATTTAAGACAGGTTCTACAAAGTCTGAGCTCCGCGTGGAAGTTTGCTCTAAATGTCATCCTTTCTATACAGGACAGCAGAAAGCTGCACAGGCTCGTGGACGTATTGATAAATTTAATAAGAAATACGGCATGAATAAATAAGAGGTAGGAGAGGCTGAGGTTTTACAACTTCAGCCTCTTATTGTGTTTGGAGGAAAACATGAAATCATCAAACATTGGCGGACAGGCTGTAATGGAAGGAATTATGATGCGCCATAAGGACGTATATTCTGTTGCAGTCAGAAAGCCGGATAAAGAAATAGAGGTAAAGGTTGAAGACTATAAAAGCGTTGTAAAATGCAAGAGTCTTCAGAAGCTTCCTATTCTGCGAGGCGTTTTTAGCTTTATTGACTCTCTGGTGGTAGGAACAAAATGCCTGATGTACTCTGCCACTTTTTTTGAAGATGAGGAAGATTTGAAAAAGAGAGAGCAGCTGGAAGGGGAAGAAAAGGAAAAAGAGCTGGCAAAAAAAGAAAAAGCAGATAAAGCTCTGATGACCGGAACGGTTATTTTGTCTGTTGTGCTGTCTGTGGGATTGTTTATCGTTTTGCCGTATTTGTTGGCAAGTCTGCTTCGGAACATAGGCGTTTCCGAAACAGGGGTAACATTGGCAGAGGCAGGAGTGCGAATTGCTCTGTTTTTAGCCTATATGCTGTTGATTTCCAAAATGCAGGATATACAGAGAGTCTTTATGTATCACGGAGCAGAACATAAATGTATTAACTGTGTGGAGCATGGTCTTCCGCTGAATGTAGAAAATGTTATGAAAAGCTCCAGATTTCATAAGAGATGCGGAACCAGCTTTTTGTTTTTTGTTATTATTATCAGTATTATTTTCTTTTTGGGATTTTTTGCAGTGGTTCCAATAAAAACTATGTGGCTTCGTGTGCTGGTTCGTATTTTACTGGTTCCGGTTATTGCAGGAGTTTCTTATGAGGTTATCCGATTGGCAGGAAACAGCGATAATTCCATTGTGGCGTTTTTTTCAAAACCGGGTATGGCGCTTCAGAAGCTTACAACAAAAGAACCTACACCGGACATGGCTGAGGTGGCAATTCAGGCAGTGGAAGCGGTGTTCGACTGGAAAGCATATCTAAGAGAGAACTTTCCTGATGTGAAAATAGACGAGGAATGTTGATGAAGACATACAAAGACGCTTTAGAGTATGGAAAACAAAGACTTTTGGAATGTAAAATAGAAGATGCAAAGCTGGATGCCTGGCTTCTTTTAGAGCATGTATCAGGGATATCCAGAAGCTGGTATTTTGTGCACGAGGATGACGAAATCAGTCAGGAGGATATGGAAAAGTATCAAAGGCTGATTGAACAGAGAGGAAAACATATTCCTCTGCAACAGCTTACCAAGGAAGCTTATTTTTACGGAATGAAATTTTTTGTAAACGAAAATGTACTCATTCCAAGACAGGATACAGAAATTTTGGTAGAACAGGTTTTAAATTTGTCAAAAGGAAGAGAAAATCTGAAGCTTTTGGATATGTGTACGGGAAGCGGCTGTATTTTATTGGCATTGCTGGCAAATTTAAAAAAAGCGTCAGGAACAGGCGTGGATTTATCTGAAAAAGCTCTTGAAGTGGCACAGAGAAACGGCAGAGAGCTTGAAATAGAAGCCTCTTGGGTACAGAGCAATTTGTTTGACAAAGTATCGGGGACTTATGATATCATCGTTTCAAATCCGCCGTATATTGAAACTGCTGTTATTGAAGGGCTGATGGACGAGGTAAAGCTGTATGAACCCCGTATGGCGCTGGACGGTACAGAGGACGGACTGTTCTTTTACAGGGAAATTACAGCGCAGGCAGGAAAATATCTGAACCACAACGGGATATTGGCTTTTGAAATCGGTTACAACCAGGGAAAAGCAGTATCGGAATTTATGAAAAAGAATGGATATGAGGAAGTTCAGGTTTTGCAGGATTTAGCAGGGCTTGACAGAGTAGTAACAGGACGAATAAAGAAGGAGGAACAACATGTTTGATAAATTAGAGGACATCTTAGTCCGCCTTGAAGAAATTTTAAATGAGTTAAATGAGCCCACTGTGGCAAATGATACAACAAGATTTCAGAAGCTCATGAAAGAGCAGAGTGAGTTGCAGCCTATTGCAGATGCTTATACAGAGTATAAAAACTGCAAGGAAACCGTAGAGGACAGCTTGATGCTGCTTAATGAAGAGTCTGATGAAGAAATGCGTGAGATGTTAAAAGAAGAGCTTTCTGAAGCAAAAAAACGTATTGAAGAATTAGAGCAGGAGCTGAAAATTCTTCTTTTACCGAAAGATCCAAACGATGACAAAAACGTTATCGTAGAAATCCGTGCAGGAGCGGGCGGTGACGAAGCAGCTTTGTTTGCGGCTGAGATTTACAGAATGTATGTAAAATATGCGGAGTCTCAGAACTGGAAAACAGAGATGTTAAGCTTAAATGAAAACGGAATTGGCGGTTTCAAGGAAGTGACATTCATGATTAACGGACAGGGCGCTTATTCCAAGCTGAAATATGAAAGTGGTGTACATCGTGTACAGCGTGTGCCGGAAACAGAAAGCGGCGGACGTATTCATACTTCTACAATTACGGTTGCAATTATGCCGGAAGCAGAGGAAATTGACTTTGAACTGGACTTAAATGACTGTAAGTTTGACGTTTTCAGGGCATCCGGAAATGGTGGTCAGTGTGTCAATACCACAGACTCCGCAGTGCGTCTGACACATATTCCTACGGGAATTGTAATTTCCTGTCAGGATGAGAAATCACAGTTAAAGAATAAGGATAAAGCCTTAAAGGTACTGCGTTCCCGTTTGTATGATATGGAGCTTCAGAAACGTCATGATGCAGAAGCAGAGGCAAGAAGAAGTCAGGTAGGGACAGGCGACCGTTCTGAAAAAATCAGAACTTATAACTTCCCACAGGGACGTGTGACAGACCATAGAATTAAGCTCACACTTCATAAACTGGACAGTATTATGAATGGAGATATTCAGGAGGTTATTGATAACCTGATTGCAGCAGACCAGAGTGCAAAGCTGGCAAATATGAATGATCAATAAAATATTTTAAGAAAAAGGGGATAGAAATCGGTTTTACAAATGAAAAGGTAGCCGATTTCTATTTTTTTGCTGTTGAAAGACATATTAATAGCTCCGTAGCTGGTATGTAAGAATTTCTATCCATAGTAATTGACCGTATGAAGTCTAAACTGTTATACTATATAAAAGGAGGGATTGTATTGTCAGAAGGAATAGTGTACCAGAATAAAGATATCGAGTTTAAAATGATATCTGAAACATTTAAGGAAAAATCCTTTACAGCCTATGGATTGAATTTACCAAAGATTAAAGCAGTACTACCGACAAACTTACCGGTAGTGTTTGCAAATGAGATAAAGTTTCTAATCGTATTAAGTATATAAATTACATTGGTAGATTTTTACAACGCTATTACCAAGATGAGAAGAAAATTCCAGACATACGTATGATTGTGATATATACGGGAGATGTGGAGGAAGCAAAGGGTTCATTTGAAACCAAATGTCTTACTTTAAGCATGGAGCAAGTATTTATCAGCAAGTTACCGGAAGAAGAAATTTATCAGTCTATTAAGAGTAAACTTGAAAACAATGGAGCTTTATCTGACACTGAACTGATTCAACTCATTGTACTTCCACTTGCAGGAAAAGGGAAAGAAGCAAGTGTTTGTTTTATCAGGGGTTTTAGTAACTACGGATAAATTTATTGATGAGAAGTATGCTGATAATATAAGGAGGTTTTTGCGTATGACGAAAGTAGCTAGATTATATGAGGAGGAGAAGATAGAAGCAATAAATAAACGTACTATTCAGATTGCAGAAAATCTTATCAAAGCAGGTGCAGATACACTTATGATTATGAAAGGTACTGGATTAACCAGAGAGCAAATCGAAGAAATTCGTAATAACATGCTGACAAAAAAATAAAATATTCAGAAGACTGTCATTTACTGAGAAGTGTTTGGCAGTCTTTTTCTATGCTCGTTTTGAGGAAAGTTTTAATATCTTTGTTTTTAGCCATATAAGAAAAGAAATAATGAATTTATTTTATTCCATTAATCCGTCTATATAGACCTGAAGACGTTCTTGTTTATTAGAGTTTAATGCTCTATATTTGTTGATCAATTCATCCTCTTCTGGAGTTATATGTTCAGCTTTTAAAGGGTACAATTCGAAATCGAAAAAATCAGAAAGAGAAATATTCAAGCCTTTACATAATTTTTCAAGAGTAGAAACAGTTGGACAAGTTCGTCTGTGTATGATGTTGTTTAAACTGGAATAAGGTATTTCTGCCTCTTTTGCAAGCCTATACATGGAAAAATGCTTTACGTTGCGGAGATACTCAATACGTTCAAAAACTTTATCTTCTATCATTTTCTATTGCTCACTTTCGTTATGATATAGTAATTATATCTAAAAAGAATTAGAAAAATTAGGGACATAAATGGGTGATATATTGACATGTATATCAGAAATGAGATATAGTGGGGGGAGGAACTATATATATTTGCGAATTATATTTAGTAAAGGAGAAAAAATAAGAAATGAGAAACAAAAGATTATGGAAAAAACTTTTGACTGCTGGGGCGTGTACTGCATTAGTGCTCTCTATACCAGTGACTTCTTTTGCGGCAGGTAATACTGAAAGTATTGAAAGCATCGTTAAAGAGAACGAACTGTTAAATGAAGAGAATGCGGAAGAAATTGTTTCCGATAAAACAGATGCTATGCCATCTATTGAACCAATGACAGTAGAGTATGAACCGGGAAAAGAATTTGAAATTCCAGTTAACATGGGAAGCGGAAAACACAAAGCATTAGCTGTTATTTTTGACTGGGGGAATATGATAGAAATTGATAGATTTAAAGAACATACAGATCAAGAACACAAAGGACAACGTTGCTGCTTAGACCATGAAAAAAATGTATTGCATGCTACGCTTAAAAGTGATTACGATTATGTAAAACCGGGAGTACATGATATAACAGTTAATTTTGCAATTGAAAACAGTTCGGGGAAAATTGAAATTATTCAAAATAGAAATGTAAAAGTTAACGTGTCTGATAAGTATAATTCTACTGGTACGAAACCAGAAAAGGTAGGAAGTATTATAAAAACAGATTATGTAGATGATGTTACATTTTATTTGAAGAATGGAACAGAAGCATATAATATTAAATCTATTGATGCTCTTGCTTTTGGTGAACCGGGAAATGGCTATGACCCTTCTTTTCAATCCGGTTTTCAATATGATAAAGAAAGTGGTGCTATTACCATTTCAGCAGATTTATTAAGAAGAGCGTATGCGATGGGAGCAAATTCATACGACGGAGACGGAGATGGTTTTTTAGAAATGATGGTAAATGCTGAATTTACTTTTGAAAATGGGTTGAGGGGAAATACTTTTTCTAATTCCGATATGAATGCAGACTGGTATTTATCCTATGCGGCTTCTGATGCTACGGATGAGAGTATGCCTACATTTATTGACGCTTACCAAGAATTTGACGGTACAAAAGATTTAACATTTCAATTTAAAAACGGAACAGGAGATAATAAAATTACAGCAATAAAAGAAGTTGTTTTTAGTATGAAAGATGGGTTTATTGCTGGAGATGATGGCTTTTATTTGGAATGGTTTAGGGCAAAGAATGAGGGTACAGATTTTCGATACGATTTAGAAAAATGTGAAGTGACTCTTTTAAAAGATAGTTTGTCGGATTTTATTTATAATAACTGGAATGCAATTTCAAATACATACGGAAATTGTTATATGATAGTAGAATTTGCTGATGGAAGGACTGGAGGAGTTTATGCAAGAGATAGGGGAGATTTCCGTAATCCATTTAGACCTAAATGGAAGTCAGACTGGGAAGTGAAGGTTCTGGACAGAAAACAGAGTGGCTGGACAGAAACAGAAAGCGGCTGGGTGTATTATGAAAATGGAGAAAAGGTAATCGGCTGGAAATTAATTCATGAAACATGGTATTATTTTAATGAGAATGGAATTATGAAGACAGGCTGGGTATCTGTAGATGGACATTGGTATTATATGAATAATAGCGGAGCAATGGAGACAGGCTGGGTATCTGTAGACGGACATTGGTATTATATGAATAATAGCGGAGCAATGGAAACAGGCTGGGTATCTGTAGACGGATATTGGTACTATATGAATAATAGCGGAGCAATGGAGACAGGCTGGGTATCTGTAGATGGATACTGGTATTATTTTCACAATGACGGAAGTATGGCTACTTCACAGTGGATTGGAGATTATTATGTACAAGCAGACGGTGCTATGGCAACCAATACATGGATTGGGAACTATTATGTAGACACATCAGGTAAATGGGTGAAAAATGCTTAGGATATTTAAAAATGTTTTAGGTGGAAATGGTTCGGTAAGGTTGTTTAAAAAATACCAATAAATTTTATATTTAACGGGCGTAAAAAGCCTCTATCATACGAAATTATGGTAGAGGCTTTTCGCCATTTTAAAGAACTGATAAACAAGATATTTTCTGTTAAGGTTGACGATTTAATCGGAAAAATGTTATATTTATGCAAAAAAATTTTGTATAGTTGAATATAGGTGATAAATAACATTAAGGAGTATGTTCCACAGGCATTGCAGGGTGTTCAAAATCTGATGGTTGCAGAAAATGAACAAGGAAATCCATGTCTGTTATTGTATATGAGAAGAAAATTGTTATAATCAATTAAATTGATTTTTTCGGCAATAGCATACAAGATTATAGTTCATTGTAAAGGGAGAATAAGAGATGACATCTATATTAGTTTTAGAAGACGAAGACAGCGTAAACAGAGGAATTGAATTTTCCCTATCCAGAGAAGGATATGAGGTTTACAGCGCAAAGTGCATACAGGAGGGTTGGGAATTATTTTTGGCACATCCTTTTGAAATGATTATCTGTGACATTAATTTACCGGACGGAAACGGACTGGATTTTATCAGAAAAGTGCGTGAAAAAAGCAACGTATATATCATTTGTCTCACTGCCTTAGACCAAGAATTTGATCAGGTTATGGGATATGAAGCGGGAGCGGACGACTATGTGACAAAGCCGTTTAGTTTGTCGGTATTATTGTTGAAAGTGAATGTGTTTTTCAAAAGAACAGAAAAGAAGCGGGCGGAACTTCTGGAGTCAGGGGAATGGAGTTTTTCGATTGATGAGATGACAGCAAAGAGACGGGACAGCGAGGAAAATATAGAATTTACAAAGAATGAATGGAAAATGTTGAAGCTGTTTTTAGATAATCCAAAGCAAATTTTATCAAAGAACCAGATTTTACAAGGTATTTTTGATTTAGATGGAGAGTTTGTAGACGAAAATACTGTGGCAGTAAATATCAGAAGGCTCAGAGAGAAGATAGAGCAAAATCCGGGTAAACCTGAGTATATTCGAAATGTAAGAGGACTTGGTTATATATGGAACAAGGAATGTATCAAGAGATAGAAAACAAAAGAAACCACAGAATAAGGATTTTGAGAAAACTGATATTGGGAGGGCTATTCTTTTTACTGGGGTGGTCCATAATTATCGGAATGGAATATCATTCTTATAAAGAAAAATTGGCATTGACAGCTCAAATGACGAAAAAAGAAACAGACGGACAAACGCCTTTTGCAATTTTAAAAGGTGAGCCTGTTGATATAAATGTAAAAGAATTTCAGAAGCAATACGGCTATGAAAGACTGGAAAGTAATATTTATGGCAAAGAGTATCAGCAGAAAAGAATTTTCACAGGAATAATTTTGTCTCTGTGCTATCTTGTATATGCAGGAGCTGTTTTGCAGGAATATAAGTGCTCAAAGAGAGAAATGCAGGAAAGACAATGGAAAATAGCAGAGGCAGTGGAAGATATTGATAAAGGAAAAGGGCTTTTAAATTTAGAAATCAGTAATCCTGCCTACGAGGCATTGGAGAGATTGGACAGCCATACGCAGAGTGTTTTGCGAAAGGCGCAGGATGAAAAAGAGAAGACAAAGGAAATGGTAACGGATATTTCCCATCAGTTAAAAACACCTATTGCTGCTTTAAAATCCTGTTTTGAGGTGCTGGAAAGCGAAACACTCACCCAGAAGGAACGCAGAGAATTTGAAAAGCGTATGGAGAAGCAGCTTCAAAATTTGGAGCAGCTTTCAGCAGTACTGGTTAATATTTCCAGAATGGAAGCAGGGCTGATTGATATTTCCTTAAAAAACGGAAAGATTTTCGAAACCATTTTAGCAGCAGTGAACGGAATATGGGAAAAGGCAGATGCAAAGGCAATAGAAATTGAGATGGACGTTTTTGAGGAAATTGAAAATCTGGAAATCATGCACGACAGTAAGTGGTTGAAAGAAGCAATTTTAAACATTCTGGAAAATGCGGTGAAATATAGCGAGCCAAACACGAAGATTATAATTGCTGTTAAGAAATGGGTGAATTTTTTAAGAATAGAGATTGCAGATGAGGGAATAGGTATTCCGAAAAAAGAATATCATAAAATCTTTCAGAGATTTTACAGAAGCGAGAACGAATATGTGCAAAAGGAAGAAGGAAGTGGTGTCGGACTTTACCTTACCAGAAAAATTGTGGATGCACATAAGGGAATGGTTTTTGTGGAAAGAAAAGAGAAAAAACAGCAGGGAAGTGTATTTGTGATACAGCTTCCGTATGAAAGTCTTACGAAAATGTAAGACTTTTTTTATGAATTGAAAGAATGATGAAAGAGTGATGTTTTATACTTTCTATATCATCAAAAAGAAAGGGCGATAGAGTATGGATACAATTTTAAAAACAAAAAATTTATGTAAATATTATGGCAGCGGTGAAAATGAAGTAAAAGCGTTGCAGGATGTAAATATTGAAATAGAGCGTGGAGAATTTGTTGCAGTTGTGGGAAAATCCGGCTCAGGAAAAAGTACGTTGCTGCACATGCTGGGAGGCTTGGACCATCCCACAGACGGAAAGGTATACATCGGAAAGAAAAATATTTTCTCTTATAAGGAAGATGAGCTTGCTGTTTTTCGAAGAAGAAAAATCGGATTTATTTTTCAGTCTTTCAATTTAATATCCTCCTTAAATGTATGGGAAAATATTATTTTTCCGATTTCCTTAGACGGAAGGAAAGTTGATGAAGCATTTTTAAAAGACATTATACAGACCTTAGGACTAGAAAAGAAATTACATAATCTGCCAAATACCTTATCCGGCGGCCAGCAGCAGAGAGTTGCCATTGCCAGAGCCATTGCATCAAAGCCGGAAATCCTTTTGGCTGATGAGCCTACGGGGAACTTGGACTCCAAGACAAGTGCGGAAGTCATGGGAATGTTGAAAATGTCTGTGGAAAAATACGGGCAGACTTTAGTTATGATTACTCATGATGAGGACATTGCTCAGATTGCAGACCGCATTTTAGTAATCGAAGACGGAAAGGTGGCTGAATTTTCATGAAAATGCTCACGAGATTAGCTTTGAAGAATAACAAAAAGAATAAGACGAGAAGTATTTTGATTATGCTGGTTATCTTTTTGAGTACCACATTGCTGTCAAGTATTGCTCTTATTTGCTATGGCAGTCTGAAATATCAAAAGGATAACGTAAAGGAGCTATACGGAACCTTCTACGGAGCTTATAAAGGCGTATCGGAAGAACAGATTTCGGAAATGAAGAAAAGAAGCGAATTTACGGAAATCGGAAAATCTGCCGTATGCGGTGAAGTGGAAAGTGAAGCCACGGTATCTTTGCAGTGGATGAGCGAAGAAGTACAGAAGATGACAAATCTGAAAGAACAGTTGGAAGAAGGAGAGTTTCCAAAAGCGCAAAATGAGATTGCCGGTGAAAGACGTTTCTTTCAAAAGCTGGGATATGAAAATGTAAAAATCGGAGATGAAATTAAGCTTTCTTATCGAAGAAGCAATCAGGAAAAATATCAGGAAACTACTTTTGTTGTCAGCGGTATTATCAGAAGCATTTCAGAAGAACTGGAAAATCAGGCATACGCAGGATATGTTTCCGAAGATTTTTATACCTCCCATTTTTCTGAAAATGCAAGACACTATATGGCATATTTCTCGTTGTCTGAGGATTTGGGATTAAATTCAGAGACCGCCGAGATGGAGGCAAAAGAGTTAGCCGAAAAATGTGGCATTAATCCGGAAAATACAGCTATGAATAAAACCTATTTATTCTTTGTATTATCTCCGGATATGGAAAGTATTATGGGATTTGTTTTAATTGCCATTGTAGTTGTAATTTTCTCTGTTCTGGTTATTTACAATATTTTTCAGGTGGGAATTGTGGAGAAAATACAGGAGTACGGCAAGATAAAAGCCTTAGGAGCTACAAGAGCACAGATGAAAGCTCTGGTATTTCGAGAAGGCATGATGCTTTCTGTTATTCCCATACCTTTTGGAATTTTGGCAGGTATTGGCATCAGTTGTCTGTTTATGAATTATTGGATTAGCAATATGGAGACTTTTGGAGCAGATACGAGAACAAGTGCGGTATACATTTCTGTACCTTTGCTTCTTATTTGTGTACTGGCAGTATTGGCAACAGTATGGATTGCCTTGAAAAAACCTATGGGTACAGTAAAAAAGGTATCTCCTGTGGAAGCATTTCGGTATCAGGGAGAAGGAAAGAGAAGAAAAGGTATTCGCAAAGGCTATGCTGTTATGAGCCCTAATCGTATGATGATGGCAAATCTGGCAATGAACAAAAAGCGTACTGTCGGAACTGTGTTTACCATGGGTTTATCCTGTGTATTGTTTGTGGTAGCGGTTAATTATACCAGAAACGTGGATATCGAGTATGCTGCAAGGCAGGAGCTGCCATTTGGGCAGTTTCAGATTGATTTATCTTATTCCACCACGGATACGGCTTATCCTGAGAATAATTTAGACTCTGTTTTAAAAGAAAATCCATTGGATGCCCGGCTTGTAAAGGATTTAAAAGCTATCAACGGTGTTACAGAAGTGAAAATCGGGAAGCAATTATATGCTTATGATGAGAAGGGAGAACTTCATTCCATTGCTGTTTTAGACCGCAAGCTTTTTGAAAAGGAGAGTAAAGGCGCAGGCGTATTAGGAACAGTAGATTATGAAAAGGCATCAAAAGACAATGCAATTTTCAACGGCTGGTCTCATTTTATTGCAGATACCGGATATGAAATCGGCGATACCGTTTCCTTTCAGTTAGGAGGAAAGCAGGGAGAAATTTCTTATCAAGGAGAATTGCAGGGAGCTTTCGGTTCAATAAACGGTGCATGGGGAATTACAGAAGATACTTATAAAAATCTTGGATTTGCTGATGCAGAGGAAAACATCGGAACAATCTGGGTAGATTGCAAGAAATCAGAGAGTAAAAATGTAGAAGCCGCCATAAAAGAGCTTTTGGAAAACAAAGACCATTATGAATTAAGCAGCTTTGAAGGGGAAGTGGAGTCTCTCGACTCAATGATGGCAATGATGAAAACTATGGGTTACAGCTTCCTGCTGTTAATCGGAATGATTACTTTTATGAATATGGCAAATACCATGATTTTAAATGTTATTACAAGAAAGAGAGAGCTGGGTGTATTACAGGCAGTGGGAATGACAAATCAGCAGTTAAACAAGATGCTGAGAAATGAAGGTCTGCTGTTTACACTGGGAAGCATAGTGATTTCTCTGGTTGTGGGAATTCCTGTGGGATACGGACTTTTCCTGTATGGTAAGAAAGCAGGATTAACAGGATTTGACGTTTATCACTTCCCGGGTGTGGAAATTTTAGTCATGATTTTTGTCTTGGCAGTTCTTCAGATTGGATTATCCTTTATGCTCAGCAGAAACGTGAAAAAAGAGTCACTGATTGACAGAATTCGATATTAAATTACTCTGGAATTTTGCAGAAGTACGGAAGTCAGAAGGTGTACAGTGTTTATAGTGCTTAAATTGACGTACAAAATAACTGATGTTTTCGTATCCATTATTGAGTGCAACTTCCGTAATAGGTGCAGGAGTTTTTAAAAGCTGAGCAGCAGCTTGATTAATACGATATTCGTTTAAGTAGGCAAAAGGTGTTTTGCCTACTTTTTCTTTGAAAAATTTGCAGAAATAATTTTTATTCAGAGGAATACATTCTGCAAGAGCTTCCAGTGTTACAGGCTCCATATAATGCTTTTCTATATAGGAAAACACAGATTTTAAAGAATGATTTTCAAAATCTTTTTCAGATTCATGCTTTTGGGCAGAAGAAAAGGCGTGTTCCTGAAATAGAATTTCCAATATCTGCAAGAGTATAATTTTTATGGAAAGTGCAGTATTGGCAGAGGTGTCTTCTAAATAGAGCCTGGCCGCTTTTGATATCAAAGAACCAATTTGCAGGCTGATTTCCAAAGAGAGAGAACTTCCTTCAGGAAACAGCAGCTTTTTTGACAGTAAAGGAGTAAGAAGCTCATTTTGACAAATATCATATTGAGAAAAACTTAAAAATGACATGGGAAATAAAAGAGCATAATGGTGGGAAACTTCACTATGACCGAAAATCCCATGAACCATACCGGGATTGATAAAATATACATTTCCCTCTGTTAAAAGCTGGGAGTTGGTTTCTGTGCGAAGCATCAGGCTTCCTTTAGTAATATATATAAATTCTGTTTCTTCGTGCCAGTGGTAAGGGGCGAAGTATTGTCCGCAAAAATCTTCCTGAGACAGAGCCTGGAAAGGAAAGTAAGGTGTTCCGTGTGGATTTTCTTCCTGAATGTTAATTTTATACATAATAATTTCGCCCTTTCTTGTAATTACATAAATAAAAGTGAATATAGTACAAATAAAGAGTAACATATTGCAAGAATTTAAGAAAGAGTTTTTTTATACTGAAAGTAACGAAAAAGAACTGTGAGGTACATACTATGAATAAAACATGGTGGAAAAATAGTGTAATTTATCAAATTTATCCAAGGAGTTTTGCAGATAGCAATGGAGACGGAATTGGAGATATTAAGGGAATTACTCAACATCTCGATTATTTAAAGGAACTGGGCGTAGATGTTATCTGGCTGTCTCCTGTTTATCAGTCTCCTAATGATGATAATGGATATGATATTTCCGATTATCAGGCAATTATGGAAGATTTTGGAACAATGGAAGATTTTGATGAAATGCTTTCAGAGATGCATAAAAGAGGAATAAAGCTGGTTATGGATTTGGTAGTGAACCATACTTCTGATGAACACCCATGGTTTGTAGAAAGCAGAAAGTCAAAGGATAATCCTTATCGTGATTACTACATCTGGAAAGAAGGAAAAGATGGGAAAGAGCCAAATAACTGGGGAGCATGTTTTGGCGGTTCTGCATGGGAATATGATAAGGAAACAGAAATGTACTATTTACATTGCTTTTCTAAGAAACAGCCTGATTTAAACTGGGAAAATGAAAAAGTCAGAAAAGAAGTTTTTGATATGATGACATGGTGGTGTGAGAAAGGTGTAGATGGATTTCGTATGGACGTTATCAGCATGATTTCTAAAGATCCTGCCTATCCTGACGGAGTTTCTCATAATGGCTTATATGGTGATTTTGGCCCTTTTGTCTGCAATGGTCCTCATGTCCATGAGTATTTAAAGGAAATGAACCAAAAAGTGCTTTCCAAGTATGATTTGATTACGGTTGGTGAAGCGTCTGGCGTTACTGTAGAAGAAGCAAAAAAATATGCTAATTTAGACGGAACTGAGCTAAACATGGTATTCCAGTTTGAACATACAGACATTACATCTGGAAAGAATGGAAAATGGACAGACGAGAGATTTAAACTCAGAGATTTGAGAAAAATATTGAATAAATGGCAGACAGAGTTGGAGGGAAAAGCATGGAACAGTCTTTATTGGGATAACCACGACCAGCCAAGAGCTGTGTCTCGCTTTGGAAATGACGGACCAATGTATCGTGAACTTTCAGCTAAAATGCTGGCAACCTGTCTTCATTTGATGAAAGGAACACCTTATATTTATCAGGGTGAAGAAATTGGTATGACAAATGCTTATTTTAATAAACTGGAAGATTACCGTGACATCGAAAGTATTCATGCTTTTGAAGAGATGACAGAAAATGGTCTTCTTACAGAGGAAGAAATGATGAGCGCTTTAAAGGCAGTCAGCCGTGATAATGCCAGAACTCCTATGCAGTGGGACGATAGTGAAAATGCAGGATTTACCACAGGCACCCCATGGATTAAAGTAAATCCTAATTATTTACAGATTAATGCAAAGGCGGCTTTGGAAGATAAAGACAGCGTGTTCTATTATTATCAGAAATTAATACAGATGCGTAAGGAATATGAAATTATTGTGGACGGTATTTTTGAAGGCCTTCTGGAAGACGATGAAAATATTTACGCATACCGGAGAAAACTGGGAAATCAGACTTTAATTGTAGCTTGTAATTTCAGCGATAAAAAAGTACCGTGTACTTTGTTTGAGGGAGCAGCAGGCGGTAAAGAAATGATTGCCAATTACAAAAATCATGAGACAGGAATATTGAAACCTTACGAAGCAAGAGTTGTACTGATAGAAAATTAAAAAATAACTTCTGCATGAGATAAATGAGGTTGTCGCATTAAATATTTTGGGATAATGTTTAAAGCGACAGCCTCGTTGTTTTTTGGAAAATTTTATTTTCACTCTTTACTGCCAAACTAACATTTTTGCAACATTAGCTGTTAGGGCTGTGCAAATGGAGGAAAGAAGTGTAAGATAAAACCAGGTGATGAATATGAAAATTTTAATTGTGGAAGACGATTTTGTATTAGCAGAGGAAATTTTGCGTCTCTGCAAACGTTGGGGTTTTGAGGGCGAGTATCTGGAAGATTTTTCAGATGTAGATAAGCAGTGTGAAAGCAGTCATTGTGATTTAGTTCTTATGGATATTAATCTGCCTTTTTATGATGGATTTTACTGGTGCCAGAAGATTAGAAGTGTATCAAAAGTTCCCATATTATTTTTATCCAGCAGAGACCAGAATGCAGATAAGGTTATGGCAATGGTTTCCGGCGGAGATGATTATGTGGAAAAGCCTTTTGATGCAGAGCTTTTGCTGGTGAAGATACGTTCTCTTTTAAGAAGAAGCTATGAGTATGTTCAAAGTGACAGGGAATATCTGGAGTCCGGACTTGTTTATGACCGTGGACAGGGGATTTTATTTTACGAAAATCAGCCCATAGAAATGACAAAATCGGAGAGCCGGATTATGAGTATTTTAGCGGATTATAAAGGGCAGGTAGTAGACAGAGAGACGTTGATGCAGGGGTTGTGGAATACAGATGAATATGTGACAGATGCTTCTTTAACGGTACTGGTGTCCAGACTTCGGAGTAAAATTTGTACTGCGACAGGAGGAGTTTCCTGCATTTATACCAGAAAAGGGAAAGGGTATTATTTGGAATGAAGAAATATTTAAAAGACCGATTGACGGCATTTCTTATAGGAGTCGGATTTGTTGTTTTTCTAAATGTATACCTGACACAGCTCTGTGCCACAGCCCTTTACGGACAGGACGTTTTGTATTTGGATGTGCTGCTTGCAGCCTTTGGTACAATTCTTTTGATTGGGGATTACAGCCAATGGAAAAAGAAGAAAAGGCAGGAGGAGGAACAGAAGGAGCTTCTTGCATATACGGATAAAGAGCTTTTGGAATGTAAAGAAAAGCTGGAAAATCTGTCCGATTATATTACCAAATGGACACATGAAATAAAGCTTCCCCTTGCTGCTTTGCGCCTTATGAACGGAAGAAATCAGGATACGTCTCTGAAAAAAGAAATGCAGGACTGCATTGTACGCATGGAAAATTTACTTCATACCGTGCTTATGGGAAGCAAGCTGCAAAGACCTGAAAACGATGTATGTATGGAGCGGATTTCTCTGGAAGAAGCAGTAAAAGAAGCAGTGAAAAATCAATCTTATTTTCTTATCCAGTATGGTTTTGAAATGATTTTAGAGATAAAAGATGTATGGGTATACAGTGATAAAAGGTGGCTGGTTTACCTTTTAGACCAACTGATAGCCAATGCCATAAAGTACAGAACCGATAATCCAAAGCTTGTATTTTCCTGTGAAAAGCAGGGAGAAAATCAGGTGTATTTAAGGGTGGAAGATAACGGAATTGGAATTTCAAAGGAGGATTTACTTTACATTTTTGATAAAGGATATGTGGGAAAAAATTTGAGAAAAGGGGATTATCATTCAACGGGAATGGGACTTTATTTTGCAGGAAAAATAGGAAAAATGCTGAACCTTTCTTTAAAAGCAGTACCGACACAAGAAAGAGGAAGCTGTTTTGAACTGGGATTTTGCGATATGGCAGAACATTTTATGATGTAGCCGTATGTTACAGAAATGTTAGATTGGAAAGAAAACTGTTGGATAAATGAAAGGATTTTTTGAAACCTCTTTGCTAAAATAAAGATACAGATTAGGAGGTAAGTATCATGAAAAAAGTTTTAGAAGTCAGAAATCTTTCCAAGAATTACGGAAAAAAAGGATATGAAACTGCTGTGCTGAAAGACATCAGCATGGACATTTACGAGGGTGATTTTATTGCCATTATGGGACCAAGTGGGGCAGGAAAAACTACATTTTTAAATATGCTGTCTACCTTAGATAAGCCTTCATCAGGGAAAATTCTTTTAGAAGGGCAGGATATTACGGCTTTAAGCAACAAGGAGCTTTCTTTAGTAAGACGAGATAAAATCGGATTTATTTTTCAGGAATATAATCTGCTGGATAATATGACAGTGCAGGATAACATTGCCCTTCCTCTCTCCTTAAACGGAGCGCCGCAAAGAGAAATTATCAGAAAGGTGCAGGCAAGAGCCGTGGATTTTGGACTGGAGTCTCATTTAAGAAAGTACCCTTATCAGCTTTCCGGAGGACAAAAGCAAAGAGCTGCCAGCGCCAGAGCGTTGATTACAAAACCACGTATTTTGTTTGCAGATGAACCTACGGGAGCGCTGGACAGCAAGTCCGGAAAGGATTTATTAGGGTGTCTGAAAAATGCCAATGAGCAGGAAAATGCCACGATTTTAATGGTAACTCACGACGGTTATACGGCAAGCTATGCAAAGCAGGTATACTTTTTAAAAGACGGAAAAATTCACAGCCGCCTGACGCAAAAAGACAGCAGAAAAGCATTTTTTGAGGAAATTATGACGATGCTGGCAGTCATGGGAGGTGAGGGAGAATGAAGCTCTTATCTCTGTCCTTTTCCAACTTTAAACGCAGTGTCAGGGAGTACGGAATGTTAATTCTTTCCCTTACTTTTTCAATTTTTGTATTTTTTAATTTCCAAAGTGTTATTTATTCTGACTCTATGGATGTTCTGGAAAATTATAATAAAGAGTATATTGACATTATTGTTCAGGCTGCATCCGTAGTATTCGGTGTATTTTTATTTTTCTTTATCTGGTATGCTTCCAATGTCTTTCTGAACCAAAGGAAAAAGGAAATCGGAATTTACATTTTTATGGGGCTGGATAATGTAAGAATAGGAAAAATGTATATGCTGGAGTCGGTATTTATCGGGTTGTTCTCACTGCTTGCAGGGATTGGAACAGGCGTCTTGTTTTCCAAGCTGTTTCAAATGCTTCTTTTAAAGCTGTCTGACATCAGCGTAGACATTAAGTTCTCTTTTTCATGGGAAGCGATACTGATTACAGCAGGAATGTTTCTTGTTATTTATGGTCTGATGACCTTAAAAAGCTACCATACTTTAAAGACCAGCAGTGTCTTAAATTTGCTTTCCGGTGCAAAACAGCAGGAAATGCAGAAAGAAAAGTGGATCATTACATTTCTGAAAATTGCAGGTGGTGTGGGTATTCTGCTTTTTGGATATTATTTGGCGTGGGATACAGGAGATCTCAATTCTTTAGGAAATGCTTTAGGGGCTGTTGTTCTGGTAATTGTAGGGGTTTACCTTTTGTTTTCCGGTCTTATTCCTGCCATACTTCGCAAGCTTTCCGGAAACAAATATTATTTGTATAAGAAAGAGCGTACTTTATGGGTAAATAATCTGGCGTTTCGTATGAAAAAAAATTATAGAACGTATGCAATGGTAACGGTGCTGATGATTTGCTCTGTGACTGTCATGGCAATTTCCATAGCAATGAAACAGCGCTATGAAAAGCTTACACATTTTGACCAGACTTATACTTATCAGGTATTAAGCAGTGAAGAAAAAAACGGAGAAGAAATTGCCAAGGGAATTGAGCAGGAGAATAAGGTGAAATTCTGGAATGAAATGCAGGTGGCTATGGTAGAGCCTTCTGTGGTTCACAGCAAATATACTTATACAGCTTATGGATTGGTAGCTTTTTCAGATGTGAAACAAGCGGCGAAGAAAGCGGGACTTCCTTTTGCTTATAAAGAGCTGAAGGACAATCAGGCAATCGAGCTTTCTCATGAAGTCCTGATGGATATATCAGGTGGTGCGATTGAAAACTACGAGCAAAAAATCGGAAGTGAAACGTATGACGTGATAAAATCCGATAATACGCCTTATTTTGGAGCATTGCAAAATAATACGAAGATTTTTATTCTCAGCGACAAAACTTTTGAAAATTTGAAGAGCTTAGGAAGCGTCACATATTTTTATAATTACAGAATTCAGGATATGAAAAATATGGAGGCGTCCAAATCATATCTGAATACACTGGCACAAAGCAGTGAGGACGGACAGGCATTTACAGGCGTAAATTATACACAGATAGACGGAAGGCAGGACAGTTGGATAAGAGTCATGTATTCCCTTTGCATCTTTATGTTTGTAACCCTTGTACTGGCAGCAGGAAGTATTATCTTTTTGAAAATCGGCAATGAGGTATATGAGGATAAAGAACGATACAAAATTTTAGAGAAAATGGGAATTCAAAAGAAAAGCCTGAGAAAATCTGTACGAAATGAAATTTGTTTTACTTACTATTGCCCTTTTGTTCTTATGATGATTACCTCCTATTTTTCTGTAAAAGCGCTGGGAAATGTTATGAGAGAGGATTTGCTCATGGTGAACATCTGGAGTATGGGAATTATTCTTTTGGTATTTACAGTGATTTGTGCAATATCTGTTTATACGGCAAAGAAAAAGTTGTCCTTACTTTCATAAAAAATAAGAAAATTGTTGACAAATAAAGTATAATATGATATAAAGTTACCCATGACTAACTGGAGGGCTGTCGCATTAAGTGCATAATTCAAATGCTGTTTAATACGACAGCCTCTTTTTCTGAAATAAAGTAAGTCTAAACTAACTAATAATATGCGGAGGAAATCATGGGAAAAACAAAACGTGGATTGTGGATAGGAATTGCATTTTTAATGATGGGGGCAGGAGCTGTGGGCGTTGTTTTGCCGATTTTACCAACCGTTCCCTTTTTAATGGCAGCCTTGTATTGTTTTGCAAGAGGCTCGCAAAAACTGGAAAACTGGTTTCGACAGACTTCTCTTTATCAAAAGCATTTAGAGCCTTTTATGGATAAAAAAGAGATGACAAGGAAAGCCAAAATTATCGTAATGATTTCTATGACAGTTTTCATGGGAATTGGCTTTATTCTGATGGATACAGTTCTGATTGGCAGAATTATTTTGGCAGCGGTTTGGTTGTTTCATATTCTTTATTTTACTTTGGGAATAAAGACAGTAAAGAAAACCTGTATGGCAGGAGAAAATTTTAATTAGCGAAAAGAGGATAGAAGATGATTAAAAAAAGATTGATAGGACTTTTAAAAGACTCTAAAAAATATATTGCTCAAAATGTACTTTGGCAGTGGCTGGGACTGCTGGTACAGATAGCGGCAATTTTAGCAGTAGGACAGTTTTTGAATACTGCCATATTTGGTAGTATAACCGGCAGACAGCTTTTTCTGACGGGGATGATATGCGTAAGTGTTATTTTCCTTAGAATGATAAGCGACAAGAAAGCAGCAGAGGCTTCGTTTCTGGCAAGCTCTGACGTAAAAAGAGTTTTGCGTGAAAAGATATATGAAAAACTGGTACGCCTCGGCTCATCTTATAAAGAACAGATTTCTACTTCTGAGGTGGTACAGCTTTCTGTGGAAGGTGTGGAACAGTTAGAAACGTATTTTGGAAGATACTTACCGCAGTTTTTTTACAGTTTATTAGCGCCTGTTACGCTATTTGCGGTACTCTCCTTTATCAGTTGGAAAGCAAGTCTGGTACTTCTCGTTTGTGTGCCTCTTATTCCTCTTTCTATTGTGGCGGTACAGAAATTTGCCAAAAGACTTTTGAAAAAATATTGGGGCAGTTATACGGAATTAGGCGACAGCTTTCTGGAAAATTTACAGGGGCTTACAACACTGAAAATTTACCAGTCTGACGAAAGAAAAGCGCAGGAAATGGATGAAGAAGCAGAAAAGTTCAGAAGCATTACCATGAAAGTGCTGACTATGCAGTTAAATTCCATCAGCGTTATGGATTTAGTGGCTTACGGAGGAGCTGCCATTGGAATGATTGTTGTGGTAAGGGAATACATAGCCGGAAGCTTGGGGTTTTGCAGGAGCTTTTGCTATTTTACTGTTGGCAGCGGAGTTTTTTATTCCTCTGCGTTTGCTGGGCTCTTTCTTTCACATTGCTATGAATGGGATGGCAGCCAGTGATAAAATTTTCCGATTGTTAGATATGCCGGAAAGAGAGCAGGGGGCAGAAGAGCTTTCGGGAGAGAACTTAGATATTACTTTTGAAAAGGTGAGTTTTTCTTATGAAAAGGAACGTCCGATTTTAAAAGATGTGAGCTTTCATATTTCAAAAGGACAATTTGTTTCTCTGGTAGGGGAGTCCGGGTGTGGAAAAAGCACGGTCGCATCTCTGATTTTAGGAAGAAACAGGCAGTATCAGGGTCGCATTTTGCTGGGAGGCATGGATTTAAAGAAAATAAGAGAGAAGAGCCTGATGGAGCATGTTACTTTAGTAAGACACAATAGTTATCTGTTTAAAGGAACAGTAGAGGAAAACCTTCTTATGGGAAATCCCAATGCCACACAGGAGGAAATGACAGAAGCATTAAAAAAAGTAAACTTATGGGAGTTTTTGAAAGGGCAGGAAGGTCTTTCTACAAAGCTGGCAGAAAAAGGAAGCAATTTCTCAGGCGGGCAGTGTCAGAGGCTTTGCATTGCCAGAGCGTTGCTTCACGACACAGAAATTTATATTTTTGATGAAGTGGCATCTAATATTGATGTGGAAAGTGAAGAAATTATTATGGATGTCATTCGACAATTAGCAGAGACAAAAACAGTGCTTTTGATTTCTCACAGGCTGGCAAATGTAAAGAAATCCCATTGCATCTATGTTTTGAAAGAAGGAAAAATTGTAGAAAAGGGAACGCACAAAGAATTACTGGAACAGCAGGGAGCATATAAGGAAATGTATAGGACACAGAAAAATCTGGAAAATTATGGATTAGAACAGGAGGCATCAGCATGAAAAGAAGAAGCGGAATAAAAGTCATGGGACAGCTTATTGGGCTTGTCGTGCCACTTTTACATGTTATGCTGACGGCGATTTTCTTAGGTGTGGCAGGCTTTTTATGTGCTATTTTTCTCACGATTTTAGCGGGAACAGCTTTGATGTATTTTGATACGCCGGCGATTGTAAGCATTCATATTAAGATTTCAATTGCATTTGCGGTTTTAAGGGGTATTCTTCACTATGCAGAGCAGGCATGCAACCATTATATTGCTTTTAAATTACTGGCAATTATCCGTCATAAGGTGTTTGTCGCTCTTAGGAAGCTGTGTCCGGCAAAATTAGAGGGCAAGGACAAAGGAAACTTAATTTCGATTATTACCAATGATATTGAGCTTTTAGAAGTTTTTTATGCACATACCATTTCCCCTATTGCCATTGCATTTTCTACCTCCCTTATTATGGTAGTTTTTATTGGAAGATACCATATTTATGCAGGTATTTGGGCGCTTGTTTCTTATCTTTTGGTAGGCGTGGGCGTACCGCTGTGGAATGGAAGAAAAAGTGCTTCTACGGGAATGGAATTTCGTTCCGGCATTGGAGAATTAAACAGTTATGTATTGAATTCTCTCAGAGGCTTGGAAGAAACCATACAGTATGGGCAGGAAGAAAGCAGAAAACAGGGAATGTCTGAAAAATCACTGGAACTGTTGAAAAAGCAAAAAGAGTTAAACCGTATGGAAGGAAACACAAGAGCAGTTACCAATTTGTTGATTTTACTCAGCTCTTTTGGAATGCTATTTTTTACTTTATTCCTTTATAAAAATCAGCAGATGAGCATAGATGCAGTAGTTCTATGTACAATCTCTATGATGGGTTCTTTCGGACCGGTTGTGGCGCTTTCTAACCTTTCCAATAACTTAAATCAGACGCTGGCAAGCGGAGAACGTGTATTGTCTATTTTGGAAGAAGCGCCGAAGGTGGAAGAAGTTTTCGGACAGAAAGAAGTAAGTTTTGAAAATGCGTCTTGTGAGCAGGTGACATTTTCTTATGAAGATGAAGTGATTTTAAAAGATTACAGCATTTCTCTGCCAAAAGGAAAAATTATCGGTATTCACGGGAAAAGCGGTTCAGGAAAATCTACACTTTTAAAATTGTTTATGCGCTTTTGGGATGCAGATAAAGGGGCAGTAAACATTTCGGGAACAAATGTAAAGGACATCAATACAAAAAATCTCCGTGATATGGAAGCCTATGTAACACAGGAAACCTATTTGTTTCATGACACCATAGCAAATAATATTAAGCTTGCAAAGCCGGAGGCATCTCAGGAGGAAATTATAGAGGCGGCGAAAAAAGCATCCCTTCATAGCTTTATTGAAAAGCTTCCCAAAGGCTACGATACACAGGTGGGAGAATTGGGAGACATCCTTTCCGGCGGAGAACGCCAGCGAATTGGAATTGCCAGAGCATTTCTTCATCAAGCTCCGTTTCTTATGCTGGACGAGCCGACCAGCAATTTAGACTCTTTAAATGAGGGCATGATATTAAAAGCATTGAAAGAAGAATGTAGAGAAAAAACAGTGGTGTTGGTATCTCATAGACAGTCTACTATGAAGATTGCAGATAAAGTGTATGAGATGGAAAACGGAAGGATTTCTTAAAAGAGTAAAAAGCTATCGCATTATGTGATAATCAAAAAATCTATACATTTTTAGCGAATTTGTCGAGCACGCTTTGAGATTATAAGCTCAAAGTGAGCGCAGACTGAGCATAAAATGTATAGATTTTCTTGATATAAGTTTAAAACGATAGCTTCTTTTCTCGATAAACAAAATTTAATTTTTACAAGGTCTTATAAACATCCGCCAGCATATTAACCAGAAAATCCTGAGAAAAACGGCTTGTGTCAACGCATAGCTGGTAATTATCCAGATTATTCCATTTCTGGTCGGTGAAAAATTCGTAGTAAGATTTACGGGTTTTATCCATCTTTTTCACAAGGGCACGGGCGCTTTTTTCTTCTCTGCCCAAGCGTTCCATAACTGCTTTGACACGATACTCATAAGGGGCATATACGAAAAGACTCAGGCAATCATCGCCCAGTATATAATTGGCACAGCGTCCTACAATGATACAGTCTTCTGTTTTGCCAAGGCGTTCAATAATTTTGGACTCTGTTTCAAAAAGAACATCATTCATAGGATGAAAATGATACTGTGGCTGCATCTGCATTTGCTCGTTGATGGGAAGTCTCCACTGATTGGCTTTCTTTTCGTCTACTTTCAGCAGTTCCTCGTAAGGAATATCGTTTTCCTTGCTGGCAAGGCGGATAAGCTCATGGTCATAGAAGTGTATTCCCAGCTTGTTTGCCAGTGCTTTTCCTAAAAGACGTCCGCCGCTTCCATACATACGATTGATAGTAATAATACGATGACTCATACGAAACCCTCCTTTTTTAACGTTCACTTTATATGATAAATTATAACACGAATAGTCCGAAAATTCCAGAAAAAATAAATAAATGTACGAAATATATTTAGGGAGATAAAGACATAAACTGCCCTTTTAGGCAAAAAATCGTCTTTCTAAAGGCTAGAAGGTTGCTTTTTTTAGGGATTTATATTATATTAAGTTAGGTAATGTCATTTTGGAGATGGCAGTATAAAGGAGAATAGAATATGGAGAATACAAATAGCAAAAAAAAGATGAGCTCGGCAAAACGAAAGAAAAAGCGTGTTCGAAAAGCTTTTCGTATAGCCGGTGAGATTTTGGTTGGAATTCAAATTCTTGCGACTCTTGTTTTTATCGGCTTCACATGGAGATTGGGAATAATTCCTGCCAAGTATGTAGTGGGGTTTGCGGCATTACTTCTTGTTTTTGCGGCATTGCTTTTTACCATGCAGGTTGTAACCAGAGGAAAAGCGATTGTCAGTAAAATTGTCAGTGTTCTGATGTCGGCTGTTTTGATATTCGGTTCGGTATATGTGTATCAGACACACGATGCTATTGAGGATATCAGTGGAGATACCCTTGGAAAACAGGTACATAGTGTGCTGGTCGTAGTCAGAAAAGATGATGAGGCAGAAAAAGTATGGGATACCAAGGATTATGTTTATGGTGTCCAGTCAATAGAAGATGACAGCGAAATGGCAGAGGCAATGAAAAAGGTCAATGCCGATGCAGGGAAAGAGGTTTTGACAAAGGAATTCGATACCTTAAACGATCAGGTGGCAGGGCTGTTAAGCGAAGCTGTAGATGCCATTGTGTATGATGAAAGCTTCAGCGGAATTATTGAAGAAGTAAATGAGAATTATAACAGCAAAGTAAAAGTCATTGCACAGTATAGCATTGAAAGTAAGAGCGACAGCATGACACAGGGAGTTTCTCCTGACGTAAACGTAAAAGATGAACCGTTCAGTATGTTTATCAGCGGTATTGACGTCTATGGACCGATTTCTTCAAAGAGCAGAAGTGATGTAAATATTATTGCAACCGTCAATCCTGAGACAAAGCAGATTTTGCTTACCAATACACCGAGAGACTTCTATGTAACAATTCCTGAGGTGTCAGGTGAGAAAAAGGATAAGCTGACACATGCGGGTATTTACGGCGTAGATAAGTCCATGGCGGCTTTAGAAGAATTATATGATATTGAAATTCCGTTTTATACAAGAGTAAACTTTACTTCTTTGATTACTATGGTTGACTTAATGGGCGGCGTAGATGTAGAGTCAGAATTTGAATTTACTACAAGCGGCGCCGGTGGTGAGATTATGGATGTAAAGAAGGGCATCAATCACTTTAACGGTGCACAGGCGCTTTCTTTTGCCAGAGAACGTTATAATGTTCCGGGCGGAGACAACCAGAGAGGTAAGGACCAGATGGCTGTTATTCAGGCCATGTTTAAGAAAATGATTACTCCGGAAATGCTGGTAAAAGCGCCAAAGATGATTTCCGAAGTAAGCAACAGCGTAGAAACCAATATGTCTATGGAACAGATACAAAGATTAATTCAAAGTCAGATTGACAATGGCGGAGAATGGACGATTAAATCTGTTGCAGCAGAGGGTACAGGGGATCAGGCATTTTGTTACTCTGCACCGGGTACTGCTTTGTATGTTACAATTCCGGATGAAACTTCGGTTGCGAACATTAAAGTGCTGATGGACAAGGTGGAAAACGGTGAAATGCTTCCAAGCGACACGCCAAATGAAACAGGGGAAGCAGTAGAATAAGAAAAAAACACAACTGACGAAAGTCAGGAACGATATTATGATAGAGGTGCAGGTTTCAAGAGTACCCTTTTGCAAGGCAGGGCAGCCGCAGGAGGGGAAAGGGGAAGCTGCCGAAGTGGGAAAATCTGCCCGAGATTTTCCTGCTGGGACATGGTATAAGATATCATGTACTGTCACGACAAGTGGAGCGCTATCATCATTGGTCATACTCAATAGATTTCGGTAAAACCATGAATGCGTTCCCAGCAGGGAGTATCGTTCATGGTTTTTTTATACATTAAAACAAAGAAAGGAAAATTGATTATGACAAAGAAAAGAAAACTTTTTACCGGTATGGCAATTTTTATGCTGCTTATGATGACCTTTGCAGTCACTGTATTTGCCGGAGGTGAGACGGAAGCGCCAAAACCGCAGATGTATGCTACTTTTTGGTCTTTAGTACCTCCTGTTGTAGCCATTGTTTTGGCATTGATTACAAAAGAGGTTTACAGCTCTTTATTTATCGGTATTTTAGTAGGAGCTTTATTCTCAGCAGATTTTGGATTTGAGAAAACAGTAAACAATATTTTGGAAGGTGGCTTTATTAAGGTCCTTTCCGACTCTTACAATGTAGGTATTTTAATCTTTTTAGTGATTTTGGGAACGATGGTGTGCATGATGAACCATGCTGGCGGTTCAGCGGCTTTCGGCAAGTGGGCAAGCACCCATATTAAAACAAGAGTCGGCGCACAGATTGCAACGATTTTACTGGGTATGCTGATTTTCGTAGATGATTATTTTAACTGTCTGACGGTAGGAAGCGTTATGAAGCCTATTACAGACAAGCACAATGTTTCAAAAGCAAAATTTGCATATTTAATTGACTCCACAGCAGCTCCGATTTGTATCATTGCTCCTATTTCTTCATGGGCAGCCGCAGTCAGCGGATTTGTGGAAGGGGAAGACGGTCTGGCAATTTTCATGAGAGCAATTCCGTATAACTTCTATGCGCTTCTTACCATTGTTATGATGTTTGGTCTGGTACTGATGAGAGTGGATTTCGGTTCTATGGCAATCCATGAAGCAAACGCTTTAAAGGGAGATATTTATACAACAGGAAAGCGAGTGGATGAAGAAGTTTCAGAGAAAAAACCAAATCCAAGAGGAAAAGTAATTGATTTGGTAGTGCCTATTCTGGTTCTGATTGTTTGTTGTATTATCGGTATGATTTACACTGGGGGATTTTTCAGTGGAACGGATTTTGTAACAGCGTTTTCCAAAAGTGATGCTTCATTAGCATTATCTATCGGAAGTGTATTTGCTTTTCTGATTACAGTTGTTTTTTATGTTGCAAGACGTGTGCTGTCCTTCAGAGACTGCATGGACTGTCTTCCTGACGGATTTAAGGCAATGGTGCCGGCAATTTTGATTTTAACCTTTGCATGGACATTAAAAGCCATGACAGACAGTCTGGGAGCAGACGTTTTCGTGGCAACAGCTATGGAAAGCGTAGCAGGAGGTCTGATGAATTTACTTCCGGCGATTATCTTTATCGTAGGCTGTCTGCTGGCATTTGCAACAGGAACTTCATGGGGAACTTTCGGTATCTTAATTCCGATTGTTGTAGCTGTTTTTGGAGAAAGTAATCCGCAGCTTATGATTATTTCTATTTCTGCATGTATGGCAGGCGCAGTGTGCGGAGACCATTGCTCACCGATTTCTGATACCACGATTATGGCATCCGCAGGGGCTCAGTGTAATCATGTAAATCATGTTTCCACACAGCTTCCTTATGCAGTGACAGTAGCCGGTGTAAGCTTTGTTACCTACATTATTGCGGGCTTTGTTCAGTCTGCATGGATTGCCCTTCCGGCGGGAATTCTTATGATGCTCGGCGTTTTAGCAGTTATTAAATATAATCACAAAAATAAAAATAGATAATTGATATTAAATTTAGAAAAATAGCAATATATATAAAAAAAATCGCAAGATGAGCATAGAAATTTTGTGGAATATTGTATATCCTTAGTGTATAACAAAATGCTTTGAAAATGCGAAAGGAGAAAACATGAGCGAAACAAATTTTAAAGGTCGTGTAACCATTCCGACAGACGTGGACGTGGTACCGGAAACTCTGGAACTAGTAAAAAGATGGGGAGCAGACGCTATCCGTGATTGTGACGGAACAGACTATCCGGAAGAATTAAAAAATGTAGATGCAAAAGTATATTCTACTTACTATACAACAAGAAAAGACAATGAATGGGCAAAGGCAAATCCGGATGAAATTCAGCAGATGTACATTATGACATCATTCTACACAGCAGTAGACAGTGAGTTATCCATTCATCTGATGAACCACCTCTATCCTGATATGCTGAAAGTAAATTCTCATGACGATATTACACGTTGGTGGGAAGTTATCGACAGAACAACAGGAGAAGTAGTTCCTGTAACACAGTGGGATTACAGCGAAGAAACAGGTGACGTGACAATCCACGATGCAAAGGCATTTCACGATTATACAGTCAGCTTCTTAGCTTACATTATGTGGGATCCGGTACACATGTACAATGCCGTTACAAACGGATGGACAAACTTTGAAAAACAGATTACATTTGATGTTCGTCAGCCGAAAACAAAAGAATACTCCATGAAACGTCTTCGTAAATTTATTGAAGATAACCCACATGTAGATGTTATTCGTTACACAACTTTCTTCCATCAGTTCACATTGATTTTCGATGAACTGGCAAGAGAAAAATATGTAGACTGGTACGGATATTCTGCTTCGGTAAGTCCATATATTCTGGAACAGTTTGAGCAGGAAGTAGGATATAAATTCAGACCGGAATTTATCATTGACCAGGGTTATATGAATAACACATACAGAATTCCATCTAAAGAGTTCACAGATTTCCAGGCATTCCAGAGAAGAGAAGTTGCTAAACTTGCAAAAGAAATGGTTGATATTACACATGAATGCGGTAAAGAAGCAATGATGTTCTTAGGTGACCACTGGATTGGTATGGAGCCATTTATGGACGAATTTAAGAACGTTGGTCTTGACGCAGTAGTAGGAAGTGTAGGAAATGGTTCTACTTTACGTCTGATTAGTGATATCAAGGGAGTAAAATACACAGAGGGACGTTTCCTTCCATATTTCTTCCCGGATACATTCCATGAAGGCGGAGATCCTGTAAAAGAAGCAAAAGTAAACTGGGTAACAGCAAGACGTGCAATTTTAAGAAGCCCAATCGATCGTATTGGTTACGGCGGATACTTAAAACTGGCTATGGAATTCCCAGAATTCATCGATTATGTAGAAAGCGTATGTAACGAATTCAGAACACTGTATGATAACATTAAAGGAACAACTCCATATTGCATGAAGAAAGTTGCTGTTTTAAACAGCTGGGGTAAAATGCGTGCTTGGGGTAACCACATGGTACATCATGCAATTTACTACAAACAGAACTACTCTTATGCGGGAATTATTGAATCATTGAGTGGAGCTCCATTTGATGTGAAGTTCATCAGCTTTGATGATATTAGAAATACTCCTGAAATTCTGGACGATATTGATGTTGTATTAAATGTAGGTGGTGCATATACAGCATACACAGGTGGAGACAACTGGGCAGATGAAAAAGTTGTAACAGCAGTGAAGAAATTCATCTACAATGGCGGTGGATTTATCGGTGTAGGCGAACCTACAGCATACCAGCATGAAGGACGTTACTTCCAGTTAGCAGGTGTTATGGGTGTTGAAAAAGAAACAGGATTTACTCTTAACACAGATAAATACAACTGGGAAGAACATGATCACTTTATTATCGAAGACTGTAAAGGTGATGTTGATTTCGGTGAAGGACAGAAAGCAATCTATGCTCTGCCGGAAGCAACCATTATCAAACAGAAAGATCAGGAAGTACAGATGGCTGTCAATGAATTCGGAGAAGGAAGAAGCGTTTACATCAGCGGTCTTCCATATAGCTTTGAAAACAGCCGTATCCTTTACAGAGCAATTATCTGGGCTTCTCATGATGAAGAAAACCTTCATAGATGGTTCTCTGACAACTACAATGTAGAAGTTCACGCTTATGTAAAAAATGGCAAATACTGTGTTGTAAACAATACTTACGAGCCACAGGATACTACGGTATACAAAGGCGATGGAACAAGCTTTGATTTACATCTGGAAGCAAACGAAATTAAATGGTATGAAATCTAAGATAGAAACAAAAAAAGAAGTCGTAGAAATTACGGCTTCTTTTTTTTGCGGTAAGCATTTGGTGTTGTTCCCGTTAAGCGGCGAAAGGTTTGAGAAAAATAAGATTGAGAAGAAAATCCGCTGATTTCGCCTATTTTTGTCACCGAATAATTAGTAGACTCCAGCAAGTAGCGGGCTTCCTCTACTCTGCGCTGGATTAAGTAGTTAATAGGGGAGACACCTTTATAGTTTTTAAAGGCATGAACCAGGTAGTATTTATTAATATGTACAAGAGCGCTTAAGGCATCCAGTGTAATGTCTTCGTGATAGTGCTCATTGATGTATTGTTCTACCAGTCTGCATTCTCTGGTGGTTTTTTGTTTTGGAGCAGAGAGGAATTCCTGCCGTGTACTTCTGGCTATGGAAAGCAAAATCAATTCCAGCAGATTTTGGCATATTGTCTGATAACCAGCCTGCTGTGTCTTGATTTCTTTTACCAGAGTGTTCAAATACCAGGGGATTTCTGTGTGTTCCCGGGAAAGTGGAAATATGCTGTAACTATAAGGGGCTTCTTTTTCTGAATACTGAAACTGTACACCTTCAATACCCAGAGCAATGTATTCCCAGGGACGTTCTTTATTTCCGAATTCTGTGTGTGGAATATTGGGATTAATAAGCACAAGATCATTTTTCTGTACGGGAATTTGTTTTCCCTCAATTTGAAAGCAGCCTGTCCCTTTTGTCACAAAGAACAACTCAGAGAAATAATGGGAATGTTCCATGCTGTGCCAGTCTTTATCCGAAGTGGCACAGGTGACATAGAGAAGTTGTGCTTTTAGAACATCCGAGTCAGAACCCTCGAAAGGATAGCGGACATTACTCATAGGTTTTCTCCTCCTCTTTCATTTCTCTCATAATACTTCTGTTTATGATAACAGCCAGAAGAAAAGCGCATAGATCAGCAACAGGCTGAGCCAGCTGTATTCCCAGAATTCCCAAAAACGGCGGCAGAAGAAGAACGGCAGGAACAAAGAAAATTCCCTGTCGGGCAGCGGCTAAAAGGGATGCTTTAAATGTTTTTCCAATGGTCTGAGTCATCATGTTATTCATAATTACCCATCCGGAAAGGGGCAGGGCAACACACTGCATACGCAGAGCAACCGTGCCGATAGCAATAACCTGTAAGTCATCTTTTCGGAAAATAGAAATAAGAGAACCGGCGAAAAGAAAGCCAGTAATGCCGATAAAAATAAGTACCACAGTAGATACTTTTACGCAGAACCAGAAAGCTTCTCTGACACGGCTGAATTTTTTCGCTCCGTAATTAAATCCGCATACCGGCTGAAATCCCTGTCCAAACCCAATCAGTGCAGAAATGGCAAATTGGGAAATGCGGGATACAATGGACATAGCGGCAATGGCGGCATCTCCGTAAGGCTTCGCTGCTAAATTCAATGCCAGAATGGAAATACTTCCCAAACCCTGACGAAACAGGGAAGGAAGTCCGCCCTGTGCAATGATTTTTAAATTGGATTTTAAATATTTCATGGATTTTAATTTCAGAGGAATACAGCCGGATATTTTTATTCCCCAAAGGAGCAGAAGAAAACTGATAAACTGACTTAAAATAGTTGCCAGAGCAGCTCCGGAGACTCCCATATTAAATTTGAAAATAAAAAGAGGATCCAGAAAAATATTTAAAATCCCACCGGAGGTAATGCCAATCATGGCGTAAAAAGCATTTCCCTGAAAGCGCAGTTGATTATTCAAAACAAGCTGTGCCGTCATATAAGGAGCGCCCAGTAAAATAATACCCAGATAATCCTTTGTATAAGGTAAAATCGTAGGCGTAGAGCCTAAAAGCAGGGACAGCGGTTCTAAGAAAAGAAGTCCCAGAGCCGCTACGCAAAGTCCGCATAAAAATGCAGAAAAAAAGCCAATGCCTGCAAGCTGTTCTGCCATTTCGGTATCCTTAGCGCCCAGTCTTCTGGAAATGGAATTTCCGGAACCATGCCCGAAGAAAAAACCGAGAGCCTGTATAATTGCCATAACAGGGAACACAATACCCACAGATGCAGTGGCGCTGGTTCCCAGCTTGGATACAAAAAAGGTATCGGCAATGTTATAAATAGAAGTAATCAGCATACTGATTATGGTAGGAACTGCCATTTTTCCAATAAGCGAAGGAATAGAGGCAGTTGTCATCATTTGAAATTTTTCTTCCTGTGCAATTTTATGCTTCAACATTTTGCTCCTTCCTGTTTTGAAATGTAAGCGTTTTATTTATTATAGGCTTTTTTGAAAGAGCAAACAAGAGAAAACTTACGGATGGAGATAGTTACGCATAGTTTTTAGCGCATGCTTTTCCAGACGACTGACCTGCGCCTGAGAAATACCGATTTCTTCTGCTACCTCCATTTGCGTTTTCCCTTCGTAAAAGCGCATGGTAACAATATGCTGTTCTCTGTCATCTAATTTTTTTAATGCTTCCTTTAAAGCAATGTTTTCAATCCAATTATCTTCTTTATTTTTTTTATCGCTGATTTGGTCCATGACATAAAGGGTATCCCCTCCTTCTGTATAGACAGGCTCATACAGGCTGACAGGACTTTGAATGGCATCCAGAGCATATACGATTTCCTCTTTATCAATGCCGATTTCTTCGGCAATTTCATTGATGGTAGGTTCTTTTAAATTTTGCTTTACATAATTTTCTTTTGCATAAATGGCTTTATAGGCAATATCCCGAAGGGAACGGCTGACACGAATGGCGTTGTTGTCTCTTAAATAGCGTCGTATTTCGCCGATAATCATGGGAACAGCATAAGTTGAAAATTTTACGTTTAAGGTGGTGTCAAAGTTGTCAATGGCTTTAATCAATCCCACGCAGCCAATTTGAAATAAATCATCTGCATTTTCATTGCTGCTGGAAAACCGTTTGATAACGCTTAGAACCAGCCGCAGATTACCTTTAATGTATTGTTCTCTCGCTTTAGGATCACCTTCTTTAATACGCACAAATAATGCGTCCTTTTCTTCATTTGTGAGAATAGGAAGACGTGAAGTATTTACGCCGCAAATTTCCACTTTATTAAGTGCCATAGCAAGAAATCCTCCAATCATGTAATAAAAATACTGCTATGAAAAGCATTCTCCATGAAGCGGTACAATATACGATAAAAGGGGAAATTTAATAAAGTTTTAGACCTTGACATTAAGATATTGCTTTTTTTTGGTAATACGCTAACAAACTAATTGAATAAAAAATATGAATATAGTAAAATAGGTTTATCAAAATACGTGAAAATAGGAAAAGGAGGAAATGCAGATGAAGGGGAAGCGTGTATTATTTGCGGCAGCAGGGATTGCCATACTGTTATGTTCCGGATGTGCACAAGACGAAGGAAAAAGTTCTTCTGCCACAACTGTTCCGGAAAGTTTTTTGAAGGAGGTATTTACCACAGATTTTGAAAAACGATATACAGAATTTCAGAAGGACAATGATACAGAAAAGTATTATGATACATTTTCAGATTGCGCTTCCGAGGCGTGTATAGAGGCTATGAGCGGTGACAGAATGCCTTTAAAATACGATAAGAAAGCAGAGGAGAATTCTGCAAAGGCAAAGGTTTTGGAAGTGAAATGTGAAGTGGATGAAGACGGCGAGGGAGAATTTGAAGTATTGTTAGGATACGAGAAGGATGAGGATAAAAAAGAGAAAGCCACAGGACAAATCACTGTTACGCAGGAAGACGGAAAAGAGAAAGTAGACTCCTTTTTCCTGAGTAATATTGTTGAAGTAAAGTAAATGGAAGACCTCTGCCGGTTTATATGAAATTCCGGCAGGAAAAGAAAGAGGCAGAGGTATTTTAAGAATTGCAGTTTTAGAAATTTGCTTTAGAAAATTTTATAAGAATTGTAAAAAAGGTATTGACAATTTGTCAAAAATCAGTATATAATAGCAAGGCAGTCAGCGATAAGCTGACAGGAAACGGGATCTTAGCTCAGCTGGGAGAGCATCTGCCTTACAAGCAGAGGGTCACAGGTTCGAGCCCTGTAGGTCCCATTTCTTTTGTAAAAGCAAAGAAAAAAGTAAATGGCGAGATAGCTCAGTTGGCTAGAGCATACGGTTCATACCCGTAGTGTCGAGGGTTCGAATCCCCCTCTCGCTACTAAAAGAATAGTTTGTGGGAAATAAGCTGTGACTTAGAAGGAGTCATGGCTTTTTTGTTTCATAAAAAATTGTGCTGCTGTGTAATCTTTTTTCATTAAAATGTGGTTTTCAATAAATGAAGTTTGTGATAAGATAATGAAAAGCATTATTTTCTTTTCATTATCTTATGAAGCAAAACTTTCGATATTTTGCTCATCTAATTACAATTCTGTATTCGGGAAATTCATGCTTTTATCCACAACAACAAAGGCAGGAGCTTCCCTAAATAGAGAACCTCCTGAAAAACAAACTCGAAACAACAAAAAGGAGGTTTTTATGACAGAAAAACTATTGCAGTGGCATCCGGCATTTTTTGCGGGTATTCAGATTGAATTTGGGGATGAGGCAAAATACCTCGAATTTAAATCAGAATATGTACTTGGGACAAAGCCGATGATGATTGATGTGCTGGTTAAGAAAAAAGAAACACAGATACTAAAGAAAAATATAGGAAAGATATTTAGAAGGCACAATATCGTAGAGTATAAAAGTCCTGACGATTATCTGTGTATTGATGACTTTTATAAAGGATATGCGTATACATATTTTTATAAGGCGGACAGAACACCGGTAAACTCGATTTTACTGGAAGAATTGACGATTTCCTTTGTGTGTCAGAATTATCCAAGAGAGCTTTTTCGGCATATCGTTGAGGAAAGAAAACTACAAATTGAGAAAATGTATGCAGGGATTTATTATGTGATTGGTGACACCCTTCCTATTCAGATTATTGTCACCGGAGAGCTTTCTAAAAAAGAAAGTCTTTGGCTTAGGAATTTGACCAATCGATTGGAGAGTACAAAAGATGCGGAAGAATTACTGAAGGATTATAAAAAACATAAGAAAAATACATTATACGAGTCTGTAATGGATATTATTGTGCGGGCAAACGAAGAAAAATTCGAGGAGGCGAAAAAGATGTGTAAGGCATTAGAAGAATTAATGAAAGATGAGCTGGAAGCGAAAAAGACAGAGGGGAAGGAAATCGGCATGCAGGAAGGAGAGGAGCGCGTCAATGAGCTTACTTTAAAGCTTTCTAAATTGGGGAGAATAGAGGATATTATAAAAGCCGCTTCGGACAGAAGTTATCAGGAGCGCTTATTTAAAGAATTTGGATTATAAGAAAAATAAAATATTTATCTATTTTATGAAGAGCATAAAATAGATAAATATTCTTTAGAGCTGTTTATAATTTTCTGGTTTTTTGAATGCAGGCTCTTACAGCATCCATAATGGCGCTTCGCATTCCTTCTTTTTCTAAAATATTTACACCTTCAATGGTAGTTCCGGCAGGAGAACATACCATGTCTTTTAACTCACCGGGATGTTTTTTTGTTTCCAATACCATTTTTGCACTTCCGAGAACTGCCTGTGCGGCAAAATCATAAGCCTGTTTTCTGGGCATTCCCTCTGCAACAGCTCCGTCTGCCAAAGCTTCAATAAACATGAATACAAAAGCGGGGGAGCTTCCGCTGACTGCGCCTACAATATCAAGAATAGGTTCTGTAACAATATCGGCCTGTCCAAATGACCTTAAAAGTGTAAGAACATTCTGAAGCTCTTCATCTGATGCCAGATTATCAGGGCATACGCCTGTGACGCCTTCCCCTACAAGAGCAGGTGTGTTTGGCATGGTGCGGATGATTTTTTTATCATTTCCCAAATGCTCCTTCAGCCATTCCAGATTTTTTCCTGCAATTACAGAAATGATTACCTGTTTATCGGTTAAAACGTCTTTAATCTGAAGAGCTACATCGGCACAAAATTGAGGCTTGACTGCAAGAAAGAGATAATCCGCAGTTTTTGCAACCTCAAGATTATTTGTAGTACAGGAAATTCCCAGTGTATTTTGGATTTTTTGGGCAGAGCTTTGCGTTTTTACAGAAGCACAAATATCTTCAGGCTGTGCCAGTCCTTTATTTAAAATGCCGCCGATTATGGCAGATGCCATATTACCGCAGCCGATAAATCCTAACTTCATAATTATTTTCCACCTTTCTGCGAAAGGCACCGATGGGGTCATGAAACCCGTCGGCTAACTTCCGCTTTTTAATTTATCTTCCTTCTGATATTATCTTTTTGATAAGACTGACACACTACAGAACACGTGGAGGTGAGTGGCGGGGCTGTATAGCGGCGACCTCGCATAATTATATGTTGTCGGTCATCCGTTAAGGCATCAATGAATGGCGCATAACAGTAGCCCGTAAACTTATCTCTTCCAAAGTCGACTCGATTTTGCCGGATGACCAGTCACTGTCAGTTTTATTACTACAAAATCAGGAGGTTATTTTATTGTCTTTTAAAATCTTTCGTAAAAATTGCTGTGGACTTGATGTCCACAAAACCTGGATTTATGCCTGCATCGGTATTACCGATACAAACGGCAGAACTACTTATAAGCAAACTCGTTTCTCATCCTTTTCTAAAGGATTAAAGGAACTGTCTACATGGCTTGCGAAATATCAATGTACTGAAGTTTGTATGGAATCTACCGGCAAGTATTGGATCCCTGTTTTTAATGTTCTTGAGAAAGAAGATGTCTCTGTCATTCTTTCTCACCCTAAATATACTAAACCACAAAAAGGAAATAAGACTGACCGTAAGGATGCTAAATGGATCTGCGATTTATTCATGTGTGATATGGTGAAACCTTCCTTTATTCCACCTGCTGACATCCGTCACTTAAGAGATTTGGTAAGATACCGTTTCAAACTCATCTGTATGATTACTGGTGAAAAGAATCGTGCACAAAACTGTCTTACTGTATCTAACCTTAAGCTTGACGATGTATTCAGTGATGTGTTTGGAAAGTCTTCCCGTTCAATTACTGAATATATTCTGAAACATCCAGGGGATTTATTTGATGTGACTCCTTTTGTGGACAGACGTTGTAAGACGCCAATCGAAGAAATTCAGGCTGCTGTTGATGGAGCTATTTCTCCTGAACAGGCCGTAAAACTTCGTCAGTGTCTCAATCACATCGATGAATTAGAAAAGCATCTTGAAGAAATAGAACAGGAAATCCTTCGTCTCTCTGATAAATATCAGGCTGCTCTTGATCTGATCCGCACAGTTCCTGGATTTGACAAAAATCCTATGACTGCCATCCAAGTCCTTTCTGAAATCGGTGGTGATATGTCTGTTTTCCCCTCAGCAAAGCACCTCGTTTCATGGGCAGGATGTTGTCCGCGCAATGACCAAAGCAACAAAAAAATCAAATCAACTCGAATTTCCCGTGCTGGTTCTTATTTTAAACCAGTTCTGGTACAAGTTGCAAATGGTTTATTACGTTCTAAGAAACATCTGGAAATAACGGACCGCTATAAACGTATAAAAGCACGTCGTGGTCACAAGAAAGCCATTATTGCCATCTGCCGTATGCTCCTGACCGCTATCTGGCACATACTCTCAGATTTAAAACCTTATACAGCGGAAGGCTTTCGTGAATCACGTCCTGTGAACGAATCAAAAGTACTGACTACCTCACAGGCTCTTAATTTATTAAAACAACGTGGGTATATTATCAAAGATGATCTCGCACCTGCCATGAATTAAGTGTCGTGTCTATATTTACTTTTTTTGAAACCACCCTAAGGATGGTTTGTTTGCCATACAATTTTATTTTTCTCTAACCACTATCTCTTTGTTTCAAACTTAAAATCCTCCTTTTTATCTATTATGCAGTTTTTTTATGTCATTTTCAAGTATTGCTTTCGTGACTGTACTATATTAAAATGAAAAGAAGAAAAACAGAGGAGACGAAAATTATGAGTAAAGAACTTTTTAGTGTTTATCATTGCAAAGCATGCAATAAAATTGAAGTGAGCCAGTATATTTCAAAAGAAGAAATGGAGGAATTGGGATTTACAGAGGAAGAATTAAAGCCCATTTGTCCTTTTACCGGAAGTTCTGATTTAGAAGAGCTGGGGCACATGCCGGAGGATGATTTACGTCATTTTGCCTACACAGATATTGAAGGTGTTAAGAAATATTTTAAAGAAAGAGAAGGAAAGTAACAGGATTTCCTCCTAATCATAAAATAATACTGTACCCGCAGATGTGCGTGCACACTCTGCGGTAATTTTATATTTTATGGGGGAAATATGAAAAAGAAAATAAGTGTTTTATTTGCAGCGATACTGGGACTTACGGCTGCATTGAGCGGATGTGGCGAAGGAAAGAAAGAAGAGGGGCAGTTAGTTCCTGTGACACTGAATGAGGTTGCACATTCTGTGTTTTATGCACCTCAATATGTTGCCATAGAGGAAGGATATTTTGTTAAAGAAGGAATTAAGCTTGAGCTGGTAACGGGATTTGGAGCAGATAAGGTAATGGCAGCAGTTCTCTCAGGGGATGCAGATATTGGATTTATGGGCTCTGAAGCCGGTATTTATGCTTATCAGCAAGGAGCGCAGGATGCTGTGGTGAATTTTGCACAGCTTACACAGAGAGCGGGAAATTTTTTAGTTGCGAGAGAAGAAATGCCGGATTTTAAATGGAGTGATTTGAAAGGGAAGGATATACTGGGCGGAAGAAAAGGCGGTATGCCGGAAATGGTATTTGAGTATATTTTAGAGCAAAACGGACTAAATCCGGAAAAAGACCTAAATATTGACAGAAGTATTGATTTTGGCTCCACCGCAGCGGCTTTCTTGGGAGGACAGGGAGATTTCAGTGTGGAATTTGAACCCTCTGCTACGGCTTTAGAGCAGCAGGGCGCGGGCTATGTGGTGGCTTCCTGTGGTGTGGACTCCGGATATGTGCCGTATACTGCTTATAGCGCCAAAGAGAGTTTTATGAAGGAAAAGCCGGAGATTATTCAGGGATTTACCAATGCCTTACAAAAAGGAATGGATTATGTAAATACGCATACTCCGGAGGAAATTGCTAAAATTATAAAACCACAATTTCCGGAAAATGATTTAAAAACCATTGAGATGATTGTAAAACGTTATCAGGAACAGGATACATGGAAAGACAATTTGATTTTTGAGAAAAAGAGTTTTGAACTTTTGGAGGATATTTTAGAAAGCGCAGGGGAATTGGAAAAAAGAGTCCCCTACGACAAATTGGTAAATACAGAATTTGCAGAAAAAGCAGCAAAGAAATAAAGCGTACATCTTCGTTTTTTACAGCTTTAAAGAAAGCGTGCTGTTTTGATATTCTGTGGAAAATGTGACATCTTCCCCGAACCATGACGGAGGAAGAAAGTTTTCTGCTTCTTCTTTGGTAGAAAACTCTACTTCTGCAAGCCACAGGTTTTCATAAGGGGCATCAAAAATATCAAGTTCAATAGTGAGTGTATCAGAAAGAGGAAGCAGATAGCGTGTTTTGGATAAAACAATTCCGTCTGCTTTCTCTTTTAAATGCAGATAAGCAGTTTCTGTAAGGGGAAGATTGTATTCTTCTCGAACCAGAAGTCCTTTTCCTTTATAAGTCAAGAAGTATTCCTCATTCTGTTTGCGTATGCGAACCACAGGTTCGGTGCATAAGTATGCCTGTTCGATTTTTTTATATGGATAAGTGTCAAGATTTTCCGGTAATTTGTGGATAAGATATTTTCTTTCTATCTCCATAAGAAACCTCCGTTTTTTCGTTGAATAAAAAGTAAATGTATCATATAATTTTTTCAAAGAAAAAGCAAGTAAAATTAAAGAGAGGAAGAAAATGGAATTTATATTTGAAAAAGCCGTTCAAAAAGACAGAGAAGAAATTTGGAAAGTTATGAAAGAAGCGGCGCAGACCGTGAAGAAAAAGGAATGGTTTGCAGCAGGTGATGAAGCGTATATCCAAGAAGTGATGGAGGGCGAAGGTTTTATTATTCTTGCAAGAGAAAAAGAAAGTAGGGAACTGGCAGGCTTTTTTATTGTGGTTGTTCCGGGAGAGGAGGATTACATGGGCGTTTATGCAGACGTTCCCAAGGAGGATACGGATAAAATCGTGCACATGGATACGGCGGCAGTAAAAAGTAGTTTTCGGGGAAATAAATTGCAGCAAAAGATGTTGGAAAAAGCGGAAGAAGAATTGGTACAAAGAATGAAAGAAAAACAGCATACAGTACAATATCGTTTGTGTTCGGTACATCCGGAAAATACATTCAGCCTTTTTAACATGACGGAAAACGGATATGAGATTAAGGTGAGAACGCAGTTGTATGGCGGCTTAGAGAGATTTGTGTTATGCAAAAAGGCAGTTTTAATTTAGAAAAAGTTTACAGATAAAACAGAAAGTTTGTGCTATACTTAACGTCATGAACGGAAAAAAGAAAAGAGGGATAGAATGGCAAAAATTTGTGTATTTACAGCGGATGGTTTCGAAGAAATTGAAGGGCTGACCGTAGTGGATTTACTTCGCAGAGCAGGGGCAGAAGTTCTTATGGTGTCTGTGGGAGATGGACTTACAGTAAAGGGCGCTCATAATATAGAATTAAAGGCAGATGTGCTTTTTGATGAGACATGTTATGAAGATGCAGATGTATTGGTACTTCCGGGAGGAATGCCGGGAACTTTGAATTTGAGAAATCATGAGAAGCTTTGTGGGCTTTTAAAGGAATTTGCGGCGAAGGATAAGAAAATAGCTGCAATTTGTGCAGCTCCTATGATTTTGGGTGAGCTGGGACTTTTAAAAGGAAAGAAAGCAACCTGCTATCCGGGCTTTGAAGATAAGCTTATAGAGGCAGAAGTGTGTACTGACAGGGTAGTAAGAGACGGAAACATTACCACCAGCAGAGGTTTGGGTACGGCAATTCCCTTTGCATTGGAGTTGATTTCCCAGCTTTACGGAAAAGAAAAAGCAGAAGAAATAAAAAAATCAGTGATTTACGGGCATTGATGAAAAAATACTGGCGTTTTCAATATCCTTGTGTTATACTGTGTAAATGACTGCAAGTATGAAAACAGCGCTGTTTAATCTTATTTATTAAACAGAGTGCATATAGAATTCAAGGAGGAATTATTTACAATGAGTGTACAGGTAGAAAACTTAGAAAAAAACATGGCGAAGCTTACAATCGAAGTTTCTGCAGAAGAATTTGAAAAAGCAGTACAGAATGCTTACCTTAGAAGCAGAGGAAAAATCACAATTCCGGGCTTCCGTAAAGGAAAAGCACCTCGTGTTATGATTGAAAAAATGTATGGAGCAGGTATTTTCTTTGAAGATGCAGCAAACGCTTTAATTCAGGCAGAATATCCAAAGGCAGCAGATGAAAGCGGTCTTGAAATCGTTTCTCAGCCTGAAATCGATGTTGTTCAGATTGAAAAAGGAAAATCCTTTATCTTTACAGCAGAAGTAGCAGTAAAACCGGAAGTTACATTAGGCGAATACAAAGGTCTTGAAGTAGAAGTAAGTCCTGCTGATGTTACAGAAGAAGAAATTGCTGCTGAATTAAAGAGAGAGCAGGAAAACAACTCCAGAACAATTGATGTAGATGACAGAGCAGTTGCTGACGGCGACATGGTGACTTTAGACTTCGAAGGATTTGTTGACGGCGTTGCATTTGAAGGCGGAAAAGGAACAGATTATCCTCTGACAATCGGTTCTAACTCCTTTATTCCGGGATTTGAAGAACAGTTAGTAGGCGCTGAAATCGGTGTTGAAAAAGAAGTAAACGTTACATTCCCAGAAAATTATCATGCAAATGATTTAGCAGGAAAAGCTGCTGTATTCAAATGCACAGTAAAAGCAATCAAAGTAAAAGAACTTCCGGAATTAGATGATGAATTTGCAAAAGATGTTTCTGAATTCGATACTTTAGATGCTTACAAAGCAGATATCGAAAAGAAATTAAAAGAACGTAAAGAAGCCGTTGCAAAACGTGAAAGAGAAGACAAAGCAGTAGACGCTGTAATCGAAAATGCACAGATGGATATTCCGGAAGCTATGATCCAGGGACAGATCCAGCAGTTAATGCAGGATTTCGTTCGCAGAATGCAGGCTCAGGGATTATCTATTGACCAGTATTATCAGTTCACAGGTCTTGATAATGCAAAAATTCAGGAGCAGATGCGTCCACAGGCATTAAAGAGAATTCAGAGCCGTCTTGTATTAGAAAAAATTGCTGAAACAGAAAACATCCAGATTTCTGATGAGAAATTCGAAGAAGAATTAAAAGCAATGGCTGACATGTACAAAATGGAAGTTGAAAAATTAAAAGAAGTAATGGGTGACTACGAAAAAGAACAGATTAAGAAAGATATGGCTGTTCAGGAAGCAGTTACTTTAGTAGCAGAGTCTGCAAAAGTAGTAGAAAAAAAAGAAGAAAAAGCTGAATAAGAAGCAGCATTGCTGTATTCGGTAAGAATAGGAGGAGTTTCATGAGTTTAGTACCATACGTCATTGAACAGACAAGCCGCGGTGAAAGAAACTACGACATCTATTCCAGATTATTAAAAGACAGAATTATTTTTCTGGGAGAAGAAGTAACAGATGTATCTGCAAACTTAATTGCAGCACAGCTTCTTTTCTTGGAGTCTGAAGATCCCGGAAAGGATATTCATTTATACATTAACAGCCCCGGTGGTTCCGTAACGGCAGGAATGGTGATTTATGATACCATGCAGTATATCAAATGTGATGTATCTACGATTTGTATGGGATTGGCAGCCAGCATGGGAGCATTCCTTCTGGCAGGCGGTGCAAAAGGAAAGAGAATGGCTCTTCCAAATGCAGAAATTATGATACACCAGCCTTCCGGCGGTGCACAGGGACAGGCAACAGAGATTGACATTGTAGCACAGCAGATTTTGAAGACAAGACATAAACTGAATTCAATTCTGGCGCAGAACACAGGTCAGACTCTGGAAACCATTGCAAGAGATACTGAAAGAGACAACTATATGACAGCGCAGGAAGCTATGGCTTATGGTTTAATCGACTCAGTAATCGAGCACAGATAGCGACAGAAGATAAGACTCCTGCATACAGTTGCGGGAGTCTTTTACCTTTAAGAAAGATTTGGAAGTAGAAACAGAAAGGAAAGAAGACATGGCAAATAAAGGGAATGATACAAGAATTCGGTGTTCCTTTTGCGGAAAAACAGACGACCAGGTGAGAAAACTGATTGCAGGTCCAGATGACACATTTATCTGTGATGAATGTATCGGACTTTGCTCAGAAATCATAAATGAAGAATTAAAACAGCCATACGATGAAGCTCTGGCAGGAGAAATTAATTTATTAAAGCCTCAGGAAATCAAAGAAATCTTAGATGAGTATGTAATCGGACAGGATGAAGCCAAAAAAGTGCTTTCTGTTGCAGTATACAATCATTATAAAAGAGTTCTTTCCGGAGGAAATACAGATGTAGAACTGCAAAAAAGTAATATTTTAATGTTAGGTCCTACCGGTTCAGGAAAAACTCTTCTTGCACAGACACTTGCAAGACTGTTAAATGTTCCCTTTGCTATTGCAGATGCAACAACATTGACAGAAGCGGGATATGTAGGAGAAGACGTTGAAAATATTCTGCTGAAGATTATTCAGGCGGCAGATTACGATATTGAGCGGGCGCAGTATGGAATTATCTATATTGATGAAATTGATAAGATTACAAGAAAATCTGAAAATGCTTCTATTACCAGAGATGTTTCCGGTGAAGGCGTTCAGCAGGCTTTACTGAAAATTGTAGAGGGAACAGTTGCAAGCGTACCGCCACAGGGTGGCAGAAAGCATCCGCAGCAGGAATTTATTCAGATTGATACGACCAACATTCTCTTTATTTGCGGCGGCGCTTTTGAAGGATTAGATAAAATTATCGAGACCAGAAAAGATACAAAAGCCATTGGATTTAACGCACAGGTGCAGACAAAAGAGGAAAAGAACGTAGGCGAGCTTTTAAAAGAAGTGATGCCGCAGGACCTTGTCAAATTCGGTTTAATTCCTGAATTTGTAGGACGTGTTCCGGTTGTAGTTTCCTTAAATGCCCTTGATAAAGATGCGTTGGTAAAAATTCTTACAGAGCCGAAAAACTCTCTTGTACGTCAGTATCAGACTTTGTTTAATCTTGATGGAATTAATCTGGAGTTTGAAGGAGAAGCTTTGGAAGCCATTGCAGACAAATCCATGGAAAGAAAAACAGGAGCCAGAGGTTTGCGTGCGATTATGGAAAATTCCATGATGGATTTAATGTACACGGCGCCTTCTGATGACAGTATTGTAAGCTGTACCATTACCAAAGATGTGGTAGATGGAACAGGAGAAGCTTTAGTAGAGCGCAGAGAATTGCCGGTATCCTCAAGAAGAAGTAAAGGAACAAAGAATAACCGTAAGAAGAAAGAAACACCGGAAATTGCGTAAAAGACCGGTTACAGGATGAAGGAGGAGCGAGAATGAGTGACATGATACAGCATTTGCCGACAATCGCCCTTAGAGGTACGACCATTCTTCCTGATATGATTGTTCATTTTGATGTGAGTCGGGAAAAGTCTATAAAAGCCATAGAAAAAGCCATGGTTCAGGAGCAGAGAGTTTTCCTGATTACACAAAGAGATCCACAGACGGAAGAACCTTCACAGGAGGATTTGTATACAGTAGGTACAATCGGGGAAATCAAGCAGTTAGTGAAAAACAGAAAAAACATGGTTCAAGTGCTGGTAGAAGGAAAGCAAAGAGCAGAGCTTGTGCGTTTTGACAGTGAAGACGTGTATTTGGAAGCAGAGGTGGCGCTGTTTGAGGAGGAAGAGGTTTCTCTGGATGAAAATGTAAAAGAAGCCATGCTTCGAGGTATAAAAGAACTGTTTGTGCGCTACTGCAATGAAAATACAAAAATGAGTAAAGACTTGGCAGGGCAAATTCTGGAAATTGAAGAAATTGAAAAGGTAATTGACCAGATTGCGGTAAATCTGCCAATGAAATACGAAGATAAACAGAAGATATTGGAGGCTGCCTCTTTGGAGGACAGATATGAAACTCTGGGTATGATTTTAAGCAATGAAATTGAAATCATGCAAATCCGTATAGATTTAAGCAATAAAGTAAAAGAACGTGTGGATAAAAATCAGCGGGAATATATTTTGCGTGAGCAGATGAAAGTCATCCGTGAAGAATTAGGGGATCAGGACACAGTTTCAGAGGCTGACCGTTTTAAAGAGCAGACGGACAAGCTGAAAGCTTCTAAAGAAGTGAAAGAAAAAATCTATAAGGAAATCCAGCGTTTTCAAAATGCAGCGGGAGTACAGGCAGAAGCAGGTGTTGCACGCAGCTATATTGAAACTTTGTTGTCACTTCCTTGGGATAAAGCCTCAAGAGATAATAAAAATCTGAAAAAAGCAAATAAAATTCTGGAAGAAGACCATTATGGACTGGAAAAAGTAAAAGAAAGAATTATGGAGTTTCTGGCAGTACGCACGCTGACAAAAAAAGGAGAAAGTCCTATTCTTTGTCTGGCAGGACCTCCGGGAACAGGAAAGACTTCCATTGCACGTTCTGTGGCAAGAGCTTTGGATAAAGAATATGTGCGTATTTCACTGGGCGGTGTCAGAGACGAGGCGGAAATTAGAGGACACAGAAGAACTTATATCGGAGCAATGCCCGGAAGAATTGCCAACGGCTTAATTCAGGCAGGAGTAAAAAATCCACTGGTTCTTTTGGATGAAATCGACAAGGTGAGCAGCGATTATAAAGGGGACACCTCCTCTGCACTATTGGAAGTTTTAGATGCAGAGCAGAATAAGAAATTCAGAGACCATTATGTGGAAATTCCGTTGGATTTATCAGAAGTGTTGTTTATTGCAACTGCCAATGATTTACAGACAATCCCAAGACCTCTTTTAGACCGTATGGAAATTATTGAGGTAAGCAGCTATACAGAGAATGAGAAATCCCACATTGCCCTGGAACACTTAATTCCAAAACAGATGAAAAAACATGGCTTGAAAAAAGAGCAGCTCTGTATTGAAGAAGCTGCCCTTCATGAAATTATTACCGGTTATACAAAGGAAGCCGGTGTGAGAAGTCTGGAGCGGAGAATTGGTGAAATCTGCAGAAAAACAGCCCGTAAAATTCTGGAAGAAAAAGAAGAAACCATTACTGTAAATAAGGAAAATCTGGAGAACTTCTTAGGAAGAGCACGTTATACCTATCAAAAAAAGAATGAAACAGATGAAGTCGGTATTGTAAGAGGACTGGCATGGACGAGCGTAGGCGGAGATACTTTGCAGATTGAGGTAAATCTTATGCCGGGAAAGGGTGATTTCCTTCTTACCGGTCAGTTGGGTGATGTTATGAAGGAGTCTGCACAGACAGGAATTAGTTATATTCGTTCTGTTGCAGAGAAATATCATATTGATGCGGACTTTTTTAAAGAGCATGATATACATATTCATATTCCGGAAGGCGCTGTGCCGAAGGATGGACCATCCGCAGGTATTACCATGGCAACAGCCATGCTTTCTGCCATAACAGAAGTTCCCGTAAAGGCAGATGTAGCTATGACAGGAGAAATTACCTTGCGGGGAAGAGTTCTTCCAATCGGTGGATTAAAGGAAAAATTGTTGGCTGCAAAAAGTGCGGGAATTGAAAAAGTCTTAATTCCTTTTGAAAATCAGGCAGACGTTGAGGAAATGGAAAAGGAAATTACAGAAGGTCTTGAAATTGTACCTGTAAAAACAATGGAAGAAGTCTTAAAGCAGGCCTTCGCAGAAAAAAAGTAAAATGGAGGAACACACATGGTTATTAAACATGTAGCGCTGGACATTGTCTGTGGTATTACCAGCACCCTTCCTGAAAATGAAGTTCCGGAAATTGCATTTGCAGGAAAATCCAATGTTGGCAAGTCATCCCTGATTAATGCACTGATGAACAGAAAATCACTGGCACGTACCAGTGCATCTCCGGGAAAAACCCAGACCATCAATTTTTATAATGTCAATCATGAGATGTATCTGGTGGATTTACCGGGATATGGTTATGCAAAAGTATCCCAGTCGGTAAAAGAGCAGTGGGGAAAGCTGATTGAGCGATATCTTCATAAGTCAAAGCAGTTAAAGGCAGTTTTTCTGTTGATTGACATTCGTCATAAACCCTCAGAAAATGATAAGACCATGTATGATTGGATTGTATATAACGGATATCAGCCGATTATTATTGCTACAAAATCAGATAAGCTAAAGAGAAGTCAAATTCAAAAGCAGTTAAAGATTATTAAAGAGGGGCTGGAATTGCCCAAGGGAGCTCAAATTATACCGTTTTCCGCACAGACCAAGCAGGGCAGAGAAGAAATATGGGCTCTTGCCGAAGAGCTTTTATTTGCGGATGTTCAGTCGGAAGCATAGAGCACAGGCGAGAGGGAAAGTATGTTAAAAGGAATTATATTTGATATGGACGGGGTTTTGATTAACAGCGAGCCGTTTCATTTTCAAGTTTGGAAGGAAACGCTAAAGAGGCGTGGAATTCATATAGAATACGACATTTATAAGCTGTGTATCGGTTCTACCATAAGCTTTTTAATGAATTTGCTTCATGAGCATTACGGAATTTCTCGAAATGATGAAAGCCTGATAAAAGAAATGAAGGAAATTAAGGAGGAGATGATTGAAAAACAGGGATATCCTCCTTTAATCCCTCATGTGAAAAATTTTCTTCATAGACTTTCTGAGTCAGGTTATGATATGGCAGTAGCCTCATCTTCTCCTCTGGAATATATTGAAGCGGTAACGTCTCACTGGGGAATTCGGAAATATTTTAGACATCTTGTCAGCGGCGAGTCTGTAAAAAATCCCAAGCCTGCTCCTGACGTGTTTATGAAAACAGCGGATTTTATGGGAATTGCACCCAAGGAATGTCTTGTGGTAGAGGACTCTCAAAACGGCTGTAAGGCTGCAAAAGCGGCAGATATGACATGTATGGCTTTTTATAATCCGGACTCAGGAAAGCAGGATTTAAGCTTGGCATCTGTGGTTGTGGAAGGCTTTGAGGAAATAGACAAGAGTTTTGTGGAAAAAATCTATTGTCACAGTCGCCACATTCCTGCATTAGTTTGTGAAACACCCAGACTTCTTATTCGGGAAATGAAAAAAGAAGATATTCCCCGTTTGATGGAAATCTGTGCACAGGAGACATCAAAAGATGCCTGTGAGGGTGTGGCAAAGCCGTTGACAGAAGAGCTGGAAGGCTTTGAAGCATATCGTACCTATATGTATGAGATGTGCGATATGGGATATTGGTGTGTTGTGAAGAAAGATACAGACGAGATTATAGGACGTGCAGGTGTAGAACCGAAATTCTGGAACAATAATAAAAGTGTGGTAGAATTGGGTTACATTATTGATGAGAATTTCAGGAGGCTGGGCTTTGCTTATGAAGCCTGCAAGGCGATTTTAAAGGTGGCTTATGAAAGAGGCGCTGTTTATTTATATTGCAGAATAAAAGAAGGAAATATACCTTCGTTGAATTTAGCAAAGAAACTGGGCTTTGAGAAAATCGATTATCATTTGCAGGAAGACAGTGAAGATATGCAGGTTTGGAGATATGCTTGCAGAGAAATGGAAAATCAGCTACAATAAGAGAAATCCAAAGAAAGGTTTTTCATATCAGGAAAAGGAAAAGCGATGGAAATTATAAAATCCAGAAAACTAAAATATGAATATGTAAAATATGATGATAACGGACAGCCCTGCGAAAGCTATACCGCAGTGAAGGATGTTGATTTTGATGTAAAGGCAGGACAATTTATTTCAATTTTGGGGCATAACGGCTCAGGAAAGTCTACACTGGCAAAACATATCAATGCGCTGCTGCTTCCGACAGAGGGAAGTATATGGATTGACGGAACAGATACGAAAGCTATGGATGAGCTTTGGAAAATTCGTCAGAAAGCAGGAATGGTTTTCCAAAATCCGGATAATCAGATTATCGGTACGGTAGTGGAAGAGGATGTAGGATTTGGCCCCGAAAATATGGGAATACCCACAGGGAAAATATGGAAAAGGGTGGATAAAAGCTTAGAGTCCGTGGGAATGACAGCTTTTCGTCATCGTTCTCCTAACAAGCTTTCAGGAGGACAAAAGCAGCGTGTTGCCATAGCAGGTGTTTTGGCAATGCACCCAAAATGTATTATTTTAGATGAGCCGACGGCGATGCTGGATCCAAATGGCAGAAAAGAGGTTTTAGCCGCTGTTCATGAGCTGAATAAAACAGAGGGCATTACTGTAATTTTAATCACACATTATATGGAAGAGGTTATTGACTCCGACAAGGTTTTTGTGATGGATCAGGGACAGGTTGTGATGGAAGGAACTCCAAGAGAAATTTTCTCAAGAGTAGAGGAATTAAAGAAATATCGTCTTGATGTGCCGCAGGTAACACTTCTTGCCCATGAATTAAAAAAGGCAGGAGTAGACCTTCCAGATGGAATACTTACGACAAAGGAATTGGTGGATAAGCTATGTCATTAAAATTAGAACATGTTACGTACACTTATAATCCGGGAACTGCGTACGAAATGCACGCTTTAAAGGATATTTCCTTAGAAATTCCGGCAGGACAGTTTGTGGGAATTATTGGTCATACAGGAAGCGGAAAATCAACCTTAATCCAGCATTTTAACGGGCTGATGCGCCCTACCTCAGGTATCGTATCTTACAAAGAGGAAAATATCTGGCAGGAAGCGTATTCTCTGAAACGTCTTCGCAGTCAGGTTGGCTTGGTTTTTCAATATCCGGAGCATCAGCTTTTTGAAGCGGATGTTTTATCCGATGTATGTTTTGGACCGAAAAATCAGGGACTTTCCAACGAGGAAGCAGAGAAAAAGGCAATAGAGGCATTGCAGCAGGTAGGACTGAAAGAAAAATATTATAAGAGCTCTCCTTTTGAACTGTCAGGAGGACAAAAACGCCGAGTTGCCATAGCAGGCGTTTTGGCAATGGAGCCGGAGGTGCTTATTTTGGACGAGCCTACCGCAGGACTTGACCCAAAAGGAAGAGATGAGATTTTAGACCAGATTGCTTATCTTCATGACCGGAGAAAGATTACCGTTATTCTGGTTTCCCACAGTATGGAGGATATTGCCAGATATGTAGAACGTATTCTGGTAATGAACAAGGGCGAAAAAGCTTTTGACGGTACCCCGAAGGAGGTCTTTGCACATTATAAAGAGCTGGAACAGATTGGGCTTGCAGCTCCTCAGATTACGTATATTATGAATGAACTTCAGGAAGCAGGATTTCCATGCGACTGTTCTGCGATTACCGTGGAGGAAGCAAAGGCAAGTATTTTAAAGGCACTGGAGAAAAGAAAAAATGATTAGAGATATTACCATAGGACAATATTATCCCGCAGACTCTGTTCTGCACCGTCTGGACCCCAGAACGAAATTTATTGGTACGTTTATTTATCTGGTTTCTCTTTTTGTAGCAGACTCTTTTTGGGGATATGTGATTGCCACCTGTTTTTTGGCGGGGTTGATTATTTTATCAAAAGTACCCGTAAAATTCATGCTCAAGGGTCTGAAGCCGCTGTTTATTATTCTGTTAATTACAGTAGCGTTTAATTTATTTTTAGTACCGGGAGAGGTTATCTGGAGCTTTGGATTTTTGAAGCTTACCAGAGAAGGTATTGCACAGGCAATTAAAATCGGTATTCGATTGATTTATCTGGTCATCGGTTCTTCTATTATGACATTGACGACCACACCAAACCAGCTTACAGACGGATTAGAAAGAATTTTACATCCGTTAAATAAAATTCATGTGCCGGTACATGAAATTTCTATGATGATGTCCATTGCGCTGCGTTTTATTCCTATTTTATTGGAGGAAACCGATAAGATTATGAAGGCACAGATTGCACGTGGAGCAGATTTTGAAAGCGGTAATTTAATTCAGAAGGCAAAAGGCTTAATTCCGCTGTTAGTTCCGTTGTTTATCTCAGCTTTTCGCCGTGCGGATGATTTGGCAATGGCAATGGAAGCAAGGTGTTATCATGGCGGTGATGACAGGACACAGATGAAACCTCTTGTTTATAAAAGCAGAGACTATGTAGCTTACGGTATTGCAGTGGTTTATCTGGCGATTGACATTGTCGTTCGTGTGCTTCTGTAAGCAGAGGAGTATATTATGAAACGTGTAAAGCTGACAGTTGCTTATGATGGAACAAATTATTGCGGTTGGCAGGTGCAGCCAAATGGCATAACCGTTCAGGAGGTTTTAAATCAGTGTTTATCTGAGTTTACAGGAGAGAATATTGAAACCATCGGAGCTAGCAGGACAGATGCAGGGGTTCATGCTTTGGGAAATGTAGCGGTATTTGATACGGAAATGAGAATGCCGGGAGATAAATTTTCTTTTGCATTAAATCAAAGGCTGCCGGAGGATATTCGTATTCAGAAATCAGAAGAAGTGGATGCTGATTTTCATCCCCGCTATGTAAAAAGCCAAAAAACCTATGAATATCGGATTTTAAATTGCCGTTTTCCAATTCCAACAGAGAGGTTTTACTCTCATTTTACCTATATTCCATTAGATGTAGATAAGATGAAAGAGGCTGCATCTTATCTGATAGGAGAACATGATTTTAAGAGCTTTTGCGGTACAGGCGCACAGGTGAAAACCACGGTACGAACAGTAAAAGAAATCCAAATTGAGAAAAGCGGAGATAGAATTACAATTCGCATTACAGGAGAAGGTTTCTTATACAATATGGTTCGAATTATAGCCGGAACGCTTATGGATATTGGAGGAGGACTGTACCCACCTGAGAAAATGAAGGAAATTCTGGAGGCAAAAGACAGAAAAAAGGCAGGACCAACAGCGCCTGCTAGGGGACTTACCTTGATGAAAATACAATATTTTTAAAATGAAAAGAGGCTGTCACAGGAAAGGATGACCAAGAGTATTCTTGATAGGACTTTCATGTAACAGCCTTTTTGTAAATTAGTGAGGTTTAAAGCCTTCTCCCAATACTTCATTGGACTCCATGATGATAATGAAGGCTTTTGGGTCAATTTCTTTTATTGCATTTCGGATGATATACATCTGCTTATTATTGCAGGCGCACATAACCACATCTTTGTTCTCACCGGAATAACTGCCCTCTGCTTTTAAGAAAGTAGCGCCCCTGGCAGTGACTTCATCGATTTTCTGAGCCACTTCTTTGGCATAATCGGTGACAATCAACGTCATTTTTCCTGCATCAATGCCGTACATTACCTTATCTACAACGGTTGATAAAAGAAAGCTGATAATCATACCGTAAATCAAGCTGTCAATATCTTTGGAAACAATGGCAGTTCCTAAAAGTACAATTAAAGCATCCATAGCAAAAGCAATTTTTCCTAAAGTAAGATGAGGGTTTAAAGCCTTTAAAGTAAGCATGACAAAATCTGCACCTCCCGTAGAGGAGTCACGCATATAAATCAGTGCAAATCCCAAACCGGATAAAACACCGGTACAAATCGCTGCCAACATTCTGTCACCCTGATAGACCGGAAACAGCGGTGCAGCGTAGTCCATGAGAATGGATGTAATTAAGATTGTTCGCAGGGAACGGAGAAAGAAATCACGTCCTAAAATACGAAAACAGCAAAGTGCAATGGGAATATTTAAGAGTAAAGCTACCTTACCAATGGGTAAGCCCCACAGATGGTAGAAGATTAAGGCAATTCCGTTAAGCCCCACAACAGGAAATTCCGATGCGGCGGCAAAGTTATATGTGGCAAGTGCAATCAATACACCGCCTAAAATATCGATAGAAATATCCATGCTCCATTTTTTTACATACCACATGGTTGGATGATTTTTTTTCATAATGATGCCCTCCTTTGGCTGAAAAGAAAAAAGCGTGTACGAATTATACAAATATAATCCGCAAACGCTCTTTTCCATTACTAGTATACACGGAAAAAGCGAAAAAGGTCAAGTGTTTAAAAAAATTAGTACAGAAAAAGAGGTCAAGTCTAGAGAAAATATTATTTGTTTGCTATACTGTATCTTATAGAATTCCTCTGTAAAGTGGAGGAAAAATATGAATACATTATTAAAAAATCTTACAATTAAAAATAATTTTATGTTTGCAGCAGTGATGTCAAATGAGGAAAACTGTAAAGGCTTTTTGGAACGTGTGCTTCCTATTAAAATTAATTATGTGGAAATCAACACAGAGAAAAATATTGTTTACCATCCGGAGTATAAAGGAGTTCGTCTGGATGTTTATGCAAAAGATGAAAACAATACACGTTACAATATAGAGATGCAGGTATTAAAACAACCAGCATTAGGACGCAGAAGCCGTTACTATCAAAGCCAGATGGATATGGAGCTTTTGGCAAAAGGATGTGAATATGCAGAATTGCCTGACAGTTATGTGATTTTTCTCTGCGACTTTGATCCTTTCGGAGAAGGAAAATATCGTTATACTTTTCGTACAATCTGCGAGGAAACGGAGAAAGCTTCTCTAAAAGACGGGCGGTGTATTGTGTTTTTAAATACTTGCGGAAGAAATGAAGAAAATATACCACAGGAATTACTTTCTTTTCTGAAATTTGTGCATGCAGACTTAAAAGAAAGCCAGAAAGACTTTCAAGATGATTATGTAAGACAGGTACAGAAATCAGTTACAGATATTAAAGCAAGCAGGGAAATGGAGGAGAGATTTATGCTTTTGGAAGAGTTGCTAAAAGACGAACACAGGCAAGGCGTTCAGGAGGGCATTCAAAAAGGTATTCAAAAAGGTGAACTAAAAGCGACAAGAGAAATACTTGAAATGACGCTGGTAAAATTTGGACAATTACCGGACGATTTTTTAAAAACGTTATATGAACAGCAAGATACGGGGATAATCAAAAGTTGGATACAGATAGCATTAACAGTGCAGTCGTTGGATGAATTTATTTCTAAAATATGCTACTACAGTGAATAATAAGTAAACGCTACATTGACTTGTCTAATTAGCCATTTGCTGCGTTGCTGTCAATCAGCGTAGCCGCCACTATGTTTCATTCTTCCGTCTTGCATCTGGAGTAATTATTCCGCGTCAATATAGCAGAAATTTATTTTTCGCTATACTAGTCAAAAATCAAGTCAAAATACCTGCAAATCTTTGTGAGTTATTTATCACAGAAGATTTGCAGGGAAATCAAAAACATTTCAACGCCGTTTCAGGCAAAAATTCAAAAAAACAGAGGAATTCTATTTTAAATTTTATTGTTTAATATAAGAAGTATGAGAGAAAAAGAAAGATTATTGTAAAAGATTTAGAAGATGTGGTATAATGTTTGCACAGAGTGCAAACCAAGCCGATATAATCGGCTTGCCGTCGCAAGGCATCGGATTATACCGTCAAGCTACGGCTTGAAAAGTAAATACCCTAAAGGGTGCTTCCTTTTCTGCGCACGTAGTATAATGATTGCACGAAGTGCAAACCAAGCCGATACAATCGGCTTGCCGTCGCGAGGCCCGGATTATACCGTCAAGCCAATAAAATATTTTGTAAGGAGATTTTAACATGAGTCAGGAAAAAGTAGATAGATATAAAAAAGAGAAAGCAAACCGTGCCAAAATCCAAAAGAAGGAGAAAAGGGTTTTATTTTTAGAAAAGTGTGCGATTGCCGCTGTCTGTGTAGCAGCAATAGGATGGATTGGATATTCCGCATATAATCTGGCAATGAGACTGGATCCAAATGCAGAACAGGAAGTTGTTACAACAGAAATGGATGTTACAGCTTTAAATGATTATTTAGCAGGACTTTCCGCAGAAGAAGCAGAATAAATAAAAGGGTGAGTTTATGGAAAACCGTACAATACAAGAGCTTTTTTCAAGAAAATCCGTAAGAGTCTTTTCTGATGAAAAAATTACGGAAGAAGAAAAAAAGTTAATTTTAGAAGCAGCAATACAAGCGCCCACGGCGGGAAATATGTCTCTGTTCAGTATTCTCGATATTCAGTCTCAGGAGATTAAGGACGTTCTTGCAAAGAGATGTGATAACCAGAATTTTATTGCAGAAGCACCTGTGGTACTGGTTTTTCTGGCAGATTATCAGAGATGGTGTGACGTATTGGAAAGCTATGAAATGACAATTCCGCCAATGGGAGAAGGGGACTTGTTTTTAGCAATGCAGGACTGTATCATTGCGGCACAGAATGCAGTTGTGGCAGCAGAGTCTATGGGAATAGGTTCCTGTTATATTGGAGATATTCTGGAACATTATGAGGATAATCAAAAGCTTCTGAATTTACCGAAATATGTGCTGCCTGTTTCCATGCTGGTTTTGGGAAGACCTACGAAACAGCAGAAAAATCGAACAAAGCCGGAACGTTTTAAAGTGGAAGATATCGTTTTTACGAATACTTATCCGGATAAAGATACAGAAGAAACAAGAGAAGCGTTTAAGCGAAAATTAAATGTAGATGATGCGGAATTGAAGCAGCGTCTTGAGAGATACAGCAAAAGAAAATTTGAAGCTGAGTTTCGTATGGAAATGAACCGTTCATCAACGGCAATGATAAAAAGCTGGAATAAGTAAAGAGTACAAAAATAGCACCGCCTATGCGGTGCCTTTTTCTCATTAGAATATTCTAAATGCCGAAAAATTATAATTTTTCAACGTTAGCAGCCTGCATTCCGCGAGCGCCTTCTGTTAAATCATAACTTACAGCCTGACCTTCTTCTAAAGATTTGAAGCCTTCTCCATTGATTGCAGAGAAATGTACGAAAACGTCCTGTCCGTCTTCTCCTGTGATAAATCCGTATCCTTTTTCTGCGTTGAACCATTTAACAGTTCCCTTGTTCATAGTGTTACCTCCATAAAAATAAAAATGGCTGGATAAAAAATTAAATGGTCTTTAGAGATAATATTATGTATAAAAATGATAATACTCTCTCTAAAAACCATTTAATACTAATATCCAATATATCTTTGACATAATCAGTATATTCCTTCGATGTGTAAAAGTCAAGGGAAAAGTGTAATTGACGAAAGAAAATGTGTGTGTTACTATTTATATAATAATCAGAAAGGATATGGAAATCTATGAAAATACTGATTAAAAAAGGACGTATTTTAAACCCATCAGACAAGACCGATAAAATCGGAGATATTCTTGTTGAAGATGGTGTGATTAAGGAAATGAAAGAAGAGATAGAGTGTAAGGAGACACCGGAAAAAATTATTGATGCCAAGGGCTGTTATGTAATGCCGGGACTGATTGATTTGCATGTGCATTTGCGTGATCCGGGACTGACTTATAAAGAAGATGTTGTAACAGGAGCTAAAGCAGGTGCAAAAGGCGGCTTTACTACAATTTTGGCAATGCCGAATACAAAACCGGTAATTGATTGTGCTGACAGAGTAAATTATGTGCACAATAAAGCAAAAGAACTTGCGCCTATTCATGTTCTTCAGGTCGGAGCTGTAACAAAGCAGCAAAAGGGAGAAGAGCTGGCAGATATTGAAGGTATGATAAAGGCAGGAATTCCGGCAATCAGCGAAGACGGAAAATCTGTAATGAATACCAAGATTTATAAAGAAGCAATGCAGATTGCAGCAGACCATAATATTCCGGTATTTGCTCATTGCGAAGACCAGAACATGGTAAATGGCGGCTGTGTAAACGAAGATAAAAAGTCAAAAGAGCTGGGGCTTCCCGGTATCAGCAATGCAGTAGAAGATATTATTGTAGCAAGAGATATTATGCTTGCTAAGGAAACAGGTGCAAGTCTGCACTTATGTCATTGTTCCACAAAGGACAGTGTGCGTATGATTGAGCTTGCCAAGAAAGAAAAGCTTCCTGTTACAGGCGAAGTCTGCCCACATCATTTTATTTTGACATCTGATGATATGGTTGCAGGTGATGCCAATTATAAAATGAACCCGCCTCTGCGTACAAAAGAGGACAGAGATGCACTGGTAAAAGGCTTAAAAGATGACATTTTTGACGTAATCAGCACAGACCATGCGCCACACAGCAGAGAAGAAAAACAGCGTTCCATGACAGAAGCACCATTTGGTATAGTAGGCTTGGAAACGGCAGTGCCTCTTACTATGACAGAGCTGGTACACAAGGGAATTTTAACACCAATGCAGATGGCTGAAAAAATGAGCTATAATCCGGCAAAGATTATTCACTCAGACAGAGGTCGTCTGGAAGTGGGAAGTCCTGCGGATATTACGATTATTGATCCGGAAAAAGAATATGTAATTGACAGCAAAACTTTTGAGTCAAAAGGAAAAAATACACCGTTTAACGGAAGAAAAGTAAAAGGTATGGTAAAGGCTACGATTTGTGACGGTGAAATTGCGTATATAGAAGAGTAAAAGAAAAGAGTAAGAAAGAAGAACTATTGGAGGAGAAATCATGATTAACAAACTGATTGCGAAAATTCAGAAAACAAAAGCGCCGATTGTGGTGGGCTTAGACCCAATGTTAAATTACATTCCAAAACACATTCAGGAAAAGGCATTTAAAGAATTTGGGGAAACTTTAGAAGGAGCTGCGGAAGCAATCTGGCAGTTTAATAAAGAAATTGTAGATAAGACATACGATTTAATTCCGGCAGTAAAACCACAGATTGCTATGTATGAGCAGTTTGGTATTCCGGGAATTATGGCTTTTAAGAAAACCGTAGACTACTGTAAATCCAAAGACCTTGTAGTAATCGGAGACATTAAGCGTGGAGATATTGGTTCTACTTCTGCAGCTTATGCAACCGGTCATATTGGAAAAGTGCAGATTGGTTCAAATAAAATTGCACCGTTTGACGAAGATTTTGTTACCTTAAATCCATACATGGGAGCAGACAGTATTACACCGTTTATTGATGTATGCAAAGAGGAAAAGAAAGGACTTTTCATTCTTGTTAAAACCTCCAATCCTTCCAGCGGAGATTTTCAGGACCAGATGGTGGGAGACAGACCTGTATATGAATTAGTAGGAGAGAAGGTTGCACAATGGGGAGAAACCTGCATGGGCGACGATTATAGTTATGTTGGCGCTGTTGTTGGTGCTACTTATCCTGAAATGGGAAAAACACTCAGAAAAATTATGCCAAAGGCTTATATTCTTGTTCCGGGCTACGGCGCTCAGGGCGGACAGGGCAAGGATTTAGTTCATTTCTTCAATGAAGATGGTTTAGGCGCGATAGTAAATTCTTCTCGTGGAATTATTGCAGCCTATAAACAGGAAAAATATGCAAAATTTGAAGAGGAAAACTTTGCAGATGCGTCAAGAGCGGCAGCAGAGGATATGATTGCAGATATTACAGGAGCATTGGAAGCTGCAAAATAAGGAGAAGAAACATGGCAAAATTAAAAATGACAAGTACCGTGGTAAGTCAGGAAATGATAGCAACAGATATTTACAGTCTGTGGTTAAAAGCAGAAGAAATTGCAGTACAGGCAAAACCGGGACAGTTTATTTCTGTATACTGTAAAGACTCAGGAAAAATCCTTCCAAGACCAATCAGTATTTGTGAAATTGATAAGGAAAAAGGAATGCTTCGCATTGTGTATCGAATTGCAGGAGAAGGAACAAAAGAATTTTCTTCTCTTGTAAGCGGAGATACGGTAGATATTTTAGGACCGTTGGGAAATGGATTTCCAATGGAAGCAGTTAAAGGAAAAAAAGTCTTTATGATGGGGGGAGGAATTGGCGTTCCTCCTATGGTACAGACTGCAAAGGAAGCAGATGCAGATGTAACAATTATTGCAGGTTATCGCAACAGTGAAATTTTCCTGAAGGAGGATTTGGAAAAGAATGGTCGTCTTGTAGTTGCCACAGAAGATGGCAGTGTGGGAACTAAGGGAAACGTTATGGATGCTATTCGTGAAAATAACCTTACCGCAGATGTGATTTTTGCCTGCGGTCCAACACCAATGCTGCGTGCAATTAAAAATTATGCGGAGGAAAACAATATTCTTTGCTATATTTCCATGGAAGAAAAAATGGCATGCGGAGTGGGTGCGTGTCTGGCGTGTGTATGTAAATCAAAAGAAGTAGACCATCATTCTCATGTACATAATAAGCGAATTTGCAAGGACGGACCGGTCTTTTTAAGTACGGAGGTGGAACTGTAATGAATACAAAAGTAAAGATTGCCGGGATTGAATTGAAAAATCCGGTTATGACAGCCTCAGGTACTTTTGGCTCAGGAGCAGAGTACAGCGAGTTTGTGGACTTAAATGAATTAGGCGCAGTAGTGACAAAAGGTGTTGCCAATGTAGCTTGGCCGGGAAATCCCACACCCAGAATTGCAGAAATCCACAGCGGTATGATGAATGCTATCGGGCTTCAAAATCCGGGAATGGAAGTATTTTGTGAAAGAGATTTGCCTTATCTGCAGCAATTTGATACAAAAGTAATTGTAAATGTATGCGGACATGCACCGGAAGAATATCTGGCAGTAGTAGAACGTCTGGCAGACGAACCGGCAGATATGCTGGAAATCAATATTTCCTGTCCTAATGTAAATGCAAATTTCCTTGCTTTTGGTCAGGACCCAAAGCATGTAGAGGCGCTTACCGCACAGATTAAAAAAATTGCAAAACAGCCGGTAATTATGAAATTGACACCGAATGTTACCGATATAGCAGAAATTGCAAGAGCAGCAGAGGCAGGCGGAGCAGATGCAGTTTCACTTATCAATACTCTGACGGGTATGAAAATTGATATTAACAGAAGAACTTTTGCACTTGCTAATAAGACAGGCGGTGTTTCCGGTCCATGTGTAAAACCAATCGCAGTGCGCATGGTTTATCAGGTTGCACAGGCTGTCAACATTCCGATTATTGGAATGGGCGGTATCCAGAATGCAGAGGATGCTCTGGAATTTATTATGGCAGGCGCTACGGCAGTATCAATCGGAACTGCAAACTTTACCAATCCTTATGCAACGATAGAAACAATCAGAGGCATTGAGACTTATATGGAAAGAAATAAAATTGAAGATATCCGAGAGTTAATCGGAATTGTAAAATAAAGATGAGGGGGCTGTAACCTGTGAATACACAGGCAGCCTCCTATTGCTATAAAAAGGGGTGGTGAAATGTTTCCAAACAGAGAACTTGCAATACAAGAATTAAAAATTGCAGGGGAGAAAAATCCCGGGCTTTGGACAGCACATTCTTATCATGTGGCAGATGCAGCAGAATTGATTGCAGAAGCCTGTGGAAATTTAGATACAGAAAAGGCTTTTGCATGTGGCTTGCTTCATGATATCGGAAGACGAACAGGAATTGCACAGATGAGACATACCATTGACGGCTATGATTATGCTATTTCCAAGGGATGGGATGAGGTGGCAAGAGTATGTCTGACACATTCCTTTCCGGTAAAAGATATTGAAGCGGATATCGGAAAGAAAGATATACGCCCGGAGCAATATGAATTTATAAAAAATTATCTGGAACAGATTGAGTATGATGATTATGATAAACTGATTATTTTATGTGATGCTCTGGCAGATGCAAAAGGCTTTTGCATTTTAGAAAAGAGATTTGTTGACACGGCAAGACGATATGGATTTTATCCTTTTTCTCTGGACAGGTGGAATAATACCTACAAATTTAAGGAATATTTTGAAGAACGTATGGGCAAATCCATTTATACTGTGCTGCCGGAGATTGAGAAATGTATTTATATGTAAAGGAGAAAAGCGTATGTGGATAATTTTAGGAATTAGTGCCGTAATTACAGCGTTGCTTAATTTGATTTTTTCATTCATGGGAAAATCAGTACGTTGGTTAGGATTTTTAAGTTTTTCACTTACAGCATTGACTGTGTGTGCAATTTATCAGGTAGCAGCAGGTTCAGTGATACAGGAGGATTGGAGTGCATTAGCGGATACAGTGCCTACTATGGAAAAATTCACATGGATATTTACAGTATTATCTATGGTAATCAACGGAATTTCATTATGGAAATCAGGTGTTAAAAAGTGAGAGACTTTATAGATTTTGTTAAAGATATAGTAACCATACTAGTCGGCGGTGTAATTGAGAACCGGGCAGAAATAAAAGTCAGTGAAAAAAGAAGGGAGTTCTTTAAACATAAGGGTAATAAAATATCGGCGTTTTTCTTTTACGGTTCAGTGATAGCAGCCGTGGTACTGGCAATCTTTGGACTTATTGAACTTGTAAAAGGAAAAGTGTTGGGAGCTATATTCCTTGTTGGCGGAATTATTTTAGGCTTGTTTTTAATAGTAGAATGGGGAGCAGCAGAATAAAATGGTTGTTTTAATTACAGGGGCATCTCATACGGGAAAAACTTTATTGGCACAAAAGCTATTGGAAAAATATAAGTATTCGGTTCTTTCGATTGACTTGTTAAAAATGGGATTAATTCGGAGCAAAAATACAGATTTGACACCGGAAGATGACGAAAAATTGGAATTTTATCTATGGAAAATTGTTAAGGAAATTGTAAAAACCGCAATAGAAAATAAACAAAATTTGATTGTAGAGGGCTGCTATATTCCGTTTATGTGGAAACAGGATTTTACAGAGGAGTATTTAAAAGATATTCTGTATCAAGTATGGAAAAATAGGAAGTTATTATAAGAAAAATGGGAAAATAAATAGGAAATCCTTCTAAAATCTGATATAATAAAATTAGAAAAAGAGTTTTTTGCAGCAGGTGAAAGGAGGAAAACAGATGCGTAAAAGAAAAAGCAGACAAAAAATATTTTGTATAGGCTTCGCATTTTGTCTATGGATTTCCGGTTTTACAATGGTATCAGCAGATAATGCTTCCGGGATGGATAAGAGCTATATAAAAAACTTTACATGCACAAACAATATTGGAAATACAAAAATAGAGCTAAATGTTTCGGCGGATGTCTGGTCTGATGGACCTTATGCACAAATTAACAAAATTATAGGAAATGACTTAAATGTAACATCAGATATTCCTTACATAGAATTTGAAGATTATAATATAGATGTCTGGAGTGCCGAGGGTACTTATCCAACGACAAGACTTTTTTATACTTATAACGGGACATTAAAGGTCAAAGTGACAGCTGCTACACCAACAGCTGTAATAGAAGCATTAGAGAAAGAAGGTTTTTGCGGTGGTGAACCTGTTTCTGGCATTACAGATTATATAAAGAATATTGATGAATGTGGAGAAATCCAGTTATATCAGTAAAGGAAGTCTGAATATATGAAAACTTCAAAATAAGAATATAAAAGAAAGATTGGGAGATTATCGTTTGTAAACAGGATAATCTCCTTTTTGAATATTTTTGTTAATTTTTGAAAAATATGAAGTATACTTCATAAAAATCTTGACAGTTTGAGAAAGCAATAATATAATGAAGTTAACTTCATGAGAAGTACACTTCATATTGGAGGGAAAAATGAAAACAAAAGTGAAAGAATTGCGTACAGAAGGCAAAATGACACAACAACAGTTGGCAGATTTGGTTCATGTATCATCAAGGACTATCATTTCTATTGAGAAAGGACAATATAATCCTTCATTAATGCTTGCATATCGTATGGCAATGGTTTTTGGAGTAAGCGTAGAAGAATTGTGTTGCTTAAAAGAAAACAAAGAATTGGAGGATAAGGAGTATGAAGATTTATAATAAAAAGACATTTGTGTCCGGAGTATTCCTGATAGTTTTAGGTGTGTCGAACTTTAAATAAATATAATGGATTTATTGTAGGCATTTTTAAGCCTGTTCTTTGATTGAAATAACAGGAAATATGTGATAGAATTGAGAAGATTTAAAAGCTCTTTTTTATGGTGTAAAAATGGTGTACTAAGGGATAAAAATAGAAAATAAGGACGAGAAAAGTCCATAAATACAGGAGGTTTTAAGAAATATGGAACAGTATAAACAGGAATTTATTGATTTTATGGTAGAAAGTGATGTTTTAAAGTTCGGAGAATTTACCTTGAAAAGCGGTAGAAAATCTCCTTTCTTTATGAATGCAGGAGCTTACGTAACAGGTTCTCAGTTAAAAAGATTAGGCGAATACTATGCAAAAGCTATTCATGACAAATACGGAGATGATTTTGACGTATTATTTGGACCGGCTTACAAGGGAATTCCAATCAGCGTTGTAACAGCTATTGCTTACAGTGAATTATATGGAAAAGAAGTACGTTACTGCTCAGACCGTAAGGAAGAAAAAGATCATGGCGCAGATAAGGGAAGCTTCTTGGGAAGTAAGCTGCAGGATGGAGACAGAGTAGTGATGATTGAAGACGTAACAACTTCCGGAAAATCGATGGAAGAAACTGTTCCAAAGGTAAGAGGAGCAGCAAATGTGGAAATCGTAGGTCTGATGGTTTCTTTAAACCGTATGGAAAAAGGAAAAGGCGACAAGAGCGCTCTTGATGAAATCAAAGAAACTTATGGATTTGAAACAAATGCTATTGTAACAATGGAAGAGGTAGTAGAGCATTTATACAACAGAGAATGTAATGGCAAGGTTGTAATTGATGACAAAACAAAAGAAGCCATTGACGCATACTACCAAATCTACGGAGTAAAATAATCAGAAAAGGAAGTGTTCCTAAATGAATGAAAAGGTTTATAAAACCATGACACGATGCGGTGCGGGGAGCATTGCAGTAGGAATAATTGTGCTGGTTACAGGCATTACCACAGGGATTTTAATGCTGGTAAGCGGAGCAAGATTATTAAAAAGAAAGTCAGAAATTACATTTTAATGTGTAGGACAAATGAGGGCGGGGGAATGGGTTCTCCCGTCTTTATGTTATTTTAGAAAAATAAGGGGTTAAAATTGAATAAAAATGTGAAGAAAAAAATAAAAACATTCAGTACCGTTTTATTTGTGCTGTATCTTTTTTTGCTGATTTATCTTCTTTTCTTTGCGGAGCGATTTGGTATACAGAGCTTTGAGGAAAGAGAATATCATTATAATCTGGTATTTCTTCAGGAAATCAAACGATTTTGGACGTATAGGGAACAGTTGGGTGTGTGGCCGGTTGTATTGAACTTGTTGGGGAATGTTGTGGGATTTATTCCGTTTGGATTTATTCTTCCCATTATCCATAGAGATACAAGAAATTTTTTCTTTATCACATTTTCAGGTTTTGCACTGAGTCTTTGTGTGGAAACCATACAGTTAGTTACAAAGCTGGGATGCTTTGATGTAGATGATTTGATTATGAATACACTGGGTGCGGCATTGGGATACATATTTTTTGCCGTTATCTATTTCATATATAAAAGAACAAAAAGGAGAAACAAGTAATGGCAAAGAAGAAAAATAAATATTCTTTTGCAAAAAAGAAACATTCCGGACAGGGAATTGCTTCAACGGTTTTTGCCGGAATTTCTCTGGGAATTTTTTGTGCTGCCGCATTATGTGCTTTGATTTTTCATGGAAAAGGCGGTATGTATCTGGGAGCATTGGGACTGATTGCCATTGGTCTTTCCGTTTATGGATTTGTTGTGGGATTAAAAAGCTTTTCCGAGAAAAACAGAGACCAGCTTTTTTGTAAAATCGGAGCAGTGGGAAACGGGGTGCTGATGGTTATCTGGCTGGCACTTTTCTTAGTTGGAATTTCTTAATAACAGAAAGGCAGGATAAAGATATGGAAGAACGTTTGAAAAAACAGATGGAATTTTTATTGGAAGTGGATAAGGAAAAATTTATTGGTCGGCAGACTTATTTATCAGATGGAATTCGGAAGGAAAATGACGCAGAACATGCGTGGCATTTAGCTTTGACGGCAGCGCTTTTGGCAGAATATTCTGAGGAAAAGATTGATTTGGCAAAAACCATGCTTATGGTGCTGGTTCATGATTTAGTAGAAATCGATGCAGGTGATACTTATGCCTATGATGCAGTTGGAAATAGGACAAAGAGGGAAAGAGAATTAAAGGCAGCAGACAGAATTTTTAATATCTTACCGGAAGATCAGGCAGAAATGTTAAGGTCACTGTGGGACGAATTTGAAGAACAGCAGACACCGGAGGCAAAATTCGCCCATGTTTGTGATAATATTCAGCCTTTAATGTTAAATCATGCCACTGGCGGAAAATCATGGAGAGAGCGCGGAATAAAGAAATCACAGGTACTAAAGAGAAATGAACGCACAGGGGAAGGTTCAAAAACCATGGAGTCTTATGTGCATGAAATTGTAGACTTAAATGTAGAAAAGGGGAATTTAAAAGATGAATGATGTGTTTTTTGAAGAACGCTATGCTTTAATGAGGGAAAGAATTCAGGAAATTCAAAAAGAAGAAGTAGTAAAAGAACCTTATGGTGAATATTTCAGAAAAACAGCAGATTTTATTCTGATGGTGGGTGATTTGTACGAAAAGATACAAAAAGGCTGGTTAGACAGTGCCTCACAAAAAGAATTGGAAGAAAATAATCATGCTTTGTATAAGGATATCTTGCCGGAAAATTATGGCGCTTCCTATGGAAATCCTGCTTATGCACAAAAAATGCTGGGCGAAGAGTTTGGTGCATTATTAAGTTTTCTGTATACAGAAATTCGTGGAATGATTGTTTTTGCTTATGAGAAACGCCTTTTTGATATGACCGTTGTTTTGGAGCTTTTTGTGCAGATTTATAATCTTTTTGAGGAAGAAGAAATATCTGCAAAGGATGTAAAAGATGCTATTTATTGGTATATCAGTGATTACAGTGACGAAATGGTAGGATACAGAGTCAGAGAAGGAATTGACCCGTCTTTGGATTTTGCTGTAAAAATTATCTGTGACAGCGATTTGACAGACTTTCGTTATTTATATAAATTTGGGGAATATATTACAGAAAATGAAATCAGTATGGCGAATTTCCTAAATACTCTGCCGGAAGAAAAAATTCAGGCAATGGCAAGAACCTTTACAGAAGGATACAGAGAAGGTTTTGTCTTAGGAGGAAAGGATATTACAAAGAAAAAGACCGTAAATATTCGCTTTCAGCTGGGATTTGAGCGAATTGTAAAAGAGGAAATCAGACAGTTTGCGGAAATGGGATTACAGCCTGTTATTTACCGAAGCGCTTTTCACTCTGTAAATAAAAAACAGCATCATAGAATTGGATATTACGGGGCAATTCCAAATCAGCAGTTTGAATACGACCATAAGGATGATGCTGCACTGTATTTAGACCATGAATTTATTCAGAGAAAGCTGAGAGTTTTACAAGTGGCCTATGAGCAGGTGAAGGAGCTGGCGGCTGTTCACGGAGGTCCGGCATGTATGGAAACCTTTGGTGAAAAACCTTTTGTACCGAAAAAAACAAAGGAAGCCTGTACTTTAACATCACATCAGCAAAAGCTTCAGGTATCTTATGACAATGAGTCCGGTCAGATTGTAAACCGCTATATTAAGGGAGAAGAGAGAAGCTTTACCATTATTGCGTATCCGGTAAAAGAAATCGGAGAAAAATTTGAGGAGATTTTTGAAGAAACCGTAAAATTAAATACACTGGATAATGAATTATACAGAAAAATTCAGCAGAGTATCATTGACGCATTAGACAAAGGAACTTGTGTGCATATTCTGGGAAAGGGGGAGAATGAAACAGATTTAACTGTTTCTCTTCATACACTGGAAAATCCGGAAAAGCAGACGAATTTTGAAAACTGTGTAGCAGATGTAAATATTCCGGTGGGCGAAGTCTTTACATCACCGATGCTCAAGGGTACAAACGGAACTTTGGCAGTATCCAGAGTATTTTTAAATGGTTTGGAATACAGAGGGCTGAAGCTTCTTTTTAAAGACGGAAGGATTGCAGAATATACCTGTAAAAATTTTGAAAAGGAAGAGGAGAATAAGAGCTTTTTAAAAGAAAATCTTCTTCATCATCATGAGACGCTTCCTTTGGGAGAATTTGCAATCGGAACGAACACTACGGCTTACGTAATGGCACAGAAATATGAAATTGCGCATTTGCTGCCGATTTTAATTGCAGAAAAAATGGGACCGCACTTTGCGGTAGGAGATACTTGTTATAGCTGGTCAGAGGATGCTGCTGTCTACAATCCTGACGGAAAAGAAATCATTGCAAGAGATAATGAAGTTTCTATTTTAAGAAAAGAAGACATCAGCAAGGCGTATATGGGCTGTCATACAGATATCACTATCCCTTATGATGAATTAGACAAAATCTGGGTAGAAACAGAAAAGGGAGAAAACATTGAAATTATCCGTGACGGAAAATTTGTATTGGCGGGTACAGAGAAATTAAATGAGCCTTTTGACAGATGATAGAAAGAAAAAGGGTTTTGCGGTTGACATTATTTGTAACAATATGTAAAATTGTGCTGTACAATAAAATATACAGCATAAGCTGAATTTAATTTAAAGGAGAACAATCATGGCAAAAGTTGGAATTGTTATGGGCAGCGACTCAGATATGCCTGTTATGAGCAAAGCGGCAGATATGTTGGAAAAATTCGGAATTGAATATGAAATGACTATTATTTCTGCCCACAGAGAACCGGATGTATTCTTTGAATATGCAAAAACAGCAGAAGAAAAAGGATTTAAAGTGATTATTGCAGGAGCAGGTATGGCAGCACATCTTCCAGGTATGTGTGCAGCAATCTTCCCAATGCCGGTTATCGGTATCCCAATGCATACAACTTCTTTAGGAGGAAGAGATTCTCTGTACTCTATCGTTCAGATGCCTTCCGGTATTCCTGTTGCAACTGTTGCAATTAACGGAGGAGCAAATGCAGCAATTCTGGCAGCCAAGATTTTAGCTACTTCAGATGAGGCATTATTGCAGAAATTAAAAGATTATAAAGAAGAATTAAAAGATCAGGTTGTTGCAAAAGATGCAAAATTACAGGAAGTAGGATATAAAAATTATAAATAAAAGCAGAGAAATGAAACGGAGGAAGAAAGAAAATGGATTACAAGAAAGCTGGCGTAGATATTGAAGCTGGATATAAATCAGTAGAATTAATGAAAGAGCATGTAAAGAAAACAATGCGTGAAGAAGTTCTTGGCGGATTAGGCGGCTTCTCCGGTGCTTTTTCTCTGGCAAAAATTAAAGAGATGGAAGAACCTGTGTTATTGTCCGGTACAGACGGATGCGGAACAAAGGTGAAGCTGGCAATGGTTATGGACAAGCATGATACAATCGGTATTGATGCAGTTGCAATGTGCGTAAATGATATTGCATGTGCAGGCGGTGAACCGTTGTTTTTCTTAGATTATATTGCATGCGGAAAGAATTATCCTGAAAAAATCGCTACAATCGTAAAAGGTGTTGCAGAAGGCTGTTTACAGTCTGAAGCTGCTTTAATCGGCGGTGAAACAGCAGAGCATCCGGGACTTATGCCGGAAGATGATTACGATTTAGCAGGTTTTGCAGTTGGTGTTTGTGACAAGAAAGATATGATTACAGGAGAAAACTTAAAAGCAGGCGATGTTTTAATCGGTATGGCATCTTCAGGTGTTCACAGCAATGGATTTTCATTAGTAAGAAAAGTATTTGAGATTACAAAAGAGTCTTTAGATACTTATTATGATGAATTAGGAACAACTTTAGGAGAAGCTTTACTTGCTCCTACAAGAATTTATGTAAAAGCATTGAAAAAAGTAAAAGAAGCGGGTGTTACTGTAAAAGCTTGCAGCCACATCACAGGCGGCGGATTTTATGAAAACATTCCACGTATGTTAAAAGACGGTGTATGTGCAGTTGTAGAAAAAGACAGCTACCCAATTCCTCCAATCTTTACTTTAATGGCAAAAGAAGGAAATATTGAAGAGCAGATGATGTACAATACTTATAACATGGGTATTGGTATGATTGTAGCAGTAGATCCGGCAGACGTTGATAAAACAATGGAAGCCATGAAGGCAGCAGGGGATACTCCTTACGTAATCGGTAAGATTGAAGATGGAGAAAAAGGTGTGAAATTAGTATAAGACAGGGAAATCAGGGTTGCAAAAGCAGCCCTTTTCCTGTTTATAAAGATTAAAGTACAAAAAATATTTTTGTTACCAAAATCCTATAAAAGAAAGGCTGAATGAATATGATGAAAATGGCAGTGTTGGTGTCCGGCGGAGGAACCAATCTTCAGGCGATTATGGATGCAATGGACAAGGGCGAAATTACCAATGCGGAGATTGCTGTGGTAATCAGTAATAACGCAAATGCCTATGCTCTGGAAAGAGCAAAAATGAAGGGGATAGAGGCAATTTGTGTCTCTCCGAAGGCTTATGCCTCCAGAGCGGAATTTAATCAGGCGTTACTTGAAACAATCCAATCTTATGATGTGGAGCTTGTTGTTCTGGCAGGTTGTCTCGTAGTTATTCCGGAGATTATGGTAAAGGCTTATCCAAATAAGATTATCAATATTCATCCGGCGCTTATTCCATCTTTCTGCGGTACAGGTTATTATGGACTGAAGGTGCATGAGGGTGTACTGGAAAGAGGAGTAAAAGTAACCGGAGCAACGGTACATTTTGTAGACGAAGGGACAGATACAGGTCCGATTATTTTACAGAAGGCGGTAGAAGTTCATCAGGGAGATACGCCGGAAATTCTTCAGCGCAGAGTTATGGAAGAAGCAGAGTGGAAAATTATGCCGAAAGCGATTGATTTAATTGCAAATGATAAAATTGAAGTGATAGATGGACTGGTGAAATTTAAAGAATAAGAAGGGAGCATAAGAGGATGAAAGTATTGATTATAGGAAGTGGCGGAAGAGAGCATGCCATTGCATGGAAGGTTGCAAAAAGTCCAAAGGTAGACAAGATTTACTGTGCACCGGGAAACGCAGGAATTGCGGAATTTGCAGAATGTGTGCCAATCGGCGCAATGGAATTTGAGAAGCTGGCAGCTTTTGCAAAAGAAAATGCAGTAGATTTAACTGTTGTAGGAATGGATGACCCATTAGTCGGCGGTGTTGTAGATGTTTTTGAAAAAGAGGGATTGCGAGTGTTTGGACCGAGAAAGAATGCGGCAATTCTGGAAGGCTCAAAAGCTTTTTCTAAAGATTTGATGAAGAAATATAACATTCCTACGGCAGCTTATGAAAACTTTGAGGATGCAGACGAGGCTCTGGCATATCTTCGTGAGAAAGCAGAGTTTCCTATTGTATTAAAGGCAGATGGACTGGCTCTTGGAAAAGGTGTTTTAATCTGCAACACATTGGAAGAAGCAGAGGAAGGCGTTCGCACAATTATGCTGGATAAAAAATTCGGTTCTGCAGGAAATACTTTAGTTATCGAAGAATTCATGACAGGACGTGAAGTATCCGTACTTTCTTTTGTTGACGGAAAAACCATTAAAACCATGACTTCCGCACAGGATCATAAACGTGCAAAAGACGGAGATGAAGGGTTAAATACAGGAGGAATGGGAACATTTTCACCAAGTCCTTTCTATACAGAAGAAGTGGATGAATTTTGCGAAAAATATGTATATCAGGCAACCGTAGATGCTATGGCAGCAGAAGGCAGAGAGTTTAAAGGGATTATTTTCTTTGGTCTGATGCTTACAGAAAAAGGACCAAAAGTGTTGGAGTATAATGCTCGCTTTGGTGATCCGGAGGCTCAGGTTGTTATTCCGAGATTAAAAAATGATATTGTAGAAGTTTTTGAAGCCTGCGTAGACGGAAAGTTAGATGAAATTGACTTACAGTTTGAAGACAACGCAGCAGTATGTGTTGTGTTAGCCTCTGACGGTTATCCGGTTTCTTATGAAAAAGGATATCCAATTGAAGGTCTGGAAAACTTTAAGGATAAAGACGGTTATTATGTTTTCCATGCAGGAACTGCCTTCAAAGATGGTAAAATCGTAACAAACGGAGGGCGTGTCTTAGGAGTTACCGCAAAAGGGGCTGACTTAAAAGAGGCAAGAGCGAATGCTTATGAGGCAACAAAATGGATTAACTTTGAAAATAAATATATGCGAAATGATATTGGAAAAGCCATTGATGAGGCATAGGAAGGGGGATGTGAAAAAACTCGATTGAGTTTTTTCGCATCCCTCTTTTTGCTTTTGTTGTGTATAAATTGCTAGAATCCTACGCTGAAAAGGCGCACTTCCCCTACCCCATAGAGATTCTCTTTTTGAATCTATGCGGCAGTTCTATTTCTCATCTTTTTGTTCTGATATTTGTATAGATTATGTCCTATTGCCACAAGTAAAACTTCTAGTTTAACCGAATTAATACCTCTTCGGACAATTCTCTTGTACCAACGGTCGTTTTTCATGATTCCGAAAGTGCCTTCTGCTTGTATCGAACGGTTCATTCGTAACAGCGCACCATGAATACTTTCTAAGTTTTCGATTACTTCCTGATGCATTGCAGTGAGTTCCTGATTGATCCGAACAGTTCGATTTTTAGCTGTTTTCTTACATTTCTCTGCATATGGACATCCACTGCAATCTTCACATTCATACAGTTCTTCCTTGCGTCCGTATTGATTTCCCCTCACACTTCTTCTGTATAAAAGATGAAATGCTTTATCGTTAGGACATCTCATGACACCTTGTTCATCAATTCTAAAATTAACTGCACGAAATGGATCTTCATGATACTTTCGATCCTTGGTTTCCTTTTTAAACATTGGAAACTTCATATACTTTTCCATTCCGTTTTGTTCGCAAAAAATATAGTTGTTATATGATCCATATCCAGCATCTGCCACAGGATACTTGGGATAGAAGCCATACGTTTGTTTGAAGTGCTCCATCAAAGGAATGAAACAGTCCATATCGGAACGATAATGGTTCACATCAACAACTGCGATATATTCATCTGCTACACCAATCTGTACATTGTATGCCGGCAGAAGCTGATCATTGCCCATGTAATCCGTTTTGATGCGCATAAAGGTAGCTGATTTATCTGTTTTAGAATAGCTGTTACGATCAGGACCACAGATGTCAATTCTTTCTATGTATTCCTGAAGTTTCTGACAGAAACCAGTCAAATGTTCATAATGACGCTGCTCTTTGGATTTTCTCTTCCCGCTTCCGTAAACAAATGTACTGATATCTAGATCCCATAAAAGCACTAGCTGATCAATGATTTCATTCAGATAATCTGGTACATACTCAGAATTCGTTGAAATCTGTACTCCACTCCATGCGATTTCTTTGTTGATTTCCTCAATCTCCCCAGTGATTTTTTCATAAAGCTTGTAACGGAACTTTTCGGTAGCCTTCTTCCAAACCCAGGTATATTTGTTGGCGTTTGCTTCAAACTTGGAACCATCGATGTAGATATGTTGCAAATCCACATGCTCCTCGTTGAAGATTGCTTGATTGATGTCGTTAAAAATGTTTTCAATCTTATCCTGAAGTACTTCGTTGATGAAATATCCAAAGGTTCGGTATGATGGAGTCTGGTGATCCATGAGATACATGAATCTGATATTGACTTTGCAGTTGTCTTCCAGTTCTCTCAGGGAGCAGTAGCCGCTGGTCATAAATCCAAAAAGTACTGTTTTTAACATGTTGACCGGATTATATCTGAGTCGTCCAGTTGTATACTCCGGAATATCTGTCAGATATTTATTTAAATCGATTCCTCCCATCAATCTGTCAAATGTTAAAACAGGATCCAGCAGATCCAAACAATCTGAAAGAAACAGTGGTAAATATCCTTGTTTTGGATTATTATAATTTATAGTTGAAATTTTCATCGCAAGTTAATTTTAACATAAAAGAGGACCTTTCGTTCATTTTGAACGAAAAGTCCTCTTTTTCCGTAGAGGCTGTTATTTCACAGCCCCTTTTTTTCTAAATCTTTACTAAAAATGCTATCTATGCTATATTAGATATAACAATCTGGAAAGAAGGTGAAGGCATGCTGATTGAAATTGATTTTAACAGTGATGAAGCAATTTATGTACAGCTTTGTAATCAGATTATTATGGGAATTGCCACAGAACAGTTAAAGGTAGGGGAGACGCTTCCTTCTGTAAGACAGCTGGCAGATACCATAGGAATTAACATGCACACAGTAAATAAAGCATATTCTGTATTGAGACAGGAAGGATTTCTCAGTATAGACAGACGCAGAGGCGCAGTGATTTCCATTGATGTGGATAAAATCAGGGCATTGGAGGAAATGAAGGAAAATCTTTTGCCTGTTTTGGCAAAAGGCTGTTGTAAGAATATTACAAGAGAAGAAGTGCATGCCTTAATTGATGAAATTTTTGAAGAATATAAATAGAACAGGAGAGATACATGAAAAAGCAATACTCAAAGTGGGCATTAAAGGCTTTGAAGCTGGCAGAGGAAACTGCCAGAAAATGCAGCCATAATTATATTGGAACAGAACATATACTGGCAGGACTTCTGGCTGTAAAGGATAGTACGGCAGGAGAAATTCTCACAGAAGCCGGTATTTCATTGAAAAAATTGTTAGAGCTTATGGAAAAGCTGGTAGCGCCGTCTTCAGAGGTGCTGCTGGAAGAGCCTCAGGGCTATACACCAAGAAGCAAAAAGGTACTTGAAAAAGCATCTGAAGAAGCAACAAATATGGAAAGTGCAGAAATCGGCACAGAGCATATTTTAATTGCAATGTTAAAAGAAACAGATTGTGTGGGTGCCAGACTTCTGCATACTATGGGGGCAGGAAATCAAAAGCTGTATGCAGAGCTTATGAATGTTATGGGGAGAGAAGGCACACTGACAAAAGAAGAAAAGAGTGCCACACCAATGCTGGATCAGTATGGCAGAGATTTGACAGAAATGGCTGCTATGGGCAAGCTGGATCCTGTTGTAGGCAGGGAAAAAGAAATTAACCGTATTATCCAGATTTTAAGCAGAAGAACAAAAAACAACCCATGTCTGATTGGTGAACCGGGAGTGGGAAAAACAGCCATTACCGAGGGGCTTGCGCAGAAGATTGTAAGTGGAATGGTTCCTGAAAATATGGCGGACAAACGTATTCTGGTATTGGATTTATCTGCTATGGTAGCAGGCTCAAAATACAGAGGTGAGTTTGAAGAGAGGATTAAACGTGTGGTTTGGGAAGCCTCCAATGACAAAAGAATTCTTTTATTCTTGGATGAACTCCATACCCTTATTGGGGCAGGCGGAGCAGAAGGAGCATTAGATGCTTCCAATATTTTAAAGCCGTCTCTTTCCAGAGGAGAAATTCAGCTTATCGGTGCAACGACTATCGAGGAATATCGGAAGCATATTGAAAAAGACCCTGCATTAGAGCGAAGATTTCAGCCGGTAACCGTAGAAGAACCTACCAAGGAAGAAGCGGAGGAAATTTTAAGAGGATTAGTGCCTTATTATGAAAAACATCATGGTGTCGTGATTGAGGAAAGCGCTGTAAAAGCAGCCGTTTCTATGGGTGTGCGTTATATTAATGACAGATTTCTTCCGGATAAGGCGTTGGATTTATTGGATGAAGCATGCTCCAAGGTACAGATTTCCGGCTATAAGGTTCCGGATGGATTGACAGAGGCAGAGCTTCGTTTAAGAGATATTAGCGAAGAAAAAGAAAGAGCAGTAAAAAGTCAGGACTTTCTTCTTGCAGGCAAGCTTCAGGAAGAACAAAAAGAAACAGAAGAAATAGTAGAAAAAGCCAGAAAGCGCTTTGAAAGACAGTGTAAAAATAAAAAGTTATTTGTTACAGAAGATGATGTTGCTCTGGTAGTTGCCCAGTGGACAAAGATACCGGTGAAAAAGCTTACAGAAGGAGAGTCTAAACGACTGGCAAAACTGGAAAATCAGCTTCATAAACGTGTAATCGGACAGGATGAGGCAGTAACTGCTGTTGCAAAGGCAATCAAACGAGGCAGAGTAGGATTAAAAGACCCTAAACGTCCTATTGGCTCTTTCCTTTTATTAGGCCCTACCGGCGTAGGAAAAACAGAGCTTTCCAAGGCTTTGGCAGAGGCGGTTTTCGGCAGTGAAGATGCAATGATACGTGTAGATATGTCAGAGTATATGGAAAAACACAGTGTCTCTAAACTGATTGGTTCACCGCCGGGATATGTAGGTTATGAAGAGGGCGGACAGCTAAGTGAAAAAGTAAGACGAAGCCCATACAGCGTACTGCTGTTTGATGAGATTGAGAAGGCCCATCCTGATGTATTCAATCTTCTCTTGCAGGTGCTGGATGACGGACATATTACTGATGCACAGGGCAGAAAAGTAGACTTTAAAGAAACCATTATTATTATGACCTCTAATGCGGGAGCACAGGCGATTGTAGAGCCGAAAAAGCTGGGATTTGGAACAGTAGATGATGCGCAGGCTGATTATAAGAAGATGAAAGACAGTGTAATGGAAGAAGTAAAGAGACTTTTTAAGCCGGAGTTCTTAAACCGCATTGATGACATTATTGTATTCCATACTTTGAATAAAGAGGAGATTAAGAAGATTGTAGGGCTCCTTTTAAAAGAATTTACAAAACGCTGTAAGACACAGTTGAATATTGATGTGAAAATTCGGGAAAATGTAAAAGAATTTATCGGAAAAGAAGGATTTGACCCAAAATACGGGGCGCGTCCATTAAAGAGAGCAATTCAGAGCAAAATCGAAGACGCAATGGCAGAGGAAATTCTGGAAGGCAGGATAAAAGCGGGAGACAGCGTTACCATTGGCTTGTCTAAAGAAAAGGTAAATTTTATTATAAATGTACAAAATGACTAGCAAAAAACTGAAATATATGGTAATATTGTTATAGCAAAACAAGAAGGAAAAAAGGTCTGAAAAGACAGAACAATGAAAGACATAAGTGGGAGGACATAACTATGTCAGTAGTAAAAGAATTAATTCGTACAGAAGAAAATGGCAAAATCAGCTTTGGTAACTATGAGTTAGCACAGAAGTCAAAGGTATCCGACTTTGAGTACGATGGAGATATATACAAAGTAAAAACATATAAGGAAATTACAAAGCTGGAAAGAAATGGTATGTTTGTATATGAGTCTGTACCGGGTACCACAGTTTTAGATTTGGAAGAAAAAGAAGACAAGATGAGCTTTACGGTGGAAGGACCGCAGGATGCTCAGATTACTGTGGAAATGGAAGAGGATGCCGAGTACAAGATTGTAATTGACAAAGAAGAAGCCGGACAGATGAAAACAAATCTGGGCGGTAAGCTGTCCTTCAGTGTAGAACTGGAGCAGGCAGAGCAGGTAACTGTACAGATTGAGAGAATTTAAGCATTAAGGTATCAGATAAGTAAAAATAAGCAAGACAGGGCTGTCGCATTATGCGGCAGCCTCGTTTATTGGAAAAGAAAGGGAAAATATGGCAAAAGGGAAAAAAACATTGTTTTTCTGTCAAAATTGTGGGTATGAGTCTCCGAAGTGGCTGGGACAATGTCCGGGATGCAGGGAATGGAATTCTTTTGTGGAAGAGACGGTATCTGCAACCACAAAAGGAAAAATAACAGCTTCAGGAAGTACAACAGGGAAGAAAAATGAACCGGTTATTCTTGCAGATATTTCCATACAGGAAAACGACAGAATAAAAACAGAAATAGAAGAGCTGGACAGAGTACTGGGAGGTGGTATTGTTCCCGGTTCTATGGTTCTGGTAGGAGGAGATCCGGGTATCGGAAAATCTACTCTTCTTCTTCAGGTGTGCAGACAGCTTACGGGAAAGGGGCATAAGGTTTTATACGTTTCCGGTGAGGAGTCTTTGGGACAGATTAAGCTTAGAGCAAAGAGAATAGGAGAATTTAATGAAAATCTGTTGCTCTTATGTGAGACAAATTTGGAAAGTATTCGCAGTGTAATTGAAAGAGTGAAACCGGAGATGGTGGTAATTGACTCTATTCAGACTATGTATAATGAAGAAGTTTCCTCTGCGCCAGGAAGTGTTTCTCAGGTGAGAGAGTCCACAGGCGTGCTTATGCAGATTGCAAAGGGAATGGGGATTTCTGTTTTTATTGTGGGACATGTTACAAAGGACGGAAGTGTGGCAGGTCCCAGAGTGCTGGAACACATGGTCGACACGGTATTGTATTTTGAAGGGGACAGGCAGGTGATTTACCGCATTTTAAGAGGAGTAAAGAACAGATTTGGTTCGACAAATGAAATCGGTGTGTTTGAAATGCGGGAAAAAGGGCTTATGGAAGTGAAGAACCCATCTCAGGTTATGCTAAACGGAAGACCTACGGATGCTTCCGGTACGGCAGTTGTTTGTTCCATAGAAGGGACACGCCCTATTCTAATCGAAATACAGGCGCTTGTGACCAGAACCAATTTTGGGCTGCCAAGGAGAACGTCAGTAGGGATAGATTATAATCGTGTGAATTTATTGATGGCAGTTTTAGAAAAAAGAGCAGGGCTTCATCTGGGAGACTGTGATGCTTACGTCAATCTGGCAGGCGGCATGAAGCTGGGAGAGCCGGCCATTGACTTAGGGGTTGTTCTTGCCATTGTATCCAGTTATAAAAATCAGGTGATTGACGAGCAGACTTTGATTTTTGGAGAAGTGGGACTTTCCGGGGAAGTGCGTGGTGTCAGTATGGCGGAAAGCAGAGTCAGGGAGGCAGAAAAACTGGGCTTTACTTCCTGCATTATGCCAAAGGCAAATGTGGAAAGCTTGCAGGGAAAATATGACATTAAGCTTATTGGTGTATCTAATATTAAAGAGGCAATGAACTGTATTTAAGAGGTAAAATTGAACAAAATTTTTGGACTCAGGGAAAACTATTTTTACTTTATTTCTCAGAAAAAATGGTGTATTATACTTGAGTAAATGAAATGGATTCCAGTATTACAGGAGGAATAGAAAATGGTAAAAGCCGTAGTAGGAGCAAACTGGGGAGACGAAGGAAAAGGTAAGATTACAGATATGCTGGCAAAAGAGGCAGATATTGTAGTGAGATTTCAGGGTGGAGCAAACGCCGGACATACAATCGTAAACAATTATGGAAAGTTTGCCCTGCATAGCCTGCCATCCGGTGTATTTAATGAGAATACAACAAGCATTATCGGAAACGGTGTGGCGCTGAACATCCCTGTGTTGTTCCATGAGCTTCAGTCAATCGTAGAACAGGGCGTTCCTATGCCGGATATTAAAATATCAGACAGAGCGCAGATTGTAATGTCTTATCATATTAAATTTGACGAATATGAGGAAGAAAGACTGGCAGGGAAATCTTTCGGTTCTACTAAATCAGGAATTGCACCATTTTATTCTGATAAATTTGCAAAAATCGGTTTTCAGGTCAGCGAGCTTTTTGAAGAGGAAGAAGCTCTTATGGAGAAAGCAGAAAATATCTGTCAGAAAAAAAATGTGGATTTAGAGTATTTATATCACAAACCTCTTTTAAATCCGGCAGATATTGTAAAGGAATTAAAAGAATATAAAGAAATGATTGCACCTTATGTATGTGATGTTTCTCTGCTTTTATGGAATGCTTTAAAAGAAGGAAAAGAAATTTTGTTGGAAGGTCAGTTGGGTTCTTTGAAAGATCCAGATCATGGTATTTATCCTATGGTAACGTCTTCCTCCACACTGGCAGCTTATGGCGCAGTAGGTGCAGGAATACCTCCTTATGAAATAAAGAAAATTATTACTGTATGTAAAGCTTATTCCAGTGCAGTAGGTGCAGGTGCTTTTGTATCTGAAATTTTTGGAGAAGAAGCAGATGAATTGAGACGTAGAGGCGGTGACGGTGGCGAATATGGCGCTACAACAGGACGTCCAAGACGTATGGGATGGTTTGACTGTGTGGCATCAAAATACGGATGCCGTATTCAGGGAACTACAGATGTTGCTTTTACTGTACTTGATGTTCTGGGATATTTAGATGAAATTCCTGTTTGTGTGGCTTATGATATTGATGGAGAAATCACAACAGAATTCCCTACAACAAGTCTTCTGGAAAAAGCAAAACCGGTAATTGAAGTGCTGCCGGGATGGAACTGTGATATCAGAGGCATTAAGAAATATGAGGATTTACCGGAGAACTGTCGTAAATACATTGAATTTGTAGAGGAAAAAATTGGATTTCCGATTACAATGGTTTCTAATGGACCGGGACGAGAAGATATTATTTATAGATAAGGAAAAGAAAAAGGAAGCAATGGAGAAAATCCACAGCTTCCTTTTTTGTACAGAAAAATTATTTTGCGTAGTTGTCAAAATATCCTTGAATATAGATAATTGGAGTTCCCTTATCACCGGAACCGGAAGTAAGGTCAGCTAAAGATCCCAAAAGGTCAGTAAGACGTCTTGGTGTAGTACCCTGTGTTACCATAGTACCTTTTAAGCTGGCAGCTTTTTCATCTTTTTCTGTAATATAATTTTTAATGGCATCTTTTAATTCATTTCCTGATAAATCAGCAAAATCGTTATCAGCCAGATATTTTAATTTTACTTCATTTGGAGTACCTTCCAAACCTGCAGTGTAAGCAGGAGATACAACTGGATCAGCCAGTTCCCAGATTTTTCCTACCGGATCTTTAAATGCACCGTCACCGTATACCATAACTTCTACATTTTTTCCTGTTTTTTCAAGCATAGCGCTGTGAATAGCAGTAACAACCTCTTCACATTTAATTGGGAAAAGCTTAACAGTATCTTCTGTCGCTTTATTAGAACCTAACAGTCCGTAAGCATCATTGTAACCGCTGCCGTTGATGCTCTTTGTCATAATATCGTCAAGAGCATATACCTTTTCTGCACCGTTTGCTTTTAAAATACGTTTGGTTCTCTGGCGAGTATGAATATCACAGGCAAGAACGCTCTTTGTGTAAGAAAGGATAGCCTTTGGATTGTTAGCGAAAATAATTTCAACCTCAGCTCCGGCCTCCTGAATAAGCTGTTTGTAATATTCTACATAGTCAACACCTGTAAATACATGTTTTTCATATCCGAAAAGCTCTCTGTATTTTTCTTCTGTTAAAACATCAGACCATGGATTTACATTTTTTTCGTCCATAACATCTAAATCAATGAGGTGGTTTCCTACTTCATCAGATGGGTAGCTTAACATGAGCACAATTTTTTTGCAGCCCATAGCAATACCTTTTAAGCAGATAGAAAAACGATTGCGGCTTAAAATAGGGAAAATTACACCTACGGTATCATCACCGAATTTTTCTTTTACATCAGCAGCAATATCTTTTACATTTGCATAGTTACCTTGAGCTCTGGCAACAACTGCTTCTGTAACGGCAATAACGTCTTTATCTTGAATTTCAAAGTTGGCACTTTCAGATGCTTTTAATACACAGTCCACTACGATTTCAGGAAGGTTGTCTCCTTCACGGATAATCGGTGCGCGGACACCTCTTGATATTGTTCCAACCATGCGGTCTATATTTTTCATAATTTATGTACCTCCATTGGTTTCTTGCAAATTTGCGGGCAAAATTGCCACCTACTTTATAATACGTTGAAATCACTCTGTATGCAAGGGAAATATATGGGTTTTCTGAAAAAATATGCGAAAACTCTGTTATTTTTCCGGCTCCTTTAAGTTTCGAATATGCATATATACGGTATTTTTTGAAATCCCTAAAAGAGAGGCTACTTTTAGAACAGAATCTTTAATATTGAAAATACCCCGTTGATAGAGCTGAGTAACAATTTCTTTATTTTTATTTTGTGGTGAAACAGCAAAATCATTCAGTACTTGATGTTGGATTTTATATAAAACATTTTCAATAAGTTCATCTGTATTGTCGGTAAAGTTTTCTGTGGCAGAAGCATTGCCAGAGAGGGGAGTTGATGCTCCTGGATAAAAGTTTGCTAACAGAGAGGAGAGAGGAATATCTGTATAAAAGTTGATGCAGATTAAGCCAATAATACGTTCCTTTTCTCCTGCAATCGGAATGGTGCAGGAACGCAGTGGCACTCCTTTTTTTGAATGGTTCATGTAGCAAACAGCAGGCTGAGATGGTTCTTCCTTTAGTTGACTGAGCATGGAAAGTGCCAAATCAGTAATCGGTGCGCCGTTTTTTCTGCCGGAATAATGCCCATTGACGTTTTCAATAACGGAATGCTGAAGATTTTCAAGACTGTGGAGAATAATCTCATATCCTTCTCCCAGATATTCTCCCAGACTTACAATCATTTTTTTATAAGAGTTTAAAATAAGCTGTTCTGTTTTTGTAAGTTTTATATAAGGTTTATCGTTTGACATAATGGTCTCCATAAGATTTGTTTTCAATGATTAAAGTTATTATATTTTGAATTTATGTTTTGTGCAAGAATGAAAAAAAGTTCATTGAAATATATTTACTAAAATATTGTTTAGTGATATGATAAGAAAAAACGAGATGTAAAGGAGATTGATATTATGTTGAAAACAATTTATACACCAAAAGCACCTGCAGCAATCGGACCATATTCACAGGCAGTAGTATGTGGAGATATGCTTTTTACTTCCGGACAAATTCCGGTAAATCCTGAAACAGGAGAAATTGCAGGAGAAACAATTTCTGAACAGGCTGAACAGGTAATGAAGAATATCGGAGCTGTTCTGGAAGAAGCAGGAACAAAGTTTGAAAACGCAGTGAAGACAACTTGCTTTTTAGCAGATATGGGAGATTTTCAGGTATTTAATGAAGTTTATGCAAAATATTTTGTGAATAAACCGGCACGTTCCTGTGTGGCAGTGAAAACACTTCCGAAGAATGTATTATGTGAAGTAGAGGTTATTGCAAAACTGTAAATGTTTGTGCAGAAAGAGGTAGCAATGTCAGAAAACAGATTTGATTTTGACACTGTCATAGACAGGCGAGGGACAAATTGCGGAAAATGGGACACCATGGATAAGAAATACGGCAATAAGGAACTTATTCATTTAGGGGTAGCAGATATGGATTTTCCTTCTCCGAAGCCTATTCGTGATGTAGTGCATCAGTGCGCAGACCATGGGATTTTCGGTTACACGGATTTAGGAGACGATTTCTACGAGGGGTTTATATCATGGGAAAAGCGAATGCACAATGTAAGGGTGAAAAGAGAAGAAATCGTGTTTTGCCCCCGCATTAATATTGCGGCAGGTATTTGTGTAGGAGCATTTACAAATCAAGGAGATGAGGCCCTTCTTCATACGCCGGCTTATGGTCCGTTATATGAGGCGATTGCAAAAAACAAAAGAACTGTGGTAAAATGCGGATTAAAATCTGAAAATGGGAAGTATGTGATGGATTTACAGCAGATGGAAGCACAGATAACGGAAAAAACAAAAATGCTTTTATTATGCAGTCCCCATAATCCCGTAGGCCGTGTTTGGACAAAAGAGGAGTTGGAAGCAGTCGGTGAATTTTGTATAAAACATGAACTGCTGTTATTTGTAGATGAAATTCATGGTGATATTACTGCACCGGGAGTAGAGTTTGTATCTGCCTTGTCTTTGCCGGAAGAAGTGCGAAAAAGATTGATTGTTGCATCATCACCCACAAAAACTTTTAATATTCCGGGATTTATTTTATCTTATCTGATTATTCCAAATCAAGAATACAGAGCTGTGGTAAAAAGGGAAATTGACAGAATCGGTATGCATAATCCCACAATCTTTTCAGCAACAGTAGCAGGTTGTGCGTATCAACAGTGTGATGACTGGTATAAAGCAATGCTGTCTTATATTGATGAGAATGATAAATTTACCAGAGCGTATTTTGCAGAAAAAATGCCGGAATTTTATATTTATCCAAGAGAAGGGACATATCTTTTATGGATGGATTATAAGGAACTGGGTTGTGAAGAAGCAGAATTGGAAAAATGGTTTTTGGAAAAAGCAAAAGTCAGCGTGTATATGGGAACTGTGTTTCAGGAAGAAGGCAGAGGCTGCATTCGACTGAATATAGCAAGTCCCAGAAAATTGCTGAAAGAGGCGTATGACAGAATGTATGCCGTATATGAAGAAATAAAGAAATAAAATGGAAGATAGGCTGTTACATGAAAAAATCAGAAGAAATTTTGATAAAATTCATGTGGCGGCCTTTTTTTATTATAGCAGAATGTTCGGTGTATGTGTTAAAATCAGAATGATATTTATGATTTGTATAAAAACGGAAAGGACAGGAGGAAAACAGTTGAAGAATTTAAAAATAGCAAACAGCCAATTGGAAGCATCACAGATTGCACTTGGATGTATGCGAATTACCGGATTAAAGGAAATAAAAGAAGTCAGAGAATTAGTGGATACAGCTATGGAATGTGGAATTAATTTCTTTGACCATGCGGATATTTACGGACAGGGAGAGTCAGAGCGTATTTTTGGAAAAGCGGTTGATGGCATTGCAAGAGAGAAGATGATTATTCAGACAAAATGCGGAATTCGTTCCGGTATATGCTATGATTTTTCTAAGGAACATATTCTGGAGTCTGTGGATAAAAGTCTAAAACGCCTGAATACAGATTATGTGGATGTGTTATTGCTACATCGTCCGGACACTTTAATGGAGCCGGAGGAGGTCGCAGAGGCTTTTGACATTTTAGAAAAAGAAGGAAAAGTAAGATATTTTGGAGTCAGCAATCAAAATTCCATGCAGATGGAATTACTTCAGCACTATTGCAGCCAGAAGCTTATCTTTAACCAGCTCCAGTTTAGCGTTGCACATTGTGATATCATCGACTCTGGATTAAATGTGAACGTTCATAATGAGGCAGGCTGTGTTCGCGATGGAAGTATTTTGGAATATTGCAGGCTAAAAGAAGTTACTATTCAAGCATGGTCTCCTTTCCAGTATGGATTTTTCGAAGGGGTATTTATTGGAAATGAAAAATTTCCGGAGCTTAATCAAATGCTTAATGAACTGGCAGAGAAATATCATGTCACAAGCAGTGCTGTTGCCATTGCATGGATATTGAGACATCCCGCAGGTATTCAGGCGATTGTGGGAAGTACGAAAAAACAGAGGATTGCAGAGATTTGTAAAGCAAGTGAAATAAAATTGACAAGAGAAGAATGGTATGCGCTTTATATGGCAGCAGGGAAAAAGCTGCCGTAGGAAAGAATGTAAAAACTCCTTTATTCAAAGAATGGTTATGAAAGATACTTTGAATAGAGGAGTTTTATTATGAAGAAGTACAGAACATATATTCGAATATGCTCTGTACTTTTATCTGGGGCTCTGATATAATGAAAAGAAAAGAGGAATGTGGAAGAGGTGAATATATGGAGAATATTCAAAATGAAAATTTTTATAATAAAGTGATAGAGTTATTCCAAAATGCAAAGAAAAATTTGTCGGCAGCAGTGAATATGACAATGGTATATTCCTACTATGAAGCAGGGAGGATGATTGTCGAAGAAGAGCAAGGCGGAAAAGAACGTGCAGCATATGGAAAGTACATTTTGAAAGAATTGTCTCAGAGACTGACACAAAAATTTGGAAGGGGATATTCATACGATAATTTAAAACTTATGCGTAAATTTTATCTGGTTTATTCCAAGGACTCAATTGGGGAAACGCCGTTTCCCCAATCTGAAAAACTTCCGGTCACACAGGAAGGGAGGAAATTTTATCTAAGCTGGTCTCATTATCTTATTCTTATGCGAATAAACAATATTGAAGAACGTCATTTTTATGAGATAGAAGCATATAGAAATGGCTGGAGTAAAGATGAATTAGCTAGGCAGTATGGAAGTTCGCTCTATGAAAGGCTTGCATTAAGCAGAAACAAAGAAGAAGTAATGCGTCTTGCAATAGAAGGACAAATGCTTGAAAAGCCAGAAGATATATTCAAAGACCCGTATATTTTAGAGTTTACAGGACTTCCGGAAATGGTTACGTATTCTGAAACGGAATTGGAAAATCGAATTATAGATAATTTGCAGAAGTTTCTATTAGAATTAGGGAGAGGATTTACATTTGTAGGCAGACAGGTTAGATTTACATTTGAAGAAGAGCATTTTAGAGTTGATTTGGTGTTTTATAATCGTTTACTGCGTTGCTTTGTATTGTTTGATTTAAAAATTGGTCAGTTAAAGCATCAAGATATAGGACAGATGCAGATGTATGTCAATTATTATGACCGAAAAGTTAAATTGGAGGATGAAAATTCAACAATAGGTATTATAATTTGTAAAGATAAGAAGGATGCTATTGTAGAAATGACCTTGCCTAAGGACAATAATCAGATATTTGCAAGTAAATATGAGACAGTACTTCCTAGTAAAGAGGAACTACAAACACTATTAGAAGATAAGAATTTGAAATAAACGAGGGATGATTTAAGAAGAGGAGAACTATATGGACCATTTTGAATTAGTATCAGAATACGCCCCAACCGGTGACCAGCCACAAGCTATTGACCAGCTTGTGAAGGGGTTTAAAGAAGGAAACCAGTGTGAAACTCTCTTGGGAGTTACAGGTTCCGGAAAAACATTCACCATGGCGAATGTTATCGCACAATTAAACAAGCCAACGCTTATTATAGCTCATAACAAAACCTTGGCGGCTCAGTTATATGGAGAATTCAAAGAATTCTTTCCGAATAATGCCGTGGAATATTTTGTCTCCTACTACGACTATTACCAACCGGAAGCCTACGTTCCGTCTTCCGACACCTACATTGCCAAGGACTCATCCGTCAACGATGAGATAGATAAGTTACGTCTTTCTGCTACATCCTCTCTTAGTGAGCGAAAAGATGTCATCATTGTCTCCAGCGTGTCCTGCATCTATGGAATTGGTAGTCCTGACGACTATCAAAACATGATTATTTCTCTCCGTCCCGGAATGGAGAAGGACAGGGATGAAGTTATTCGAGAACTGATAGATATTCAATACGACCGCAATGAAATGGATTTTCACCGAGGAACTTTTCGAGTTCGAGGAGATGTTTTAGAAATTTTTCCGGCAGATTACTCAGAAACAGCGGTGCGTGTGGAGTTTTTCGGAGATGAGATTGACCGGATTACGGAAATTGATATTTTGACAGGAGAAATTAAAAATGCTTTAAATCATATTGCAATTTTTCCGGCATCGCATTATGTAGTGCCTATTGAAAAAATACGTAAAGCTGCTGTTGCAATCGAAGAAGAGTTAAAAGAGCGTGTCGATTATTTTAAAGGAGAGGACAAGCTTTTAGAAGCGCAGAGAATTTCAGAGAGAACAAACTTTGATATTGAAATGCTGAAAGAGACAGGCTTTTGTTCCGGAGTGGAAAATTATTCCAGACATTTATCGGGATTAAAGCCGGGACAGCCTCCATATACCTTGATTGATTATTTTGGAGATGATTTCCTTATTATTATAGATGAGTCCCATAAAACCATTCCACAGATAAGAGGAATGTATGCGGGAGACCAGTCCAGAAAGCAGACATTAGTAGATTATGGTTTTCGTTTGCCTTCTGCCAAGGATAACAGACCATTGAATTTTGAAGAATTTGAAGATAAGATTGACCAGATTTTGTTTGTTTCAGCTACACCGGGAGAATATGAAGAAAATCATGAACTTCTTCGGGCAGAGCAGATTATCCGCCCTACGGGACTTTTAGATCCGGAAGTAGAGGTGCGTCCTGTGGAAGGACAGATTGATGATTTGATTGGAGAAGTCAATAAGGAAATTAGAAAGAAAAATAAAATTTTGATTACAACGCTTACCAAACGTATGGCAGAGGACTTGACAGAATATATGAAAGAGCTGGGTATTCGTGTCAGGTATCTGCATTCGGATATTGATACGTTGGAGCGAACACAGATTATCAGGGATATGCGTTTAGATGTTTTTGACGTATTGGTGGGAATTAACTTATTAAGAGAGGGACTTGATATTCCGGAGATTACTTTAGTTGCCATTTTAGATGCTGATAAAGAGGGATTTCTGCGTTCAGAGGTGTCTCTTATTCAGACCATAGGGCGTGCTGCCCGAAATGCAGAGGGCAGAGTTATTATGTATGCTGATGTCATAACAGATTCTATGAGAATTGCCATAGATGAAACTATGAGGAGGAGAGCACTGCAGCAGAAATATAATGAAGAGCATGGAATTACTCCAAAGACAATTAAAAAAGCTGTTAGAGATTTAATCAGTATTTCCAAAGCAGTGGCAGAAACAGAAGAAAAACTGGAAAAAGATCCGGAAAGCATGAGCAGAAAAGAACTTGAAAATCTGATTAAAAAAGTTCAAAAACAAATGCAGGCGGCAGCCGCAGATTTGAACTTTGAAATGGCAGCTTCCTTGCGTGATAAGATGTTAGAGTTAAAAAAGAGTTTGGAAGAATTGGACGAGTAAAATTGTAACAGTTCAGTCATATCAGCTCGAATTGGTGGTTTCACCACCTATACGCTGCAATGCAGCGCAAATTCTCGCTTATGGCAGAGCGCCATATACAAATCCAACAAAATTGTCTTGTTGCAAGCAAGTTTGCCAATCCATTTTTGTGGATTTGTGCATGGCTGAACTGTTAAGTAAAATTCTAAAATAATTATAAAGCTCTTGACAAATAAAACGACTGGTGCTATCTTAAGAACATAGATGTTAGCACTCCACTACAACGAGTGCTAACAATAAAAAAGAAAGGAGCAGGATATGGAATTGGTGACTGAGTTGGATGAAAGAAAACGAAAAATTCTAAAAGCCATTATTCAGACATATTTGGAGACTGGTGAGCCGGTTGGATCAAGGACTATTTCTAAATACACAGATTTAAATCTTAGCTCCGCAACAATCCGAAATGAGATGTCAGACTTAGAGGAATTAGGATATATAGTCCAGCCGTATACTTCTGCCGGTCGTATTCCTTCTGATTTAGGTTATCGTCTTTATGTAGATGAACTGATGAAAGAAAAAGAACAGGAAGTGGCAGAAATTAAGGAACTGATGATTGAAAAGACGGATAAGATGGAAAAGGTTTTAAAACAAGTAGCAAGAGTTCTCGCTTCGAATACAAACTATGCTACTATGATTACAGGACCTGCCTATCACAGAAATAAAGTAAAATTTATCCAGCTTTCAAAAGTCAGTGAAAAACAACTGCTGGCAGTTGTGGTAGTAGAAGGAAATATTGTGAAAAATCATATTATTAACCTTCAGGAAGCAATGGATGAAGAAACTATTTTAAAATTAAATCTGTTGCTGAATACACAGCTAAATGGTTTATCTATTGAAGAAATAAATCTGGCAATAATTTCCCGCTTAAAAGAACAGGCCGGCATACACAGTGCTGTAGTCGGAAGTGTTATTGATGCAGTTGCTCAGGCTATTGCACCGGACGAAGAAGAAATGGAGATTTATACCAGCGGTGCTACAAATATTTTCAAATATCCAGAGTTAGCAGATAAGGCAAAAGCCAGTGAATTGATTTCCACTTTTGAAGAAAAGCAGGCTTTAGCAGAGCTTGCTAAAGAAACTATGGAAGCGGATAATGGTAAAGAGAATACAGAAATTCAAATCTATATCGGAGATGAAACTCCTGTCCAAACTATGAAAGACTGCAGTGTTGTAACAGCTACTTATGATTTAGGTGGTGGTATGCAGGGAACTATCGGAATTATAGGACCTAAGCGAATGGATTACGAAAATGTAGTAGATAATCTGAAAACTTTAAAAAATCAGTTAGACCATATATTTAAGAAGTCATAGAAAGGTGGTAAGAAATTCGTGTCAGAAGAAAAAAAAGAGTATAACACAATAGAAGAAGATGATATGACTCAAAATGAAACAGAAGAAATTTTAGAAGAAGAAGATGTAAAATTGGAAGAGGAAACAGTTTCTGAAACAGAGGAAACAGAAGAAACTGTGGAAGAAAAAACAGCAGAAAAAAAGGGACTGTTTGGAAAAAAGAAAAAAGATAAAAAAGATGAAAAAATAGAAGAATTGACAGACATGGTAAAACGCCAGATGGCAGAATTTGATAACTTCCGAAAACGTACAGAAAAGGAAAAAGCTTCTATGTATCAAATCGGAGCAAGAGAGATTGTAGAGAAAATTCTTCCGGTGGTTGATAACTTTGAAAGAGGTCTGGCAATGATACCGGAAGATGAAAAAGAAAATCCTGTGGCTACAGGTATGGCTCAGATTTATAAACAGTTGATGACAGCTTTTGATGAAATAGGTGTAAAAGCAATTGAAGCTGTAGGACAGGAATTTAATCCTGATTTTCATAATGCAGTGATGCATGTGGAAGATGAGAAAGTGAAAGAAAATATAATTGTTGAAGAATTCCAGAAGGGATATATGTATAAAGATTATGTGGTAAGACACAGTATGGTGAAGGTTGCAAACTAGCGATATTCATCAAGCAGAAGAAATTCTGTGAGATTTTATCTTATAAATGAAAGATAACCAGTAAATAAATAATAGAAGAAAAATTCAGGAGGAATTAATCATGGGAAAAATTATTGGTATTGACTTAGGTACTACAAATAGCTGTGTAGGTGTAATGGAAGGTGGACAGCCGGTAGTTGTAGCAAATGCAGAAGGCGCAAGAACAACACCATCTGTAGTTGCTTTTACAAAATCAGGAGAAAGATTAGTAGGAGAACCTGCAAAACGTCAGGCTGTTACAAATGCAGATAAAACAATTTCATCTATTAAAAGACACATGGGAACTGATTACAGAGTTACCATTGATGATAAAAAATATTCTCCACAGGAAATTTCAGCAATGATTTTACAGAAACTGAAAACAGATGCTGAAAACTATCTTGGTGAAAAAGTAACAGAAGCTGTTATTACAGTACCTGCTTATTTCAATGATGCACAGCGTCAGGCAACAAAAGATGCAGGTAAAATTGCAGGTTTGGAAGTAAAACGTATTATCAACGAGCCTACAGCAGCAGCTCTTGCTTATGGTCTTGATAATGAAAAAGAACAGAAAATCATGGTATACGACTTAGGTGGCGGTACTTTCGATGTTTCTATTATTGAAATCGGTGACGGTGTTATCGAAGTATTATCTACAGCAGGTGATAACCGCCTTGGTGGTGATGACTTTGACCAGAAAGTTGCAGATTATATGATTGCTGAATTTAAGAAAGCAGAAGGTGTTGATTTATCCGCAGATAAAATGGCTATGCAGCGTATTAAAGAAGCAGCTGAAAAAGCAAAGAAAGAGCTTTCCTCTGCAACAACAACAAACATCAACCTTCCATTTATCAGCATGAATGCAAATGGACCTCTGCACTTTGATATGAACCTTACAAGAGCAAAATTTGATGAATTGACACATGATTTAGTAGAAAGAACAGCAGAACCTGTAAAACGTGCATTATCTGATGCAGGACTTTCACCTTCTGAATTAGGTCAGGTATTGTTAGTTGGTGGTTCTACACGTATTCCATCTGTACAGGATAAAGTAAAACAGCTGACAGGAAAAGAACCAAGTAAGACGTTAAATCCTGATGAGTGTGTTGCTTTAGGAGCATCTGTTCAGGGTGGTAAACTTACAGGTGATGCAGGTGCAGGTGATATCCTTCTTCTTGATGTAACTCCACTGTCACTGTCTATCGAAACAATGGGTGGTATTGCTACAAGATTGATTGAAAGAAATACAACAATTCCTACAAAGAAAAGTCAGATTTTCTCTACAGCAGCAGACAATCAGACAGCAGTAGATATTAACGTTGTACAGGGTGAAAGACAGTTTGCAAGAGATAATAAATCTCTGGGACAGTTCCGTTTAGACGGTATTCCACCAGCAAGACGTGGTGTTCCACAGATTGAAGTAACTTTTGATATTGATGCAAACGGTATTGTAAACGTATCTGCAAAAGATTTAGGAACAGGTAAAGAACAGCACATTACAATTACAGCAGGTTCTAATATGTCTGATGACGAAATCGATAAAGCTGTAAAAGAAGCTGCAGAATACGAAGCTCAGGATAAAAAACGTAAAGAAGCAGTTGATACAAAGAATGATGCAGACGCTATGGTATTCCAGACAGAAAAAGCTCTGGAAGAAGCCGGAGATAAAATCGATGCAAACGATAAGACAGCAGTAGAAGCAGACTTAAACGCATTAAAAGACGTTCTTGCTAAATGTGCAAATGTAGATGAAATCACAGATGCTCAGGTAGAAGAAATCAAAGCCGGTAAAGAAAAATTAATGCAGAGCGCACAGAAGCTCTTTGCTAAAATGTATGAACAGGCTCAGGCACAAGGCGGCGCACAGGCAGGTCCTGATATGGGTGCAGGCGCACAGGGCGGTTCTAACGAAGCATACGGCGATGATGTGGTAGACGGAGATTACAGAGAAGTTTAATCAGTAGGCGTAAAGCAGTAAAACATGGGCATGGGGTGTTTTGTGACACCTCATGTCTTATGTTCTTCCATATCTGTGATACGCCGATGAGAGAAAGGGATAAAACAAATGGCAGATAAAAGAGATTATTACGAGGTTCTTGGAGTAGACAGGGGCGCAGATGACTCTGCAATAAAAAGTGCATATCGTAAGCTTGCCAAAAAATATCACCCTGATGTAAATCCTGGAGATAAAGAAGCCGAGAAAAAATTCAAAGAGGCAACAGAGGCTTATGGCGTTTTAAGTGACCCTCAGAAGAGAAAGCAATATGACCAGTTTGGTCATGCTGCCTTTGAACAGGGCGGCGGTGGAGCCGGAGGCGGCTTTGGCGGTTTCAGTGGATTTGGCGGCGCAGATATGGGAGACATCTTTGGAGATATTTTCGGAGATTTATTTGGCGGCGGCGGACGCAGAAGACCGAATAATGGTCCAATGAAGGGTGCAAATCTGAGAGCGTCCGTTCGTATTACATTTGAAGAAGCCGTTTTCGGATGCGAAAAAGAACTGGAACTGAATTTGAAGGATACCTGTACAACCTGTAACGGAACAGGTGCAAAGCCGGGAACATCACCGGAAACCTGTCCAAAATGTCACGGCTCCGGTCAGGTGGTTTATACACAGCAGTCTATGTTCGGTACAATACAGAATGTACAGACTTGTCCGGACTGTCAGGGAAGCGGAAAGATAATCAAAGAAAAATGTACACAGTGTCATGGTACGGGATTTACGTCCAGCAGAAAGAAAATCAAAGTTACTATACCTGCCGGAATTGATAATGGACAGAGTATTCGTATCAGAGAGAAAGGTGAACCGGGTGTAAATGGAGGACCAAGAGGAGATTTGATGGTAGAAGTGGTTGTAGCACGCCATCCGATTTTCCAGAGACAGGACATGAACATATTCTCAACAGCGCCAATTACCTTTGCGCAGGCTGCACTTGGCGGCGAAGTACGTATCAGCACCGTAGACGGAGACGTTCTTTATGATGTAAAACCGGGTACACAGACAGATACAAAGGTTCGTTTAAAAGGAAAAGGTGTTCCATCTCTTCGAAATAAAAACGTCAGAGGCGACCACTATGTAACATTGGTAGTGGAAGTTCCTACAAAGCTTAATGAAGAAGCAAAAGAAGCGCTTCGTAAGTTTGATGAGGCTTGTGGAAATCGTCCCTCAAGCGGAGAAAAGAAGAAAAAATTTGGCGAAAAATTAAAAGATATGTTTGAAAACTAAAGAAACAGGGGAGTTGTATTTCATGATGAGAATGGGAATGCAGCTCTCTTTTTCTTTCATAGTTGCATTTCTTTTTTCTATCCTCTATAATAATAAAATACGCTTATTATGTCTGTACGTATGAAATAAGGAGATTAAATCAATGAAGTGGAAAAAATTCAGAATAAAAACAAAAACAGAAGCTGAGGATATTATTATCAGCACTCTCTATGATATTGGGTTAGAAGGTGCACAGATTGAAGACAATGTACCTCTTACACCGTTGGAAAAAGAGCAGATGTTTGTGGATATTTTGCCACAGATGCAGGAGGATGACGGGATTGCCTATTTAAGCTTCTTTGTAGAAGAAACAGAAGACGGCGAACTGCTTATGAATGGTGAAATAACCAAAGAAGAAGAAATTTTAAACGCAGTAAAAACAGAGCTTGACGGGCTGCGTGATTTTATGGACATTGGCGAAGGCAGCATTGCCATAGATGAGACAGAGGATATTGATTGGATTAATAATTGGAAACAGTATTTTAAGCAGTTTTATGTGGATGATATTTTAATTATTCCTTCATGGGAAGAGGTAAAAGAAGAAGATAAAGACAGGATGATTATCCATATTGATCCGGGAACTGCTTTTGGAACAGGAATGCACGAGACTACACAGCTTTGTATTCGTCAGTTAAAGAAATTTGTAAAAGAAGATACAGAGCTTTTGGACGTTGGGACAGGCAGTGGTATTTTGTCTATTGTAGCATTAAAATTAGGCGCAAAACATGCAGTAGGAACAGATTTGGACCCATGTGCAGTGCCGGCAGTGGAAGAAAATAAAGAAGTCAATGAAATTCCTGCACAGGATTTCGATATGATGATTGGCAATATTATTGATGACAAAGAGGTTCAGGATAAGGTAGGATACGAGAAATACGATATTGTCGTTGCTAATATTTTGGCAGATGTTTTAGTGCCTCTGACACCGGTTATTGTAAATCAGATGAAAAAGGGCGGTATTTATATTACATCAGGTATCATTGACAATAAAGAAGAAACTGTGGTGGAAGCAGTGAAAGCAGCAGGTCTTGAAGTGCTGGAAGTGACATATCAGGGCGAATGGGTTTCTGTTACAGCCAGAAAAAATTAGGAGAAAGCTATGTATCGTTTTTTTGTAGAGCCGTCTCAGATAAAAGATAATCAGATTTGCATAAGCGGAAGCGATGTAAATCATATAAAAAATGTTCTGCGTATGAAGCTGAAGGAGAAAATTTTAATCAGCAGCGGAGAAGATAAGGAATATACCTGTTATATAGAGGGAATCGGGGAGGAAGAAATACTGGCGCATATTATGTATGTGCAGGAAGCCGGATATGAGCTTTCTTCCAAAATTTATTTGTTTCAGGGGCTCCCCAAAAGTGATAAAATGGAGCTGATTATCCAAAAAGCAGTAGAGCTTGGCGTGCATCAGGTGATACCTGTGGCATCGAAAAGAGCAGTAGTTAAGCTGGATAAAAAGAAAGAAGAAAAGAAAATTACAAGATGGCAGGCAATTTCGGAAAGTGCAGCAAAACAGTCAAAGCGTATGTACGTACCGGAAATCACCAATGTTATGAGCTTTCAACAAGCTGTGGATTATGCAGGAAAGCTGGATATAGTGCTTTTTCCCTATGAGCTGGCAGATGGAATGAAAAAAACAAAAGAGATTATCGGAAAAATAAAACCGGGACAATCTGTGGGGATTTTCATTGGACCGGAGGGCGGATTTGAAGAAAGTGAAGTAGCCCTTGCAAAAGAAAAAGCAGATGCGCAGGTCATTACCTTGGGAAAAAGAATTTTACGAACAGAAACAGCGGGACTGACAGTTTTAGCTATTTTAATGTATACACTGGAGGAATAGAAATGGAAGCATATCTGGATAATTCGGCAACTACCAGATGCTATGAGGAAGTAAAAGATATTGTGGTAAAAACCATGACAGAGGATTTCGGTAATCCTTCTGCTATGCACTTAAAAGGTGTAGAAGCGGAAAATTATATAAAAGAAGCAACAAAAGAAATTGCCAAAACACTGAAGGTGCAGGAAAAAGAAATTTTCTTTACCTCAGGGGGCACAGAGTCTGATAACTGGGCAGTCATTGGAACAGCGCTGGCAAAGAACAGACAGGGAAAACATATTATTACAACGCCTTTTGAACATGCCGCTGTATCAGCGCCAATGGAGTGGCTGCAAAAACAGGGCTATGAGATAACAGAAATTCCTGTGGACGAAAAGGGAAATATTTTTTTAGAAAAGCTTTCTGAGGCAATCAGAGAGGACACTATTTTAGTTTCTGCAATGATGGTAAATAACGAAATGGGTTCAGTCCTTCCTGTTGAAGAAATGGGCAGACTGGTTCATGAAAAAAATCCTCAGACAACGTTTCATGTAGATGCCATTCAGGCTTACGGAAAATACCGGATTTATCCGAAAAAATGGAACATTGATTTATTATCTGTCAGCAGCCATAAAATTCATGGTCCAAAGGGAGTGGGTTTTTTATATGTAAATGAAAAAACAAAAATTCAGCCTTTGATTTTAGGAGGGGGACAGCAAAAAGGAATGCGTTCCGGCACAGATAATGTACCGGGAATTGCAGGACTTGGTGTTGCCGCAAAGAAAATATACGGTCATATAGATGAAAATGTTTCCTCTATGCTGGAATTAAAAAAATATTTTGCACAGGAGCTTTTAAAATTAGAAAATGTGGAAATCAATGGTCCTGAGGTGGAAAAGGGAGCTCCTCACATTTTAAATGTGAGCTTTCCGGGAGTAAGAAGTGAAGTTCTGCTTCATACTTTGGAGGATATGAATATTTATGTTTCGGCAGGAAGTGCATGCTCCAGCCATAAAAGAGCGGGAAGCGCCAGCTTGACTGCTTTGCGTCTGACACCGGAGCGAAAAGAGTCTGCAATTCGTTTTAGCTTTTGTGAATTTACTACAAAAGAGGAAATTGATTATACACTGGAGGCATTGAAAAAGGTACTTCCAATGCTTCGCAGATATGCGAGAAAATAGAAAGGAAATTACAGAATGTATAAAGCGTTTTTGATTAAATATGCGGAAATCGCAATTAAAGGAAAAAATCGCTACATTTTTGAAGATGCACTGGTAGCACAGATAAAGTACCAGTTAAAAAATGTAGAAGGTAAATTTAGAATTGTAAAAGAAATGGGACGTATTTTCATCTATACAGAGGGAGAGTTTGACTATGATGAAACCATTGAAGCTTTAAAGCGAGTTTTTGGTATTTTCAGTATTTGTCCTGCTATTGTATTAGAAGATGAAGGATTTGAGAAGCTATCTCAGGAAGTAACAGAATACGTCAAGAAACTCTATGGAGAAAAAGCATTAACCTTTAAAGTAAATACAAGAAGAAATAAGAAAACTTATCCCATGCAGTCTATGGAAATCAGCAGCGCTTTAGGCAGCGCGATTTTAGATGCCTGCCCGAATATGAAAGTAGATGTACACAATCCTGACGTGTTTGTGAATGTTGAAATTCGAAATAAAATTTACTTATATTCTGAAAATATTCCGGGACCGGGCGGTATGCCTCTTGGAACAAACGGAAGCGCTATGCTTCTTTTGTCCGGCGGAATTGACAGTCCTGTTGCTGGATATATGATTGCAAAACGAGGGGTTACACTGGATGCAGTGTATTTCCATGCTCCGCCGTATACAAGTGAGAGAGCAAAACAGAAGGTTGTGGATTTGGCAAAGCTGGTAGCCAAATACAGTGGACCAATCCGTCTTCATGTCGTAAACTTTACAGATATTCAGTTATATATCTACGATAAGTGTCCGCATGAGGAACTCACGATTATTATGCGTCGCTACATGATGAAAATTGCAGAAGAATTTGCAAAGAAAGACGGCTGTCTGGGACTGATTACAGGAGAAAGCATCGGACAGGTAGCAAGCCAGACTATTCACAGTCTTGCTGCTACAAATGATGTGTGCACCATGCCGGTATTCCGTCCGGTAATCGGCTTTGATAAGCAGGAAATCGTAGACGTGGCATTAAAAATCAATACTTATGAAACATCTATTTTGCCATACGAAGATTGTTGTACAATTTTTGTGGCAAAACATCCTGTTACAAAACCAAATCTTCAGATTATCAAACGTTCAGAAGAAAAGCTTCAGGAAAAAATTGACGAGATGATGAAAGAAGCAGTAGAAACAGCAGAAACCATTATTTGTGAATAAGGATTGAAAAAAATACAGGCTATATAACTATATAGCCTGTAAAAAATTTAAAGCTTGTTTTGATTAAACTAAGTATGGTTTTAATACTTCTAAGATTTCATCTAAAGCTGCATCTGCTGCATGAATGTTTAAGTCGATAGCTTTGGATAAATCTAAAGAAAAGATACCCATAATGGATTTTGCATCGATTACGTATCTTCCGGATACTAAATCAAAATCGTAATCAAATTTTGTGATTTCATTTACAAAAGATTTAACTTTGTCGATAGAATTAAGTGAAATTTTAACTGTTTTCATTGGATAAAAATCCTCCCTTACATCAGATTTATTATTTGCTTATTACAAGCATAATGTTACCTTTTATGGTAAAAAAAGTCAATATAAAAAAGGGGAAATAAAATACAAATTATTTGAAAACAATTCGTCAAAACGCTTAACTTTCAGAAGGAATGAGGATAAAATAATGAAAAAAAAAGTAGCATTGCATAATTTAGGGTGCAAAGTAAACGCTTATGAGTTAGAAGCCATGCAGGAAATGCTGGAAAAAGCAGGATATGAGATTGTTCCTTTTGCACCGGGTGCTGATGTTTATATTATCAATACTTGTACAGTAACCAACATTGCAGACAGAAAATCCAGACAAATGCTCCATAAAGCAAGAAAGATGAATCCAGAGGCAATTGTTATTGCAGCAGGCTGTTACGTGCAGGCACAAAAGAATATGGAAAATATTGATGATGCCATTGATATTGTACTGGGAAATAACAGAAAGCAGGATTTGTTGTTTGTGCTGGAAAATTATAAAAAGGGAAGCGGACAGGAAAAGGATTTGATAAGTCTGGACAAGCCGGTAGAATATGAAGAGCTTCAGCTTTCCAGTACAGGAGAGCATACAAGAGCGTATCTGAAGGTGCAGGACGGATGCAATCAGTTTTGTAGCTACTGCATTATTCCCTACGTAAGAGGACGGGTAAGAAGCAGAAGAAAAGAGGAAGTTTTGGAGGAAGTGCTTCGTCTGACAAAAAACGGATATCAGGAATTTGTACTTACAGGAATTCATTTAAGCTCTTATGGGGTTGACTGTGAGGATAATCTTTTGGAGCTGATTAAAGCAGTTCATGAAATTGAAGGAGTCAAAAGAATTCGTTTGGGTTCTTTAGAGCCTCGTATTATTACAGAGGAATTTGCACAGGCATTAGGAAATATGCCGAAGATATGCCCGCATTTTCATCTTTCCCTGCAAAGCGGCTGTGATGCCACTTTAAAGAGAATGAACAGAAAATACAGTGCCGAGGAATATTTAGAAGGGTGCAGGCTTTTAAGAAAATATTTTAAAAATCCTGCGCTGACAACAGATGTAATCGTAGGATTTCCACAGGAGTCAGAAGAAGAATTTGAACAATCCTATAAGATGATAGAAAGTGTGGAATTTTATGAGACACATATTTTCAAATATTCCAGAAGGCAGGGGACAAGAGCTGCCCAGATGGAAGGACAGGTTGATGAGGCAGTAAAGACAGAAAGAAGCCATAAGCTTATTCAGTTGGGAAAAGAGAAAAAACAAAAATACATGGAAAGCTTTTTAGGGCAGCAGGTTGAAATTCTCTTTGAAGAAACAGCGAAAATACAAGGAGAAGAATACTGGATCGGTTATACAAAGGAATATTTAAAGGTAGCTGCAAAAAGCAAAGAAAATCTGGAAAATCGTATTGTTTTGGGAAAAGTGGAAAGATTTATTGAAGAAGGTATTTTTATTTGCTCAATATAATAGTTGAATTTCTAAACAAGATATATTAAAATAGGAGTATAGTTGCAGTACTAGAATGATAGGTAAGGGCGTGAATTTATGGCAAATTTAGAGAATACACAATATTTTAATGTGAAAACAGACCCGGCAGTTCGTGTAAAAGAAGTGTTAGATTTGGTATATAATGCTATGGCTGAAAAAGGTTATAATCCGGTAAATCAGATTGTGGGATATATTATGTCAGGCGACCCCACATATATTACCAGCTATAAAGGTGCCAGAAGCACAATTATGAAGGTTGAGCGAGATGAGCTGGTAGAAGAATTGCTGAAGGAATATATTAAGAATAAATCATGGAAGCGTGATTAGCTTATGAGAATTATGGGATTGGATTACGGTTCAAAAACCATAGGGGTAGCAATCAGCGACCCTCTTGGGATTACCGCACAGGGAATAGAGATTATTCGTAGAGAAGAGGAGAATAAACTGAGAAAGTCCCTGCGCAGAGTGGAAGAACTGGCAAAGGAATATGAGGTTTCGGAAATTGTTTTAGGATTTCCGAAAAACATGAATAATACAATCGGAGAACGGGCGGAAAAATCGCTGCAGCTAAAAGAAGCACTGGAAAGAAGACTGGGCTTGCCCGTTGTAATGTGGGATGAAAGACTTACCACAGTAGAAGCCAATCGTACTTTAATGGAAACAGGAGTACGTAGAGAGAACAGAGGTAAATATGTAGATATGATAGCTGCTGTATTTATCTTACAAGGCTATTTAGATGCAAAAGCAAACCCGGGGACAGTTTGAGCAAGCCAAAGCCACACATAAGGTTTTGGCAAAAGCGAGCGTGTGTCCGGGTTATGTGTATGCCTGAAAAGTGAGAAAAGAAAGGACGAAAAACATGGAAACAGTAATTTTTGATGGAGAAGACGGAACAGAATTAGAATTTGGGATTTTAGAACAGACCAGAGTAGGCGGAATTAACTACCTTTTAGTAATTGATCCGGAAGAAAACGATGAAGAGAACGGAAGTGCGGCGTACATTTTAAAAGATATCTCAGAAGATGGCGACGAAGAAGGATGCTACGTATTTGTAGAAGACGATACAGAATACGATGCGGTTTATAAAGTCTTTGCAGCTATGTTAGATGACATTGATTTTGAATAGGAGCGGAAATAATTGGAGGAAGAAAATTGAAAAAAAATAATAATGGAAAATTACGTATCATTCCATTGGGCGGACTGGAACAGATTGGAATGAACATTACTGCTTTCGAATATGAGGACAGTATTATCGTAGTGGACTGCGGACTTTCATTTCCGGAGGACGATATGCTGGGAATTGACTTGGTAATTCCGGATGTCACATATTTGAAAGAAAACATTGATAAGGTGAAGGGTTTTGTAATTACCCACGGACATGAGGACCATATCGGAGCGTTGCCTTATGTTTTAAGAGAAATCAACGTACCTATTTATGCTACAAAGCTTACAGTAGGTCTTATTGACAATAAATTAAAAGAGCATAATCTTTTAAGAACAACCAAGAGAAAAGTGATTAAACACGGACAGTCTATCAATCTGGGCTGCTTCCGTATTGAATTTATAAAAACAAACCACAGTATTCAGGACGCATCTGCTCTTGCTATTTATTCACCGGCAGGAATTGTTATCCATACAGGTGACTTCAAAGTGGATTATACACCGGTATTCGGAGATGCCATTGATTTACAGAGATTTGCAGAAATCGGTAAAAAGGGCGTTCTTGCGCTGATGTGTGACAGTACAAATGCGGAAAGAAAAGGCTTTACCATGTCAGAGAGAACTGTGGGAAAAACCTTTGACAATATTTTTGCAGAGCATAAAAATACCAGAATTATCATTGCTACCTTTGCTTCCAATGTAGACCGTGTACAGCAGATTATTAACTCTGCATACAAATACGGAAGAAAAGTAGCGGTAGAGGGAAGAAGTATGGTCAATGTTATCGGTACTGCGGCAGAATTAGGATACTTGCAGATACCGGATAAGACGCTGATTGATATTGACCAGATTAAAAATTATCCCGATGACAAAGTGGTTTTAATCACCACAGGAAGTCAGGGAGAGTCTATGGCGGCATTATCCAGAATGGCTGCCAATATTCATAAAAAAGTTACCATTAAGCCTAATGACACCATTATTTTCAGCTCTAATCCAATTCCGGGAAATGAAAAAGCCGTTTCCAGAGTTATTAATGAATTGAGCCGAAAAGGTGCAGATGTTATTTTTCAGGATGCTCATGTATCGGGACACGCCTGTCAGGAAGAAATCAAGTTGATTTACTCTTTGGTAAAACCGAAATATTCAATTCCGGTGCATGGTGAATACCGCCATTTAAAAGCACAGGCACAGATTGCCAGCGACTTGGGAATTCCAAAGGAAAATATTTTTATTCTTTCTTCCGGAGATGTGCTGGAGCTCAATGAGGAAGAGCCTGCAAAAGTAAAAGAAAAAGTTCGCACAGGAGCAATTCTGGTAGACGGACTTGGTGTAGGCGATGTAGGCAATATTGTTTTAAGAGACAGACAGCATCTGGCAGAAGACGGTATTATGATTGTAGTGCTTACCTTAGAAAAGCACAGCAGCAGACTTTTGGCAGGACCGGATATTGTATCCAGAGGTTTTGTCTATGTAAGAGAGTCCGAGGATTTAATGGACGAAGCCAGAATTGTAGTAGAAGATGCGATTGATGTATGCTTGGATAAGCATATTACCGATTGGGGCAAAATTAAGAATATTATTAAGGACTCTCTGGGAGATTTCCTGTGGAAGCGTACTAAGAGAAATCCAATGATTTTGCCGATTATTATGGAGGCATAATATGAGTTTTATTGATACCTGCACAGAAATGTTGATTTCGGCTATTAAAAACGGCAATTCGTATAAGCAGTATTGTGCAGCGTTAGAGGAAATTAAAAAAACTCCGGGATTAAAAGAACAGGTAGATGAACTTCGGCGCTTGAATTATCAAATTCAAAATCAAAGTACTGACATAAACTTAGATACTGCTTTGGAAAACTTGGACGAAAAGATGGAAAAATTATGTAGGATTGTAGAGGTCAATCAATTTTTGGATGCGGAAATGGCTCTATGCAGACAGCTTCAGGAAATTTCAGCGGCAGTTCATCAGGGAATTTATCTGGATATACCGGATTTGTCATAAGTCAAGGAGAACAATATGGGAAAACAAATCAGAAAACAGAAGAAATCATCGATTATAGCAGGAGGTTTTTTCCGGTTTGCTCTTTATCTTTGTGTGATTGTGGGCGTTATTTATATAGGAAAATCAGCTTACGATTTTGGCTATGAAATTTTTAATCAGGAAGCGATGGACAACGAGGAAAACGGAAGAGATGTTACGGTTGTTATAAAAGAAGGGGACTCTGTATATCAGATTGGAAAAACCTTAAAGAAAAAGGGATTAATTGACGATGCAAAAATATTTGTGGCACAGGAGATGCTTTCCAGCTATAAAGGAAAGCTGCAGCCGGGCACTTATATTTTAAGCACAAGCATGACGCCTGATGAAATGATGGAGATTTTGGCAAGAGAAAACACAGAAGGACAGCCGGACCAGACAAATACCGGAGGAAAAGCAAAAGAAGGAAGTTCTGAAATACAGGACGGTTCCAGTTCATCACCAAAAGAAACGGATGAGTCTTCTCAGGATGAAGGAGGAGAACAATCGTGATTGTAGATGAGAGAATGGTCACATATATAAATTCTTTGGATAAAGGGAATACGCCTTTCTTAAATGAGCTAGAAAAAGAGGCGTTGGCGAATTACGTTCCGATTATCCGAAGAGAAATGCAAAGTTTTTTAAAGGTGCTTTTACAAATAAAAGCACCTTTAAGGATTTTAGAGGTAGGAACTGCAGTTGGTTTTTCTACTATTTTAATGAGCACATACGCACCAAAAGAATGTAAAATCGTAACAATCGAAAATTATGAAAAACGAATTCCCATTGCGAAAGAGAACTTCAAAAAAGCAGGAAAAGAAGAACAAATTCAGCTTTTAGAAGGAGATGCAAAAGAGGTTTTAAAGACACTTTCAGAGCCCTTTGATTTTATTTTTATGGATGCTGCAAAAGGACAGTATATTAATTTTTTACCGGATGTTCTGCGGATTTTGAAAACAGGAGGCATTCTTCTGTCGGATAATGTTTTGCAGGATGGAGATATTATAGAGTCCCATTTTGCTGTGGAAAGACGAAATCGTACTATTTATAAAAGAATGCGTCAATATTTATATGTGCTGAAAAACCATGAGTTATTAGAAACATCCATTCTTCCGTTGGGAGATGGAGTGACACTTAGTATTAAGAAGTAATAGGAGGATGAAAATGCTTCGGAAACCAGAATTATTAATTCCGGCAAGCAGTCTGGAGGTATTAAAGATTGCTGTTATGTTTGGAGCAGATGCTGTTTATATTGGAGGAGAAGCCTTTGGCTTGAGAGCAAAGGCAAAAAACTTTTCCATGGAAGATATGAAAGCAGGAATTGCCTTTGCACATGAGCATGGGGTAAAGGTGTATGTAACAGCCAATATTCTGGCACATAATGAGGATTTGGAAGGTGTCAGAGAATATTTTAAAGAATTAAAGGAAATCAAACCGGATGCACTGATTATTTCAGACCCCGGTGTCTTTATGATTGCCAAGGAAATATGTCCGGAGATAGAAAGACATATCAGTACACAGGCAAATAATACAAATTACGGAACTTATGATTTCTGGTGGAAGCTGGGAGCAAAAAGGGTAGTAAGCGCCAGAGAGCTGTCTTTGGAGGAAATTAAAGAAATCAGACAGAGAATTCCACAGGAAATGGAAATTGAAAGCTTTATCCACGGAGCTATGTGTATTTCTTATTCAGGCCGCTGTCTGTTATCGAATTATTTTACTGGCAGAGACGCAAACAGAGGAGCTTGCACACACCCTTGCCGTTGGAAATATTCTATTGTAGAAGAAACCAGACCGGGAGAGGTTATGCCGGTTTATGAAAATGAAAGAGGCACTTATATTTTTAATTCCAAAGATTTGTGTATGATAGAGCACATCGATGATATTATTGATGCGGGAATTGACAGTCTGAAAATCGAAGGAAGAATGAAGACAGCTCTGTATGTGGCAACTGTTGCAAGAACTTATCGAAAAGCCATTGATGATTATCTGAAAGACCCTGAAATATATAAGGAAAACATGGCATGGTATCAGGAGCAGATTAAGAGCTGTACTTACAGACAGTTTACCACCGGATTTTTCTATGGAAAGCCGGATGAGACAACACAGATTTACGATAACAATACCTACGAAAAGGGCTATACTTATCTGGGGTATGCAGAAGAAAAGAGAGAAGATGGGCTCTATCGCATCACCCAGAGGAATAAGTTCTTGCTGGGTGAAACGATTGAGGTTATGAAACCGGACGGAAGAAATCTGAAGGTTTCGGTAAAGGGTATTTTCGATGAAGAAGGACAGGCTATGGAAAGCGCTCCACACCCACAACAGACCTTATATGTGGATTTGGGAACAGAAGTAGAGGTATATGATATTTTAAGAAGAAGGGAAGAAGCTTCTTAATTTTAAAATAGCATTTTTTTCAATACGGGATACATAAGAGCGGCTGATATTCAGCCGCTTTGCTATTTCTCTCTGCGTCAGCTCCTGTTCGCCGTAAAGGCCATAGCGCAGCTTAATAATTTCACGTTCCCGTGTAGTAAGAACTTTTGGGAGCAGCTGGTATAGGTGGGCAATATCCTGCTTTAGAGAATAATTTTTTACCACATCCACAGGCTCTGTTTCTATAATGTCAAGGAGACTGATTTCATTTCCTTCTTTATCTGTACCAATAGGGTCATAGAGAGAGACCTCCCTGTTGCTCTTTTTTTTGGAGCGAAGAAGCATGAGAAGCTCATTGTCAATACAGCGAGCAGCATAGGTGGAAAGCCTGCTTGCTTTTTGGGCATCAAAGGTATGGATGGCTTTGATAAGCCCAATGGTGCCAATGGATATTAAGTCGTCCATTTCCTCCGGAGCACCCTGATATTTTTTTACAATATGTGCAACCAGACGTAGATTTCGTTCGATTAAAATATTTTTGGCTTCCAGATTGCCTTGCTTGTATTCCTGAAGATAATAGCTTTCTTCTTCCGAAGTCAGGGGCTTAAGAAATGTTTTCACACAAGCTTACCTCATAGTAATTTAATTATAGTTTATGTGAAAGAAAGAGATTTAGTGCTTTTCCATTGTAAAATACCGGAAAATATGGTAAAGTAAATACATCAAAATTCTAAAATTCTGGCGTTTCCGCCAACAAATTCCAAATAAAACAAAAATAACATAGGAGGTATTATGTTTCGAAAAGTAATGTCAGCAGCTATTATAGGGGTGAATTGTATTCCTATACAAGTAGAAGCAGATGTGAGGAATGGGCTTCCCGGATTTTCTATGGTAGGATATTTATCCTCCAGAGTGAGGGAAGCACAGGAGAGAGTCTGTACAGCTCTTAGAAATTCAGGTTTTTCTTTTCCTGCAAAACACATCACCGTTAATCTGTCGCCGGCAGATGTAAAAAAGGACGGAACAGGGTTTGATTTACCTATTGCAGCGGCGCTTTTGTCTGCGTTTGGGTATCTGGATTTTGCCTGCTTAGAAAATGTATGTATGGCAGGAGAATTAAGCCTCAGTGGAGAAATCAAAGGAATAAAGGGAATTTTACCTATTGTAGACAGGGCTGTAAAAGAAAAGTGCCGTTTGTGTATTATTCCAAAAGAAAATGCAAAGGAGGTTGAGATGATAGATGAGATACCGATTTTGGCTGTGGAAAACATGAGAGAGCTTGCGGACTGTGCAGATCTTAAAAATTGGGGAGCAGTGAGAAATCCCACAAAGAAGTGGGAGGATGCCGTTTATGAAGGGGAATGGGATTTTTGTGAAATTGCAGGTCAGGAAGCAGCAAAAGAAGCGGCGGTAATTGCGGCGGCAGGTTTTCACAATCTTTTGATGATAGGTACAAAAGGCTCAGGAAAGACCATGATAGCAAAAAGTATTCCGAGCATTTTTCCGGCTTTATCAAAAGAGGAGGCAATGGAAATTTCAGGGATTTACAGTGCGGCAGGGCTTTTGTCACAGGAAAACCCCATTATGAAAACACGTCCCTTTCGGACGCCTCATCATACTGCATCACCAAAAGCATTAGCAGGAGGCGGACAGATACCAAGACCGGGAGAAATTACTCTTGCTCATAAAGGGATTTTATTCTTAGATGAGCTTCCGGAGTTTTCCAGAAGTACGTTAGAAATTTTAAGACAGCCTTTGGAAGAACATAAAATCTGTATTTCCAGAGTTAGCGGAAATTTTCAATTTCCGGCAGATTTTCTTTTTGTTGGGGCAATGAATGCCTGTCCCTGCGGTTATTATCCGGATAGAAATAAATGCTCCTGCTCTGATACAGAAGTGGCAAAATATATGGGGAAAATCAGCGGACCGATTTTTGACCGCTTTGATTTGTGCACAGAGATGAAACAAGTTCCAAAAGAACAGCTCTGGAAGAAAAAAAAAGGAAAAACAAGCAGGGAGCTGAGGGAAATCATAAAAGAAGTCCATGACATTCAGAAGGAACGTTATCAAGGAAAAGAAAATTCTTTTAATGGACGTCTGAAAGGGCAGGAAATTGAGAAATACTGTGAAACCAGTCTTGAAGGAAAAAAACTTTTAAAAAGAGCTTATGAAAAAATGAATTTAAGTGTTCGAGTCTATCATAAAATTTTAAAGACAGCAAGAACTATTGCAGATTTGGAAAAATCGGAAAAGATTGAAGTATCGCATATCAGTAAAGCAGTATCGTATCGGGTGTTGGAGAAGAAGGACTGGTGATGGAGGAGAGAAATGACAGAAAAAATTTGGCAATGCAGCAGATTTGAGGAGAAATATCCCAAACGGCTGTTAGTCTATGAAAATATGCCCCAAACAATCTATGTAAAAGGCAAACTTCCGCCGGAAACCGGAAAAACGGTTGCTATTGTAGGTGCACGTGTGTGCAGCCATTACGGGGCTTATCAGGCATATCGCTTTGCAAAAGAGCTGGCACAGCAGGGCGTGCAGATTATCAGCGGACTGGCAAAGGGGATTGATGCAAATGCGCACAAAGGGGCTTTGGATGCAGGTGGAAATACTTATGCAGTGTTGGGATGCGGTGTGGACATTTGTTATCCAAAGCAAAATCAGAGACTTTACGAGGAAATTCTAAAAAAAGGAGGAGTGCTGTCAGAGTTTGAAAATCAGACGCCACCTTTTGCCGGCAATTTTCCAAGACGAAACAGGATTATCAGCGGATTGGCTGATTTAGTTCTTGTAGTGGAAGCTAAGAAAAAAAGCGGTTCTTTAATTACGGCAAACTATGCGTTGGAGCAGGGAAAGACAGTTTTTGCCGTTCCGGGCAGAGTAGATGATGCTTTGAGTGAAGGGTGTAATCTGCTGATTGCCGACGGAGCGGGAATTGCGAATTCGGTAGAAAGTATTTTGTCTGAACTTCAGATTTTACCGGAAAAGAAGGGGGATTTCCTCCATAAATCAAAGATATGGCTTGCAAGCCATGAAGAAATGGTGTATAGTTGTCTGGATTTACAGCCTAAAAATATAGAAGAAATCTTTCAGGAAGTTCCTTTAAAATCAGGAGAAATTATGGAGATTTTATTGAAGCTGGAGCTGGAAGGTCTTATTATAGAGCCTGTAAAAAATTATTATACCAGAACAGGAGGTTGACATGGCGAAATATCTAGTGATTGTGGAGTCACCGGCAAAAGTGAAAACAATTAAAAAATTTCTCGGCTCAAATTATGAAGTAATGGCATCCAATGGACATGTGAGAGATTTGCCAAAAAGTCAGCTTGGAATTGATGTAGACAATGACTTCGAACCTAAATATATAACTATTCGAGGAAAGGGGGATATACTGGCAGCTCTTCGAAAAGCTGCGAAAAAAGCAGATAAAGTGTATCTGGCAACTGACCCCGACCGTGAAGGAGAGGCAATTTCATGGCATCTTTCAAATGCATTAAAGCTTGATGAAAAGAAGATGCGCCGTATTACCTTTAACGAAATTACAAAAACAGCAGTAAAAGCTTCTATTAAAGAGGCAAGAGATATTAACATGGATTTAGTAGATGCACAGCAGACACGGCGTATTTTAGACCGTATGGTAGGCTATAAAATCAGTCCGGTGCTGTGGGCAAAAGTAAAAAGAGGTTTAAGTGCAGGGCGTGTACAGTCTGTGGCACTTAGAATTATTGGGGACAGAGAAGACGAAATCAATAATTTCATACCGGAAGAATACTGGACCTTAGATGCTGAGTTTTCCGTAGAGGGAGAAAAGAAACCTATAATAGCTAAATTTTACGGAAATAAAAATAAAAAAATCAATATTCATTCCAAAGAAGAAATGGATAAGATTTTAAGCGAATTAAAAGATGCAGAATATCGTATTGCAGAAGTAAAAAAAGGAGAGCGCAGCAAAAAAGCTCCTCTGCCCTTTACAACCAGTACCCTTCAACAGGAAGCATCTAAGGTACTCAATTTTTCCACACAAAAAACAATGCGTCTGGCGCAGCAGTTATATGAAGGCGTAGATGTAAAAGGAAGCGGAACGATTGGTATTATCACTTACCTGCGTACAGATTCCACACGTATTTCAGAAGAAGCGGATTATGCAGCAAGAACCTACATTGCATCAGAATTCGGAGAGGAATATCTGGCAACAGCAGAGAAAAAGGATGACAGCAAAAAGAAAATTCAGGATGCTCACGAGGCAATCCGTCCCACAGATATCAGCCGTACACCCTTATCCTTAAAGGAGTCTCTTTCCCGAGACCAGTATCGTTTATATCAGCTGATATGGAAACGTTTTGCAGCAAGCAGAATGCAGCAGGCAAAATATGAAACAATTTCTGTAAAAATTCAGGGCGGAGAATATTATTTTACTGTGTCAGCGTCTAAACTGAAATTTGACGGTTTCATGGCTGTGTATACACAGGAAGATGATGCAAAATCAGAAAATCAGTTTTTAATGAAAAGTCTGGATGAAAATACTAAGCTTGCGTTTAACAGCTTTCAGGAGCAGCAGCACTTTACACAGCCTCCGGCACATTATACAGAGGCGGCTCTTGTAAAAGCATTGGAAGAAAAAGGAATTGGAAGACCAAGTACCTATGCGCCTACCATTACTACGATTATTGCCAGAAGATATGTGGCAAAGGAAAACAAAAATTTATATATGACAGAGCTTGGCGAAGTGGTAAATAATATTATGAAGGAAGCATTTCCAAGTATTGTAGACGTGAACTTTACGGCAACGATGGAAGAGCTTTTGGATTATGTGGGTGAAGGAAAGGTGCAGTGGAAAACGGTCATTCGAAACTTTTATCCTGATTTAGATGAAGCGGTAAAGACAGCGGAAAAAGAATTGGAACAGGTTAAAATCGAAGATGAGGTAACCGATGTAATCTGCGAGCAGTGCGGAAGAAATATGGTAATTAAGTATGGACCTCATGGGAAATTTCTTGCCTGTCCCGGTTTTCCGGAATGTAAAAATACAAAACCATATCTGGAAAAAATCGGAGTGCCTTGCCCTGTGTGCGGAAAAGACATTGTAGTAAAAAGAAGCAAAAAGGGACGTTTGTACTATGGGTGCGAAAATAATCCGGAATGTGAATTTATGTCATGGCAGCGTCCTTCAAAGGAAAAATGTCCTTCCTGTGGCGGCTATATGTTAGAAAAAGGCAATAAATTGGTATGTGCAGATGAACATTGTGGATATGTTATGGCAAAGCCAAAGGAAAATGACGATAATCAGTAAATAATTTGGATGTTTAGATTGTATAAATTATTAGAAAACTACTAAAAAGACTGAAAATAGTAAAACTACACATTGATTTCAGAAATATTGTGTGATAGAATAAAAAAGACAGAAGAAGTAATCTTGTTTTGCTGATTTCCGTAAGAAATGAAGAATTTAAGCGAAAACAGGGAAAGAGGAGAAAGGAGGTCGCCATGAGCGTACAATTATTAGATAAGACCAGAAAGATAAATAAGCTTCTTCACAATAATCATGCTTCAAAAGTTCTATTCAATGATATATGTGAAGTCATGGTAGAAACACTGGATTCAAACATTTTAGTAATGAGTAAAAAAGGAAAAGTATTAGGTGTAGGAAATTGTCCCGGGGTAGATAGAATTACTGAATTGATTGACAGTGAAGTGGGCGGCTATATAGACAATCTTTTAAATGAAAGACTGCTGGGTGTGCTGTCTACAAAAGAAAATGTAAATTTACAGACTCTTGGATTTGAGGATGAGCAGATTAGCCGATATATGGCAATTATAAGTCCCATTGATATTGCAGGAGAAAGACTGGGCACTTTATTCATGTATCGCAGTGCGAAGCCTTATGACATTGAGGATATTATTGTCAGTGAATATGGTACAACCGTAGTCGGATTGGAAATGATGCGGTCCGTACATGAGGAAAATGCAGAAGAAAACAGAAAAATTCAAGTAGTTAAATCTGCATTCAGTACATTATCTTTTTCTGAATTAGAGGCAATTATTCATATTTTTGATGAACTTAACGGTGAAGAGGGAATTCTGGTAGCAAGTAAAATTGCTGACCGAGTAGGTATTACAAGATCCGTGATAGTCAATGCCCTTAGAAAATTCGAGAGTGCAGGCGTAATAGAGTCCCGTTCCTCAGGAATGAAAGGAACCTACATTAAGGTATTAAATGAAGTTATTTTTGATGAACTGGAAGAAATTAAGAAAAGAAAATTAGTGAAGAAATAATGAAAGAGGCTGTTTGCTTGATGCGACAGCCCCTTTTCTAAAATATCTATAAAATCCGCACAAAAACAAAAAGCTGAAAAAACAAGAGAAAAAATTAGAAAATGAGAGAAAATAGAAGATAAATACGGGAAAAGAGTTGCTATATACAGTTGCGAAATTGGATGAAATTAACTAATATATGACTATCGGTTAGCACTCGATTGCAATGAGTGCTAATAAACAAAGGATGGCAATGATAAAGGAGGAAATAGATATGAAGTTAGTACCATTAGGTGACAGAGTTGTATTAAAACAGTTAGTTGCAGAAGAAACAACAAAATCAGGAATTGTTTTACCGGGTCAGGCTCAGGAAAAACCACAGCAGGCAGAAGTTGTTGCTGTCGGACCAGGCGGAATTGTTGATGGCAAAGAAGTAAAAATGGAAGTAGCAGCAGGAGATCAGGTTATTTATTCTAAATACGCAGGAACAGAAGTAAAACTTGACGGAGAAGAATATATCATTGTAAAACAGAATGATATTTTAGCTGTTGTAAAATAATTTAAAATTGAAAGCTTAAATTTTAGGAGGAATGTCATCATGGCAAAAGAAATTAAATATGGCAGAGAAGCAAGAGCTGCATTAGAAGCTGGTGTTAATAAATTAGCAGATACAGTAAGAGTTACATTAGGCCCAAAAGGAAGAAACGTTGTTTTAGATAAATCCTTCGGCGCACCGCTTATTACAAACGACGGTGTTACAATTGCAAAAGAAATTGAATTAGAAGACGGCTTTGAAAACATGGGCGCACAGCTCATTAAAGAAGTTGCTGCAAAAACAAATGATGTAGCCGGAGACGGTACAACAACAGCAACTGTTTTAGCTCAGGCTATGGTACACGAAGGTATGAAAAACCTGGCAGCAGGTGCAAATCCAATCATCCTGAGAAAAGGTATGAAAAAAGCAACAGAAGCAGCAGTAAATGCAATTCAGAACATGAGCTCCAACATCGAAGGAAGAGACCAGATTGCAAGAGTAGCAGCAATTTCAGCAGGTGATGATGAAGTTGGCGAAATGGTTGCAGAAGCAATGGAAAAAGTAAGCAAAGACGGTGTTATTACAATCGAAGAATCCAAAACCATGAAAACAGAATTGGATTTAGTAGAAGGTATGCAGTTTGACCGCGGTTATATTTCCGCATATATGGCAACAGACATGGATAAAATGGAAACTGTTTTAGACGATCCATATATCTTAATCACAGATAAAAAAATCTCCAATATTCAGGACATTCTTCCTGTTTTAGAGCAGATTGTAAAAACAGGCGCTAAATTATTGATTATCGCAGAAGATATCGAAGGAGAAGCTCTTACAACTTTAATCGTAAACAAATTAAGAGGTACATTCTCTGTATGCGCTGTAAAAGCTCCTGGATATGGCGACAGAAGAAAAGAAATGCTGAAAGATATTGCTGTATTAACAAATGGTACTGTGATTTCTGATGAAATCGGATTAGAGTTAAAAGATACAACTCTGGAACAGCTAGGACGTGCAAAATCTGTTAAAGTTCAGAAAGAAACAACTGTTATTGTAGACGGTATGGGCGAAAAAGAAGAAATTGATGCAAGAGTTGCTCAGATTAAACATCAGATTGCAGAAACTACATCTGAATTTGATAAAGAAAAATTACAGGAAAGACTTGCAAAACTAGCAGGCGGTGTTGCTGTTATCCGTGTAGGTGCTGCCACAGAAACAGAAATGAAAGAAGCAAAACTTCGTATGGAAGATGCTTTAAACGCTACAAGAGCAGCAGTAGAAGAAGGCGTTATTGCAGGTGGCGGTTCTGCATACATCCACGCATCAAAAGAAGTAGCAAAAGTAGTAGATACTTTAGAGGGTGACGAAAAGACAGGTGCAAAAGTAGTATTAAAAGCTTTAGAAGCACCATTATTCCATATTGCAGCAAATGCCGGACTGGAAGGTTCTGTTATTATTAATAAAGTAAGAGAGTCTGAAGTTGGTACAGGATTTGACGCATTACATGAAGAATATGTAGATATGGTTAAAAAAGGTATTCTGGACCCAGCAAAAGTTACAAGAAGCGCATTACAGAATGCAACAAGTGTAGCAGGTACATTACTTACAACAGAAGCAGTTGTTTCTACAATTAAAGAAGAAACTCCAGCAATGCCAGCAGGCGCTCCAGGAATGGGAATGATGTAAGAAAATAGGTTTTTAGCCGGTGTTCAAAGCGGGAACACCGGCTTTTCCTTTCTTGCAACAAAGGGGCATTTGTGATACACTGTTTGTTAGAAAACAGAAGACATAGGAGGAAGAAAGAATGAATGACTCGTATTCAGAGCTGCTGGTTAAAAAGGAGCAGACTGGAAAAGACAAAGTAATTAAATTCCTGCTGATAGGAGTAATTGCAGCAACGGCAGTAGTGGGTGTAATCATTCCGCTGGTATGGGTTTTAACACTTGGTCTTGGTATTGCGGCATATTTTATTTTACCAAATCTGGATTTGGAATATGAGTATGTTTATGTAAACGGTGAATTAGATATTGATAAAATTATGGCAAAATCAAAGAGAAAACGTGTACAGTCCTTTGATTTGGCAAAAATGGAGATTATGGCACCTGTCAATTCACATAGAATGGATTATCAAAATCATAACACAAAATTAAAAGTTTTAGATTTTTCATCGGGAAATAAAGAACACAAGGTATATGCCATGATTATTCCTGATGAGAAGGAAATCTGCAAAGTATTGCTGGAGCCTGATCAGACATTACTTGAAAATATTCAAAAATCATGTCCGAGAAAGGTCTTTATGGATTGACAGTTTTGTCGTAATTTGCTATATTACTATACTATAAATAAATTGAAGGGAGAACCAAGATGGGTAAGATTATTGGCGAAGGAATTACTTTTGATGACGTGCTTTTAGTTCCTGCATATTCAGAAGTAATCCCAAATCAGGTTGAACTATCAACATATCTGACAAAAAAGGTGAAATTAAATATTCCGATGATGAGTGCAGGTATGGATACAGTTACTGAACATCGTATGGCGATTGCCATGGCGAGACAGGGTGGTATTGGTATCATTCACAAAAACATGACAATCGAAGAACAGGCAGAGGAAGTAGATAAGGTAAAACGTTCAGAGAACGGAGTTATCACAGATCCATTTTATCTTTCTCCGGAACATACACTGGCAGATGCCAATGATCTCATGGCAAAATTCCGTATTTCAGGTGTGCCGATTACAGAAGGCAAAAAACTGGTAGGTATTATTACAAATCGTGACCTGAAATTTGAGGAGGATTTCTCAAGAAAAATTAAGGAATGTATGACATCAGAAAATTTAGTTACAGCACGTGAAGGCGTAACATTAGAGGAAGCAAAGAAGATTTTAGCAAAATCCAGAAAAGAAAAACTTCCGATTGTAGATGAAAACTTCAATTTAAAAGGTCTTATTACAATTAAAGATATTGAAAAACAGATTAAATATCCATTATCTGCAAAAGATGCTCAGGGACGTCTTTTATGCGGCGCTGCAGTCGGTATTACTGCAAACGTTATGGCAAGAGTAGACGCTCTTGTAAATGCAAATGTTGACGTTATTGTTGTAGACTCTGCACACGGACATTCTGCAAATATTTTGAAAGCAGTTCGTGAAATTAAGGAAAAATATCCTGAATTACAGCTGATTGCGGGAAATGTTGCCACAGGAGAGGCTACAAGAGCATTAATTGAAGCAGGTGTAGACGCTGTAAAAGTAGGAATTGGACCAGGTTCTATCTGTACAACACGTGTAGTTGCAGGTATTGGTGTACCTCAGATTACAGCAGTTATGGATTGCTATGAAGTAGCAAAAGAATATGGAATTCCGATTATCGCAGACGGCGGTATTAAATATTCCGGAGATATGACAAAAGCCATTGCAGCAGGTGCGAATGTATGTATGATGGGAAGCATCTTTGCAGGCTGTGATGAAAGTCCTGGAGACTTTGAATTATATCAGGGAAGAAAATATAAAGTATATAGAGGAATGGGCTCTATTTCTGCTATGGAAAACGGAAGTAAAGACCGTTATTTCCAGCAGGATGCAAAGAAACTTGTACCGGAAGGTGTAGAAGGTCGTGTTGCATATAAAGGACATGTAGAAGATACAGTATTCCAGTTAATCGGCGGTCTTCG